>Ga0307492_10000001_pt1 | contig 424456 bp, 406 predicted proteins | sample SI3LmetaG_FD_202365 | JGI IMG/M metagenome (GOLD analysis project Ga0307492, IMG submission 202365) | Sea-ice brine microbial communities from Beaufort Sea near Barrow, Alaska, United States - SI3L | ecosystem: Environmental > Aquatic > Marine > Coastal | place: USA: Alaska | collected... | reverse complement strand
CAAGCTCGAGCGCAATCTGATCAAAGGTTACGAGCAGGACGTGGTTACGGCGGTGAAACTGCTTTCGCCGAAGACTCACGACATTGCGGTGGAGTTGCTGTCGCTGCCGGATCAGATCCGCGGCTATTGCCCGGTGAAGGAAGCGTCGATCGCAAAAACGAAGGTGCGATACGAACAGCTTGCCAAGGACCTTGTCAATCCGCCGCCCATGATCGCGCCGCAGATCGCTGCGGAATAGAACGCTTGTTCGCACGGCGAAACTCAAGATGCTTGCCAAGCGCCGCTTGAAGGGTCAGAAAATCCGCTGAGACGAAGCAGCGGAGATGACTTTGAGCATCAAGGGAAAAGCCTATATCGCCGGGATTTACGAACATCCCACCCGGCATGCGCCGGATAAATCGACGGCGCAACTTCACGCCGAATGCGCCAGGGGGGCGCTGGAGGATGCCGGTCTGACCAAGGCCGATGTCGATGGCTATTTCTGCGCCGGGGATGCGCCCGGCGGCGTGATGCCGATGGCCGATTATCTTGGCCTCAAGCTGCGTCATCTGGATTCGACCGAGACGGGCGGATGTTCCTACATCGTCGCGCTCGGCCACGCCGCAGAGGCGATTGCCGCGGGCAAATGTTCCGTGGCGCTGATCACGCTGGCCGGCAAGCCGCGCACCGGACCGATGCCGCCGCGCGCGTTTGGCCCCGAGGTCGATTTCGAAACCGCTTACGGCGCGACCACCCACAACGCATATGGCATGTGCGCCATGCGCCATATGCATGAGTTCGGCACCACCAGCGAGCAACTTGCCTGGGTGAAAGTCGCGGCCTCGCATCATGCGCAATACAATCCGCATGCGATGCTGCGCGATGTCGTCACTGTGGAAGACGTCCTCAACTCACCGATGATCTCCGATCCGCTGCATCGCCTCGATTGCTGCGTCGTGTCGGACGGCGGTGGTGCGCTCGTGGTGACCACGCCGGAGATCGCGAAGTCACTGAAGCGTCCGCTGGTGCGCATGACCGGACACGGAGAATCACTGAAGGGACCGAATGGTGGCCGCAAGCTCGATCTGACCTATTCGGCGGGCGTGTGGAGCGGTCCCCCGGCGTTTGCAGAAGCGGGCGTCACGCCCAAGGACATCAAGTACGCGTCGATCTACGACAGCTTCACCATCACCGTGGTGGTTCAGCTTGAGGATCTTGGTTTCTGCGCCAAGGGCGAGGGCGGCAAGTTCGTTGCCGACGGCAACCTGATCTCCGGCGTCGGCAAGCTGCCGTGGAACACCGACGGCGGCGGGCTGTGCAACAACCATCCGATCAACCGCGGCGGCATCACCAAGATCATCGAGGCGGTGCGGCAGTTGCGCGGCGAGGCTCATCCCAAGGTTCAGGTGCCGAACTGCGATCTCGCGCTGGTGCACGGCACCGGTGGATTGCTTGGTGTGCGTCATGCGGCGTCGACCGCTGTTCTGGAGCGCGTGTGATGACCGACAAACCGAAATATCCGGCGCCCGTCGGCAATCCCGAAACCGCGCACTTCTGGGATGCCGCCAAGCAGGGCAAGTTTCTCATCAAGCGTTGCACTGCGTGCGGCGAGCCGCATTATTTTCCGCGCTCGATCTGTCCGGTGTGCTTCTCGGATCAGACCGTGTGGGAGGAGAGCAAGGGCGAGGGCGTCATCTACAGCTACAGCCTGATGCGGAAGTCAGCGACTGGGCCCTATGCCATCGGCTATGTCACGCTCGATGAAGGTCCGTCGCTGCTGACTAATTTCGTAGACTGCGATCTGGCCACGCTGAAAATCGGTCAGCGCGTGAAGGTCGTGTTCAAGCCGACGGACGGCGCGCCGCTGCCGTTCTTCACGCCGGTCTAACAACAATAACAACAGCGAGGAAGCATGCCGATCAAGTACGATGAGGTGATGGCGCTCAGGAACGTCGGTCAGAAGTATTCGTGGACCGACCGCGAGGTGATGCTTTACGCCTATGGCATCGGCATGGGCGCCGATCCGATGGACGAGAAGGAATTGTCCTTCGTCAACGAGGGCTACTTCACACCGCGCGAACTCAAAGTCGTGCCGACCTACGCATCGGTTGCGGCGTGGGGCGCGAATGCGGGTCCGATCGACGTCAACCGCGTCATGGTAGTGGACGGCGAGCGCGACATCACCTTCCACAAGCCGTTGCCTGTCACCGCCAACATCACGGCGGACTCCAGCATTCTCGGCGTGTTTGACAAGGGCAAGGACAAAGGCGCGGTGATCCTGCGCAAGACCGTGCTCAAGAACGACAAGGGTGAGGATCTGGCAACGCTCATCGCCTCGCAGTTCGCGCGTGGAGATGGCGGCTTCGGCGGTCCGTCCGAGGGACAGCCCGAACCGCACGCCATTCCGAAACGCGCGCCGGACATGACGGTCGATATCTCGACCCGGCCGGATCAGGCGCTGATCTACCGGCTGTGCGGCGATCGCAATCCGCTGCACAGCGATCCGGAATTCGCCAAGCGCGCGGGCTTCGATCGGCCGATCCTGCACGGCATGTGTACTTATGGCCTGAGCTGCCGCGCCGTGCTGCAAACCTATGCGGACTACGATCCGCTGGCGTTCAAGCAGCACGTCACACGGTTCTCGTCGCCGGTGTTTCCGGGGGAAACCGTGTCGTTCGATCTGTGGAAGGATGGCAACGTGATCTCGCTCGAAGGCCGCGTGAAGAGTCGGAACGTCACCGTCATCAGGAACGGCAAAACCGTTCTCGGCTAAAACAAGAAGAAACGGGAGGACTCGATGGGTTTGCTCGACGGCAAGGTTGCGATCATCACCGGGGCAGGCGGTGGTCTGGGTGAGGCCTACGCCAGACTATTCGCGCGCGAAGGCGCGTCGGTCGTCGTCAATGACCTCGGAGGTCCACGCGACGGCAGCGGCGCTGACACGTCGATGGCGCAGAAGGTCGTCGATGCCATCAAGGTGGAAGGCGGGAAAGCTGTCGCCAATGGTTCCGACATTTCGACCATGGCCGGCGGGCAGTCGGTGTTCGACGACGCGATCAAGCATTTCGGCCGCGCCGATATTCTGGTCAACAATGCCGGCATCCTGCTGGACGGCACCTTCGCGAAAATGAGCGAGGAGAACTGGGACAGGGTCATGAAGGTGCATCTGAAAGGCACCTTCTGCGTCACCATGCCGGTCTTCAAATGGATGAAGGACAACGGCGGCGGCGTCATCGTCAATACCTCCTCGACCTCGGGCTTGATCGGCAATTTCGGTCAGAGCAATTACGGCGCAGCCAAGGGCGGCATATGGGGCCTGAGCAACGTGCTCGCCATCGAGGGCCGCAAGTACAATATCCGGCTTTGGACTTTGGCGCCCGGCGCGCTGACCCGCATGACCGCGGACCTGCCGCGCTATATCGATAATCCGGGTGCGGCGATGGGGCCGGACGAAATCGCCCCCGCAGTGCTTTATATGGTGAGTTCATTGTCGGGCGAGCAGACCGGCAAGGTGCTCGGCGTTTCCGGGCCGCGCGGTGTGCGCGAGATGAAAATGCTGGAAATGGAGGGCTGGAAGCCCGGCGGCCCCTGGAAGGCCCAAGACATCGTGAGCCACGCCAGGGAGATTTTCTTCGACGAGCAGGATAAGCTCGCCGCTCGCAGATTCTAATCCACGAAAGAAACCCGAATAATGAAGCTGACCCACGAGGCAAGCGGCACCATCGCCATCGCGCCAACCCCGTTCTTCGACGGCGGCCGTATCGACTATGACTCGATCGACCGGCTGACCGATTTCTACGCGGAGGTTGGCTGCAATGGCGTGACTGTGCTTGGCATTCTGGGTGAAGCGCCGAAACTCGAAGGCAATGAATCCATCGACGTTGCGACGCGCTTCATCAAGCGGGCCAGGGACAAGCAGATCATCGTGGGTGTCTCCGCGCCGGGCTTTGCGCAGATGCGCACGCTGGCGTGCGCATCGATGGATGCCGGCGCCGCTGCTGTCATGATCGCACCGCCGACCCACCTGCGTACCGACGAACAAATCACCGGTTACTTCCGGCAGGCGAGCGAGGCCATTGGCAGCGACGTGCCTTGGGTGTTGCAGGATTATCCGCTGACGCTGACTGTCGTCATGACGCCGTCGGTGATCCGCAAGATCGTCATGGACAACCCGTCCTGCGTGATGCTCAAGCATGAGGACTGGCCGGGGCTGGAGAAGATTTCGACATTGCGTGGTTTCCAGAAGGACGGTTCGCTGCGGCCGCTGTCGATTCTGGTGGGCAACGGCGGACTGTTTCTCGATTTCGAAATGGAGCGCGGCGTCGATGGCGCGATGACAGGCTACGCGTTCCCGGATTTGCTGGTGGATGTCGTTAATTTGTCGAAGGCAGGCAAGCGCGACGCCGCGCACGATCTGTTCGACGCCCATCTGCCGCTGATCCGTTACGAGCAGCAGCCGGGCGTTGGTCTTGCTGTGCGCAAGTATGTCCTGAAGAAGCGCGGCAAGATCGCGTCGGACGCGCAGCGCAAGCCGGGATCGAGCATGAGCGCACTGGCGCGCAGCGAAGTGGACTATCTCCTGTCGCGCGTCGGGCGCATCGACAAACGGGCGAACATTTGATGAGCGGCGATAAGAGCGTACCGGACAAGTCGAAAGCTCTGCGAACAGCTTCCACTGTGCTGTTGCTGCGCGAAGCAGCCGGCGGCATGGAAATCTTCATGGTCCAGCGTAACCGTGAGATCGAGTTCAGCTCCGGTGCGCTGGTGTTTCCCGGCGGCAGCATGGATCCGAATGATCGGGAGATTGCGGCCGATCCGGCGCTCGTCGCCAATCGCGGAGGTCTCGATATCGATACCGCGGCCATTCGCATCGGCGGCATCCGCGAGACGTTCGAGGAAAGCGGAATTCTTCTGGCGCGTCCGCGCGGATCGTTGTCGCTGGTTTCTGCGGCAAAGGCGGCTGAGCTTGGTTCGCAGCGTGAGGCGCTCGATGAGGGCAAGGTGAGTTTCGCAGGAATTCTGCGCGAACATGACCTTACTCCTGCGATCGATCTGTTGGCGCTCTTCGCACACTGGATCACTCCGGTGAATCTGCCGAAGCGTTTCGACACGCATTTCCTGCTGGCGCTGGCGCCGGCAGACCAGATCGGGAAGCATGACGGGAGGGAGTCCGTGGATTCCATCTGGCTGTCGCCGAGGGCCGCGCTCGATGCCGCGGCGTCGGGCCGCTACAATCTGCCGTTTCCAACCATTCGCAATCTGATCAAGCTCGACAAGCTCGGAACCGCGCAGGCCGCGATGGATTTTGCGCGAGCGACGCCGGTAGTGACAGTGGTGCCTGAGATGAGCAGGAACGAGAACGGAACCACGCGCCTCCGCATCCCCATCGAGGCAGGCTACGACGGCGACGTTTTTGACGTTGCGCGCGCCTGAGGCCAGCTTCACGGCGGCCGGTCTCGGCTTTTGCCGGACGATGTTGTTCTGACAATGAATGCTTTTCCGCCACGACGCATTGTGTGTCTCACCGAAGAGACGGTTGAGACGCTCTACCTGCTCGGCGAGCAGGATCGCATTGTCGGCGTGTCGGGATACGCGGTGCGACCGCCGCAGGTGCGGCGTGAGAAGCCGCGCGTTTCGGCGTTCATATCAGCCGACGTTCCCAAGATCCTCGCGCTCGACCCTGATCTGGTTCTGGCGTTCTCGGATTTGCAGGCTGACATTGTCGCCGATCTGGTGCGGGCCGGGGTTGCGGTCCACGTCTTCAACCAGCGCGATATCGCCGGCATCCTGGCGATGATCCGCACGCTTGGCGGACTGATCGGCGAAGCAGAAAAGGCGGATGCGCTCGCATCACAGTTCGGGCAGCGGCTCGCGGATGTTGCTGCGATCGGGCGCGCCAGACCTGTGCGTCCCAAGGTCTATTTCGAGGAATGGGATGACCCATTGATCAGCGGTATCGGTTGGGTGTCGGAGCTGATTTCAATCGCCGGCGGCGACGATGTGTTTCCGCAGCTTGCAAAAGCAAAGGCCGCGAAGGACCGCATTGTTATGCCCGAGGCTGTGATCGCGGCCAATCCGGATGTGATCCTGGCATCATGGTGCGGCAAGAAAGTCGTCCCGGATAAAATCCGGCAGCGGGCAGGCTGGGGCGCCATCACGGCTGTGCGTGACAATCGCATCGTGGAGATCAAGTCGCCGCTGATCCTGCAGCCGGGACCGGCGGCTCTGACCGACGGTCTCGACGCCATCGTGGTGGCGTTGAAGTCAAACCTATGAGAGGCGGCGGCTGAGGGGCTTTTCAATCAGGTCCGGCCGTATTAATAACGGTTCTGGATAAGAAGAACTGATCGATGGTGTCTCTCAAACAGCTCAAGTACTTTGATGCCGTGGCGAGATCCGGCCATTTCGGCAAGGCTGCGGAGCATTGCGCGGTGACCCAGCCTGCGCTCTCGATGCAGGTGCAGGAACTGGAGAAATCCCTCGGCATTCAGCTCCTGGAGCGCGGCCGCAACGGCGTGATGCTGACTGAGGGCGGCAAGGAGATCGCGCAGCGTGCGGCGCGCGTTCTGGCCGACGTGCGCGACATCGTCGATGTCGCGCGGCGGCAAGGCAACGTCCTGTCCGGTCCGCTACGCCTCGGCGTCATCCCGTCGGTCGCGCCGTACATCCTGCCGCAACTGCTGCCGATGATCCGGGACGCGTTTCCCAATCTCGACCTTCACATTCGCGAAACTCAGACCCAAACCCTTGTCGGCGAACTTGCCGACGGTCAGCTTGATCTCTTGTTGCTCGCGCTGCCGGTCGAGCACCCCGACATTGAGACGATCCGGCTGTTTGACGATCGCTTCCTGCTCGCAATGGCGACCTCGCATCGTATGTCGAACCGGGTCAAGGCGACGCCCGATCTTTTGGAAGACGACCGGCTGCTGCTTCTGGAAGAGGGACACTGCATGCGGGATCAGGCGCTGGCCTTTTGCAACCTGCGGCGGATCGAGAATATCAACACCTTCGGTGCGTCGAGCCTGTCCACGCTGGTCCAGATGGTGGCGCACGGTCTCGGTATGACGCTGCTGCCGGAACTGGCTGTACCGCTCGAAAGCCGGCGGGGGGACATTCACCTGATGCGATTCGCCGATCCCGAGCCGCAACGCGTGATCGGGCTTGCCTGGCGCCGAAGCTCGCCGCGGAAAGGCCATTTCGTTGAACTTGGACAGATGATCTCAGCCGCAGCGGCTAGGCCGTCGTAGTGACGACGCGACGAGCAGCGGGCCGTGTAGAAAATGGCGCACCTATGCGAACGCCTTGTCGACGGGGTGCTGCGTCCAGTCGATGAGCGGAGCGCCGAAGGCTCTGCTCCACACGGTCAGGAAACGGGGAAACCAGGAGTGCGCGATTGCGCCTCGGTACGCCCATGTGCGGTATTGAAGGCCGTTTTCGGACAATAGTTCCTGGTATCCGCCATGCGTTTCCGTAGCGTGACGGATGTGACGCAGGATTTCGCGCGCGTAAGGCCGGTATCGCTCGACCCCGGAGAATTCATCGTATTCGAGCATGCGGTCGGCGAATTCGACATTGAATGTCGGCCATGCAGACCGGCCCTGATAGGACGGCGTAGCGATCCGGTGGATGAGTTTCTTGCGCGGATTATCCGCCGATACGAAAAAGTGGAACGTATCTGGAATCCGGAATCGCGGCTCAGCAAGGATAAGGTCAGTGGTCGCGCTGAACAGCGTGCGCTCGGCCTCGTTTCTGAAGTCCCAGAATCCGTGCTGCACGTTGACGAAGTCGAGCGCGATGGACAGGGCAGGCGATTCTGCCTTGCAGTCCAGGCTATGCCTGATGTAGCCGTCGCGGCCGAACAGCAAAAGCAGTTCCGTTTTATACTGCGAAAGACTGCGTCCGAGAATTGTCTTCAGTTCGCTCTGGTCCACGATCCCGAGCCGGATGCTCTGCTGGAACGTGGCGTAGACGCTGGCATTGGTGACGAAGCGTAGTCGCTCCGCGCGGGTATCCGTCGCCGCCGAACGGGGCGCGCGGACATCGCAAAGCAGGGTGCGGATTTCGTGGCCGTCATAGGGTTCGAGACTTCTTGCGAGATCGAGCACCGATCTCTTCAGGTCTGCGCGATATTCGGCCAGCAACGCGCGGCCGGTATGGGCGGCTGTTGCCATGTCCGCATAGGGCGAGGCTCGCAGGTCAGCGTTGACGATTTGCTCTAGACCACCCTGCACGCCGAGAAGTGTATCTGACGGCAGCGCGAAATAGTTGGCGCCGATATAGCGGTTGCGCTTCACGGGAATGAGCGTCGTCGTGATGATGCCGGAGCGCACCGCGCCCAGCATCAGGCGCACGCTTTTTTCCAGCAGATGAATTCTGCGCGTTGCGTCCTCTGAATCGATGATGGTCTGTGGATCGAGAACGTCGGGATAGAACCACGCGAAGTCTCGCGGATAATAGGCCGAAGCATGCGGCGCGCCGGTGACAAGAAACGCTTCCTGCGCGGAAAAGGCGCTGTTCATCGAGTTGCGGTAAAGCTCGTCGATCTTCGCCGATGCATAATAGGCGCGCCGCAGGAAGCGGTCCGAGAGGAAGTTGGCGGCTTGAAGACAATTGGCGACGCAGGTCGCAGCGAGGCCTTGATAAAACCTGTGCTCAGAGTTTGAAGGCAGAAGTCCTTCGATGCTCACCTTGTCCTCCGTAGCAATTTGAAGTGCGCCTTGAATAGCCTGGCGGCGCGATTCGATTGAAGCGCCATATGCGCGCAGGCACTGTGCAGACGTCAGCAAGCCATGCCGAAAGATGCACCTGTTGGCAATTCAAAATACTGAAATTTGACTGTCATAATCGGAATCTGGCTTGCGCCAAGGGCGTTTCTGGCGCGGCTCAGGCTAATCAGATCTGTGCAGTGGGCCAGAGACGTAGTTGGCAGCCCGGTCGGAGGGGCTCGGCGATGCTGTCTTTTGACCGGGAATGGCGCGCTCCGAGAGATTCGAACTCCCGACCCTCGGAATCGAAATCCGATGCTCTATCCAGCTGAGCTAGGAGCGCTGACGGCTGCACCATAACCAATGACGGCTTGAAATCCAGCCCGAAAATCGTCCGAAAATTCCTATTTTGGCCGCATGCAGTTGCTCCGAGCTTGCTGTCAAAACACAACGGAAAATACGGGAACGGGCTGGTCGAATCCTTTCAGGGTTCGCGGATCCAGCTCAATAAGGGGTACGCTTAACGCCACTGCGGAAGCCGCAATGCGATCGATCAGGATTTCTGAATTTTCCGCGCTTGAACACAAACGCGATGCAAGATTCACGACGGTGCCGAGAGCTATGCAGGAAAGTGGGTGATGACGGAATGAGACAGGTGGCGTATCGAGGCGGGTGTCGAGCCGCTGCGGAAGGCAGTGAGGCGGCTGCCGTAGCGTTCTGGAGTTTCGGAGCCAAGATACCCGATGACCGGCATGGTCTGCGCACGGGCCGGGACCATCCATGCAACCGCGCTACCAGCGAGTGCAATGAAATCGCGCCGCCGCATTCGATCTGCGGTTTCAGCAAAGGCGCGAGGCATGAAACGCATGGTTCTCTTTCCAACCAACGTCGCCCGATCATTCGACCGCAGCATAGCTGCGGGGTTTGGGTTACGGAACCGGATATCCGGTCGCATGAACACGATTATGAGGATTAAGCCGGGCGGATAAGCTGGCGCGCTGGCTACAGTTTGACCGGCTGCTTGGAACGGACTTCTTCGGCTTAAAGTCCGGGAGCAAATCGCGAAGCGCCGCATCTCAACTGGTGCACACTTCAATGTGCGTGCGCTGCAAGAACAGAGGCGAGCCTACGTTGCAATGCGCAACATGGTTTCGTTGACGCTTCTTCTTTTGCGTCTAACATTCGCGCAGGCCCGTGAGAGGCCATCGGGAGGAATGCATGAACCGTCTTGCCAGCCCTACTGCTCGCCGACAATTTTCCAGGACTGCCGAAACCCAGCGCTCACCGCTGGGTTTTTTGATGATTGTATCCGCAATCGCAACGTTTGCCGTATTTTCAGTAGCCTCCGCGCAATCGCCCCCGAAGGGATCGCCTGAACACATCAAGGCGGTGACGTCCGCCGTCGATCAGAACTCCATCAAGGCCAACGCAGCAACGTCCAACGACTGGCCGACGATCGGCCTCGACTATGCCGAGACACGTTTCAGCAAGTTGAATCAGATCAATACCGACAACGTGAAGAACCTGGGTCTCATGTGGACCTACAACCTTGAATCATCGCGCGGCGTTGAAGCAACGCCTCTAGTTGTCGATGGCATTATGTATGTCACAGCGTCGTGGAGCGTGGTGCATGCAATCGACGTCCGCACCGGCAAGAAGATCTGGACCTTCGACCCCGAGGTTTCACGCTCTATCGGCTACAAGGGCTGCTGCGATGTCGTGAATCGCGGTGTTGCGCTTCACAAGGGCAAGATCTTCGTCGGCGCCTATGACGGGCGGCTCATCGCGCTCGACGCGGTGACCGGAAAGAAAGTCTGGGAGAAAGACACGCTCATCGATAAAGAGCACTCCTACACGATCACAGGCGCGCCGCGCGTCGTGAACGGGAAGGTGGTGATCGGTAACGGCGGCGCGGAATACGGCGCGCGTGGCTATGTAACAGCCTATGATGCGGAAACCGGAAATCAAGCGTGGCGATGGTTTATCGTGCCCGGCGATCCGTCGAAGCCCTATGAAGATGAATCGATGGAAGCGGCCGCCAAGACCTGGGATCCGGCCGGCAAGTACTGGATCAACGGCGGCGGCGGAACCGCATGGGACACCATTACCTTCGATCCCGATCTGAATCTCGTCTATATCGGGACCGGCAATGGCTCGCCCTGGAATCGTCATCTCCGCAGCCCTGCGGGCGGCGACAACCTGTATCTTGCGTCGATTGTTGCGCTGAATGCCGATACCGGAAAGTACGTCTGGCATTATCAGGAAACACCGGGCGATCACTGGGACTATACCTCGACCCAGCCGATGATCCTGGCCGACATCAACATCGACGGCGCGCCGAGGAAGGTGATCCTTCACGCGCCGAAGAATGGCTTCTTCTTCGTCATCGATCGCACCAACGGCAAGTTCATCTCGGCAAAGAATTTCGTCGATGTGAACTGGGCGACCGGGTATGACGCCAACGGACGTCCGATTGAAGTAGCCGCGGCGCGTGATCCGGAAAAGGGAATGGACAGTATCCCCGGTCCGTACGGCGCCCACAACTGGCACCCGATGTCATTCAATCCGATGACCGGGCTCGTTTATCTGCCGGCGCAGGGCGTGCCGCTTAATCTCACTCCGCAGAAGGGGTGGAAACACAACGCCAATCAGCCCGGCGAGTTCGGCGGCAACACCGGCTGGAACACCGGCTTCGTGTTGAACGCGACGCCGCCGAAGAACCTGCCGTTTGGACGGCTCATTGCATGGGATCCGGTCAAGCAGAAGGAGGCATGGAAGCAGGAATACGTGGCGCCATGGAATGGCGGAACGCTGACAACCGCCGGCAATCTTGTGTTTCAGGGAACAGCCGACGGCCGCTTCATCGCCTACAATGCAACGACAGGCGAGAAGCTCTGGGAATCGCCGACGGGCACTGGTGTCGTCGCGGCTGCTTCAACCTACATGCTCGACGGCAAGCAATATGTGTCCATCGCGGTCGGGTGGGGCGGCGTCTTCGGGATCGCGGCACGCGCCACCGAGGCGGATAATCCCGGCACGGTCTATACCTTTGCGATCGACGGCAAGGCGCCGCTGCCGCCAATAACGAAATACCAGATGGAGAGCCTTGTCGAAGGCGTGAAGTATGATCCGGCAGATGTCGGGCCGGGAACGCTGCTGTACGTCAGCAGTTGCGTGACCTGTCACGGCGTGCCCGGTGTGGACAAGGGCGGCAACGTGAGGAACCTCGGCTATGTCGGTCCCGAGACCATCGCGAACCTGAAGAACTTTGTCTTCAAGGGACCGCATGTCGACAAGGGTATGCCTGACTTCACCGGCAAGCTGAGTGATGACGATGTCGTCAAGATCATCGCTTTCATTCAGGGTACTGCGGACGCGGTTCGTCCTCCGAAGAAGTGAGTCGGCCGCCTTGTCCGGCGCGTAGCGCGAGTCCTTTCGATTTTCGCTGCGCTCAATTAGGTTGCGCTTGTTTCACCGTCATTCCGGGTCTGCGTCAGCACGCAGCCCGGAATGACGAGGTGGCTTGATGATTGAGAAATCGGCAACAAATCCAAAGGCTTGAAAAAGTGCGTCAAACGCATTCGGCAGCAAGCGGGTTGCGCGGTGGCCCGGTCTAACCTATTGAAGCCGTTGTGCGCTCTTAGCTCGGCTGGATAGAGCATCGGATTTCGATTCCGAGGGTAGAGAGTATCTCTCGGAGCGCGCCAGCGATCCTTATGAGACCGATGTCAAAGAGCCTTTCCCAAGATCGAAACAGGCCACCCCCTCCCGCGCTCGCAAGGGCGTTGCTGGCTTTGCAGATGCAGCAGTTTGAGGACGCAGAGAAGCTCGCGTCGCAAGTCCTGAAATCCGATCGCGGCAACACGCTTGCCGCAGAAATCCTTGGCCGTGCCCTTCTAGCGCAAAATCGCCTCGACGAGGCCATCGTGCACCTGACGAAATTTGCGCGCAGGACCGACGAGCCATCGATCGAAACTTTGCTTGCGGGCATGCTCGCCGCTGTTGGCCGCCAGGACGAAGCGCTGGATCATTTGCGGCGCGCCGTCGCCCGGCGGCCGCACTACATTCCGGCGTTTGTCGAACTCGCACTCCAGTTGCGCAAGAGCGGACAACTTGACGAGGCGATGACCGTCACCGAGAGCGGGCTGACGGTCGAGCCACAATCGGCCGATCTGCAACTTGCCTTGGGATATGCTCTGGCTGAACGCAACGAGCGTGTCCCGGCGCAGGCAGTGTTTGCCAAAGTCCACGCCGCAGAGCCGACGCATCACGACGCTTTGATGGCTCTTGCGGCGGCGGTGATCTGGGACGGCGATTACGGACGGGCCGCGGACCTCTACCGCCGCGCGCTGGCTATCAAGCCGCTGGATGATACGCGGATCCGTCTCGGGAAATGCTTGCTTGAACTCCGGCAGCGGGAGGAAGCGGAAGCACTCTTTCGCACAGCCGCCCACGGGTCGAGCAAACTCGCTGCTCCCTCAGTTATAGCGATGGTATCTGCATCGCACGGGCGAATCTTCCTGCAGCCAAGTTCGGCGCTGGATTTCTTGCGCGCCCGAAACAACTGACGGCTATCAGGTCCGAAACTGACGCCGGTAAACGCCGGTCTCGCGAGACATCAGGCCTAGGAGGTCGTGCGTACGCTGCGTGTCCTCTTCCGTGAAAACCGCGGTTTGCAAACTCCATTTTTCCCGCTTCACCGGAAAGCATTGTGCGACCGGCGTTCCTTTCGGCAGTACGCCGCTGAAATTCGTGTCGCGCCACCGCGACGGAAAGTGAATCCAACCGTCGCGGTAGTTGTCGCAATCGACCCAACCCGTCAGCGTCGTAAACGGCAGATCGAACCGGTTGACGGGATGCGTGAACAGCAGGGAGTAACCTTCCGGCGCTTCGATGGTCCAAAGATTGTGAAACTTGATCACGAAGCGGTCGGATTCGAAGAACGGCGTGCCCGTCAATTGGGTGCTGTCGTGCAGCCCGATTGGAGAACGCGGGAAATTCACCGTACTGCATGGCGGCAAATCATTGTCCCAGGAGAACTCACCGTTCTCGAACTTGATGTCGCAGATCAGCGGAATCAAAAAACCCGAGGTCATCGCATCCACGAACGGCGGGCAGCGCTTCACGGTGTCGTTCTGGCCCCCCATGATCTCGCTGGACACCTCTTGCGGCATGGTTTTCAACCAGTCCGGCAAGCCCTGCGCCGCGGGGATCGGCGGCGGCAACAGGCCTTCGAGTTCTTTCGGGCAGCGAAACGTCAGCAATTGGGAGGTGTCAGGCGGGGGCATACGAGCAACAGTCTCAATGATGTTCGATGTTACCATCTACATGACTCGCTAGCTACTCTCATGCCGATGCATGAGAGCGGCGTCATCAAGATCATCGCCTTCATCCAAGGTACGGCAGATGCGGATTCGCCCTTTTCGCTGTCGGCGACCGGTGTTGGATGGCCGTCGGGCGATTTTGATAAATTATTCGTTTTCAGTGGGTTAGGCGAGATTTTTGATCCTGTTTTTCGCGTTGCTGCGTCGTGCTTAACGGTTTTCAAACACAGTCCCGCCAGAGTCTTGTTGTTGATGGGCCGCATCCAACGCCGTCAATGTTCGTCGCAGATCTCATCGATTTCCGGGCTTGCATGCGAATTGCTGTTTTCGTGTCTGTCGTCCTGTCCTTGCTGGCTACGATGCCGGCGCGCGCCGATTTGCGCATTACACGCGACCACGGCGGATATGTCGAAGAGTACAAGGTGAAGTACCAGCGCATCCGCGCACGGGGCGAGCGCGTCATCATCGACGGCATCTGCAACTCGGCCTGCACGATGGTGTTCGGCATCGTGCCGATGAACAAGATCTGCGTCACGCCGCGCGCCAGCCTTGGTTTTCACCTCGCCTATTACGACAAGGCCTACACGTTTGGCATGAAGGTCAACAGCAGCGAGGGGACATCGGATTTGATGTCGTACTACCCTCCGACGGTGAAGTCGTGGATCAGCCGCAACGGCGGCCTCACGAACGAGATGAAGAAGATCAAGAACGGCAGCGATCTCTGGCAGATCGTTGATCCGTGCCCGGAAGAGTTCTTTTGAGAGGCGTGTACTCGACTTAGCTCACAGGTTGTCATCACCGGGCTTGTCCCGGTGATCTCGACGGATTGAGCACGGTGCCTCGACAACCGGGATGGCCGGAACAAGTCCGGCCATGACATACGTTATGCCGGTGCTTCAACGGCCCATCATCGATATTTTCCGGATTCAATTTTCAAACAGCCACGCGGGATCGCTCTCGCGCATCGCGCGAGGTGAGCTTCTCATTCTGCCCCTAACAGCGAGGGGCATGGAGCGCCGCGAGGCGCACCTTGCGTTTGTCTCGCTTCCGGCACCGCGTGCGAGGCGATGGTTCTCCGAAAGCGCATCGCCTTGCGGCGCTCCATTGCGGCGATTTTGGGCGAGGGGACCGTACTTCCGGGTGCGGACGGGAGAGCTAATCATCCCTGATCCAAAGGCTTTCGCCGCCTTCATCCGCACCGCGTCCAGCCGCGAACGGCAGAGCCACGTAGTTGGCCCGGACGGTGACCCCGCAGACAAGCTTGCGCCGTCTGCGTTTATCGCGCCTCCCGGACGACGTGTGTGCGAGACACGCGCGCAGGCGCCGCATCCTGCTCCGCTTCATGAGCGCCCTCGAGAAGCGCCCCTCACGAACAGGACACGGTGAACTTAAGAGCGGTTCGGAGCGCGGGGATTTGTATCCCCATCACGAAATGTTGCAGGAGACGTTCGCTCGATATTTTTCGCCGTCATTCCGGGGCGCGCGTTGTCGCGCGAGCCCGGAATCCACAGCCACAAATGAGATTCCCGCAGTGGATTCCGGGCCTGCGCCAAGCGGCGCATCCCGAATGACGGTGGAGCGATCTTCTCGCCATCACCACCACGCGCGGTGGTTATGGGTCCCCGCTTTCGCGGGGACGACATCGGGTGTGTGGCGGTCGTCGCCGTTCACGGCTGTTATTGTCATCACCTACAGTTGTCATCACCGGGCATACCGTCTGAAGGACGGCGTCGCTTCGCTCGCCTATGTCCCGGTGATCCCGATGAATTGAGCATTGTGCTTCGACAATCGGGATGCCCGGAACAAGTCCGGGCATGACAGTGTTGCTGTCGAGGGTTCGCGAAAGTTTTACAAAGACCCTCTTACGCCGACTTCGCCTTGCGGGCGTCCTGAATCGCGCGCCACACTTTTTCCGACGTCAGCGGCATGTCGATCCGCGTCACGCCTTCGTCCGCCAGTGCGTTAAGAACGGCGTTTACGATGCTGGCCAGACTCCCGGCGCAGCCGGCTTCGCCGCAGCCCTTGGTGCCGAGCGGGTTCGATGTCGCAGGCGAGGGATGGTTGCCCAGCGTCATCGACGGAACATCGCCGGCGCGCGGCAATGCGTAATCCATGAACGAGCCCGTCACCGGCTGACCGTTGTCGTCATAAGTCACGCATTCCATCAGCGCCTGACCGATGCCCTGCGCGACGCCGCCATGAATTTGCCCGGCGACGATCATCGGATTGACCACGGTGCCGAAATCGTTGACGCCGCTGTAGCCGACGATCCGCACGTTGCCGGTGTCGGGATCGACCTCGACCTCGGCGACGTGGCAACCGTTGGGGAATGTCGAGGGCACGCCCTGCACGGTGTGATCGACATCGAGCGAGGAGGGCACACCTTCGGGCATTTTCGAATCCCGCAGCTTCGCGGCCAGGTCCATGATGCCGATGCCGCGATCGGTGCCGGCAATCGTGAAGCGCCCGTTTGCGAATTCCATGTCGCCTTCGGAGGCCTCCAGCACATGCGCGGCCGCCTGCTTGCCTTTCTCGATGACCAGCTTCGAGGACTCGACAATCGCGGCGCCGCTGGCGGTGATCGAGCGCGAGCCGCCGGTGCCGTTGCCGGTGTGAACGATATCGCTGTCGCCCTGCGTCAGCTTGATGGCGTCGAACGGCACGCCAAGCTGCGCCGCGAGCACCTGCGCGAACGGCGTGGCATGGCCCTGGCCGTAGTCGAGCGTGCCGGTGATGAGCCGCACCGTTCCATCGGCCTCGAAAACGATCTTGCCGAGTTCGGCGCTGGGAGGCGCTGTGATCTCGAGATAGGAGCCGACGGCGATGCCGCGCAGCTTGCCGCGCTTGCGGCTTTCCTTCTTCCGTTTGGCGAAGCCTGCGACATCGGCTTGTTCGACCGCCTTGCTAAAGACGCCGGGGAAATCGCCGCTGTCATAGGTGAGGCCATTCGCGGCCGCGTAGGGGATCTGCGCAGGCTTGATGAAGTTGCGCCTGCGCATCGCAAGGCGATCGATGCCCATCTCGTCCGCGGCACGGTCGATCAGCCGTTCCATGAAGTAGTTGGCTTCCGGGCGGCCCGCGCCGCGATAGGCGCCCATCAGCGTGGTGTTGGTCAGCACGCACTTGATGTCAACGCCAATCAGCGGCATGCGATAGACGCTGTTGATGTTCTTGGCGATGTTGAGCGACAGCGGCAGCGGCGCAACGCCGGTGATGTAGGCGCCGAGATTGCCAAAGCCGCGCACGCGCACGCCGAGAAATGCGCCGTCAGCAGCGAGCGCGAGTTCGCAATGCACATCCTGCGCGCGGCCGTGGCTGTCGGACAGAAAGCTTGTCGAGCGTTCGTCGGTCCATTTCACCGCGCGGCCAAGCTCCCGTGCAGCGTGCAGGATGCAGATGTATTCGGGATAGTTCGCGTTCTTCATGCCGAACGATCCGCCGACATGGTGAGTCCGCAGATGGACCTTGTCGTTAGCCACGTTCAGCGTTTTCGCCAGCGACGTGCGGTTGCCGGCGACACCCTGCGTCGGGATTTCGATGGTGAAGCGCTGGCTCTTCTTGTCGTAGCTGGCGAGCGCCGCGCGCGGTTCCATCGCGACCACGGCGAGGCGGGTGTTGACGATGTCGAGACGGGTGACATGGGCAGCATTTGCGAACGCGGCATCGAGCGCGGCGTCGTCGCCGGAATGATAATTGAGCGCGACGTTGCCGGGGATGTGATCGTAGAGCAGCGGCGCGCCGGGCTTCGCGGCGTCCTCCGCGCTGGTGACCGACGGCAGCGGCTCGATATCGACCACGACCGCTTCACCGGCGTCGCGCGCCTGCGCCAGCGTTTCGGCGACGACGAACGCCACCGGATCGCCGACAAAGCGCACCTTGTCGGTCATCAGCGGCAGGCGATTGGTTTGCGCCAGCGGCGAGCCGTCGCGGCTTTTCATCGGCAGGCCAACCGTGAAGGGATTGTAGCCGGCGCCCGCAAGGTCCTTGCCGGTCCACACGCCGAGCACGCCGGACATGGCGCGTGCCGCCTCCACATCGATGCCTTTGATCACGCCGTGGGCGTGGGTGCTTCGCACGATCCAGGCATAGGCCTGGCCCGGCAGGCTGATGTCGTCGGTGTAGGTTCCCTTGCCCCGCACCAGGGTATCGTCTTCCTTGCGCCGGACGGGCTGCCCCACCCCGAATTTTTGCAGTGCGATATCGTTTTCGGAAGCGAGGCGGGAGGGGTGATCGAGCATGAAAAATCCGCTGAAATCACGGCCTGGCGACGGGAAATCGCGCTCCGGCCGTTGGGTGTGGGCTGCTTGTTAAACTTAAGACGCCTGAATCGCAGTCACAATGCGTGATCGGGTATGCTGCGGTTGCGCCGGGCACGTACGCTGTTAAACTTTATTTGAACAGGATTGCCGTGGCGTGACGTCTGCGCCGCAGAGGGAATTGCATGACTGAGGACGTGCGGCTGCACGACGGTTCCGGACCGTCCATCAGCCCGCCAGTACCGGTTTCCGAGGAGGCGCATGGCCGTGGGCAGATCCGCGTTCATGGCGCGCCTGCGGCCTATGCCGCCCTCGATCTCGGCACCAACAATTGCCGTCTGCTGATCGCCCGCGTCTCGAATGACGGGTTCCGCGTGATCGACTCGTTCTCGCGGATCATCCGGCTGGGCGAGGGCATCTCGACCACGGGCCGGATCAGCGATGCTGCCATTTCCCGCGCGGTGGGCGCGCTGAGCGTCTGCGGCGACAAGATCCGCGCCAAGGGCGCGAAGCGGCTGCGCACCATCGCCACCGAAGCCTGCCGCGCCGCCGATAATGCCGACGCGTTTCTCGACCTGATCGAGCGCGAAACCGGCATCAAGCTTGAAATTATCGATCGCGACACTGAATCGACGCTGGCTGTGATCGGCTGTTCGCCGCTGCTGGACGCCCGCGCGAAAGGCGCGATCCTGTTCGACATCGGTGGTGGCTCGACGGAAGTGGTGCGGATCGAGCGCCCGGCCGGTGATCCGCATGCTGCGCCGGTGAAGGGACCGTGGATTTCACTGCCGCTCGGCGTGGTCACCCTCGCGGAGCGTTTCGGCGGCACTCACGTCACGCGTGAGTCCTACGGCGCGATGGTCGATGAAGTCGCGCACCATCTTGCGCCGTTCGCCGCCGCGCATGGCCACGATCTGTCCGGCATGCATTTGCTCGGCACCTCCGGCACGGTGACGACGGTGGCCGGCATCCATCTCGGTCTGCACCATTACGACCGGCGCAAAGTCGACGGCTTGTGGATGAATGATGCCGACATGGACCGTGCCATCGAACGGCTGCTCGACATGACCTATCAGGACCGCGCGCGCAATGCCTGCATCGGCACCGAGCGAGCCGATCTCGTGCTCGCCGGTTGCGCCATTCTCGATGCGATCCGCAAGGCATTCCCGCTGCCGCGCCTGCGCGTCGCCGACCGCGGCCTGCGCGAAGGCATGCTGGTGGAAATGATGCGGGCCGACGGCGCGATTCTGGCCTGCTGAATTCAGTCAGATTCCGTGACGGCGCGGCGGAAACGTCGTAAGGGGTGCGTGAGCGCATCTGCTCTTTGTCGGGCATGATCCTTTCCGAAAACCGGTTCCCACCTTTTCGGGGATCATGCCGCTGGAAACCAACTCTCATGGCGAAAGACACCACCGGACGGCTGCATGTGACGGTGAAGAGCGGCGGCAAGCGCAAGCTGTCGTCAAAACTCTGGCTGGAACGTCAGCTCAACGATCCGTACGTCACGCAGGCCAAGCGCGACGGGTTTCGTTCGCGTGCCGCGTACAAGTTGCAGGAGATTGACGACAAGCATCGCTTCCTCAAGCGGGGGCAGGTCGTGGTCGATCTCGGCGCCGCGCCCGGCGGCTGGAGCCAGATCGCGGCGAAACGCGTCGGCTCGCTGGAAGGCAAGGGCAAGGTCGTCGCCATCGACCTTCTGGAAATGCCGGAGCTTCCCGGCGTGACTTTCGCGCAGATGGACTTTCTTGATGACCGCGCCCCCGACAAGCTGCGCGCCATGATCGGCGGCGGCGCGGACATTGTGATGTCGGACATGGCCGCCAACACCACCGGGCACCGCAAGACGGACCAGTTGCGCATCATCGGTCTGGTCGAGAATGCGGCCGCCTTTGCCTGCGAAATCCTCAATCCCGGCGGGGTTTTTCTGGCGAAGGTTTTCCAGAGCGGCGCGGAGGCGGATTTGCTGGCCCAGCTCAAGCGCGATTTCACCACGGTAAAGCATGTGAAGCCCGCCGCCAGCCGGCAGGATTCGTCCGAGCGTTATCTGCTGGCGCTCGGATTTCGCGGGGATAATGGCGTTTCCACCTAACGTCATTCCGGACGGTCTGCGCAGCAGGCCGATCCGGAATCCAGAAGAGTACTTGAACGATAGGGATTCCGGGCTCGATTGCTTTGCAATCGCCCCGGAATGACCCGTTTTGAATTCATCCCAGCTTCTGGTCGCGGGCGTCGTGGGTCTGCTCCGCAGCAGCGGCTTCCGCGGCTTGCGGGGTCTCCACCACTGGCACCCGATGCCCCGAGATTTCGTGGCCTGCATCCTCGGGCAGCTTCCAGAACGAATACGCCGACAATGCCGAGATCACTGCGACGATCAGGAACGCCGGCCAGAAATCGCCCGCGCTGAGCTCCACGGAGTGGTTCGCGGCCATTGTCGCTTCAACGGTGAAGGCGCCGACCGCGACCCCCGCCGAAATCGCAAGCTGCTGGTTGACGCTGACAAGCGTCGTCGCGCGGCTCATCTCATTGGGCGTGACTTCGGCGTAGGCCATGGTGTTGATCGCCGAGAATTGCAGCGAGCGGAAGAAGCCGCCGACCACCAGAATGATCATGATCAGCAGCAGCGGCGTCGACGGGGTGAACAGCGCGCAGGCGGCGAGGAAGAACGAACTCACCACCGCATTGATGACCATGATGTTGCGGAAGCCGAAGGTGCGGATGATCCGTGCAGCCAGCGTCTTCATGCCGAGCGCGCCGACCGCCGAGGCAAATGTCACCAGACCCGACTTGAACGGCGAAAGGCCGAAGCCGACCTGCATCAAGAGCGGCAGCAGGAACGGCAGCGCGCCGATGCCAAGGCGATACATGAAACCGCCGGTGAGGCTGGCGCGCAGGGTCGGATGCCTGATCAGCGTGAAATCCAGCACCGGCGATGCGGTGCGTTTGGCGTGACGCAGATAGAACCCCATCGCGATGCCGCCGCCGACGATCAGTGCAACCACGATCTGCCACGACAGCAGCCCAAGGCCCGCCACGGAGAGGCCGAAGGCGAGACCCGCTACTCCCAACCCCGCAAGGACCAGTCCGACAACATCGAAGCGTTCGGGATTCTCGCTCTTGATCGGATCGATGTATTTCAGCGCCATCCAGATGCCGAGCAACCCGATCGGAATGTTGATCAGGAAGATCCAGTGCCAGGAGAAATAGGTGGTGATGAAACCGCCGAGCGGCGGCCCGATCACGGGGCCGATCAGTGCGGGCACGGTGACCCATGCCATAGCGTTGACCAGCGCGCTTTTGTCGATGGAGCGCAGCAGCACCAGCCGCCCGACCGGCGTCATCATCGCGCCGCCGATGCCCTGGATGATACGCGCGATGACGAAATCGGTGACGGACGTCGATAGGGCGCAGCCGATCGAGCCGACCATGAACACGCCGATGGCGACGCTGAACACGGCGCGCGCGCCGAAGCGGTCGGCGGTCCAGCCGCTTGCCGGAATGAAAACGGCGAGCGACAAGAGATAGGACGTGATCGCGAGTTTCAGCGTCAGCGGACTGGTGCCGATATCGGCGGCGATGGCCGGCAGCGAGGTCGCGATCACCGTCGAGTCCATGTTTTCCATGAACAGCGCACAGGCCACGATCAGCGGTATCAGGCGTTCCTTCTGCATCGGCTCTGCTGTGTGGAAGGATTTGAAGGAAAGGCGGGCGGTGGAGAATAGACCGCTCAGATAGGCGAGTCCTGCGCAGCGGGGTCAATAAACTCGTCGTGAGGGCACCTGTTCCGGAAAACGCCGCTGCCAGAGAGGGATTTGCAGATGTCCCATGCGCAAAAACCTCTGATTTTCGCGTGAAATGCTTTGAAACGTCATCCCGGCATGCTATCGACCACCGCCAACCCCATTGATGGGCTTCGATTCGAGCGACGCGCCAGCGGACCGCTCGATTTTGCACATCCTGAGGTTTTTACCGCAGCCACGGGCTGCCGAACGGAGTTGGCAATGGCAAAGCAGTTGGGTCAGGGTATTCGCGAAGCATTCACGTTCGACGACGTGCTGTTGAAACCCGGTCTGTCCGATATCATGCCGTCCGACGCCGATGTCCGTACCCACCTGACCCGCGCCATCCCGCTTAATATTCCAATCATCGCATCGGCGATGGACACCGTCACCGAAGCCGCCATGGCAATCGCGATGGCGCAATCGGGCGGCATCGGCGTGCTCCATCGCAACTTCGATCCCGACGGGCAGGCCGCGCAGGTCCGTCAGGTCAAGAAATACGAATCCGGCATGGTGGTGAATCCGCTCACCATCGGGCCCGACGCAAAGCTGGTCGACGCGCTGACGCTGATGAAGGATCACGGCATATCCGGCGTTCCTGTTGTCACCGGCGGCGGCAACGGACAGCCGGGCAAGCTGGTCGGCATTCTGACCAATCGCGACGTGCGCTTCGCGACCGATCCGGAGCAGAAGGTTTCGGAGTTGATGACGCATCAGAACCTCATCACGGTGAGGGAAGGCGTCAGCCAGACCGAAGCCAAGAAGATGTTGCATCAGAACCGCATCGAAAAGCTGCTGGTGGTCGATGACCAGTATCGCTGCGTCGGCCTCATCACCGTCAAGGACATGGAAAAGGCGGTGGCTTATCCGCTCGCCTCAAAAGATGCGCAGGGCCGTCTCCGTGTTGCTGCCGCAACCACCGTCGGCGATGGCGGTTTCGAGCGCACCGAAAAGCTGATCGAAGCAGGCGTGGACGTGATCGTCGTCGACACCGCGCACGGTCATTCCATGCGCGTGCTGGAGGCGGTCAATCGCATCAAGCGGCTGTCGAACGCCGTGCAGGTTGTCGCCGGTAACGTCGCGACCACTGAAGGCACGCAGGCGCTGATCGATTCCGGCGCGGACGCGATCAAGGTCGGCATCGGACCGGGCTCGATCTGCACCACGCGTATCGTTGCGGGCGTCGGCGTGCCGCAGCTCACCGCGATCATGGATGCGGTCGAGGCCGCGAAGAAGGCGAACATTCCGGTGATCGCCGACGGCGGCATCAAGTATTCCGGCGATCTTGCCAAGGCGCTTGCCGCAGGCGCAGACGTCGCGATGGTCGGCTCGCTGCTGGCAGGCACCGACGAGACGCCGGGCGAAGTGTTCCTGTGGCAGGGCCGTTCCTACAAGGCCTATCGCGGCATGGGCTCGGTCGGTGCAATGGCGCGCGGCTCCGCCGACCGCTATTTCCAGCAGGACATCAAGGACACGCTCAAGTTGGTGCCGGAAGGGATCGAAGGCCAGGTGCCCTACAAGGGGCCGGTGGCCAACGTGCTGCATCAGCTCGCCGGTGGCCTGCGCGCCGCGATGGGTTATGTCGGTGCGAAGGACATTGAGGACTTCCACGCCAAGGCGGAATTCGTCCGCATCACCGGCGCGGGCCTGCGCGAAAGCCACGTCCACGACGTCACCATTACCCGCGAAAGCCCGAACTATCCGGGCGGCGGCTAGGCGAGTGTCCTGAATCCGAAGTTCGCTTCATTTTGCAGCACCTTCCGTTGCGAACTTCGGATTCAAAAGGACACCAGCAATTATAAATTCTAGTGTGGCTTTGGTTCGCAAGTCCGCAAAGGAATGCGCTGCAAAAGGATGCGGACTTGCGAACCGCCACACTAGTTGTCCAATTTCGGCCCCAACGGCCTGTCAAAACACGCTACAATCGCGCGGCTTTCCTGTTGCTTCGCGCAATATGGCCGCACTCGTCCGAGCCTATCCCACGTCCATTGAACCGGCCGGGACCGGCCGCAATGTGCCCAACATTTCAGAAAAGAAGAACACCATGGTTGACTGGACAGACGACAGGATTACCGCGCTCTCCGATCAGGATCTGAAGAACCTGCTGGTCAACGCTGAGCGAAAGTCGGTCGCGGATGTCGTGGCGAAATGCCAGACCGAGCTTGAGAAGCGCAACGCCGCCAAGCCGCGCAAGGCCTCGAAGCCGCGCTCCGAACTGAAGGAGTTCGAGCACACGGTGTCGGAACAGCTTGCCGAAGTCGGCAAGGAGATGGCGGCAAAATACGATCTGTCCGAGGAGACAGCGAAAGCGAAGTCGGAGGGCGTGAAGGGTTTCAAGGCGCACCGGCTGCTGGACTCGAAAGGCTATGCCAAGCTCGGCGGCATGCAGCGCGACGGCTCGGTCGCCGTGGAGCGCTACATTTCCTACCGCCGCGGCGACAGCACGGCCTATCTCGGGGTGTTTCTCCTCAAGGATGCTTCGGCGGAAGATCACGAATTCCATGTGATCGCGCCGCAGGCATTTCTCGACGGCGGCAAGCCAGTTGCCGAAATTCGCCCGACCGCCACGGACAAACAGAAGCAGCCGGCGGACAGCGGACTTTCCTTCAAGGATTTGTCGAGCGCCGCAGCGGCGTTCGACCAGGCGCTGGCGAAACTCACGGCCTGAGGTTTCACTTATTTTTTGTCATGGCCGGGCTTGTCCCGGCCATCTCGATCATTAGGCCTCTGTGCCATACGAATCGAGATCACCGGGACAAGCCCGGTGATGACAAAATGCGGCTTGGTAGCGCTGGGCATTGTCCCTCGACAGCCACGACCCACGTATCAGCACATTCTGTTTTAAACGGAAATGAGCGGCATGGATGCCATGCCGCTCCGCGCGCGCGTGGCCACATGGCCATGCGCGGTTCTCTCGGCTAAAAACGCTCACGTTCATAGAAACCGAGGAAACACCATGTCCCAGTCAGCCAAGCGTATCGTCCTTGCGTCCCGTCCCGTCGGTGAGCCCAAGCCGGACAATTTCCGTCTTGAGGATTATCCGGTCCCGGCGCCGGGTGACGGGCAAGTTCTGTTGCGCACGGTCTGGCTGTCGCTCGATCCCTACATGCGTGGCCGCATGGACGATGGCCCGTCTTACTCCGCGCCGGTGCCGATCGGCGGTGTGATGGAGGGCGGCACGGTTTGCGAGGTCGTCGCTTCCAACAATCCGGGCTTTGCGAAGGGTGACTACGTTCTCGCGCATATCGGCTGGCAGCAGTACGGCCTGTCGGACGGCAAGGGGCTGCGCAAGGTCGATCCGAAGATCGCGCCGATCTCGACGGCGGTGGGTGTACTCGGCATGCCGGGCATGACGGCCTACACAGGTCTGCTTGAAATCGGCAAGCCGAAGGCCGGCGAGACGGTGGTGGTCGCTGCGGCGTCCGGTGCTGTGGGGTCGGCAGTCGGCCAGATCGCGAAGATCAAGGGTGCGCGCGCTGTCGGCATCGCGGGCGGCAAGGAGAAGTGCGATTACGTCAAGAACGAACTCGGCTTCGACGAGTGCCTCGACCATCGCGATCCGGATCTGGCCGCGAAGCTGAAGGAAGCTTGCCCGAAGGGCATCGACGTCTATTTCGAGAATGTCGGCGGCAAGGTATTCGAGGCGGTGTTTCCGCGCCTCAACGATTTCGCGCGCATTCCGGTCTGCGGCCTGATCGCCGACTACAGCACCATCTTCGGCAAGGACACACCCGCTCCGAAATGGGCCAACTCGATCATGCGCGCCATTCTCGTCAAGCGCCTGACCTTCCGCGGCTTCATCGTTCGCGATTTCGCAGCGATGTATCCGGATTTCATTCGCGACATGCCGCAGTGGCTGCGCGAGGGCAAACTCAAGCACAAGGAGTTCGTCACCGAGGGCGTCGAGAGCGCGCCGGAAGCGTTCATGGGTCTGCTCAAGGGCGCGAATTTCGGCAAGCAGCTCGTGCGCGTCGGGCCTGACAAGGCCTGATCTCAATGACAGTGGGTGGCCTTCCAGAAACGGAAGGTCACACCACTGTTGATGGCTCCAGCACCGAAAACAGATCGAGATTGATCTGTCCCGCCGCGCGAATGTGGCGGACTTCAAATCTGTCAGGTTGAAAGACGTATTCCACCAGCCCGACCTCCTTGATGCCGATCAGCTCCTGCTTTGCGTTGGACTTGATCACGAAGGAGGTCGACGGCGCCCAGATGTGGCGCACGTTGCCGAACGTGAAGTCCCGGCGCTGGTGGACGTGGCCGCAGGCCACCATTCGCAGGTTCGCGCCGTCGAGCATTTCGACCAGGCCGCTGCGCGCGGGCATCGGCACGTAGCGGAACGATGTGGCCGCGATCTCTTCGTCGCCGGGCGTCTCCTTGTAGAGCGGCTTGTGAATGAACAGCGCCACCGGCTTGCCGCGTACCGCGGACAATTGCTCGGCAAGCCATTCGCGTTGCTCGGCCTCGCAGGGGAGTGACGTGTTCATCACCAGCGAATTCAATCCGATGAAGCACCAGCCAGCGGCGTCGAACCGCCAGTGATCCTCGCCGAATGTCGCGATGAAGTTCTGCCGGTTTGCCTCAGACGCGCGCTGTTTGGGCTGCTCGCCGACGAGGGTCGGATTGTCACCGATGTCGTGATTGCCGGGAAGATAGCGGCAGTCGACGGGCAGCGCGTCGTGCAGAGCTTTTGCGAAATCGAGATCGTCCGGATGATCCGGACCGTCGAACGCAACGTCGCCGCTGTTGATGACGAGGTCGGGCCGGTTGTCGTCGATATGCTGGCTCACGCGGTGAAAGTTCTCGACGAACTCGGGAAACCGGGCGCCGAGATGTGTGTCGGTGATCTGGGTCAGGCGGAAGCTGGACGTCAAGCTGGACATGGCGAGGCTCCTTTGCGGAGCATTTTACATACGGCGCATGTCAGTGAGATGGCCTGATCACTCATACGGTACGTTTAAAACGCGCGAAGAAAATTGAAAATTTTTAGGTGATTGAAGTGAGTCCGAGTTGAAAATACGGTCTTGCAAATGCTTCGGTCATAAAAATTCTGGCGACCGGTGCTTCACAGCACGCGGTAACGGATAGCGAAGGTGTCGTCCGGTATTCCTCGTGCCGTTTCGGTGCGCGCGCCGGAAACGACGCGATCGACCATGTGCCACGGACCGAATTCGTCCGACGGGCTGGGGTTCGGCGGCAGCCGCAGCTTGAAGGCGCGCTGTGCCTGACCGGGCAGGCTGAGAACGACCATGCGCTCCGAGGTGCGGAACTTCAGCGGGACGTGGCCGCGCAGCACCGCGCGTCCGTCTTCGGTCGCACGCAGATCGCCGTCGAGTTGAGCGAGTGTCTGATTGAGATCGGTCAGGAGTTCGACCTGCGCATCGCGCTTCAGGTTGGCCCCAGCCACGGCAGGCGGCAGGCGGATTTCAAATTCCACCGCCGGCGCCCTGACGATGACTCCAAGATGCGTGAGCGCGGCGGTGCGCAGACCGAAAGCACCGGCCGTCAGCGCGCCGATCATCAGAACGACGCTGACGCCGCGCATGGCGACGCCGCGGAGAGTTTTCATGCCCTTTGTTGTGTAGGCCATCGCAGCACCCGGTCTGACCTTAAAAATGGAACTTCCGAGTATTGGTCGCTGTTGTCTGTGAAGAGGTTCACAGTCCGCCCGGAAATGATTGTCGGGGCGGGAAGGGGCCGTTAAGCACTGAATTTTGGGGTATTTCAAATGATGATTCAGATGATTTTGCTGCCGACATTCGTTCTGGTCGGCCTGACGTTCCTGGTGCTGTTCTGGCGGGGAAGCGATGCGGCGAAGCCCGCTGCGAACGGCGACTGGTTCAACTATCATCTCCATACGCTGTTTTATGTGGTGGTCGTGCTGGCGATCCAGACGCGGCATGCCGACCTGATCATGGTCCTGCTGGCATGGGTGTTCGTGGTGTTGCAGGTGTTTCAAGCCGGATTTCTGGTCACCAGCGCGAACTCGCGCGGATCGTTGTTTTTCATCTCCGGGGCACTGATCCTTCTGGCGATGTGGCTGTATTTCGCCATTCGCGTCTTGTTTCTCATCTGAGACGCGGCTAGGTCAGGCATCTGTTCTCTGAGCTTGCATGCCCTGAAAGACCACAATGACGCCTGCCGCGCGGCTGTCCGCAGCCATTGAGATTCTCGCAGCGATCGACACGCAGCGCATTCCCGCGCCGAACGCGCTGAAGGAGTGGGGCACCGCGCACCGCTTCGCCGGCTCCGGCGATCGCGCCGCCATCGCGGGGTTGGTGTTCGACGTGCTGCGCCGCCGGGCGTCGTCGGCGTGGCTGATGGATACCGATACACCGCGTGCGCGTCTGCTGGGGATGCTCAAGCTTGAACGCGGCCTCGGTGCGGATGCCGTTGCGGCGCTGTGCGATGGCGGGCGTTTTGCGCCGGAGGCTCTCACGGACACCGAACGTGCGGCGCTCACATCGCGGACGTTGAAAGATGCGCCCGCACATGTCGCGGGCGATTATCCTGAATGGCTCGATCCCCAACTCGCCGCCGTGTTCGGCGACGCGCGTGTGGAGGAAGCCACCGCGATGGCGAGCCGCGCGCCGCTGGACCTGCGGGTCAACACGCTGAAGGCAAAGCACGAGAAGGTGCTGTCGTCGATGAAGCATCTCGGTGCGCGGGCCACGCCATGGTCGCCATGGGGATTGCGGATCGATCTCGGGGCCGATGCGCGCAATCCGGGCATCCATTCGGAAGAGGATTTCATCAAGGGCGCCGTCGAGGTGCAGGACGAAGGGTCGCAACTCGCGGCATTCCTCACCGGCGCGAAGCCCGGCGAGCAAGTGATCGACATGTGCGCGGGCGCGGGCGGCAAGACGCTGGCGCTCGCCGCGATGATGCAGGGCAAGGGCCGGCTGATTGCGACCGATCACGACAAGCGGCAACTCGCGCCGATCCATGATCGGCTGTCGCGCGCGGGCGTCCACAATGCGGATGTGCGCACGCCGAAGGGCCCGGACGATACGCTGTCCGACATCAAGGCCTCGGCCGATCTTGTGGTGATCGACGCGCCATGCACCGGCACGGGAACGTGGCGGCGCAATCCGGATGCGAAGTGGCGGATGCGCCCTGGCGCACTCGAGGTTCGCATCAAGGATCAGATCGAAGTGCTCGATCGCGCAGCTTCGCTGGCAAAGCCGGGCGGGCGGATCGCCTACATCACCTGTTCGGTTCTGCCGCAGGAAAACAACGAGCAGGTCCGGGCGTTCACGGCGCGGCATCCGGACTATGCGGTGGTGCCGCCGGAGCAGACCATGGGCGTGCTGTGGGACAAGGCCGAGGATTTCGCCGCCGCCACGCTGCAATCGGACGAGGGTCTGCTGATGACCCCGCGCCGGACCGGCACCGACGGGTTCTTCGTGTCGGTGCTGAAACGGTCTGCGTAAGCGCGGTTAAGTCTGTCGATCGCGACGGGCCTTTTCCTTCAGGCGTTTGATCAGCAGCTTGGGAAAATCCCGCAACATCTGCCGCGGGGCGCGAAGCCGTGCAAGCTCTGCCTTCTGCGACAGCAGAAGGCTTTGACGATGATGGTCGTTGCCGATCGCGCGCCGTTCTGCCGTGGCCCACAGGTTAAGCTGATGCGCCAGCATCGAACGTAGCTTTGCCGGCGCGGTCTCGTAAATTTCCAGCATCGCGACGCTGGATTCCATCAGACGAAGACGGGCGTCATGCGGCAGGCCCGCGAAGTGATGGATGACCGGATCGTCCGCCATCGCGATGCCGGGGATCGAATTCCATGCGGTGTCGAGATGCCCGACAGACGATCGATCCGGCACCTCAGTGAGATCTGGCCCGAGGCCAAGGGATTCATTGAGCCCAAGCATTGCGTGAAGGGCAGCCTGATCACTCCATGGATGGTTCAGCTGTCCACGCATGGTCAGCATCCGCCGGAAGAAGTCCTTCGACCAGTTCGACCGGCGGATCAGATAGACACCTGCATTGTAGTGTGCGGGAACACGATACTCAGGGCAAAGGTCGCCATCGTGTTGCGCGGTGTCCGGTTCATGCCACGACATCAGGAGGTCAATGCCGGGGCGTGCGGCGTCCAGGATATCGCGATCGAGACGCAGGATCAGCGCGTCGATATCGAGCCAGACCACGAACTCGTAATCGCCGTCCAGCGCATCGAGGATCGGCGGGACTTTCATCCAGGCGCGGTCGAGGTCGGTCTCCTCCGGCCGGTGAACCCGCAGGTCATGTCCGTGGCGCGTTGCAAACGCCTGCATCCGTGGAAGCGTCAGATCCGCGAGCGCAGCATACTCGCTGCGCCGGTATGCCGTTACGATGCAGCAACGAGGCATTCAGGCAATCCGGTTGTTCGCAAAATCGGCGGTGGTTCATTCGATAGATCTGAAAGTTCATAGCCCAGTCCGGTTGACGGCAAAAGAGAGGCCGGATGCGGCTGCGCGCGATGAGAATGTAGCGTTTTCGCGGTGTTCGGGCGTCCCGGAGGGATCAGTCGGCCACCGCCAAAACCTGCCAATAAGCCGGTTTTTGCTGGCGTTCCGGGGTTGCGACTCCGCCCCCTGTCGCGTATTTCCTCTCCATGACAGCACACAGCCAGACCGCTCCAGCGACGCCCGACGAGGCGGCCGCTCACGAGAAGATTCTCATCGTCGATTTCGGCTCCCAGGTGACGCAGCTTATCGCGCGGCGCGTCCGCGAAGAGGGCGTCTATTCCGAGATCGTGCCGTTCCAGAAGGCCGAAGCAGCCTTCCGCGGGATGCAGCCCAAGGCCGTGATCCTCTCCGGCGGGCCGGCCTCCGTCCTCGATCAGGATGCTCCGTCCGCGCCGATGTCGATCCTGACCGCTGGCGTGCCGGTGCTCGGCATCTGCTACGGCGAACAGACCATGGCGCAGCAGCTCGGCGGCACGGTTGAGGCGGGACACCATCGCGAATTCGGCCGCGCGCTGATCGAGGTCACCGACAACTGCGCGCTGTTCGAGGATGTCTGGAAGGTCGGCGAGAAGCACTACGTCTGGATGAGCCACGGCGACCGCGTCACCAAACTGCCTGACGGTTTCCGCGGCGTGGCGAAAGCGCCGGGTTCGCCGATCTCGGTGATCGCCGATGACAAGCGCAAGTTCTACGCGATGCAGTTCCACCCCGAGGTGGTGCATACGCCGGACGGCGCCAAGCTGATCAAGAATTTTGTGCGCAAGGTCGCGGGGCTGAAAGGCGACTGGACCATGCGCGCCTTCCGCGAGGAAGCGATCGAAAAGATCCGCGCGCAGGTCGGCAAAGGCAAGGTGATCTGCGGCCTGTCGGGCGGCGTCGATTCATCGGTGGCTGCGATCCTGATTCACGAAGCCATCGGCGATCAGCTCACCTGCGTGTTCGTCGATCACGGCATGCTGCGCAAGGACGAAGCCAAGACCGTCGTCGACCTGTTCCGGCATCACTACAACATTCCGCTTGTACATGTTGACGCGTCGAAGACGTTCCTCGGCGAACTCGACGGCGTCACCGATCCTGAAGTGAAGCGCAAGACCATCGGCCGACTGTTCATCGATGTGTTCGATGAAGAGGCCAAGAAGATCGGCGGCGCGGATTTCCTCGCACAGGGCACGCTCTATCCCGACGTGATCGAAAGCGTGTCGTTCACCGGCGGTCCGTCGGTAACGATCAAGTCGCATCACAATGTCGGCGGTTTGCCCGCGCGCATGAACATGAAGCTGGTCGAGCCGCTGCGCGAACTGTTCAAGGACGAAGTGCGCGCACTCGGCCGCGAACTTGGCCTGCCGGATGTGTTCGTCGGCCGTCATCCGTTTCCCGGACCGGGCCTTGCGATCCGCTGCCCCGGCGAGATCACCCGCGAGAAGCTCGACATCCTGCGCGAAGCCGACGCGGTCTACATCGACCAGATCCGCAAGGCGGGACTTTACGACACCATCTGGCAGGCGTTCGCCGTGCTGCTGCCGGTGAAGACCGTCGGCGTGATGGGCGACGGCCGCACCTATGAGTATGTGGTCGGCCTGCGCGCGGTGACATCCACCGATGGCATGACGGCGGACTTCTATCCGTTCGACATGAAATTCCTCGGCGAGACCGCGACCCGCATTATCAACGAGGTGAAGGGCGTCAACCGCGTGGTCTATGACGTGACCTCGAAGCCGCCCGGCACGATCGAGTGGGAGTGAGGTAGGTTACTTAGGAGGACTTAGTCTGTGTCGGAGGATCAGCCGTTTTCCCGGCGGTTCGGCTATCAACTCGATGAGCCGCCTATCACTGTTCGTGAAGACGCGCCTGAGAACTTACGATTCGGCTTAGTTGTGCTAGCCGATGGTCTTGGTCTCACACCGCACAATGCTCGCCTTGAGGTTTGTAGCATCTTGCTCACTCGGCCGAATCCGAACAATTGGTCTGCGTATCCGAACGTATTTGATGAAGTTCAAGATCTCGTTGCGGATGCTCCGTGGTTTCGCGTGTACGATATCGCGGAAGGTTTCTACAGTCGCATAGCTGCAACTGATTGGAGTCGCGGAAATGAATTCGAAGCAAGGTTGAATGAATTTTTCCGTGAGCAGGGCATTGGCTGGGAAATGCGTGAAGGTCGAATCGTCGCTCGCGGTTCGGAAGCTTTTGCAAACGCTCTAACGAGCGCCATGGACGTTATGCGAGTCAGCGGCCGCGCCACCGCCGCAGGCGAGATGCATGAAGCGCTTCGAGATATATCTCGACGGCCAAGCGCCGATGTAACAGGCGCTATTCAGCACGCGATGGCAGCTCTGGAATGCGTTGCTCGTGATGTAACAGGTCGTCCCAACAAAACGTTAGGACAGCTCGTATCTTCGCTAGGACTACCAGCGCCTCTTGATGTCGCTTTGGAAAAGCTTTGGGGTTTTGCGTCTGAGCAAGGGCGCCACATTCGTGAGGGACGTCAACCTCGATTCGAAGAGGCTGAACTAGTTGTAACGATTGCGTCAGCAGTTAGCGTTTATCTGCTACGTACTGGCGACGGTCAGAGCACGAATTAGTGCCGCCAGTCATCGTTGATCCTGAAAAGGTCCGTACGTTCAAGGACGCCGAGAGTTTCTACAAGTGGCTCGCCAAGCACCATGACAAGAGCGACGAAGTCTGGATCAAGATTCACAAGGTCAATTCCGGTCTCAAATCGATCACTCCCAGGGAGGCCATCGATGTCGTTCTCTGCTGGGGCTGGATCGATGGCCAGCGCAAAGGTTTCGATGACCGAAGCTTCCTTCAGCGCTATTCGCCGCGCAGCAAGAAAGCGTCTGGAGTGAGATCAATGTCGGCAACGTCGCGCGGCTCATCGAAGAAGGAAGGATGACCGAGCACGGCTTGAAGCAGGTCGAGGCTGCGAAGGCCGATGGCCGCTGGGACCGCGCCTACAAGAGCGGCAAGGACATGAAAATCCCCGCCGATCTGCAAATGGCCATCGATGCCGAGCCAAAAGCCAAGGCCATGCTGGCGAAGCTCAGCGCGCAGAATCGTTTCGCACTGGCTTTCCGTACCCACAACATGAAAACCGAAGCCGGTCGCAAGAAGAAGATCGAGACGTTCGTCGCGATGCTCAAGCGGGGGGAGACGATTTACCCGCAACGCGAGAAATGAGCGCAGATGGGCCGATCGAAGCCTAGGAGCCTTAGCCGGTCTTGGAATTCCGCTTTGGCCTGCGCACTGCGCGCAACTTTCCGCTCTTTCCGCCGCCGCAGAACAGTTGATCTTTGCCGTCGGATTCAAGGCCAGACACGCCTGTTCCCGGCGGCATCGTGAGTTCTTCGAAGACTTCGCCGCTCTGTGGATCGATGCGCCGCAACGCGCTGTCGTCGCCTTCCCACACGCCGTGCCAGAGTTCGCCGTCGACCCAGGTGACGCCGGTGACGAAGCGGTTCGATTCAATAGTACGGATGATCGCTCCCGTCTCGGGATCGATCTGATGAATCTTCTTCTCGCGATACTGTCCGACCCACAGCGAGCCCTCGGCCCATGCCATTCCTGAATCGCCGCCATCGCCGGGCGCAGGAATCGTCGCAAGCACGCGGCCGGATGCCGGATCGATCTTGCGGATGTTTCTTTCGAAGATTTGAAACAGGTGGCGTCCGTCGAACGCCGTTCCCGCATGCGCGGGGACATCGATGGTCCGCAAGGCTTTCCCGCTTTGCGGATCGAAAGCGTTCAGCCGGTCACCGGAGGCGAACCAGACATTCTGGCCATCGAAGGTCACGCCGTGAACGTCCTCCGCGCCGGGAAAGGGGCCGTATTCGCGGAGGATTTCGGCTGCTGCTCGTTTCATGCTTCACCTGTGTTGCTGCGATGCCGCCAACCTAGTGCCCTGAATCCGAAGTTCGCCTCGTTTTGCAGCGCGCTCTATGGCGAACTTCGGATTCAAGAGGGCACTAGAATTTTAAAATTCTAGTGTGGCTTTGGTTCGCAAGTCCGCAAAAGAACCTGCCGCAGAATGATGCGAACTTGCGAACCGCCACACTAGTCACCCGGCAGAGCAGCAGGGAGTAACAATGCCGTCGTGAATCCCGGCACCGGCGGGGTCATCCAGCGGCGCGCGCGTGCGCGGCCGAACGATTGCACCTTGCCGGCTTCCGCAAGCTCATCGAGCGCGCGCTGCACGGTACGCTGGCTGGCGCCGAGCGCAAGCGCGAGCGCCGAACTCGACCACGATTCCCCGTCGGCAAGAAAAGCGAGCACCGACGCGTGCTCCTCTTCGACAGGCGTTGCCAGCACGACCACATCGCGTGCGCGAAGAGGTGCCAGTGCGAATCCGTCTTTGGTCGCGGTGATGTCCGCCAGTGGCCGCAACGCCTTGCGCAGACGCCCGATCTCGACGCGCAGCCGCGCGCGATGGGATTCATCGGCGTGCTTCGCCCGGAATGCCCGCGCGAGCAGCGCGCTTCGGGGCACATCGTTCGGCCACGCTTCGGCGAGCGTCCGCGCAAGCGTGAACAACACCGGACGCCTCGCAAGCGAGACCACCGTGCCTGCATTGCGCACGGCATAACGGCACGCATCCACGACCAGCGCCTTCGACGTGAGCAATGCTTCGACGTCTTCGAGCAGGAGAGGGCGCTGCTCGCCGCGCGCGATGAGGCGCGCGGCAGGTGTGTTCAAAACGCGCGACGCGGTTTCGACCTCCGCGAGAAGTGCCGGGATGCGGGCGTCGCGTGCCGCGCGTTCGGCGCGATCGAGCGCGGTCCGCGCGTCCTTCGTCCGAAGGCGGCGCATCGCGATCCCGGCAACGACCAGTTCGTGTGCGGCCCGCCATGCGGGCGGAAAGGGCGCGGGGTCGAGTTTGGCGAGTGCACGCTCGGCTTCATCGAGGCGGCCAATGAGAAGAAGACGCCGGACTTCGAGGTGCCGCGCATGCGCCGCGTTCACCCAGTCGCCATGCTTTTCGAGCGCGGTGCGCGCCGCTTCAAGCGGCTTCGTCGGCCAGCCGAGATCCCGCGAGACCAGCGCGATCTCGGCCTCAGCAACGACGCATCTTGCACGGGCCACGGCCTCTTTTGGGCCGAAGGCGCGCGCGGCCTTTTGCAGAAGGGTCCGCGCCCTGACGAGATCGCCGAGCTGAGCCATCGCGATGCCCCGGAGCGCAAGAGCAGGCGGGTCGTTGCGCAGCGCAACCCGGTTCAGTGCTCCGAGGGGATCGCCCGTTGCCAGCGCGTGGGCCGCAGCCGTGATCAGCGAGTCCATCGGAATCCCGCCAAACTTGTCACTCCCGCCATCCGATATCCGGTTCTAGATCTATCGCGGAACACGAACGATCGGCAGTGAACGGCGTTACGTGACACGAGAGACGCTCTCATTCGGAGGTTCCGATGACCACGATTACAGCACCTGAGAAGCCCCGGAAACAAGGGCAGCACGCCATGAACACGCCGCCAATTGTATCGCCGCAAGAATGGGAGGCCGCGCGCGAGCAGCTTCTGGTCAAGGAGAAGGCCCAGACGCGCGCCCGTGACGCGCTGGCCGCCGAACGGCGGCGGATGCCATGGGTGGCGGTGGAAAAGACATACACGTTCGACGGGCCGAACGGCAAAGTGAGCCTGCTCGATCTGTTCGAGGGCCGCCATCAGTTGATCGTCTACCGCGCCTTCTTTGAGCCCGGCGTGCACGGCTGGCCGGAACATGCCTGCATCGGCTGTTCGCTGGGGGCCGACCAGGTGAGCAACCTTGCTCATCTGAATGCGCGCGATACGACGCTCGTTTATGCCTCGCGCGCGCCGCAGGCCGACATTGCGCGCCTGAAAGCGCGGATGGGCTGGGAGAAAATCCCATGGGTCACCATCACCGACAGCTTCGACGCAGACTTCGGCGTCGATCTATGGCACGGCCACAACGCCTTCATCCGCGACGGCGATCGCATCTTCCGCACCTACCTCATCAACACCCGCGGCGACGAGGCGATGGGCACCGTCTGGAGCTACCTCGACATGACCGCGCTCGGGCGTCAGGAGGAATGGGAGGACTCGCCGCAGGGCTATCCGCAGGAACGGCCGTACAAGTGGTGGAACTGGAACGACAGTTACGTTCCCGGCGCCGCGCCCGACCCGAAGTGGATTGCCGTATCCAATGCGGGAGAAGAAGCGTTCCGGAAGAAAGACGGCTAGTCGAGCGCGCGGAAGATGGAGTGCATCACATGATCTCCGATACGACCAGCTCAAGCGGCCATGAAGTCGTCTCGCTTCAAGGGTGGCTCAATGCAGCCACCCTCGGCGCAGCCAAATGGCTGGCTCTCGCGGCCGCGCCGACCTTTGCGATCATGGCGCTGCTGACGGGCATTCTTGGCGAAGGTGCGCCGGCGATGCTTTGCGCGCACGATGCGTCACCGCTGAGTGGCATGGCCGCGATGTACGGGCTGATGAGCGCGTTTCACCTGACGCCATGGCTGAAGCTGTTTTCCGGCCGGTAGTGCCGGAGACAATCTTCATCACGGCTAACCGATCCGTGACTGGATGACATCGATCGTTCCCGGTAATCTTCGGGGCGATTGAACAACAAGGACGCCGGGGCGCCAGTCCCGGCAACGAGGAATGGATCGATGACAATCTCGACACGTCGCGCGGTGTTGGCGGGAGCATTGCCGGTGGCCGCCGCACTGGTGCTGCCGCGTTTTTCGACGGCAGCCGAGGCTCTTCCCCGGATGACCGTCAATCGCGACCCGGCATGCGGCTGTTGCGGCGGCTGGATCGCGCATGTAAAGGCGGCCGGTTTTCCAGTCGATGAAATCGAATCTGCCAATCTTGCTCCGCTGAAGGCAAGGCTTGGCGTGCCTGTGGAGCTATCTTCCTGCCACACGGCTGAAATCGGCGGCTATGTCATCGAAGGGCATGTTCCTGCGGACGCGATCAAGCGCCTGCTTGCCGAGCGGCCGCAAGCGAAAGGCCTGGCCGTTGGCGGCATGCCGATCGGTTCGCCGGGAATGGAGGTTGAGGGAACTCCGCCGGAGACCTACGACGTTGTTCTGTTCTCGGCTGACGCGCAGCAGCGCGTGTTTGCGCGCTATCGCGGCGCGCAGGCGATATGAATCAAATCGCCGACGCGGGTGATACGCTCACTGTGTGTCGACGGGCTCGGTGATCCTGGCGTTGATCCAAGCGCGCGTCTGTTCCAAAACCTCATCGGAAAGCGCTGGATCGTCGATCGCCCGAGCGAGGATCACTGCCCCTACCATCGACGCAAAGGTTCCGATTGCCTCACGACGCCTGTCTACCGCGCTCGCCCCCGGGAGCGCTTCATCGATACGGTTGATCTGCGATCGAATGCCTTCTGTCATAGCCTGACGTACAGCCGCACTCTGGTGGCGGGTGTCCGCGACCAGACCTGCCGTTGGGCAACCCTCGGCGGCGTTGTCGCGGTGCCAAGGTGAAAGGTAGATGTCGAGATAGGTGCCTAGATCGTTGCCTTCGGCGACGTCCTGGGCGAGGGCATGGTCAATAGTCTGGACCACAAGGTCGTCCTTCGAACCGAAATGGCCATAGAAGCCGCCATGGGTGAGGCCTGTAGCCTTCATCACTTCGGCGACACTGACCGCCTCGAACCCCTTCGCGCGAAACAGTCGGCTGGCCGCATCCAAAATCCGGCAGCGGTTCTCCGCCATGCGCTCTCGACTGACTTTCATTCCAAAATCTCCGCCAACGCTGTTGACATTATTCATGATAGCCATCATGAATATAGGTATTCATGATGATCATCATGAATACAGGTTCCTTCGCGCGAGAGCAATGCCGTGACTGTTCCTCAGTCCTCACAATTGGAACTTCGGCCGCGGGAATCTTCGCGGAGCGCTGTCGCATGGCGCCCGAAACCACGTCGACCCACCACCCCTTGGAGACCATCGAATGCGTATTCTGAAACAATCTGCCGTTTTCGCGATCACCGTGGCTGCGGCACTCATGTCCTCGGCAGCGTGGGCGGACAATGCCTCGCCAGTCGGTTTGTGGAGGAGCGTCGACGACGTTAGCGGCAAGCCAAGGGCAGCGATCCGTATCACTGAATCGAAGGGCGTTCTGCAGGGCAGGATCGAAAAAGCGTTTCCCGCTCCGAACGAAGACGCGAATCCAAAGTGCCTGAAATGCGAAGGCGCGCTCAAGAACGCGCCGGTGGTCGGCTTGGTCATTTTGACCGGTCTGAAAAAGGACGGCGACGAATACACCGGCGGCCAAATCCTCGACCCGGACAGCGGACAAATCTATCGCAGCAAAATCCAGGTGGTAGAGGGCGGCAAGAAGCTCAACGTGCGCGGTTACATCGGTGTGCCGACGCTGGGTCGTTCGCAGATTTGGGAACGCCAGCAGTAAGTGGCCAAGTTCGGCAGAAAACGACTTAACGCAGAGAAATTTACATCATGAAGGCTTTCATCCTCGATCAATACAAAAAGAAGGGCGCTCTGCGCTTCGGCGACATGCCGGAGCCAGTTCTGCGGGAAGACGATGTTCTGGTTGAGATCCACGCGGCCAGCTTGAACCCGCTGGATTCCAAAATCAGGGACGGCGAGTTTAAGCCTCTCCTTCCGTATCGCACTCCCGTCATCCTGGGACACGACGTGGCCGGCACTGTTGTCCGCGTCGGATCGAATGTCCGACACTTCAAGCCGGGCGACGAGATATATGCCCGGCCACGCGATGGCCGGATCGGGACGTTTGCGGAATTCATTGCTGTGAACGAAGCTGACGTAGCGTTAAAGCCCAAGAATCTCAGCATGGAAGAAGCGGCTTCCATTCCCCTGGTAGGGCTGACAGCTTGGCAGGTGCTGGTCGAGCGAGCCGGGTTGAAGAAGGGGCAGAAAGTTCTTGTCCATGCCGGCTCTGGCGGCGTCGGAACAATCGCCATACAGCTTGCAAAGCATCTCGGTGCGACGGTTGCGACGACCACGAGCACAGCGAATGTCGATCTGGTCAGGAGCCTCGGGGCTGATGTCGTCATCGACTACAAGAAGCAGGACTTCGAGAAGGTCCTGTCCGGCTATGACGTCGTCCTTAACAGCCTAGACGGCGACACGCTTCAAAAATCCCTGAATGTGCTGAAGCCCGGCGGCAAGCTGATCTCGATCTCCGGGCCGCCGGACCCACATTTCGCAAAGGAACTAGGACTGAACTGGTTTCTGCAGCAGGTCATGCGCCTTCTCAGCTTCGGCATCCGGAGGAAGGCCAAGGGCCGGCAGATCAACTATTTGTTCCTGTTTATGCGCGCGAGCGGCGAGCAGTTGAGCCAGATCACATCACTGATCGAAGCCGGGATCATTCGCCCTGTCTTGGATCGGGCCTTCCCGTTCCAGGCGACCAATGAAGCCATGGCTTACATCGAAACAGGACGGTCGAAAGGCAAGGTCGTCGTCAAGCTGAGGTGAAGGCGGTGTTGCTTTTGCCTGGAAGCAAAGGGCCGCGGTGAGGACGTCCATTCATGCGTATATCTAGGGAAACGATCGTGAACATATCCCCACAAATCAGATCAATACAAAAGTGGAAAGACACACTGACCAAGAGCATCGATGTTGCAGGGACGAAGTTCGTCTATCGGCAACTCGGGCCTGCGGCCGGTGTCCCGTTGATCATGCTGAATCACTGGGGCGCGGTGCTGGATAATTTCGATCCGCGTATTGTCGACGGCCTCGCAGCGACCAGGCCTGTGATAGCCCTCAACTATCGGGGCGTCGGTGCATCGGGCGGCGCTGCGCCGCTCACAGTGGCAGAGATGGCCGATGACGCGATTGCCTTTATCCGTGCGCTAGGCTTCTCGAAAGTCGATCTGCTCGGCTTTTCTCTTGGCGGGTTCGTGGCGCAGGACATTGTGCTCAAGGAGCCCGATCTTGTTCGCAAGATCATCCTGACAGGCACCGGCCCGGCAGGGGGCGAAGGCATCGAAAAGGTCGGACCTGTGTCCTGGCCGCTTATCATCAAGGGTATGCTGACGTTCCGGGACCCGAAATTCTATCTCTTCTTCACCTCGACCGCGAATGGCCGCCGCGCCGCGAAAGCCTTTCTGGAACGGCTGCAGGAGCGCAAGGTCGATCGCGATAAGCCGGTCACGATGGGTGCATTCCTGAGGCAACTCAAGGCGATCAAGGCCTGGGGCATGCAGGCGCAACAGGATCTGGGCGCGATCCGACAGCCCGTTCTGGTCGCGAATGGCGATCAGGACAAGATGGTGCCGAGCAGCAATTCGATCGACTTGGCGCGCCGCCTCCCGAATGCAGAACTCGTGCTTTACGAGGACGCCGGGCACGGCGGCATCTTCCAGTATCACGAGGACTTCGCGAGAAAGGCGCTGGAGTTCCTCGCGCGCTGACGTCCGCGACCTCGCTAATGGACAACAGCGGCAAGCGGGCATTGTGCGCGCGTGCCGGCCGGCGCGATTGCTCACTCGCCGCCGCTCACCATCTCGCGCGCGATGCTGACGAAGCGTTCGATGGTCGGCGTGGTGTCGCCGGTGCGCCATGTGATCCCGGTCTCCAAGATCGGCGCGGTGCCTGCCAGATCGACGTAGCGCACGCCGGTGCGTGCGAGGTTGCGCAGCGACGCTGGCACAAGCGCGATGCCCATGCCGGCGGAGACAAGACTGATGATGGTCTGCATCTGGATCGCTTCCTGCGCGATCCGCGCTTGTCCGCCATGCGCTGTGTAGTAGCCGGTCACGAGGTCATGGAAGGCAGGCGCGCTCTGCCGTGGGAAGATGATGAGCGGTGCGCCGACGACGGAGTCCGGCGCGAGACGATCCGCTGACAACGACAGCGTGCCGTCGGCGAGCCAGCTTTCCGGCACGGCGGCGACCAGCGGTTCGGTCACAAGAGGCAGATAGGAGAGCTGTCTGGGCAGCGCGGCGTTCGGCGGCGGGATCACCAGACCGATATGGCCGTTGCCTTCGAGCAGGTTCGCGATCTGTACGTTGCTGGTTGCCTCGGTCAGCGAGATTTCGACATTGGGAAACAGCGACGCATAGCGGCGCACCAGCAGCGGCAGAATGCTGTAGTCGGCTGTGCTGACAAACGAGAGCGCCAGATGACCGGCGGTGCCGTCGCGCAACTGTTGCGCGATCTCGGGCAGGGCCTTCACGCCATCGAGCGCGGCGCGCACATGGGTCAGCCACTGCGCGCCGAACGGCGTCAGCGCTACGCTGCGTTTCGTCCGCACGAACAGTGGCGCGCCGAGTTCGCGCTCCAGCGTCATGATCGATTGGCTGAGCGGCGGCTGGGTCATGCCAAGCCGCTCGGCGGCGCGGCCGAAATGCAGGGTGTCGGCCACGGCCGCGAAATGCCTGAGCTGGCGGATGTCCATTCTGATACTTTTAGCGACCTAGTTCCTTCTGAATAATATATTTTACAGCGCCGGATAACCTCTTTATTGGAACCATTCCAATCAAGAGGGAACAATCATGCCGGCATACCGCTCCAGAACGTCCACCCACGGCCGCAACATGGCCGGCGCCCGCGGCCTTTGGCGCGCGACGGGCATGAAGGATGCGGATTTCGGCAAGCCGATCATCGCCATCGCCAACAGCTTCACCCAGTTCGTGCCGGGCCACGTCCATCTGAAGGATCTCGGGCAACTGGTGGCCGGCGAAATCGAATCCGCGGGCGGCGTCGCCAAGGAATTCAACACCATCGCGGTCGATGACGGCATCGCGATGGGCCACAGCGGCATGCTCTATTCGCTGCCGAGCCGCGAACTGATCGCCGACGCGGTCGAGTACATGGTCAACGCACATTGCGCCGACGCGCTGGTGTGCATCTCCAACTGCGACAAGATCACCCCCGGCATGCTGATGGCCGCGATGCGGCTCAACATTCCGACCGTGTTCGTTTCGGGCGGCCCGATGGAAGCCGGCAAGGTCGTGGTGAAAGGCACCAAGCGCTCGGTCGACCTGATCGATGCGATGATCGTTGCCGCCGATGACAGCTACACCGACCAGGAAGTTGCCGCGGTCGAGCGTTCGGCGTGTCCGACTTGCGGATCGTGCTCGGGCATGTTCACGGCCAACTCGATGAACTGTTTGACCGAGGCGTTGGGCTTGTCGCTGCCGGGCAACGGCTCGGTGCTGGCGACGCATGCCGATCGCGAGCGGCTGTTCCGCGAAGCGGGCCATGTGATCGTCGATCTCGCCCGCCGCTGGTACGAGCAGGACGACGCGACCGCGCTGCCGCGCAATATCGCGAACTTCGCGGCCTTCGAGAATGCGATGAGCCTCGACATCGCCATGGGCGGATCGACCAACACCGTGCTGCATCTTTTGGCCGCGGCACAGGAGGGCGAGGTCGATTTCACCATCGCCGACATCGACCGGCTGTCGCGCCGGGTGCCGTGTCTCTGCAAGGTCGCGCCCGCCAAGAACGACGTTCATATGGAAGACGTTCACCGCGCCGGTGGTGTCATGGCCATTCTCGGCGAACTCGAACGCGCCGACCTGATCGACACCAGCCTGCCGACGGTGCATGCGCCGACCATGGCCGATGCGCTGAACCGCTGGGACATCGGACGCACCAACAGCGAGTCCGTGCGCAATTTCTTCCGCGCCGCGCCCGGCGGCGTGCCGACGCAGGTGGCTTTTAGCCAGTCAGAACGCTGGGACGAACTCGACACCGATCGGGAGAAGGGTGTGATCCGCTCTGCGCAGCATCCGTTCTCGAAGGATGGTGGACTTGCCGTGCTGTTCGGCAACATCGCGCCGGAAGGCTGCATCGTGAAAACCGCCGGTGTGGATGAATCGATCCTCACATTCCGCGGCAAGGCGCATGTCTTCGAGAGCCAGGACGACGCAGTCTCCGGCATTCTCGGCAACAGGGTTAAACCGGGTGATGTGGTCGTCGTGCGCTATGAGGGACCGAAGGGCGGTCCCGGCATGCAGGAGATGCTGTATCCGACCAGCTATCTGAAGTCGAAAGGGCTCGGCAAGGTGTGCGCGCTGGTGACCGACGGCCGGTTCTCGGGCGGAAGCTCGGGCCTCTCGATCGGCCACGTGTCCCCGGAGGCGGCTGAGGGCGGATTGATCGGACTGGTTGAGACAGGCGATCCGATCCTGATCGACATTCCGAACCGCATCATCAGTGTCGAACTCGACGAGACTGTGCTCGCGGCGCGGCGCGGGGCGATGGAGGCCAAGGGCAATGCAGCCTGGAAGCCGGTCGACCGCAACCGTGTGGTGTCGCCTGCGCTGCGCGCTTATGCGGCGCTGACCACCAATGCCTCGCGCGGCGCCGTTCGCGACGTGTCTCAGGTCGAGAAGTGATAGCTCATTGCTGACGCGGGCTGGCTCGCGTCAGCGTTTAAGCAATTCATAGACGACAGGGTTGTCGGCGCACGCACTGAGGCCGCATTCCAGCAGCGTCGACATCACATTCAGTGCCGTCAGGCCGATGACGACCCACACTGCCGTGCGCGCGAAAGCAGGGACAGGTGGTGTGGTGAGCGTGTTGTCGAACTGCTTGTCGAACAACAGGATCGCCGAGAGCGCCACGATGGCTGCGACAAATCCCAGCAGCGCCCACGTATAATAGTGATAGCCGAGCAATGCCGAGCCGTAGCCGGCGTCACCCGGCATGATGTGCAGCAGAACCTGACGCGTCGAGACCATCGCCCCGACCAGAGCTGCCAGCAGCGACAGCGCATAATGGCTGGGACGCGGCCCGAAGCGGATGTTCAGCATCGGCCCGATGGCCAGTGCCGTGAACATGATGCGCTGGAGCAGGCACAGCGGGCAGGGCAGTTCATTCAGCATGAACTGCGCGGCGAACGCCGCCGCCAGTACGAATGCGACACCGTAGAGGCTGAGTGCGTTGAGCGTGACGGCGCGTTCCGGGCTCATGTGATGTGCCTCAGAATGACAGTTTCAGCGTATCGGTCGCGTGATGAAGATAGGTCGCGACACAGGCGACCAGCAGCACGGCGAACAGGGACATTGCAAGCGTTCGCGAGCCGCGCCACGCGACACACATCACGATGGCAGCGGCCAGAAACAGCGCGGTAAATTCCATCGTCGCTCCCCAGCGGATATGGACATACTCTACGCCAGATTCGGTGATCGTCGGTCTCGCATTTCAACAGCATAGCGCCGCCGGCGATGCTTTCGCTCCGCCGGCGGCGCTGCCTTGCGCTCGTTATCCCTTCACATATGCAGCCAGCTTCTCGAGCGTCTGCATGCCGAGTTCGACCGCACCGAATTTCATGACGGCATTTCGAGCTTCCACAGACGGGAAGATAGAATGCATCGTCAGGAGCGTTCGGTCCGCGCCCAGGGCTTTGAACGTGACGGCGACCTCGAAGGCTTTCGGATCGTTGTCGATGTCCGAACCGTGCCGATAGGCGAGGCGTTCGCCCGGCAAGATTTCGCGATACGCGATGCGGTTCGGATAGTCCGTTCCGTCCGGTCCATGCATGGTGAAGCGAAACAGTCCGCCGACGCGAAAGTCCCTCGCGAGCACCGTAATCGTGAAGCCGTTCGGGCCGTACCATGCTTTCAACGCCTCGGCTTCGGTGAAGGCGCGGAACAACACGTCCGGCGGAGCGTCGAATTCACGTTCCATGGTGATGGTGGGCTGATCTGCCGGTGAGCTTGCCCTGACCTTGAGAGTCGTTGCCGTCATGTGTCGGTTTCCTTTGACTGGATGTCTTTCAAATACAGATCGAGCTTGCCGAAGCTCTCCTCCCAGAACTGCCGATATTGATCGAGCCACTCGGTCGCTTCCTTCAGCGCCTTCGGCTCAAGACGGCAGGGCCGCCACTGCGCCGAGCGCCCGCGCGTGACGAGGCCCGCGGTCTCCAGAACTTTCAGATGCTGGGAAACGGCCGGGAGGCTCATGTCGAACGGCTTCGCCAGTTCCTGCACGGAGGTCTCGCCGAGCGCGAGGCGGGCGAGGATCGCGCGCCGCGTGGGGTCGGCGAGAGCCTTGAAGGTCATGTCGAGAGCGTCTGCTGGCATGGCTCAACCTATATTTAAGTAAATGCTTAAATACGATTTGGCGACCTGACAGTCAAGTCCAAAAGTCCGCTTGCATCTTGAACCTGCCTGCAAGAATGTTCGCTGTTTGTTCTGATGCGTAACGAGATTCAAATCATGCCCGAACAGCTTGTTTTTCAAGGGTTTGAGCGTCAGGCTCTGCCCGAGCCAACTGACGGATTGTTCCTGGCCCTCGTTCCACCGGCGGCCACGGCTGATCGCATCAGCGACCTGATTCAGCAGCTTCGTTACAGCCACGGACTGAGGGGCGAGGCGCTTTCACCGTGCAGGCTCCATGTCACGCTGCACTATCTCGGCGCATACAACGGTTTGCCTCAGAAACTTGTCGAGACGGTTTGCGCGGCGGTACCGGCGGTTTCCATGCCGCCGTTCGAGATCAGCTTTAATCGCGCCTTGAGTTTTCCCAACAAGAAAAAGACGAGGCCCTTTGTGCTGCGGGCAGGCAGGGACATTGTGGCGCTGCCAATGCTTCACCGCGCCGTTGGCGAAGCAATGAGAAGAGCTGGACTTGGACGGTGGGCGACACGGCATTTCACGCCGCACATGACGCTGCTTTACGACAGGCGGCTGGTGGATGAGCAACCGATTGAAGCATTTGGCTGGACCGTGACCGATTTCGTTCTGGTCCACAGCCTTCTCCGTAGGCGCAAGCACATTCATCTCGCGCGCTGGCCGCTGTAGCGCTAAATCCTGATTCAGAAATGCGAGGGGTTGAACTTGTCCATCACCATCTACGGCATCAAGAACTGCGACACGATGAAGAAAGCCCGCGCGTGGCTGGACAAGCACGGCGTCGACTACAGCTTTCATGATTACAAGACGGCAGGCGTCGACAAGGACCACCTTGCACGCTGGAGCAAGGCCGTCGGCTGGGAGACTTTGCTGAACCGTGCGGGAACCACGTTCCGTAAACTTCCCGACGCCGACAAGACAAACCTGACCGAGAAAAAAGCGATGGCGCTGATGCTCGCCCAGCCATCCATGATCAAGCGTCCTGTCCTTGATGTTGGCGGCAAGCTGCTGGTGGGCTTCAAGCCGGAGAACTACGCGGCGGCGGTCCGGTAGGCCCGCGCAAGCAGCCGCCACCGATGTGGTCAAGGCTTCGACCCATGCCTGGCGCGAATAGCCCATAAAATATCGTTGATCCGCGAATTTTCCTTGAGGGGTGCGGCGTTCTGGCGCACCGTCGCCGGACGTGCCATTTTACCGTTCGCGTTCCTCCCTCAGGATATCTCTTATGACAGTGACCGCCGCGCCCTCAGTACCGGCCTCAACACGATCGCCCTGGTATTCCATTCTCTACATCCAGGTGCTGATCGCCATCGCACTCGGTATTCTGGTCGGGCATTTCTATCCCGGCACCGGCAAGGCGCTGAAGCCGCTCGGCGACGGCTTTATCTCGCTAATCAAGATGATGATCGCGCCTGTGATCTTCTGCACGGTGGTGCACGGCATTTCCTCGATGGGCGATCTCAAGCGCGTCGGCCGCGTGGGCCTCAAGGCGCTGCTGTATTTTGAAGTCGTCTCGACCATTGCGCTGCTCGTCGGCCTCGTGGTTGGCGAAATCGTCCAGCCCGGCAGCGGCTTCAACATCGATCCTGCGACGCTCGATCCGAAAGCGGTCGCGACCTACGTGCACAAGGCGAGTGAAGACGGGATCGTCGCGCACCTGATGGCGATCATTCCCAACAGTTTCATCGGCGCTCTGGCGAATGGCGATCTGCTGCAGGTGCTGTTGGTCTCCATCCTGTCGGGCTTCGCCATTGCCTTTATGGGGCCGGTCGGCGAGCCGATCGCGCATGCCATCGACATGGCCGCGAAAGTCTTCTTCGGCGTGATCCGCATCATCGTCCGCGCGGCGCCGATCGGCGCATTCGGTGCGATGGCTTTCACCGTCGGCGCTTACGGGCTCGGTGCGCTATGGAATCTGGTGGCGCTGATCGGCACGTTCTATCTCACCAGCGTGCTTTTTGTCCTTCTGGTGCTCGGCGGCATCGCGCGTTTCTCGGGATTCTCCATCCTGCGCTTCATCGCCTACATCAAGGATGAGCTTCTGATCGTGCTCGGCACAAGTTCATCGGAGACTGTGCTGCCCAACATGATCACCAAGATGGAGCGGCTCGGCGCGTCGCGCGGCGTGGTCGGTCTCGTGATCCCGACCGGATACAGCTTCAATCTCGACGGCACCAACATCTACATGACGCTGGCGACGTTGTTCCTTGCGCAGGCGACCAACACGCACCTGACGATCTGGCAGGAGCTTGGCATTCTCGGTATCGCGATCATCACCTCGAAAGGCGCATCAGGCGTGACCGGCGCAGGCTTTATCACGCTGGCCGCCACGCTTGCGATCGTGCCGGATATTCCGATCGCGTCGCTGGCCATCCTGGTCGGTATCGACAAGTTCATGAGCGAGTGCCGCGCGCTGACCAACCTGATCGGAAACGGCGTCGCCACCGTGGTGATCAGCCGCTGGGAAGGCGAACTCGACAAGGACAAGCTGCACGAGGCGATGGCGCATCCCATCGAACTTGGCGAGGAGATGGAGCACATCCGCGCGAAGGTGTGATTTCTGAAAATTGAAACACGCTCTCTTCGCTCATTCCCGCGAGAGCGGGAATCCGGCACTTCAAAAAAAACGCGGGTCCCCGCTTACGCGGGGACGGACGGATGGATCTCTGTAGTTGGGATCGGGTCTAGACAAACTCGATGGTGTCGCCGGGCGCGATCCGGCCGGGCAGCTTGTGAAACAGGTCCCGGTCGATGACGGTGCGCAATTTGTAGCTCGGCGGCACGTCATTTGCGCGCATCAGGTTTCTGATCTCGAAGCCGCCGTCGTCGGATATCGTCTTCAGCGATGCGATGATCCGGGTGACCTCGGCGCCGTCCGAAAAAGGCATCAGCAGCCGCTCGTAATCGACCTTGCGGCCGTAAAGATCGTTGATCTGCGAGATCGTAAACACCGGGAGCCGCCGCCGGACACATTCGCGGTAGACCGGCATCACGACCGGCGCGAGCTTGACCCCCATGTATTCCTCGAGGTCGCGGCCCTTGCCGGCGGTTCCGAAGGCAATCGACATCCGGTCGCCGTCGCTTTCGATGAAAAACCGGGGAGCATCGGCAGTTCCGTCGACGACGATATAGACCATATCCTCTCTCTCATCGGCGAGGCGTTCAGGACGGTAGTCGTCGAATGCCGGCAGGCGTTCGTGCCTGGCATAAAGCCGCAGCCAGAAATTCAGGAGCTCGCGCTGCTTGATCGACTTTACGATAGCCGGACTTGCACTTTCGAAATCCATGGCCGAAGGCTCCCGATGGAAATTAGGGAAAGTCCTTGCCAGCAATCATCGGTCTTCGGTCGGAATATTTGGTGAAGAGGGGGCTTGGGCGAATATTAGGCTTAACGAAGTGTTTCCAGGCACCCGGAAGGTGAACTTCACGCCCTAGATAATAGGAGGCGCTATACTTTTTGCAGATTACGCAGTATTCGCTGGGCAGCATTGCAGCTTGCGCATCGCTAACAATTCGCTGCATATTCCCGGCCGAGTGCGGTGCGGGGGCGGCTAAACGGCCGAGGAGCGCGGCAACCAAAACGGTCACGCGTGGGGGGAGAACCTGCGTGAAGGCTGACAGGGGGAAATTGCTTGTCTGATGAGTTCATCCTTGAAACCAGCGGGTTGACCAAGGAGTTCGCGGGCTTTGTGGCCGTGAGCGACGTCAATCTGAGGGTTCGCCGCGGCAGCATTCATGCGCTGATCGGCCCGAACGGGGCCGGGAAGACGACATGCTTCAATCTGCTGACCAAGTTCCTGAAACCGACGCGCGGCGAGATTCGCTACAAGGGGCAGGACATCACCGCGATGGCGCCTGCTGATGTGGCGCGCCTGGGCCTGGTCCGTTCCTTCCAGATTTCGGCGGTGTTTCCGCACCTCACTGCGCTGGAAAACGTCCGCGTCGCCTTGCAGCGCCAGCACGGCAGTTCATTCGACTTCTGGCGCTCGAAATCCGTCCTCGACCGCTTCAATGGCCGAGCGCGGGAACTGCTCGACGATGTCGGCCTGAGCGAATTCGCGAATACGCCGGCGGTGGAAATGCCCTACGGCCGCAAGCGGGCGCTGGAGATCGCCACCACGCTGGCGCTCGATCCGGAAATGATGCTGCTCGACGAACCGATGGCCGGCATGGGCCATGAAGACATCGACAAGGTCGCCACGCTGATCAAGCGCATCTCGCAGAAGTATACGATCCTGATGGTCGAACATAATCTGAATGTCGTCGCCCACCTGTCCGATACGATCACCGTGCTGACACGCGGCAAGGTGCTGGCAGAAGGCGACTACGCCACGCTCACCAAGCATCCGCAGGTCAAGGAAGCCTATCTTGGAGCCGGCCATGAATAACGCCGCAGGCTCCCCGGTCCTGACCGTCAAGAATCTCGAGGCGTGGTACGGCGAGTCCCACATCCTTCACGGCATCAATTTCGACGTTCGTCCGGGGGAGGTCGTGACGCTGCTCGGCCGCAACGGCGCCGGCAAGACATCGACGCTCAAGTCGATCATGGGCATCATCGGCAAGCGCACCGGTTCGGTGTCGTTCGAGGGCACGGATCTGATCCGGCTGCCGGCCGAGAAGATCGCGCGTCTCGGCGTCGCGTTCTGTCCGGAGGAGCGCGGTATTTTTTCGAGCCTCGACGTCAAGGAAAACCTGCTGCTGCCGCCGATCATCCGTAGCGGCGGCATGACGCTCGATCAGATCTTCGAACTGTTTCCCAATCTGAAGGAACGCCTCAGCAGCCAGGGCACGAAGCTGTCCGGCGGCGAGCAGCAGATGCTGGCGATCGCGCGTATCCTGCGCACCGGTGCTCGCTTCCTGATGCTGGACGAGCCGACCGAAGGTCTCGCGCCGGTCATCATCCAGCAGATCGGGCACATGATCAAACGCCTGAAGGCGGAAGGCTTCACGATCCTTCTGGTCGAGCAGAATTTCCGTTTCGCCTCGACGGTCGCCGATCGCTACTACATCGTCGAGCACGGCAAGATCATCGACACATTCGCGAACTCAGAGCTCCAGGCCAACATGGAGAAACTGCACACCTATCTCGGTGTGTAACGGCAACTTTTAGAACAGAAAGTCCAAGAGTAACGACAACGCCGCAACAAGCGGCATCCAGGAGGGAAAGATAATGAAAAACACGATTTCGGCACTCATGCTGGGTACCGCGCTGATGATCGGCGCAGGAACCGGCGCCTTCGCACAGGATAAGGTCGTCAAGATCGGAAACCTGACCGACATGTCCGGGCTTTACGCCGACGTGGGCGGGCCGGGTTCGACCCTTGCCGCGCAGATGGCGGTCGAGGATTCCGGTCTTACCAAAAAGGGCTGGAAGATCGACGTCATTTCGGCCGACCACCAGAACAAGCCGGACGTCGGCACCACGACGACCCGGCAGTGGATCGACGTCGAAAAGGTCGACGTGATCGTCGACGTGCTGAACTCCGGCGTCGCCCTGGCAGTGAAGAACGTCGTCACCGAAAAGAACGCCATCATGCTCAACTCCGGCGCTGCGTCGTCGGATCTGACCAATTCCCAGTGTTCGCCGAACGTCGTTCACTGGACCTACGACACCTACATGCTGGCCAACAGCACCGGCACAGCGCTGGTCAAGGCCGGCGGCGACACCTGGTTCTTCCTGACTGCCGACTATGCGTTCGGTGCTGCGCTCGAGCGTGACACCACGACGGCTGTGACCAAGGCGGGCGGCAAGGTTCTCGGCGGCGTCAAGCATCCGCTGAACTCTTCCGACTTCTCGTCCTTCCTGCTTCAGGCGCAGGCCTCGAAGGCGAAGATCGTCGGTCTCGCGAATGCCGGCGGCGACACCACGAACTCCATCAAGCAGGCCGCTGAATTCGGCATCGTCAAGGGCGGACAGAAGCTTGCCGGTATGTTGATGTTCATCAGCGACGTCAATTCGCTCGGCCTGAATGTTGCGCAGGGCCTGAACTTCACCGAGACCTTCTACTGGGACTTGAACGACCAGACCCGCGAATTCTCCAAGCGCTATTCGGAGCGCATGAAGAACAAGGCCATGCCGACCATGGTGCAGGCGGGCGTCTATGCCAGTCTGATGCACTACTTCAAGGCGCTCGAAGCGATGGGCGGCAATCCGCATGACGGCGCCAAGGTCGTCGCCAAGATGAAAGAGATGCCGACCGACGATCCGCTGTTCGGCAAGGGCCTGATTCAGCCGAACGGCCGCAAGATCCAGCCAGCCTATCTCTTCGAGGTGAAGAAGCCTTCAGAGTCGAAGGGCCCGTGGGATTACTACAAGCTGGTTGGCACCACGCCTGCCGATCAGGCTTTCCGGCCGCTGTCCGAAAGCGTTTGCCCGCTGGTGAAGAAGTAATCGCAATCGCCCGGCGGCTTCACGCCGCCGGGCCTTCTCTCAATACCGCCTCCAACTGCGCGCGAAAGAATCGATACGATGCAAGCTCTCTACGCCCAGCTTCTGGTCGGACTGATCAACGGCTCGTTTTACGCGCTGCTTAGTCTTGGGCTGGCCGTCATCTTCGGGATGCTCAACATCATCAATTTTGCGCACGGCGCGCTCTATATGATGGGCGCGTTCGTCGCATATTTCCTTTTGAACCTTTTCGGCATCAACTACTGGTGGGCGCTGATCCTGTCGCCGCTGATCGTCGGCGCGTTCGGCATCTTCCTTGAGCGCACCATGCTGCAATGGCTGACGGGCCTCGACCATCTGTACGGCCTGTTGCTGACCTTCGGCCTGGCGCTGATCATTCAGGGCGTGTTCCAGAACTATTTCGGATCGTCCGGACTGCCTTACGCCATTCCCGATATTCTCAAGGGCGGCGTCAATCTCGGCTTCATGTACCTGCCGATCTACCGCGGTTGGGTCGTTATCTTCTCGCTCATTGTGTGTATCGCGACCTGGTACCTGATCGAGCGCACGCGGCTCGGCGCTTATCTCCGCGCCGCTACCGAAAATCCGACACTGGTGCGCGCCTTCGGCATCAACGTGCCGCGCATGATCACGCTGACCTACGGTCTTGGCGTCGGTCTCGCCGCGCTGGCCGGCGTGCTCTCGGCGCCGATCAACCAGGTGCGTCCGCTGATGGGTGCGGATCTCATCATCGTCGTGTTCGCCGTCGTGGTGATCGGCGGCATGGGATCGATTATGGGCTCGATCATCACCGGATTCGCGCTCGGCGTGATCGAAGGCCTGACCAAGTATTTCTATCCCGAGGCGTCCAACACCGTGGTCTTCGTGCTGATGGTGCTGGTGCTCCTCGTGAAGCCGACAGGACTGACGGGGCGGGCGAACTAACATGACCACAATCACCGATAACGCCGCTCCCGTGAAGGGCCGCTCCACAACCGACGAGATGATCGCGTTCGTGATCATGGCGGGTCTGCTGGCCATCGTGCCGCTGACGGGGCTCTATCCGTATTTCGTAATGCAGGCGCTGTGCTTCGCGCTGTTCGCCTGCGCCTTCAATCTGCTGATCGGCTACAGCGGTCTCTTGTCGTTCGGCCACGCGATGTTCCTCGGCACGGCGGGTTACGTGACCGCGCATGCGCTGAAGGTGTGGGGCGTGTCACCCGAGATCGGCATCATCCTCGGCGTTGTTGCCGCGGCCGCGCTGAGCGTGGTGACTGGACTGATCGCGATCCGCCGGCAGGGCATCTACTTTGCGATGATCACGCTGGCGCTCTCGCAGCTCCTGTTCTTCATCTATCTGCAGACGCCGTTCACCCACGGCGAAGACGGCATCCAGGGCATTCCGCAGGGCATGATGTTCGGCGTGTTCAACCTGTCGAAGCCGACCACGCTCTATTACGTGGTGCTGGCGATCTTCCTGCTCGGCTTCCTGGTGATCTACCGGGCCATCAACTCGCCGTTCGGCGAGGTGCTGAAATCGATCCGCGAGAACGAACAGCGCGCGATCTCGCTCGGCTACAAGACCGACCAGTACAAGCTGCTCGCATTCATCCTGTCGGGCACGCTGGCGGGACTGGCCGGCGCGGTGAAGGTGTTCGTGGCGCAGAATGCGTCGCTGACCGACGTGCACTGGACCATGTCCGGCGAAGTCGTGCTGATGACGCTGGTCGGGGGCCTCGGCACCGTGTTCGGACCTGTTGTCGGCGCCTTCGTCATCATCGCCATGCAGCAGTATCTGGCCGGCTTCGGGCAGTGGGTCACGGTGATTCAGGGCGCGATCTTCGTGATCTGCGTGCTGACCTTCCGCCGCGGCGTCGTCGGCGAAATCGCCCATTATTTCAAGAGATCGCTGTAAACGACCGGTTTTACGGGTGTTTTGCCTCGATAAATCAGTGGATGACCGGCGTTTAGACGCCGGGCAAGTGCCTGTTGGTCTGCGAAACGGTTTATGACAGATATGTGACGCATTCTGTCGTGCCGGAGAAAGATCGATGCTTGGGTTGTTTCGTAAGCTGTTGCCTCGGGAGGAGCGGTTTTTCGACCTGTTCGCCCGGCATTCCCAGGCGGTGGTGCATGGCGCGGAAGCGCTGGAGGGAATGATGCGCGGCGGGGAGGAGACCCCGGTCTATTGTCAGCGCGTCAACCAGTTTGAGAACGACGCTGACCAGATCACGCGCGAAGTTCTGACCGCGGTCCGCCGGACCTTCATCACCCCGTTCGACCGCGGCGACATCAAGAACCTGATCACGGCGATGGACGACGCCATCGACCAGATGCAGCAGACCGCCAAGGCGGTGATGCTGTTCGAGGTGCGGATCTTCGAGCCGCCGATGCGCGAGATCGGCGCCATCCTCGTTCAGTGCGCCAACCTCGTCGGCCGCGCGCTCCCGCTGATGCAGTCGATGGGCCCAAACGTCACCACGCTGACGGCGCTGACCGAGGAAATCACCCGGCTCGAAGGCCGGGTCGATGATCTGAACGACATCGGCCTGAAGGAACTGTTCCTCAAGCACCGCGACGGCAGCGCGATGGACTTTGTGGTCGGCGCGGAAATCTACAAGCATCTGGAAAAAGTCGCCGACCGCTTCGACGACGTGGCCAACGAGATCAACAGCATCGTGATCGAACAGGTTTAAGGTCAGGACCACACAGTGGATGCTTCGCTCGCTTTCCCTATCCTGGTCGGACTGATCGGTGTTGCGCTGCTGTTCGATTTTCTTAACGGACTGCACGACGCCGCCAATTCCATCGCCACCATCGTTTCGACCCGCGTGCTGCGGCCGCAATACGCCGTGGCGTGGGCGGCGTTCTTCAACTTCATCGCGTTCGCGGTGTTCGGCCTGCATGTCGCGCAGACCATCGGCACCGGCATCATTCATCCGGGGGTGATCGATCCCCAGGTGATCTTCGCCGCGCTGATCGGAGCCATCATCTGGAATTTGATCACGTGGGCGCTCGGGATGCCGTCCAGCAGTTCGCATGCGCTGATCGGCGGATTGCTCGGCGCGGGCATCGCCAAGGCCGGATTATCCGTCATGGTCTGGAGCGGCCTGTCGAAAACGCTGCTCGCGATCGTGCTCTCGCCGTTCGTCGGCTTCCTGCTCGCGCTGTTACTGACGGCGATCGTGTCATGGGCCGCGGTGCGCTCGACGCCGTTCGCGGTCGATCGTGCGTTCCGCATCTTGCAGTTCGTCTCGGCGTCGCTGTATTCGCTCGGCCATGGCGGCAACGACGCGCAGAAGACCATGGGCATCATCGCCGTGCTGCTTTACTCGCAAGGCTATCTCGGGGGCGAGTTCAGCGTACCGTTCTGGGTGGTGATTTCGTGCCAGGCGGCGATGGCGCTCGGCACGCTGATGGGCGGCTGGCGCATCGTGCGCACCATGGGACTGCGGATCACCAAACTCAATCCGATGCAGGGATTCTGCGCGGAGACGGGCGGGGCGGCGACACTGTTTATGGCGACGTGGCTCGGCATTCCGGTTTCGACCACCCACACCATCACCGGCGCGATTGTCGGCGTCGGCGCGGCCCGGCGGCTGTCCGCCGTACGCTGGAACGTCGCAAGCTCGATTGTGATGGCGTGGATCTTCACGATTCCGGCCGCCGCGCTGGTCGCAGCGGCCACTTATTACGCCGTGACGCTGGCGGGCTGGCGCTAGGGCATGATCCCGAAAAGTGGAAACCGGTTTTCGGAAAAGATCATGCCCAGAAAAGTTACGCGACGACCTTGAGCCCGACGATTCCGGCGACGATCAGTCCGATGCAGATGATGCGGAGGGTGGTCGCCGGGTCACCCAGCAGCCAGATGCCGAGGATGGCGGTTCCGACCGTGCCGATACCGGTCCAGACTGCGTAGGCGGTGCCGACCGGCAGCGTCTTCAGCGACAGGCCGAGCAGAAGGACGCTGGCGATCATGCTGACGATGGTGAACACCGACGGCATCAGGCGCGTGAAACCGTCGGTATATTTCAGGCCGATGGCCCAGCCGATCTCAAGCAAACCCGCAACAAACAGCATTGTCCATGCCATGGCTAAATACCTCCATAACAGGGCCGTCCCTGCGGATATGTGTGTGAATCGAGGCCGTCCTCGAGGCTGAACATGGCTCATCGGCAAAGAAGATGCAAGTGCATGGAGTTCAAATACCCTTGATCCTGCCGCGTTTCTTTGTCACACGCTCGCATCATGTCCGACACCGTTGCCATCGCCGCTGCAGAGCCCTCGCTGACGCCGCTTGCCGAAGAAGTGGCGCGCCGGCGCACGTTCGCGATCATCTCGCATCCTGACGCCGGTAAAACGACGCTGACCGAAAAGCTGTTGCTGTTCGGCGGCGCGATCAACCTCGCAGGACAGGTCAAGGCCAAGGGCGAGCGGCGCAACACGCGCTCGGACTGGATGAAGATCGAGCGTGAGCGCGGCATCTCGGTCGTGACCTCGGTGATGACCTTCGAATTCCAGGACCACGTGTTCAATCTGCTCGATACGCCGGGCCACGAGGACTTCTCGGAAGACACCTATCGCACGCTGACCGCGGTCGATTCCGCCGTCATGGTGATCGACGCCGCGAAGGGCATCGAAGCGCGGACGCTGAAGCTGATCGAGGTGTGCCGTCTGCGTGATATCCCGATCATCACCTTCGTCAACAAGATGGACCGCGAGAGCCGCGACGTGTTCGATCTGCTCGACGAGATCGAGAAGACGCTGGCGCTCGACACCACGCCGATCAACTGGCCGGTCGGCCGCGGCCGCGATTTCATGGGCACCTATGACATCGAAACCGGTGGCATCCGCCTGCTGGAAGGCGGCGGCGCCAAGACCGGTGCAGCGGAAAAGATCGAGATCTCTGATTTGGCCGGCCGCAACGCCAATCTCGATGCCAATGAGATAGCCGACGAACTCGAACTGGTGAAGGAAGCCTCGAAGCCGTTCGACCTGCAGTCGTTCCGCGAGGGCCACCTGACCCCGGTCTATTTCGGCAGCGCGCTGCGCAATTTCGGCGTCGGCGATCTCCTGGAAGGTCTCGGCCGCTTCGCGCCGTCGCCGCGCGCGCAGGACGCCGACAAGCGCAAGGTCGAGGCCGAAGAGCCGAAGATGTCCGCCTTCGTCTTCAAGATCCAGGCGAACATGGACCCCAACCACCGCGACCGCATCGCGTTCGCGCGGCTGTGCTCGGGCAAGCTGACGCGCGGCATGAAGGCGAAGCTGGTGCGCACCGGCAAGAACATGAGCCTGTCGTCGCCGCAGTTCTTCTTCGCGCAGGATCGCGCCATCGCGGACGAGGCGTTCGCCGGCGACGTGGTCGGCATTCCCAACCACGGCACGCTGCGGATCGGCGACACGCTGACCGAGGGCGAGGACATTACCTTTGTCGGTGTGCCGTCATTCGCGCCGGAAATCCTGCGCCGCGTGCGCCTGACCGATGCGATGAAGGCCAAGAAGCTGAAGGAAGCCTTGCAGCAGATGTCGGAGGAGGGCGTCGTGCAGGTGTTCCGTCCGCGCGACGGCGCGCCTGCGCTGGTCGGCGTGGTCGGCATGTTGCAGCTCGACGTGCTGAAAGCGCGGCTCGACGCCGAATATTCGTTGCCGGTGGATTTCGAGATCAGCGAATTCCAGCTCGCGCGCTGGATTTCATCCGACGACCGCAAGAAGCTCGATGCGTTCCTGTCGGCGAACAATTCCGGCGTCGCCGATGACGTGGACGGCGATCCGGTGTTCCTGGCCAAGAACGAGTTCTATCTCGGCTACACCCGCGAGCGCGCCGAGGGCATCGTGTTCTCGTCCATCAAGGACGTGAAGAAGAAGACCTAAACGCTTCTTCCTTGGCGGATTCAGTTTTCAAACAGCCGTGACTTGCGTTTCAACGGCGGTTGATTCCATGCGATGGGAGCATACGTGTGGTCCCGTTGCCCGGACCAACAGGCCGTCCCATGCTGCGGCGCGTGTCATTCTTCATTCTCCTTGCTCTCGCGGCTGTGATCGCTGCCGCTGCGCCATCTCCCGCGCAGTCGCTGCGCGAGATCAACCCGACGCCGTTTTCACATTCGCCATGCAGCGTGTTGGGCGAAGGGCCGTGCACGCCGTATTTCTGCAGCACGTTCAATAACGGCCCGTGCATTCCGGAGATCGATTATCCCTACGGCGAGAATCTGCAGGTCACCGTGCTGAGCAAGCCGGACGACAAGGACGCGCCGAAATACGTCAAGCCCGATCACGATCTCGATACCATCGGCGATCTGTTCGCCGCGATTCGCTCGTGCTGGATGCCGCCGCCTGAGAACGAGGCGCAGGCGGGTATGCAAATGTCCGTGAAGTTTTCCTTCAAGCGCGATGGGGGGCTGATTGGGCAGCCCCGGCTGACCTACGTCACGCCCGGCTCCTCTGAGCAGACGCGCAAGGTTTATCTTGGCGCGATCAATACATCGCTTGAAAACTGTGCGCCGTTATCCCTGACCAAGGGACTCGGCGGCGCCATTGCGGGGCGACCGATCATGATACGTTTCGTCGATAACCGCACGCTCAAGCCGGACATTCCGCCGCCGCAACCTTGAACGCGTCAGCCCGCCCGCTTCTCCACATTCGCTTTGATATTCGCGAGGCCAATCGCCGCTTCCGCATCCATCGCCGCGATCTGCTCATCGGTCGGCGGCTTCCTGCGCGCGGGGTTGCGCAGGGTACGCGTGAACTTCGTGCCGCCGCTGACGTCCTCGCAGGTGTACTGAACGACGATGGGCCCGATGAAATCGGTCTCGGCCTGTACGATCCACAGCTTCGGGCTGACGCAACTGCGCACGATCCAGTTCAGCGACACTTCACCGGAGCGGATGTGCCATTTCTCGTGAAACAGTTCGCCGGTCTCGAGCGGGCGGTTTTCGCTGTCGATATGATGTGATGCCGCCAGCCATTCGGGCCAGGACTGCGGATTGGTGACGTAATCGAACACCGCTTTCGCCGGCGCATTGATGACGATGTCGTGGCTGCGCTCGAAGGCGACGGTGACGGGGGCGTTCATGGCGTTCTTCTTTTTCTTTCGTCATCACCGGGCATAGCCGTCTAAAGGACGGCGTCGCTTCGCTCGCCTATGTCCCGGCGATCTCGATAAGTTGGGCACTGTGCTTCGATGATCGGGATGGCCGGGACAAGCCCGGCCATGACAGCGTGCAAGACCTTAATTGATCCGAATGTCCCCGCGCTTGATGACATCGGACCACAGCTTGATCTCGGCGTCCATCCGAACGCGCAAAGCGCCCGGCGTGGATGGGACTGGCTCCATCAACTGCGTTTCCAGCCGCTCGCGCACGCTCGGTTTGGTCAGGATATCGTTCACCTCGTCATTGATCTGCGCAATGAAGGCGGGCGGCGTACCGGCGGGCGCGATCAGCGCATTCCATGCATCGGATTCCACATCGATGCCGCTTTCCTTGAGCGTCGGCACATTGGGAAGGAAGCGCGAGCGCTGCGCGGTCGCTACCGCGAGGATTTTGACCTGGCCGGCCGCGAGTTGCGGCGTCACGGCGATAGCAGGCAGGCACGCCGCCTGCACGTCGCCGCGGATCACGGCGGTGATCGCCTGCGGCGATCCGCCATATGGGATGTGTACCATGGTGGAGCCCGCGCGCTGCGCGATCGCTTCCATGGTCAGATGGGACAGCGAGCCCGCGCCAATCGATCCGAAGGCGAGGGGCGTCCCCTTGCGCTTGAGCATCGCCAGAAACTCAGCCACCGAATTGATATTCAGGCTCGTGGGCACGACAAGCACGCTCGGCAGCGACGTCAACATCGTCACCGGCGCGATGTCCTTGGCGGGATCGTAGGGCAGTTTCGAGAACAGCAGCGTGTTGATGGCGAGCGGCCCGCCGAGGCTGATGCCGAGCGTCGCGCCGTCGGGGTCTGCCTTGGCGACGGCGTCGGTGCCGATATTGCCGCCGGCCCCGGGCTTGTTCTCGACGATGAAACTTGCGCCCGGATGGCGGGCCTGAAGATCGTCGGCGACGATCCGCCCGACCAGATCCGGCGTCGAGCCCGGCGCATAGGGTACAATGATTTTCACGATTTTCGGCGGCCAGGCCGGCTCCGCCGCATGGGCCTTCAAGGCGGGCGCCGCGAGAGCCAGTGCGAGTGCGGCGATTGCAAGGGATTTCATAGGGCCGGAAAGAGTTTGGAGCAGGGTTGCGATGCGGAAGCGGCATTGCGCGCCGCACCCTAAAAGTGATACCGGGGCACAGTGCCGCCGGACCTTATCAGGATCGGCTGCGCGGTGGAAATGTCTCGGAAAGCGGTGCTGAAAACCGCTGCGAGCAGAGCGGGAAGGGAGGGCGGCAGATGGGCTTGTTGATCCTCATCGCCGGATTGGCGCTGTTTCTCGGCGTTCATACGCTGACCACGTTGCGTGGTCCGCGCGCCACCGTCATCGCGCGGCTCGGCGAGGGCGGTTACAAGATTCTCTACACGCTGGTTTCGTTCGCAGGGCTCGCGCTGATCGTGTGGGGCTTCAGCACCTATCGCGCCACAGGGTGGATCAATGTCTGGCATCCGCCGGTCGCCATGCGGCACCTCGCGCTGGCGCTGATGCTGCCCGCGGTCATCCTCGTTGTAGCGTCCTATATCCGCGGCAACATATATCTGAAGCTGAAGCATCCGATGCTGGCCGGTGTGAAGCTGTGGGCGCTGCTGCATCTTCTTGCGAACGGCGATCTCGGATCGATCATCCTGTTCGGCTCGGTTCTGGCCTGGGCGGTGTACGACCGCATTTCGCTCAAGCGCCGCGAAGATCCCGGCGCGCCGCCGATTCCTGTCGGCGGCGTTGGCAACGATCTGATCGCGGTCGCGGTCGGTGTCGTGGTCTATGCCGCGCTGGCCTTCGCATTCCATCCTCTCGTAATCGGCGTCCCTGTGATTGGAGCTTAAGACATGTCCGTGCAGACAGCGGTGAAGCGCAAGACCGCGCCCGATATCCTCAAGCGCAAGGGTGGCGATCCGATCGTGATGCTGACGTCGTATCACGCGCACACGGCAGCATTGGTCGACCGGTATTGCGATGTCATCCTTGTCGGCGACTCGCTCGGCAACGTGATGCACGGTTTCGAGACGACGGTGCCGGTCACGCTCGACATGATGATCCTGCAAGGCCGCGCGGTCATGCGCGGCTCGAAGGAGGCGCTCGTCGTGGTGGATATGCCGTTCGGCTCATATGAGGCCTCGAAGGAGCAGGCGTTTCATTCCGCCGCGCGCGTCCTGAAGGAAACCCATTGCGGCGCCGTGAAGATGGAAGGCGGCGTGCGCATGGCGGAGACCATCGAGTTTCTGACCACGCGCGGCATCCCGGTGATGGGCCATATCGGTTTGACACCGCAGTCGATCAACACGCTCGGCAGCTTCAAGTCGCAGGGCAAGGACGAGGCCATCAAGATCGCGGCAGGCGAGAATGGCAGCGGTCCGTTTCAGCAGGATGCCATCGCGGTGGCGCAGGCCGGTGCGTTCTCGATGGTTGTGGAAGCCGTAGCCGAGCCGCTGGCGCGCCGCATCACCGAAATCGTTTCGATTCCGACCATCGGCATCGGCGCAAGCAACGCCTGTGACGGTCAGGTGCTGGTCCTCGAAGACATGCTGGGGCTTTCGCCGTGGGTGCCGAAGTTCGTCAAGCGCTACGGCAATCTCGGACCTGGCATCGAGGCCGCGATTCAGGACTACGCAAAGGAAGTCCGCTCGCGCGCGTTTCCGGGGCCGGAGCACGTCTACGGCATCAAGCCGAAAGCCTGACACGGAAGAATGGTTACTCAGCAAAAAGCCCGGCGTCACCGCCGGGCTTGAGTTGAAAACTGGAGATTCAGCAAGCGATCAAACGCGGCGCGACTGTGAGGCCGCGCCGTTCACCATTCAGAACTTGTAGTTCACGGCTGCGCGCACGACATGGAATCTGTTGTCGAACGTTGTCACGAGATTGGACCCCGGTGCGACTGTCGGATTGAGAACCGTTTCGTTTCCGAGGTCGTAGTAAAGATATTCAGCTCTCACCGTCCAGTTGTTGGAAACCGCGTATTCCACGCCGCCACCGGCAACCCATCCAGACAAAGTCCGGCTTGTTGTGAGAGGGGTGTTGACACCGAAGCCGGTGAAGTCAGTGCGATAGTCCACGCCGGCAAAGGCGCCGCCGCCGGTGCCGTAGATTAGCCAGCGATCCCAGACCCAGCCGAGCCGGCCACGAATGCTGGCCAGCCAATTGACGTTCTGATCCGCGACATGGCTGGAGCCGAAGGGGCCGACCGGAGCGCCGCCCACGGTGATTAGACGGGTATTGTTGTTGCGGATGCCGGTGCCCGAAATGTCGCCTTCGATGCCCAGCAGCCAGTTGGGGGCGAACTGCCAGTTGTAACCAATCTGACCGCCGCCCACGACGCCGGCCTGGTTGCCGTTCCCGAACGAGGCCGTATCAAACCCCGGGAAGAGGTCGTTCCTCTGGGTAATGGATGAGTCACTCCAGCCGCCGCCAGCGTGAAGACCGGCGTAGAAGCCGGTCCAGCTCCAGACAGGAGCGACGATGGGTGGAGGGGCCTTGTACCGCGGGGCCATGTCCGCGGCAGATGCGCTGCCGTGTGTGAAGATCAAAGATGCGCTGCTGATTGTGACGGCCAAGCAGGCCGCCGTCGTAAGTAATTTCCGCATGATGCACTCCCCAAAAAAGTCTGAGTTTGGCAGTCGAGCCGGAAATGCCCTTGCGAAAATACCATCACAAAACGCAGCCAAAGGCTGTTACCAGCAAGTCACGTTCCCGCAGCAATTTGAAGGGGTTGGGTAAGTATCATTGGCTTACCTAAATGCGCTTCAGCATCGTTCGCGCGCGTCTGCTCAAAGGGCGTGCGATGCTTTGCGCATCATTTCGAAGCAAGCGAAGCAAATGAAAAAGCCCGGCGCATCGCACCGGGCTTGAGCTTTTAAACTGGGGAGAGAAAGCGATGGCGCGACCGTGAGGCCGCGCCGCCGAAAAGTCAGAACTTGTAGTTCACGCCGGCGCGGACGACGTGGATATGGTTGTCGAATGTGGTGAGGTAGCTGAGGCTAAGCGCAACGTCGGATTGACGACTGGCTCGCTGCCGACGTCGCGCGGCACACCCTTGGACTCAACGCTACCCCCATCCGGGATTTGAACCGGCTGTGTCTATCGAGCGACACACTCTTGGGCGGGCATTCGCCCCAAGGGTGGATGGATTTTATGGACGGCTATTTTTTCGCTACGCGCAGTACGCGATTGAGCGCGATCAAGGCTTTTATCGTTTCAGAGATTGATAATCCCGCGCTGTGTCTGGCTGACATCGCCGCGCATCAGGGCATTTCGCAGAGCTATGTCAGGAAGCTGTTTGCAGCGGAGGGGACGAGGTTCACGGCCTACGTTCTCGAAACCCGCCTCGAATACGTTTCGCGGATGCTGCTTGATCCCGACGCGCGCGCGCAGTCCATCAGCGCCGTCGCGCTGAAATGCGGCTTCAATGATATTTCGTATTTCAACCGGGTCTTCCGCAGACGCTACGGCTGTACGCCGTCCGATCTAAGGCGAGGGCGCAGCGAAGCTGATCCGGCGGAAAGCGCGACGGCGTAACGCCGAAGGCGTCGAGCGCAGATCTCAAAGTCTCGCGGACACGTCGGGCTTACTGCGATCGGCTGAGTTGCTCTTCGGTCACGATCCGCTCGATGTTTTCGGTCTTGCTCCGGATGCGGTATCGCACCCGGCCATCCGACTCGATCGGCATGCAGCCAATGATCGTGTAGACGTTCGACCGGATTTTCTCGGCGCGGCCCTGGGGCCCCTGGCCTTGGTGATGAACGTCTTCGTTTATCGAAAAGTTGTGTGCCATGGATTCTCCTGCTGCGGCGGGTTGTAGCACCCGGTCGGGGTAAAGCAACGACGCGGGCGCTCCGGGGCCTATAAACAGGTTAACGCTTTGATCCGGCTGACTTTGCCTTGCGGTCGCCATACCGGTACTGTATCGCCGCGTCACATCGGGGGAGCCGCGCTGGCTGCGCGGCTGATGGCGCGACCACATCTCTTTCAAAACAGGCCGGGCGGGACAATTAAGTGTCTGAAATATTTAATGAAATAGACGAAGACCTGCGCCGGGAGCAAATCAAGAAGCTCTGGGAGCGCTATTCGATCTTCATCATCGCGGCGGCGATTCTGATCGTCGCCGGCGTCGGCGGCTGGCGCGGCTACCAGTATCTTGAGGCCAAGAAGGCCGCCGAGGCCGGGTCCGCCTTCGAGGCTGCGATCGCGCTGTCCGAGCAGGGCAAGAAGAGCGAGGCCGAGGCCGCCTTCACCAAAATCGCGTCCGACGGATCCAAGGGTTATCGCGTGCTGGCGCGGCTGCGCGCCGCGGCGGACGCCGCCGCCGCGAATCCGCAGGCAGCGGCCAAGCTTTACGACGCCATTGCCGCCGACCCGAGCGTCTCCGCGTCGGAACAGGATCTCGCGCGTATTCGCGCTGCCGGGTTGCTGATGGAGACCGAACCCTATGCGGCCATGCGCCAGCGCCTTGAACCCGCGACCGGCGAGGGCAGGACCTATCGGCATACCGCCCGAGAATTGCTCGCGCTATCGGCTTACCGGGTCAACGATGCGACGGCTGCCCGCCAGTGGCTCGATATGATTGGCAACGATGCGCGCACACCAGCGAGCATGCGCAGCCGTGCCGAGGCCTTGCAGGCCTTGCTGCCGCCCGCCGCGAAAAGCTGAAGCGGAGACATCGATGCGCCGCTCGCAACGCCTGATTGCCGCCACTGTCCTTGCTGCGATGTCGCTCGCGCTTGCCGGCTGTTCCGGCGGCAACTTCGATCCGACCGACGCGCTGGACTGGTTCGACACCAAGAAGAAAATACCCGGTGAGCGCAGGCCGGTATTTCCTGAAGGCGTTCCCGGTGTCGAACAGGGCGTGCCGAGGGATATGTACAAGGGCGCTGCCCGCCAGGATGCCCCCCCGGTTGCCGAGACCCCGCCGCCTGCGCCGGAGCCGAAGGCCAAATCCCGCAAGTCCGCGGCGCGCGAGGCCGAGCCGTTCCCGACGCCGGTTGACGATGCCAGCGCGCCCGCACCGAAGATGAAGAAGCCCAAGCGTACCCGCATCACGGCGCCGGAGCCTGATGCCGAACCGGCCGCGCCTGCGCCGCAGCGGCAACAGCAGGCCGCACCGCCGCAGCAGGCTGCGCCACAGCAGCAAGCGCCATCCGCTTTCCCCGCGCCGCTGCCGAGCGGGGGTTTTGGGCGCTGATTTAGCTCTCGACGCGGCTCTCCTTTGAGCCGCGCACTTTGAGCCCTTTATTGACACGAGGTCCGTAAAGGGCGAACGGATCATCCATGTCCTTCACCATCGCCATCATCGGCCGGCCCAATGTCGGCAAGTCGACCCTGTTCAACCGGCTGGTTGGACAGAAGCTCGCGCTTGTCGATGACCAGCCGGGCGTGACGCGCGACCGCCGCGAAGGCGACGGGCGCCTCGGCGATCTCGAATTCACCCTGATCGATACGGCCGGTCTCGATGAAGGCCCGAAGGGCTCGCTGACCGCGCGGATGCAGGAGCAGACCGAGGCCGCCATCGCCCTGGCCGACGCGCTGATGTTCGTGATCGACGCGCGCGCGGGACTGACGCCGAACGACCGCGCCTTCGCGGACTTCGCGCGCCGGGCCAACAAGCCGGTGGTGCTGGTTGCCAACAAGAGCGAGGGCAAGGCGGGTGAAGCAGGCGCGGTGGAAGCCTACGCGCTGGGGCTCGGCGATCCGATCCCGATTTCCGCTGAACACGGCGAGGGGCTCAGCGATCTTTACGACGCGTTGCGCGTACTGATGCCGGAGCCGGTCGAGACCGGCGACGAAGAGGACGATCCGGAGTCGTTCGAGAATGTGGACGGCGAGGATGAAAATCTGTCGACGCGCCCGATCCGTGTCGCCGTGCTCGGCCGCCCCAACGCGGGCAAGTCGACGCTGATCAACCGCCTGCTTGGCGAGGAGCGGCTGCTGACCAGTCCCGAAGCCGGGACGACGCGCGATTCCATCGCCGTCGACGTGATGTGGAAGGGCCGCGAGTTTCGCGTGTTCGACACCGCAGGCCTGCGGCGGCGCTCGCGCATCGAGGACAAGCTGGAAAAGCTCTCCGTCTCGGACGCGCTGCGTGCGGTGCGTTTCGCGGAAGTCGTCGTGCTGATGATGGACGCGCAGAACAAGTTCGAGGAGCAGGACCTGCGGCTCGCCGATCTGATCGAGCGCGAAGGCCGCTCTATCGTGATCGCGGTCAACAAATGGGATCTGATGGACCGCGCGCCAAACCAGATCGCCAGGCTGCGGGAGGATGCCGATCACCTGCTGCCGCAGGTGAAGGGCATGCCGGTGGTCGCGGTGTCCGGCATGATGGGCGAGGGCATCGACCGGCTGATGAGCGCGATTGAAGACGCCTATGGCGTCTGGAACCGGCGCGTCTCGACCGCTTCGCTCAATCGCTGGTTCGAGCAGGCGGTTCAGAACAATCCGCCGCCGGCGGTGTCGGGCCGCCGGCTCAAGCTCAACTACATCACGCAGGCCAAGGCGCGCCCGCCAAGCTTCGTGGTGTTCTGCTCGCGCGCGGACGCGATCCCGGAATCCTACCTGCGCTACCTGATCAACAGCATGCGCAGTTATTTTGAACTGCCCGGCACGCCGATCCGCATCACACTGCGGGAGAAGGACAACCCGTTCGCACATAAAGCGAAGCGGAAGTCTTGAACACAGCCGGATTCAGCACACCAGGGCGGGAACAATTTATCACTTAATGGATTGATTCAGGTTTCGCCCCGTCGGGGCCCGTACGTGCGGCTCCCGTTGTCCGTGTAGCGGAGGGTGCCATGTCGATCGGCAGGCCTAAACTCATTACGCTCCTTGCGCTGGTTTTTGGCGCGCTGTTCTTCGTCGCGGTCTATGACGCAGCTTCGGCAAGGCCGGGCGGCGGAGGGCATGGCGGCGGCGGAGGTTTTCGGGGCGGCGGTGGCCATGGTGGCGGTTTTCATGGCGGTGGCGGCGGCGGTTTCCGAGGAGGCGGATTCCACGGCGGTGGCTTCCGCGGTGGCGGCGCAGCTTTTCGCGGCGGCGGAGTTCGGATGGGTGGAGGACGTGCTTTTTACGCCCGGCCACACGTCTCGCGTTCTTTCTCAAGACCGAGCTTCCGGGGTGGACGGTCCTATGCCATCCATAACCGGCAATTTAACCGCAGCGCGCGGGTGAGTTCGTCTCGCCGCGCTATCGCGCGCAACGCAATGGGAACCTCCAGCACAAGAGCCCTGAACGTCACCCGGACCCGAAACGCAAACGCCGTGCGGAACGCGTTCAATGCCCGCCCGGTCAATCGCGCGTTGAGCAACAGGAATGCGCTGCGCAATCCGAGCACGCGGGCACTTGTGACGTCGCGCCTGGCGACGGCGGGCTGGCACAACCGCCATGGCTGGTGGCGTCATCGCCATGGCGGATTTGGATGGGTCGGGCCGGTGTTCTGGCCGTTCGCCTTCTACGATATCTACGGTTATTCGCTGTGGGGCTACGGCTACGACGCAGCCTTCTGGGACTATGGATATCCCGACATCTATGCCGGCATCTTCGCGCCTTACGGCTACGACGATCTCATCGGCTATTCCAGTTACCTGCCGGGCTATGCCGCCAGGACGAGGAGTGGCCGGGAGTCGTTTGCATCGGCCGATCCGAATGACCGCACGAGTCTGACGCAAATGTGCGGCGAGGACAGCCGCGACATCGCCGGGCTGCCGATCGACGCGATACAGAAGGCGATTCAGCCCGATGCTGCGCAGCGCGCGGCGCTCGACGATCTTGCCAACGCCTCGCTGAAGGCCGGGCAGGACATCAAGGCTGCGTGCCCGACGGACATTGCCCTGACGGCTCCGCGCCGCCTCGCGGTGATGCAGCAGCGCATCGAGGCCATGATCGCAGCGGTGAAAACCGTGCAGCCGCCGCTCGAGAAGTTTTACGGACTTCTCAATGACGAGCAGAAAGCGAAGTTCAACGCGCTCGCGCAGCGGCAGCGGCCCCCGCGATCCGGACAGACAGCGAATGCGGCGCAGCCGAGCTGCGACGTCTCGCAGCCGGGCGTGACCGACTGGCCAGGCACGATGATCGATCAAGCGGTGAAGCCGACCGACGCCCAGCGTAAAGGGCTGGAAGCTCTTCAGAACGCTGCGGCCAAGGCATCGGATATGCTGAAATCCTCATGCCAGACCGAAAACGCGAACACGCCGCCTGCGCGGCTTGCGGCTGTCGGCAAGCGGCTCGACACCATGCTGCAAGCGGTGAAGACCGTCCGTACGCCGCTGGACAGCTTCTACGGATCGCTCACCGACGAGCAGAAGGCGAGCTTCGACGCCATCGGCCCGAAGCGGGTGAGCGCGCTGGACGAGAACGCCATCGCCCGCAATGACGAGGATACACCGCGGCGCGCGCGAAGCCGGCGTCATCATCACTATGGCAACGTCGATTATATGATCCGGCGCATGATGTCGTTCGCTCGCTGAAGGCGCACGGCGAAGCGGCTGAGCGCTTCTAGTTCGCGCGCGTCCAGGTCGAGGACTTGCAGATCATGCCGCCCATGGCGCATCCCGCCGTGGTCAGCGTGCCGCCCGAGAGCGACATCTTGCCGGAATAGGTCTTGCCGTCCTCCGGGTTGAATGCGGAGCCCTTCCACGCATCCGTGCCGTCCGGCTTCATGTCGTAGAAGATGCGCTGGCCGACTTTGGCGGGCGTCTCGACACCCGGCTTGAGCCAGACGAGCGATCCGCAATAAGCGCCGCCGCCGCATGGGCCGATCTTGACCTTGGACAAGCCGGTATCGCGCAGCCATGTTCCGCTCGGATCGCCTGCGAATGCAGATGTCCCCATGAGCGCGAGAGCTGCAACTGCGGCTGCAATTTTGAATGCCATTTCGTTTCCCCTCAAATATGCGCCGACCTCTTCGTGCCGGCTTGCGCAAATTGAACAGGGGGAGCCGCCGAGAGTCAATCGTAGGGCATGACGGTGGACATCACTCCACGGGCGTGCGGAAACTCTTCAGTGTCTTCGACGGATAGTCGAAGAACTTTCCAGTCTCGGTCCACGATGGCGCGCACATCGGCACGATGAATTCCGCCGCCTGCTCGGGCGTGTCGAGAATCATCGGGTCTTCGCCGGGCATCACGGTGGCGCGCATGCGGGTACGGATCGGGCCGGGGCTGAACAGATTGACCCGGATCGGCGTGGACTGCGTCTCGTTCGCCCACACGCGCACGAGCGCATCGAGCGCGGCCTTCGATGCCGCGTAGGGGCCCATATAGGCGGTGGCCTTGCTGGCGATGCCGGAGGTGATGAACACCGCGCGGCCGGCGTCGGATTTTTGCAGCAGCGGCTCCATGCAGCGGATCAACTGGAAATTCGCGGTGGTGTTGACCGCGAACATGTTGTCCCAGAATTTCGGATCGGTGTGGCCGAGCGGCGAGGACGTCCCCGCGACGCCGGCATTGCCGATCAGAATGTCGAGCTTGCCGTGGCGTTCGTTCAGCGCGGCGCCGAGCCGGGCGATGCCATCGAGATCGGTCATGTCCAGCGGCACCAGCGTGGCGCTGCCGCCGTCGGCGCGAATGGCGTCGTCGAGTTCTTCGAGGCCGCCTTGCGTGCGCGCGACCGCAACGACGTGCGCACCGGCTCGCGCCAGCGCGCGCGCCGTGGCGTGGCCGATGCCGCGCGATGCGCCGGTGACGAGAGCGATGCGGGAAGCGAGAGGTTTGGTCATGCGATGCAGCCTAAGTTCACCCTCGCCCCGTTTGCGGGGAGAGGGTGGCGCGCCGCCATAGCGGCGAGCCGGGTGAGGGGCCTGCTATGGCATATCGATGCATGCGAATAAACCCATGCCGGACGGCCCCTCACCCGGATCGCCATAACGCGTTGCAGACGCGCGTAAACGCGCTTATGGCGATCCGACCTCTCCCCGCAGGCGGGGAGAGGTGAAGGAAGAAGGTATTTCCAAACCGTGATAAATGTCCGGCATGCCCCCGAACTCTCCACCCGCCGGATACCAGTGGCGGGCCATGTCGATCGCCGATCTGCCCTCAGTCAATGAGCTGGCCACCCGCATTCATCCGGACTATCCGGAGGATGACGCGGTGTTTGCCGAGCGGCTGCGGCTCTATCCGGAAGGTTGCCGGGTGCTGGAGGGTGAGCACGGCCTTGTCGCCTATGTCGTCAGCCATCCGTGGCGGCATCAGGAACCGCCGCCGCTGAATGCGTTGCTTGGCGCACTGCCGCCGCGGCCGTCGACGTTCTACATCCACGATCTCGCGATGGCGCCGGAGGCGCAGGGCACTGGTGCGGGAGCAAGCATCGTCGCGTTGCTCGCCGACCATGCATCGGCCAGCGGTCTGTCCAGCATGTCCCTGATCGCGGTCAACGGCTCTGCGGGCTTCTGGCAACGCCAGGGATTTGAAGCCGTTCATAATCCGCTGCTGGATTCCAGGCTGCGCAGCTATGGCGACGATGCCCGTTTCATGTCGCGGACACTTCAGGCATCCGGCTGGCATCCGTCGTCACAACAGATCGGCGCGCTGTATGAGCGGCATGCGATGGCGTTCGACCGGGATCGCGGCAGGCGGCTGGTCGAGCGCACCTGGTTCGAGCGATTCAGGGATGTCATGCCCGCCGGCGCGGACGTGCTCGATCTCGGATGCGGATCGGGCGAGCCGGTCGCGCGCTATCTGATCGAGACAGGGCATCGCGTCACGGGTGTCGATTCATCGCCGACGCTGATCGGCCTGTGCTGCTCGCGGTTTCCGGATGAGATGTGGATCGCGGGCGACATGCGCGACGTTTCTCTCTCTCGCCGCTTCGGCGGCGTTGTGGCCTGGAACAGCTTCTTCCATCTGACGCCGGACGATCAGCGCGCCATGTTTGCGGTGTTCCGGGCTCATGCGGAGCCCTGTGCAGCGCTGATGTTCACCAGCGGACCAAGGGCAGGCGAGGCGATCGGCGCGTATCAAGGCGAGCCGCTCTATCACGCCAGTCTCGATACGGCGGAATACGAAACGCTTCTCGCCGCGCACGGCTTTTCAGTCGTGCAGCATGTGGTCGAGGATCAGGATTGCGGAGGATTGACGGTGTGGCTCGCGCGGATGCAGTCCGGCTGAGGCTGGCCGCGGGGTCTGCTCGGCGATTTGTCCGCAATTTATCTAAAGTCGAGGGCTCATGGCGGAGGTTCTGATAACCGCAGAAAATGATACCGCCTTTCGCATCATTCCCTCGTAAAGTTCCACATACTACAGCGTGTGGCCCTTATCGCGAGGATTGCACCTTGTCCGTCAAAGAGTTTCTCAAGCAGCGGGCCGTCAAAGTCGCCGTTGGCGGCAACTACACGCTTCCCAACTGGTATGATCCGCAGGGAAAATTACGCACCTTCGCTTGCCGGACAACCCGCGTTTCACCATTCCGGATGATGGTCGAGGTGCCGGTCGTCGGAAAGGTCGGCGACCGCCTCACGTCCTATTTCCGCGATTTCGGCAAGTTCGATGGTCGCATCAGCGACACGGTTGCCGGTGGCTTCCTGGTCGAACTCGAGATGGTCCACGCGATGCGCGAGAAGTTCGCGGGCAAACTCACCTGGCTGGAAAAGAGGCAGAAGGATCCCAGCATCCGTGACGACAGGAATGATGCCCGCATCATCCCGGCGAATTCGCATTCCACTCTGACCTTGGCTGACGGTAATTCGCAGCCATGCTTTGTCATCGACATGTCAGCCTCCGGCGTCGCGGTTTCCGCGCAATTGCAACCGGAGATTGGAACGCCACTGGCTGTTGGCGCCTGCATCGGCCGCGTGGTCCGGCTTTTGCCCGATGGCTTCGCAGTCAAGTTCGTCGAACCGCAGAACCGCAACGACCTCGACCGGCTCATCATCCGGCCGCCCATACCTCTACGTTCCGCAGCCGTGAAAACGCGGCGTGTCGCAGACATTGATGTCGTGAACACGACATCAATGATGGTGGAGGGAGAAGGCTTCATCGTGAGCCATTTATCTCACGCTCAGCCATAGCCGTTCGAGAAGCGGAGGCTCTTCCTGTCATCGTTGTCCCGCTGCGGCGGGACAACACCCGAATATGAGAAGCTCTTAGCTCGCTTCCGCCAGCAGCGAGAGCTGGTGCTGCGGCTGCTCGACCTGGGTCTGGTCGGTGAGGTGCGTCGGATAGGCGCCGGTGAAGCAGTGATCCGCGAACTTCGGATTGGCCGGATCGCGCGCCGGTTCGCCCATAGCACGGTACATGCCGTCGATCGACAGGAACGCCAGCGAGTCCGCGCCGATGATGTCGCGCATTTCTTCAAGCGTATGTGTCGCAGCCAGAAGCCCGCCGCGGTCCGGCAGGTCGATGCCGTAATAATCCGGATTGATGATCGGCGGCGAGGCGAGGCGGAAGTGGACTTCCTTGGCGCCGGCGTCGCGCATCATGCGCACGATCTTTTTTGACGTGGTGCCGCGCACCAGCGAGTCGTCGATCAGGATAATGCGCTTGCCTTCGATGGCGGCGCGGTTGGGCGCGTGCTTCATGCGCACGCCAAGCTCACGCACGCTCTGCGTCGGCTGGATGAAGGTGCGGCCCACATAGTGGTTGCGGATGATGCCGAGTTCGAACGGCACGCCGGAATGCTGGCTGTAGCCGACCGCGGCAGGGACGCCGGAATCCGGCACCGGCACGATCACGTCGACATCGACATGGCTTTCACGCGCGAGCTGCGCGCCGAACGCCTTGCGGACCTCGTAGACCGAGCGGCCGCCGACGATGGAGTCGGGCCGCGAGAAATAGATGTATTCGAAGATGCAGGGGCGGGGCGGCTGCGGCGGGAACGGCTTGTGGATCTCCGTGCCCTTTTCGTCGAACACGATGACTTCGCCGGGCTCGATGTCGCGGACATACTTCGCGCCGATGATGTCGAGTGCACAGGTCTCGGAAGCAAGGATCGGGCAGTTGTCGAGTTCGCCTAGCACCAGCGGGCGGATGCCGAGCGGATCGCGTGCGCCGATCAGCTTCTTGTTGGTCAGCGATACCAGCGCATAGGCGCCCTCGATCGCGCGAAGAGCTTCAATGTAGCGCTCGATGAAACGGCCGCGCTTCGATTGCGCAACCAGATGCAGGATCACCTCGGTGTCGGTGGTCGATTGCATCATCGCGCCATGGCGGACGAGTTCACGCCGCAGCGTCAGGCCGTTGGTGAGATTGCCGTTGTGGCCGACGGCGAAGCCGCCTGCATTCAATTCGGCGAACAGCGGCTGCACATTGCGCAGGATGGTGCCGCCGGTGGTGGAATAGCGGACATGGCCAACGGCCATATTGCCGGGGAGGCGTTCGATCACTTCGGCGCGGGAGAAGGTGTCGCCGACGAGGCCGAGGCGGCGCTCGGAATGAAAACGGTGGCCGTCGTAGGTGACGATGCCGGCGGCTTCCTGTCCGCGGTGCTGGAGGGCGTGAAGCCCAAGCGCCGTGATGGCGGCAGCATCCGGATGGCCGAAGATGCCGAACACGCCACACTCCTCGCGGAGCGTGTCGCCGTTCAGATCCTTGTCCAGATCGTCATCCAGGTCGTAGTCGGATTTGGAGGGTGGAGTGGAGTGATCGCCGGAAGGGGTTTTCATATGGTCCACCGCGCCCTTGTCTGAGGCAGGACTAGAACTGAATCTAGCGTCCTGCGGCTTTGCCTTCGATCAACTGTTTCATACCGTCACGGGCTGTTTTCCCGTACCCGCCGTCGTTCCCCACCGTTGCCGTTGTGCGCGGTTCGGGAGCAGCATCGGTCTGCTCCTCGTCGCCCTTTTTCTTGAACCTCTTCAAGATGGTGTTCTCGGGGTCGTCCGGCAAGAGGCCCATCAGCCAATCGCCGGTTCCCTGCAACATCACCCGCGACTTGGCGTTACGGACCCAATCAGGCTGTTGTTTGTCCGGCACCAGCCAGGCGAAGAACAAAAACGCGACAACCATGATCAACAGACCGCGAGCGAGGCCGAACAGGAAGCCGAGCGTGCGGTCGAGCGCGCCGATCCGCGAATCGAGGATCATATCCGAGATGCGCACAGTGATGATCGACACCACGATCAGCGTCAGAATGAACACACCGGCCACAACGGCCACCGCCGCGACGGTTTCGTTGTTGAAGTAGGTCTTCGCGGTCGGCAGCAGCTTCTGATAGGCGTAGAGCGTGGTCAGGGCCGCTGCGCCCCAGGCGGCAATCGACAAAATCTCGCGCATAAAGCCGCGGATCATCGCCAGAAGGCCCGACAACAGCATCACGGCAAGAACGATAATGTCGAGAAGCGTTATCGGCATCGGCTGGTCAGATCCGCTTTCAGTTTCAAAACCCCGAATCAGGTTGTCTCAGGTCCAGATAGCTGACGGCCATATCGCACGTCCCGCAAGGGCCGGGAACCCGCAAAAACCCAGACATCAACGGCAAAACTGCATCGCTCTCCTAGATCGCCTGTTGCGGTTAACGATCCGTAGAGAGGCGCAATCGGCAGCCGTCGAAACTCGCGGGCTATATAGCGGCCGGTCACGCCAGCGTCACGTCGCGTTTGGTTCTCAACAGGCTTGATTCAGCCTGAAGCTGCGGTTTTCGCAGGACCTGTGGCTTTACGGCCCCGTGCGGCAATGTCGGCCACCAGCGACGTGAGCGATCCCACCGTATTAAGCGACAATCCGGCGTCGCCGCCGGTATCGCCGCGCGCATTTTCCGGCAGCACGGCGCGGCCGAAACCGAGCTTGGCGGCTTCCTTCAACCGGGCTGAGGTCTGCGCCACCGGCCGCACCGCGCCGGACAGCGAGATTTCGCCGAAATAGACCGCATCGACCGGCAACGGCGCGTTGGCGAGCGACGACACCAGCGCCGCTGCCGCCGCCATATCGGCCGCAGGCTCGTTGATCCGCAGGCCGCCGGCGACGTTGAAATAGACGTCGTAGCCGGAGAGCTTGACCCCGCAATGCGCCTCCAGCACCGCCAGCACCATCGACAGGCGGCTCGATTCCCAGCCGACCACGGCGCGGCGCGGTGTTCCGAGCGTTGTCGGAACGACCAGCGCCTGCAATTCGACCAGCACGGGACGCGTGCCTTCAAGACCGGCGAACACGGCGGTGCCGGGGCTGCCGAGATCGCGCTCGGACAGGAACAGTTCGGATGGATTCGAGACTTCGCGCAAACCGAGGCCGGTCATCTCGAAGACGCCGATTTCATCGGTCGGGCCGAAGCGGTTCTTCACCGCACGCAGGATGCGGAACTGCTGCGAGCCTTCGCCCTCGAAGCTCATTACTGCATCGACCATGTGCTCGACCACGCGGGGACCGGCGATCTGGCCGTCCTTGGTGACGTGGCCGACAAGAATGAGCGCCGCGCCGGACTTCTTCGCGAAACGAATGAGTGCCTGTGCCGATGCGCGAACCTGCGTCACCGTGCCGGGCGCGGATTCGACGGTGTCGGTCCACATGGTCTGGATGGAATCGATCACCACCAGACGGGGCGGCGTTCCTTCCGACAGCGTGGCGATGATGTCTTCGACGGACGTCTGCGCGGCCAGTTGCACGGCGGCGTCGGCAAGGCCGAGACGCGCGGCGCGAAGGCGGACCTGTGCGACGGCTTCTTCGCCCGAGATATAGACCACGCGATGCCCCGCGCGGGCCATCAGGCTGGTAGCCTGGGTCAGCAGTGTCGATTTTCCAATGCCGGGATCGCCGCCGACCAGCAGCACCGAGCCGCGCACGAAGCCGCCGCCGGTGACGCGATCGAGTTCGCCCATTCCGGACGACAGGCGAGGGGCTTCAGGGCTCGAGCCGGTGAGGGTTTCCAGCGCGAAGGGCCGGCCCTTGCGTTTGGGGCGCAAATTCGCGGGCATGGAGGTGGCGCCGGTCGTGTCTTCTTCCGACAGCGTGTTCCACTCGCCGCAGGACTCGCACTTGCCCTGCCATTTATTGTAGGCGGCTCCGCAATTCTGGCAGACGAAGGAGAGAACTGCGGCGCGGGCCATTAAGAATTCCGTCCTTCAAAACCGTCTGCATGTTTGTTCTTCTTTTGTTCGTTATTTTGCGGCAAAAGTCAACCTGAATTTCCGGCCCGGCAAAGCGCGATGAACTGTCATCACGCGAGGTGTTCGCGCGTGTTCAATCCGCGTTGACGCAAAACCCTTCCCGGCTGGACGGGCGAGGGGCCGCCATAGCAAACTGTTCAGACGTAACGGGGAGTTCGCTTTGGCCACATCTGATGACACCGAGCGGCGACTGGTGGCCATTTTCGCAGCCGACGTGGAAGGGTTCAGCCGCCTGATGGGCGCCGACGAGGTCGGGACGTTCCGCGATCTGACCGAACGCAGGCGGATCATGGACGAACTGATCGCGTCGCACCGCGGCCGGATCGCCAACACAGCCGGCGACAGCGTGCTGGCGGAGTTCGGCAGCGCGGTCGATGCGGTTCAATGTGCGGTCGCGGCACAGGAAGCTCTGGCCAACGCCAACAGCGAAGCCCCGGCGAGCCGGAAAATCAATTTCCGCATCGCGGTGTCCATGTCGGCGACGAAGCGATCCGCGCTGCCCGCAAAGCCATCGAGCTCGGGAGAAGGGATACCTTCGTTCTGGGGCAGGCGGGCTGGACGCTCGCATTGCTGGCCGACGAAGTTGAGCAGGCTGGCGATTATCTGGAGCGCGCGACGACTGACAGCCCGAACTCCGCGTTTGCCTGGTCGTTCCGGGGTGCGATCAATGTCCTGCTCGGCAACCATGAGGAAGCAACGGAGTACTGCAAACGCGCATTGCGTTTGAGCCCGCTGGATTCGTCGATCTTCAGCACCTACACCGCGCTCGCGCAGGCGGCATTCTTCTTGGATCACTATGAAAAGGCGCTCCGGTGGGCTGAGCTGGCGCGGCGTGCCAATCCGAGGTTCCTGGGCGCTCACGGCGTCATCATCGCGGCGCACGCGCTGCTCGGACAGACCGATGCCGCACGGAAGGCATGGGAGGCGGCACAGCAAATCAGTTCGGTGATGCGGATTTCAATGATCCGCGAGCGATTTCCGTTGCGGCGGGATCAGGATGTCGCGAAGCTGGCGGAAGGCTATCGTCTGGCAGGCGTGCCGGAATGAATAGCGCGAGATGAATGCGTCCTGCCGTAACGGCTCGCGCATCCAAGTAAAAACAATGATCGCGCGTGACCGGTTATTGCCGGCATGACGCGGCAATAAGGGAATGACGCCATGAAATGGATTGCCGCAATTGCCGGCCTTGTCCTCACAAGCGCGGTTCATGCCGCTGACGCACCGAAATTTCAGGTCGACGCACAGTGGCCGAAGCCGCTGCCCAATAACTGGATCATGGGACAGGCCGCGGGCGTCGCGGTCGATGCGCAGGATCACATCTGGGTGGTGCAGCGGCCGCGCTCGCTGACCGACGACGAGAAGGCGGCAAGCTTCAATCCGCCGCGCACGAAGTGCTGCATGCCTGCGCCGCCGGTGATGGAGTTCGACCAGGAAGGCAATCTGATCAAGGCGTGGGGCGGCAAGGGCGAGGGTTACGACTGGCCAGCCAACGAGCATGGCATCTTCGTCGATGCGAAAGGTTTCGTCTGGCTCGCAGGCAATGGCGAGACCGACGGACAGATTTTGAAATTCACCCGCGAGGGCAAGTTCGTGATGCAGATCGGCAAGTCCGGCCCGCAGACCGACAGCAAGGACACCACGCGCCTTGGACGTCCGGCCAACATGACCGTCGATACCGCCGCGAATGAGATTTATGTTGCGGACGGCTACTACAACCACCGCATCATCGTGTTCGACTCCGAGACCGGCGCGTTCAAGCGGATGTGGGGCGCCTACGGCAAGCCGCCGACCGACGAGAAGATGGGGGCCTACAATCCGGATGCGCCGCCGTCGCGGCAGTTCGCCAACCCGGTGCACTGTGTGCGGATCGCAAAGGATGGACTGGTCTATGTGTGCGACCGTCAGAACGACCGTATTCAGGTGTTCAAAAAGGATGGCAGCTTCGTGAAGGAGATGTTCATCGAGAAGGACACGCTGGCGAACGGCTCGGTATGGGATCTCGAAATCTGGAACGATCCCAACCAGACGTTTCTTATGAATGCCGACGGCGCCAACAACGAGGTCCGCACGCTCAAGCGCGATACCGGAGAGATTGTCGGGCGCTTCGGCCGCAACGGCCGCATGGCCGGCGACTTCCACTGGGTCCACAATCTCGCGCTGGATTCCAAGGGCAACATCTACACGACCGAAGTCGACAACGGAAAGCGCGCGCAGAAATTTCTGCTGGTCGGCAACATGGTGCTGAAGAAGCGGACCGCGAAGTAACCGCTATTGGTGTCCGTCATCCTGAGGTGCGAGCCATCTTGGCGAGCCTCGAAGGATGACGATTGCATTAAGCTTTCGCCGTCGCCCTTCGAGGCTCGCCGCCATGCGGCTCGCACCTCAGGGTGACGGCTTTTTGTTGCCCTTAGCTCGCGTCGATCACCAGTTCGGTGCGCACGCAGCGCACGTCGACTTCGAACTCCAGGCCGATCACCGGCGGCCACGCCGGATACCAGGCAAGGCCGATCTGGCTCACCTTGTCTTCAGCAAACACCGTATCGAGCAGCGGACGGATGTCGTGCACGGTGTAGATCTGCGCGGCGGTAACCTTGGTCCAGTCGCAGCCGAGCGCAGCGACGCGCTCGCGCAGCGTGCCCATGACGAAGCGCGCTTTCAGATCGAGTCCCTTTAAGGATACGTCGCGGCCACCCACGACGGCACCGTCCTTGATCTCGGGGAAACCTGAAATCAGGAAATCGCTGGAGGCTCCGGCTTCCGGAACGGTATAGGTGAAGGCGAAGAACATTGCCTCGCTCGGGATTTCCGTGATCGGCGCGAGATTGCTGCGCGCCAGCGGATTGATGTCGCCTGCCTTGCAGCCCCACTGATGCAGCGTCTTCAGATACTCACCGTTGAAGGCCTGAAACTGTTCGCCCGTCATCGCTGCTGGCGAGCGCAGTTCGCAGGCGGCCAGCGCGGTGATGGGGCGGCCTTCGCGTTCGAGATGCGCCTTGATGAAGGCGAAGCCGTCGGCCATCGGGACCGGATGCGCGAAGCGCACCCGGCGCAGCGCGAAGCCGGGCATCGCCGCGACACCGCTTGAGAACGGCCCGCCGGGCGAGACGATGAATTTGTAGTTTCCGGGTTTGAATTCCACGACATCGGGCATGCGATTGTCCTTCTTTTTATTTGGGCATGCCCACTTTCGGGATCATGCCGTTACTCGCCGCCTTTGTAGACGCGGGTATAGCGCCGGCCGAGACTGGTCAGCACTTCATAGCCGATGGTGCCGAAGTGGTGCGCGAGCGTATCGACAGTGATCTCGTTGTTGAGGAGTGACACCAGCGTGCCGCGCCGGGTTGCGCCGGGCGGGAGGGCCGTGATGTCGATCGCCATCAGATCCATCGAGATCCGCCCGGCGATCGGGCAACGTTTCCCGGCTATCATGGCTTCCGCACTGCGCATGTTGTCGATGCTGCCTGCGGCGCGGAAATATCCGTCGGCGTAACCTGCCGTGACGATTGCCAATCGGGTTGGCTGCCGCGCGGTCCAGGTGCCGCCGTATCCGACGTGCTCGCCTTTCTCGATGTTGCGGACCTGCGCCACGCGCACCTTGAGATCGACCACAGGCAGCATTGGCGTATCGGCTTCCGGCGTCGGATTGACGCCGTAGAGAGCCGCACCCGGACGCACAAGATCGAAATGGAATTGGGGCCCGAGAAAAATGCCGGAGGAGTTCGACAGCGAAGCGGGAACACCGGAGAACTGCGACGCGATTTCGCGAAACGCCGTCACCTGCCGTCCATTCGCCGGATCGTGCAGCATCTCGGCGCTGGTGAGATGGCTCATCACCAGCGAGATGCCGTGATTTCCGTTCTTGATCCGCGGCAGCAGCGCCTGCGCTTCCACGACGCGGAAGCCAAGACGGTTCATGCCGGTATCGATGTGGATGGCTGCCTGACCTTCCCAGCCGCTGGTCTTGCGGAACGCGTCCCACTCGGCAAGTTCGGTGGCGTCGCCGATTACCGGGCGGCAATCGATTTTCGCAAACTGATCTCCCGAACCCGGAAAGAATCCATCGAGCACGTAGATGGCCGAGGTGGGCGTGACCTCGCGCGCCGCGCGCGCCTCGTCCAGTGTGGCGACGAAGAAGGTTCTGCATCCCGCCCGCGCCAGCGCACGGGTAACCTGGGTGATGCCGCAGCCATAAGCATCGGCCTTCACGACGGCCGCGCAATCCGCGGGCACAGCCTTGCTTTCGAGCTTGCGCCAGTTGGCGACGATGGCGTCGAGGTCGATGGTCAGGATACCGGTCGCGCTGGGAGGCAAGCGCACGTCGGCGGTGTTCGCCACAGTGCTATCGGATGTCGCGGACTTGAGATCGGAAGCAGGAGTCATTGGCTCAGCAAAGGTTCGCAGCGAGTTTGATTCAGAATGTTGAACCAGACTCTAGCATACTCTTTGCGCGCGAAAGTACACCCGATCAGCCAAATCGCTCGGGCAACTGGCCGTCATGCGTGAGATCGCCGAACCGCGTGACGCTCGCGTCGAACTGCAGATTGATGGTGCCGGTGGGGCCGTGACGCTGCTTTCCGATTATGACCTCGGCTTTGCCGTGCACGTTTTCCATATCGAGCGCCCATTTCGCGTGTTCGGGCGTACCGGGGCGGGGCTCCTTGCTCTGGAGATAGTATTCCTCGCGATAGACGAACAGCACGACGTCGGCGTCCTGTTCGATCGATCCGGATTCGCGCAAGTCGGACAGTTGCGGGCGCTTGTCTTCGCGGTTTTCGACCTGACGCGACAACTGCGAGAGCGCGATGATCGGAACGCTCAGCTCCTTGGCCAGGGCCTTGAGGCCCGTGGTGATCTCGGTGATTTCCTGCACGCGGTTGTCCGAGCGTTTGCCCGACCCTGACAAGAGCTGGATGTAGTCGATGATCAGGAGATCGAGACCCTTTTGCCGCTTCAGCCGCCGCGCCCGCGCGGTGAGCTGCGAGATCGACAGGCCGCCGCTGTCGTCGACATAAAACGGCAGGTTCTGCATCTCTATGGAATGGTCGCGGATCTTATCGAAATCCCGCTCGCCGATGTCGCCGCGTCGGATCGAGCTTGAGGAGATTCCGGTACGCTCGGCCAGAATACGGGTCGCCAACTGCTCCGCCGACATTTCGAGCGAGAAGAATCCGACGATGCCGCCATCGACCGACTTCATCTGGCCGTCGGCCTGTACTTCGCCGCGCCACTTCTGCGCGATATTGAAAGCGATGTTGGTCGCAAGCGCCGTCTTGCCCATCGCTGGGCGGCCTGCAAGGACGATCAGGTCGGACGGCTGCAAGCCGCCCATTTTGGTGTCCATTTCGCGCAGCCCGGACGCGAGCCCCGACAGATTGCCGTCGCGGCTGTAAGCGGCGGCGGCCATATCGACGGCCACGGTCAGCGCCTTGGAGAATTTCTGGAAGCCGCCGTCGTAGCGCCCGGACTCGGCGAGGTCGTAGAGCTTCTTTTCCGCGTCCTCGATCTGCGCGCGCGGCGCGAAGTCCACCGGCGCGTCGAACGCGACGTTGACCATGTCCTCGCCGACGCGAATGAGATCGCGCCGGATCGAGAGATCGTAGACAGTGCGCCCATAATCCTGGGCGTTGATGATGGTGGTGGCCTCTGCGGCGAGGCGAGCGAGGTATTGTGCGACCGTCATGCCACCGAGGTCGGTGTCTGCCGGAACGAAAGTCTTCAGGGTGACCGGGGTCGCGATCTTGCCGGCGCGGATCAGGCTGCCTGCGGTCTCGAAAAACAGTTGATGGATCGGCTCGAAGAAATGCTTCGGCTCGAGGAAGTCCGAGACGCGGTAAAAGGCGTCGTTGTTGACCAGGATGGCGCCGAGAAGTCCCTGTTCGGCCTCGATATTATGAGGCGCAACCCGGTAGGCCGGCGTGCCGGCTTCCGGCGCGAGCTTGATAATGTTCGAATCAGTAATGGCCATAGTGAGAGAGTATGCTTCCAATTCGGCGAATACGGGGCGCGTATCAAGCACCGCGGCAGGGCAGGGTGAAAGCGCCATATGGTCTTATGCACGATTCACACAACTTGTTTCGAATGAAACCTGGATTGTCATCAGCGCTTGACCGGCCTATGCGCCTGCGCCAGCCCCTGGTGTGGTGGTTCGCAAGTCCTCATCATTTCTACGGCGCGGTTTTGCGGACTTGCGAACCAAAACCACACCAGAATCATAGTTTTCCAGTGTCCTTTTGAATCCGAAACTCGCTACCGATAATGCTGCAACATGAAGCGAGCTTCGGATTCAGGACACTAGGTTTATTCGCCCGCCAGCCGCAGCACCGGACGTTTCGCGGCTTCGACGCCACGCAGCCGTTCTTCCTCGCGGGCGATGTAATCGCGCGTGATCGGAACCGCGTCCTGCTTCCTGGTGAGCTGAATCTGGAACACCATGGCGTTCTGCTTGCGGAACGACATCTCGGATGCGCCCAGATAGAATTCCCACATCCGGACAAAGCGTTCGTCATAAAGCTTCGCGGCTTCCTCGCGCCGGGCGAGGAAGCGCTCGCGCCATGCTTTGAGTGTCTCGGCGTAGTGCAGCCGCAGGATTTCGATGTCGGCGACCAATAGTCCCGCCCGCTCGATCGCCGGCAGGACTTCCGACAGCGCGGGAATATACCCGCCGGGGAAAATGTATTTTGCGACCCACGGGTTGGTAATGCCGGGTCCTTCCGGACGGCCGATGGCATGCAGCATCATCACGCCGTCGTCGGTAAGCAGTTCCGCGCAGCGCTTGAAATAAGTGTCGTAGTAGTCGACGCCGACATGCTCGAACATGCCGACCGAGACGATGCGATCGAACGGGCCGGGCGTCTCGCGGTAATCCTGCAAGCGGAATTGCGCGCGGTCGGTCAGGTTCAGTTCTCCGGCGCGCGCATTGGCGACGCCGAGCTGTTCTTCCGACAGGGTGACGCCGGTGACGTTCGCTCCGGTCATTTCCGCGAGATAAAGACCGAGCCCGCCCCAGCCCGAACCGATGTCGAGGACGCGCTGGCCCGGCTTGACCTGTAGCTTGGCGGCGAGATGGCGCTTCTTGGCAAGCTGCGCGTCATCGAGCGTGGAATCCGGCGTCTCGAAGTAGGCGCAGCTATATTGCATGTCGGCGTCGAGGAAGAGCCGATAGAGCCGGCCGTCGAGATCGTAGTGACTGGCGACGTTGCGTTTCGAACGCTCGGGCGGATTGAACTGTTGCCAGTGCCGGATCAGGTAGCGAAGCCACCACCGGACCCTGGACCAGCGCGGCACCAGGTCGGGCTGGCCGAGCACGATTTCCAACAGATCGGTCATCGTACCGGTTTCGACCACGAAGTCGCCGTCGGTGTAGATTTCGCCGAGCGCGAGTTCCGGGTCGAGCAACAGGTGCCGTTCGGCTTCCTTTGTCAGAAATCTCACCGCGACCGGCTTTCCTGTGCCGTCGCCGCAGGTGAAGGAAGTCCCGCTCGGCGTCGTAAACGTCACCGAGCCGCGCCGAATGAACTGGCTCAGGAAAAACCGCAGCAATCGATCCATCGAACGCATGTCCAACGATCCAAAGTGGTCTCACATGCATCTAAATGTTGGTAATTTTTGTTCCGGTTTCAATCGCAATTTGCCCTAGGCCGCGATCGCGGAAGGCTGCTCTGCGTTTTTGTCCGGTGAGCCGATGGCGGCATGCCAAAAGTGAGCGGCTTCGTTGGTCTGTAACCGGCTCACGCAGTTGCGAAGTGTCCGTAACCGGGGGCTATCGCTTTAAGTTTCTTGGTCGTCGTCCGGATCAGTCCGGCGGGCTGCGTTTTTTCTCTGGTTGTGACGGTGATAGAGTCTCAATGAGTCCCGGCTTGTGCCGGGACCGTGGCCGGAGTGGTGCTTGTGATCACTTGGCGCGGCATCGTTGGCTTGATGTCTGCCGGACTTTTGTTCGGGGCCGTCAGCGCATCCGCGCAACATCAACATCCGGCGGAGGACGAGCCAATTCACGAGAAGTTTTATTCAACATGGATGAGGCCGGATAATCCTCATCTCTCCTGCTGTAGCCAACACGACTGCTACCCGACAGAAGCCCGCATCGAAGAAGGCGGCGTCTGGTTTGCCAGGCGCCGTGAAGACGGGAAGTGGCTTCGTGTTCCTCCTGAGAAAGTCGAGCAGAGACGAGACAATCCCGACGGGCGCAGCCATCTCTGCGCGCCCAGACCTGAGCGTGCGTACAGCGCGGACGTCTTCTGCTTCACCCCCGGCACCGGAATTTAATTCGGACATTAGGGGGCTAGAACGAAGCTCCCAGCAATATCAACAACGTTACCCTGATGCGAAATCTCGGTGCTTCCATTCGCGTCATAATCCGCTAAAGGTGACCCGAGGCTGAGGGCAGGGGTGAACCGCCATCCGTCCTTTGAATAGCTATGGATTTGGAGACCTTGGATGTTGAGCCGAGCGCTCATTTTGGCGGCGGTGGCTTTCGTGTTGGGCTGTTTCGGGGCGATCCCGGCGGATGCACAGAATCTCGAAGCCGGTAAGCCTCCCTCCCAGATTTTCTCCAGCACCTGCTCGCTCTGCCACAAGAGTTCGCGCGGATTGCTGAAAAGTGTTTCGCCCGGATCGTTGCCGGGCTTCCTGCGCCAGCACTACACCACGAGCACCGACATGGCCGCGGCCATGAGTGCTTATGTGCTCTCCAACGGCGCAGCAAATGCAGCGCCCGGCGGGGGCAATCTGACCAGACAGGGTCAGGAGGCGAAAACCGGCCCGAAACCGGCCCAGGAGCCGGGTCCCGAGCAGGCCGCCAAGGGCCGCAAGCCGACGCGCGAGGCGACAGGACCGGACGCCGACGGATTGCAGACCGGTGCACCTGATCCTCAGACGCTGACCGCCCGGCAGAAGGCCGCAGCGGAACGAAGGGCAGCGAGGCAAGCTGCCCGAGAGGCTGCCAAGGCCGGAAAAGACCCTGTGCCGCCGAAGATCGAAGCCCGGCACGAGGCGCCGAAGGATGCGCCGGCTGCGGATGCGAAGCCGGACGCGGATAAGGCTGATGCGGCCAAGGACGCCGCCAAGACCGAGACCGCCAAGGTGGACGGCACGCGTCCGGACCCGGTACCGGCCGTGACGCCCGCGCCGAAGGAGGCCACAAAGCCTGCCGAAGTGGCCGTGGCTCCCCCGAAGGATGATGCACCGTCGGGTCCGCTGACTATCGACATCGGGCCTGCGCCGACGCCGAAACCCGTGGTTTCGGCCGGTCCGCCGCCGGTTCCGGCCGGAAACCCGGCTCCGCCGATCTCCCGCTAAATTCGCCATTTGGCTGCGCAACTGGTTGCCGCGTGCTGACTGCCGCCTTGACTGGAGTTACGCTCTAGAGCGATACTCTAATTGACAAGGAGTAACGATGGCCGGTGCGCGCGACGATCTGCTGACTGCCGCTTTGGCGGTGTTCGATCAGGACGGTTTCGAGGGCGCGACAGTGGCCGCGATCCGCGAACGCGCCGGTGCATCCAACGGCAGCTTCTTCCACTTCTTCAACTCGAAGCGCGAACTGGCAGGGACGCTGTTTCTCGAACTGCTGCGGCGCTACCACATCGCGATGCTTGACGTGATCGATCCGCCGCCTGGCGCGGAGGAGGGCATCGCGCGCCTGATCCGCACGCATCTGGATTGGGTGGTCAACAACCGCAGCGAAGCCAATTTTCTGTTCGAGATCTCGCGCAGCGAGTGGGCGCAGGATGTGCGCGACGCGCGCAAGGCGCGGAACGCGACGGTTGCGGAAGGCGTCGAGGCATGGCGCGCGCCATTGGTCGCGAGCGGTGAACTGCTCCCGATGCAAGCCTCGCTGTTCTTCAGCCAGATCATCGGGCCCGCGCAGTTTGTTTGCCGCGCTTGGCTGTCGGGCCGCGATCCATCCGATCCGCGCGATCATGCCGATGCGCTGATCGCATGCGCCGTTCGCGCGCTGACGGCAAAGGGAGGCCGATAATGCTTCAGACAGATACAGAGTTCACGCCGCTCGCCGCGCTCATCCGCAACAACGTCATGCGGCAGGGATTCATGACTCACGTCGGCGCGGAAGTGACCGATCTCACGCGCGGCGGCTGTGTGCTATCGGTGGATCGCCGGCCGGAGTTGTTGCAGCAGAACGGGTTCTTCCACGGCGGCGTCACCGCATTCCTGATCGACAACGCAACCACGATTGCGGCTGCGACAGTGAAGGGGCAGGCGGCGCTGACCGCCGAGTACAAGCTGAACCTGCTCGCACCGGCGTCGGGGGATCGATTGATCTGCCGCGCGCGCGTCGTGAAGCCGGGACGGCAAGTGTCGGTCGTCGCGGCCGACGTGTTCTGCGTCATCGACGGCGCGGAGAAACACACCGCGACTGCGCTGGCATCGATTGCGATGATCGATCAGGCCATCGCGCCGAAGGTGGTCAGTTAAACAAAAAGCCCGGCCTCAACGAGACCGGGCTTGTTTGAGCGAAGTCGACATATCCCCGATGTCATCACCGGGCTTGTCCCGGTGATCTCGATTGATCAGGCACTGCGCCTTCATGATCGGGATGGCCGGGACGAGCCCGGCCATGACTGAACATCGGTGTCCTTACTTCTCTTCGGCAGGAGCGGCCGGTTCGACGACGTCGTCGTGCTGGGCTTCCGGATCGAAGAACTCGCCGGCAGCAGCGATGGCTTCGGCGGCTGCGTCGCGGTCTTCCTGACGGCTGTTGACGTCTTCGCCGCGGTTGATGCGCTCGGCTTCCGCTTCGGAGCGAGCAACCGTCGTCGACACATGCACTTCGACTTCAGGATGCACCGCGATGGTGATCTTGTGCTGGCCGATGACCTTGATCGGCGCGTCGAGCAACACCTGCTGACGGTTCAGCGAAACGCCGTCGGCTTCGAGCGCGGCCATGATGTCGCGCACCGAGACCGAACCGTAAAGCTGGCCGGTTTCCGACGCCTGACGGATGATGACGACGTTGCGGCCGTCGATCTTCTTGGCGACCTCGGTGGCTTCACCCTTGGCCTTGATGTTCTTGGCCTCGAGGTCGGCCTTCATGCCGTCGTACTTCTCGCGGTTTTCCTTGGTCGCGCGCAGCGCCTTGTTGCGCTTGAGCAGGAAGTTGCGGGCGAACCCGTCCTTCACTTTGACCACGTCGCCCATCTGGCCGAGCTTGGCCACGCGTTCCAGCAGAATGACTTCCATTTGAGTTCTCCGTTCGATGTCTGAATTGAGTTGATGATGTCGAGTTCAGTTGAATGTCAGGTTGTCGGCATGGGCGGTGGCCCGTGCCGCGTCCAGTAGGCTTGTCGAATTCCAAAAATTGCATCGGCGAGACCGAGGCCGACCATTCCAAGTAGCGGCCAGCCGATGAGCAGCGTGCCGACGTAGGCGGCTCCCAGTACGAAGGAGCGGCCCGAGAAAGTCTGAGTCACCGTGTGCAACACCGCGAAGCCGGTGGCGGCATAGGCCATCAGCAGTGCGGCCGTTGTGATCTGCGCCAGCATCGCCAGCAGTCCGCCGACAAAGCAGAGCAGGATGGCGACCAGCAGCGCGGCCAGCACCATCCTCGGCAGCGTGGTGGTGCGCAGGTCGGGCCACGGCCGCTTCAGCCGGCCGGATGTGGTGGTGATTTTCGCCGACAGCCACAGATTGAGTGTCAGCGTCATCATCGCGATGATGGTCGCCGCGCCCGGCGCGATCGCGACGAGTGCATCGACCACGCGTTCACTTTCGCCCGCGGATGTGCCCCGGCTGCCCATGATGCGCATCAGGCCACGGCGCAATGAGGCGTTGATGGTGTCGGCATCGGTGCCGAGCGTCAGCATCGCACTGATCGTGGTGATGGTTGCAAACACCGCGGCCCACATCAGGATGCGTCCGGTCGGATACCAATCGAGCGCGGGCGCGAGGTTCGCGAGTTGCGGATCGTTCGAGACCGGACGCGCCAGCAGCGTCAGATGCCCGAGCCACCACGCGGGCAGCGCGACGGTGAGTGCGAACGCCGCCATGTAGGGAATGCCGAAGATGGCACCGAGGCCGAGTGCTGCGATGACGCCGCCGATCAGCGCGGTGGCCGATCCCCAGCCGAGCGCCGCGACCATCAGCGGCAGCGGCGCGAGATAAAACAGCACAAGCGACATCAGCGCGCCCGAAATGATGGACGCGAACATCGTCGCCGACGCGAGGCCGGCCGCCAGTGCAATAAGAAGTCCTGTCATCATCAGCTGTCCTGCTCCTTTCGAGCAGTTAGAGGTTCCAGGAACCCCAACCATCCACGTCAGGCGTGACACCAGCGTGTTATGAGAAATAAACGTCGAGAAAGTGAGCGAGCGCGCGAATGCCGCGCGCTCGCTGTATCGTTTAGCGGATCACGTAAGGCAGCAGACCGAGGAACCGCGAGCGCTTGATGGCGCGGGCGAGTTCACGCTGCTTCTTTGCCGATACGGCCGTGATGCGGCTCGGCACGATCTTGCCGCGCTCGGACACGTAACGCATCAGCAGCTTGGAATCCTTGTAGTCGATCTTCGGCGCGTTCGGGCCCGTGAACGGGCACGTTTTACGGCGGCGGAAGAACGGACGGCGTGCACCTGCTTCAGCCATGGTTCTTACTCCTCTACCGACGCGGTTGCGTCTTCGTCACGCGGACGGCGCGGACCGCGGTCACCACGGAAGCCACCGCCTTCGCGGTCGCCGCCACGGAATCCGCCGCCTTCACGATCGCCGCGAAAGCCGCCGCCACCGCGCTCATCGCGGTCACGATCGGCCTTGCGCATCATGGCGGAGGGACCTTCCTCCAGCGCGTCGACGCGGACGGTGAGATAACGGATGACGTCTTCGTTGATACGTTCCTGACGCTCGATCTCGGCGACCACCGCTGCGGGGCCGTCGATGTTGAGCAGCATGAAGTGAGCCTTGCGGTTCTTGTTCATGCGATAGGTGAGGGAGCGCACGCCCCAGTTCTCGGTCTTGGTGACCTTGCCGCCGAGACCTTCGATCACGCCGGTAATCTGCGTGGTGAATTCCTCGACCTGCTGGGCGCTCGCATCCTGACGCGCGAGAAAAACATGCTCGTAAAGAGGCATGGGAGTCCTTTCCAGTGTTAGCGCGGTTCCTGGCGGCAAGCCCTTCGAGACCTTCGGAAAGGACCTCGATATTGCTCAGAAGGCGGAAGCACGGGACGACGGACCGACTGGCCCTGTCGCATCAATCAAACTGGAATGTCCGACTGGTGAGACCGTCCGTTCAGCTCCCGGCCGGGATCCACGGATGGCGCGGTTATAAGGATTCTGGGGCTGGTTGCAAGGCAAAACAGGGCTTATGGAGGCCTGAAAAACCCCTCAAAGGCCCATTTTGCCGAAGCTTTTAGGAGCCTCGGCCGCTTGTTACCCCTATTTTGTGTCCGCCAGCCTTGGCGCTTCCGTATGAGGGGTAATCGGGAAGGAGGGGGCGCCAACAATCGGAAAAACCTTGCCGACGTCCATCCGCTGGCTGGAATAACCCAAGGCGCCGCCGAGGATAACGGCGCCGATGGCCGCGCCCCAGAGGAACTTGTGGTAGGCGCGTTTGCCGCCAACCGTGTCGTCCGAATTGTTACTCACGATCATCGGCGCTCCGTAGTCGGACGGGATTTTGCCAGGCCCGTTGTGCCTGGCGGTGCGGTGTCTGTGGCGGTCACGACCATCGGGGTACGGTCAAATGTGGTGATCAGCGCCGCCCCGAATACGGCGGCGAGAACCAGCGCGAAGATCAGGACCGGCGCCAGCGCTAGCGTCTGTGGCTTGCGAGGATCATTTTCCATGGTGCGCACTCCACTGGGTGCCCCAAGGGAAAACTCGCATCCAAGGAGAGGGTTCCGTCGGCCAATGGCCTGCCGGGCCGCTGGGCGAGCCGTCCGGTGGCCGACCGGGTCTGGTTGTTCATGGGGTTCACCGCACCACAGCTTGACACCCGTGGCCCCGGCGGTGTCTTACGGCCTGCTCACTTTTGGGGACTTTCATGACAGCAGCATTCACCTTTCCCGGTCAGGGATCGCAGGCGGTCGGCATGGGCAAGGCGCTCGCCGACGCATTTCCGGCAGCCAAGGCTGTGTTCGACGAAGTCGATGCGGCGCTCGGCGAAAAGCTGACGGCGATTATCTGGGAGGGGCCTGCGGAAACGCTGCAACTCACCGAGAACGCCCAGCCTGCACTGATGGCGGTGTCGCTGGCGACGCTGCGCGTGCTGGAAACCGAAGCCGGTATCGATATCGCGCGCGATGCGGCGTTCGTCGCCGGTCACTCGCTCGGTGAATATTCCGCGCTGGCCGCGGCTGGCAGTTTCTCTATCAGCGACACGGCGAAGCTGCTGCGCACGCGCGGCCTCGCCATGCAGAAGGCCGTGCCGGTGGGCGTCGGCGCAATGGCGGCGCTGCTCGGGCTTGATTACGACGCCGCGGTCGCGGTGGCCGAGGAGGCTGCGCAAGGTCAGGTCTGTCAGGCAGCCAACGACAACGGCGGCGGGCAGGTGGTCGTCTCCGGCGACAAGGCCGCGGTCGAGCGCGCGCTTGAGATTGCCAAGACCAAGGGCGCCAAGCGCGCGATGTTGTTGCCGGTGTCTGCGCCGTTCCATTGCCGTCTGATGCAGCCCGCGGCGGATGCGATGGCGCATGCGCTTGCTGGCGTGACCATCAACAAGCCGAAGGTGCCGGTGGTGTCCAACGTGCTGGCGTCGGCGATCACCGATCCGGACGAAATCCGCAAGCGGCTGGTCGAGCAGGTGACCGGCACGGTGCGCTGGCGCGAGAGCGTGGCGTGGATGGCGTCGCAGGGCGTGACGCATTTCCTCGAAATCGGCGCGGGCAAGGTGCTGTCCGGTCTGGTCAAGCGCATTGCTGACGGCGCGGTCGGCGTGTCGGTCGGCGGGCCCGGCGACATCGAGGCAGCGAAGGCCGCGATCGCAGCAGCTCGTTAAGCTTACTGGCGGAGTTGGGGCCGCGCGGTCTTCGCGCGACATTTTTTCGTAGTCCGATTGTGCTAGTTCACTCGTGCCGCTCATTTACTCCAGTTTTTGAGCGGCGCCCCTTTTTGGGCTGGGGCATTTGCCGCCAGCGTCTTGCGACGCTGGCGGCTTTTTTATGTGCGCTGTGCGAACTATCAGCCTGTGATCTGGTTCGTTGCTTTTGATTTCAGCAGCGCCAGATCGCTTTCGTCCTTCAGATCGACGCCGGTGAGGCCACGGCCCAGCGCCTCGCGCACCAGCCACGCCAGCTTGAACGCGGCGGCGGCGTAGCTCAGCCCCTCAGGGCGCACATTGGAAATGCAGTTGCGTCCGGCATCGTTACGGCCGCGGAACGGCGCGTGCGTGATGTAAATGCCGAGGCTGTCCGGCGAACTCAGGCCCGGCCGTTCGCCGATCAGCATGATCGAGAGCTTCGCTTGCAATAGTTCTGCGATCTCGTCGGCCAGCGCGACCCGCGCTTGCGTGGCGATAATCGCGGGCGCTTGCTTTAGTTCGTCTGCAAGAAGCGGCTTCAGCGCGGCGAGCAGCGGTGCGGCATGGCGGTCGATCGCCAGCGACGACAGGCCGTCACCGATCACGATGCAGACGTCACTGCGCACGATGGGCACCGTGCGCAGTTTCGCGATCTCATCGGGATCGATGACGCGGCCCAGATCAGGCCGCCGCAGATAAGTGGTGCGATCCGGCGCGCGGCTGTGGGTATGCGCGACGGTCCAGCCCTGGTCATGTAACGCCGTTTCGAGTTTCGGCACGTTGAGGGCAGCATGAATCGCATCGCGCGCCATCGCATGCGCCCAGCCGAAACGCAGCACCTCGTCGGTCGGCATGCCTGCGCCGACGCGGCCGAGCGCCAGCCGCGCCGGGGTCACACTGCGCCATTCGGCCCACGGAGACTCGGTCACGTTCTTGTCCGTCATGCGACCAGCGACTTGAGATTGCCCATGCCGCCGAGCAGCGCATTGGGTGAGGGCGGGCGCAATCGTCCGTCGGCATCGGTGATCTGCATGCGTTGCAGCCACGCTTCGAATTCCGGCGCGCGCTTGAGATTCATGGTTTCGCGCAGAAACAGCGCATCGTGGAACGACGTGCTCTGATAGTTCAGCATCACGTCGTCCGCGCCGGGGATGCCCATGATGAAACTGATGCCGGCGCTACCCAGCAGCACGAGCAGCGTGTCCATGTCGTCCTGATCGGCTTCGGCGTGATTGGTGTAGCAAATATCGCAACCGAGCGGCAGGCCGAGCAGCTTGCCGCAGAAATGATCCTCGAGGCCGGCGCGGATGATCTGTTTGCCGTCGTAGAGATATTCGGGGCCGATGAAACCGACCACGGTATTCACCAGCAGCGGCTTGTAGCGCCGTGCCAGCGCGTAGGCGCGCGCCTCGCAGGTTTGCTGATCGACGCCGAAATTCGCATCGGCAGACAGCGCGCTGCCCTGGCCGGTCTCGAAGTACATCACGTCGTCGCCGATGGTGCCGCGCTTCAGCGCCAGCGCCGCGTCCTGTGCTTCGTCGAGAATTTCCGGCGTGATGCCAAAGGAGAGGTTGGTCTTTTCGGTGCCGCCGATCGACTGGAACACGAGATCGACCGGCGCGCCGCTCTCCGCAAGCTGGATCGTGTTGGTGACGTGGGTCAGCACGCAACTTTGCGTCGGAATCTCGAAACGCTGAATCACCTCGTCCAGCATATGCAGTAGATCGCCGAGCACCGGCATGCTGTCGGAGGCGGGGTTTAGTCCAATCACCGCATCGCCTGAACCCATCAAGAGGCCGTCAAGCGTTGACGCCGCCACGCCGCGCAGGTCGTCGGTGGGATGGTTAGGTTGCAGGCGCACCGACAGATGCCCTTCGAGCCCGATGGTGTCGCGGAAGCGGGTGATCGCACGGCACTTGCGCGCCACCGCGATCAGGTCCTGGTTACGCATGATCTTGGACACCGCAGCGACCATTTCCGGCGTGAGACCCTGCGCGAGTGCGGCAAGCGCCTCGGTCGTTGCCTGCTCGGACAGCAGCCAGTTTCGGAAATCCCCGACGGTCATGTGCGAGACCGGCGCGAACGCCTTTGCATCATGGCTGTCGATGATCAGGCGCGTAATGTTGTCGTCTTCGTAAGGGATCAGTGCCTCGGTGAGGAATTGCTTGAGCGGCACCTCGGCCAGCACATGACGCGCCGCCATCCGTTCCTGTGCGGTGGCGGCGCCGATGCCTGCGAGATAATCGCCCGAGCGTGCGGGTGAGGCGAACGCCATCACCTGCTTCAGGTCGTCGAAGGCGAACAGTTGCTGATCGATGGCGGTACGATAGCGCAACGATTTCTACCTCGCGTTGGAATGCCTTATTCGGCGGGCACGGTGTTCGCCGTGACGGCCAGCATCTCATCAGGTGCTGCTGCATCACGCTGACTGGCGGTCATCCTGAAGTAGGCATAGGCGAGAGCCATCAGCACGAGAAACAGCAGCGTCAGCATAGCATTGAACCATACCATGGCGAACAGGCAAACGAGACCCAGTCCGAACGCGATTGCGGGGAACACCGGATAGAACGGTGCGCGATAACTGCGGACGAGATCGGGTTCGCTCTGGCGGAGCTTGAACAGCGCCGCCATCGAAATCAGGTACATGATGATCGCGCCGAACACCGACATGGTCACGATGTTTGCGGTCAACGTCTGCCCGCCGAACTGCACCCATTCGTCGCTGAAGATCGCGATGATGCCGATGACACCGCCCGCCAGCAGGGCGCGATGCGGCGTGTTGAAGCGCGGAGAGAGCGCCGCGAATGTCTTCGGCAGGTAGCCCGCGCGCGCCAGCGCAAAAATCTGGCGCGAATAGCCCATGATGATGCCATGGAATGAGGCGATCAGCCCGAACAGGCCGATCCACACCAGCATGTGCAACCAGCCGCTGTTCTCGCCGACCACGGCTTTCATCGCCTGCGGCAGTGGATCGTTGATGTTGGCGAGCTTGCTCCAGTCGCCGACGCCGCCGGCGAAGATCATGACGCCGAATGCCAGCACGACCAGCGTGAGAATGCCCGCGACATAGGCGATCGGGATGGTTTTCTGCGGGTCTTTGGCTTCTTCGGCGGCCATCGCAGCGCCTTCGATCGCGAGGAAGAACCAGATCGCGAACGGAATCGACGCGAAGATGCCGGAAATCGCCGCGCCATTGAGCACATTGCCGCCCGCCCAGCCATTGGCGACGAAATTCGCCATCGACCAGCCCGGCGCAACGACGCCCATGAACACCAGCAGTTCGGCAATCGCTAAAATTGTCACGAACAGTTCGAATGCAGCGGCGATGCCGACGCCGATCCAGTTCAGTGCGATGAAGATGATGTAGGCGCCAAGTGCGAAGTATTTCGGGTTGATGCCCGGAAACTGAACATTCAGGTAGGCGCCGATGGCGAGAGAAATGGCGGGAGGCGCGAACACGAATTCGACCAAAGTCGCGAAGCCCGCGATGAAGCCGCCGGTCGGCCCGAACGCGCGCCGTGCATAGGCAAACGGCCCGCCGGCATGCGGAATGGCCGTCGACAGTTCGGTGAAGCTGAAAATGAAAGTTGTATACATCGTCGCGACCAGCACGGTGGCGACCAGAAAACCCAGTGTGCCTGCGCTGTTCCAGCCGTAGCTCCAGCCAAAATATTCTCCCGAGATCACGAGCCCCACGGCGATGCCCCAGAGCTGAAACGGGCCGAGTACTTTTTGCAGACCGGCGGGATTTGACGGGACTTGGGTGGGAGTCATCGGTTCGTCCTCCGTTGTGATGCTGAGCAATATGCAAGGGAGGTGCCATGGGATCGTGGAGACGGGCCGGTCGGGGCCGTTTTATTAGGCATAGGTCATTGACGAATGGCGTTTTCTTGCGGCAAACGGAGCACGAATTTTGACCCTGGGCTTTTCCCGGGACTGTTCCCAAGGGGGCGACATGTTCGATTTGACTGGCAGGACCGCGCTCGTCACCGGGGCGACCGGCGGCATTGGCGGCGCGATTGCAAAGGCGCTGCATGCTCAAGGTGCAACGGTTGCGATCTCGGGCACCCGGCGCGAGGCGCTCGATACGCTGGCGGGTGAGCTGAAAGACCGCGTGCATGTGCTGCCGTGCAATCTGTCCGACATGACTGAGGTCGAGGCGCTGGTCCCGGCCGCCGAGGCGGCGATGGGGCAGCTCGACATCCTTGTCGCCAATGCCGGCATCACGCGTGACAATCTGTTCGTGCAGTTGCGCGACGAAGATTTCGACGACGTGATCAGAGTCAACCTGACCGCCACGTTCCGTCTCGCGCGCGCCGCCACCAAGCTGATGATGCGCAAGCGGTTCGGACGAATCATCGCGATCACGTCGGTCGTCGGCGTCACCGGTAATGCGGGGCAGGGAAACTACGCCGCCTCGAAAGCCGGATTGATCGGAATGATGAAATCCGTGGGTGCGGAATATGCACGCCGCAACGTGACGGCCAATTGCATTGCACCCGGATTCATCGCAACCCCGATGACGGACGTGCTGAACGAAAAGCAGCGCGAAGCGGTGCTGGGCAAGGTGCCCGCCGGGCGTCTCGGGACGCCGGACGATATCGCCGCCGCCGCCGTTTACCTTGCCTCCAATGAGGCGGCCTACGTGACGGGGCAGACCATCCATGTCAACGGCGGGATGGCCATGATCTAAGCCCTGTTCCAAGGTCTGTTCAGAGGGGTTTTTGTCAAGCGGAATGGCTGCTGGACGGTGGCCGGGGCCGTGTGGTCAAGTCCGGGGAAGTATGGTAACCGAACGGCAATCGGTTGGGGAAAACGCCATTGCAGGATCGCCAAACCCCGTATATTGCCGTTCCGGCGCCAGCCGCCGTTTTCGGTGACTTCGTCCTTGTGGCGAAGAGACAGGGATGCGTGGTACGGACGGCACGAATTTGCATTTTTTCGCACCGCGAGGGGCTCGTATCGTTTTGCGGTCGAGTTTAATGGAACAAGCACGAGGTTAAACGATGAGTGAGATTGGCGAGCGAGTTAAGAAGATCGTGGTCGAGCACCTTGGTGTCGAACCCGAAAAGGTTGTCGATGCTGCAAGCTTCATCGACGATCTCGGCGCCGACAGCCTCGATACGGTCGAACTCGTGATGGCGTTCGAAGAAGAATTCGGCTGCGAAATTCCGGATGACGCTGCGGAAACCATTCTCACCGTGGGCGACGCCACGAAATTTCTCGAGAAGAACGCCAAGAGCTGACGCCAGCGCGCAGCCACAGTGACACGCGGCGGGTTGTGATCGAACGACCCGCCGTCTTGCTGTCATGGTGGCGCCGATTGGCCTCAGCCGGTTGAGCCGGAGAGGAAGACTATGCGGAGGGTTGTCGTCACGGGTCTGGGCATGGTTTCGCCGCTCGCCAATGGCGTTGAGCCGACCTGGAAACGCATCCTCAACGGCGAAAGCGGTGCCAGCCGCATCGAGAAATTCGAGGTTTCCGATCTGACCTGCCAGATCGCATGCATGGTTCCGCGTGGCGACGGCAGCAACGGCACGTTCAATCCTGACGACTGGATGGAGCCGAAAGAGCAGCGCAAGGTCGACGACTTCATCATTTTCGCCATGGCGGCTGCGAGCCAGGCGCTCGACGACGCCAACTGGCACCCCACCACCGAAGAAGACCGCTGCGCCACCGGCACCATGATCGGCTCCGGCATCGGCGGCATCGAGGGCATCGGCGAAGCCGCCGTGATCCTGAAGGAACGCGGACCGCGCAAGCTGTCGCCGTTCTTCATTCCCGGCCGTCTCATCAATCTCGCGTCGGGCTATGTGTCGATCAAGCACGGCCTCAAGGGCCCGAACCATGCGGTGGTGACCGCCTGTTCGACCGGCGCACACGCCATTGGCGACGCCAGCCGCCTGATCGCCTTCGGCGATGCCGACGTGATGGTGGCGGGCGGCGCTGAGTCCGCCGTCAACCGCCTCGCCATGGGCGGCTTCTGCGCGCTGCGCGCGATGGCCACCAAATACAACGATAATCCGACCATCGCCTCGCGGCCTTACGACAAGGACCGCGACGGCTTCGTGATGGGCGAGGGCGCCGGCGTCGTGGTGCTCGAGGAATACGAGCACGCGAAAAAGCGCGGCGCGAAGATTTATGCCGAAGTCGTCGGTTACGGCCTGACCGGCGATGCCTATCACATTACCGCTCCCGCCGAAGACGGCGACGGCGCATTCCGCTGCATGAGCGCTGCGATGAAGCGCGCCGGCATAACGGCCTCCGATATCGACTATATCAACGCGCACGGAACCTCGACGCCGCTCGGCGACGAGATCGAGCTTGGCGCGGCGCAGCGGCTGCTCGGCAATGCGGCGTCGAAGGTGTCGATGTCCTCGACCAAGTCTTCGACCGGCCATCTGCTCGGTGCGGCCGGTGCGATCGAAGCGATCTTCTGCATTTTGGCGATTCGGGATAATGTCGCGCCGCCGACGATCAATCTCGACAATCCCTCCGTCGAGACGGCGATCGACCTGGTCCCGAATAAGGCAAGGCCCCGCGAAATTAACGTGGCCCTGTCGAATTCGTTTGGATTTGGCGGCACCAATGCATCGCTGGTCGTCCGGCGCCTGGCGAATTAGAGCGTTTCAAGAGTTAATAGACTGACGGAACGGGCAAAACTGTCTTCAAGGTTTTGCCTCATTCGGACATAATTTCTCTCACGGGCGCGCGTATAACGCTGAATCAACACGCTAAACGCCGGCAAGATTTTAGGTTGCTCCATGAGTCAGAGACCCCCCATCGCGCCACGTAGCCCGCGTGCGGCGCTCGAGCCCGAGCAGGTGCCGCAGCCGCCGAAACATTCCCAGCGTGCCCGCAGTACCCTGGTCGTGGTCGGCAATGCCATCTTCACGTTTCTGATCGTCGCAATGCTGATCGCGGGCGGCGTCTTCTTCTACGGCAAGAAGACGATCGAGGCCAAAGGTCCGCTTGCGGAAGACAAGGTCGTCAATATCCCGCCGCGTGCCGGCATGACCGACATCGGCGACATTCTTCAGCGCACCGGCGTGATCACCGCGGACCGCTGGACCTTCATCGGCAGCGTGCTGGCGATGAATGCGCGCTCCGGCCTCAAGTCCGGCGAGTATCTTTTCCAGAAAAACGCCAGCCTGCATGACGTCATCAACACCATCGTCGAAGGCAAGGTGGTGCAGCATGCCATCACAATTCCGGAAGGCCTGACCTCGGAGCAGATCGTTGCCCGGCTTCAGGACAACGATATTTTCTCCGGCTCGCTGAAAGAGCAGCCGCGCGAGGGCACGCTGCTGCCCGACACCTATAATTTCCCGCGCGGCACCCCGCGCGATCAGGTGATCCATCGCATGCAGCAGGCGCAGAAGAAAGTCCTCGCCGAGGTCTGGGCGCGCCGCAATGCCGATGTTCCGGTCCGCACGCCGGAACAGCTCGTGACGCTGGCCTCCATCGTCGAGAAGGAAACCGGCAGGGCAGACGAGCGCAGCCGGGTCGCCGCCGTGTTCACCAACCGCCTGCGCCAGCGCATCAAGCTGCAGTCCGATCCGACCATCATCTACGGTCTCGTCGGCGGCAAAGGCACCCTTGGCCGGCCGATCAAGCGCAGTGAAATTACGCAGCCGTCGCCCTACAACACCTACGTGATCGAGGGGCTGCCGCCGGGGCCGATCGCCAATCCCGGACGCGCTTCGCTCGAAGCCACCGCCAATCCCGCACGCACCCGCGACCTGTTCTTCGTCGCCGACGGTACCGGCGGTCATTCCTTCACCGAGACCTACGATCAGCATCAGAAGGGTGTTGCGAAGCTGCGCGCGATGGAGCGCCAGCAGCAGAACGACACTGTAGATGCTGACGATCAGCCGCCGGTTGCTGCTGTGCCGGCGCCCGCAACGGGCGCGCCTGCGGCTCCCGCCAAGCCACCTGCGAATGCTGCTCCCAAGGCCGCACCAAAGGCAGCGGCACCGAAGGCTTCCGCGCCCGCCAGCATCATGGCTGCTGAGCCAGCGGCGGATGGCGCAGCCCCGGCTGCAGCGCGCAAGCGCACCGCAAAACGCGCCCCCGCCGCGGCCCCCGCCGAGCCGGAGCCCGAAGAAGAGAAGACTCAGTAACGTTGCTCACTCTCTTGCGTGCTCTGCCGATTTCAGGGACAAGCTGACGGCTGACGCGGGCCGGTTTGGCTCGCAAATCCGCATGTTCAGAACACCAAGGACGGAGACACTTTCGCGATGGCGCTGTCGAGCATGACCGGCTTTGCGCGAAGCCACGGCACCAGCGGACCCTATGCGTTCGAATGGGAATTGAAATCGGTCAACGCCAAGGGCTTTGACTTCCGGCTGCGGTTGCCGGCCGGGTGGGACGATATCGAGGCCGGGGCTCGCAAGCGCGCCACCGAACTTCTCTCGCGCGGCACTGTTTATGCCAATCTCACGGTGAAGCGGACGGGTGCAGCATCGATCGTGCGCATCAACGAGGACGTCCTCGCATCGATCCTGAAAGTCGCGAGCGAGATTTCCGCCCGGACCGATGCCGTCGCGCCGAGCGTCGACGGGTTGCTCGGGATCAAAGGCGTCCTCGAAGTCATTGAGCCCGAAAACGACGAGGCCGAAATGCAGGCCGCGCGCGCCGCCGTCGTGGCGTCGTTCGAGCAGGCGTTGCAAAGCCTGATCGACATGCGCAAGCGCGAAGGCGTTGCGCTCGGCCAGATCCTTGCGCAGCGCATGGACGAGATCGAAAGCCTCGCGAAGCGGGCGGAAGCCGCCCCCGGACGCAAGCCGGAAGCGATCCGGGCACGGCTCGCCGAACAGGTCGCGGCGCTGCTCGAGACGTCCGATCGTTTCGACGCCGACAGGCTCAATCAGGAAGCGATCCTGATCGCGGCGAAGGCAGATATTCGCGAAGAACTCGACCGCATCGTCTCGCACATCGCGCAGACCCGCGAACTGCTCGGCAAGGGCGGCGCGGTGGGACGCCGGCTCGATTTCCTGGCGCAGGAGTTCAACCGCGAGGTCAACACCACCTGCTCGAAGTCGAACGATATCGAACTGACCAACACCGGGCTTGAGATGAAGGGCGTGGTCGAGCAGTTTCGCGAACAGGTTCAGAATCTGGAGTAAGCGGCCATGGCGGCGGGGGGCACCTTGAGAGGCGTTGAGCGGCGCGGACTGATGTTCGTGCTGTCGTCGCCGTCGGGAGCGGGGAAATCCACGCTGGCGCGCATGCTGATCGACAAGATGCCGGATCTGCGCATGTCGGTGTCGGTGACCACGCGCGCCAAGCGGCCGGGCGAGGTCGATGGCGAACATTACTATTTCATCGACAAGCCGAAGTTCGACGCCATGGTGAAAGCCAACGAATTGCTGGAGCACGCCACCGTGTTCGACAATTCTTACGGCACGCCGCGCAAGCCGGTTGAGGATGCGCTGTCCTCAGGGCAGGACGTGTTGTTCGATATCGACTGGCAGGGCACCCAGCAACTGCGCGAGAAGGCTCGCGCCGACGTCGTCAGCGTCTTTATCCTGCCGCCGTCCGCCGCCGATCTCGAAAAGCGCCTGCACACCCGTGCGCAGGATTCCGATGAGGTGATTGCCGGGCGGATGAGCCGCGCCAGTCATGAACTGAGCCACTGGGCGGAATACGACTACGTGGTCACCAACACCGAAGTGGATGAGGCATATTCCCAGGTCGTGACCATTCTCAAGGCCGAGCGGCTGAAGCGCGAGCGCCAGACCGGACTGTCTGCCTTCGTACGCGACCTCCAGAAGCAGCTCGAAAAGTAAAGCGGCGGGTTTTCGCCCGCCGCTTCAAGCATTGACCTATGCTACCGAGCGCTTCGAGACGCGCGCGAGCAACTCCTCGATTTCATCAGTGGCATCGTCCAGCATGCGCGGCTTGGGCAGGGTGTGCGGATAGTGCGGTGCTAATGCCGGCGGCGGGTTGTCTTGGAGAAAAGTCTGGTCGGATTCGTCCAGGTCCCAGATCTGACGACGCTGACCATGGGTGCGCTCATCTACACGCGGCTTCGGCCGGAAGTACTTGAACAGCAACGGGCCGACGATGGCCGCGAGTGCCAGCACGCAAACGAGGATGCTCAGCAATATCCTGAGCGACAGGCCTTCGGTATCGGCAGGCTGCGTGGTCTGTTGCGGCGGCGCCTGTGTTGCGGCGGTCGTCACCGCTGCCGGTGGCGCTGCTGGCGCCGGAGCAGCCGCGGTGGCGAAACGTTCGGCAGTCAGAACTGGAGCAGGCTGCGGTGTTGGTGTCGCAGCGGCGGGCTGATCGCTCGCGGAGGCTGCGGCAGCCGGTTCGGGCCAGCGCGTCGCGACATTCCAGCTTTGCTTGGGCGCGGCTTCAGGAGCCGGCTGGATCGCAGCCGCCTGATTGTCGGCGCGGATGTCAGCTTTGGCGGCGGGCGACGGCATCGGTGGCCACGTCGTTTCTGCAAGCGCCGGATCTTCGTCCGTGCCGGTGGTCAACTCGGCGCGTGCGTTTGCGACTGATTTCTGAATGGGCTTCTTCGAGGTGTCCTGCTTCGGCGCAGGTGTGATCTTTTTCGGAGGCGGAGTATCCTCTTCGGCAGCGGCTGACGATGCTGGCGCTGGCGTTGCTGCCTTCTTCGGCTTCGCGCCTTCGTCCGCGAGATACCAGCATTTGCGCTTGGTGCCTTTCTCGATGCGGTAGTACCAATGCGCACCCGCCGGTGTCGTGCCCTTCGGCCCGGAGAGACATTCGTTTTCGGCTGCGGGTTCCGCAGCGGGCGCCGCGGTTGCTGACACCGATGTGCCAATGATCGAAACGCAGCCGGCGATGACGGCGCAAGCAATTGCGGCGGTGCGGTTTGACATTCTGTCCCCCTTACGCAACACGGACCTATTCTCGGGTCGCTTTTCAGCGACAAGTTGGGTCGGAATAGGCCGCAAATCCGGACAGGCTGGGGCAACATTCGGGCGCACGGGCAGGGAGCCATTTGCTCAATTCTGGCTGGCATTTGGGAACCTGTATGGCGTAACGAGAGCGTGCCGCGCGGCGTCGCGCCGACAATCGAGGACATAATCGTTGATCCCCTGGACTCTGCTGGATACCGCGCAAATCCCCGGCGGCGGCGAACTTCGCCTGATGCGGCGCGGCACCGAATTTTCCATCAAGCTCGGCCAGAACGAACTGATGAACAGCCGTCTCAGCGGCTCGGAAGAGGCGCTCGCCACGCTCGCATGCCGACGCATTCAATCACGCGACAAGCCGCGCATGCTGATCGGCGGCCTCGGCATGGGATTTACGCTGCGCGCGGCGCTCGCCGTGCTCGGACCCAAAGCGGAAATTGTTGTCGCTGAACTGGTGCCGTCCGTGGTGGCGTGGGCGCGCGGCGCGATGGCGGAGATGTTCGGCGAAAGCCTGACGGATAGACGTGTCACGATCCGCGAAGAGGATGTCAGCCAGATCATCCGGTCCGCGCGCGCGGCCTACGATACGATTCTGCTCGATGTCGATAATGGCCCCGAGGGCCTGACTCGGGAATCCAACGATGCGCTTTATGATCTGAAAGGACTGACCGCGGCGCGCGCGGCGCTGCGGCCCGGTGGTGTGCTGGCGGTTTGGTCGTCAGGACCCAATCCGCGTTTTACGCAGCGGCTGCGCAAGGCGGGGTTTGATGTGAATGAAGTGCCGGTTCGTGCCAACGGACCACGCGGCGGCGCACGCCACGTGATCTGGATTGCGGTTCGGCCCGAGAGCTAAAGATTTTGTGCGTCAGTTCTTCAGCATGATGCGGCCGACGACCTTGCCGGCGCGCAACTGATCGATCCATTTCTGCGCATCGGCCATCGGCTCTTCCTGCATCGGTGTCGGCTTGATCTTGCCGGCGCGGGCGAGCGCCATCAGTTCATGACCCTCCGCAAGCGTGCCGACCATGAAACCTTCGATGGTCATGCGCTTGTAGATCCATTGCACCATCGGCACGCTGAAGTTGCCGCCCATCAGACCCGACACGACGATCTTGCCGCCGCGCGCCAGCACCGCCATCGCGAACGCCATCGACTTCTCGTTACCTGCGAAATCGACCACTTCATCGAAGCCGCCGTCGGTTTCCTTCAGGATGCGCTTGACGATGTCGGCTTCCGACGGATCGTAGGCCACCGATGCACCGTTCTTCAGTGCAGTCTCGCGCGCAGCAGGGCTGAGATCAGCCACGGAAATCGGCTGCTTGAACATCGCACCGGCGAACGAAAGTCCCATCATGCCGACGCCGCCGAGGCCGATCAGCAGCAGGTTGCGCTGGCGCGGACGATCGACGAGGCGCTTGAGCGCGCCGTAGGCCGTGACGCCCGAGCACATCAGCGTCGCGGCGACGTTGACGGGCAGCGGATCGTATTCGAGCAGATACTTCGCATCCGGCACCAGAACGTGGGTGGCGAAGCCGCCGTCGATCGAAACGCCGAGGAAGCGCTGCTTGGCGCACAGATTCTCGTCGCCGTTCTGGCAGTCGCGGCACTGGCCGCAGCCAATCCATGGAAATACGGCGCGCTTCGCGCCGATCAGCGTCTTGTCGACATCAGGACCGACTTCATCGACGACGCCTGCGATTTCATGGCCGAGCGTGAACGGCAGGACCATGCCGCGCGTAGTGTCGAGCTTCTTGCCGCCGCCGAGATCGGCATAGCCGTCCTGAATGTGGAGGTCCGAATGACAGAGTCCGCAGCGCTCGATGCGCACCAGAACTTCCCGGCCTTGCGGCTTCGGGGTCTCTACGATGGTTTCGCAGAGCGGAGCATCGAACTTGACGAGAGACTGGCGGCGCATCTGAGCCATTGGGCTTTCTCCGTTACACTGTTTTTGATTTTGCGGCTGTTATATCCGCCAATTCGCGCGCCATGGCAACAAAGCCGGACACCGGAATGGTCTCCGCGCGCCGCGTCGGATCGACACCTGCAGCGGCGGCAAGAACCGCCGGATCAGTGCCCAGCGATTTGAGGCTCTGCCGCAGCATTTTCCGGCGCTGACCGAAGGCGGCCGCGGCCACGCGCTCCAGCATGCGGCGGTCGCAGGGCAGCGGTGCGGCGCGCGGGATCAGCCGCACCACGGACGACGTCACCTTGGGCGGCGGCACGAAGGCGCCGGGCGAGATGTCGAACAGGATCTTGGTTTCCGCGCGCCAGTTCGACAACACGCCAAGCCGGCCATAGGCCTCGTCGTTCTCGCGGGCGACGATGCGCTCGGCGACCTCGCGCTGAAACATCAGCACCATCATGTCGTACCACGGCGGCCAAGGCTCGGCGCTGAGCCAGTCGATCAGCAACGCGGTGGCGATATTGTAAGGCAGGTTGGCGACGATCTTGGCGCGCTCGCCATTGAGATGCGGACGCGGATCGAATGTCGTCGCGTCTGCATTCACGATGGTGAGGCGGCCGGGATAGCGCTGTGCAATCTCTTCCAGTGCCGGAATGGCGCGTTCGTCGCGTTCCACGGCAATGACGCGCTTGACGCCCTGCGCGAGCAGGGCGCGCGTAAGTCCGCCGGGGCCGGGGCCGATTTCGACGATGGTGGCGTCTTCAAGCGGTGCGGCCGCGCGCGCGATCCGCGATGTCAGGTTGAGATCGAGCAGGAAATTCTGGCCCAGCGATTTGCGCGCGGACAGTTCAAAGCGGCGGATGACGTCGCTGAGCGGAGGCAGATCGTCGATGGCGCTCATGCCTTCGATGCCGAGGCCATGCGTGCCGCGAGGCGCAGCGCCGCGATCAGGCTCGACGGATTGGCGCGGCCGGTGCCTGCGATGTCGAACGCCGTGCCGTGGTCCGGCGAGGTGCGAATGAACGGCAGTCCCAGCGTGACGTTGACGCCATCATCGAAGGCGATGGTCTTGATCGGGATCAGCGCCTGATCGTGATACATGCAGATCGCGCAGTCGTAGGTTTTCCGCGCAGCCGCATGAAACATGGTGTCCGCAGGCAGCGGACCCCGAACGTCGATGCCGTCCTGACGCAGCGTTTCGATCGCAGGCGCAATGATCGATTGATCCTCGGTGCCGAGCGAGCCGTCCTCGCCGGCGTGCGGATTGAGTCCAGAGATCGCGAGGCGGGGGCGGGCAATGCCAAGCCGCGTCTGCAAATCCGCCGCGACAATGCGCGCGGTTCTGACGATGAGGTCGCTGCTAAGTTGTGCGATGGCGTCGCGCAGCGGCAGATGGATCGTCACCGGCACCACGGCAAGTTCAGGCGACCACAACATCATCACCGGATGAGGCACCGAGCCGCTCACCGCGGCGGAGAGTTGCGCCAGGAATTCGGTGTGGCCGGGATGTGAAAAGCCCGCGCGATAGAGCACGCTCTTGGCGATCGGATTGGTGACGACCGCACTGGCGCGTCCGGCAATGACATCGGCGACCGCGTGACGGATCGACGAAATGGCCGCCGGTGCGCTGCTGTCGTCGGGTTGTCCGGGGGGTGCCGTCGCCGCCACGCGTGTTGTGACGACGGGAAGCGCGTCTGCGAAAACGCCCGCGGCATCTTCGGTACTCGTATCGGCGGTCGGGATGCTGACGCCAAGTGTCCGGGCGCGCGCCGCGATGAATGCGCTGTCGCCAATCAGATAGAACGCGGGAAGATCGAGTTCGCGCCGCTTCAGCCATGCAGCGATCGCGATGTCAGGACCGATGCCTGCGGGTTCGCCGATTGTCAGCGCGAGTGCTTTGGTCATGGCCGCGGCGCCAAACTCATCAGTTGCGCATTTCGATCATGGCGCCCTTGCGGATCTCCTGAAGATACGACCTGGACTTGGCTTCGTATTTCTGGTTGTAGATTTTCTCGCGCGCTTCGCGTTTGGCGGGCGTGTCAGCCTTGGTCGGCTTGCGGCTGCACAGCGCCACCATTTCAACGCCCTGCTTGGTCACTTCCGGCGGCGTCAACTTTCCGACGGGCATCTTGTCGAGCAGTTCGCGCAGGTTCGGCGGCAGGTCCGCCGACGTCTTGGTGAGCTGATCGCGGATCGCCGCGTCCCGCATCGACCGGAACAGCTCCTGCGCCTCATCGCAGGATTGAATTCGGTTGCGGAGCAGTTCCGCTTCCTTGCGGCGCGCTTCGATGGCGGCGGGCGCGGAGCCGCGCGGTACGATCAGCACGATCGGACGAACGAGATATTCGAAGCTTTCACCTTGCGATTTGTCGCCGGAGGTGTCGATGCCGGCGAGATCCTTTTCCGGGACAAGGAGGTTCGACTGGAACCGGCCGCGCACCAGATTGCCCCAGGTCATGTCCGCCTTGATGCGGCTCTTGAGGGTTTCAGGACGGATGCCGTGCCCCTCCAGCGTTTTGTTGAGCTGCTCGGCGTTCAGGCGCATGCGTGACGCCATATTACCGTATGCGCCGTCGATATCCGAAGACGACATGTCGAGGCCGTACTTTTTGCCTTCCTTGACCTTGAGCTTGTCGTTGATCAGCTCGTCGAGGGCTTCTTGCCGCGAGATTGCCTTGCGCGTCGTCAGCTGCGTGAGCTTGATGCGCTGGTCGATGTCGAAATTGGTAATGGCCTCGCCATTCACCATCGCGGCGACGGATTGCGCCATGACGCCGGAACCAAAGCCCGACGTCACGAGAACGGCGGTGGCGAGCGAAACTGTCCGTGCAAAGCGAAGAAAAAAAGTCGCGATCATATTCAAACCCGTCTTCAAACCCGTCCCTGGCGAAGGCTGGAGGTTCCAGCGTCTAGCAAAATCTACCTCGCGTTTGCGGCGTCAATGCACGCGTTTGATGAATTTTCGGCGGTTCCCGTAGCCTTGCCGGACACGCCTTGAATCTGCAATCGCGTGGGCTTCAAAATTCCGCTACCGGAATACTACTGCGAAGCGTTGAACGAACTGGTGCCTATGGTGCGCAGGCCGATCTGAAGCATGATGCGGTGGTCGGTGACGGGAGTCGTGGAGTTCGCGTTCGTATAAGCGTAGTCGGTAATATAGTTGGCTGCGATGATAAAGCAGTCGTCTACGTAGCCTGCACCCACGATGTACTGATTGACCGTCTGGTTCGTGATGTCGTAGCGCAATCCACCCGACAGCATCCAGTTCGCGGCGACCTTGATCGAGCCCGTTCCCACGATGCCTTCGCGGCGGTTGAGGAATCCGAGTTCAGGCTGCTTGTCGTAGTTGCCGTAGAGCAGGCTCAGCTGGAAGCGATCGAAATTGGCCCGGCCCTCGAGTTCGAAGCGCCGCACGGCTCCTGTCGCCTCGTCGAGCCGGGTGCGGGCGATCAGGCTGTAGATCTTGTTCGGCTGGTACGCGATGCGGCCGACGTAATCGGAGCGGGCGGTTTCCAGACCGCTGGCGATGCCGGTGTTGGTCAGGTCCTGCACGGCGAACGAATTCAGCCCGAACAGCTGGTAGGACTGTCCGAACAGGACGTTGATGAAGCCGCCGCGGTCGAACTGTGTGGTCGCCTGAACGCCGACATTGGCGCGGCCGCCGCCTTCGACACGGTCATAGCCCGAGAACTTGTCGACGCGGAACAGATTGCTGTCGTCGAACGTAAAGCTCTGTGCGTCTTCGTTCGGAAGACGGCCGGCGCTCGGCTCATTGGGACGGATGATCAACTGGCCGATCGGTTCGATTGTCGTGGTGCCCCACGGCTGCACATTGATGAATGGATAGCGATACTCGAGCCCGACCGTCGGCATCAGGCGCGCTGTCTGCGTCGAGCCGACCGGCAGGTAGTTGGAGACGCCAGGCTGGTTGTCGATGTTGGCGCTGATCACGTCACCGCGCAGCGACGCGAACGGCGTGAAGATCTGGCCGATAGAATCGGTGAACGACCGGCGCCATTCCACCTCGGCCGTGAGCCGGGTGTAGTCGCCGGGAATACCGCGCAACAGGCAATTCGAGGGCATCTTCTTCGTGGGATCCGCCGACGTGGGCAGACACCAGCCGCTGAGGAGCGCAGTGGGGTTGATTGCATCGAACGACGCGGTCTGGCGGCTCAGACTGGTGAAGTTGGCCTTATAGCTGAATTCGCCGCCTAGAATGTTGCGGTTCAGCACATTCGAATAATCGATCACGGGATGAACGACCGGAATCTGGCTCTGATTATCGGCCGCGGAATAGCCGAGGAAGTGCATCACGCGCGCGTCGAAATAGCTGCGGTTACCGACGCCGGTGAGATAAATCTGGGACAGGCCGGTATCGGGGGTCAGCAGGAATGCGTTGAGCGCGTTTTTGTAGGGACCCAGACCGTAGTCGAAGAAGAACGACTTGTCGGAAACCGCTACTGCGTCCCAGCCCCAGACCCATTTGTCGTTGAGCGCGAACTGGCCCTTGGTATCGATGCCGCCGCGGAAATCGCGGTACCCCGGCTCGCTTACGAACTGGCCCTTGTCGTCCTGGCGGATGCCGTAGGCGCGGATTTCATAAGCACCGTTGATCAGGCGCTGACGGAATTCGGCCTGCGCCAACAGGCCCTGTTTGGTGGTGTAACGCGGTGACACTGTCAGGTCGTAGTCGGGCGCCAGCGCGAAGTAATACGGCACCTCGACGCCCACGCCGTAACGCGAGCTTGATGAATAGCTCGGAATCAGGAAGCCGCTCTTGCGCTTGACCGTCGGGTCGGGCGTGGAGAAGAACGGCATGTAGGCAATCGGCTGGCCGAAGAACTCGAGGCGCGCATCCTCGAAGTACAGCATCTTTTCGGTCTGATTGTGGATGATGCGCGCGCCCTTGACCTGCCACAGCGGAGGCTTCTTCGGGTTGTCCTTACAGGCCGCGCAGGCGGTGTAGACGCCGTTTTGGAAAATCGTGATGTCGCCGCCGGTGCGGTCGGCGCGCGTTGCCGCCATGCGGGTCTGATCGGCGGTCTCCAGACGCAGCGAATCAACAAAGCCGTCCCGATAGTCGTCCGACAGATCGAGCATGTGGGCGTAGGTGATCTTGCCGTCGACATCCGTCAGCCTGACGTTGCCTTCGGCATGAAGACGTTTGGTCTTCTGGTCGTAGATGACCTTGTCGGCTTCAAGCGTCGCCCCGTTATAATAGATCTGAACGCTTCCGACCGCCGCGACGCGCGAGTTGTTGTAGTCGTAATTGACCTCGGTCGCCTGCACGAGCATCTGCCCGTCGTTATTCGTCGGGCGCGCCTGTTTGGGTGGTTTCGGGGGAAGCTGGTTGTACCGGTACGTCTGGGCGGCCGCCGGCGTCGCCGCCAAGCCGACGAACCCGGCCGTCATGCCAAGTCCCAAAACCACGGACATGAGCAGGCTTTGACGGCGCAAGCGAATGCGCCGCCTGAACACAGGCGTCCGTCCTTGGAGGGCGGCGACAACGGCCACTACCCGTCCTCCTGGTACAGCAAAGCCAAAAATCCCGAGAGGCCGCCCACGCAAACGGGCAACCACGCGGCAGCGAGCGGATGCATCAACTCGGCCTTGCTTAAATCCTCAGTTACTTTCGACAGGACATAGAGCAGAAACCCTGCTGCAACGCCACTTAAAACCATCTTTTGCACGCCGCCGAAACGGAAGAACCGCAGGCTTACAGCGGCCGCGAGCATCACCATTGCAGCCAATAAAAACGGGCGCGCGATGAGCTTGTGGTATTGCAGGCGGTAACCGGCTGTGGCCTGCCCGGAGTTCTCGGACGACTTGATGTAGTCCGGGAGTTGCCAAAATGACACAGTTTCGGGGGTGGAGAAGCTGTTCCGGACCTGGGCCAGGGTGAGGGTGGTGGCGATCGTGAAGGTGTCCTGCTCGATCACCGGGTTGTCGAGGGTGTAGCGGCGCACCTGCTTGAACACCCATCGGCCGGGCTCAAGGGTGGCTTCCTGCGCCTCGATTCTCTCCCTGAAAATGCCGGAAGTATCGTACCGGAACACCGAGATGCCGGTCAGGACCGCACCTTGCCCCTGGCTTCGGGCGGCGTTGATAACGCTCTGTCCCTCGCTGGTCGACTGGTTGAGCCAGAAGCCGGCGCCGTCCTGAAGAGTTGGTGCGCCATCGGTAAAGATCTTCCGTTCCATGCCCTTGGCGCGTTCCAGCATCTCTGCTGACAAAGGATTGTAGACGATGGTCGCCAGCGTTCCGAGCGCGAGCGCGCTGAGCAGCGCGGGTGTAGTGAACTGCCAGGCCGAAATACCGGAAGCTCGCGCGATCACAAGTTCGAGCCGGCGCGACAGAGCAAGGAAAGAGACCATTGCGCCGATCAGGATGCAGAACGGCATCAGTTTTTCGAGCGACAGCGGCACGCGAAACAGTGCGGTCTGCGCAACGAACAGACCCGACACATGCGCCAGACCGCCGGCGCGACGCATCAACTCAATATAGTCGACGGTAATGATCAGCACGAAGATCGCCGCAAAGGTCGCGATCGACGCGATCACGAAACGTCCGGCAAAATAGCGTGCGAGGATTGTCGTCACCATGCGCGCAACCGCCTTACGCCCACGCCTGCCGCCGGACAGACCGGACGGTCGCGAGAAGCCAGGCGTACGACGGTGTGGTCGTCCGGTAAACAGTGGTGTCGATCGACCCCATCGGGCAGCAGTATCCCCAACTCCAGCCAGTTCTCGCTAAACGCGCCCAAACCTTTCGCAAGGCTCCCCCAGGGCGGAATCGCGTTTTCCGGCACATTCTTATTTCATAGCATCCCTTTGATTGGTCAACAAAATGGCCGACCTGAGGCCGCACCTCAAGTACGGTTAATAAAACATCATCGTTGCTTTGGGGTGACTCTTGCGGCGGGACGTCAGGCATGCTTGGCGCGCTTGGCAGCGCGCGCCGGAACGCGTCATAGTGCGCCGCAGAGAATCCTGCTGGATTCTGTTCGCGATTATCTGGAGGATTTGCTTATGACCGACGCCGTGAAGGTCGGCTTCGTACCGTTTTCCGCTGCCCCCCGCGGCGTTCTGGTGGTGTTTTGCGACGACACATTGAAATTCGGCCCGGCAACGATCAAGGCGCTGGGAACTGCAGCGAACGCCGTCAAGCGCGCGGCGACAATGAACCAGTTCAAGGGAAAGAGCGGAGCCACGCTCGATATTCTGGCGCCGGAAGGTCTCAAGGTGGGGCGTCTGATCGTTGTCGGCGCGGGTAAACTGGCGTCACTCAAGGACAGCGATTTCATCAAGCTAGGCGGCAAGGTCGCCTCCAAGATCAGCGCCGGCACCGAAGTTGTGACGATTCTCGCGGAGCTTCCGTCGGGCGCAATGAAGGGGTCCCAGGCAGCTCTGATCGCATCGGGCATCCGGCTGCGTGCGTATCGATTCGTCCGCTACAAGACCACGAAGAAGGACGGCGACAACGCACCGCTGCGCGCGCAATTCTCGGTCGCTGTGGCCGACGTCGCCGCCGCGCGCAAGGCGTTTGGTCCCGAGAATCATGTCGTGGACGGCGTGCTGATTGCGCGCGAACTGGTCAACGAACCGCCGAACGTGCTTTTCCCCGCGGAGTTCGCGCGGCGCGCAACGCAGTTGCGCAAGCTCGGCGTCAAGGTCGATGTTCTCGATGTCCGGGCGATGACGAAACTCGGCATGGGCGCGCTGCTTGGCGTTTCGCAAGGCTCCGAGCATGACGGCCGCACCGTCATCATGCGCTGGAATGGCGGCAAGCCCGGCGAGGCGCCGATTGCCTTTGTCGGCAAGGGCGTGTGCTTCGACACCGGCGGCATTTCCATCAAGCCGGCAGGCAGCATGGAAGACATGAAGGGCGATATGGGCGGCGCGGCCTGCGTTGTCGGCTTGATGCACGCATTGGCTGCACGCAAGGCGAAGGTTAATGTCGTCGGCGCGATCGGTCTTGTGGAAAACATGCCGGACGGCAATGCGCAGCGTCCCGGTGATATCGTGACATCGATGTCGGGTCAGACCATCGAGATCATCAACACCGACGCCGAAGGCCGTCTCGTGCTCGCCGACGTGCTCTGGTACGTCGCGAAGAAACACAAGCCGAAGTTCATGGTCGATCTGGCGACGCTCACGGGCGCGATCATGGTTGCGCTGGGAGTCGAATACGCCGGCATGTTCTCGAACGACGACAAGCTTGCGGAGCGCCTGGCCGTGGCGGGGCAAGAGACCGGCGAGCGCGTCTGGCGCATGCCACTGGGTCCGGAATACGACAAGCAGATCGATTCGCAGTTTGCCGATATGAAAAATACCGGCAGCCGCAACGGCGGTTCGATCACCGCTGCGCAGTTCCTTCAGCGCTTCGTCGATGACACGCCATGGGCACATCTCGACATTGCCGGTACGGCGATGGGTGTTCCCGCGTCGGACCTGAACCGTAGCTGGGGATCCGGCTATGGCGTGCGCCTGCTGAACCGGCTGGTGGTGGACAACTACGAGACGAAGAAGTAGCAGCGCGGCTCGTCATCCAGAGGAGCGAGCGCTTGCGAGCCTCGAAGGATGACGCGAAAAGGGCGCGAGCCGTCGCCCTTCGAGGCTTGGCGGTTTCGCCGCCGTCGCGCCTCAGGGTGACGGCAAACATGCGGTTGGTTGAGGCGCGATGACGGAAATCCTGTTCTATCATTTGCAAGACACGACACTTGAGAAGGTGTTGCCGCCGTTGCTTGAGAAATCCGTCGAGCGGGGATGGCGCGTTGCGGTTCAGACCGGATCGGAAGAGCGCGCCGAAGCGCTCGACGCGCATCTGTGGACCTATCGCGAGGATTCGTTTTTACCGCACGGCACCTGGCGCGACAGCGATGCGATGAACCAGCCGATCGTTCTGACCATGGACGACGGCAATCCCAACAATGCCAATGTCAGATTTATCGTCGATACCGCGGGTCTGCCCAAGGATTGCGCAACATACGACCGCATCGTTTTTGTCTTCAACGGCGATGATGACGAGGCGCTTGGCTTTGCCCGCGCGGCCTGGACTGACGGTAAATCGCGCGGGCTCGATTTGACGTACTGGCAGACCGACGAACGCGGCAAATGGCAGAAACGCGCGTAAACGCGCGATCTCGATGAACAGATAAGACGATCCTTGGGCGGCACACCGCGCCGGCCCGCCGTTAATGTTAGAGTCTTTTTTCGTTGACCTGACCGGCGCTTAGCCACCATGGTGCCGCAAAGGGGTGGTGGAAGGCCACGTAAGCGCAGTTATGGGCAAGGTGTTCCATTCTTGCCGCCAAAAGACGCGCAAATGATTGTTTAGGCATTTGCTCTAAGACATATCCCGGTTCCCGAATGCGCGTCAGAAGCGCTGAAGTTGATGTGAGATCGAATTTGAGTGTCCTGCGTAAAAGCATCCATGTCCGGCAGTTGGCGGCCCTTGTAATCGTGGCTCCGATGGTGACGGGCTGCGGCGGTGTCGGGGCGCTGTCGGACTTTTCGCTCAAGGACCAGGAATGGTTCGCGCGCCCGGGCAAGATTTTCAAAGGCGGCAACAGCACGATCGAAACGCCGCCGCTGAGCGCCACGAAAGAAGTGTCCGCGAACGATCTGATTTCATCCGACGGTCAATGTCCCGGCATGCCGGCGCAGGGTGCGCCCGCCGACGCCAATGCATCCACCGAAGGCCAGGTTTCCGCGGCCCCGGTTGCACTGGGTCATACCGAATGTGACGTTGCCCGTGCGATCCCCGTCGCTCCCGACAGCGTGAATCTGTCGAACAATGCACGCGGCGATCGCGTCGCACTCATCACCTGGCGAACCGGGCCGCGTCCCGGCGCCTATACCTTCACGTCAGGCCGGTTGACGGCGATCGAGCGCGTCGATGTGCCGCCGCCGGAAAAGCCCGCGCGTGCTGCGAAGAAGAAGCGCTCTTAATCGTTCAGCCTGTTGCTTCGTCGTAAGACGAGCTTGCCTCAAGCCATTCATCTTCGGCGCGTTGCAGCGCGTCCGCTGCACTTGCGCGGGCCTTGGTGAGTTGCGCTACCTGCTTCGGATCGCGCTTGAACAGGTCGGGCAGGGCGAGGGCGGCGTCGATCTTCTCGATGATGCCGGTGATCCGCGCGATTTCGCTTTCCGCGGTTGAAATCTTCTGCTTGAGCGGTACGCGTTTCTCGGACTTCGCACGCGCCGGCTTGCCGTTGCTGCGCTCGTTGCGGTCGCGGCCCGATGCACGCATGCCGCGCGCGGTCAGCACCGATCGGCGATAGTCGTCGAGATCGCCGTCATATGGCGTGACGGCACGGTCCGCCACGACCCATAGCTGATCGGCACACGCCTCGATCAGGTAGCGATCGTGCGAAACCATGATGATCGCGCCGGGAAAATCATTGATCGCTTCAGCGAGAGCCGCGCGGCTGTCGATATCCAGATGGTTGGTCGGCTCGTCGAGGATGATCATGTTCGGACCGTAGAACGTCGCGAGCCCGAGCAGCAGCCGAGCTTTCTCGCCGCCGGACAGCGAACTCACCTTGGTATCGCCGGCCTTGCCGGAAAATCCGATCGCACCCGTGCGTGCGCGGACTTTGGTTTCCGTCTCGTTCGGCATCAGCCGCCGCAGATGATCGTAAGCGGAGCCGTCGAGATCGAGTTCGTCGGTCTGGTGCTGCGCGAAGTAGCCGACCGACAGCTTGTCGGCGCGCACCACCTTGCCGGAAAACGGCGGCAGCTTACCGGCGAGCAGTTTCACCAGCGTCGATTTGCCATTGCCGTTGGAGCCGAGCAGGGCGATGCGGTCGTCGTTATCGATGCGCAGTGTGACGTTGTTGAGCACAGGCTTTGCCGGATCGTATCCGACCGACACGCCGTCCACCGCGATAATGGGCGGCGAGAGAATCTTGTCAGGTGTCGGAAACGTGATCTCGCGAACGTCCTGCGTCACCAGAGCTGTGACCGGCTTCATTCGCTCCAGCATCTTGACTCGCGACTGCGCCTGCTTGGCCTTTGAGGCCTTGGCCTTGAAGCGGTCGACAAACGCCTGCAACCGCTTGCGCTCGTCCATCTGCTTCTTGGCATGCTTGGCGTCCAGCATTTCGCGGGTGGCGCGCTGTTCCTCGAATGAGGAGTAGGTGCCCTTGTAGAGGGTGAGCTTGCCGCGATCGAGGTGAAGGATCTGATCCACCGACGTATCGAGCAAGTCGCGGTCGTGGCTGATGACGATCACGGTGCGTGGATAGTTCGCAAGGTGATCCTCGAGCCAGAGCGTGCCTTCGAGATCGAGATAGTTGGTCGGTTCATCCAGCAGCAGCAGATCGGGCGCCGCGAACAGCGTCGCCGCCAGCGCCACGCGCATGCGCCAGCCGCCGGAGAATTCGGAGCAGGAGCGGGCCTGATCGGCGGTGGAGAAGCCGAGGCCGGAGAGAATGGCGGCGGCACGGGCAGGCGCTGAATGGGCGTCGATGTCGACGAGCCGCGTCTGGATATCGGCAATGCGATGCGGATCGTGCGCGGTTTCCGCTTCATGCAGCAATGCCGCGCGTTCCAGATCGGCCTTCAGCACGACATCGATCAGGCTTTCGGGACCGTCGGGAGCTTCCTGCGCAAGGCTGCCGACGCGCCAGCGCGGCGGAATCGAAATCGAGCCGGTTTCCGTTGGCAATTCGCCCCGGATGGCATGAAACAGCGTCGATTTGCCGACGCCGTTGCGGCCGACGAAGCCGACACGCGCGCCAGGCACGATCTGCACCGTGCTTTGATCGATCAGCAGGCGTCCGGCGATCCGGACGGAAATGTCATTGAGGGAGAGCATGGCGGGCTTTTACGGAACAGGCCGCCGAACGCAACAGCTTTGTCAGGGCAATTTGTGATCGACCGCGGCGCTTTCGGCGTGCGCGATCCCGCTTTGTGACGGATACGCGTTAGTGCGTTTCCATGTCCGGCACGAGTGACGGAGCCTTTTCGCCATCGAGCTCCGGCAGCCGGGCAATCAGTGCGCGAAGACGCTGCGGCATGTCGGGTGCCTCGCGGCTGAGTGCATCGCGCAGTGTTTCGCCGATGCCTTGCCAGACGGCCTCGCTGTGGATGTGATCGAGATGGACATCAGGAGCGTTCATTCGAGTCGCCATGGCCTGTTCCAATTCGTTTCAACTTCAACTCAAATTACACCGGACCAAGTCCACAGGGGTAAATTCGTTCACGCGTTCGCGCTGGATGGTGAGTAATCAGTAAAAATTTAAATGCCGGGAACCAGGAACCCGCGATGAAAAAAGCCCCGAACAGCGGTGCTGCCTGGGGTCTGAAGCATCTGGTGGAGTGGATTTGACATTCGCTACCCGACGAGCAGCGAGGCAAATGTCAAATCCCAAACTCCACCAGAAGTTATATTTGCTAGTGGTCCGTCGATCGGGGAAGCAGTTGTGCAGGCCTGGATCAGTAGCAGTGGTTCACCAGTCGGTAGCGATAGCCCCAGGGCGTCGGAACCAGACGGCGCACGTAGCAGCCGCCATAGCCGCCGCCGAAATAAACGGGGCCGCCGATGAAACGCGGACCGCCCCAGCCGCGGTGGAAACCGCCGCCGTGCCAGCCGTGTCCGCCGCGCCATCCATGGGCTGAAGCCGCGGACGGCGTGAACGCAGCCGCGCCGAGAGCTGTGACTGCTGCGCATGCGAGAATGAGTTTACGCATCATGATGATCTCCTCGAATTCGATCTGAGGCGCAGCCGGACGCCTTGCTGAATGTTCGTGGGCAACCGATGCCGGCTTACGCTGAAAAACTAGCCGCACTATCCTGAACTGGACCGGGATGGCTGCGTCAGGCAGCATTCATCTCGATGAAATCGCAGTAAGTTTTCGGGAGGGGCTTGGCAGGCACCTGCCATGGCGGTATCGGGAGCGGGATGCCGTCCATCCCGGACGGGGCGCTGGTATACCAGCTTGCCGTTGCATCACCGCGCCGTTATAAGCGCGGCAACCCTTCCAACACCTGCTTCCAAGGACAGTTACCATGGCGATTGAGCGCACCTTTTCGATTATCAAGCCGGACGCGACCGCGCGTAATTTGACCGGCGCCGTCAACGCCATCATCGAGAAGGCCGGACTGCGGATCGTCGCACAGAAGCGTATTCTCATGACCCGCGCGCAGGCCGAGACTTTCTACGCCGTGCACAAGGCACGTCCGTTCTTCGGCGAACTGGTCGATTTCATGATTTCCGGTCCGGTGGTGGTTCAGGTTCTCGAAGGCGAGGGCGCCATCCTGAAGTATCGCGACGTGATGGGCGCGACCGATCCGTCGAAGGCTGCCGATGGCACCATCCGCAAGGCGCACGCCAAGTCGATCGGTGAGAACTCGGTGCATGGCTCGGACGCTGCCGACACCGCTGCGATCGAGATCGCGCAATTCTTTTCGGGGAATGAAATCGTCGGCTGATTAATGGCCGATAACAACAAATGGTCGGGGGGCCTTTAACGTGAACTGGATTGCGCAGATTTTCGATCCCGCAACAATCGGCGGTCTCATCACTCAATTCGAGAATGAGATTCAGCAACCACAGTTCTGGGTCGCCCTGACCAAGATCATCTGGATCAACGTGCTGTTGTCCGGCGACAACGCGCTGGTCATCGCGCTGGCATGCCGCGGGCTGCAACCCAAGCAGCGCGTCTGGGGCATGGTGCTGGGTGCAGGTGTCGCGGTTCTGCTGCGCATCATCTTCACCTTCATCGTCGTGACCTTGATGACGATGCCGTTCCTGAAGCTGATCGGCGGGCTCGCGCTGCTGGTGATCGCGGCGAAACTCCTCGTCCCTGAAAAGGAAGACGAGGATGCCGTGCAGGCCGCAGCCCATCTGTGGGCGGCGGTGCGCATCGTTGCCGTCGCCGACATCATCATGAGCCTCGACAACGTCATCGCGGTTGCTGCCGCAGCCAATGGCAGCGCCATCCTGCTTATCCTCGGCCTCGTCATCAGCATTCCGATGATCATCGCCGGTGCCGCGCTGATCATGGCGCTGCTGGATCGCGTGCCGGCCCTGGTCTGGCTCGGCGCCGCACTGCTCGGCTGGATCGCGGGAGAGGTGATTGCCACCGACCCCGTCGTTGCACCCTGGCTGCACCGCGTTCTCGACGGCCATATCGCACTCGACGTCGATACCACCTCGGCGATGTTCGGCTTCGCCAAGCATCTCAAGTTCAACGGTGAGATCGGCGAGCTCACGCTCGCGCTGCTCGGCGTGATCGTGGTGCTGGTGGTGGGTACGATCTGGCGGAAGCGCGCATTGCGCGAGCACGAGACGCCTGTCGCAGCGTAAGGGCTTTTTAACGCACGTCATTCCGGACAGCCCGCATCAGCGGGCTGATCCGGAATCTCGAAGAGTTCATCGGAAACGATTTCTGGATTCCGGGCTCGCTCGCTCCGCGAGCGCCCCGGAATGACGATGCTATAAAATGATGATTAGTCGAGATTTCGCGAAGCCGCTCACCACTTCAGCTCAACGCCGACCGTTCCCTGGTGCGACTCAAAGCCTGTGCGGAACCTGCCGTCGTAGTTGGCGTAGAGCCTTGCCGTGTTGCTGAGAATCCATGACGCCGCGGCACCGGCGTCGGCGCCGTTGCGGCTTTCGCGGATGCCCTGCACGCCGATGGCGTTGTTGCCGAGACTGACCTGCACGGCCCCGATGTTCTGCGTGAAGTTGTCGACGAACTTGCCGTAGACCGACACGTCGATCGCCTGCTGCCCGACGATCCAGTAGTGCCCGAACTCGGCGCCCGCCAGCACGCGGGCGCGCTCACCACGTCCATCGGCAACCGTCACCGGAAGAAATCCGCCGCTTTCCGAGAAACGGTCGGTGCGGGCCGCGACGTATTCGAGCGCCACTTTCGGCACGATGCGGCTCTGGCCGAAGGAATAGGTGTAGTTGAGTTCGCCCAGCACGCCGTCGATGCTGCCGCGATAGTTGGCAAACGCGCTGCCGAGCGCCGTCGCGCGGATCGAACTGATCCGGGCAAAGCCATGAACCGCGGCCATCGCAACGGTCCAGGGGCCGTTGCTGTAGGAGGCGTTGATGCCGAGCTGCGTCATGTCGAGTGTCGCGGTTTGCAACGCGAGCGGCACATCAATCCAGGTGTGGCTCTGATCGACCGAGAAGCCGACATTCAGGCCGGGCGCGACGGTGGCGCCGATGCCGCCGACAATTCCCAGCGTCCCGCGCTTGTCGCCGACGAAGGTGCCTTGCGCCGCCGTGCGCGCGCGAGTGCCATAGGTCTCGGCCCATGTCCGGTACAGCGGCTCGGCGGTGCTTTGCGATGCGCCGCCGCCGCCGGAGTTGTCACGCGCGGCATATCCGTAGGTCGCCTCGCGCCCCAGGCGCTGCAAAAAGCTGCTGCCGATATCTAACTGGGAGGCGCCGACCGAGAGCTGGGAGTTGTTGTCGGTGACCTGAGGGACCGGAGATGGAAACGTTTGTGCGCTTGCGCCCGACGCCGCACACAGCACTGTCAGGCTGGACGCAGTCGCGTACAGCACCTTCATCCGGCTCATGCTCGGTCGCGACGCTGTCATTGTCATAAAAACGGGAACTCAAAAGGATTTGTTGCAATCGCGTTGTGCGATTTGCCCTGAATCCGCCGCTTGCGTCAACTTGCCGCCATGTCGGACACAGGGCATTCGCGCCCGCTGTGGTGCTGATGCCACAGGCATTTGTCGTGTTTTGCCGTCTTGCTAAGGTGAAATTTTCGTGTTGGGATTGTTGCCGCAATCGGATTTGGGCCGTTCGGCTGTGGACTTGGAAGACGCGACATTCTGCAAAACATTTGAAGCCCGCTAGCGGCGTGGCACGCGATGAGCGTGACCGCGCCTTTTTTGTATCTGGACGAGGAGACGGACGTTGGCAAAAGGTACGGTGAAGTGGTTCAACCCGACCAAAGGCTACGGGTTCATCAAACCGGCGGTCGGTGACAAGGACGTGTTCGTGCACATCTCGGCGGTCGAGCGCGCGGGACTTTCGACCCTCAATGAAAATCAGACAGTCGAGTACGATCTCGTGGAAAATCGCGGCAAGTCATCCGCCGAAAACCTCAAGGTTTCCTGACGTCGCGATACAACGGAATGCGATGCTCCCCCGGCCACCTAGTGTGGTGGTTCGCAAGTCCGCATCAACATTGCGGCACATTCTTTCAGCGGACTTGCGAACCAAAACCACACTAGAATTATGATTTGCTAGTGTCCTTTTGAATCCGAAATTCGCTATGGAGGCCGCTTCAAAGTAATGCGAACTTCGGATTCAGGACACTAGCCGGGGGTTTTTGTTTTCAGGCCGCAACCGCAGGCTGAATTCTGCGTGATCGCCGTTCGCTGTCATGAACGTTTGGCGAGCCCGTGCGTTGCTGGGACATCGAGGACCAACATGCACAGCAATAGCCGAACCTTTCTCCTTTTAGGGGCGCTCGCCCTGACCCTTACTGCCTGTAACGAAAAGGCAGACGTTCCCATCGAGCAGGGCTACGGCCCAAAGCCGACGCTTCCCGAGCCGAAGAACTCCTGGATTCCCACGATCAACATCGCCACCGCGACGGGCTGGCCGGCCGGCGAAAAGCCGAAAGCCGCCGACGGCTTTTCAGTGGCTGCGCTGGCGACCGGACTGGACCATCCGCGCACGCTGTTCGTATTGCCCAACGGTGACGTTCTCGTTGCGGAAACCAATGCCCCGCCGAAGCCCGACGATGGCAGCGGAATCAAGGGATGGGTAACGAAAATGGTGATGGGACGTGCAGGCGCAGGCGTGCCGAGCGCGAACCGCATCACGCTGCTGCGCGACGCTGACGGCGACGGCAAGGCCGAGAAACGATCTGCCTTCATCGAGGGATTGAACTCACCGTTCGGCATGGCCCTGGTCGGGAATAATTTCTATGTCGCCGACACCGATGCAATCATGAAGTTCACCTACAACGACGGCGACACGAAGATCACCACGCCCGGTGTGAAGGTAACCGATCTGCCCGGCGGCCGGCTCAATCATCACTGGACCAAAGATCTCGTCGCGAGTCCTGACGGCAGCAAGCTCTATGCCACCGTCGGCTCCAACAGCAACGTCGGCGAGAACGGCATCGAGGCCGAGAAAAATCGCGCCGCCGTGCTCGAGATCGATATCGCTACAGGGGCGTCGCGCGTGTTCGCATCGGGACTGCGCAACCCGAACGGGCCGGCATGGCAGCCGCAAAGCGGCGTGCTCTGGGTGGCTGTCAACGAGCGTGACGAAATCGGCAGCGATCTTGTGCCGGACTATATGACGTCGGTGAAGGACGGCGGATTTTACGGCTGGCCCTACAGCTATTTCGGCCAGCATGTCGATGTGCGGGTCAGTCCGCAGCGCCCGGACCTCGTCGCCAAGGCGATTGTGCCGGACTACGCTCTCGGTCCGCACACCGCGTCGCTGGGGCTGACCTTCTACCAGGGTGATCTGTTTCCAGAGTCGTTCAAGAACGGCGCATTCGTCGGCCAGCATGGGTCGTGGAACAGAAATCCGCGCAGCGGCTACAAGGTGATCTTCGTGCCGTTCAAGGACGGCATGCCGTCCGGCAAGCCGCAGGACATTCTTACCGGCTTTCTGAGCGACAAGGGCGAGGCACGGGGCAGGCCGGTCGGCGTCACGATCGACAAGCAGGGCGCATTGCTGGTGGCCGATGATGTCGGCAACGTGGTGTGGCGCGTCACGCCGTCTGCGAAGTCGGCAGCTAGATAACCTCAGGCGAGATCAGCTTGTCTGGGGGACTGCCGTTCCCATCGGTCTTGCACAGACCGTTCTCAAGCCGTGTGCGACCGCTGGCGACAAGGCGAAGCGCATCTGGATAAATCCGGTGCTCGATGCCAAGCACACGGACCGCAAGCGTGTCCGGCGTGTCGTTGTCGCGCACCGCCACCGCGCCCTGGATGACGATGGGGCCGGAGTCCATTTCCGGCACCACGAAATGAACCGTCGCGCCGTGAATCTTGACGCCGTCCGCCAATGCGCGCTCGTGGGTATGGAGGCCTTTGTAAGCAGGCAGCAGGGCCGGGTGGATGTTGAGCATCCGGCCTTCCCATTGCCTGACGAACCACGGCGTCAGCAGGCGCAGGAATCCTGCAAGGCAGACGAGTTCGATGTTGTGAGCAACCAGAACGTCGTGCAGCTTGCGCTCGAACGCCTCACGGTCCTTGCCGAACGGCTTGCTCTCGACGGTCGCGGTCTCGATGCCCGCATCGCTGGCTTTCGCGAGTCCGCCGGCGCCTGCGATGTTGGAAATCACCAGAACGATTTCGGCGGGATAGTCCTTGGCTTTCGCGGCCTCGATCAGTGCGGTCATGTTCGAGCCGCGTCCCGAGATCAGAATGGCGACGCGGCGTCGTGCCATCTCAATCCGCCAGGTTGAGGTGGCCGTCGTAGATCACGCGCTCGTCACCCGAAGCTTCGACGACTTCGCCGAGATCGACCACGCGTTCACCGTTCTGCGCGAACACGTCCATCACCTCGACGAACTGTTCGCGCTTGACGATCGCGATCATGCCGATGCCGCAGTTGAAGGTGCGCAGCAATTCCAGTTCGGCGATGTTGCCCTCGGCGGCCAGCCACTTGAACACCGGCAGGACGGGGACGGCGGTCAGATCGATGCGGGCGCCGAGATGTTTCGGCAGCACGCGCGGAATGTTGTCGGTGAAGCCGCCGCCGGTGATGTGCGCGAGCCCCTTGACCGCGCCGGTCTGGCGGATCGCCGCAAGGCAAGACTTCACATAGAGCTTGGTCGGGGCGAGCAATGCGCCGCCGAGCGTCATCACGGGCGCGAAGGGCGCCGGCGCGTCGAACGTCACGCGGGATTTCTCGACGACCTTGCGGACCAGCGAGAAGCCGTTGGAATGAACGCCGGAGGAGGCGAGGCCGATCACCGCGTCGCCGGGCCCGATGTCCTTGTGCGGCAGCAGGGTGCCGCGTTCCGCGGCACCCACGGCAAAGCCGGCAAGGTCGTAATCGCCGTCCTTGTAGAGGCCGGGCATCTCGGCGGTCTCGCCGCCGATCAGGGCGCAGCCGGATTCGCGGCAGCCCTCGGCGACACCCGCCACAATCGAGGCGGTGGCCTCGGGGTCGAGCTTGCCGCAGGCAAAGTAGTCCAGGAAGAACAACGGCTCGGCGCCCTGGACCACAAGGTCGTTGACCGACATCGCCACGAGGTCGATGCCGATGCCGCTGTGGATGCTGGTCTCGATGGCGATCTTGACCTTGGTGCCCACGCCGTCGGTGGCGGCGACCAGAATGGGGTCCTTGAACCCGGCGGCCTTGAGGTCGAACAGCCCGCCAAATCCGCCGATTTCGGCGTCGGCGCCCGCCCGCGCGGTGGCCCGCACCAGCGGCTTGATGAGGTCCACGAGCCGGTTTCCGGCGTCGATATCGACGCCGGCGGATGAATAGGTCAGGCCGGATTTTTGATCGGTCATGATGCGGACTTGCGAACCACCACACTGGGATTCCGAGAGTTAGCCGGTGGTTACGTCGGATTTTGCGTTGGCGCAATGGCCGCCGGGCGGGCTGTGCATAGCTAGGACAAGAGCCCTCGGGTGGTCAGCCGCATCCCCGTATCCTATGCAAGCCGTCCGAGGCTCGTTAAAACAGCAACAGCCGGGAAAAAGTCGCGTGAATCTGCCGAACATCATTACCCTGGGCCGCATCCTGCTGGTGCCGGTCATTGTCTGGGCCATCGCGTCGAACCAGATGACCATCGCCTTCGTGATCTTCGTGGTGGCGGGGGTCAGCGATGCCATCGATGGGTTCCTGGCCAAGCGATTCAATATGACCACCGAGATCGGAGCGCTGCTCGATCCCGTGGCCGACAAGGCGCTGCTGGTCTCGATCTACGTGACGCTCGGCATCTCGGGAGACATTCCGCGCTGGCTGGTCATTCTGGTGGTGTCGCGTGACTTCATGATCGTGGGCGCGGTGATCATCTCGTGGCTGCTCGACAATCCGGTTCCGATGAAGCCGCTGATGGTCTCCAAGCTCAACACCGTGGCGCAGGTGGCGTTCGCCGCACTGGTGCTGGCCTCGCTCGGCTTTCAGTTCAATGCGTCGCCCTACGAGGTCATTCTGGCGGGTTTTGTAACCGTCTTGACGCTGCTTTCGGTGTCCTTCTATCTCGTGGAGTGGGCACGGCATATGAGCGCGACTGCGCCAATCCCGTGATACGATTTCACAAGCTCTATGTTGCGTGGAGTATTGCGTGGTAGCCCGCGTTCGCCCTCGTCAGTTGGCCCTTGCGCTGCCGCATGCGGAAAGCCTGACGCGCGACAATTTCCTTGAAGGGCCTGCCAACGCACAGGCGCTCGCGCTGATCGATGCATGGCCGGATTGGCCCAATCGCGTGATGATGCTGGTGGGGCCGGAGGGGAGCGGCAAAAGCCATCTCGCATCGATCTGGGCGGCCGAAGCCGGCGCCCGGTCTGTGGCGGCCCATACGCTGACCCCGGATAACATTCCCGGCGAACTCGCGACCGGCGCGCTTGTCGTCGACGATCTTGATCCGGCGGCGTTCGACGAGCGCGCCCTGTTCCATCTTTTGAATCTTGCGCGCGAAGACGAAGCCTATGTCCTGATGACGGGGCGGGCGCTGCCTTCGGCGTTTCCGGTGGAATTGCGCGATCTGCGTTCGCGGCTGCGTGCCGTGCCGGTGATCACGCTGACCCCGCCGGACGACCAGTTGTTTCGTGCCTTGATCGTCAAGTTCTGCGCCGACCGCCAGATGACCGTGGACGAGAGTCTCGTCAGTTATCTCTCGACCCGTATCGAGCGGTCGTTCGCCGCGGCACGGCGGACGGTGGAAATGCTGGACGAGGAGGCGTTACGGCTACGCCGGCCGGTGACCCGGGCACTGGCCGCAGAACTGCTGAGAGATACTGCGGCCTGACCGCACAGGGGCTTGGTCCTTAACCGGTCCTGGCTCATCATGTCATCGAACCGTCATGACACTGGCACATTGTCTCCGTGCAACAGGCCTAAGCTCGAGGCCGAATGACATGAAATAAGGTCTCGCTTCATGGACGTCGCGCAAGTTACTGTAAAAAAAGAAGAAAATGAAGAATTAGTGCTCGCTTCGGCGATCGGATCGAGCCCGGAACGCTTTATCAACCGCGAATTGTCGTGGCTCCATTTCAACCGCCGTGTGCTGGAAGAAGCGGTCAATCCGAACCATCCGCTGCTGGAGCGGGTCCGGTTCCTGTCGATTTCTGCCAATAACCTTGATGAGTTCTTCATGGTCCGCGTCGCGGGCCTCAAGGCGCAGGTTCGTGAGGGCATCGCCGAGCGCAGCCCGGACGGCTCCACGCCCACCGAACAGCTCGCCAAGATCAACGAGACCGTCTCGAAGCTTGCGAGCGACCAGCAGGCGATCTGGCGCGATCTTCGCAGCGCGCTCGCCGAAGTCGGCATCGTTCTGGTCGACGGCAAGGACGTCACCAAAGCCGAAAGCTCCTGGATCGAAGATCACTTCCTTCACAATATTTTCCCGCTGCTGACGCCGCTGGCGATCGACCCGGCCCATCCGTTCCCGTTCATTCCAAGTCTCGGCTTCACCATCGCGCTGCATCTGGCGCGCGTGTCCGACGGCAAAGCGATGAACGCGCTGATCCGCATGCCGGGCAAGATCGACCGCTTCATCCGTTTGCCCGCGGGCAAGGACGGTTCGGTCCGCCTCATCACGCTTGAACAGGCCACGGCGCTGTTCATTGGCCGGCTGTTCCCCGGTTACGTCGTCAAGGGTGAGGGCGCGTTCCGCATCATCCGCGACTCCGAACTGGAAATCGAGGAAGAAGCCGAGGATCTCGTTCGCCTGTTCGAGTCGGCGCTGAAGCGCCGCCGCCGCGGGTCGGTGATCCGTCTCGAAATCGAAGCCACCATGCCCGACGAATTGCGCGCCTTCGTGCAGCGCGCGCTGTCGACTCCTGACGACGACGTGCTGCTGGTCGACGGTGTGCTCGCCATGAACGAGCTGTCGCAACTGACACGGCTCGATCGTCCCGATCTCGAATTCACGCCTTACGTGCCGCGCCATCCCGAGCGCGTCCGCGATCATGGCGGCGATATCTTTGCAGCGATCCGTCAGAAGGACCTCGTCGTCCATCATCCCTATGAATCGTTCGACGTCGTCGTGCAGTTCCTGCAACAGGCGGCGCGCGATCCCGATGTCGTCGCGATCAAGCAGACCCTGTATCGCACCTCGCGCGATTCACCGATCGTGCGGACGCTCGTCGAAGCCGCGGAAGCCGGAAAGTCGGTCACGGCGCTGATCGAGCTCAAGGCGCGCTTCGACGAAGAAGCCAACATCCGCTGGGCGCGCGATCTTGAGCGCGCGGGCGTGCAGGTGGTCTACGGATTCCTCGAACTCAAGACTCACGCCAAGCTGTCGCTGGTGGTGCGCCGTGAAGGCGCGGGGCTGACGACTTATGTTCACGCCGGCACCGGCAACTATCATCCCGTCACCGCGCGCATCTACACCGACCTGTCATACTTCACGTCGGATCCGGTGATCGCACGCGATGCCGCGCGTGTCTTCAACTACATCACCGGTTATGCGGAGCCGCGCGACATCGAGAAGATGGGCGTGTCGCCGCTCACATTGCGCAAGCGGATGCTCGAACACATTCACGGCGAAGCGAACTTCGCACGTCATGGCAAGCCGGCGGCAATCTGGCTGAAGATGAACTCGCTGGTCGATCCCGACATCATCGACGCACTCTACGAAGCCTCGCAGGCCGGCGTTTCGATCGATCTGGTGATCCGCGGAATCTGCTGTTTGCGTCCCGGAGTTCCCGGTCTTTCGGAGAACATCCGTGTCAAGTCGATCATCGGCCGGTTCCTGGAACACGGGCGAATCTACTGCTTCGGCATGGGTCACGGCCTGCCGAGTGCGAAAGCTGCTGTGTATATCTCGTCCGCCGACATGATGCCGCGCAATCTCGACCGCCGCGTCGAGGTGCTGTGCCCGCTGCAAAATCCTACGGTGCATCAGCAGGTTCTCGAACAAATCATGGTCGCGAACCTGAAGGATAATGAACAGAGCTGGCAATTGTTGCCGGATGGGTCGTCAACGCGTATGAAGGCCGCGAAAGGCGAGGAACCTTTCAACGTGCACGATTACTTCATGACGAATCCGAGTCTGTCAGGCCGTGGAAAGTCGCTTAAAGAATCTTCGCCACGCCGTCTTACGCGCCGTTCGGAGCGTTAGTGGTTCGAAGAACGAATCCGTGAGCCCGGCACTCGTTCGCGAGCGGCAACGTGCTGCGCGCAAGCCATCGAAGAGCGTTGCCGTCATCGACATCGGATCGAACTCGGTTCGTCTTGTTGTTTACGAAGACAAGACACGCAACCTCGCGCCGGTCTTCAACGAGAAAACATTGTGCGGTCTCGGCCGCGAAGTGCAGTCGACCGGACTGCTCGCTGCCGACGCCGTCGAGAAGGCGCTGGCGGCGCTGAAGCGGTTCAAGGCGCTCTGCAAGATCATGAAGGTCGGCGAGGTCCATGCGATCGCCACCGCAGCCTGCCGCGACGCGACCAACGGACCGGACTTCATCTCCAAGGCCGAGCGCATCTGCGGCTGCCCCATCAACATCCTGTCGGGCGCGCGTGAGGCGAAGCTGTCCGCGCTTGGTGTCGCGTCAGGCGTGTACAAGCCGGATGGCATCGTCGGCGATCTCGGAGGCGGCTCGCTCGAACTCATCGATGTGCGCGGCCATCGCATTCGCTCGGGGACGACATTGCCGCTCGGCGGTCTCGCGTTGCAGGACGCGTCCCAGAAATCGCTGAAGAAGGCGGAGCGAATCGTCGCCGCCGGGCTGACCGGATTGCCCCAGCTCAAGGCGGGCGCGGGCCGTACGTTCTATGCGGTCGGCGGCACATGGCGCGCGCTGGCGCGCATTCACATCATCCAGAGCGGCTATCCGCTGCATGTCATGCACGGCTACACCATTCCCGCCGCCGACGCGCTCGATTTCGTACGGCGCCTTCGCCGCCTGGCCGCGAGCAACACGCTTGCCGATATCGAAACCGTGGCCGATGCCCGCCGCCCGCTGCTGACCTACGCGGCGCTGGTGCTCGAATACATCATCCGCGTTGCGAATCCGAAGACGATCGTGTTCTCGACCTACGGCGTTCGCGAAGGATTGCTCTATGAGATGCTGCCTGAAAAGGAGCAGCAGAAAGACGGGCTGATCGCCACCGCGCAGACGATGAACGAGTTGCGCTCGCGCTCGCCGCGTCATGCCGACGATCTGATCGTGTGGACCGACAAGCTGTTCCGCGTCGCGGGACTTCGTGAAAACGAAGACGAAAAGCGGCTTCGTCATGCCGCCTGCTGGCTGTCCGACGCTGCCTGGCGCGCCCATCCGGATCATCGCGGCGAGCAGTCGCTCGATTTCATCATCAACGGGAATTTCGGCGCGGTGACGCATGAGGGTAGAGCGTTTCTCGCGCTCGCGGCGTTTTATCGCTACGCCGGATTGAACCCGGAAAATGAGGCGCCGGAAGCCGTGCGCGCGCTCATTCCGCCGGCGATGGTCGAACGCGCGCGCCTGATCGGCGCTGCGTTCCGCGTTGCCTTCATGATCTCCGCGGCGCAACGCGGCGTGCTGCCCCACACGCATTTCCGCAATCAGGGCCGCAAGCTCATCCTGGTGTTCGACACGCGGGCCACCGACCTTGCTGCCGATCGCGTCGTCAATCGCTTCAAGCAGCTTGCGCGCCTGATCGGACGCACCGCGGCGATCGTGAAGTAGTCACATCCCATCGGAAATCGGGTGGAAGGCCTGTCGTCCTTGAACTAGTTCGGGGTCATCTGACAGGAGCCCGAACATGATCGCAGCAGCAAAAGTCAAAACGCCGGCGTCGCCGACGCGCGTCGAGGCGATGGACTGGCCCGGCATCACAGCGCATCTCGACGGCAACGGCTGGGCGGTTCTGCCCGGACTGCTGTCGCCCGATGAATGCGGATCGGTTGCCAGTCTCTATGGCGACGACGGCATCTTTCGCAGTCACATCATCATGGGACGGCACGGGTTCGGGCGCGGCGAATATAAGTATTTTTCCTATCCGCTGCCGGACATCATCTCTTCATTGCGGACGGCGCTGTATCCGCAACTGGCGCCGATCGCCAACCGCTGGAACGAGTCGATGGGGATCGACGTGCGTTATCCAGAGGCGCATGCCGATTTCATCAAGCGCTGCCACAAGGCGGGGCAGACCCGGCCGACGCCATTGCTGCTCCAGTACAACGCAGGCGATTACAATTGCCTGCATCAGGATCTGTATGGCGAGCATGTTTTTCCGTTGCAGGTCGCGATCCTGCTGTCGGGACCCGAGCGCGATTTCACCGGCGGCGAGTTCGTGCTGACGGAGCAGCGTCCGCGGATGCAGTCACGCGCGGCGGTGGTGCCGCTGAAGCAGGGCGACGCCGTGGTGTTCGCGGTTCATCACCGCCCGGTACAGGGCACGCGCGGGACTTATCGCGTCAATCTGCGCCATGGCGTCAGTCAGCTCCGCTCCGGCCACCGGCATACCGTCGGCATCATTTTCCACGACGCAAAATAAGGGCAGGCGGCGCTTTTGGCGCGGTTTCCGGTTTGGCACGGTTGTCGCATAGGACCACGTTCGATAAGACCGTGTGTCCATCATGAGAAGCCGAAGCTGAAATGAGCAATGCCACCCTGGATCGCGTCGTCAAGGAAATCGCCGACGAGATGATCGAACGAAAGGATCGCGGAGACGTCGCGACCTATATTCCCGAGCTGGCTGGCGTCGATGTCAACTCGTTCGGTCTTGTCGTGGTCGATTCCAGCGGACATGTCGCGGCGGGCGGTGACGCTGACATGGCGTTTTCGATTCAAAGCATCTCCAAGGTGTTCACCTTCACGCTCGCATTGGGAATGATCGGCGACAAGCTGTGGCAGCGGGTCGGGCGCGAGCCGTCGGGCAGCCCGTTCAACTCGATCGTTCAGCTCGAGCGCGAGCGCGGCATCCCGCGCAATCCCTTTATCAATGCCGGTGCCATTGCGGTCACCGATGCCATTCTGTCTGGACATCAGCCGCGGGAAACGCTGGGTGAAATCCTCAGGTTCATGCAGTTCCTGTCGGGGGACTCGTCGATCAAGATCGACGAGTCCGTTGCTGCGTCGGAGCAGCGCACCGGTTTTCGCAATATCGCGCTTGCGAATTACATGAAGTCGTTCGGCGTCATCGAAAACCCGGCAGAGCTCACGCTCGGCGTCTATTTCCATCAATGCGCTATCGCAATGTCGTGCCGTCAGCTTGCGATGGCCGGGCGGTTTCTCGCTCACTCGGGACGCAATCCATCGACCGGATTTCTGGTCGTCCCGCCGGAGCGGGCGCGGCGCATCAACGCGGTGATGCTGACATGCGGGCATTACGATGGCTCGGGGGAGTTCGCTTATCGGGTTGGTCTGCCGGGAAAGAGCGGAGTCGGCGGGGGCATCCTGGCCATTGCGCCGGGCAAGGCATCCATCGCGGTCTGGTCTCCGGGACTCGATGCCAACGGCAATTCACGGCTTGGCCGCGACGCCTTGGAAACCCTCAGCAAGCGGATGGGCTGGTCGATCTTCGGTGCGTAACGGGCGGGGCACACGCTCAAAGTAAAAGGGCCGAAGCGCTGTGCTTCGACCCTCTATTTGACGTCGCTGGTCACCGGGCGGTCTGGCCACCCGGGCGTCATGCCGGCGCGGGGCATCAGTGTTCGCTGCCCCGTTTGGCGTCTTCAATAGCGGCTTCGTGGTACCAGCCGCTGCCGGAGGCTGCGTAGTCCAGTGTCGGCCTGGCGGGCTCGCTACGGCTGCTGAGCGCCGCACGGCCACCAACAGGGAATTGGTAGATCTTGGCCGTCGGCTGGGTCGAATTAGGTGTCATTCCAGTCTCCTTTCATTGCGCGTTTGTCGCGTGGAGAACTAATGTATGAGGAACGCACGTCTTTTGCGCGGTTTGCCCTATAAAAAGCAGGCAAATGCATACAATTTGCGCATCTTCGATTCTGCGCCTTCACTCAGCATGCTCCTGAAATCTTAACGCTCTCGCACTTGAAGGGTTTCCGCACTCAGGCGGCTTGAATGCCGCCGCCGCCAAACGAGGCAGGCGAAAAAAGTGGCGTAAAAACACGCACTCGGACGAGCGGGTCTGCGAATCACTGGGCTGCGGCGGGCAAAGTGACTGGCCGGAAGGACCGGTTGATCCGGGCGGGATCACGGCCCATTAGGGGGCTGGTTGGCACGTTAAATGCTTGTTAAGGCGTCAGCCGTTTGCGGCCGGGTCCCCTCGGCGGCTAAACCGGCCGGGAATTTAGCGCCGCAATCTTTCACCCAAGAGAGACCGAAATGACAAAGTACAAGCTCGAGTACATCTGGCTCGATGGCTATACGCCGACCCCGAACCTTCGCGGAAAAACCCAGATCAAGGAATTCGATGCGTTTCCGACCCTCGAGCAGCTCCCGCTCTGGGGCTTCGACGGAAGCTCGACCCAGCAGGCCGAAGGCCACAGCTCGGATTGCGTTCTGAAGCCGGTTGCCGTCTATCCGGACGCAACCCGCATCAATGGCGCTCTCGTCATGTGCGAAGTCATGATGCCGGACGGCAAGACCCCGCACAGCACGAACAAGCGCGCCACCATCCTCGACGACGCCGGCGCATGGTTCGGCTTCGAGCAGGAATACTTTTTCTACAAGGATGGCCGTCCGCTCGGCTTCCCGACGGAAGGTTATCCGGCTCCGCAGGGTCCGTACTACACCGGCGTCGGCTTCAAGAATGTCGGCTCGGTTGCTCGCGAGATCGTCGAAGAACACCTCAACCTGTGTCTCGCCGCCGGCATCAACCACGAAGGCATCAACGCCGAAGTGGCGAAGGGCCAGTGGGAATTCCAGATTTTCGGCAAAGGCTCCAAGAAGGCCGCTGACGAGATGTGGATCGCGCGTTACCTGCTTCTGCGTCTCACCGAGAAGTACGGCATCGACATCGAATTCCATTGCAAGCCGCTCGGCGACACCGACTGGAACGGCTCGGGCATGCACGCCAACTTCTCGACCGAGTACATGCGCACGGTCGGCGGCAAAGACTATTTCGAAGCTCTGATGAAGCAGTTCGACAAGAACCTGATGGACCACATCGCCGTCTACGGCCCGGACAACGACAAGCGTCTGACCGGCAAGCACGAGACCGCGCCGTGGAACAAGTTCAGCTACGGCATTGCCGATCGCGGTGCTTCGATCCGCGTTCCGCACTCCTTCGTCAATAACGAGTACAAGGGCTACCTCGAAGACCGCCGCCCGAACTCGCAGGGCGACCCCTACCAGATCGCTTCGCAGATCCTGAAGACGATCTCCGAAGTTCCGACGGGTGCCAAGAAGGCAGCAGCCTAAGCGCTTGGGGCCGAGCTATCAGAGATAGCTTGAGCCATGAGTTACCCCTTTTGGTTCAGGTGACCGCCGGGCGGAAGTTCAAGCTTCCGCCCGGCTTGTTTTTGCGGACTGCCATCCCGGAATCGGGTGGATGCATCGTCCTGAATCGGTTGAAGTGAAGCAGGCGCGGCGAGGCCGTGTCGTTCACTATGGAACCGATGATGCGTGATCTGTTCGACGGCGATGTTGTAGACCTGCGCGATGTGCAACTCGCGCCGGGCGCGATGCTGCTCGCTGGCTTTGCGCGGCCGCTGGAAGCGCCGTTGATAGAAGCGGTGAACGCCATCATCGAACGCGCGCCGTTTCGCCATCTCGTCACGCCCGGCGGGCACCGGATGTCGGTGGCGATGACCAATTGCGGCAGGGTTGGCTGGGTCAGCGACCGCACCGGCTATCGCTATGATCCCATCGACCCTGAAAGCGGTCATGCATGGCCGCAGATGCCGGCCGCGTTTGCGGATCTGGCGGCGCGCGCCGCTGCCAGAGCAGGCTTCGCCGATTTCCGTCTCGATGCCTGTCTCATCAATCGCTATGAGCCCGGCGCCAAGCTGTCGCTGCATCAGGACAAGGACGAACTGGATTTCGATGCGCCGATCGTATCGGTGTCGCTTGGGTTGCCCGCGACATTCCTGTTCGGCGGCCTGAACCGGTCCGACAAGACGGCGCGCTACCGGCTGACGCATGGCGATGTCGTCGCGTGGGGCGGGCCAGCGCGGCTGGCCTATCACGGCGTGATGCCGCTGGCGGACGGCGAGCATCCGCTGCTTGGTGCTCAGCGCATCAATCTGACGTTCAGGAAGACGCGCTGAAGCGCTACTCGCGATCGACCCGCACGACGCGGCCCTTGTCGATGGCCAGCGCGAGGCGGCCTTTCTTCAAAGCCAGCGCGGCTTCGCCGAACAGCTCGCGGCGCCAGCCGTGCAGCGCGCCCACATCGGCGTTGTCGTCGGCGGCGATCTGTTCGAGATCGTCCACGGTCGCAATCACCTTGCTGGCGACGGCGTGCCGCTCCGAGGTCATGCGCAGCAGAACTTTCAGAAGTTCCACCGTCGCGCCGCCGTTGGCATTGCCGCGCGGCTTGTCGAGTTTCGGCAGCTTGGTCAGGTCGCGCGCGATGCCGCGCTTCACTGCGGCGACGATGTCCTGTCCCCATTTCGATTTGTCGAAGCCCTTCGGCAGCGACCGCAGGCCGGCCAGCCGCTCAAGCGAGGTGGGTGCGTGAGTGGCGATGTCGCCGATAGCGTCGTCTTTCAGAACGCGCGAGCGCGGCACATCGCGGCTCTGCGCTTCCTGTTCGCGCCACGCCGCAACTTCCATCAGCACCGCGAGTTCTTTCGGCTTACGCACGCGGGTCTTGAGCCGCTCCCATGCTCGCTCCGGATGGAAGTCGTAGGTCTTGGGCGAGGTGAGAACTTCCATCTCTTCGCTGACCCATTCGCTGCGGCCGCGCTTCTTGAGATCGGCGTCGAGCGCGGCGAACACATCGCGCAGATGCGTGACGTCGGCGACGGCGTAAACGATCTGGTCCTGCGTCAGCGGACGATGCGACCAGTCGGTGAAGCGGTGGGTTTTATCGGGACGATGACCGGTGATGCGTTCGACAAGCTGGTCGTAGGCGATGCTGTCGCCGTAGCCGAGAACCATGGCAGCGACCTGGGTATCGAACACCGGATGGGGGATGATGCCGGCACGGTGAAAGATGATTTCGATGTCCTGCCGCGCAGCATGGAACACCTTCAACACGTCCTCGTTGGCCATCAGGTCGAAGAACGGCTTGAGGTCGATTCCCTCGGCGAGCGCGTCGACAACGGCGGCCTCGTCCGCGCTGGCCAGTTGAACGACACAGAGCAGGGGATAGTAGGTGGTTTCGCGCAAAAACTCGGTATCGACTGTGATGACGCGGTGTTTGGCGAGGCGGTTGCAGACGGCGGTGAGTTCGTCAGTGGTGGTAATAATTTCCATGCGGGGGTTATGAACGCCTTGAGCGGATTTTTCCATGCGAAAATCGGCTGATAGGGCAGTCCGCAGGACATGGCCGGGGACATCTCTTATCCCGGTCTGAACCGAAAGTATGTGCTGCGCGACCAATGATTATTGCCGCAATGCACTATTTTCAGGGAGATTCGCCATGGCTGGGAGATTTCGTATCGGTGCCGCCGCGGCAGGTCTCATAATCGCATCGCTGGTTCCGGTCGTGGCCTTGGCGAACAACCTCAATGTCAACGCCGGGACCCACATCCCGATCCGGCCTCACGTCAATCTCAATTCGACGATTCATCTCGACATCAAGTCACGTACGTTTCAGGACGTGGATCTCTCCGAAACCTGCCGGCCAGACGAGCGCATCAAAAAGAAAGGCAAGCGCGAGTGGCGCTGCCGTCAGGATCGCTAGGGGTCGTCCGCAAGATGAAATTCAGAGGTGGCATGCGTGGCGGCAAGGGGGCTGCATTGCGCGCGCGAGTGTGATGAGGTGCGGCTCCACATGCGGGCTTTGTCACCATCATGATTACTGGACTTGATCACGCCGTCGTTCTGGTTCGCGACATCGAGGCCGGTGTTGCCGGTTATCAGACGCTGCTCGGCCGCGCGCCGGTGTGGCGCGCACAAAGCGACGGAGTTGCCACCGCGATCTTCGTGCTCGGGAACACCTCGCTCGAATTGATGGCGCCTGCGGGTGAGGGCGAGGCTGCCGGTCGCGTCCGTGCCGCGCTTGAAGAGCAAGGCGAAGGGCTCGCCAGTCTGGCTTTTGAAGTCGGCGACATCGCGAAGGTGCATCACCGCCTCACGCGGCTCGGCCTTGCACCGGACGCCATCAGCGATGGCGCGAGCAAGGACGTTGCATCGGGCCGCATGCTGACGTGGAAGCGCACCCGTGCGTCGGCGGAATCCACCCACGGCATCCGGCTGTTCTTTCTTCAGCGGGGCGAACGGCTGGCGCGATCTCCGGAGACGGCATCTGCCCCGGTCGATGCGCTCGATCATCTTGTGATCGCAACACCCGATCCCGAACGAACTGCGGCGCTCTACGGTGCGCGGCTCGGGCTCGACATGAAGCTCGATCGAACCATCGCTGCGCTGGGAACGCGCTTTCTGTTTTTCAGGACCGGCGATCTGGTGTTCGAGGTTATCCATCGCTTGAAGGATGGCCGTAGCGATGGCCCTGACAAGATTTATGGCGTTTCATGGCGTGTCGCCGATGTTGCGGCCACGCGGACCCGGCTCGAGCAGGCGGGCCTTGAGGTCTCCGAACTGCGCGAAGGCCGCAAGCCGGGCACGCAGGTTTTCACGGTGCGGACCGGGACCTTTGGCGTCCCGACCATCGTGATCCAGCAGGACAAGCGCGAGGCCTGAAAACAGTTCACGCCCCGCCTTCAGGACGGCCAGCGGGCGCATTGTTTTTATTAAGCTTTTTCCCGTTATCCGGGAGGGTAACCGCCACCATCCGGTTGCCGCGTTCCCTGCGCTCGGGTAAACCCTGCGCCTATCCCCTGATTCTTGTCTCTGACGCCGTTTTCCAGGATTTCCATGCACCGTTATCGTTCCCACACCTGCGGCGCCCTCCGCGATTCCGACATTGGCCAGGAGGTCCGGCTGTCCGGCTGGTGTCACCGCATCCGCGACCATGGTGGACTGCTGTTCATCGATCTGCGCGACCACTACGGGATGACGCAATGCGTGGTCGATCCGGATTCGAAGGCATTCGGTCTGGCCGAAAAACTGCGCGCCGAGTGGGTGGTGAAGATCGACGGCAAGGTCCGCCGCCGTCCCGAAGGCACGGACAATCCTGATTTGCCGACCGGCACAGTTGAAGTGTTCATCGCCGACATCGAAGTGCTCGGCGAGGCCGGCGAACTGCCGATGCCGGTGTTCGGCGATCAGGAATATCCCGAGGAAATCCGACTCAAGTATCGCTTCCTCGATCTGCGCCGCGAGAAGCTGCACCAGAACATCATGACACGCGGCGCCATCGTCGACTCGATGCGCGCGCGGATGAAGAAGGCCGGCTTCTTCGAATTCCAGACGCCGATCCTCACCGCGTCGTCGCCGGAAGGTGCGCGCGACTTCCTCGTACCGTCGCGCATTCATCCCGGCAAGTTCTATGCGCTGCCGCAGGCGCCGCAGCAGTACAAGCAACTGCTGATGATGTCGGGCTTCGACCGCTACTTCCAGATCGCGCCGTGTTTCCGCGACGAAGACCCGCGTGCCGACCGTCTGCCGGGCGAGTTCTATCAGCTCGATCTCGAAATGAGCTTTGTCACGCAGGACGACGTGTTCGCCGCGATGGAGCCGGTGATTACCGGTGTGTTCGAGGATTTCGCCAAGGGCAAGCCGGTCACCAAGAAATGGCCACGCATTCCGTTTGCTGAAGCACTGCGCAAGTACGGCAGCGACAAGCCGGACCTGCGTAATCCGCTTGTAATGCAGGACGTGTCGGAGCACTTCCGCGGTTCCGGCTTCAAGGTGTTCGCACGCATGCTGGAAGACGCCAGCAATCAGGTTTGGGCGATTCCCGGTCCGGGTGGTGGATCACGCGCGTTCTGTGACCGTATGAATTCATGGGCGCAGGGCGAAGGCCAGCCGGGCCTCGGCTACATCATGTGGCGCGAAGGTGGCGAGGGCGCGGGCCCGCTCGCCAACAACATCGGACCCGAGCGCACCGCCGCGGTCCGTGAACAGCTTGGCCTGAAGGAAGGCGACGCTGCGTTCTTCGTCGCGGGCGATCCGCAGAAGTTCTGGAAGTTCGCAGGCCTTGCGCGCACGAAGCTCGGCGAAGAGCTGAACCTGATCGACAAGGACCGGTTCGAACTGGCGTGGATCGTTGACTTCCCGATGTACGAGTACAACGAGGAAGAGAAGAAGGTCGACTTCTCGCACAACCCGTTCTCGATGCCGCAGGGTGGCCTCGAAGCGCTTGAGACGCAGGACCCGCTCACGATCAAGGCGTTCCAGTACGACATCGCCTGCAACGGTTACGAGATTGCGTCGGGCGGCATCCGCAACCATCGCCCGCAGGCGATGGTGAAGGCGTTCGAGATCGCGGGTTATGGCGAGGAAACGGTCATTGAGCGTTTCGGCGGCATGTATCGAGCATTCCAGTACGGCGCACCGCCGCACGGCGGCATGGCGGCCGGTGTCGATCGCATTGTCATGCTGCTTTGCGGTACGAACAACCTGCGCGAAATCTCGCTGTTCCCGATGAACCAGCGTGCCGAAGATTTGCTCATGGGCGCGCCATCCGAGGTCTCGCTCAAGCAGTTGCGCGAGCTTCATATCCGGCTCAATCTGCCCTAGTGCGGTGGTTCGCAAGTCCGCATCGTTTCTGCGGCACGCTCTTTTGCGGACTTGCGAACCGAAACCGCACTAGAATTATAGTTTCTAGTGTCCTTTTGAATCCGAAGTTAGCTATGGAATGCGCTGCCAAAATGAAGCGAACTTCGGATTCAGGACACTAGTATTGAATCGCATAACCGTCGCAGGACGGGACTAAACAGCACCGGCGCAAGCCGGGGCAAAGAGAATATCGGGAGCGGGTATGGCGTCGACGTTGTCTGAAGAACTTCGCCTCGCGGCGTTGGCGTATCATCGACTTCCCAAGCCCGGTAAACTCGAGATTCAGGCGACCAAGCCGCTGGCGAACCAGCGCGACCTCGCGCTGGCCTATTCGCCGGGCGTGGCGGCGGCGTGCGAAGCGATTGCCGCCGATCCGCACGAGGCGGCGACGCTGACAACGCGCGCCAATCTTGTTGCCGTCGTCAGCAACGGCACCGCGGTGCTTGGCCTCGGCAACATCGGCCCGCTGGCCTCCAAGCCGGTGATGGAGGGCAAGGCCGTCCTGTTCAAGAAATTCGCCGGCATCGATGTGTTCGACATCGAGATCGCCGCAGACACCATCGCGCGTGTGGTGGAGACGGTGGCTGCGCTGGAGCCGACTTTCGGCGGCATCAACCTCGAAGATATCAAGGGGCCGGAGTGCTTCGAGATCGAGGAGCAGCTCAAGGCGCGGATGAAAATTCCCGTCTTCCACGACGACCAGCACGGCACTGCGATCATCGTCTGCGCTGCGGTTCGCAACGCGCTGATGATCAACGGCAAGAAGCTGGAGGACTGCAAGATCGTTGCGTCGGGCGCAGGCGCGGCCGCGATCGCCTGTCTCAATCTTTTGGTGTCGCTTGGCGCGCAGCGCAAGAACATCTGGGTCTGCGATATCGACGGCCTTGTCTATGAAGGCCGCAATACGCTGATGGATAAATGGAAGGCCGTCTACGCGCAGAAGACCGACAAGCGCACGCTCGGCGACGTGATCGGCGGCGCGGACATTTTCCTCGGCGTGTCCGCGGGCGGCGTGCTGAAGCCCGAGATGGTCAAGGCAATGGCCGACCAGCCTCTGGTGATGGCGCTGGCCAATCCGAACCCCGAGATCATGCCGGATGAAGCGCGAAAGGCGCGGCCCGATGCGATGATCTGTACCGGACGCTCGGACTTCCCCAATCAGGTGAACAACGTTCTGTGCTTCCCCTTCATCTTCCGGGGCGCGCTCGACGTCGGCGCCACGGCGATCAACGAAGCGATGAAGGTCGCTGCGGTGGATGCGCTGGCGCAGCTCGCGCGCGATCCGCCGTCCGATGTAGTGACGCGTTTCGACGGCGGCGAGACCCAGGGCTTCGGTCCCGGCTCGCTGATCCCGAGCCCGTTCGATCCCCGGCTGATCCTGCGTGTGGCGCCGGCGGTGGCCAAAGCCGCCATGGAGTCCGGCGTCGCGACGCGACCCATCACCGATTTCGACGCCTATACCAGCCAGCTCGATCGCTTCGCATTCCGATCCGGCCTTGTGATGAAGCCGGTGTTCGCGAAAGCCAAGACCCAGCCGGTGCGCGTGATCTACGCCGAAGGCGAGGACGAGCGCGTGCTGCGCGCGGTGCAGGTGGTGCTCGAGGAGAAGCTGGCGCGTCCGATTCTGGTGGGACGCCCGTCCGTGGTGGCCGCGCGCATCAAGCGGTTCGGCCTGTCGATCAATCCCGGCAGCGATTTCGATCTGATCAACCCCGAAGACGATCCGCGTTATCGCTCTTACGTGCAAAGCTATATCGATCTGGCCGGGCGGCACGGCATCACGCCGGAAGCTGCACGGACTCTGGTGCGCACCAATGCGACCGTGATTGCGGCGCTCGCGGTGGCGCGAGGCGAAGCCGACGCCATGCTGTGCGGCGTCGACGGCCGTTACATGAGCCATCTGCGGCGCATTCGCGAGATCATCGGCGTGACGCCGGGACTCGCGGACTATTCGGCACTGGCGCTGGTCATCACCAGCAAGGGCGCCTATTTCATCGCCGACACCCAGATCCGTCCGAATCCGACGGCAGAGGAGCTGGCGGAAATGGCGGCGCTTGCCGCCGTCCACGTTCAGCGGTTCGGCATCAAGCCGAAGGTCGCCTTCCTGTCGCATTCGGATTTCGGCAGCTACGATTCCTCGTCGGCGCAGAAGATGCGGCGCGCCACCGAGATATTGGTGAACGACCATCCCGAGATCGAAGCCGACGGCGAAATGCAGGGCGATTCCGCACTGACTGCGCTGTCGCGCCAGCTCGTGCTGCCGCATTCCCGGCTCGAAGGTTCGGCCAATATCCTGATCATGCCGAACCTCGACGCGGCCAATATCGCCTATCAGATGATCAAGATCCTCGCGGACGCGCTGCCGGTCGGGCCGATCCTGATCGGACCGACGCGTCCGGCGCACATCCTGACGCCGTCGGTGACGGCGCGCGGGATTCTCAACATGACGGCGGTTGCGGCGGTCGAGGCGCAGGAGCGGGCGGGGCGGCAGCAGCCGACGCTGTTCGGTTGACGGCAACTCCTGTATAGTCCCGTTCGCGGGATTTCAGTGGGGCCGACAAATGCCAGCCATCGTTACAGTTGGACGTGTTTTATTCGTCGTTCTGTTTGTGTTTTCCGGCGCCTCCAAGCTGTTCGATATCGCCTCAACCACCCAGGCGATCACCGAGAAGGTCGTCCTTCCGGCGATGCTGACGCAGTACACGAGCCAGCTTGAGGGTATCACCGGGATGCCGACCGCGCAGATGCTGGCGATCCTGGCGGGCGCTCTGGAAGTGATCGGCGGATTGTTCATCGCGCTGAATTTCGGCACGCGGACTTTCGCCTGGCTGCTGGTGCTGTTCGTCGCGGTGACGACGTTCTATTTCCACAATTTCTGGGACATGACCGGTGCGGACCGCATCAACAACATGATCCATGCGCTGAAGAACCTGTCGCTGATCGGCGGCCTCCTGGTGATCGCGGGCTATCCGCGTCCGGTGGCGATGGAAGACAGCGGCCGATACACCGGCGTCTAGCTCCGCCGCCACGCCGTCACGTCGACCTCCCGCGCGGCATCGAGAATGCGCGTCTCCGTTGGCGTGAGACCGTGCGCGGCGAGAACGTCCTGCGGCGAGCGCGACGGCACATCGGGGAAGCAGCCGATGCCGTCCGGAATTTTCAAACGGTGCGCCTGCGACAGCCAGAACGTGTCGTAGCGATCCATGAACATCTCAAACACACCGGGACCGCCAATGATTGCGGCTGTTCCTGTGGTCACACCGGCATGACGGCAGGCGTCCTCGAACGACGCTCCTGCGGGATTCCACAAGGTCGCTTTGGAATTGGATGGATCGGGGGCGAGGGCGGAGACGCTGCGCGTCAGTATAATGCGCGAGCGCTGGGGCGAATGCGGCTGGTCCTCGAAAGAGTATTTGCCGTGAACGATCAGGTTCGCGGCGTCGAGCGCGGCATCGAAGAACTTCTGATCAGCGTCGAACTTCAGCGTCGCGGGCATAACGCCGTGCGCGTCGGCGAGCATGCCGTCGGCGGAAACAATCACATAGCCTTCAATGCGCATGACGTGCGGTTTAGCCATTTCCGGGAAAGCCGCAAGTGCGCGTTGTCCGCTACTCGGAAATGGTCTGCACCACGCTGTTAAGCGGGCGCGAACTCACCGTCGGCAGCTTGAGACCCTTGACGACTTCCTCGTCGTATTGCGCGATGGTCTGCATCGGCGCCTTGGCCTTGACCTGGACCACTTTATAGCCGCCGGCCTTCAGCCGCTTCATCAGTTCAGGCAGGGCTTCTGCGGTGTGCTTCTGAAAATCGTGCATCAGCACGATGCCTTTGCCGAACTTGTCGAGCTTCGTCATGACGGTGTCGACGATCTTCTGTGCCGTGCTGGCCTTGAAGTCGAACGAGTCGAGATCGCATGACCAGATCGAGATGTTGCGTTCGCCGAGATACGTCACCATGGCGGGCGGATGCTGAAGCGCGGGGAAGCGGAACAGCGGCGACGGTGCCGCGCCGAGCGCCCATTTGACCGCGCTGAAGCCCTTCTCGATCTCTTCCTTCTGCTGTGCTTCGGTCAGCTTCTTGTTGTTGAGATTGGCGTGCGACCAGGTGTGCGCGCCGATGGTGTGGCCCTCGGCGGCGACATGCTTGAGAATTTCGGGATAGTAGGTGGCGTGTTTGCCGATCGGGAAGAAGATCGCCTTGGTGCATTCGTCGGCAAGGGTCTTGAGGACCGACGGCGTGTTGACCGGCCATGGGCCGTCATCAAACGTCAGCACCACTTCCTTGTCGCGCAGGAAATCGAGCTGCTTGAAATGCTCGAAACCGAAGCCGGGACCGCCGGTGGTGTCGATCTGCACCACGCGCGCGACGCCGATGGCGTTCGGGTTGGCGCAGTTGGCTTTTGCGGCTGTCGGAGCAGGTGCCGGAGCTGGAGTGGTCGCGGCAGGAGCCGGTGTGGCGGCGGGAGCAGGAGGTGGGGTGGTGCGCTGCGGGATGAGGGCCTGCGACCAGACGCTGGTGAAAGCGCAGACCGAGATGGCGCTAGCGGCGAAAAAAGTTGCCTTGATACGCATGGAAGTACCCCTGAACGCAAAATCCCCCGCGTCCGGTCCGCCGGACGCCGCCGTAGTCCCCGGCGATCAGCCTAGACCCACATGGTTTATTGCGCCAACCGATTTTCAACAGGAGCGTTGGCAGGGTTAATTGAGGCGTGTGTGAGAGTTCCGTCAGGAGGTGAGCGCGCGGGCGACGGCGGTGACGACGCGTGTATCGGTGGGCTCGACGCGGGAGGAAAACGCCTCGGCGATATGGCCGTCGCGGCCAACGAGGTACTTGTGGAAATTCCAGCCCGGCAGGTCGGCCGGGCGCTCGGCCGCCGCCCACTTGTAGAACGGATGGGCGTTCGGCCCCTTCACGCTCGTCTTGACCGTGACCGGGAAGCTGACGTGATAGGTCTGCTCGGCGGTGTGGGCGATGTCGCTTGCTCCGCCCGGCTCCTGTGCACCGAAATCGTTGGACGGCACGCCGATGACCATCAGGCCGCGGTCGCGAAACTGCGTCCACAACTCCTGCAAGCCGGCGTATTGCGGCGTGTAACCACAGAGCGAGGCGGTGTTCACCACCAGCACCGGCTTGCCGGCGAAGTCGGCGAGGCGGATGTCGCCGCCTTTCAGGTTCTGGAAGGAAAAGCCGTAGGCAGTTATGCGGCTCATGGCCGCCTGTGCGAACACGGATTGCGCCGTGAGCGGAAGTGCTGCGCCCGCCGCGATGGCCGTAATGACATTTCGGCGGTCGATCATGATGCGCTCCCTGATCCTGATACGGTGTCGCCCAAGATAACGGATTGTCGCCGCCGCGAGTTTCAAGAACCCGTGACGAACATCAGGGACGCTTTGGCGGCTTGTCGCACCATGGCATCGGTAGCAGCGGTTCGTAATATTCGTTCCACTCGCAGATATATTCAGGGCCGCTGCGCTTCAGGACATGTTTGACCGGCTCGGCCTGGCTGATGGCGACGTGAGCAACGATCAGCGCCACGCCGATGGGATAGGCCCATTTGCTGAACCGCAGATCGCTCATTTTCTCCAGCAGCAGCGCGCCGGCGAGGATGATGAGCGGGTCGGTCAGGATGAAGTATTCCGGTTTCAATCCTCGCCGCACGCCCAGGGCGTCGATGCAGGTGGCGAGCAATACGAGCAGCACAGCCTGAACGGCGACCTGCCGTTCGCCCCTGCGCCACGCAAGGACGATGCCCGGAACGATCAGCCAGATGAGAAAAACGGTCGGGCGCGGCGACGTAAACAGCACGAAGGAGTAGCGCTCAAGAACGCTTTTCAGTCCGGACAATAACAAGCCGAACGCAGCCATCAGGCTGCTGTCGCCCGTGCCGGCTGCGGGCATGTCGGCGAACATCAGCATCTTCTCGATCGGATTGATGACCGCGACGACGTTCTGGACGTTGTACTGAAGATAGAGCGCGAGCAACCCGAATGCGGCGCCTGTGACGACAGCAAACATCGCGGCCAGCGTCTCGGTCACGCTGATCCGCCAGATGGCGGCGTAAGCAATCATGCAGACAGCAATCCAGCCAAGCAGTGCGATCTGGTAGAGGCCGAACCTACCGCCGATCAGCGGACGGATTGTCGCTTCCGCAGTTGCAGCGGAATCCATGCCCGCGGCAAGCAGAGGCAGCGCGAGCCATCCGAAGAAAACCGAGGCTGCGCCGGCGAACAGTACGACCGCCCACGCTCGCGCGGACTTGTTCCAAAACGCCCCACTGGCACCTGTTGATGCACCGAACGGCAATATCAGGAACGATAACGCTGCGATCGGGAGGATGATCTGGATCTTATTCTCCATGCCGAGCACGCACAGAGCAGCCGCTGCTGCGAGCGCCAGCGGCCGCCATATGGTCGCGCAGCGTCCGGCGATGATCAGGATCATCAGCGCGAAAATGAAGAAGCTCGCTGCGATCATCTCGCTGCGCAGGATACGCATTTCGACGGCCATGCCACCTGAAAAGGCAAAGGCGAATGTCGCGAGCAGCGCGATGCGCCAGTCACTGAAAAGACGCCGCGACAAGGCGGCAAAAATTGCAACGAGCAGGGTGGCGGTCAGCCACGCAACGATACGGCCCGCGCGAACGGCTTCGGTCATCGCGGCATCAAACGCCGGAACATTTAAAGCAGACGGAATCGAGGAAAGTTTCCAGGCATCGAGCAAGCCCAGCGCATGCATCGCCTGAAACCACCACTTCACCGATAGGATGGTGAAGTAGGACGGATGATCGAAGAACGCCTGCGGCTTGCCGTCGTTCATCACGAGCGCGTTGTAGACGATCATGAAATCCATGTCGGCATTGCGCCAATAGATGATGAAATATCCCGCGAAAAAAAACGAAGCGGAAAGCAGCGCCAGGATGAAGGTCAGTCCGCCGTTCCAGCCGAAGGGAGTCAGCCGCGCCAGCGCGTCGCGTTGCGGTTTTTGATGTGCTCTACCTGCGGGGCTTTCGACGGATGCCGTCATGCGGGTTTGGCCGGCGTGCTGCAATGGGGTAGAGGCATCAGCGGCATGTAGTAGGGCCTCCATTGACAGTAGCCTTCCGGCCCTTCGCGTTTCAGGACAAACTTCACTGGCTCAGCCTGGCTGACCGCAACATGCAGAACAAGAAGCGCTGCACCGATCGGATAGGCCCATTTGCGCAATCGCAGGTCGTTCATCCGGTCGAGCAGAACTGCGCCCGCGATGATGATGAGGGGATCCGTCAGAATGAAATATTCTGCCTTCAACCCACGCCGTATGCCGAGCGCGTCGATACCGATGGCCGTCAGGAGCAGCAGTGCCGCCTGCAATGCAACCTGTTTCTCGCCGCGCCGCCATGCGTAGAAGATACCGGGGATGATCAGCCAGGTCAGAAACACCGCAGGGCGCGGCGACGTAAAAAGGACGAAGCTGTAGCGCTGGAGAACGCCGACGATTCCCTTAAACAATAGTCCGACGCCGACGATGTTTCCGTCGCGCGCTATGTCTTGCGCGCTGGCCAGATCGATGAAGACCAGCATCTTCTCGATCGGATTTATGAGCGCGACGGCATTCTGGACGTTGTAGTCCAGATTGAGGGCGAGCAATCCGAGCGATGCGCCGGCAATCACCGCGCACATCGCCGTCAAGGTCTCCGTGAGACGTATGCGCCAGATGATGGCAAACACCGTCATGCCGATGTCGATCCATGCGGCAAGCGCAATCTGATAGAGTCCGAAGGTGCCAGCGATCAGTGGACGGAGCTTGGCGGTCGCGATCGCATCCGGATCGAAGCCGGCGCGGATCAATGGCAGCGCGGCGACGAATAAAGCGGCTGTGACGATCGCAGCAAACAGGGTCGTGAGCCACGCCCGGCTGCCGTTGTCCCAGAAGCCGGAGCTTGCGCCGGAGCCGGCGCCGAACGGCTGTATGATCATGGGCAGCGCGGCGATCAGCAGGATGACCTGCACTTTGTTTTCCATGCCGAGGATGCAAAGCGCAGCAGCGGCCATCAGCGCGAGCGGCCGCCATGTCCTGGCGCGTTGGGCGACAACGATCAGGGTCATGAAAGCGAAGATGACGAAACACGCTGCGATCATCTCGGTGCGCAGAATGCGCATGTGAACCGCGACGCCGCCGGAAAATGCGAAAGCGAACGTTGCGAGCAGCGCGATCCGCCAGTCACGCACGATCAGGCGGATAAGCCCTGCGAAGGCTGCGACGAAGAGCGCAGATATTAGTCCCGCCAGCACGCGGCCGGAGCGAACAGCCTCGGTCATCGCGGCATCGAATGCAGGGATATCCGATGCCGGGGGAAGGGACGACAGCTTCCAGGCGTTCAACAGCCCCAGATGATGAAGCAACTGGAACCACAGCTTCAGCGATACGATCGTGAGATAGGCGGGATGATCGTGATAGGCTTGCGGCCCTCCGTCGTTCATCACAAGGGCATTGTAGATGACGACCAGGTCCATGTCGGCGTTGCGCCAGTAGATGACGAAATAGCCGGCAACGAAAAACGACGCGGCAAGAAGCGCGAAGATCACTGCCAGTCCGCCGTTCCAGCGGAACGGTGTCAGCATCGCAAGCGCGTCGCGCGGGTGCGTTTTGGCGACAGGCGCGGCGGCGGACCGGATGTCGGGGGAAGTTGTCATAATGGCGCGTTCTAGCTTAACGCGCCGCCGAAAGCCAACCGGGTTGCAAGGCATTTTGACGCTGATTGATGCTGACGAAACTCTCTCCGGTCATTCCCGCGAAAGCGGGAATCCAAGTGTGCCAAATCCTGGGTCCCCGCTTTCGCGGGGACGAGCGAAAGAAACAGTCTGCTCGGACTACCGCAGCGGGACGATGAAATCCGTGCCGCGTCCTGTCTCGTCGCCAAGACCGCGATCCGACACGGTGATCGATCCGCCCGGCGCCAGAGCCGAGGCGATCCGGGTCATGGCGTCTTCAGGGATGGTCAGGCGGTCAAGCGCTTCGGATGGCGATGACGGCGGCGCAGGGACTGCCACGGCGGCGACCGGCTCGCCGCGCCTGCGCCGCGGAGCCTCTTCCGTTGCGCGCGTGGGCGCTGGCAGCGAGACCACCGACCAGCGCAGCGCCTCGGTGTCATTCTTGTCTGTGCGAGCCGTGAAGACGTGCGTGCCAAGCGAACGGTCAGATGCGGCGATCGTGACCGGCGCTTCGAACCACGGTTCGAAATTCTGCCGCACGTAGATCTTGTTTTCCTTGCGGCTGACGAAAGCGGCGACATGTCCGGTGCGCGGTTTCATTGGGCCGATGAATTCGGCAGATCCCTCAGGCGCGAGCGCAACCGGCACTGGCGCTGCGCCGGTATCGGTCACTCGAGTCTGATCCTTGTCGGTCTTCGGAGCCTCTGACTTTTTGTCGGCAGGCTTTCCGTCTGGAGACTTATCGTCGGGTGACTTGTCATCGGAGGCACCGGCATTGCCGTCGGTGTTTTTCGCAGCATCGTCCTTGGCTGCGGCGCCATCTTTCTGTGAGTTTGAAGACGGAGTTTTGGCATTCTCCTTGGCGCCTTCCTTGGGCGCCTCGGGTTCGGGCGTGACGCCGCCACGGCCAGCATCCCATGAACCACCACCGCGACTGGCATCCCATGCCTGCGCAACGACGGTGTCCGCGTCGCTCGTTTGCGGGAGTGCGCCGCTGGCATCTGCAGTACGAACTGGCGCGTCTTCAGAGATCGAGGTCAGCCGCAATTGCGGTTTGTCGTGCGACGCGGCGTCGACAATCGACGACCGGTCGGATTTCGGCGTGGTCTCTGCGTGCTTCTCCGGCTCCGGCGTGGCCGCCACGGGTTTTGTGCTCGGCTTGCGAGCGATCAGCAGCGGATGGGAAAAATCAGCAGGTGAGACTTCGCCGGGCGTGATGATCACGCGCGCGCCCATACGGGTCCAACCCCACATCCGCATCGCGAAATTCATCGGCATGCGGATGCAGCCGTGCGACGCCGGATAGCCGGGGAGGACGCCCGCGTGCATCGCGATGCCTGACCAGGTGATGCGCTGCATGTAAGGCATCGGCGCGCCGCTGTAGATATTCGAGCGATGATACTTGTTCTTCTGGATGACGCTGAACACGCCCATCGGAGTCGAATGGCCGCGCATGCCGGTGGAGACCGGCGATTCCGCGAACAGGCCGTTCTGGTCGTAGAGCTTCAAGGTCTGCCTCTCGATCGAGATCACGACGACGATCGGACCGACCGGCTTTGCGGTGTCCTTCGGGGCATCGGGCAGTTTCTGTTTGGCGCGCGCGACGCGCGGGCGGCGTGGCTCGATGCGCTCGTACGGTTCGGGATAGTAAGCGGCGCCGGAATCCATCGGCCAATAGACCTGGGCGTCGGCCGGCAGCGCAAATCCAGCGGTCAGCGTCGCGGCAAGCCATGCGGTTCGCAGCCCCACGGACCGGGCCGGCCTGGAACTGATGTCACTGCCAGGAAAAGGGGAGGTTGTGCCGACCGTTTTCTGCTGGTCGCCCGAAGATGGTAGCCAATTGCCGTACACGCGAAGTTCCTCAATTGATTCCAGTATTAGTGTCGCCAACTGGCTGGATGTTCATCGCTGTTCCGGTCTCGTTACCGCATTCTGCGTGATTCACGGTGCCGAAATAGTAACGTCCCGAATCCGAAGTTCGCTTTATTTTGCCGCACGTCCCGAGCGAACTTCGGATTCGAAAGGACGCTAGAAACTATTGATTTCTAGTGTGGTTTTGGTTCGCAAGTCCGCAAAAGCCCACTGTAGTGACCATGCGGACTTGCGAACCACCACACTAGCCGTTGAGCCTTCAAAAGCGCTTAACGGCGACTTATCCGTGGTCACAATACCGTGCCTTCCCACGGGGCTGATGCCACCCCACATAAGGGGTTCCGGCGCGGGGCAGCCGTCCGGAACTGTTCTGAAGACCCCTTCCTTGGAGCCTCCCAATGTCCTTCCGTCCGACCCGACTGACAGCCGCCGCGCTGTTGGCCACCGCCTTTGCGTGGCTGGCCATAACGCCACTGGCCGCGGCCGATGAGCCGGACCTGATCTTCCGGCGCTCGACCGTGTTCAAGCTACTCAGCCCGGATGACAAACTTGCAACTTATGGCGTCGATGACCCGGCGGTTGACGGCGTGGCCTGCCACTTCACCGTGCCAGAGAAGGGCGGCTACAAGGGCTGGCTCGGGTTGGCCGAGGAGGTCTCGGATATTTCTCTGGCCTGCCGGCAGATCGGGCCAATCCGCTTCAAGTCCAAGGCGCCGCAGGGCGAGGACATGTTCCGGCAGCGCCGCTCGCTGTTCTTCAAGAAGATGCAGATCGTGCGCGGCTGCGACGCCAAGCGAAACGTGCTGGTCTACATGGTCTATTCCGACAAGCTGATCGAGGGCTCGCCGAAGAATTCGACGTCTTCGGTGCCGATCATGCCTTGGGGCAGCAACGACACCATCCAGAAATGCGGCGATTTCATTTCGGGATAGTGCGCGCTGATTGAAGACCAATCCACGTCACTGCAAGCGAAGCAATCCAGAGCAAGACTGGATTGCTTTGTCGCGAGTGCTCCTGACGAACGGAGCCGTTGCGAGCTTTACGCAGCCGACCTGTTCTTGAGCATTCCGACGATCGCGGTCAGCACGGCGCCGGCAACGCCGCCGCCTGCAGCCTGACCGATGATCGCGCCAATATCCGGCGTCGAAGCCGAGTTCGCCAGCATTGGAATCAGCATTCCGAGAATCTGGCCGCCCACGCCGCCGCCGATGGCGCCCGCGATCGTATTTCCCATTGTTCCAAGATCGATGTTCTTGGCCGCGCCGCCAGCGACGTTTCCGCCGATGGCCCCGCCGATGATCTGGATCAGCAGACTAACAAGCATGCCCGACATGATTTCGTCTCCCGGTCCGGATTGACGTTCATCACGACGGCGCCGGACTCATTCGCCGCGCTCTACAACTGTAGGACAATGAAACAGGCGGTCACGCTGCAACTGCGAAGCTGGACGACGAAAAGCCGGGCGACAAGTCATCGAATTGTCTTGTGCGAATTCGAATCAAAGATGACGCGTTCGCGAACGGCTAGCGCTTGCCCTTGCGATCGACGCATTTCTTGGAGCGTTCGACGCCGGATGCAGAGAGACGCAGGCCGGCAACTTCCTTGATCTGTCCTGCGGGGCAGGAGCCATCATCGACATAGATTTTCTGACCGAGCCGCAGGTCGGTGATGTCGGCTTCACGCCCGACGATGTCGGCGCGTGCGGCAGCGGTCAGCGCCAGCGAAGCAATCGCGCCAAGCAACAACGCGCGCGGGAGGAATATTGCGATCATTCGAATCTCACTTGCTTTCGATCTTCACGCCGCCCGGACCGACATTGATCTGCAAGCCCTCCGGCTTCTTGTTGTCCTGATAGACCTTGTAGCCAAGCACGGCGACCGCGATGACGAGAGCTCCGACGACGGCGTAGAGGATATTGCGGCTGTCCATGTGGTCTCTCCAATGCGTCAGTGCGAAACGCTCGATGAAAACAGATTGATGGTGCCGACACCCGCGATGATCAGCGCGAGGCCAATCACGGCGGGTGTGTCGAGCTTCTGGCCGAACCAGACGAGACCGACGAGTGTGATGAGCACGATGCCGAGACCGGACCAGATCGCATAGGCGATCCCGACCGGCATGGTCCGCAGGACCAGCGACAGGAAATAAAACGAGGCCGCGTAGCCGAGCGCCGTCAGGATCAGCGGCTTCGGCTTGGTGAATTGCTCCGACGCCTGAAGCGCGGAGGTTCCGATCACCTCAAGAATGATCGCGATGATGAGGTAGGCGAAGGTCATGCCTCATCGTAGTCGGGCGGCCGTGATTCTGGTAGGCGCGGTTGCCCCCGCGAAAGTGCAGCGGAGTCTAATGCTTCGCCACTGTTTCCCGGACTTCGGTACAGCATGCCGGGCATTCATAGACGAAGTCGACCCTCGCCAGATCCCAGTGGGGCTGAACCTCCCTGATCTGCATGGGAAGGCTCAGGCAGCTTGGACACACGGTCACGGCCGCATGAAAGATCTGCTGCTTTCGGTGATGCTGTGCATAGGCTGGCATGATTGCTCTCCTTTATTTTGGGAGCTCATTCTCATCGCCGGCGAGTCGTCATCGATTGTCGCCGATGATGAGCCATCCTATCGCGCAGGTTCTAAACACCTCATCAACTCTTGCGAACGCACAAAGAACATCCGCACAAACTCGGCGTGTGTGACTAAATCTACACAGTTGTTGCCTTGGTTCGGTCATATTGTGATTGCGCCTTCGCGACATCGGTCATGTGCCGCTCGGCCCAGATGCGCAAGGCATCGACAGTCTCGCTAAGCGTGCGCCCCAGCGGCGTGATCGAATACTCCACCGTCACCGGAACGGTCGGCGTGACCTTGCGCTTCACGAGGCCGTCACGCTCGAGCCCCTTCAGAGTCTGCGACGCCATCTTCTGCGTAAGCCCGCCGATCTCCCGGCGCAGTTCGTTGAAGCGCCAGGGCCTGCGCGACAGCAGGATCAGCAGCAGCACGGTCCACTTGTCGGCGATGCGATCGAGCACCAGCCGGGTCGGGCAGTCCTGCGCATAGGGATTGGCCGGCCAGTTTCCACGCGGAGCCTTGTTTCCACGCGCAGCTTTGGCGGGTGGTTTCTCCAAGGGGACCATGTCTCGGGAAAGTGCCTTCTTCACAGCGGCGTCGCGAGCGGGCATCTGATGTCCATTCGTTAGTTGGTATCTATTGGATACCATATCGCAAAAGGGACGCAAATCATGAAAATCGCTTTGATCGGCGCTACGGGCCAGGCCGGTTCGCCCATCCTCAAGGAACTCGTCAGCCGCGGCCATCAGGTCACGGCCATCGTCCGCAATCCCGAGAAGGTTCAGGCGCAGGCGAACGTCACGCCGAAGAAGGGCGACGTGTTCGACAAGGATGGTCTCGCCGCGCTGCTCAAGGGGCATGATGCGGTCATCAGCTCGGTGCACTTTTCCGCAAGCGATCCGTACAAGCTGATCGATGCGGCGAAGGCCTCAGGCGTGAAACGCTATCTGGTGGTCGGTGGTGCCGGCAGTCTCGAAGTCGCGCCCGGCGTGACGCTGGTTTCCACGCCGGAATTCCCGGCGGCTTACAAGGATGAAGCCACCAAGGGCGGTGAATTCCTCGCGCTGCTGCGGCAGGAGAGGGAACTCGACTGGACGTTCCTCTCGCCGTCGGCGCTGTTCTTCGACGGCCCGCGCACCGGCACGTTCCGCCTCGGCAAGGATCAGCTTCTGACCAACGAGAAGGGCAGCAGCATCTCGTTCGCGGACTATGCCATCGCGCTCGCCGATGAAGTCGAGAAGCCGGCGCATTCACGGCAGCGGTTCACGGTGGGGTACTGATCTTTCAAAAAGGGCTCCCGCCCACCGTCATTGCGAGCGAAGCGAAGCAATCCAGTCTTGAGAAAAGACAAAGGCTGGATTGCTTCGTCGCTTTGCTCCTCGCAATGACGGGGGTGATCTCCAGCCATTACCTCCGAGATCATCGCCTCCCTTCCAACGGTCCCTTAAAACTGGCTACACTCGTGCCAATGATCCGCGCGGCAGACGCGGGCACGAAGGGACGAACGCGATGGACGCCAAGACAACCTCAAACGAGATCCAGCGCCGTATTCTCGATGCGGTCGACGATGCTTTCGATCGGCAGCTTGAGACAACGAAACAGTTCTCTTCCATTCCCTCGACGCGCGGCGCGGAAGGCCCGTGTCAGGACATGATGCATGACTTGCTGCGCGAGCGCGGCTACGAGGTCGACGACTGGCGCATCAATGTCGATGATCTGAAAGACCTGCGCGGCTTCGGTCCGATTGACCATGATTTTTCCCGCGCGCGTACGGTGGTCGGAACGTATCGTCCGGCGCGCGAGGCGGGACGCTCGCTGATCCTGCAAGGTCACTGCGATGTGGTGCCCGCCGGTCCGCTCGACATGTGGGACACACCGCCGTTCTCTCCGGCGGTGAAGGACGGCTGGCTGTATGGCCGCGGCGCGGGCGACATGAAGTCCGGCACCATCGCCGCGCTCTATGCGCTGGATGCGCTGCGCGCGGCCACGCTCAAGCCGACAGCGCGGATTCATTTTCAGTCCGTGATCGAAGAGGAGAGTACCGGTGTCGGTGCACTCTCGACGGTGCAGCGCGGCTATCGCGCGGACTGCTGTTTCATTCCGGAGCCGACCAACGGCAAGCTGGTGCGTTCGCAGGTCGGCGTGATCTGGTTTCGTCTCAAGGTGCGCGGCAAGCCTGCGCATGTCTACGAGGCGGGCATCGGCGCAAACGCCATCAAGGCTGCGTATCATCTGGTTCAGGCACTTGAGGTGCTGGAAGAGGAATGGAACAGACGCGCCGCCAGCGACAGGCACTTCAAGGTCGTGAAGCACCCGATCACTTTCAATCCCGGCATCATCAAGGGCGGCGACTGGGCGTCCTCGGTGCCGGCGTGGTGCGACCTGGATTGCCGGATCGCGGTGCTGCCGGGCTGGCCGATCGCCGATCATCAGGCTGAGATCGTCGCCTGCGTCGAAGCCGCCGCGAAACAGCATCCGTTCCTGGCGCAAAACCCGCCGGTGGTGGAATGGTCGGGCTTCCTGTCCGAGGGCTATGAACTGACAGACGCCGAGGAGTCCGAAGCCGTGCTGCGCTCCGCCTACGAGACGGTCTACGGCAGCCCGATGAAAGAACTTGTCTTCACGGCGCTGACCGACACCCGGTTCTATGGTCTCAACGCCGGTATCCCGAGTCTTTGTTTCGGCGCGAATGCGGAAGCCATGCACGGCTTCAACGAACGAGTCGAAATTGAATCGCTGCGCAAGACCACGCAGGCGATTGCACTGTTCGTGGCAGGGTGGTGCGGCGTGGAAACTGCATAGGACGGAGGATCACTTGCGTAAGCCAGCGAGCATCTCGGGATATATCGAGTTGCTCATGACGGGGAGGAAGCAAATGCGACGCTGTGTTTGCGTTTTCGGCTTGCTCGTTTTGCTCATGACAAGCGCGGGAGCCAAGGAAACCGTGTTGCCTGGTTTGATCCGCGCTCCAATGGCCATTGCGATCGATCTGCCCGATGGACGCAAGGTAACTCTCGAAGGTCTTGTGATCCGCCCCGACAGACCCGGGCGCTTCCCGCTGGTCGTTCTGATTCATGGGACGCCTCGCGGTGATGGTCCGGCTTTTTTTGCGACGATTGCCCGCCAATCGCCAGCCCGGCTTAACGGCCCGTCGGTTGCCTTCGCGCAACGAGGTTACGCAGCGGTCTCGATCATGCGCCGCGGTTTCGGACGTTCCGAGGGGCCGTATGCCGAAAGTATCTCAGGAACGTGCGATGATCGGGATTATCTGGAAGCAGGACGAACGTCAGGTACGGATGTTGCCGGTGCGGTAGCGGCGCTTCGGCGTGAACCGTGGGTGGACCCCGATCATGTGTTGCTGCTTGGCTGGTCGTCAGGCGGCCTGGCTGCTACTGCGGCTGCTGCGACCAATCCTGCGGGCGTTGTCGGCGTTTTGAGTGTCGCTGGCGGTCGCGGCTCGTTCGCGCCCGGCCGAACTTGCAGCGCCGGCAGGCTGGTCGAAACGTTCGGCGTGTTCGGCAAGACCGCGCGTGTCCCTGCCTTGTGGCTGTATTCCGAAAACGATCAATACTTCGGTCCGACGCTGGCCCGCCAAATGTTCGAGGCCTACACAGCCTCGGGCGCTCCAGCGCGGTTACAGATGCTGCCGCCGTTCGGCACGGACGGTCACATGGTGCTGGATGCTGAGCCGATCGAAATTTGGTGGCAACCCGTTCAGGCATTCCTGACCGCGTTACATATGCCAACGTCGGCGATGGTGGAGTTGCCTCCGTTGGCTGTTCTGCCACCGCCAACGCCCATGAACGCTGCATGCACCGCCGTCTTCAGGCGATACTATTCCGCGCGTACCGACGCCAAGGCGTTGGCCGTCACCCCCGAAGGGCATTGCGGGTCCAGCGTTATGGCGCGATCGCTCGACGAGGCCAAGGAAGAGGCGATGGCACGATGCACGCAGGCCTGGAAGGATTGCCGACTCTATGCGGTCGGACAGGAATTGGTCGAGCGTTCCAACTAGCGCGCGGCGCAACGCCCAATGCTTCATGCATCGCTTTAACTGATCAGTTGATTGGAGGAGGTCTTCATCCTTCGCCTGAATATGAGGAGCAAGAACGTGACCCTGCTTGAAATGATCCAGTCGCGGCCGATGCCGTTCGCCATCCTGATGGGTGTCACCTTCGTCGAAGCCGCGAAGGACAAGGTGGTCGCGACCATGGTGGTACGCGAGGACCTCTGCACCCTGGGGCATTCGATCCACGGCGGCGCGGTGATGGCCTTCGCCGATTCCGTCGGGGCGGCCGCCACCATCATCAACCTGCCGCCCGACGCCAAGGGCACCACCACCATCGAGAGCAAGACCAACTTCACAGGGGCCGCGAAGGCGGGGAGCACCGTACGGGCGACGACCACCCCGATCCACCTCGGGCGGCGCACCCATGTCTGGCAGACGAGGATTGAAACCGGCGAGGGCAAACTGGTCGCCGTGGTCACCCAGACCCAGATGATCTTGTGATAAATTAGTCCCGGTGGCTAATTATTGGCCAAAATCGCCCGAAAACCGGCCGCCGGAACCGCCTGAACAAGCGACTGTGAGTTTCGCGGCGTTGCGCAATTGCTGCAGATTCAGGTAGATCAGCCCCCAGACTAAAAGCGTCAACGGAACAGGTCTTTCCTGCGGGTCTACTGTTGCGCCCGAAACGACCGAGAAAAGTCCGATATGAATGCGCTCGTCCGGATTGCGCTGAGCCGACCCTATACTTTCGTCGTGCTGGCTCTTCTTCTTCTGATCGTCGGGCCGCTCGCGGCCCTGCGAACGCCGACCGACATCTTCCCTGAAATCCGCATCCCGGTGATCGGCGTGGTATGGCAGTACACCGGCCTGCCGCCCGACCAGATGTCTGGACGCATCGTGACGCCGTTCCAGCGCGCGCTGACCACGACGGTCAACGACATCGAACACATCGTCGCCAATTCCTACAACACCTACGGCGTCATCAAGATCTTCTTCCAGCCGAACGTCGATATCCGCACCGCCAACGCGCAGGTCACCGCGATCGCGCAGACCATGCTCCGGCAATTGCCGGCGGGGTCGACGCCGCCGCTGATCCTGAACTACAGCGCATCGACGGTGCCGATCATCCAGCTTGCGCTGGGCGGCGAGGGGCTGACCGAGCAGAACATGTTCGACATCGCAACCAACCAGTTGCGAACACCGCTGGTCACCGTGCCGGGGGCCGCGATCCCGTGGCCGTTCGGTGGCAAGCAGCGTCAGATCCAGCTCGACATCAATCCGACTGCGATGCAGGCGCTCGGCCTGTCCGGACAGGACGTCGCCAATGCGCTCGCCGCGCAGAACCTGATCACGCCGGTCGGCACTCAGAAGATCGGCAACTTCGAATACAACATCCAGCTCAACAATGCGCCGCGCAAGATCGAGGAGCTTGGCAATCTGCCGATCAAGGTCGTCAACGGCGCGACGGTCTATATCCGCGACGTGGCGCAGGTGCGCGACGGCAATCCGCCGCAAACCAACATCGTCCATGTCGACGGCACGCGGTCCGTGCTGATGATGGTGCTGAAGGCGGGCGCGACATCAACGCTCGATATCATCTCAGGCATCAAGCAGAAGATCATCGACACCAAGGATCAGTTGCCGGAGCAACTGCGGGTCAATCTGCTCGGCGACCAGTCGATCTTCGTGCGCGGCGCCATCGCCGGCGTGGCCTTCGAGGGCGTGCTGGCCGCAGCGCTGACCAGCATCATGATCCTGCTGTTCCTGGGAAGCTGGCGCTCGACCATCATCATCGCGATCTCGATTCCGCTGTCCGTGTTTGGCGCCATCATCTGCCTGTCGATGGTCGGCGAGACGCTCAACATCATGACGCTTGGCGGTCTGGCGCTGGCGGTCGGCATCCTGGTCGACGACGCCACCGTGACCATCGAAAACATCAACTACCATCTCGAACACGGGATGGAGGTTGAGCCCGCCATTCTCGAGGGCGCCCGGCAGATCGCCACCCCGGCCTTCGTCACGCTGCTCTGTATCTGCATCGTGTTCGTGCCGATGTTCTTCCTCACCGGTGTATCGCGCTTCCTGTTCGTGCCAATGGCGCTCTCGGTGATGTTTGCGATGGCGTGGTCGTTCATCCTGTCGCGCACGCTGGTGCCGACGATGGCGAAGTATCTGCTCCATCCCCATCCGCATGATGAGAACGGCAATCCGTTGCCGCCGCCGGAAACCCGTAATCCGCTGGTGCTGTTCCAGCGCGGATTCGAGGCCCGGTTCGCGAAGTTCCGCGACGCCTATCACGGCCTGCTGCATCTGGCGTTGGGCCACCGTAAGGTGTTTGTCACGGGCTTCCTCGTTTTCGTCGGGGTGTCGTTCCTGCTGGTGCCGTTCCTTGGCCGCAACTTCTTCCCGTCGGTCGACACCGGACAGATCCTGATCCACGTCCGCACCCAGGTCGGTACGCGCGTCGAGGAAACTGCCAACAAGCTCGCGGATATCCAGAAGGTGATCCGGCAGGTCATTCCGTCCGACAAGATCGAGACCATGGCCGACAATATCGGCATGCCGATCTCGGGCATCAACCTGACCTACAACAACACCGGCGTGATCGGCCCGCAGGACGGCGACATCCAGATCAAGCTGAAGGAAGATCACAAGCCGACCGATGAATATGTGCGTGAGTTGCGCGAGAAGCTGCCGCGCGAGTTCCCGGGCGTTTCGTTCGCGTTTCTTCCCGCCGACATCGTCAGCCAGATTCTGAACTTCGGTTCTCCCGCGCCGATCGATATTCAGGTGCGCGGCGCGAATACGGTTGAGAATTTCAGGTACGCCAACGATCTTCTGCGGCGGATCAAGCTCATTCCGGGTGTCGCTGACGCGCGCATCCAGCAGTCGCCGAACAATCCCAGCTTCGACGTCAACGTGGATCGCACCCGCGCACAGTATGTCGGTCTCACCGCACGCGACGTCACCAACAGCATGGTCGTGAATCTCGCCGGCAGTTCGCAGGTTGCACCGACGTTCTTCCTCGATCCGAACAATGGCGTGTCCTATTCGATCGTGATGCAGACGCCGCAGTATCAGATCGACTCGCTGAACAAGCTGGAAGCCTTGCCGATTTCCTCCGCCGGGATACCGACAGCGCCCATGCTGGGCGGCATCGCGGATATCAAGCGATCGACGTCGAGTGCTGTGGTGTCGCAGTACGATATCCAGACCATGGTGCAGATCTTCGCTACGCCGCAGGGCCGCGATCTTGGCGCGGTTGCCGCCGACATCAACAAGGTGATCGCGGACACCGCGAAAGACCTGCCGCGCGGCAGCCGCGTGGTTCTGCTCGGCCAGGTGGAGACAATGAACAGCGCCTTCGCGGGACTGCTGTTCGGCCTGCTCGGCGCGATCGTGCTGATCTATCTCCTGATCGTGGTCAACTTCCAGTCGTGGTCCGATCCGTTCGTGATCGTCTCGGCGCTGCCCGCGGCGCTGGCCGGCATCGTCTGGATGCTGTTCGCGACCCACACCACGCTATCGGTGCCCGCGCTGACGGGCGCCATCATGTGCATGGGCGTGGCGACGGCGAACTCGGTTCTGGTGATCGCCTTTGCCCGCGAGCGACTGGAAGAACTCGGCGATCCCGTCGCCGCGGCGCTCGACGCGGGCTTCGTCCGGTTCCGGCCGGTGCTGATGACGGCACTGGCTATGATTATCGGCATGACGCCGATGGCGCTCGGCATGGGCGAGGGTGGCGAACAGAATGCGCCGCTCGGACGCGCCGTGATCGGCGGCCTGATTTTCGCAACGACCGCCACATTGCTGTTCGTGCCGGTGGTGTTCAGTATGGTTCACAAGAAGCAGCAGCCCGCGACATCCGCGACGGCGCCGGAGATGGTTCATGCAACCTGACAAGACCTCGTCAGTCTCGCCACGCAAGCTCAGGCTCTATGGCACCGTCGCCATCGGTGTGCTCGCGGCTGTGGTGGTCACCGGCATCATCACCCGCTCGAAGGGCGACGCCAATCTCAAGGAGTGGACGGACGCGCAGGCGATCCCGTCGGTCGCGGTCGCGTTGCCGGGGACCAAGCCGCTCAACGCGACGCTCGACCTGCCGGGCCGTCTGGAAGCCTATTCGCGTGCGCCGATCTACGCGCGCGTCAGCGGCTATCTGAAGAGCTGGAGCGCCGACATCGGCGCTCAGGTCGCGGCCGGACAGAAGCTTGCCGAGATCGAAGCGCCCGACCTCGACCAGCAACTGTTGCAGGCTCGCGCGGACCTCGCGAATTCGCAGGCCGCGGCCAAGCTGTCGGCCGCCACGCTGGCGCGCCGCAAGACGCTGCTGGCGTCGAACTTCGTCTCGCAGCAGGAAATCGATGAGCGTTCCGCCGACCTTGCCAGCAAGGAAGCGCAGGTCAATGCGATGAGCGCGAATGTGCAGCGGCTCGAGGCGCTGGCGAGCTACAAGAACGTCACAGCGCCGTTCGAGGGCGTCGTCACCGAACGCAACACCGACGTCGGCGCGTTGATCAATGGCGGCACCGGCTCGGGTGCTGCGATGTTTGTGGTGTCCGACGTCAAGAAGCTGCGTCTCTACGTGAACGTGCCGCAGAACTATCTGCCCGGCATCAGAATGGGCGCGAAGGCGACAGTCACGGTACCGGAATATGCCGGACGCACGTTCCCGGCGACCATCGAGGCCTCGTCGCAGTCGGTCGATGTGTCGTCCGGCACGACGCGGATGCAGCTTGCCATCGAAAACCCCAAGGGCGAACTCCGTCCCGGCGCTTTCGCCAACGTCAAGCTGGCGCTGTCCAGCGATGCGCAGCCCCTGAGCATTCCGGCCAGCGCGCTGGTGTTCAACAACAGCGGGTTGCGGGTCGCTACCGTCACCGCGGGCGACAAGGTGCTGTTCAAGACCGTGACCATCGCACGCGACCTCGGCCGCGAGATTGAGATCGCCACCGGCCTGTCGCCGGATGACCGGATCATCGTGACGCCGCTCGACGGTATCGCGGACGGCGATCAGGTCCGCATTGCGGGCCAAGGCAAGGACGGCACGCCGCGGACCAGTTCCAACGCCACGACCAAGACCGAGTAGCCTTCATCCTTTGGTGCGCCGTGGTACGGTGAACGCTGGAGGATCTCATGCAATCACTTCTGGAAGCAGCGGGCAGTTTCCGGCTCGGCCCTCATCTGGTCGCGCTGACGATAGCTTACTTGCTGGCGCTCCCGATCGGCTGGAACCGGGAAAAGGAAGAGCGCAGCGCCGGCTTGCGTACCTTTCCGCTCGTCGCGCTGGCGACCTGTGGAATCGTGCAGGCCGCCGAGCACGTCCTCCAGGGCCACCCCGAGGGCACCGCGCGCATCATCGAAGGCTTGATGACCGGCATGGGTTTCATCGGTGGCGGCGCGATCCTGAAAACCGAGAATTCAGTGCGTGGCACTGCCACTGCTGCCAGCCTGTGGGCGACGGGGGCAACCGGTGCGGCCGTCGGGCTTGGGGCTTACGACGTCGCCGTGATGATCTCCCTATTCACGTTCTTGACGCTCTGGCTCCTCACTCCGTTCAAGCAGGAAGGCAAGGGCGAGGAGAAAAAGAAGTAGCGTCGCGGCGACGTCCTGCGCGCAACCGCGCACAGGACACAAAGCCATCGATCGCGACGATTACTTGCCGACCTTACCCGGGTAGCCGGGGTTAGTCGGACTGTCGCCGGGCAGGCCGCTCGGAGATGCGCCGGTCCCGATCTTGCCGGGCGTCGATGTATTCGGCACGCCGGGCTGGTTGATACCGGTGTTGCTGCCGGTGGTACCCGGTGATGGCGAAGTGGCCGCAGGTGGCGGGGTTGCCGGAGAGACGCCAGGCGAACCGGCGGCCGAGCCGCCCGGCGAGGAGGGCGGGGCGACCTGGGCGGATGCCGCAATCGTTGTGGCCGCGAGCGAAGCGGCGATGAGCGTTGTCAGAAGCAATTTACGTCGCATTAGAACCTCCGTTGATATTGGAGGCCCAACACATCAGGTGGGATGCCGTTCCGGAAAATCGCCGTGATGCCTTCGTGAGTGCCTTGGCGTGAAAATAATCATCGTGCCGCTGTTCGCGTCTTGGAACATTCACCGAAAAAGTGCATTGTGATTTCTGCCGTCCCAGAGATTGAGTGTCATGCGTACCGTCGTCGCTCTCGCACTTCTTTGCACTGTCTCAGCGCCATGCCTGGCGCAGGAATTGTCACCCAACTTCCTGAAAAAAGAACCTTATTTCCTCTCGCCGTGGTCCGTCGTCTATGTCGACAACGGCAGTTGCGGCGTGGGCAAGGTGATGAAGGTGACGGGTGCGCTCGGCGCGCTCCGTCGCAAGAAAGCCTGCATCCCGATGGGACGCGAACAGGCATCGCGGGCCGTCGCGATCCCTTGATAGCCGCTCACTGGCGGCGCTTTTTCCATAGTTCGACCAATGGGCCGCGCGATCCGTAGACCGGATCGGTATCCGGCAGCGCCACCTCCGGAATGCTCTGGACCGCCAGGCGATAGTTTTCCGGGGTCGGACGCCAGATCTGCATTTGCGGGCCGGGCGGGTAGGCACCGACCACCACAAAATCCTCACTGGCCGACAGCCGCTGGTGGCCTGTGCCTGCGGGCAGGATGGCCACGTCGCCCTTTCTGATCTCGAAATCCTCGCCGTGGTCGCCGCCGAAACGTACCAGCGCGCGGCCGCGTGCGACGCCCAGCACCTCGTGGACCGTCGCATGATAGTGGAGATAGTCGAAAATACCGTTGCGCCAGGTCTGGCCCCAGCCGTTGGCGTGGAACGTGTCCTCGATGGCCTGCTCCGGATCACCGTTATCGACGGCAACCGCGCCCTTGTAGAGCAGGAACGGCAACGGATTGTTCGGGACCAGTCCGTCGTCCGGAAAGATGAAGGATACGGGTTTGATCCTGAACGATGGCGTCGATGGGTCCGAATGATAGGTCACAGTCATGGGGCCGAATCCATGTTCCGTCATCAGATGGGGGGATTTTGCCGGCGGCGAATGCCTGCGCGGCGGGGTCGCCAAATACAACGCGACTACGGCGACTATGTTCCCGCCGCTTCAGCCCGGTCTGGGTCTCAAGACCAAAAGCAAAGGGCGCCGCAAGTGATCGCGACGCCCTGATAATTTGAAAGTCTGATGGCGTGAGTTGCGTCAGTCCGCTTTCACGACGTCACCGAGCTGATCCCAGCTCTTGCCGTTCCAGCGCTGCATCTGCATTTGCGTGTAAGCCTGATTGACCTCAGGTGTTGTATTGATCTTGATGCCGGGCAGAACCGTCGGCAGTGCAAAGTCCTTGAAGCTCTTGGTCTGCTTCACGATGTTTTCGCGCGACAGATCGTTGCCGGACTGCTTGATGAGCTGCTCCAGGATCATGCCCTGCTGGTATCCGAACAGATAGTTCTGGTCAGACAGATCGGCGCCGGGGAGATACTTCTGCGCGAAGACGATGAAATCCTTCACGCCCTGATCGTCCTTCCACTTCGGATCGGTCGCGTCTTTCTGAAAGCCCGCCGTCAGGACCCCGGTGACCTTGTCCAGGCCGACCGGAACGAACGTGTTTCCGATCGAGGCCGCGACGAAGTTGATAAGAGTGAGGGGCTTCCAGCCCATCTCGTTCACCTTGCGCAGCGCCTGTGCCGCAAACTTCGGCGTGCCTGCGATCAGGAGCGCTTCGGGAGCGGCGGCCTTGAGATTGACGACCTGGGAGTCGACCGTCGGGTCCGCGACTTCATAGGCGAGAGCGATAACCTTCGACGCGAATTCGTCCTTGTAGATCGGCTTGAACGCGTTGACGAAGTCCTTGCCGAGATCGTCGTTCTGGTAAAGCACGCCGATCTTCGCGTTCGGAAGCTGCGCCTTGAAGTACTTCGCGTAAACCTTGCCTTCGGTGTCGTAGCTCGGAAGCGAAGTCGTCGTCAGCGGATATTCCTTGGAGTCCGTGAATTTGGTCGCGCCTGTGGTGATGAAGGCGTCGGGGATCTTCTTTCCGGTGAGGTACTTGATCGTCGCGGAATTCGACGGCGTACCGAGCTGCCCGAACATAAACGAGACTTCGTCGCTCTCGATCAGCTTGCGGGTGTGCTCGACAGCCTTCGGCGGGCTGTAGGCATCGTCATAGGTGATGAGATTTATCTTGCGGCCGTTGATGCCGCCGCGGTCGTTGATCTGATTGACATAAGCGATCAGCCCCTTGCCGGCGTTGCCGAGCGACGAGGCCGGTCCGCTGAACGGGAAGGTGGCCCCGACCTTGATCTCGGTGGCGGTGACGCCCGGAGCGTCCGCCGCGACGGCAGCCGTGGTCAGCGTGAGCGATGCGGCCAGCGCAGCGAATAATATCCTCGACATAGTGGTTTTTCTCTCCCGTGAGCCGCCCGTCCATCCGATGCGGATTATTAGTTCGATTTTGGAACTGGAAATTAGCTTCGGCCAAAAGGAGGCGCAAGCGGAAAGAATCTACGATTTAAGGAGATTTGTGCGACATAAGCGCCGCCAGCCGTCGCGGTGTGGATGGCGTCGTATCAATTTCAGACTGAAGATTTGGCGCGGACCGCAGCAAATACCGTCAGCGGTGCTCGGTGAATTCATAGCGGTCGCGGATCAGGGTGTTGAAGAAGTCGCCCTTCGAGGCCGCCCGGCAGAACTGGAAGTAGACCTCGCCGGGAACGCCGAAATAGCTGTAGGACCGTCCGCTCGTGAAAGTGACGTGAAGCTCGCGCCCCGGCGCGTTATAATCGATCTGCGAAATCACGCTTGATGCGACCTGCGGCATACGGCCCTCGATGATCCCAACCCGTCGAATATGGGGTGCGGAACGAACGATACCAACCCGCAAACGTGTCCGAGACAGACCAGTCCGAGAGATGCCTGATGAGCCCGACAACCGTCAAACCGAAAACCACCACCAAGACCAAGATCAAGCTGGAGCGGCCGCCGCTTTGCAAGGTGATCCTGCTCAACGATGACTACACGCCGCGCGAATTCGTCGTCACCGTGCTGAAGGCGGTTTTCCGCATGGGCGCGGAGACGGCGAGCCGCGTGATGCTGACGGCGCATCAGAAGGGCGCCTGCGTCATCGCGGTCTACACGCGTGACGTCGCCGAGACCAAGGCCAAGGAAGCGACTGAGCTCGGCAAGGCCAAGGGCTATCCGCTGTTCTTCACGACGGAGAAGGAAGAGTAGGCAGGGCCGCTTCCACCCGATCGTCCAGCCAATCGTAAATCATGGCTGCCAGTCCGGAGCGTCGCCTTGCCTGAGTGCGGCTTCGGACGGTAGCGTGCAGCCGATGACATCCGATCCTGCAACGATCCTGCCGCCATTGTTCGCGTGCCTCGAGACGCTTGGCATTGTCGCGCGTCACCTCGATCCTCAGGCCCTTGGCGAAGTGATGGAGGCGGTCGGCACGCCGGATGCGGCGTTGCGCGCGGCCTATTCGGACTTCAAGCCATCCGATGCATCGGACGACGTTGGAAAGCGCCTTGTCGCCGCGAGCGACGAAGCTCTGTCGGCATTCGCCGAATTACGTGCGGCGCTCGGCGGCGGCGACATCCGTGCCGTGTTCAAGGCTCTGCGGCATCTGCCGCGTGCACAGGAGGCGCTTTATCCGCTCGCCTCCATGATCCCCGCGGTAAACAGCTTCTTTCTCGATTCATCCCTGCGCTCCGACGCCGATGTCCTTGCGCGCAGCATGCAGCCGCCGCGTGACGGCGAGACCGGCGTGATGCACTTCGACAATGAACCGCGCACGCGCGGCGGGTTCTCGCTCTATGTGCCGGAAAGCTACACGCCGGATCGCGCGTGGCCGCTTGTGGTCGCGCTGCATGGCGGCAGCGGACATGGCCGCGGCTTTTTGTGGAGCTGGCTGCGCGACGCGCGCAGCTTCGGTGCAATCCTTATCGCGCCGACGTCCGCGGGCAATTCGCTGGGCTCGACATGGGCGCTGATGGGCGACGACAACGACACGCCGAACCTCGCGCGCATTGTGGCGCAGGTGAGTGCGCGATGGACTATCGATCCCAAACGGCGGCTGCTGACAGGCATGAGTGACGGCGGCACGTTCTGTTACATCAGCGCGCTCGATAGCGGCTCGCCCTTCACGCACCTTGCGCCGGTGTCCGCGACCTTTCATCCGATGCTGATTTCGATGGCCGACGCGCAGCGCATGCAGGGGCTGCCGATCTATCTGGTACACGGCGCGCTGGACTGGATGTTTCCGGTCGAGGTGGCGCGGCAGGCGCAGCGGGCGCTGAGCGCGGCGGGCGCGAACGTGACCTATCGCGAGATCGACGATCTCAGCCACACCTATCCGCGCGAGATCAATGCGCCGGTGCTGGCGTGGTTGCGTGAGGCGTGAAGCTCAACCGCGATCGCCTTGATCTCTGCCGCATTGTTTTAAGAGTGTTTTAATAGGTGCGGAGAACTATCGCGAACCATCTTGAGAGATCGTCTTGCACGAATGTAATCGTCCCGCGATCCTTCAAGACTGTGACAGGTGGCGACGTGCGCGCATCGAAAATTGCGCGACCTAGAAACAGCAGAAACGAATCCCATTCCGCGTGTGAATAAACGTGCTTAACGTGGAGTTGCGTATGCCATGGGATGTCCAGTTTCCCCAACCGATCGATCTGCCGAACGGCACCGTTGCAACAACCCTCCGAGAAGCTGCCGATTACATCAGCCAGCTTTCCAAATCCGAGCAAGACATCAAAGAATGGCGGGTCGCGAGCGATGCCCTCGCTCAGGCTGCACATAACGCCGGATCTGTCTGGTTCGCCCGGATCGGGATGATGCGGGCGCTTTGCCGAAAGAATGCCAAGGCGGTTCACCGCGTGCGAAAGGATCGCCGCGGAAAGCAAGGCACGCCTCAAGCAGAACGGCTCACCAGAGAAGAAGCTGATCTAAAGCAGCACCTTGAGCAGTTCTGTTTGTCGGTGCCCCGACGGGGCACTTGAAGGGCTTCCCGCGGTCCGCGAGGCGTTGCGCGGGAAGCCCGCAAGATCAGTGTGATGTGAGAGGCGGTCGCGGCTTCGCGGATGTATCGCGCTTTGGCTTGCGGCCGGGGGTCTTCACGCGGGCAGGCCCTTTAACGGAAAGGGCCGCCGCGCCCGTCGCGTCGATCGTGGCCTTAGGTTTCGGTGACGTCACCGCGACAGTGTCTGTGCCGGAATCAGAACTGTTGATTCCGAGTGGGGAAGGAACTGGTTCGCCGGGCTTTGCGGCGACACGTTGCGCGACTTGATCCTGAAATGCGGCGAGCTGGCTTTTTACATATTCGCTTTGCAACTGGAGCACTTCGCTCAGGTTCTTTGCACGCGCCAGCTTTCGCGCATGCGCAAATGTAGCCCGCAGGTTGTGTTCGGTCAGATCGAATGATTTCCTCGAAAGGTCGCCGAAGGCGGTCGGCGAGCTTCTGGATTGCGTGACGTCAAACGATTTCCGCGCGGCTTGCAGAAAATCGCCAATCGCCTTCTCGGCCAGATCGATATTTTTCTCCGCAAGGTTTCTCGCCGCTTCCGGCACCTGCACGGAAAATTTCTCATACATGATCGCCTCCCTGGCTCGCCCCCGGATCGCAGTATGACCCAATGTGCGGCGTATTCATGTCCCGGAGGTCGCGAGGACCCGTGGTTGCTGTAGCCGGTTCGTGGCACTACAATGACAGCGCCGGGGCCACAGCACTCAAGACAGTTGATGAAACGATCCAGCACACTCGCTCAATGCTTCACCGCCGGTGTCATTGCTCTGGCGATGTTTTCAGCAAATCGCGATGCGCACGCGCAGTCGGCCGATCTGGTTCTGTGCGACCGGCTCGCCGCGGATCCTGCTGATCCTGACAAGCCCGCGGATGTGAAGGGCGTCGCCACCGTTGCTGCGGCCGATGTCGCGACCGCGATCAAGTTCTGCAAGCAGGCCTCCGGCGCGCGGCGCGCGATGTACCAGCTCGGCCGCGCCTATGCGGCGAACAACCAGAGCGGCGAAGCAATCGGCGCGTGGCGCAAGGCCGCCGACAAGGGCAGCACGTCGGCGATGGTCGAACTCGGCGTTGCCTATGCGACAGGCGCGGGCATTGCCAAGGACGAAGCCGCGGCAGCGAAGCTGTTCGAGCGCGCAGCGCAGGGCGGCAATCCGCGCGGCGTGAGCAATCTCGCCGCGCTGTCAGGCAAGGGTGGTGCTGCGCCTGCACCTGCCGATGCGGCCCGGTCGCGCAGCCTGCTGGCGAAGGCAGCCGAGACCAATGCGGAGGCGCAGTTTCAACTGGGACTGATGTTGCAGGATGGCGTCGGTGGTCCGAAGGACGACGCCGGCGCACGCAATCTGTTTGAGAAGGCCGCGGCGCAGGATCATCCCGGCGCGCTGGAGCGAATGGGCGCGTTCGCGAAAGAAGGCCGCGGCGGGCCGCAGGATTCGAGTGCAGCGAAAACCTATTACGAGAAATCCGCGGCGCTCGGCAACGAAGACGCCAAGGCGGCGCTCAAGCGCGCCGAATGTCCCTATGTGCTCAAGGACAAGTCCGGCAAGGTCGTCACCAACCTGTGCTTCTGACGGCAATGGAGGCGCGTTAGCGCTCGCCCGCTCTTTGCTCGCGGTCGACGTGCGAACTGATCGCGGTTTCAGTCGGGCGAGGACGCGGCGCTCGCTCAGTGGGCTCGGGACTAAAGCGGAAGATTTCCAGGCTACGCAGATGCGTCGACGCCCGCGAGACGAACACCGGCGTGTCGCCCGCGATTGCCCGGATGGTCTCGGCGCCGCAGCCCGAGCAAGCATAGGTGAACTCGAGCTTGGTCATCGCCCAGCGGACGTCCTTCACCTCCATGAGGTGGCGCCGGCAGTCCGGGCACACGATCACGGCCGGTTTCGCATCCCGGAGCGGCACGTTTTCGAGCATCTGAACTCTCCTTCCTGACCGAAAGGACGGCGGACATAGGCGTCTGAAGGCCCTTGCGCAATTGCAGGTCCCGGCGACGGGTTGAGTTTACCGCCAAGCAGGGGGTAACTCCCGGGAACTGTTGCGATATGCACAGAAAAGGTGGGTCTGCTAGAGTGCCAACCGCAGCGGGTAGGAGGCCTGATGGATCGCTGGAGCGGATTTGGCTATGTCGTGTTCGGGACATTGTTCGTCCTGTTCCTGCCGTTTGTCGTATCGCTGCTCGGCCGCGACGCGCGCCTGAAATTGCTTTCGCTGGGATTGTGCATCGGTGCGTTGCTGCTGACGGGGTTCGATTCATTGCAGTTCGTCAGTTGGGTCGGCGCGTGTATCTTTGCCGGCCTTGCAATTCGGACGCGGCTCAAGGCCAAGGTGGCCGAGGCTCAGGCGAACAAGGCCAAAGCGGATCGAACACCATTGGCTTGATGTCTTTGGTCAGGAGAGGCGAACTATGAAACTGCTTGTCGTATTTTTTGCTGCGGCGCTCGCCGTCCTGCTCGATGCGGACTCATCGCCTGTCACCGCGCAAACCTTCCAGAGCTTCACCTGCGCCGACGGGGCGAGTTTCACGGCGGCCTTTCTGAAATACGATCCGAAACAAGTCCATCTGCAACTCGACGGCAAGGCTGTCGCGTTGAAGAAGCGGTTCACGCTGACGGGTTCACGCTACACCGGCCGCGGCATCACGCTGACGATGAACAAGTCCGGCACCATTCTGCGGCACGGCAAGCGCGGGCCGACCCGATGCACCAGACAGGGATAGCGGCGTAACGAAACGCGCCGGCTCACACTGCCGCGGACGGCGGCTCTTTCTCGCCGTGGGTTCGCATCATCCATTGACGGTATTTGCCGGGCTCGCGGCGTTTGAGAGCGGGCCATGTCCAGGACATCGCGCGCCGGGCGTTGCCGTCCTTGTCCGCAAGCCAGATCCGCCCGATGCTCAGAGGGATCGGCGTGTCCTCGATGGATTGCCAGCTATGGTAATCGTCCGTCCAAACCCGCCGAATTCGATTCCAGATCGCCATCGAGACATCCTCGCAACCGGCCACCCGTCAAATGCTTTCAAAAAGCGAGAGCATCATGTCCCAACGCCTTGGTTTTTGAAAGCCGCGGCGCAGCGGAACCTGTCCGGGATTCAGGTTGCGCGCGGGCCGCTGCCCGCTACGCTGACAGACGACACAGGAGCCGCGCCTCATGACCGACCGCATTCTCGTTCTCTACGGGTCCTACCGTTCCGACCGGATGGGCATCCGCCTTGCGGATTTCATCGTGAAGGGGTTACGCGAGCGCGGCGCCGACGTCGAACTGATCGATGCGAAAGCCGTCGGTCTGCCGATGCTGGATCGGATGTACAAGGAACATCCGAAGGGGCAGGCGCCCGCCGCGCTGGAAGAACTTGCGCAGAAAATCATCGCGGCCGACGGCTTTGTGTTCGTCATCGGCGAATACAATTGGGGGCTTCAGCCGGGCCTGAAGAATCTCACCGACCATTTTCTTGAAGAATGGTTCTGGCGGCCAGCGGCCATTGCCAGCTATTCGGCGGGACGGTTTTCCGGTGCGCGTGCAGCGCTGGCGTGGCACGGCACGCTGTCGGAGATGGGCATGGTGGTGATCTCGTCGACCGTCGCGGTCGGGCCAATCGGACAATCGCTCTCCGAGACGGGCGAGCCGACCGGAGAGGGCGGCAAGGCGCTGGCGCGATCGTTTCCGCGTTTTGCCGACGATCTGATGTGGTGGGTCGAGGCCGCGAAGACTCAGCGGGCGAAGAAGAAGCCGCCGTATTAGCTCAGGTCTGGTCGCGGGCGATCAGCACAAACGCCGAGAGTGACGCACCGGCGCAAAGTATCGCGGCGCAGACGCAGGCGATCCCGAACGCGGTGGCGAGCGAAGACCCCGTGGTGGCCAACACCGCGCCGATCAACGCAGTTGTCACAAGGCCGCCGGTGCGTGCCACCGCGCTGTTCAGCCCGGAGGCCGCGCCGACGTGGTGTTCATCCACCGACATCAGGACGGCGGTGGTCAACGGCGCCACGGCACCCGCCATGCCGAGCGCGACGATGACTATCGCAGGCAACACATCGCGCCAGTAGCTTTGCGCCGCGCCGACGCGGATCATGAGAAGAAAGCCCAGCGCGACGACAATGGGCCCAATGATCAGCGGCCATCGCGGTCCCGTTTTGGCGGCGAATGCGCCCGCAAGCGGCGAGGCCAAAGCGATCACCAGCGGCAATGGTAACAACGCCGCACCGGCCTGCGTCGCGGAATAGCCGCCCGCTGTGATGAGCACGAACGGCACCAGCACGAACAGGCCACCGAGCGCGCCATAGAGCAGGAACGTCAGCAGCGTGAGGCCAACGAAACTCGGTGAGCCGAACAGCACGAGCGGCATCATCGCCCTGTCGCCGCGGCGATGCTCCACCCACAGGAACGCGATCAGAAATGCACAGCCTGCCGATATCAGCGCCACGGCCAAACTCGACCAGCCGTGCGCGGAGCCTTCGGTCAACGCCCACGTGGTGAGCCCGAGCCCGAGGGTAGCGAGCAGTGCGCCCATGCTGTCGAGCGGGTCCGATTCCTGCTCGCTGTCGGTGGGCACGGAAATCCAGGCGAGCCAGATGGCGGCCAGCGCCAGCGGCAGATTGACCAGAAACGCGAACCGCCAGCTTCCGATATCGATCAGCCAGCCGCCGAGCACGGGACCGATCGCCCCGGCCGCAGCGCCCGTCGCGGCCCAGATGCCGATGGCGCGGCCTTTCGCTTCGCCGGAAAATGTCTGGCCCAGGATGGCGAGACTGTTCGGCATCAGCATCGCCGCACTCGCGCCCTGAACGAAGCGCGCGGCGAGCAGCCAGCCCAGCGTCGGAGCCAACGCACATGCCAACGAAGCAAGTGCGAACAGCGCGACGCCCGCGATCAGCAACCGCCTGCGGCCATAGCGATCTCCCGCCGCGCCGCCGAGCAGCAGGAGTGCGCTAAGCGGCAGGAGATAGGCGTTGACCACCCACTGCAGCTCGCTGGCGCCGGCGTGAAAGTCCGCGCCGATCGCGGGCAATCCGACATTGACCACCGAACCGTCAATGAAGGCGAGGCTCGATGCCAGGATCGTCGTTGTGATGATGAGGTTCGGGCGGTCCGCGGTGCCACCGCATGGCTGGACCTGCGCGGTGGCGGCATCGGAAGACGTATGAAAAGGGGTACTCATCCCGGCCTTGTACCGGAAACGGTATCATTTAACGACCTCGAAACGATCCGGTCGTATGCTCGGTTGTTTTTTGAAAGTCATTTTTCCCGTCGGCCTTAGCTCAGGATTTGCTGTGCACAATCATTTCATTCAGGAACTACAGGACGCCATCGGCAACAGATCGGCCGATCGCAAAGTCACGTCGCTGCGCAAGGTCACGGATCTTTTCCTCGATCAAGGAAGCCGCCTCGGTCAGGCGCAGATCGAAATCTTCGACAGTCTGCTGCTCAGTTTCATCGACGACTGCGATATCGATGTGCTTGTGGAACTCAGCCGGAAACTCGCGCCCGTGCCGTTCGCGCCGGTCTCTGTTGTGCGCAAGCTCGCCACCGATCTCAACGTCACCGTCGCGAGCCCGGTGCTGACGCAGTCGCCCGTGCTATCCAGTAACGATCTTATGGAGATCGCAACATCGCGCGGGCAGGGACATTTGCTGGCCATCTCCGGCCGCACTGAAATCGGTGCGACCTTGACTCAAGCGCTGATCGATCTCGGCGACAAGGACGTGTTGCGCCGCGTCGCCGGCAACGAGGGCGCAACGATCTCGCGCGCCGGATTGTTGCGGCTGGTTGCAGCCTCAAAAGGCGATCCTCTGCTGGCGGAGAAAACCGGGCTGCGCGCCGATCTGCCGGTCCGGCTGCTGCATGAACTGCTGGACCACAGCGCAGGCGCCGTTCACGCGCGGCTGATGGCCAAGGCGCCGGCTTCGCTGCGGGGTGAAATTCAAAGCCGTGTCGAGACCATCGCACTGGAATCGAAACGTCAGGCGGAACGTCCGCGCGACCTTCGTTCGGCACTGGCGCTTGTCGAGCGGCTGGTGGAGAACCGCCAGTTGACGGAAAACAAACTGCTCGAGTTCGCCAAGGACCGGCAGTACGAGACGATCATCGCAGCCCTTGCGGCGATGACGGGCGCGCCGATCCCGCTGATCCAGCCCTTGATGCGAATTCATCGCCACGACGGTTTGATGACCGCGTGCCGAGCTGCCGATCTCTCATGGGAAACGGCGAAGGCGGTGATCCTCAGCCGCCTGTTGTCGCTGCCCGCGGCCGAGATTGAGCAGCTTCGCAAGAAGTACGAGGAGGTTTCATTTTCTTCGGCCAGGCGTGCGCTCACCATCTGGCAGGAGCAAACCATGAAGCCGCGGCGCGCCGGGTAGGCGGAGTGATCCGTCTATCGCTCACCCGCCGTGCCGTCCTTGGACGTCTGCTCTCTGGAGCCGGGCCCGGTCAGCCACAATGGCACGTAGGGCTTCTGTTTCGGGGCAGCCTTGTCGATGATGACAGTCATCATGGTCAACTGCGTGTGGATCAGGGCTGTGTCGTCGGTTTCAGATGCAGCCTTGATCAGCGTACGAAGATGTTTGAAGGCTTGAACTGACTCCATCGTGGCCTCCCCTGTGTGTTCGACCGAATGACTTAACTCCAAGGGCTTTCAACAATCTTCGCCGGCGCAGAGCGGCTTCGCTGGCTGATCCGCTCCAGCGCACGAACGACCTGATCGTCATCGAGCACGGATCGCAGGCTGCTGATCGTTGCCTCGCGGTCTTGAGGCCTGGACCCGATGTCGCGGCCGAGGATGCGACGCGCCATCTGAACAGCCGCAATGACAGTTTCCTGATCGTCCATTGTCGTGAACTCCGCTGTCCCCAGCAGCTTACCGTCCGGGTTATTCAAGGTTCAACCGGAACGCCGGCAGTTTGGTTCCCGGCAGATCGATTTTTCAGGACACGCGAGGCATCCGCCAGATGGGTGACGCTGATCCCTGATCAACGGCAAAGGAAGTGGGTTCATGAGCGGCCACCGTCCCTGTAGGCTGGGTTCCAACCACTGAACTTTTCTACGCTTTCACGTGTATCGCCCGTCTCGATGGACCCAAGAACCCAAGGAGCCAGACATGAGCAATACCCAAGCGCGCAGCGACATGAAGCTCGAGGTCGTCGTCATCCCCGTGTCGGACGTCGATCGCGCCAAAAGCTTTTATGGCGGATTGGGATGGAGGCTGGATGCCGACTTCGCCGCTGGTGACGACTGGCGCGTGATCCAGTTCACGCCGCCCGGCTCAGAGTGCTCGGTCATTTTTGGAAAGAACGTGACTGCGGCGGCTCCCGGCTCCGCGCAGGGGCTGTACCTGATCGTGTCCGACATCGAGATCGCCCGCAACGACCTGCTTGGTCGCGGCATCAAGGTCGGCGAGGTATTTCACGGCGTCGGCGATAAACACACCGGCACGGACGAACCTTTTCTGTCCGGGAGTCACCGGGTCAGCGGTCCGGCTCCCAATCGTGGCAGCTACGGCTCATACGCCTCGTTCAGTGATCCGGACGGCAATGGCTGGCTGTTCCAGGAGATCACCACGCGATTGCCCGGACGGGTCGAGGCAGGGGACACGGTCTTCAAGTCATCGGCAGAACTCGCGGCATCATTGACGCGTGCGGCGATCGCACATGGGGAGCACGAAAAGCGTACGGGCGGCAAGCACGACGAGAACTGGCCGGCGTGGTACGCCGCGTACATGGTGGCGGAGCAAGCCGGGACGCCATTGCCGGCATAGCTGCCGGGAGCGCTGCTCTTGCGGGATGTTAGCTGTGGCGCAGCCGGGCAGGGCGGAGTAGATACCCCACCCATGGACGAGGCGCGGCCGGGCCGTATGGCGAACCCATGCGGTGTGAAGGCTTGTTGCCGGATTGAAGCAATGAAAGGACAAGAGACATGATCGAGACCGTTGGCATCATCGGAGCCGGCACCATGGGGAACGGCATCGCGCAGATCAGCGCGGCTGCGGGGCTTGCGGTGGTGATGGTGGATATTTCCGACGCGGCCGTGTCGCGCGGCGTCGCCACCATCGGCGGCAGCCTCGATCGGCTGGTCAAGAAAGAGAAGATGACCGCGGCCGACCGCGACGCCGTGCTGGGGCGGATCACCGCGACCACCGACAAATCAAAACTGTCCTCCTGCGATCTGGTGATCGAAGCCGCGACCGAGAACGAGGAATTAAAGATCAAGATCCTCAAGGATCTGTGCGCAAACCTGCAGCCGCGCGCGCTGGTCGCCACCAACACCTCGTCGATCTCGGTCACCCGCCTCGCGGCGGCGACAGATCGCCCGGACCGCTTTATCGGCATGCATTTTTTCAACCCGGTACCGGTGATGCAGTTGCTCGAACTGATCCGCGGCTTGCAGACTTCCGACGACACCCACGCCAAGGCGCTCGCTTTCGCCCAGCGCGTCGGCAAGGTGGCGGTCACCGCCAAGAACAGCCCGGGCTTTGCGGTCAACCGCATTCTGTGCCCGATGATCAACGAGGCAGTGTTCGCGTTGCAGGAAGGCATTGCCTCCGCCGAAGAGATCGACGCCGGCATGAAGCTCGGCTGCAACCATCCGATCGGCCCACTGGCGCTGGCCGACATGATCGGCCTCGACACCATGCTGTCGGTGATGGAGGTGTTCTACACCGGCTTCAACGATCCCAAGTACCGGCCTGCGCCGCTGCTCAAGGAGATGGTCGATGCCGGACATCTCGGCCGCAAGACCGGCCAAGGATTCTACAGCTACGCCAAGGCGTGAGAGGAGGCGGGTTCAATCCGCCGCGCCTTACGGCCGCATGAAGGCGAAGTCCGCATCGGGGTCGCAGTTGTCAGCAAGGAAGTGCAGTTCCGACTGCACGTCCGACACGCTCCTCGTTTCGAGATATTTGCCGACCACAAGACCGAGCAGCGCACGGCAGACGCCGTCGCTGTCCTGTCCACCAGCTTTCGCCTCGGCGATCGCTGCTGCGAAATGACGGCTTGCGATTTCGGATGAGGACATGCATGTCTCCTGTCTCGGTGATACCGGCTTGAGCATGGGAAACTAGACGGCGCCTTGACCCGGATCAAACGGGAAGTGCACCCGCGCTCCTTCAAACAGCCATGCAGGAAAATTTTCTCCCGGCAAATTTTCAAATAGCCACGCGCAGCGTCTTTTTGCTGTGCTCTCGGCTTTGCAATACCGGACGTGGACCAGGTTGCCCCTGTCTGTTTGGATAGTTGTGCAACGGCCGGAATATGTAATCATCGGTCAGGCTCACAGGTTTGGTGCGGAGGTCGATATGCTGCTCATCAGGTTGCTGACTGCGGCTGTTGTTGTGATGATTTTCGCCACTGTGTCGGATGCGGCCCGCGCCGCCGACGCGTGGGGCTGCAACTACGACAAATGCGTAGCCTATTGCACCAAGGTGAGCGGGAAGAACTGCACGGTCTATTGCGAGCGGCGGCTGCAGGACAAGCGCCGCGACAAGGTCTGCAAATAGCGCGGGCGGGCATTGCGCCGGTTGCCTACGGTGGTCCGGCGGCCTAAATCAGCCGCATGACCGACCAGACAGCTCCCGCCATTCATACCTTCCATCCCGACCTGACCGAAGAAAAGATCGCGCAGCTCGTCGCGACGTTCTACGGCCGCGCCCGCGCCGATGACCTGATCGGTCCGATTTTCAACGCGGCGGTCGCGGACTGGGACCATCACATCGCGCAGATCAGCGATTTCTGGTCATCGATGCTGCTCAAGACCGGCCGCTACGACGGCCGCCCGATGCGTCCGCATCTGAGGCTGCCGATCAAGGGCGAGCACTTCGACCGCTGGCTTTTGCTATTCGAGAAAACCGCGCGCGAAATCTTTCAGGGCGATGTGGCCGAAGCCTTCATCATCCGCGCCCGCCGCATCGCCGACAGCTTCGAGATGGGCATCGCCACCACGCGCGGCGAGATCGCGCGGCCAAGGCATAGCGTGTGAGGAGCCTTGAGGCCGTAGCTCGCATGGAGCGAAGCGCAATGCGGGAGGAGGTTGGGCAGTCCCGGATTTCGCTGCACTCCATCCGGGCTACGGTGGCTATTCGACCTTGATGTCCGCCGCGGTGATGACCTGCTTCCAGCGCGCGATCTCCTCGCCGACGAACGTCTTGAATTCCTCCGGCGTGGTGCCCATGGCGACGATGCCCTGCTGCTCAAGCTTCTTCTTCAGCTCGGGATCGGCGAGGGCCTTCTTCGCCTCGGCCGCCATGCGGTCGACGATCTCCTTCGGCGTGCCCGCAGGCGCGATGATGCCCGCCCAGGTCCCGGAGGCGAAATCCTTCACGCCTTGCTCGATCAGCGTCGGCGTATCGCCGGCCGCCGGAACGCGCTCCTTCGCGGCCACGCCGAGTGCCTTCGCATTGCCGGCGCGCACCTGCTCCATCAGCGGCCCGATGATATCGAACATCACGTTGATCTGGCCGCCCACCAGATCCTGCAGCGCGCCTGCGGTGCCCTTGTAAGGAACGTGCTGAAGATTGATGCCTTCGCGGCTTTTGAGCATTTCCATGGTCAGGTGCGCCGCGGAGCCGATGCCGCTCGACGCGAAATTGAGCTGGCCCGGCTTCGCCTTGGCCAGCGCGATGAGCTCCTGCATGTTCTTCGCGGGCAGCGAAGGCGTCGCGACAATGATCAGCGGCGCGACGCTCATCAGCGAGACGTAGGTGAAATCCTTTTCCGTGTTGTAGGGCAGGTTCGCCTTGAGCGTCGCATTGACCGAATGCGCCGCGATCACGGTGCCGAAGGTGTAGCCGTCGGGCGCCGCCTTGGCGATCGTATCGGTACCGATGGCGGCGTTGGCGCCGGGCTTGTTTTCGATGACGATGCTCTGCCCGAGCGAGGCCGCGATCTTCTCCGAGACAAGACGCGCCATCATGTCGGTGTAGCCGCCCGGCGTGTAGGGCACGACCATGCGGATCGGCCGGTTCGGCCAGCCCTGAGTGGATGTTTGTGCCGATGCGCCACTGGTCGCGGCGGAGATGACGACAAGCGCACCCAGCGCGCGGACGAGGGATTTCATTTCAGCGTTTTCCTTACCCATTGCGCGGCTTTCTGACGAGCCGCAGCTTTTGATTTATTGTTCTTCTTCCCGCGCCGCGTTTGTCGCGCGGGCAGGCAGCGAATCCTACATCAAACGGGAGCAGGGTGGAAAGGTGCGCCAAGGCGCCGTGACGCTGCGACATTGCATATGACGCCATCAATGCGCGACGTCAGCGGCGGACGAACGCCGGAAAGGTCTCGCGCAGCCAGACGATCGGATCGCCGGTCAATCCCAATGCATGTAGCAGGACGGCGACGGCGAAAACGACGAACGCGGCCTTGATCATAATAGTGAGCCAGAAACCGCCGGGATTGTCGGCGCGGCTGATGCTGGATTTGGCTTTGGTCGAGGTCTGGCCCGAGACGATCTCGCCGACGATGAACCATGCACCAAGAACGGCGGCGGCGCAGAGCACGGTGATGGCGAGCAGGGGCATGGGGGCGGGCAGGGGAAGCTGCTGTTATCTGCGCGGCGTGAGGTCGATCGAGCGCACGAGGATGCGCGAGGGACCTGCCTCCAGATGGCCGTCGCTGTATTTCTGCGCGGCGCATGTCGTGATGCGGTCCTGCAGACGCGCGAACTGGTCGCCGCGCTGGCTTTCGCGGACATTGCGCGCCTTTTCCGCGTCGTCCATCGCCGAGTCGGAGACGCCGCACTGAATCTCGGTTGCGCCGTCAGCCATGAAGAACAGGAACGTGCCGGTCTGGTAATCGTGACCCTGGGCGCGAAGGAAGGTGAGTGCCATGGGGATCATCCTTTCAGGCATGAGATGCCGGTGCCCTGCAGGAGCGTAGCACGATCCGGGGGTGTGAACCGGGTATCTTTCATCGGATGCCGATGCTGACGTGCGGGCGACGCTGGCTAAATACCGCCGCATTAATGTTCGACTTTGGTCGAGTCGATATTCGCCGGGGGGGCCCGTCAAAGCGAATATCCCCGGGAGGTTCTGCATCAGGAAATGCCAGGTCGTCGGCCTTCGCGGTCGAGGATGACTCATGTCCAGGATCTTGTGTCCAAGTCCGGGGAGGGAGCATGAAGGAAGCCACGAGGCGGGCGGCCTCGGACGTGTTTGCGCAAATCGTAGCGATTACGTCCCTCCTGTTTATCGCGGGAGTCGTTTTCTACTGGCGCTGATCGGGACAACTGGAATGTCATTGGAAGTTTAAGGACACGGACAGCGTTGGTTATCGTTCACAGCAAAAGGGGACAGCACATGAGCGAGTCAGCCCCCAGTCCAACCATTGACGACCGTCTTGAAAATGCAGAGCCGGCAACGGACAAGGAAGCGCCGCTCCAGCAGTGCTGGATCGATGTCATCGCAGCCGTCAGAGAGGAACAGGAGCTGTTCAACTTTGACTCGTGCATCGAGGGTCCGGCGCGCGCGCCTGACACCGGCGCGGAAGGTGAGCCGCCGGCGCCGGGTCAGCCGAATTCATCGGCGTGTCTGATGAACGCGAAACTGATGCAATCCGAGTCTGCGGCGGAGCCATCGACGCTGATAGGGCCGACGATACCGTTGTTCGCACGAATCGTCGGCCACGGTCTTCAGCCGGCAACGCACGGGCGGCACATCGATCTGTTTCAGCACATGAAGAGTTTGTTGGCAGAGATGCTTGTGAAGCGCGGCCGGGAATAGGCCACTTCGGCAGATGGTGCGGTCCCGGATTTCGCTACGCTCGAGCGTGGTTGCGGCTGCGGGTTCAAAAAAGCTCAACGCTTGTCGAGATTGCAGGTCAGCACGTTGCCGAAATCGCCGCCCTGCTGCCAGCAGCCGGAGGTCTTGCAGGTCGCCAGCTTCGGCGAGCAGTGATCCGACACGCAGCTCTTGTCGGCGGCATACTTGGTCTTGCAGCGCGAAACACAGGTGTTGAACGAACCGCTGCATGTTGCGGCCTCAGCAGGCGCGAACAGCGTCAGGGCAAGCATAAAGGCGAGGGCAGTCGCGGAAACGATTTTGGTCACAATGGTTCTCCCGGAAATGAATTAATCCTAACTGGCTTGCAATATCCGGACTTTAACCGCGCGCGATGACACCGCCACTACAAAATGAGGGAGCCGGACAGTGTCTGTCGCCCGCATGAAGCGAAGCGCAATGCGGGGTTGCGCGCAATGTGATCATCCCCGGATTTCGCTACGCTCCATCCGGGCTACGTTTGCTGAAACTGGAGTTGTTCGAGGGAAAATCTGACAAGATTTTTCGAATGGCGGATGCGTCCATGAATTGAAATTCGCTTGCTATGTTGTTTCGCTCCGTTTCATCGCTCTTAGGCTGGCCATATACTTTCTGCCCCGTTCTGAGATTGACCAAGTTAAGAATGTTTCGGTGCGTAACGTGCCAAACATTTCATACTGACGCGTACGACCAGTTGATTGAATTAGCCCTAGTGCTTCAAGATGAGAGCGTAGATCGATGCAATGCTCGGACGTTAAGGTATGGTTAGCATACGTCCCCGGCTTTCGCTTCACATTGTGCTTGTTGCACCACATCTCTCCTATGTGCCTGCATATCTCTGACTCTGAATTCTGTTGGACAAACATTTCAAAGAGACTCACGAATATTTCTTTGAATGAGATCAGCAATTCGCCGACGATTTTCCGTTCATGCCCGTCATAGATTTTGAGGGCAATGATTTCGTCTGGGCCTGAAATATCGTCGGGAAATATTACTCTTCCATCGCGGGTCTCAGCCAAAAGAACCTTCAATTGTTCATTCTCAATCCGGGTTCGTTCGAGCTCTTGCAATAATTTCGGATCGATTGCCTGGTCTCCGCGAACCCAGCCAGTTCGGGGGAATAAATTAGTCGTTTGAACTACTGCTGTTAAAACCTTGGTGCACAAATCCTGCGGTGAGGTCCAAAAATCGACTAATCTGCCTGTACTAAGCTTTGTTCGAAAGAGTTCGAGATTCTTTGCTTTTTTTGGATCTTTGTCTGTCTTTCCTATTTCGATTTTATCAGTGTCGCCATGGAGAAAAGCCAGAACTGGGATTCCTTTTGATCGCGCGTACTCATATTCATGTTCTGTATAGCTCAGTTTATCATCGGCTAAAGAGCCGTATCTTCCTGCCACAATGACAACATAATAATCGCTGCGATCAATGACTCTCTTGATAAAATCAAGTTGTTGCTGATCGGTGGCAGGAAACAGCTCCATTCCTGCCGCGATGTATCCTGCCTTCGCAAGAGTGTTCGTTACTTGGCGCCGCTCGTCGGCCAAGTCCGAAAAAGTGGAGCTAACAAATACTTGAAAGACTTTTTCCATTTCACGCCTTATGCTCTCAAAAGAAAAAGCCGCTCTTTCAAGCGGCTTCTTGATTTTTGAACTAAGTAGCTGATCCTCACGAACATCCCGTCGTTGAGCCGCACGTGTCGCACTTCATGCACGTGCCATTCCGCACCAGCGTGAAGTTCGAGCACTCGGTGCACATGTCGCCCTCATAGCCGCGAGCCTTGGCTTCTGCGCGGCGCTCGGCCTTGGTCGGTGCGGCCTGTGCGGCTGAACCGGCTTTGCTCCACTGCTGCGCTTCCAGCTTTTCCGTCGGCGACAGTTCGCGCTCGGGCTCTGCGGTCTTGAGCGCGGTGAGGGCGCTTGCCCCCCCACCCGGCGCGCTGCGCGCGCCACCCTCCCCACCAAGGGGGGAGGGAGAAGAAGCCGTCGCGCCGGCGGACGCAATCGACGTGACGTTGCTGGAGGCCTGCGCGTCGGCAGCGCCGCCCTGCATGACAACGAGCTTGTCGGTGCGCGAGCGGGTGAGGCCCTTCGACAGATACTTCGAGGAGTTCGACGCATCCGGCGACTTGCCTTCCTCGACGCCCTTGCCGAGCGCGTCGAAGCCGGTCTCGCTCGGATCGACGTGGGCGAGATCGAAGCGCGACTGGTAGGACACTGCGAGTTCGCGGAACACGTAATCGAGGATCGAGGTCGCGAACTTGATCGAGTCGTTGCCCTGCACCGGGCCCGCGGGCTCGAAGCGGGTGAAGGTGAAGGCGTCGACATACTCTTCCAGCGGCACGCCGTACTGGAGGCCCAGCGAGACGGCGATGGCGAAGTTGTTGATGAAGGAGCGGAGCGCCGCGCCTTCCTTGTGCATGTCGATGAAGATCTCGCCGAGGCGGCCGTCATCGTATTCGCCGGTGCGGAGATAAACCTTGTGCCCGCCGACCACAGCCTTCTGGGTGTAGCCCTTGCGGCGATCCGGCATCTTCTCGCGCTCGCGCATCACGATGATACGCTCGACCAGCTTCTCGACGATCTTCTCCGAGACCTGGGTGGTGCGTGCCGCCATCGGCTTGTCGTAGAACGCGCTCACAGAATCTTGGACCGCATCGTCCTCGTCCTCATCATCGCTGATGAGCTGCGAGTTCAGCGGCTGCGAAAGCTTCGAGCCGTCGCGATAGAGTGCGTTGGCCTTGAGCGCAAGCTTCCACGACAGCAGGTAAGCGGATTTGCAATCCTCCACCGTGGCGTCGTTCGGCATGTTGATGGTCTTGGAGATCGCACCCGAGATGAAGGGCTGCGACGCCGCCATCATGCGGATGTGGCTTTCCACCGAGAGATAACGCTTGCCGATCTTGCCGCAGGGATTGGCGCAATCGAACACCGAGTAGTGCTCGGCCTTCAGGAAGGGCGCGCCTTCCACGGTCATCGCGCCGCAGATGTGGATGTTGGCGGCTTCGATCTCGCGCTTGGAGAAGCCGAGCGCGCTGAGCAGGTCGAAGCCGGGGGCCGCGATGGCTTCCGGATCGAGCTTGAGGGTGTCGCGCAGAAAATCTTCGCCGAAGGTCCACTTGTTGAAGGCGAACTTGATGTCGAAGGCGGTCGGCAGCGCCGCTTCGGCCTTCTTGATCGCCTCATCGGTGAAGCCCTTGGCTTTCAAGGTCGAGACGTTGACGCCGGGCGACTGGCCGAGCGAGCCGTGGCCGACAGCGTAGGCTTCGATCTCGGCGATCTCGTTCTCGGGATAGCCGAGCGCGCGCAGCGCTTCCGGCACGGCGCGGTTGATGATCTTCCAGTAGCCGCCGCCGGCGAGCTTCTTGAATTTCACCAGCGCGAAGTCCGGCTCGATGCCGGTGGTGTCGCAATCCATCACAAGGCCAATGGTGCCGGTCGGCGCGACCACGGTGGTCTGCGCGTTGCGGTAGCCGTGCTGTTCGCCGAGCTCGAGCGCCTGATCCCAGACGAACTTCGCGCGGGTGACGATGTCGCCCTGCGGGCAGCTCGCGTGATCGAGCGGCACGGGGTTCACAGCGAGCGCTTCATAGCCGTTGGAGTGGCCATGGGCGGCGCGGCGATGGTTGCGGATCACGCGCAGCATGTGCGCGGCGTTCTTCTTGTAGCCGGGGAAGGGGCCAAGCTCCTTCGCCATCTCGGCGGAGGTGGCGTAGCTGGTGCCGGTCATGACTGCGGTGAGGGCGCCGCACAGCGCGCGGCCTTCCTTCGAGTCATACGACAGACCCATGGTCATCAAGAGGCCGCCGATGTTGGCATAGCCGAGGCCGAGGGTGCGGTACTCGTAGGAGAGTTCGGCGATCGGCTTGGACGGGAACTGCGCCATCATCACCGAGATTTCGAGCACCACGGTCCACAGACGGCACAGATGCTCATAGGCTTCGATGTCGAAGCGGCGGGTCTGCGTGTCGTAGAAGGTCAGCAGGTTGGCGGAGGCGAGGTTGCACGCCGTGTCGTCGAGGAACATGTATTCCGAGCACGGATTGGATGCGCGGATGTCGCCGCTGGCCTTGCAGGTGTGCCAGTCGTTCATGGTGGTGTTGTAGTGCAGGCCGGGATCGGCCGAGGCCCAGGCGGCGTAACCGATCTTTTCCCACAGATCGCGGGCCTTCAGCGTCTTGGTCACCTTCTTGTTGGTGCGGCCGATCAGATTCCAGTCGCCATCGGTTTCCACCGCGCGCAGGAAATCGTCCTTCAGCGAGACGGAGTTGTTCGAGTTCTGGCCTGCGACGGTGAGATACGCTTCCGAATCCCAGTCGGTGTCGTAGGTGTCGAACGAGATGTCGGTGTAACCCTGCTTGGCGAACTGGATCACGCGCTTGATGAGATTGTCCTGCACCAGCGCGCGGCGCGCGAACTTGATCTCACGGCGGAGCGCCGGGTTCTTTTCAGGATCGAAGCAGTCGTCGCCTGAACCTTCGCAGTTCACGCAGGCCTTCATGACGGCCTTGAGGTGCTTCTGGTTGATCTTGGAGCCGGTGACCAGCGCCGCAACCTTCTGCTCCTCCTTCACCTTCCAGTCGATATAGGTCTCGATATCCGGATGGTCGGCGTCGACCACGACCATCTTGGCCGCGCGGCGCGTGGTGCCGCCGCTCTTGATGGCGCCCGCTGCGCGGTCGCCGATCTTGAGGAAGGACATCAGGCCGCTTGAGCGGCCGCCGCCGGAGAGCTTTTCGCCTTCGCCGCGCAGGCGCGAGAAGTTGGAGCCGGTGCCTGAGCCGTACTTGAACAGGCGTGCTTCGCGGACCCACAGGTCCATGATGCCGCCTTCGTTGACGAGATCGTCATCCACGCCCTGGATGAAGCAGGCGTGCGGCTGCGGATGCTCGTAGGACGATTTGGATTTGGTCAGCTTGCCGGTCTTCCAGTCCACATAGTAGTGGCCCTGGCCGGGACCATCGACGCCGTAGGCCCAGTGCAGTCCGGTGTTGAACCACTGCGGCGAGTTCGGCGCGACCATCTGCTTGGCGAGCATGAAGCGCAGTTCGTCATAGAACGCGCGCGCGTCCTCTTCGGACGAGAAGTACGAGCCCTTCCAGCCCCAGTAGGTCCAGCAGCCGGCGAGGCGATCGAACACCTGCTTGGCGGAATGCTCACCGCCGATGCGCTCGGATTCGGGCAGCGCTGCGAGGGCTTCGGTGTCCGGCACCGAGCGCCACAGCCATGACGGGACGGTTTCTTCCTCGACCTTCTTCAGGCGCGAGGCGACGCCGGCTTTACGGAAATATTTCTGCGCGAGAACGTCGGAAGCCACCTGCGACCAGAACTCCGGCACCTCGACGTTCTCAAGGCGGAACACCACCGAGCCGTCGGGGTTACGGATCTCACTTGTCGTCAGCCTGAAATCGATCGCGGCGTAAGGTGACTGATCGGCTTTGGTGTAGCGGCGTTCGATGCGCATTGTAGTGCCCCGTCTTTTGCCGGCGCTCCCGTCCCTTGACGGTAAGCCGGAGATTTCAATTTGCGAACCGGTTCGTTCGCAGTTCCTTGCCGTTCACGTCGTCCCGTATTCGGGTCCGAAGCCGCGGCCTGTTAACTCTGGTGGGCGAAGTCCGGTCCCCAAAACCGGCCTTGCCCGAACGCCCCAAACTCGCCTTTTGCGCCGCGGTTTGCCGCGGTTTCGCCATTACGCCCGGATGGCTCTCCGGCTCCGAAAAAAGAGCAGACAAACCCACGTCCCGTGACCTCGACCGGTCTGACGGAGCTGCCTTCTCGACCCTATTCGGGAGGTGCCCAGCGGGACTGAAAACCCCCGCGCCGAACAGTCCCAAAGCTAGGCCGACTCCATCCGGCACGTCAAGGATTAGTGTCGAAACCTGAATCAAATACTAAATATGGTGGAAAATGCGGATTTCCAGCGGGATGATGCATCGCCGGGTTGGTTCGCATTGCGGGAAGTATCGGTGAGTCCTTGTGGATTCGGAAGCCGAAATCTCACCTCCTTGTGAGTTCCTCCAAGGTTTGTCGCGAGCCTCCAAAATCGCGTCTTTGGTATGCGCGTATTTTGCTGATTTCGGGTGGATCACGTGCCGCGCGCGTGGTCTTTCTCCCCATCATCCACATGGTGTGGACACCGGTGTCCCGAATCCGAAGTTCGCCTGACCTTGCAGCAGGTCCCAAAGCGAACTTCGGATTCGAAAGGACACTGGAAACTTATAATTCCAGTGTGGTTTTGGTTCGCAAGTCCGCAAAAGAACAAGCTGCGGGAACGATGCGGACTTGCGAACCAACACACTGGTCGAAGGACCAAACCTGTGGATAGCCGCACGCCACCCGAAGCTCTGACCGACATGTCACCGGAAGAGCGAGCCGCAGCGCAGCGGCGAACGCGCACGATCGGCTACCTGCTGCTGGTCGCGACATCGGTCGGCTGGGGATTGAACTGGCCCGTCACCAAACATCTGTTGATGGAATTGCCGCCGCTGTCGGTACGCGGACTGTCGGGCATCATCGGCGCCGCGCTGCTGGCGCTGCTGGCATTGGCGTTTCGTCAGCCGCTGAGCGTGCCGCGCGAAAAATGGCCACGGCTCGTGCTGCTGTCGCTGCTCAACGTGACGGCATGGATGGCGCTGATGGGCCTGGCGCTGGTGTATCTGCCGGCGAGCGAGGCCGCGGTGATGGCTTATACAATGCCGGTCTGGGCCTCGGCGCTGGCATGGCCGATTCTCGGCGAGCGCATTTCGCTGCTGCGGGTGGTCGCCATGGCGATGGCCATCGCCGGACTCATCGCGCTGATGGGCGGCGGGGGCACTGCCGCGAGCTACGCCAAGCTGCCGGGCATTGTGTTGGCATTGTCCGGCGCGTTCCTGTTCGCGCTGGGCACGGTGTTCGGCAAGCGCTGGCCGCTGGGATTGCCGCCGCTGACCTCGGCAGTCTGGCAGATCCTGATCGGTTGTTTGCCGGTGGGCCTGGCTGGTCTCATGCTTGAACAGCCGCACTTCATGGCGCTCTCGTCACTGGGCTGGACCTTGTTCGGCTACTCGATCGTGGTCCAGTTCTGCGTCGCCTATGCCTGCTGGTTTGCCGCGCTTCAGCGGTTGCCGGCATCGGTTGCCGCCATCGGCACGCTGCTGGTGCCGGTGATCGGCGTGCTGGCATCTGCCGCGGCACTCGGCGAGCCGCTCGGCGTGGCCCAGATCGCCGCGCTCGGATTCACCATAGCGGGTGTCGTTCTGGCGTCACGATCCTGAGACGGTGGTGTCTCAATGCGCGCAGAAAACGCCCGTTAATACTTCATAAATCAGTGCTGTATCCCAAATGTAACAGCCCCTGGAACCTGAGCCTGTTAGGTTCCCCGCGGGCTATCGGCGGCTGACCATGTCGCCGGGGAATGGGGTTGGGGCGTGGCGTCGATTGTTGCGGACAGGGCGTTGGAGGCGCGCGTGCAGACAGCGCGTGCGATGCGATTCCCGGTCATTGCGATCATGGCTGCGATCATTGCCGCAGCGACCCTGCCATCCAGGGACGCACATGCGCAGTTTGCCTGCGTCGGGACGCTCGGCGCGAGCGATGTCACCTGCACAAACACCGGCGTGGCAGCCGTTCCGTTTCTTCAGGATCAACTCGGCACATTCAATCTGACGACCACCAGTTCGGGCCTGAGCAACGGCATCACCACGACCAGCGTTGACGGCAACGTCACCGCGACGAACTCCGGCATCAATGCCGACATGCTCGACACCTCAGCCAGCGGTCTCGGCAATGCGACATCGAACAATTCGGGGATCATCGGGACGTACATCAGCACGTTGACCGGCGCGGGCAATGCCACGTCGATCAACTCCGGAACAGTCCTTCAGGATATCAGGACAACCGCGCAGGACGGCGGCAATGCGCTGACGAATAACTCCGGAAGCGCTTTCGCGATTACCACTTCCACGGTAGCTGGCTCGGCGCTGGTTGGTGGTTCGGCGACGACTAACAACTCCGGCAATGTCGGGGGAAGTATTGCGACCACCGCTGACGGCGGCGGTAACGCAACGACCAACAACTCCGGAACCATCGCCGGCCTTCTCAATACGCAGACCAGCAATGGTGGTTCTGGTTCGGGTGGCGGCAACGCAACGTCGATCAACTCGGGCACGGTTGACTCGATTTCAAACATCACCGGTGACGGCGGCAATGCGACCGTCATCAACAGCGGCAATGTGCTGTTTAACGGAAGTTGCTGCGGTCCCCCGGCCGGAATTTTCAACGCGACAGCCATGGGTGGCGATGCGACAACGATAAACCGCGGTAACGTGAATGGCGGAGTAATCACGACCACGGGACTTGGTGGAGGTGACGGCAACGCAACTCTCATCAACTACGGAACGATTAGAGGCGATGTTTTGACTCTTGCCGGCAACACGGGCGGCGGCATGGGCAACGCAACGTTCGTCAACTACGGCACGATTTACACCGATTTCCTGGGCGTTGGAGTTGGCGCTTACAACGGGACGATCAACGGCTACAATGGAGGCCGGATCTACGGTGAAGTCGATGTGGCGGTCGGATCTAGCGGCACAGTGACATTCAGCAATGCTGGTCTGATCGATGGCACTTATGGTGTTAGCCCCACGGGCGTTGCGCTCGATCTGACTCAGGGAGATCCGTCAATCCCGACAACGCTGAACATCCTGCCGGGCTCCCGCATCGTTGGAGAAATCATTCTGAACGGCGATGTGACTGATCCATTCGCGGTCGGCACCAAAGTCAATATCCTGAGCGGGCACGACATCTCGTCCGTGCTGACATTCGGAGGCAGCGGTTGCGGATGCACCACCGGTGGTCTCACCGACACTGGCGCGGTCGTGAATATCACCGGCGGCGCGCCTTACATCATCAACGGAAACACCGTCGCCATTCTCGATCCGACGTCGTTCGCTAACGCAGACCGCAACGTGGTCGACGTGACGCGCACGATCACCTCGCTGGTCACAAGCCGCCTGACCAATCCTGCGCCGATCGGCGGCAGCGGATCGGCGGCTATCGGCTTCGCGCCGTCCGGCAACGTCGCGCGCGACATGGCCAACGACGCCTTCTCCGGAATTCCGGCGCTGGCCTATGCAAGCAACGATCGCTTGCTGCTTAGCAATCCGAGCTTCACCGCGGCCGACGGCACGAGCATCTGGGCGCAGGGCTTCGGTGGCCAGCGCATTCAGCAGGCCGATGCGCCGACACTACGCTCGGTCAGCAATTTCTATGGCGGCGTGCTTGGCCTCGACAAGACGATGCAGCCCGGCTTGCGTCTCGGTGGCTTTATCGGTGGCGGCGCGATCAACTCCAAAATCGATCTGAATTCGGGCGATACTAAAAGCGACTTGGTATTCGGCGGTCTGTACGGTCGCTACGCGATGGGTCGCGCGTTCCTGGATTTCTCGTTGCTCGGTGGTTACAGCAGCAACGACGTGAAGCGCACGATCGCCAACAACTTGGTGCTGGGCGGCTATGAGTACGCCGCAGGCAAGTACAACGGCTGGTTCATCAGTCCGGAAATCGCCTACGGTCTCAAACAATCGCTCGGCTATAACCTGACGCTGACACCGTCCGCACGTGTGCGCTATCTCGCCGCCGGTTTCGGCGGTTATCAGGAAAGCGGGTCGACCACGAATTTGACGGTGGCTTCACGCACCTCGCACAATTTCGAGGAGCGCGGCGAGCTGAAGTTGACGCACACAACAAACGCGACGCCGACCGAGCAGCTTCAGTTGAGCGGCACCGCCGGCCTGATCGCCTTGCAGCGCGTTGGCGACAGCAACGTCAACACCATCCTGCTTGGGCAGAGCCTCGCTTTTGCAACACCGGGCAAAGGCAGCATCGTCGGCTTCTATGCAGGAGCTGGTTTTGATTGGCGCAACGCCACCGGCGTTTCGGTATTTGGTGCAGCCGAGTTCACTGCAATGTCTGACCAGAGCCAGACCATCACGGGCAGGGGCGGCGTAAAGGTTTCGTTCTAGGCGCGCTGTCGCTTCGCTTCATCCACAACATAAAAAACGGCGATGCAATGCATCGCCATTTTCTAATCAGATGCTGTTCGATCTTACGGGCAGGGATAACGGTTGCCGTCGTAGTTCAGATACGTGCCCGATGCCGGATCGTAGGACCGGTAGCGCTGCATGCAGTAGGCTTCCGCATCGCCGCCGCCAGCAGGAGCGACGGCGTACTGGTCGTCGCCTACGTATCCGTCGGGGGCGTAAGCATACGAGGCATCGTAATAGTACGGGTCGTTATAGTAGTACGACGAGCCGAGAGCGCCGAGCGCTACACCGCCTGCGAAGCCGTAACCGTAGCCGCGCCAATGCCGTCCGCGCCAGTGACCTCTGTTACCATTCCATTGCCGGCCGCCTCCAAGCTGCGCGACGGGACGTCCGGCGAAAGCCTGGCGGCTCGCAAATGCTCCCGCACCCGCGCCGACAATGGCTGAGCGTCCGGCGAAGTTTCCGATGCGCGGTCCGCCGCTGAAGCTGGGCCGCGCCATGCCTGCGCCGCCACCACCACCGCCGCGCGAAAATCCTCCACTGCCGCCGCCATGTCCTCCCGGCCGCGCATCTGCGGTTGTAGCAATGAGGACAGGTGCGACTGCCAGAAGTGCGGCAGCGCCGATTACTTTGAGATTGATCATGTGTTCGAACTCCGGGTGAACTTCACAAAAGAACGGAAGCAAACATGAGATGTTCCGCGCTTTCCAAAGTTTGAAGTTCACGTTCCCACGAGCAAGCCCAACGCAGCATGAATGGATTGCGACCAAATGGTGTTGCAGCTTAGCCTGCACGGTGATGCGATACCATCGCGTGAGGCGACAGCGGTGCTTGATCCGGTTCGCTGCGTGACACGAACTCCTGACGCTGGCGCGGCAATGCGCCGGGATACTCTTCCTGCAAGTAGGCGATCAATTTCTCGCGTACCTCACAGCGCAGATCCCACGCCGCCGGGGCGCTTCGCGCGCTCAGCAATGCGCGCAGTTCGACCGTGTGATCCTTGGTGGCGTCGCTGACCTGAAGCACCACGACGCGCCCGTCCCAGAGCGGCGAGGCGCGGGCCACCTCCATCAGTTTTTCGCGGAGCTTTTCCACCGGCACGGTGTAGTCGACATACAGAAACACCGAACCGATCAGCGCGGAGGTTTCGCGGGTCCAGTTCTGAAATGGCTTTTCGATAAAGTAACTCAGCGGCACCACCATTCGTCGCCAATCCCAGAGCTTGATCACGACATAGGTCGTGGTGATTTCTTCGATGGTGCCGTATTCGCCTTCGAGGAAGACCACATCGTCAAGCCGGATCGGCTGCGCCACCGCGATCTGGACGCCGGCGATCAGATTGGCGAGCAGCGGACGCGCGGCGATACCGATTGCGAGACCGGCGACGCCCGCTGAAGCAAAGAGGCTGACACCGTACTGTCTGACCTGTTCGAAACTCATCATCGCCGCCGCGACCGTCATGATGACGATGAGCGTGTCGGCTGCCCGCTTCAGGATGCCAACCTGCGTGACGTGCTTGCGCGCGAGCATGTTGTCCTCGGCATCGATGCTGAAGCGCCGCAGATAAATCTGCGAGCCGATCTGTGCCGCGATGAGCGCGGTCCATCCCAGCAACGCGATGAACGCGACATTGAGGATGTTGCCGAACACTGTCGCGGCGCGATCCCCGATCGGAGCAACTCTGACCACAAGCGAGAGCGCCAGGACGATCAGCGCCAGCCGAAGCGGTCCCTTGCTGCGGGTGAGCAGCGATCGGGTCTTGGGATGACGTACGCCGAGCGTGTTTCTGATCGCATGAACAATCACGGCGTTGGCGATCAGCGCGACGAGAACGCCGCCGATCACGAGCGCAGACGCCGTCAGCCAATTCGGCAGCAGCCAAAGCGTGTTCAGGATCTCGGCATAACTGTAGTTGATGACGTCGAGCATCTGAGAATTCCAGCGGAGATGGGCGGTGAGGGGTGTCAACGCCCAAGCCTCCCGGAGGTTCACGCATTGCACCAAGTTGCTGTTGGTGCTGGACAATTGGCCCGCTGGATGGCATCAAACAGCCATCGCGCACCCTTGCGCGCCCACTTCGGATTCGGGCCATGAAGCTGTTTTTCTTACGCTTTTTCACGTGGTGGAACGGCTCGACATTCGGCACGCAGCTCTGGACGCGGCGATTTGGCGAGGTCGTGGGACAAGACGAAGGTGGCAACACCTACTACCGCACACGCGGCGGCAAGATCGATCCGACACTGGGATTTGAGCGCCGCTGGGTGATCTACAACGGATACGCCGAAGCGACCCGCGTTCCGCCCGCATGGCATGGATGGCTGCACCACACCGTGGACACGCCTCCGACCGAGATCGACTACAAACCACGCGAGTGGGAAAAGCCGCACCGGCCCAACATGACCGGTACGCCAGCCGCCTACCGCCCGTCGGGCTCGACATTGGCTGCCGGTCGCCGGCCGAAGGCCACAGGCGACTATCAGTCCTGGACCCCGGGACAGTAACGCCGGCGCAAACAGCCGCCTGGATTTGCCAAGCGGTGCGAATTGCTCGCCCTTTCCCCGCCGTATTCGGCGTGTTAACCGATAATCTGCGGGCGGCCCATTTTCTGTAAAATGGCGCGGACACGATTCGGTTGAATCGCATATTGGGGCCGGATCAGTTTATGATCTTGAATGTGATCGTTCCGACAGGTGTGGAGCACGATGATTTCCGGAAATCGCTTCGCACCTTGCGACACCGTGCTCCTGTGAAGCTGCGCAAGATGTTCCGAACCATCACCACACTTTCTTTCGCGGCGTTGAGCGCCGCCTTGTTGCTGCTGCCGGCGACGCCGGTCCATGCGCAGATCGGCAATATCTTTTCCGACAGGCCGCGTCCGCCCGCCAATGTGCAGCAGCGCGGTGAGCCCGTTCAGGAGCCGGAAGAAGAGGAGGTACCCGATCTTCCTCCGCAGGGCCGCCTGCTTCCGACACCGAACCGTCCGCTGCCTCCGGGGCAGGGCGCGCCCCCACCGGGGAATGTTCAGACCCAGCCGCTGCCACCGCCTCCGGGAACGGCCGCCGCTCCAGCTCAGCCCGCCGTGCCCGGACAGGGCACGCCGAACAACGCTACGGTCAATCCGTTGCCAGGTCTTCCGCCCGGTCAGAAGCAACCGCGCACCGCGCCGCCTACGGCCGCGACGCTGCAGCCGGGCGATGAGGTCGTGACCGAGCCGCCAGCGCAGAAGATCGTCAACAAGCAGGCGGTGTTCGCGGGCCTCGACAAGATCACCGGCCGCATCATCAAGTTCGACGCCGACATCGGAGAAACCGTTCAGTTCGGTGCGCTGCGCGTCAAGCCGCAGGCCTGTTACACGCGGCCGTCGACCGAAGCAGCCAACACCGACGCCTTTGTCGAGGTCGATGAAATCACCTTGCAGGGCGAGGTGAAGCGGATTTTCTCCGGCTGGATGTTCGCTGCCAGTCCGGGTCTGCACGGCGTCGAGCACCCGATTTACGATATATGGCTGACCGACTGCAAAGGTCCGTCAGCAACGGTGGCTCAGCAGGAAGCGCCGAAAGCCGCGCCAGTTCCGCCGCCTCAGCAGCCCAAGCGGCCACCGTCGCCCAAGCAGCCCGCCGTGCAGCGGCCGCTGCCGCCGCCAAATCCATTCCCGCCGTTCCGGCAGTAACTGCTTAGGCCTGCGTCAGGCACGCCAGCGCTTCGGCGCCGGTGACTGGCCGGCTTGCGGGAAGCGCGAAGAAATCGGCCTGTCCTGTGACCGCATCATCGAGCAACGCGCGATAGCGCCGCCGCGGGACTTCGACCGCGCCGAAAGTGCGCAGATGGTCCGTCACGAACTGGGTATCGAGCAGTACGAAGCCGCCAGCGACAAGGCGGGCCACAAGATGGACGAGCGCCACCTTTGAAGCGTCACGCTCGGTATGAAACATGCTCTCCCCGAAGAACGCTCGTCCGAGGCTGACGCCGTAGAGCCCGCCCACCAGCCGATCGCCGTGCCAGGCTTCGACGCTGTGGCAATGACCGATCTCGTGCAGCGAGGTGTAGAGGTCGCGGATGCGGCCATTGATCCACGTATCGTCGCGGCCCGGCTGCGGCGCGGCGCACCCGGCGATGGTCTGCTTGAAAGCCGAATTGACGGTCACGCGGAAGACGTCAGATCGAACCGTGCGCGCAAGGCGCGATGCGACGCGGAAACCATCCAGCGGGATGATGCCGCGTTTCTCAGGCTCGACCCAGAAAATCGTGGGGTCGTCGGCGCTCTCGGACATCGGGAAAATGCCGCAGGCATACGCGCGTAGCAAAACACTCGGCGTAATTTCGGACGATGCGGCGTCGCGCGAACTCATACGCCACCATAGCAGGATGCGCGGCCTTCGGCGACCGTCAAGCCGTGCCGGCAGCCTGCTTGACTTGCGGCTGTGCGGCATTCTTCAGCCGCATCACGATACGCGTTCCGGTATGGGATGGATCGCGCTCAGCCTTGGTTTCGAGTTTTTGCGCCATGGCGCTCACGATGCGCTGGCCCATGCCGGTGGACCGAGGGTCCTGCTTGACGTGCAAGCCGACGCCATCGTCGGAAATCGACAATTCGAGTCCGCTGTCGCATGACCGAAGCTCGACATGGATCGGACCGGCGCTGTCTGGATACGCATATTTGACAGCGTTCATGACCAGTTCATTGACGATGATGCCAATCGCGACGGCACGATCCGGGTCGATCTCGACAGGTTCGGCCTTCAGTGTCAGCCGTGACATCCGGTTGCCTTCGGCAGAGCGGCGTAAATCCTCCAGCAACGCCTCAAGGTACTGGTTCAGCATGACCGTCTTGAGATCCTGCGACGTGTAGAGGCGGCGATGAACCTGCGCGACAGCCGCGACGCGGCCCATCGCGTTTGTCAGCGCGGCCTTCACATCGTCGTCCGTGCTCGAATTCGCTTGAAGGTGCAGCAGCGATGCGATGATCTGCAAGCTGTTGCCGACCCGGTGGTTGACTTCGCGCAGCAGGACTTCACGCTCCGCGGCAAGTGCCGCATAGCGATCGCGTGAGGCGTGAACTTCCGCTTCCGCATCGTCACGCGCCTTGCGCACCAGTGCTTGCTCGATTGCGCCCTTGGCGGCGACGTCAAGCAGGGCGAGAAATTCTCCCTGCGTGTCCTTAACCAGATAGTCGGCAGACCCCGCTTTCAAGGCAGTGACCGCGATCTTGCTGTCCTGTGACGCGGTCACGAAAATGACCGGCGGCGCATCGGGAATCTTCTGGATTTCGGCGAGCGTCTCGAGGCCATCAAGACCGGGCATATGCTGATCGAGCGCCACCACATCGATCCCGCCTTGCTTGATGCGCGCAAGGCCGCTCGCGCCGTCGGCGGCGTGTTCGACGGCGAAACCCTGCCGTTTCAGCCCGCGCTCGACCAGCCGCGCAAGATCGGCGTCGTCGTCAATGTACAAAAGAAGAGGCGTTGCAGGTTTCATGTTTTGACAGGCGGAACCTTGATGACTGAAAAGAAAAGGCCCAACTGCCGGATGGCGTTGGCGAAACTTTCATAGTTCACCGGCTTGGTGATGTAGACGTTGCATCCCAGTTCGTAGCAGCGCTTGATTTCATGTTCGTCGTCCGTGGTCGTCAACACGACAACCGGAGCGCATTTGACGTGGCTGTTTTCCTTGATCCGCTTGAGGATATCGATCCCGGTCATGTCCGGCAGATTCAAGTCCAGCAGGATCAGCAGCGCCTGATCCTTATGCTCGACGCCTGAGCCGTCCTTGCCGAACAGGTATTTCACCGCATCTGTACCGTTGGTGAACGGCACGATCTCATTGTTGACACCAGAACGCCGAATGTTGCGCTCGATCAGACGGGCATGACCCTCGTCATCCTCGATCATGATGATTTTGACTGGCAGGCTCATACTTCTTTTCCTTGAGTTCCAAAATTCCATCGTGCGGGCAGGGTAACCGTGAACGTGCTGCCCTTGTGAAGTTCTGAGGAGACATTGATGGTGCCACCCATGCGGCGTACCAACGCACGGACGTGGGCGAGACCGATGCCTTGTCCCTGACGATCCTGAAGACCCGCACGGCGAAACAGATCGAAAATTCGCTGGTGATCCTTCGGATCGATACCACGACCGTTATCGGTGATTTCGAAGATGACAAAACCGAGTTTGGGGCGACCCTTGATCAGGATGTCGCCCGGCACGCCCGGCTTGAGATACTTGAGAGCGTTATCAACCAGGTTGGAGAAGATTTGTTCCAATGCGAGGCGGTCGCTGACGATATTTGGCAGCGGCTCGACGCGGATTTGCGTATTGGATTCAGATGCCTGATGCGCCACCGACGAGATGATCGTCTCGATCAGTTCTCTGGTATCGATCTTCACGGGATGAAAATCGCGCCGGCCTTCGCGGGTGAGATTGAGGATGGCGGAGATCAAGCGATCCATCTTGCCGATCGACGACTTGATGAAGCCGAGTGCTTCCGAAAAATCCTGTGATAGCTGCTTGTCTTCCGCCTGAAGCTCCGGCGCGGCGGCCGGATCCAGATCGCTGATGGGTTCGGGAATTGCGGCGGCCGCCGCGGCGGCGCGGCTGTATTTTGCGATACGGGTGAAGATGTCGTTGCGCAACTCTTCGAGTTCGCTGGTGAAGCCCATGATGTTCACAAGCGGCGAGCGCAGGTCGTGGCTCACGATGTAGGCGAAGCGCTGTATCTCTTCATTCGCCTCGCGAAGATCGGCGGTTCGTGTTTCGACGGTTGCTTCAAGATTGAGATTGTTGTCGCGTAACTGCTGCTCGGCCTCGTCACGCGCGCGCGTCGATCGCCGGACGAGAAAAAGTGAAGCGCCAGCCAAAAGGAGCACCAGGCCTGAACCGGCTGTTGTGACAACCGCTGCGAGAGTCTGGCTGCGGTCGGCTGCGAGAGTCTGTGCCTGGAAAAGGCGGTCTTCCTCGGCACGCATGGCTGTGGCGATTTCAGTGATGCGCTGAACCGTTGTGCTACTGCCGTCGCGCAACATTGCGACGCCGCCGGGTATATCGTCCCTTTTCACGTAGTCGACAGCTTTGGCGAATTCGGCGGACTCGCGGAGTTGCTTGCTGTTCTCGATCTGAACTGGGCTGTCGCTGGTCTGTCTTGCGAGCGTGTCGACACCCAGCAAGATGCGTTGGATTGCAGCCTCGTGCTCTGTCAGAAATTTAGGTTGCGACGTGAGGAGGTATCCTCGGGCGGCGCTTTCCGCGCGCCTGATATCCAGCAGGACGGTCGATATCTGATTTTCGACCTCGACGGTGTGAATCACCCACCGGCTGTCGTCGCGTGCCTTGTTCACCAGGACGATGGAAATGACACTGATCGCGACCAGCACCAGAAAGCCCGCGGACAGCAAGGCAATCTGCCAAAGCGTGCGCCGACGGGTCGCGTGCTGCGTCACGCGGACCCTGCGGTGTTGCCGGGATAAATAAATCTTTGAAAAAACAAACTGCTACCCCTGAAACTTACCCATAGCTGACGTTCAGGACAACGCGCAAATAGGAATTTAGTTCCATTTCTGGAACTAAACTTCAGGATCAGGGGGAGCGGTAGTTCAGGATGACTTGGTGTCGCCGGCTGCCAGGTAATGTTCGAGCCAGTGGATGTGGTAGTCGCCGTCGATAATGCTGGGCTCGCGCACCAGCCCACGGAACAGCGGCAGCGTCGTTTCGACGCCGTCCACCACCATTTCATCGAGCGCGCGCCGCAAGCGCATCAGGCACTCACCGCGGGTCTTGCCGTGGACGATGAGTTTGCCGACCAGCGAGTCGTAATAGGGCGGGATGACATAGCCCTGGTACACGGCTGAATCGATCCGGACTCCAAGGCCGCCGGGCGGGTGATACTGCATGATCTTGCCCGGCGAGGGCCGGAAAGATACCGGGTTCTCGGCGTTGACCCGGCACTCGATGGCGTGACCGTTGATAACGATCTCTTCCTGCGCGCAGGGCAAATCGCCGCCGGCGGCGACGCGAATTTGCTCGATCACAAGATCGATGCCGGTGATCATCTCGGTCACGGGATGCTCGACCTGAATACGCGTGTTCATTTCGATGAAATAGAACTCGCCATCCTCGTAGAGGAATTCGATGGTACCGACGCCGAGATACTGCATCTCGCGCATCGCCTTGGCGCAGGTTTCGCCAATCTTCGCGCGCGCGGCCGCATTCAGGATCGGCGAGGGGCCTTCTTCCCAGACCTTCTGGTGGCGGCGTTGCAGCGAACAGTCGCGCTCGCCGAGATGGATCGCGCCGCCGCGGCCGTCGCCGAGAATCTGGATTTCGATATGGCGAGGCTTGCCGAGGTATTTTTCCAAATAGACTGAGCCGTCGCCGAACGCTGCCTTGGCTTCGTTGCTCGCGGTTGATAGCGCGAGCAACAGATCGGCTTCGGTGGGAGCGACCTTCATGCCGCGGCCGCCGCCGCCGGCTGCTGCCTTCACGAGAACCGGAAAACCGATTTTCTTGGCGATGGCCATGGCGTCATCGCCTGCGCCGACACCACCGTCGGAGCCGGGCACGACCGGAATGCCGAGGCGCTTGGCGGTCTTCTTGGCCTCGATCTTGTCGCCCATCAGGCGGATATGCTCTGCCTTCGGGCCGATGAAATGCAGATTGTGGTCGGCGAGAATTTCGGCGAACCGTGCATTCTCCGACAGGAAGCCGTAGCCCGGGTGAACGGCGTCGGCGCCCGTGATCTCGCAGGCAGCGAGCAGGGCCGGTACGTTCAGATAGCTATCTTTCGCGGGCGGCGGTCCGATGCAGACGCTTTCATCCGCAAGACGGACATGCATGGCGTTCGCATCGGCGGTCGAATGAACCGCAACGGTCGCGATGCCGAGCTCCTTGCACGCGCGCAATACGCGCAATGCAATCTCGCCGCGATTGGCAATCAGGATCTTGTCGAACATTGTGCCTGCCTTGTCCCGTCATCCTGAGGAGCGAGCACTTGCGAGCCTCGAAGGGTGACGGCGCCGCATCCTTCGAGGCTCAGGCTTTGCCTTCGCACCTCAGGACGACGGCGCATTTCTATTCAATAATGACGAGCGGTTCGCCGAATTCGACCGGCTGGCCGTCTTCGACGAGGATTTGCGTGACGGTGCCTGCGCGCGTCGACGGGATCTGGTTCATCGTCTTCATCGCTTCGATGATGATGAGCGTGTCGCCGACCTTCACCTTGCTGCCGACATCGATGAACGGCTTCGCGCCGGGCTCGGAGGCGCGATAAGCCGTGCCGACCATCGGCGACGGCACTGCGCCGGGATGCTTTGAAATGTCGGCGGGCGCTGCCGCAGCCACGACGGGCGCAGGTGCGGAAGCCGAGACAGCAGGCGCGGGCTGGTAGGAGACAGGCGCTGCGATGCTGATGTTGCGCGCGACCCGCAGACGCAATCCGGCGCGCTCGATCTCGATTTCCGTGAGATTGGTTTCATCGAGCAGCATCGCCAGTTCGCGAATGAGTTCGCGCTCATCGGCTGGTTTTTCCTTGGGAGCAGATGGTTCTTTCGGCGAGGAGGCCATGTGTAATCCGAAGCTTTCTCAGTAAATGACAGGCAGGCGTATCAGGCTTTCGCCTTGGCGCCGATCTTCGCGGCGAGGCCGCTGATTGCGAGGCGATAGCCGTCGATTCCGAAGCCGCACAGCGTTGCCACGGCAGCAGATGCGACGAAGGAATGGTGACGGAAGCTCTCACGCGCGTAGATGTTGGAGACGTGTACTTCAACCGTTGGAAGTTTGACTGCGACCAACGCGTCATGGAGCGCGATCGAGGTGTGGGAATATCCACCGGCGTTGATGATGATGCCGGCCGCTTTCTTCGCGCCGGCCTCGTGAACGAAATCGATCAGTTCGCCTTCGTGGTTCGACTGGCGGCAGTCGGCGGTCAGGCCATAGCCGGCGGCGCTGTCGTGGCAAAGTTTCTCCACATCGGCGAGCGTGTGATGGCCATAGGTCTCCGGCTCGCGGGTGCCGAGCAGATTGAGGTTCGGCCCGTTGAGCACGTAAATCGTCTTTGCCATCCGAAAACCAAATCCAGCAATGTCGGCGAAATAATGCGGGTGCGCGCAGCTTCGGGCGGTTTATAGGCAACATGGAGCCGGGATGGAAGCCTGATCGGCTTCGCCATCCCCCGCCAAATCATTCAGAAATCACCTGAAAAGCCCTGTGAAAGGCTCTGAAATCGTTAGTTAACCAATCTTAACGGATATCCCGGGCGAACGGTCCTCCCGGATGAGTTGGCCTCTAGCAGGTCGCCTTGCCGCAGCGGGCTTCCGAGATTTTCTTGGCAAGCCCTGCCGCGCCGACCGCGCCCACCACGACGTCCTTTCCAATCACATAGCTCGGGGTTCCGTTGAGGCCCATGTCCTCGGCAAGCTTGAAGTTCTCGTTGAGCGTTGCGCTGATCTCGGGGCTGGTCATGTCCTTTTCGAGCTTGGCCATATCGGCGCCAGCTTCCTTCGCTGCCGCCATTGCGCGCGCCTTGTCGGCCTGTCCGCGTCCATTCAGCAGCTTCTGATGGAAGTCGAGATACTTCTTGCCGGTCGGGTCCTGCATGCGGAGGGCGATCGCCACCTGGGCGGCCTCAACCGAGCTTGGTCCGAGCACCGGGAACTCCTTGAGGACAACGCGCAGCTTCGGGTCCGCCTTCATCAGGGTGAGCATGTCGGCCATCGCGTGTTTGCAGTAGCCGCAATTGTAGTCGAAAAATTCGACGAAATTGACGTCACCATCGCGATTTCCGACAACCACACCGCGTGGCGAGTTGAAGATGAGGTCCGCATTCTTCTGGACGGCGGCGCGATGCTTTTCCGCTTCCGCCACAGCCTGCCGCTTCTGCAACTCGGCCGACATTTCCTCAAGCAACTCTGGATTTGCAACCAAGTAGTCCTTGATGATCTTCTGAATCTCACTCTTCTGCGCGTCGTTAAACGACTGCGCATGCGACGCGGCGGGCAGACCCAGCACAAGTGCGAAGGCGAGGGGAGCAAGAGAGCGGAGCGAGACCATGGATATTCCTTCGGGCTGTGTGCAGCGGTGCTACGCCGGGGTTCAATTCTTTATCGGTTTCGTATTAACGATGTCATCGGCCTTGACCCAGCCGGGCGTGCCGATCGCAAATCTTGTCTTTGCGCGCGAGGCGAGGTCTCGCGCCGTTTTCTGGTCTCCACGCAGAAAGGCCGCCTGTGCAGAGGCGAGATCGGCTTCCGCATAGTCGCCCTTGCGGCCGTAGGCCATTGCGAGCTGGGTATATCCAAGTGCGGCTTCGGGCTCCCGGCTCAACGCCGCGCGGAGAATCTTGATGGCTTCCTCAGCGTAAGTCTTATTTTCGGATGCCACGTAGGCTTGGCCAAGTAACATCTCGATGAGCGGAGCATTGTTCGACAATTGCACCGCCTTGCGCAGAGGCGCGATGGCTTCGTTGGGTTTGCCACCCTCAAGGAAGGCCTGCCCCTTCAGTTCGTAGAAATAGGGGTTGTTGGGCTGAACGCGGATCAAGGCATCGATTTGGGCTGCCGCATTGCGCAGATCACCGTGGCGATAGGCCGCGATGGCGCGGGCGTAACGTGCGGGCAGGCTGTCGTTCGAGGGCGGGTAGCGGCGAAGCACGGTGTCCGCACGCTCCATGAAGCCGGATACCTTGGCGCGCATCATGTCGTGACGAAGCTGCAGGGCAGGGTCGTCCTTCTTGTCCCAATACGGGCTCGACTTGGCCAGTTCCTCCAGCGCGCGGACGCGCTCGGCCGGCATCGGATGGGACATGTTGTACGGATCGGCTCCGGCTGCGGCGTACAGGCTCTGTTCGGAGAAGCGCTTGAACGTTTCGTACATGCCTCGTGACGACTGGCCGGTGGCGTTGAGGAATTTCACACCGGCCTTGTCCGCGTTTTCTTCCTGCTGCCTCTGGTAAGAAAGCATGGTGCGCATGATGGCGGCCTGAGGCGCCGCGACCGCTGCGGCACCCGCACTTCCGGCTCCGGCACGTGCACCCGCGACGGCGGCGCCTAAGCCGAGCAGCATGGCGATGATCATCTGGGTCTGGGCGCGGGAAATCTGTTCGCGCAGTTTTGAGAGATGACCGCCGGCAAGGTGGCCGGTTTCGTGAGCCAGCACACCGATGATCTGGTTCGGTGTTTCAGACTCTCGCAGTGCGCCGTAGTTGACGAAAATTCTGCGGCCGTCGGCGACGAAAGCGTTGAACGTGGGATCGTTGATGATGACGACCTGAATATTCTGCTTCTCGAGACCGGCCGTGCGCAGGATTGGCCGCGTGTAGTCGCGCAGGAGCTGCTCGGTTTCGGCATCGCGCAGGAGAGGCGGCCCCCCTTGCTGTGCATGCGCCGGCCATGACCCCACGAGCAATGCAGCAGCAGTCACGGCTGCGGTCGCGCGCCGCAGGACGGCGCGGATCGGCGAGCGGGCGGCTGGCGCGGTCAAGAGGGCATTTGTCATGGCTTGGTCAGCGAGCTTGGCAATGGAGCGGCAGCCTGTAGGGTGCTAAAATCACGGTCTAACAAACCGCCGAATGCGGCGGTACAACGGCGCGGCGATCCCATCTTATTGGCATGCCGAGGTGCCCAGGGAACAGCAGATTTCATGCTCGATGTGACGCTCAGAGACAAGGCAAAAGGCCTTTTGACGCCCTCCACCCGCGGCAATGTTCCGCCGTTCATGGTGATGGACGTGATGGCGGCTGCCGCCAAAATCGAGGCCCAGGGCGGTCATGTGATTCACATGGAGGTTGGGCAGCCCGCCGCACCCGCGCCGCAGACGGCGATCGCGGCCGCGCGCGCGGCACTTGATGTTGGAAAGATCGATTACACTGCCGCCAAAGGCATCCCATCGCTGCGTCAGCGAATCTCGCGCCATTACCGCGAAACCTACGGGCAGGATGTCGATCCCGCGCGCATAGTCATAACAACCGGCTCATCGGGGGCCTTTGTGCTCGCATTCCTGTCGGCGTTCGAGCCCGGCGATCGTGTTGCAATTACGTCCCCGGGCTATCCGCCGTATCGTCACATTCTGCGTGCGCTCGGATGTGAGCCCGTCCTGATCGAAACAACTAGCGCCACACGGCATGCTCTCACCGGAGAGATGCTGCTTGAAGCTCATCGCAAGACGCCGCTGAAGGGCGTGCTGGTCGCCAGTCCCGCGAATCCGACCGGCACCATGATGACGCGCGAGGCGATGGCGGATCTGATCGCCGCGGCGGACAGCGCGGGTATCCGCTTCATCTCGGATGAGATTTATCACGGGCTCGACTATGCGTTTCCGGCGGTAACGGCTGCGGAGCTTTCGTCCGAAGCGATCATCATCAATTCGTTTTCGAAATACTTCTGCATGACGGGCTGGCGCGTGGGCTGGATCGTCGTGCCGGAAGGGCTGGCGCGCTCGGTCGAGACCTTGCAGCAGAACCTGTCGATTTCCGTGCCGACGCTTTCGCAGATCGCGGCTGAAGCGGCGTTCGATGGTTGCGCCGAGATGGATGTGATCAAGCACGGCTATGAAGAGAACCGGCGAATCCTGATCGAAGGGCTGCCGAAAGGCGGACTGACGGATTTCCTGCCGGTGGACGGCGCGTTCTATCTCTATGCCGACGTCTCGAAGTTCAACGCCGATAGCTTCGAATTCGCCAAGACGATGCTGCAGCAGGCACATGTTGCGGCGACGCCAGGCGTGGACTTCGATCCGTTCCACGGAAAGTCCTTTGTGCGATTTTCCTACTCGCGCTCGACGCAGGAAATCACCGAAGCGGTGGCGCGCATCACGCGCTGGCTCGCCAAGGGCTGATTGCGGATCTCAGGGTCCAAAAAGCAAACCGCCCGCTGTGAAGCGGGCGGTTTCTTTGTGATCCGTATTCGGGTGTTACTCGCCGCGGCGCGACCACCAGCCCGCGCGGCGCGGTTGGGCGGTCTCGGTCTTCGGCTCCGACGGCGTCGGCTCAGTTGACGGCGTCGGGGTCTGCACAGGGGCGGGCTCCTGTTCCTGCTTTGGCGCGTCACCGAAGAAGAAGCTGACCTTCTCGCGAACGGTCGAGCGTTTGCGCGGGGCCGCCTCGGTCTCGTCCGGGGTCGAGATATGGTGAGTCACCGGTTCCGGCTGAGCGATATTGGCAGGACGTTCCTCGCGGACCGGCTCTGCAGGCGCCGCCAAATCAGCGACCGCCTCGGTGGCTTCAGGCTCCGGCAACGGACCCAGGTCGTCGGCAATTGTCGAGACGATTCCCTCGCCAGGTTCAGCGCCCTCAGTCGTGTTGGCTTCGTTGCCTCCACGGCGGCGGCGTCCGCCACGGCGGCCACGGCGGCGCGGACGGCGTTCGCCATTCGCGTTCTGCTCGGCGCGAGGTTCGCCGTTCTGTTCGTCCTGCTCGTCGTCGCCTTCGTCGTTATCGTTGACTTCACCGATGGCGTCATCCTGTGGCACGACGCCAGACGTATCGCCGCGATCGGCCGCCTGTGCTCCGTCACGCGCTTCTCCGCCACGGCCACGCCTGCGGCGGCGGCGCTTGCGGCGCGGACCTTCTTCGCTTTCCGCGACAGGAGCCGCGTCGGCGGATTGAGCCTCGGCAACGTCCTCGTCGTCGCCTTCGAACTCGGCCTCGGCTTCGAAAGTCTCATCATCTTCGTAGTCGTAGGTATCCTCGACCGGAGCCGGGGATGCGGCGAGCTGCGCCGCAAGGATCGCCTTGGCGGCTTCGAGCGTGTGGACGGCTTCGCCGCGGTCGATCACGTAGGACTGCTGGCCGCTGATCGTCGCATCGGCGATGACCGCCAGCGTGACCTTGAAGCTGCTTTCGAGATCGCGCAGGTGACCGCGCTTGTGGTTGAGCACGTAGAGAGCGACGTCGGTGCGCGTGCGCACCGTCAGATTGTGCGTCGGTCCCTTCATCAGGGTCTCTTCGAGGCCGCGCAGCAGTTGCAGCGCGACGGACGAGACCGAGCGGACATGACCGGTGCCGCCGCAATGCGGGCAGGGCTCGGTGGAGCTTTCCAGCACGCTGGCGCGGATGCGCTGGCGTGACATCTCGAGCAGGCCGAAATGCGAGATGCGTCCCACCTGGATGCGGGCGCGATCCTGCCGCAGGCAGTCGCTGAGTTTGCGCTCGACCGCACGGTTGTTGCGCTTCTCATCCATGTCGATGAAGTCGATCACGATGAGACCCGCGAGATCGCGCAGGCGTAACTGGCGCGCGACTTCCTCGGCGGCTTCAAGGTTGGTCTTGAGCGCGGTGTCCTCGATGTGGTGCTCACGCGTCGAGCGGCCTGAGTTCACGTCGATGGAAACAAGTGCTTCGGTCTGGTTGATCACGATGTAGCCGCCGGACCGCAGCGTCACCGTGGGCGAGAACATCGCGTCGAGCTGACTTTCCACGCCCATGCGCGAGAACAGCGGCTGGCCGTCGCGATACTGCTTCACCGCACGAACGTTGCTCGGCATCAGCATCTTCATGAAATCACGGGCTTCGTTGAAACCGGATTCACCGGCAACGAGGACTTCGTCGATTTCCTTGTTGTAGAGGTCGCGGAGCGAGCGCTTGATCAGCGAGCCTTCCTCGTAAACGAGCGTAGGGGCCTGCGATTTCAGCGTGGTGTCGCGGACGGTTTCCCACATCCGGATCAGGTATTCGAAGTCGCGCTTGATCTCGGGCTTGGTGCGCGAGGCACCAGCGGTGCGCAGGATGATCCCCATGCCTTCCGGCACATCGAGATCCTGCACCACGTCCTTCAGACGCGAGCGATCCTGCGCCGAGGTGATCTTGCGGCTGATGCCGCCGCCGCGTGCGGTGTTGGGCATCAGCACGGCGTAGCGTCCGGCGAGCGAGAGGTAGGTCGTCAGCGCCGCGCCCTTGTTGCCGCGTTCTTCCTTGACGACCTGAACCAGCATCACCTGGCGGCGCTTGATGACTTCCTGAATCTTGTACTGGCGGCGCGGGCGGAAGGCACGCTCCGGCACTTCTTCCAGCACGTCGTCGCCGCCGACCGACTCGACAACTTCTTCCTCGGCGTCTTCACCGTCGTCTTCGTCGTCGTCCGCATCGTCGGCGTGGCGCTCATCTTGATGGTCGTCGCCGCTAGGAGCGACGTCTGCATCATGAGCCTCATCGTGAGCATGCGGTTCGTGCTGATGATCGTGGTGCTCATGATCATCATGCCCGTGGTTATGGGAATGATCGTCACGGGCCTGGTCATCGCGCACGGCTACCGGCGCGGACGGTTCCTCGGATGCTGCGACCGGCGCAGCGTCGTCTGCATGATGTTCCTGGTGTTGATTGTCTCCGGCCATGGCAGCAACGTCATGAACCTCACTATGCTGGTGACCATGTTCGTCGTGATGCGCATCGCCATGCTGGTTGCCATGGCCATGATGCACGTCGTCATGGCCGTGATCTGGCGCGTGATCGCCGACCTGCCCGGCGTCCGCCTGCGCATCGGCCTCGGGGCTCGCGCCCTCGATGATCTCGCTCTGAACGCGCTCGCCACGATCGCGGCGCCGCGAACTGCGATGGCGGGACCGCCGGCGGTTGGAGCGGTTTTCCGATTCTTCCTCGGCTTCGCGATGTGCGCGCTCGTCGGCCTCGATCAGGGCCTGACGATCGGCAACCGGGATCTGATAGTAATCCGGATGAATTTCGCTGAAGGCCAGAAAGCCATGACGATTGCCGCCGTATTCGATGAAGGCGGCTTGCAGCGACGGCTCGACGCGCGTGACTTTCGCGAGGTAGATATTGCCGCGCAGTTGCTTGCGCTGGGCAGACTCGAAATCAAATTCCTCGACGCGATTGCCGCGGACCACGACCACCCGAGTCTCTTCCGGATGGGTGGCATCGATCAACATTTTGTTGGGCATTTTTGAGCTCTTGACGGCGAACGGTGCGTTCGGCGGCCAGCGCATCGCGCGTAGCCGGGTCACGTGACGGTCCACCTGATTCGGGGGTGAGGGGAAGGCCAAAACGCCGCCCGAGGCACCGTGCCGATCGCAACGTCAGCGAAACGCGACGCGGAAAAGATTCGCGTCGTATCGATGCTGGCGTCGATGGGATTTTATGACAAATCCCGTTCGGCAATAGAGTCTGGCGCATCAAGCGTCGGCCCGTCTAATTCAATGTGGCGGCAAAGGTGCCGCCGTATCCTGCCGCCGACGTCGCCAGCGGGTGTGCTGCTGGCAGTGCCAACGCGGCGCAAGATGCGCGCGCTGGCTCTCGATGGTCCGCTGCCTTGCGGCAACGGTCGCCGGTCATGAAGGTAGCCGCTCGGGCTGGTAACCGCCGCTCCGTATCAGCCGCGTGCTGCGCTGGCTGTGGAGGGTCGGAAGGTACGCTGGAACCTCTGATAGAGTGTGAGGAACTGGCGCTGCACCGGGAAGCTGAACGCGACACAACCGCAAGTTTAAACCGTCAGCCCCTCCTACATACGTCGAATGGTCGTTTCTGGCAAGGGAAGCGTCACAGCGCTGCAACACACTCGGCTAATCATCGCGGACGTGGTAAGGGGCCGTTAACTGCGCGGTTCTATTGCGGTATGAGGTGTCCGGAGGCTGCGGAATCGTTGACGAGCCACATGAATTATCGCGCATTTTGGGCTGTTGCGCTGGTGTGCGCCGCAGCATTTTTGTGCCTGTCGATTCCCGAGGCTGTTGCGGTCGAATCTCAGCCCCCACAGCCAGCGGTTGCGGCAACCTTTCCAGTCGCCTCCGACGTGCGTGTGGCCGGCGATGGCAAGCAAACCCGTTTCATTCTCGACCTCGACCGCAAGATCGATGCCCGGGCGTTTGTGCTCGGCGATCCGTATCGCGTTGTCGTCGATATTCCGCAGGTCACCTTCAATCTTACCCCGGGCGTGGGGAAGGAGGGGCGCGGTCTCATACGTGCCTTCCGCTACGGCCTGGTCATGCCGGGCGGATCACGGGTGGTTTTCGATCTGACCGGTCCGGCCAGGATTGAGAAGACCTATGTCATCGACGCAGCGAACGGGCAGCCGGCGCGTCTCGTGGTCGAGCTTGCTGCTGTGGAGCGATCTGCGTTCAAGGCCTCATCGCCGGGCGGGGACAAAGTGCATCTGCGTCCGGCAATCGTCGCCGACGCTAATGGAACCGCAGTTGAAACGACGGGCACAACCAGGGCCGGAAAGACGACGGATTCCCGTCCGGTGATCGTGATCGATCCTGGTCATGGCGGCGTCGATAACGGCACCCAGGCGGCCACCGGCGAAAGCGAAAAGATGCTGGTGCTGGATTTCGCCAAGGCGCTGCGGGATCGGATCGAGAAGAGCGGCAAGTTTCGCGTCGTCATGACTCGCGATGACGACACCTTTGTCCCTCTCGGCGAGCGTGTGAAGATCGCCCGCGCCAACACCGCTGCATTGTTTGTTTCCATTCACGCCGATGCATTGCCCAAGCGCGAGGGCGATGCCCAGGGCGCGACCGTCTACACGTTGTCGGATCGCGCCTCCGACGCGGAAGCCGAGAAACTCGCCGAGGCCGAGAATAAGGCGGACGCCATTGCGGGCATCAATCTGACCGAAGAACCGGCGGAAGTAGCCGACATCCTGATCGAACTGACCCAGCGCGAGACCCGAACGTTTTCAAACCGCTTCGCCCGCACCCTCGTCAACGAGATGAAGGGGGTCGCCCGCATGCACAAGCACCCGCTGAAATCCGCGGGGTTCAAGGTCCTGAAGGCACACGACGTTCCGTCCGTGCTGGTCGAGCTCGGCTACGTTTCCAACAAGGACGATCTCCAGCATCTGGTCTCCGAAAGCTGGCGGTCCCGCACTGTCGGTTCCGTCGCCCAAGCGGTGGACGCTTTCCTCGGAAAACGCGTGGTTTCCACGGGACCTTCGAATTAAGTCCCTTCGGGTTGAATTTGCAGAGTAATTGGTCGCCGAGGCCCTAGTTTGGCCACAGCCGCGGCTCTATAGAAATTTGGGCAGGGATGAGACCAGAATCGATCCACCCGCTAATAGCGAATGGTATAGTTCGGTTCGGAAGCCCGGTCGTGCGCCTCGGGTGATCGCGCCAGACGCTTAAGGACGGATACTGACGATGCGCTTGCTGTTGCGGTTCATGGGCTTCCTGTTCGCGGCCGGAACGATCGTGTTCCTTGTCGGCGTCGCCGCAGTCGCCGGAGCGATCTGGCACTTTTCGAAGGACCTTCCGGATTACTCTCAGTTGCAGGATTACGAGCCGGCGGTGATGACGCGCGTTCACGCCGCTGATGGATCTCTGCTCGGTGAATATTCCAAGGAGCGCCGGCTTTATCTGCCGATCCTGGCCATTCCGAAGCCTGTCATCAACGCGTTCCTCGCGGCAGAAGACAAGAATTTCTATGAGCACGGCGGCATCGACTTCACCGGCATGGCGCGCGCCGCGGTTCTCTACGCTCAGAACTACGGATCCAACCGCCGCCCGCAGGGTGCGTCGACCATCACGCAGCAGGTCGCGAAGAACTTCCTTCTGACCAACGAAGTCTCATTCAACCGCAAGATCAAGGAAGCCTTGCTGGCGATGCGCATCGAGCGCACCTACACCAAAGACAAGATCCTCGAACTGTATCTGAACGAGATCTATCTCGGCCTCAGCGCCTACGGCATCGCGGCTGCATCACTGGTCTATTTCGACAAGTCGGTGAACGAACTGACCATCGCAGAAGCTGCCTACCTGGCTGCGTTGCCGAAGGCGCCCTCGAGCCTGCATCCAGTACGCAACCGCGATCGCGCTATCGAGCGCCGAAACTACGTGATCGATCGGCTGGCTGAAAACGGTTGGATCAAACCGGCTGATGCTGTCGCCGCCCGCAAGGAGCCGATGATCGTCACGTCCCGCTCCAATGCGGCGCATATCTTCGCTGGCGAATATTTCGCGGAAGAAGTCCGCCGCGACATCTTCGAGCGTTACGGCGAAAAGAAGTTGTATGAAGGCGGCCTCTCGGTGCGCACCTCGCTTGATCCCAAACTTCAGATGATGGCGCGCAAGGCGATGGTGGCTGGCCTCGTCAAGTTCGACGAGGCCCAGGGCTGGCGCGGCGCGCCGCACAAGATCGATCTCGTTGGCGACTGGGGCGTGAAACTCGCGGAAGTCAAATCGCTCTCCGACATCTCACCGTGGCGGATGGCGGTGGTGCTTGAGACCAGCGACCAGTCAGCACGGATCGGCTTTCAACCCGGACGTGAGCTTGGCGGCGCGGTCTCCAAGACTCGCGAAACAGGTTTGATCTCGCTGGACGGCGTGAGGTGGGCGAAGGCAGCCGCCGGTCCGACGCGTTTCAAGACGCCGACCGCGGTGACACAGGTGCTTGCACCGGGCGACGCGATCTATGTCGATCCGTTGCTGGACAAGGACGGCAACAAGGTTGAGGGACAGTACAGGCTCCGTCAGATACCGGAAGTTTCCGGCGCGATGGTTGCGATGGATCCGTGGACCGGCCGCGTGGTGGCCATGGTCGGCGGCTTCTCGTTCGACCAGAGCCAGTTCAACCGCGCGACGCAAGCTTATCGTCAGCCGGGTTCGTCCTTCAAGCCGATCGTCTATTCGACCGCGATGGATAACGGCTACACGCCGTCAACTGTCGTCGTGGACGCGCCGATCGAAATCGATCAGGGGCAGGGCGCCGGTGTCTGGCGTCCGGAAAACTACTCCACTGGAAAGTATTACGGACCGACCACGCTGCGGAACGCGCTGATCAGGTCGCTGAACACGGTGACGGTGCGCCTCGCGCAGGACGTCGGCATGCCGCTGATCGGCGAGTACGCCAAGCGCTTCGGCATCTATGACGAGTTGCCGAACTATCTGTCCTACGCGCTCGGAGCAGGCGAGACGACCGTGATGCGCATGGTCACCGCCTATTCGATGTTTGCCAACGGCGGCAAGCGGGTGAAGCCGACGTTGATCGATCGTATTCAGGATCGTTACGGCCACACCATCTTCAAGCACGATCAGCGCGAATGCCGCGGCTGCGACGCCGGTGATGGCTGGAAGAACCAGCCCGAACCGTCGCTGGTCGATCGCCGCGAGCAGGTGCTCGATTCCATGACCGCCTACCAGATCACGTCGATGATGGAAGGCGTCGTGCAAAGCGGCACCGCGACCGTCTTGCGCGAGGTTGGCAAACCGATTGCGGGCAAGACCGGCACGACCAACGATGAGAAGGACGCCTGGTTCATCGGTTTCTCACCCGATCTCGTGGTCGGTGTCTATATCGGGTACGACAAGCCGCGGAATCTCGGCAGAGGCGGTACCGGCGGTCATCTCGCCGCACCGGTTGTCAAAGACTTCATGAAGCTTGCGCTCGCCGACAAGCCTGCCGTTCCGTTCCGCGTCCCTGCGGGTATCAAGCTGATCCGTGTCGATGCCAAGAGCGGTATGCGCGCAGGACCCGGTGATAGCGGCCGGACGATCCTCGAAGCCTTCAAGCCCGGAACCGCACCGCCTGACAATTACTCTGTCATTGGCGTTGCCGACGCTGACGGGCGCTCACCCGGCGTTTCGCCGGATGCAGACCGCGCCATCTTCCGGCCGGGTACCGGCGGCTTGTACTAGCGCAACCCTATAAAGTTGCGCTGGTCACCGTCAGCCGTTACATCCCTCACATCCTTTGAATCGCAGCGTCGCTGCAAGCTGGAATTGTCATGCGCCCCGAAATCGAACGCCTTGTTGAAGAGATCAAGCAGTCAGTCGGGCTGCTGAGGAGGCATCTTTGACGTCGATGCTGCCACGGCGCGCCTCGCCGAACTGAACGCTCTCGCCGAAGATCCCAATCTCTGGAACGATCCGCAGAAAGCCCAGAAGCTGATGCAGGAGCGGACCTCGCTTGAGAATCAGCTCACCGGCATTGGCAAGATCGAGCGCGAACTCGAAGACCAAACCGGCATGATCGAGCTTGGCGAGTCCGAGAAGGACGAGAGCGTCGTCCTTGAGGCTGAGAACGCGCTCAAGGCTCTGAAAAAGGACGTCGCGAAGCAGGAGCTGGAAGCGTTGTTGTCGGGTGAAGCCGACAGATTCAACACGTACCTCGAAGTCCACGCCGGTGCCGGCGGCACCGAGAGCCAGGACTGGGCCTCGATGCTGCTGCGCATGTATACGCGCTGGGCGGAGAAGCACGGTTTCAAGGTCGAGTACCTTGAAGAGACCGAAGGTGAAGAAGCCGGTATCAAATCCGCAACAGTCCAGATCAGTGGTCACAATGCTTACGGCTGGCTGAAGACGGAGGCAGGCGTGCACCGGCTGGTGCGGATATCGCCGTTCGATTCCAACGCCCGGCGGCACACGTCATTCTCGAGTGTTGCGATTTTCCCGGTGGTCGACGACAGCATCAAGATCGATATCAAGGAATCTGATGTGCGCACCGATACGATGCGTTCAGGCGGTGCAGGCGGCCAGCACGTCAACAAGACTGAATCCGCCGTGCGGTTGACGCATATTCCGACCGGCGTCGCCGTGGTCTGTCAGGCAGGGCGTTCACAACACAAGAACAGGGCGCAAGCCTGGGACATGTTGCGCGCGCGGCTTTACGAAATCGAGCTGAAGAAGCGTGAGGAGAAAGCCGCCGCCGATCAGGCCGCCAAGACCGACATCGGCTGGGGTCATCAGATCCGCTCGTATGTATTGCAGCCGTATCAGATGGTGAAGGATCTGCGCACCGGTGTGCAGACCTCCGACACGTCCGGTGTGCTCGACGGCGATCTCGATGACTTCATGGCCGCGACGCTCGCGCAGAAGGCGTTCGGCACCACGCCCGGCGCCATCGAGGACGTGGATTAAACGCAGAACCGGGTTGTCGCGAAACGGGTGGCTTCGCCCCGGGCCACCGCGTATCCCTTGGCCATGGCTGTGGTCCAAGAGCGACTTCCCGAAACCGAGCTGCGGATGGATGAGCGCGACTGGTCGCGGCTGATCTTTCTGTCGGTTCTCTGGGGCGGCACGTTCTTCTTCACCGGCGTGGCGTTGAAGGAGTTGCCGCCGCTGACGCTGGTCTTTCTGCGTCTGTCGATTGCGGCGCTGATCCTGCTGCCGATGCTCTGGATCAATCGCATCCCGTTTCCGGTCGGTATCGCGGGGTGGCGGCCCTATGCGGTGATGGCGCTCATCAACAACGTGATGCCCTTTTCGCTGATCGTTATGGGGCAAACCTACATTCCGGGCGGCACGGCATCGGTCGTCAACGCCACGACGCCAGTATTCACCGTTCTCGTCGCGGCGGCTTTCGGCGAAGAAAAACTGATCCTCCGGCGCGTTGCCGGAGTGCTGCTCGGTCTGTGCGGCGTCGTCATTTTGAAGGGCTATGATTTCGATCTGATCTCCCGACAAAGCATCGGTATCGCGCTTTGTCTTGGCGCCACGATCTGCTTCGGATTTTCTGCGCTCTGGGCGACGCGAAAGCTGGCCGGTTCCCCGCCGATCGGGACCGCAACGTTTCAATTGATTTCGGCCAGCATCATGATGCTCGTTCTCGCAACAGTCATCGATCGACCCTGGCAACTGCAAATGCCGGGGCACGTGACGTGGCTGGCGGTTCTCGGCCTGGCCTCTCTCTCGACCGCGCTGGCCTTCATCATTTTCTTCCAGATCGTCATTCGATCTGGCGCAAGCAACGTGATGCTGGTGACGCTTCTTGTTCCGGTCAGTGCGATCCTGCTCGGATACTTCATTCTGGACGAGAGGATCGAGGCCCGCGAGATCGTCGGCGCGCTCGTCATCGGGAGCGCGCTGCTGGTGATGGACGGCAGAGTGTTTCGTCTGTTCAGCCGCTCAGGAGTTGGGACTTAACCCTGACTGAGGCGGATGCCGGCGCGGAGGAATTTTTGCGGGTCCACGGCGTCGCCATCGATCCGCGTTTCATAGTGCAGGTGAGGGCCGGTGGATCGTCCGGTCGAGCCAACCTCGCCGATCACCTGGCCGATTGTGATACGCTCGCCGACCTTGACGTTGATGGCCGACAGATGCCCGTAGCGCGTCGACAGGCCGTTGCCGTGATCGATCTCTATCATGCGGCCATAGCCGCCGCTCCATCCGGCGTTGATGATCTTGCCGTTGGCGGTGGCGCGGACCGGATCACCGGTGGAAGCGCGAAAGTCCAATCCGCTGTGCATCGCGGGGCGACCGAGAAAAGGATCGCTGCGCACCCCGAATCCGGAGGAGAATTCGACATTGCCGACAACCGGCTTGCGATACGGCACAAGCGACAGGGTGCGCGTGAGTTTATCGACCTGCGCACGCGTCAGATTGATCCGGTAAAGCTGGCGTTCGAATGCCTCCGCGGTTGACGGCGGTTTCACCGGTATGAACGGTCCGCCCATTCCACCCTTGGGCGTCGCGGCTTCGAGCTGCGCCATATCGAGACCGAGGTCGGTAATCACGCTGCGCATCCGGCGCATGCGCGACTCGTAACCTTCCTCGACTGAATTGAGCGTAGCGGTCTGACGCCCTTCGACCTTGTCGAGTGCCGTCTGCAGGTTCGTCAAGACGTTGTCGACACCGCTAGCCTTTGCGAATTCCGTACGCGGGCGCGCAGCAGGAGGTGTGCGGGATTCGAGCCGCGCTTCGCGATCGGGCGGTGTAACGAAGATCACCGTATCGTTGATCGGCGATGGTTTGGGAACGCCTGTCGCCGCGCCGGCATCAGTCGACTGCGGTCCGCGTGCCGCCGGCTTGATCGAGCCGGTGGGGGCGGTGTCCGGCATGGTATTGAGGGCTGCGGCACGCTGCTCCAGCAACGCCTGCCGCCGCATGATCTGGTTGAGCTTCTGGTCGTACTGCTCCTGATCGAGCAGTTGACGGCTGGTGGTGCGATCGACACGCGCGCGCAGCTCGGCAATGCGGTCCTCGTAGGCGTACTGCATCTCAGCCTGGCGGGCGATGAGGCGAGTCAGCACGTCGTCGCGGAAAGCGAAATAGGTGGCCGTCGCTGCGGACCATGCACCCATGATGACGATGGATCCCGCCACGATCCAGAACACGACCGGCCCGAACCGCACAGCCTTGCCGTGATGGACAATGGTGTAGCCATTGCGGTCGGGGCGATGATAACCATGCGCCGGACGCCGCTGGGGCGTCCTCGCATGATCATGCGCATGGTGGTGATGTGGATGTTCGGGATAGTGGGCGGAACGGTTCGGCATCGGTACTCCCGCACCGACCGAAAGTGCTCCGGACGGCTCATTGCAGACGCCGATTTGAACCTTTCATGGTTAATTTTCGGGAAACGGAATGGAATTCCTAGGCGAGGCGTGCCGCCGCGAGCACCTCGTCAGCATGGCCGTCGACCCTCACATTGCGCCAGATTTTGACGATCTTGCCATCGGCATCGATCAGAACTGTTGTCCGAGCAATCCCCATGAACGTCTTGCCGTACATCGATTTTTCGCCCCAGACGCCATAGGCCTTCAGCATTCCAAGCTCTTCATCGGAAACGAGCGGAACCGCAAGTTCGTGTTTGTCGCGAAACTTTTCCTGTGCGGCGATCGGGTCAGCCGAGACGCCAAGAACGGCAGTCCGTGCTTCCGCAAAGGCATCGGCGAGTCGGCTGAAGGCTATGGCCTCAAGGGTGCATCCCGGCGTGTCGGCGCGTGGATAGAAGAAGACCACCAGTTTGCCGCCGGCGTAGTCCGCCAGCGATACCGACTGTCCGCCGTCGCGGGGTAACGCGAATGCCGGCGCGGATTGCCCTTCGGTAAGGGTTCCGGCCTTGTGAGCAGGGGTGAGTGCTGCGGGTTTTCTGGCAGGTGCGGTCTTCGCGCGGGAACGCTTTGGGGCGGTCGTAACGGCCCTTTTTGTTGCCGTGCTTTTTGCAGCACCGCTTTTAGCCTTGGCCTTCTTCGCTACTTTCCGCGCGGCTGCTGCGCTCGGCTTTTTGGCGGCGCCCCGTTTGGCGGTCTTGGTTTTTGCGCCCTTGGCCTTTGACGTCGATTTGGATGATTTCTTACGCGTTTTCTTGGACATACGCCTTCCTTTCGTCGCTTTCAGCGGGGTATTTTGGCATTCGCGAGACTCGCAGCCGGATCATTAAAGCGGCCTTCTTCGGCTGGGCAAATCTGGCGTCCCCGAGGTATGGTGAATAGCCAACATACTGAATTTACGACTCTCGCACGCGGGCGGTCGAACAACGGGCGATACAGAAAACTAAGACCGGGCTTCTAGTCTGGCGACACTCCGACGGAGCGAGTCTCCAGTTTGACGTTTTGACGCCCGGCGGCTCGACCAGGCTGACTATCAATACCGAGAGGCAATGCCGAGATCAGAGCCCCAAAAAGCCTTCGCGAAGGCTGCAGACGAGCACCGGCATTGGGATGATTCCGGATGGAATCACCATGACGATGCGGCGTGTGACCGGGCGATCAAGCTCCTCAACCGGCCAAGCATCGGAATTCATCGGGTCACGGACTGGTTTCGCGGGCTGCGCCGCAGGATCGCCGGCAGAGTGTGGATTGGGCGAACCGCAATCGTCCTGATGTCGCTCGGCGTTATCTTCGCCGCGGGTTTTGGCGCGTTGTGGCTGCGGCTTGGCGCGGGGCCGGTCAATCTCGATGTTGTCACGCCGTGGCTCGCATCGGCGATCGAGGAGAACATCGGGCGCGATCACACTGTTGAAGTTGGAGGCACGCAGATCGAGCGTGCCGGACGGATCAGGATTGCGGTTCGGCTGCGCGACATCGTTGTTCGGGATCAGGCGAGCAACATCGTCGCGAGCGCTCCGAAAGCCGAAGTGAGACTCTCCGGTACGGCGCTGTTGATGGGGCGCTTGCGTGCCGAGACGCTGCGTCTTGTGGGCGCAGAACTTGCGGTCAGGATCACGCCCGACGGGCGCGTGATTGTTTCAACCGGTCAAAGCAACAGCCCGCTCGCGACCGGCAAGGTTCCTGTTAAACCCGAGCCTCAAGCCGTTTCTGCCCCGCCGCCACTCCCGTTCCAGGCATCGCCGGCGCCGCCCACAGTCCCGGCCACTTCGGCCGCGGCTTCGAATGGCACCGGCGGGCTGCTCGCCGCGCTTGAGTGGCTCGACGGTCTCAGCGCCAAAGGGCTCGACGGTCAAAGCCTCAACGAAATCGGATTGCGCAACGGTGTGCTGACGGTTGAAGATCAGCGCAACGGAGGCGTTCTCAACTTCAACAACATCAGCCTTAGCCTGCGGCGTCCGCATGGCGGCGGCGCTGCTTTCAGCGTCGGCGAGGAAGGCAAGAACGGCTGGGAACTGAAAGTGGCCGTGGGGGCGCCGTCGAATGGTGTGCGCTCGATCGACATCAGCGCGAACAAGGTCCCGACCAACAATCTGCTGCTCGCAGCCCGGCTGAAGGACTTTACCTATGCGGCGGATATGCCGCTCAGCGGTGAGTTCAAGGGCGAGATCGGCCGCGACGGGCTTCCGACCTATTTCCGGGGCGAGATCGTCGCCGGCAAAGGCACGATCGTCGATCTCAACGTGCCGGACTATCCGATGGTGATCGACCACGCCGATGCGCGAGTCGAATGGGATGCCGGTCGCCGGGTCATGGTGGCGCCATTTCATGTCAACGCAGGCGCCAATCGCATCACTTTGCTGGCGCACCTCGAACCTCCCAACGACAGCATACCGAACTGGCAGCTCGGCTTGAGTGGCGGAACCATCCTGCTCGCCGGCAACGACGGAGAAGCGCCCTCGATCTTCAATCGCATCGCTGTTCGTTTGCGGTTTGATACCGAAAACCGGCGCGTACTTTTGACCCAGTGCGATATTAGCAACGGCGAGATCGGCATCGCGGGGTCGGGAAGCATCGATTATTCGGGCGAGGCGCGTTTGAGGCTCGGAATGGCGGCGACGCCGATGCCCGTCTCCGTGTTGAAGCGCATCTGGCCTGTCCTGATTGTGCCGGAGGTGCGCGAATGGATCACGGAGCGGGTGGACCGCGGAACGGTGCAGCGGCTCGACATTGCCGTGAATGCGCCGGTGCATACGCTTGTACGCGGCGGCCCGCCGATTCCGGACGATGGCCTGTCGGTGAATTTTCTGGCGAATGGCCTGACCGTGCGGCCCGTCGATGACATGCCTTTGGTTCGCGATGCCGACATGAAGGGCCGCGTGAGCGGGCGGACGGTGAACATCAACGTGGGCCAGGGCGCGGTCGATACGCCGGCCGGACGAAGACTCGGCATTTCCGATCTGACGTTTGAAGTGCCGGATCTCGCGCCGAAGCCTGCGCCCACCAAGGTGCGTTTCCGGATCGATGGTCCGGTTCCTGCTGCCGCCGAGGTCCTGCAATCAGAGCGGCTGCGCGAAGCGGGCGACACGGTGATCGATCCCAATTCGAGCAAGGGCACGGTGTCCGCGATCGTCACGCTTGCGATGCCTTTGAAGAACGCGTTGACGAAAGCCGACACGACCTATTCGATCAATCTCGACCTCGGCGCACTGGCCGTCGACAAGCTCGCGATGAATCAGAAGCTCGAAGCAAATTCGCTCAAGGTCGTCGCGGACAATCAGGGCTACCGCGTGAGGGGCGACGTCAAGATTGGCGGACAGCCCGCGGCGCTTGACTACCGCAAGACGAGTGATGGCGACGCCGACGTGCGTGTTTCGGCGACCCTCGATGATGCTGCCCGCGCGCGCCTTGGCGTCGATCTGGGACAGAGCTTGAGCGGCGCGATTCCGATCAAACTGACCGGCAAGATTGCCGGCGGCGAAGGCGACAATCGTGACAACCGCTTCGGCGTCGAAGCCGACCTGACCGCAGCGCGCATCGACAACCTGTTGCCGGGCTGGACCAAGGTCGCAGGTAAAACGACCAAGATGACTTTCAATGTCGTTCAAAAGCCTCAAGGGACGCGCTTCGAAGATATCGTCGTCGACGGCAACGGCACGTCCATCAAGGGTTCGCTGGAAATCGACGACAAGAACGATCTCCTCAATGCATCCTTTCCGACATTTGCGCCATCGGAAGGTGACAAGGCGAACCTGAAGGCCGAGCGGCAACCGGATGGAATGCTCAAGGTCACGATGCGTGGCGACGTGTTCGACGGCCGCGGCTTCATCAAGAGCGCGATGTCGGGCAGGGATCAGAACACCAAGGAAAAATCGAAGAACTTCGACATCGATATCGACGCCAAGCTCGGCGCGCTTGCGGGCTTTTATGGCGAGGCGGTTCGCAGCATAGACCTGAAACTCACGCGCCGCGCCGGAACGATCAGGTCGTTTTCGCTCAGCGGCAAACTCGGACGCGATACGCCTGTGATGGGCGATCTGCGCGGGCGGGGGCAAGGGCAGGGCCGCGACGTGATGTATCTCGAGACGAACGACGCGGGTGCGTTTTTCCGTTTCAGCGATACCTACGCGAAAATGAATGGCGGCAAGATGTGGATCGCGGTCGATCCGCCGACGTCCGACACGTCGCCGCAGGAAGGACTGTTGAACGTTCGCGACTTCACGATCAAGGGCGAAGCCGCGCTCGATCGCGCGGTAGCTAACGCACCGGGAGCGAATTCGCAGGGCGTCGGATTCTCTGGAATGCGCGCGGAGTTTACGCGCCAGAGCGGCCAGTTGCGGGTCAAGGACGGCGTTCTTCGCGGCCCGACAATCGGCGCGACCATCGAAGGGGTCATCGATTATCCTGTTAATCAGGTGAAGATGAGCGGCACCTTCGTTCCGCTCTACGGCCTGAACAACATGTTCGGGCAAATTCCAATCGTCGGACTGTTCCTTGGCGGCGGCAGCAATGAAGGCTTGATCGGCATCACCTACGAAGTCGTCGGAACGCCTGGCGCGCCGGTCCTGCGGGTCAATCCGATTTCGGCAATGGCGCCCGGCGTGTTCCGCAAGATCTTCGACTTCAACACTGGCCGGCAGGCCGTTCCCACCGACCTCACCACGCCCCAGCAGTGACAGCATTTCAGGTTCAGGATCCGGATTACGAGGCGCGCGTCCGAAAGACGTTCGCAGGTCAGCCGACGGTAATCACGCTTGGAATAACGCTGGCCAAGATCGAGCCGGGAACGCTTGAACTGCGGATGCCGTACGATGCGAAGTTCTCGCAGCAGAATGGTTTTCTGCATGGAGGCGTCGTCTCTACGGGACTCGATACGGCGTGCGGGCTCGCGTCTTACACGCTGATGCCGGCGGCGGCGGACATTCTTACCGTCGAATTCAAGGTCAATCTGCTAGCGCCTGCCAAAGGCAGGACGTTCCGATTTGTCGGCAATGTCGTAAAGGCGGGCCGCACCCTGGTCATCGCGGAGGGGCGCGCGTTCGCCAGTGACGGCGACCGCGAGAAACTGATCGCCACGATGTCGGCGACCATGATGACGATAACGCGCCCGAGTTAGCCTCCGCCGGATTTCTAGACCGGCTTGAGCAACACGTGCTTTTTGCGGCCCATCGACAGCTTGATGACGCCTTCCGGCGTCAGATCCTTCGGTGTCAGGACCATCTTTTCATCGGCGATGGCAACGTCGTTGACGCGCAGGCCGCCGCCTTTGATCTGACGCCGCGCCTCGCCATTGGACGCCACAAGACCCGCCTTGACGAACAGTCCAAGCACCGGCGCGCTGGCGTCCAGTTCGGCGCGTGAAATTTCCAGCATCGGCAGATCGCTGGCGATCGCGCCTTCCTCGAAGGTCTTGCGTGCTGTCTCCGAGGCGGCCTCCGCTGCTTCGCGGCCGCGAATAAGCGCGGTCGCTTCGGTCGCCAGCACTTTCTTGGCCTCGTTGATGTCCTGGCCCTTGAGCGCGGCGAGCTTCGCGATCTCATCCATCGGCAGAAGAGTGAACAGCTTCAGGAAACGCTCGACATCACCGTCCTCGGTGTTGCGCCAGAACTGCCAGTAGTCGTAGTCGCTAAGAAGATCGGCATTGAGCCACACCGCGCCGGCGGCGGTCTTACCCATCTTGGCGCCCGAGGATGTCGTCAGCAGCGGACAGGTCAGCGCGTAGAGCTGATGCGTACCCATGCGGCGGCCGAGATCGATGCCGTTGACGATGTTGCCCCACTGATCAGAGCCGCCCATCTGCAAGTTGCAGCCGTAGCGCCGCGACAGCTCGACGAAATCGTAGGATTGCAGGATCATGTAGTTGAATTCGATAAACGACAGCTCCTGCTCGCGCTCCAGCCGCATCTTCACCGAGTCCATGGTCAGCATGCGGTTGATCGAAAAATGCCGGCCGACGTCACGGAGCATCTCGATGTAGTTGAGCGCCGTCAGCCACTCTGCGTTGTCGGCCATCGCGGCATCGGTTTTGCCCGCACCGAATTTGATCAGCTTGGTGAAGGTTCCCTTGATGCTTTCCTTGTTGGCATCGATCTGGTCGTAAGTCAGAAGCTTGCGCGTCTCGTCACGGCCAGAGGGATCGCCCACGCGGGTGGTGCCGCCGCCCATGAGGACGATGGGCTTGTTGCCGGTTTGCTGAAGCCAGTGCAGCATCATGATCGAAAGCAGATGCCCGACGTGCAGGGACGATGCCGTGCAGTCGTATCCGATGTAGGCCGTCACATCGCCCTTGGCGGCAAGCGCATCGAGTCCGGCGGCGTCCGAGATCTGGTGGATGAAGCCCCGGCTCTGAAGGACGTTGAGGAAATCGGACTTGTAGGCGCTCATGGCGGCACTCTTTAACGATTCAGCTATTTAGCGTTTATTTGGGCCTGTGGTGTATCAGGTCCAGCGTTGGATTCAACCGAGCGTATTTCGCGAAAGTCAGCACCGCTTGGACTGAGAATGCGCGTAAATAAGGGCATTTCTGCCCGAAGGAGAGGCCTTTGCTGAAGGCGATCGGGCTGATGAGCGGCACGTCCCTTGATGGGGTCGATGTCGCGCTGATTGAGACGGACGGTGAGCGTATCGGCGCATTCGGCCCGACAGGTTATCGCGCCTACGCTGACAGCGAGCGCGATCTGCTGAGGCAGGCGCTTGCCGATGCGGTATCCGTCACCCAGCGTGACGCGCGTCCGGGTATGCTGGCTGACGCCGAGCGACTGGTGACGCGCGCACATGCCGAAGCCGTCGAGAATTTCCTGCGAGCGAACAAGTTGTCCCGCGACGCTATCGATGTCGTTGGCTTCCATGGACAGACGGTCCTGCACCGCCCCGAGCAAAAACTGACGATGCAGATCGGTGACGGCCGTGCGCTGGCCGCGTCACTCGGCGTGCCGGTGGTGTTCGATCTTCGCGCCGCTGACGTCGCTGCGGGCGGGCAGGGTGCACCATTGGTGCCGGTGTATCACAGCGCGCTGGTGCGAATGCTGGGCCGTTCAGGGCCGACAGTGGTTGTGAACATCGGCGGCGTTGCCAACATCACCTACATTGACGGCGAAACACTGATTGCCTGTGACACAGGCCCCGGCAATGCGTTGCTTGACGACTTCATGCTGCGCAGGACTGGCGAGGCGGTGGATCGCGATGGGCGAATGGCGGCAAAGGGACGCGCGGATGGCGGGTGGATCGCAAAAGCACTGAGCCGTCCGTTCTTCACCGCGCCGCCACCGAAGTCGCTTGATAGAAATGACTTCGCCACATTGAACGTTGACGGCATGAGCACGGAGGACGGCGCTGCGACGCTTACAGCTTTCACGGCGGCCTCAATCGCGGTGATCGCGCCGATGCTGCCTAAGGTTCCCGCAAACTGGATCGTGGTTGGCGGCGGTGCCAGCAATCCCACCTTGATGGCGATGCTGGGCGAGCGTCTGGCACCCGCCGCCGTGACGCGCGGCAGCGAAGTCGGGTGGTCAGGGGATGCCATTGAGGCGCAGGCCTTCGCCTATATGGCCGTTCGCAGTCTCAAAGGGTTGCCGCTGACATTTCCGGGAACGACCGGCGTGGCCGCGCCGCTAACGGGCGGCGTCCTCGCGAAACCGTGATTTCATGCATCTGCATGGTTCTTGACAAATTCCATGCACTCGCATTAATTTTAATGCAAGTGCATGGAAGGGATCCCGATGCTGGTCGCCGAGCTTATTTTCGCAGTTGAGGTCATTCGTCATCGCGTGTGGCGTTATCTGCGCCAGACGACATCGAATGTTGAGAGCGACCGGCCGCCGCCATGTTCGCATGAGTGGAGGAGAATGATATGACCGAGAAACTCAAGCTCATCAGCCACAAGCTCTGCCCCTATGTTCAGCGTGCGGTGATTTCTCTGACGGAGAAGGGCGTCCCGTTCGAGCGGATCGACATTGATCTCGACAACAAGCCGGACTGGTTCCTGAAAATTTCGCCGCTCGGCAAGGTGCCGGTGCTTCAGGTTGGCGACAAGGTCGTTTTCGAATCCGCGGTCATTCTCGAATATCTCGATGAAACCCAGCGGCATCCCTTGCATCCGAAGGATCCGCTGACCCGGGCCGAGCATCGCGCCTGGATGGAATTTGGGTCGGCCGTGCTGGGTGATATCTGGGGACTGGAAACGGTTACGGATGAAGCGGCGTTCAACGCCAAGGTGAAGCAGGCCACGGAAAAATTTGTGCGTCTTGAAGCGCGGCTTGTCGCTTCCCCGTGGTTTGACGGCGAGTCCTTCTCGCTGGTTGATGCAGTGTTTGCGCCGGTGTTCCGCTATTTCGATACGTTCGATGAAATCGGAGATTTCGGCATTCTCGCTGACAAGCCGAAGATCGCGCGCTGGCGCAAGAGCCTGCGCGAACGCCCGTCAGTGGTCGCGGCTGTGAGCGCCGAGTATCCGGCGCTGCTGCGTGCCTTCATGAAGAAGTACAAGTCGTATCTTTCCCAACTGGACCAGCGTGCCGCTGCTTAAGGGCGCCAGTCCAGTTATAAGAATGGCGCGGAATGATCCCTCATCCGCGCCATTTCTGTTTTGAGAATGTGGTTGCCGTCAGCGGACGTTGGCGAGCCGCATGTCGAGATAGGACGTTACCGATTCCATCAGCGGCTCCATCTTGTCGACGAAGAAGTGGTTGGCGCCGGGAATGACCTGCTGGTCGATCACGATTCCCTTTTGTGTCTTGAGCTTCTCGACCAGTGTCGTGACGTCCTTCGCGGGAGCGACGATGTCCTTGTCGCCATGAACGATCAGGCCGGACGAGGGGCAGGGCGCGAGGAACGAGAAGTCGTAACGGTTGGGCTCCGGCGCGATCGAGATAAAGCCTTCGACCTCCGGACGGCGCATCAGAAGCTGCATGCCGATCCACGCGCCGAACGAGAAACCGGCCACCCAGCAGGCGCGCGCTTCGGGATTGATGGTCTGAGCCCAATCGAGGGCGGACGCGGCATCCGACAGCTCGCCGGTGCCGTGATCGAATTGTCCCTGGCTGCGGCCGACGCCGCGGAAGTTGAAGCGCAGCACCGAGAAGCCGCGCGCCACAAACGCGTAATAGACCTGATACACGATCGGGTGGTTCATGTTGCCCTGGAACTGCGGATGCGGGTGCAGCACCATCGCGATCGGCGCGTTCTTTTGCTTCGCCGGGTGGTAGCGGCCTTCAAGACGGCCGGCAGGGCCGGTGAAAATGACCTCAGGCATCAAAATTCCTTTGAAGCGTCGTTATGCAGGCCGGCTGGCCTTAAGCAAACGATATGTCTCTCGAATGTTGTCAGGGCGCGCGGGACGCGCGATGAACGGCTGCCGCGTTCTAGCATGGGGCAAGGGGCAAAAAGCAAGCATATTGAGCCCGGGGGGACTATCTAGGAGGCCAGGATTGCTGATTATTTTCATGCGATTGTGCGGTAAAGCGCCCTTCGGACCGGACTGGATTCTCAGACATTATGCGTGACCGCGTCTATCTCGACTGGAATGCGACGACGCCGCTGCGGCCGGAAGCCCGCGCGGCGATGGCGGCTGCGTTTGACATCAGCGGCAATCCTTCATCGGTGCACAGCGAGGGCCGTGCGGCTCGCAAGCTCATCGAGGACGCACGCGGGGCTGTCGCTGCGGCGATCGGCGCTGATCCGCGGAATGTTGTCTTCACCTCGGGGGGCACGGAAGCGAACGCGTTGGCGCTGACGCCCGGACTGCGTAAAGGCAGCGGGGAACCGGTGCAGCGACTGATTGTCTCGGCCATCGAGCATCCGTCCGTTCTCGCGGGTGGACGATTCGCCCAGGGCGCCATTGAGATCGCGCCGGTGCTGCCTTCGGGCGTGATCGATTTGGAGAGCCTCGCGGCCGTGCTGGCGAGCGGTCCTCCCGCTCTGGTTTCGGTCATGCTGGCGAACAACGAAACCGGAGCGATCCAGCCGATTTCCCAGGTCGCGGCGCTGGTTCATGAAGCTGGCGGCGTCCTTCACGTTGATGCGGTTCAGGCTTTTTTGAAAATACCGATCAATATCAAGGCTCTCGGGGCCGATATTCTCACGGTTTCTGCGCACAAGGTCGGTGGCCCGAAGGGCGTCGGGGCGGTTGTCGTGGCCGATGGGCTGGAAGGACTGCGTGCGCAGGTGCGGGGTGGCGGACAGGAGCAGGGCCGCCGGGCTGGAACCGAGAATGTCGCCGGAATCGCGGGCTTTGGAGCCGCCGTGAGGGCCGCAGCCGATTCCATGGACGCGGACGTAGCCTGGATGAAAACCCTTCAGGTGCGCCTTGAAGACGGCCTCAAGGACAATCGGGGCACGGTGATTTTTTCGGATACAGCACCAAGGCTTCCCAACACCACGCTGGTGTCGGCCCCCGGCCTGAAGGCTGAAACCGCGGTGATCGGGTTCGACTTAGAGGGCATAGCGGTATCGTCAGGATCAGCCTGCTCCTCCGGCAAGGTCCAGCCGTCTCACGTCCTCCAAGCCATGAAGGCTGATCCGGCGCTTCTGCGGGGAGCTATTCGTCTCAGTCTGGGCTGGGACAGCACGGAAGCGGACATAGATCGCTGTCTAGAGGCTTGGAGAAAGCTCTCAGGTGTATTAGGTAAAGCCCATGCAATCGGGCTTGAACGGTTCTAACGTTCGCGCAGTGCGTGTGCTCAAGCCTTATACAACTTAAGCGGTCCACCGCGGTCCTTGAAACCGCGAGCGGAGGATTGAAATGCCGGCCGTACAAGAGACGGTCGATCGGGTTCGCCAGATCGACGTCGATCAATATCGTTATGGATTCGAGACCATCATTGAATCCGAGAAGGCTCCGAAAGGGCTTTCCGAAGACACTGTCCGATTCATCTCCGCGAAAAAGAACGAACCGGAATGGATGCTCGAGTGGCGTCTGGAGGCGTATCGCCGCTGGCTGACCATGGAAGAGCCGACCTGGGCTCGCGTCGATTACCCGAAGATCGACTATCAGGATCTGTATTACTACTCCGCGCCGAAGAAGAAGGAATTGGCCTCGCTCGATGAGGTCGATCCGGAAATTCTGAAGACCTACGAGAAGCTCGGCATTCCGCTCCGCGAGCAGGAGATGCTGGCCGGCGTTGTGCGCAGGGACGCCGATGGAAACGAACTGGCGGAGCGCCGCGTCGCCGTGGATGCCGTGTTCGACTCGGTGTCTGTTGCGACGACGTTCCAGGCAGAGTTGAAGGCAGCCGGCGTGATCTTCATGCCGATCTCGGAAGCGATCCGCGAACATCCCGATCTGGTGAAGAAATATCTCGGCACTGTGGTGCCGACCTCCGACAACTATTTCGCGACGCTTAACTCGGCTGTGTTCTCTGACGGCTCGTTCGTTTACGTGCCGCCGGGCGTGAAATGCCCGATGGAGCTGTCGACCTACTTCCGCATTAACGAGCGCAACACTGGCCAGTTCGAGCGCACGCTCATTATTGCCGACAAGGGCGCTTACGTTTCCTATCTCGAAGGCTGTACTGCTCCGCAGCGTGACGAGAACCAGTTGCACGCCGCAGTGGTCGAACTCGTCACCCATGACGACGCCGAGATCAAATACTCGACGGTGCAGAACTGGTATCCGGGCAATTCGGAAGGCAAGGGCGGCATCTACAACTTCGTCACCAAACGTGGCGACTGCCGCGGCAAGAACTCCAAGATTTCGTGGACGCAGGTCGAGACCGGCTCCGCGATCACCTGGAAGTATCCGAGCTGCATCCTGCGCGGCGACAACTCGCGCGGCGAGTTCTACTCGATCGCGATTTCCAACGGCTACCAGCAGGTCGATTCCGGCACCAAGATGATTCATCTGGGCAAGAACACGACCAGCCGCATCATCTCGAAGGGCATCGCCGCCGGCGTGTCGCAGAACACCTATCGCGGTCTCGTCACTGCCCATCGCAAGGCGACCGGCGCGCGTAACTTCACGGCCTGTGACTCGTTGCTGATCGGCGACAAGTGCGGCGCGCACACCGTGCCGTATATCGAAGCCAAGAATTCGTCGGCGCTGTTCGAACACGAAGCAACCACGTCGAAGATTTCCGAGGACATGCTGTTCTATTGCGTGCAGCGCGGGCTTTCGCAGGAGGAGGCGGTGGCGCTGGTCGTCAACGGCTTCGTCAAGGACGTGTTGCAGCAGTTGCCGATGGAATTTGCGGTCGAGGCGCAGAAGCTGATCTCGATCTCGCTGGAAGGAAGTGTTGGATAGGCAAGGGTCATGCGCAAGATTCTCGAATACGCCCTGGTGGTGCCGTTTGTGGTCTTGCTCATCATTGCGATTGCTGGAGCGTTCGTTGCGTTGTTCGGTGCGTTGACGGGTCTGGAGAATGTGAAATTGGTCGGCGGTGTGTTCGCAGGGTTCGGAGCACTTGGTTTCTTTGCTCTAATGTTTTCCCCTTTCCATTATTTTTTTGATTTGTTGAGTTTCATCAAACCAGCTCAATCGCACGTTAGTGGAACGGCACAATCGAAAGTCAGCGCGATGAGCAAGAAGGAAGAGAAATGACCGCGTTACTCGAAGTCAAAGGCCTTAAGGTTCAGGTGGAAGATAATGAGATCCTGCATGGTCTCGACCTCACCGTGAATCAGGGCGAAGTTCACGCCATCATGGGGCCGAACGGTTCCGGCAAGTCGACGCTGAGCCATGTCATCGCCGGCAAGCCGGGCTATGACGTGACCGCTGGCGAAATCCTGTTCAAGGGTGAAGACCTGCTTGAGATGGCGCCGGACGAGCGCGCAGCCAAGGGCGTGTTCCTCGCGTTCCAGTATCCGGTGGAAATTCCCGGCGTCACCACGATGAATTTCTTGCACACGGCGCTGAATGCGCAGCGCAAGGCGCGTGGCGAGCCCGAACTGATGGCGCCGGATTTTCTGCGCAAGGTGCGTGAAGTGTCGAATTCGCTCAACATTCCGATGGATATGCTGAAGCGCGGTGTCAACGTCGGTTTCTCCGGCGGCGAGAAGAAGCGCAACGAAGTGCTGCAGATGGCGCTGTTCCAGCCGAGCCTGTGCATTCTCGATGAGATGGATTCCGGTCTCGACATCGACGCGCTGCGTGTCGCCGCTGACGGCGTCAACGCGCTGCGCTCGAAGGACCGTGCGATGGTCGTCATCACCCACTATCAGCGGCTGCTGAACTACATCGTGCCGGATTTCGTCCACGTCATGTCGAAGGGCCGCGTGGTCAAGAGCGGCGGCAAGGAACTGGCGCTGGAGCTGGAAAAGTCCGGTTACGCCCAGTTCGAAGACAAGGCAGCGTAAGCGGGTCCAATCATGAACGTTGCATTGGTTAAGCCCACGACGGACCATGCGCTCGGCGAACTGTTCGCCGCGGCGCGGAGCCGTTTGCCCGGGTCGGGCCCGGTTGCCGAGGTTCGGCAGAACGCTTTCGACGACTTCGCGCGTCTCGGCTTGCCGCATCGGCGCATCGAGGAATGGAAATACACCGATCTGCGCGCACTGCTGCGCGAGATCGCGCCGCTGGCTGCGACGCCGGATCAGGCCGCGCTTGCCCGTGCCGCCAAGGCTGTGAAATCGCTCGGCATCGACAGCACGCAGAAACTGGTGCTGGTCGATGGCGTATTCGCGCCGCAACTGTCTGATGTGACGGCGCTCGAAGCGGGCATTCATGTCCGCGCGTTGCGCGAGGTTCTCGAGGACAACGGCAACAAGGTGCGTGCCGACCTGCTGAAAACCAGCGTGGCGTCGGACGCAATGATTTCGCTGAATGCCGCGCTCGCGACGGACGGTGTCGTGATCGACGTGGCCAAGGGCGTTGCGCTCGCAAAACCGATTCACATCGTTCATGTGGCCACCAACTCAGGCACGTCGCTTGTCACGCGCTCGCTGCTGAAGGTCGGGAAGGGCGCAAGTGTCACGTTCGTTGAGAGCTTCGTCGCCGCGGAAGGTGCGAAGTCCTATCAGAGGCACGATTCCGTTGTGATCTGGGTCGGTGACGAGGCGGAACTTCAGCACGTTCGCCTGATGGAGGACGCGCTCGACGCCGCCAACATCTCGACCGGCATCGTTACCATCGGTGCGAAGGCGAAGCTGAACACATTCAACCTGACGAATGGCGGCAATATCAGCCGCTATCAGGGCTTCATTACGTTCGCCGGCGAAGGCAGCGAACTGACCACGAACGGTGTCAATCTGCTTGGCGCGCGCCGGCATGGCGACACCACGCTGGTGGTTGATCACGCAGTGCCGCACTGCTCCAGCCGCGAAGTGTTTCGCGCGGTTCTGGACGATCAGGCCCATTCGGTGTTTCAGGGCCGCATCATTGTGCGCCCCGATGCGCAGAAGACCGACGGCAAGATGATGACCCGCGCTTTGCTGTTGTCCGACGAGGCCGAAGCGGACAACAAGCCGGAGCTGGAAATCTTCGCGGACGACGTGACTTGCGGTCACGGCGCCACCACAGGCGCTCTCGACGAGAGCTTGTTGTTCTATCTGCGCGCGCGCGGCTTGCCCGAGAAGGAAGCGCAAGCGCTTCTGATCGCCGCTTTTGTGGGCGAAGCCATTGAGTCGATCGTCGACGACAATCTTCGTGACTTTGCAGTCGCCGCTGCCGAGCGATGGCTGGCGACACGAGGCTGATCATGCATCCGGCAGTTGCCAACGGTTCATATGACGTCGAGCGTGTTCGCCAGGATTTCCCAGCGCTCGCGCTGAAGGTTTACGGCAAGCCGCTGGTCTATCTCGACAACGCCGCTTCGGCTCAGAAGCCGACGGCCGTGCTCGATCGCATGACGGAGGCGTACAAGTCCGAATACGCCAACGTCCATCGCGGCCTGCATTATCTCGCTAACGCTGCGACCGATGCCTACGAGGGCGGACGCACTAAGGTTGCGCAATTCCTCAACGCGAAGCGCAATGAAGAAATCATCTTCACGCGTAACGCCACCGAGGCGATCAACCTTGTGGCGTCGTCCTGGGGCGAGCCGAACATCAAGGCCGGCGACGAGATCGTGCTCTCGATCATGGAGCATCACTCGAACATAGTGCCATGGCATTTCCTCCGTGAACGCTACGGCGCGATCATCAAGTGGGCACCGGTCGATGACGAAGGCAACTTCCTGATCGACGAGTTTGAAAAGCTTCTGACGCCAAAGACCAAGCTCGTCGCGATCACGCAGATGTCGAACGCCCTCGGCACAGTTGTCCCGGTCAAGGAGGTCGTGCAACTCGCGCATGCGCGCGGCATTCCGGTGCTTATCGACGGCAGCCAGGCCGCCGTCCATCTGGCCGTCGACGTGCAGGATATTGATTGCGACTTCTACGTCTTCACCGGCCACAAGCTCTATGGGCCGACCGGGATCGGCGTGCTGTATGCGAAATACGATCATCTGGTCGCGATGCGCCCCTACAACGGCGGCGGCGAGATGATCCGCGAGGTTGCCAGGGACTGGGTGACCTATGGCGATCCGCCGCATAAGTTCGAGGCAGGCACCCCGGCCATTGTCGAGTCGATCGGGCTTGGCGCCGCGATCGACTATGTGAATTCGATCGGCAAGGATCGTATCGCCAAGCATGAGCATGACCTGCTGACCTATGCCACCGACCGGCTGCGCGAGATCAATTCGCTGCACATCATAGGCACGGCAAATGGGAAGGGACCCGTCATCTCTTTCGAAATGAGGGGCGCGCACCCACATGATGTAGCGACGGTGATCGACCGGGGCGGCATTGCGGTGCGGGCAGGCACCCATTGCGTCATGCCACTTCTGGAGCGATTCAACGTGACGGCCACGTGCCGGGCCTCATTCGGCATGTATAATACGCGGGCTGAAGTCGACCAGCTGGCGCAGGCGCTGATCAAGGCGCGGGAGCTATTCGCATGAACGACACCATCCAGGCCGCTGAACCCGCGGCCCTGAAATTCGATACCCAGTCGGCGCTTCCTCCCGAGGAAACCGAGCGTCTCGGCACGGATATCGTGGCCGCGCTGAAGACGGTTTTCGATCCGGAAATCCCGGCGGACATTTATGAGCTCGGCCTGATCTACAAGGTCGACATCAAGGACGATCGCTCCGTCGACGTGCAGATGACTCTGACGACGCCGAACTGTCCGGCCGCCGGCGAGCTGCCGACCATGGTTGAAAACGCGGTTGCCAGCGTCGCTGGCGTGGGCCCCGTCAGCGTCAACGTGGTCTGGGAGCCGACCTGGACCCCTGACCGGATGTCCGACGAGGCGCGCCTCGTCCTCAACATGTGGTGATTTGAAGATCGTTACCGACTCGGCATGTAATCTGGACTTAAGGCGGCGTTGAATTGCCGCGGAAAATGACCAAATGACCGGTATGACGCCAAACACTCCGACACCCGCCGCGAAGCCGGCTGTTCGCCCCCGTCCGCAGGTCATGCGTCTGACGGAAGCGGCGGCGTCGCGCGTCAAGGAACTGTCTGCGCGCGCCGACTCCGAAATCGTCGGCCTTCGTGTCGGCATCAAGAATGGCGGCTGTGCCGGCCAGTCCTATACGGTGGAATATGCCCACGAGGTGCGTCCGACCGACGAGGTCGTGGAAGACAAGGGCGTGAAGGTTCTTGTCGATCCGAAGGCCGTGCTGTTCCTTCTCGGCACCGAGATGGACTACAAGGCCGACAAGATGCAGGCGCAGTTCATCTTCAACAATCCCAATCAGGTCAGCGCCTGTGGCTGCGGCGAGTCTGTTCAGCTGACCCCGGCGAAAGTCGACGGCTAGCACGTCTGGTTGCGCTTTGTCGTAACGCGTATTCTGATCGCAAACCGGCATCCACTTTGCGGAATACGCGATGGATCGCGACTATCTCATCGATCTTTTCTCTGAATTCGGGCCCGTCGTCCTGCGCAGAATGTTCAGCGGTTACGGCATCGTCGCTGACGATGTGAATTTCGCCATGGCGCTGCGCGCGGGTATCATCTTCAGGGTCGATGAGCAGACGGAGGCGCGTTACGAGGCCGAAGGCGCAAAGCCTTTCCAGTATGAAACCCGGAACAAGACAGTCGTCGTGAAATCCTACCGGCATCTGCCGGAGCGGCTTTACGATGATCCCGAGGAGTTAGCGGTCTGGGCCCGCGAAGCTGTGGGGGCGGCGAAGCGCGCTGCTGCCAAGAAGGCGAGCGTGAAGAAGCGCTCAGGTCAGCGGAAAGCGCCGGCGAAGGCTGCGCCTCGCAAACCCGGGACAGCCAAGAAATCAAAGCCGTCCGCCGTCAAGAAAGTGACGGCGAAAACCGGACGTCGAAAGAGCCCGAAGCGATCATCCGCTAAAAAGCGTCAGGCAACCTGAATGCGGTCGGCCGGAGTGAACTCGGGATCGGCTTCGCAAATGACACGGTTGCGGCCGTTGCGTTTCGCGGCGTAGAGGCAGGCGTCCGCACGTTCAATCAGCCGCTCGCGATCGTCGCCGGGCTGAAGCATCGACACACCGACCGAAATGGTGACGCGGCCGAGGATCTCGCCCGTCGACTTCTTCTTGAGCTGCTTCGACATCACCGCGCGGCGGATGTTGTCGGCAACCGTCAATGCCTGCCGCAAGGCGGTGTTCGGCAGCACCACAGCGAATTCCTCGCCGCCATAGCGCGCCGTGATGTCCTGACCCTTGATCGTCTGCTTCAGCGACATCGCGACGAGGCGCAGCACCTGGTCACCGGTGAGGTGGCCGTAGTTGTCGTTGAATGATTTGAAATGGTCGATGTCGAGCATCAGCAGGGACAGCGGCTCGCCGCTCTCGGCTGCATGCACAACGGCGCCTTCGAGGGCGCGATCGAAGAACTTGCGATTTCCGAGCGAGGTGAGGGGATCCGTCAGGCTCTCGGTGCGGATGGCCTCGAGACTGTGCTGGAGGCTGCTGATCTGCTGTTTGGATGTCGCAAGGCGCGCTTCCAGGGCCTTGTTGGTTTCCTGCATCTCCCGCGTCGATGCCACGAGCGCTTCGACCACGGCCTTGAGCTGCTCGCGATCCTTGGCGCCGGACAATTTCTGGGTGGCGCCTTCAAGGCTTCGCCCGAACGTGGATGTCATTCCCAGGGCATCGGTGATGAGATTCATCACATCATCGATTTCGTTGATCACGCGCGTTCCGACCGTGTCGATACGCTCCGTGGTCCGGTGCTGGGAAAGGTAGGTTTCGTAGATCTGTTCGAGATCGGCTTCGGTCAGCTTGCCGTTGCGCGCAAGCGTCTCGTTGATGATCTTGTTGAGAGCGGAATTGTAGCCGGTCGCGTAGATGTACCAGATTTCGTAATTCCGAGGCACGGCATTCTGGCGCAGCGATCGAATCTGGCCCAAAGCAACTTCGGCGAACGCCATAGTGCGTTCATATTCTTCCAGCAGGCCAATCACGTTCCGTGCCCTTCAAGGCAAGCTTCTGCGTGCCCTTTAACGAAATGGCTAAAAGTATCGGAGGCACGTTAAGGGACGAGAATGAATGACCCGTAAACGGTTCCAATCCGCAGACGGGTCAATTGGTTGCGATTAGCCGCGGGCGCGGATTGGCCGCAGCAAGAAAGCGGGCAGATGCGAGTGGTCTGCCGGCTCGGCATGCTGTTCGCGCGCCGCTGCCGCGGGCATCGCGCGTCCGATGGAGGGGGCCTGCGCCGGCTTTTCGGCGGCCTGGGGCTTCCGATCGGCAGTCTGGGGCTTCCGATCGGCGCCTTCAGGCTTGCGGGATTTGTTGCGGCCGCCACGGGTTCGCTGTGAGTCGCGGCGCGGCTTGCGCTCTTCCGGCGCACGCTCGGCCTGCTGTTCGCGGGCAGGCGCTGGCGAGGCTTCGGTGCTTGCAACGGGGGTTACGTCGGCGCGGGCGATGGGCTGGCCGATCAGTTTCTCGATCGCAGCGACGGACTTCTGGTCCGCCGGGCTGACGATCGAAATTGCGGTCCCGAGGCGTCCGGCCCGGCCGGTACGGCCGATGCGGTGGACGTAGTCGTCCGGATGGTGGGGAACGTCGAAGTTGAAGACGTGGCTGACTTCTGGAATGTCGAGGCCGCGGGCAGCGACATCGGAGGCCACCAGCAGGGGCAGTTCGCCTTTGCGGAATTGATCGAGTGAGGCGGTGCGAGCCGATTGGTCCATATCGCCGTGCAAGGCGCCGACGCTGAAGCCGTGCTTTTGAAGTGATTTGTAAACAACTGCGACGTCGCGCTTGCGGTTGCAGAAGATGATTGCGTTCTTGAGGTCTTTGGCGTCCCGGAGCAACTGCCGGAGCATCTCTCGCTTTTCATGCGGCTCGCGGCCCACGCCGACCTGCGATTGGGTCACAGTGGTCGCGGTGGAGGCGGGTTTGGAAACTTCGACCTTCTCCGGATTGTGCAGGAAGGTCTCGGTGATGCGCCGGATTTCCGACGGCATCGTCGCCGTGAAGAACAGGGTTTGCCGGGTGAATGGCACGAGCTTGCAGATGCGTTCGATGTCGGGAATGAAACCCATGTCGAGCATGCGGTCGGCTTCGTCGATCACCAGCAGTTCGACGCCGGTGAGAAGCAGGCCGCCGCGCTCGGTGTGATCCAGCAACCGGCCCGGTGTAGCGATCAGCACGTCGACGCCACGCATGAGCTTGGTGTCCTGGTCGCCGAACGAGACGCCGCCGATCAGCAGCGCGACATTCAGTTTCTGGCCGGCGCCGTATTTGTCGAAGTTTTCCTTCACCTGCGCCGCGAGTTCGCGGGTCGGCTCAAGGATCAGGGTGCGTGGCATGCGCGCCCGGGCGCGGCCCTTTTCGAGCAGCGTCAGCATCGGGAGCACAAAGGCGGCAGTCTTGCCGGTGCCGGTCTGAGCGATGCCGAGCACGTCGCGCCGGGCGAGAACGTGGGGGATCGCTTTTTCCTGGATGGGGGTGGGGGTCGTGTAACCGGTTGCCGCAACAGCAGCGAGAACCTTGTCGGACAGGCCGAGATTGGAAAAGGACATTGAGCCTCGAGTCGAAATCGCCGTTCGGACTCTGGAAATTTCTGTCGCGCTCACCCCGGAACGGCACGCTTTAAGGGCACGGGGAGGACATATTTGCCGACAGGCGGCTGGCCAGGAAATCGCGTCTCGATTCTGACCGCGTTGCAGCGGAACATAGGCGCGATCCCGCGAAAGTCAATGAATTTAAAGGTTAAACGGCGGAAAAAGCTTAATACGACAATAAGTTGAAGGGTTTCGGCACTCAGAATCGGGCCATATGAACCGCCTTCTTGTAGCAGGCGACTATGACATAACCAGTGGAGTGGATTTGACATTCGCGACCTACCCAGCCGCGAGTTCCCAGCGCGAATGTCAAATCCAAAACTCCACTGGAATTTTATCTTTGCAGTGGTCCTTCGATTCTAACATTCGCAATATGGCCTGCCGAAGCGGGATGCGAATGTTAGAATCGGACCACTGCTCCGCCGGAACCGGGCTGCGCCCGCCTCGCGGCCCGAGGGGACACGACCATGACCAGCCATCGGATCAGTACGCTGCTGATCGGCCTCGCCGCGCTGATGGCGGCATTCGCCGCGCCTGCTTACGCTGAAAAGCGGGTAGCTTTGGTCATCGGCAATAACGATTACCGCAACGTGCCCCGCCTGCAAAAGGCGGTGAACGATGCGCGGACGATGAGCGATGCGCTGAAGCAACTCGGCTTCAACGTGCTGTTTGCCGAAAACCAGACCCGCCAGGCTTTCAGCGAAACGATGCTGGCGTTCGACAAGATTGTTGAGCCGGGCGACACGGCGTTCTTTTTCTTCGCCGGGCATGGTTTCGAGATCAACGGCCAGAACTATTTGCTGCCGACCGACATCGCGGCGGTCACGCAAGGTCAGGAAGAACTGATCCGCGACGGCGCGTTCGCAGCCGAGCGCGTGATCTCGCGTCTTCAGACGCGTGGCGCACGGACCTCGATCTTCGTGTTCGATGCCTGCCGCAACAATCCCTTTGAGGCGACGGGGACGCGCGCTCTGGGCGGGAGCGGGGGTCTTGCGCCCATTTCGCCTCCGGAAGGCGTGTTCGTGATCTTCTCCGCGGGCGCCAAGCAGACTGCGCTCGACCGCCTGAACGATAACGACCCCAATCCCAACTCTGTATTCACCCGCAGCTTTGTGCGCGAACTGGCGCAGCCCGGACTCAATCTGGTGCAGATTGCCAAGCGGACGCAGTCCGATGTGCGCCAGATGACGGCGGCGGCAAGCCGGATGCAGACGCCAGCCTATTACGACCAGATCGTTGGCGATTTTATTTTAAGGCCTGCGAAGGATGGCGAGCGCGCGATCGCGGTCGAGCCGCAGGTGCAGGTGGCGGCGCTGCCGGTCCAGCCGACACCCCCGATCGTCATCGACAACGGCAATGCGCCGATTGCGAGTTTCATGCGCCACAACGGCGGATGGTCGATTGCATTCTCCATCGCCGATCCGACGTTGGCGATTTCCTGGCGGTTAGGGGAGAGCGGTGAATTCAAGGAAACGGGATTCACCGACGCGCTCGATCCGCGCACCCGGCGGCGCATGCCGAACCCGTCGATCGAACTGCCGAACGATGCGCCGGCTGCGACCATTCAGGTGCGCTACGTCGATCCGACTGGGCAGATGCAGGGACCGTTCCCGATCAAGTTCGATCCCGAGGCAGCGCTGATCGCGAGCCATCGCAAGCTGCTGGACATGACCTCGAATAGCTGGCTCGCGTTCGGCGGCTACAGCGGCCCGCTGGTCTACTACTCGCAGATTTTGTCGTACCGCTGCGCGATCCGCGAAATGCGCATAGGCATCGACACGACGATTCCGAACCAGGTGGTCAAGATACCGCCGTGCAATCCCAAGGACCCATCCGCGATTCCGGAGAACGCCGCGTCGTATATGAAGATTCCGGCTTCGACCCGTTCCGTCTCCGTCGAACTGACCTATCAGGACGGCAGCCTCTCGGAGATCAAGAACTTCCGCCGGTAAAGGAAAGGTCCGATGTCCTTCGAGAGCCCACGCGAGCCCGCCAGGCGATCTCTCGCGGTGCAGTGTTGCATTGTGGGCGGCGGACCGGCGGGCATGATGCTGGGCTATCTGCTTGGCCGTTCCGGAATCAAGACGGTGGTTCTTGAAAAGCACGCCGACTTCTTTCGCGATTTTCGCGGCGACACGGTTCATCCATCGACGTTGCAGGTGATGCAGGAGCTTGGGCTCCTGGAGGATTTCCTGAAAATCCCGCATCAGCAACTCACGCATATGCAAGGCATGTTCGGGAAAACCCCGATTCGGATTGCCGACCTGTCGCGACTGGAGACCACGTGTCCCTTCATTGCGCTCATGCCGCAGTGGGACTTCCTCAATTTCCTCGAAACCAAAGGCGCGCGCTTCCCGTCGCTTCAAATCCTGAAAAATACCGAGGCCATCGAACTGGTCAGGGATGGCTCGCTTATTACCGGAGTCGTTGCCAAGGTTCCGGATGGAACGCTTCAAATTTCAGCCGATCTCACTGTCGCGTGCGACGGGCGGCATTCGATCATCCGCGAGCAGGCCGGTCTCAAGGTGGAGAACATCGGCGCACCGATCGATGTGCTCTGGTTTCGCGTCGGAAAGTCGAAGGCCGACAGCGACGGAATCTTTGCGCGGCTGCAGCGCGGTCAGATGATCGTGACGATCGATCGCGACGACTACTGGCAATGCGCCTATGTTATCTCAAAGGGCAAGATCGATGACATCAAGGCACGCGGGCTCGATGCCTTCCGCGACAGCGTGACGTCCCTTGCGCCTATCCTGCGGCCGCGAATTGGCGACGTCAGGAACTGGGGCGATGTCAACCTGCTGACGGTTCGGATCGATCGGTTGACGCGGTGGGCACTGCCCGGCCTGCTTTGTATTGGCGACGCTGCCCATGCGATGTCGCCCGTCGGCGGCGTCGGCGTCAATCTGGCGGTGCAGGATGCGGTTGCTGCGGCGAATCTTCTGTTCGACAAGTTCAGCAACGGTGGGCCTTCGCTCGAAGACCTGGAACAGGTTCAACGCCGCCGCTTGTTCCCCGCGCGAATGACGCAAACCATGCAAACGGTCATTCAGGACAACATCATCAACCGGGCGCTTTCGGGCGAGGACTTGAAGCCGCCGTTGGTCGCCCGGCTGATCACTGCAATTCCTTGGTTGCAGGGGCAGACGGCCCGATTGCTCGGGATCGGCGTGCGCCCGGAGCATGTGCATTCAGCCCAGCGACTCTGATCAGCCCTGCGCGGAATATCCGCCGTCCACCGGGATCGTCGTGCCGGTCACAAAGTCGGACGCGGGCGATGCGAGAAACACCGCGGCGCCGGCGAGATCATCGATGGTGCCCCAGCGCTTCGCGGGCGTCCGGTTCAGCACATTCTCATTCAGCGCCGGCAATTGCTCCCGCGCCTTGCGGGTCAGATCGGTATCGATCCAACCGGGAAGAATCGCATTGGCCTGGATATTGTCGGCGGCCCATGACGACGCGATCGCCTTGGTGAACTGCACGATGCCGCCTTTGCTCGCGGCGTAAGCCGGAGCGAAACCTGCGCCGAAGATCGACATCATCGAGCCGATATTGATGATCTTCCCGCCACCGGCTTTCTTCATTGCGGGGTAGACGGCCTGTGCGCAGAGAAAGGCGCTGGTGAGATTGGTGTCGATGACCGCGCGCCAGTCGTCGAGGCTCAACGTGTGCGCCGGGTTGCGGATATTAATCCCGGCATTGTTGATGAGGATGTCGAGCCGACCGAATGTCTTCAGTGTGGCCTCGACCATGCTGGCAACCGCGTTCTTGTCGGTCACATCGACAGCGATTGCCAGTGCCTTTGCACCGAGCGTCTCGACCTCGCGGGCTGCGCTTTCGGATTTTGCCTGATTGCGTCCGGCAATGACGACGCTGGCGCCTGCTCGGGCCAGACCTCGCGCCATGCCGAGGCCGATGCCGCCATTGCCGCCGGTCACGATGGCAACCTTGCCGGTGAGATCGAACAGCGCATACGGTGTGGGCATTGCTCTATTCCGTTTGGTAGTTTGCAGTCGGCTGTTAGTTCGCCTTGATGGTAATCGCACTGTTGACAGTGCAGTCTCCGGCAAAGTTCATGCTCAGGCGATGTCCGGCAACGAGGACATCCCTGAACGCGGGCTGGGCGACTTCAAATTTTCCCGAAAGCAATGCATTCCGCGAGTCAGGGCACCCCGAATTGGAGAGATTGCCGGCATAAGACCAAGAGCCGCTGGTGAATTTGAGAACAACGCTTATCCCAGCGGGTGAGGGAATGAGGATGATCTCATTGCTGCCATCACCGTCCAGATCGACAAGAACCGCGTCGCATTTGGCATTGGTCGTGAGGCAATGCGGCAGCAGGAAGGAACGTTGGTTGCGATTCCAATCGATATCAAGAAAGCTCTTTGGCAAGGTTTGCCCGGGCGGCTGAGCGACCGTGATATTGGCCGTACGCAGCTCTGGAGTGATCGGGATTTGCGGACGCCGGGCTTCATACTGGTTCTTTGCTTTCAGGATTTCGGCGGATCTCTGAGATGCGGTCGGCCACGTGGTTTGTTCGGCTAATTTATTCAGGGCATCCAAACCATAGCGCCCTGAACTGAACCGCAAGAACGTATAGTCGAAATTATCGGGAGTAGTGATGCCGGCGTTAAGACGCCTGATTTGATCTGCGACAGCGATGCGTGCGGGGTCGGCGAGTGGGGTGAACAGAGCTAGCAGAATTCCTACAACAACGAAAGCGGTAACTACGTTCGTCGCTTCTAATCGCGAGAACCGTGTATGCCGGTGAACCGCGGCGATGAAGTATCCGCTAGCATAACAGGCGGCGATAGCTGCGCATGCCGTCGCGATGATGCGTGCTGGCGTCCAGCCATACTGCCCAACACGTAGGTAGATTCCATAAGCGGCGAGGGCGACAAGCACTGTCAGAGCTATAGAGGCGGCGATCATTGAAAAACGTAGCAAACGCGACATAGGCTTCTCGCCGGAAGCGTCGCTGCCGCCGATCCGCGTTCCGTCCTGATATGCCGAGTTGACCAGAAAGATCAGACTTGCCGCGGCGACAAGGAGGATAGTTGACGCCCTCCGTGTGTTCCATAACGGCTCCAGCCCCGTGAATGGTAGCGCCGCGACAAATGCAACAGCAATCAGAGTCATCAGCGGTAGCAGCCATGACAGCAGATTGCAGCTCAATACCCGGACGCCGCGTATGATGGCGACGCGCACATCGGTCATGTGAAGAGCATAGTTGAGCACGACGGTTGTCGCTGGAATCCAGAACCAGTTCTTCTGAATAATTTGGGACGGCAAGTCGATTTTGATCAACTTGAATAATTCCGCTCCGAGCTTCAACAGTAACCAAAATACGACGGCAAACAGTGCCGCCATGAAGATTTGGAGCCCATACTTCCATGAGGTCTCGAAATAGGTCGGGTAACGCGCAAAAAAACGACCGTCACTTGCGCCAGATATCAGGAGATTATGTCCTATGAACAATCCGAATGAGAGTGAAAGCCAAAACTGAGCTGAAGGATAATGACGCGGCACCGCTAGCGCGACGGGATCGCGGATGATGTCATAATAAGCGAGACCAGCACATAGCAGCGTGGCGAAAAGCGCCCAGCCGACAAGGAGAGCTACGCGAAGATGCCCCAACGCGGTAACGGCAATTAGCGGAACGAATATCGCGGTGGTATAAAGGGCTGCAAACGTGGGACCGTCCGTTGCAGGCCAAGCTTTGGATTGGCTTGCGTCGAATAGAAGATACAGGACGATGCCCTGTGCCAAGCCGATGATTGTCCGGATGGTTCCGGTCCGAGCAGAATCGTTTGAAGCCGCATCTTCAGTAACGGTCACGACCAATCCTATGAATGAATAAAGCTACACGTCCAGCAGATCCTCGCTGGCGAACTCGGCCTTGTCGGAAATGAAGGCAAAGCGGGCTTCGGCCTTGGTGCCCATCAGGCGCTCGACGGAATCCGCGGTGCCTTCGCGGTCGTCCGGCAGCAGAACGACGCGCAGCATCGAGCGCTTCGTTGGGTCCATCGTGGTTTCCTTCAACTGCGCCGGCATCATCTCGCCGAGGCCTTTGAAGCGTCCGATGTCGACCTTGGCGTTGGCGTGGAATTCCTTCTTCAGGAGTTCATCACGATGCGCCTCGTCGCGTGCGTACACCGTCTTGGAGCCGTGGGTGAGGCGATAGAGCGGCGGCACCGCGAGGTAGAGATGGCCTTCGTCGATCAGGCGCGGCATCTGCCGATAGAAGAACGTGATGAGCAGCGAGGCGATATGCGCGCCGTCCACGTCCGCGTCGGTCATGATGATGATGCGTGAGTAGCGCAAATCCTCTTCGCGATACTGCGCGCCGATCCCGGCTCCGATCGCCTGAATGAGGTCGGCAAGCTGCGCGTTCGCCGTGAGCTTGTCCTTGGTTGCGGATGCGACGTTGAGGATCTTTCCGCGCAGCGGCAGGATCGCCTGAGTCTTGCGGTCGCGCGCCTGCTTGGCGCTGCCGCCTGCCGAGTCGCCTTCGACGATGAAGAGTTCGGAGCCTTCGGTCGCGTTGTTGGTGCAGTCGGCCAGCTTGCCCGGCAGCCGCAGTTTCTTCACCGCGGTCTTGCGCGAGGTTTCTTTCTCGGCGCGGCGGCGCAGCCGCTCGTCGGCGCGCTCCACCACGAATTCCAGCAGCTTGTTGGCCTGCAACGGATTGCCGGTCAGCCAGTGATCGAACGGGTCCTTGATGGCCTGTTCGACGATCTTCTGCGCTTCGGCGGTTGCCAGCCGGTCCTTGGTCTGACCCTGAAATTCAGGCTCGCGGACGAACACCGATAGCATCGCGGCCGCGCCGACCATCACGTCCTCGGATGTGATGGATGAGGCTTTTTTGCCCTGGCCGATACGCTCGGCGTAGTCCTTCAGTCCGCGCAGCAGCGCGCTGCGGAAGCCCGCTTCGTGCGTGCCGCCGTCCGGCGTCGGAACGGTGTTGGTGTAGGACGACAGAAAGCCATCTGCGTCGGCGGTCCACGCGACGGCCCATTCGCAGGCGCCGTGGGCACCATTGCGTCCGGACTTGCCCGAGAAAATATCCGGGTGCACCAGCGTGTCCGCGTGGATTGCGGCAGCGAGATAGTCCTTCAAGCCGCCGGGGAAATGGAAGGTGTCTTCCGCCGGGACGTCATCGACGCCTTTGAGCAATTCCTTGTCGCAGCGCCAGCGGATTTCGACGCCGCCGAACAGATACGCCTTCGAGCGCGCCATCTTGAACAGGCGCTGCGGCTTGAACACGGCTTTCGTGCCGAAAATATCGGTATCGGGTTTGAAGCGGATGCTGGTGCCGCGGCGGTTGTTGATCTTGCCGAGCTCTTCGAGCTTGCCCTTCGGCTTTCCGCGCTCGAAGGTCATTCTGTAGAGTTGCTGATTGCGCGCGACCTCGACGACGAGCTGCGAGGAGAGGGCGTTCACCACCGACACGCCGACGCCGTGCAGGCCGCCGGACGTCTCATAAACCTTGGAGTCGAACTTGCCGCCGGCATGCAGCGTGCACATGATGATTTCGAGCGCGGACTTCTTCGGGAATTTCGGGTGCGGATCGACCGGGATGCCGCGTCCGTTATCGACCACGGTGAGATAACCGTCGGCGCCAAGATGCACTTCGATGAAAGTCGCGTGACCGGCCAGCGCTTCGTCCATCGAGTTGTCGATGACTTCCGCGAACAGGTGATGCAACGCCTTCTCGTCGGTGCCGCCAATGTACATGCCGGGACGGCGGCGAACGGGCTCCAGCCCCTCGAGCACCTCGATGTCCCGCGCGGTGTAGCCGGCCTCCGCGCCTGAGGGCTTGGCGGTGGCCTTTGCGGCCGCACGGGGCTTCCGATCCGACGAGGCGAACAGGTCGGCATCTGTTTTTTCTTTCTTTTTCAAAGGCTTCGGCATGCTTCTTAAATCTTGATATATCGTGATCGGGGGGCGAATCGCTGGCTGTTACTATGCCATGGTTAGGGCGGCAAATGTGACGCAGGCGGTTCCCAAACATGGCAGCTGCCGCCGTGGTAATCGGGATCAGGGGAAACCGGCAGATTCGATAAGCCGGATTGGGACATTGCATGACTTTTGAAGAAATGACTCGCGGGATCGCCGAATTCGTCCGCGACCATCAGATGTGGGCTATGCCCGTTGTATTCGCGCTCGCGTTCGCGGAGTCGCTCGCGTTTCTCTCGCTGGTCATCCCCGCCTGGGGCGCACTGGTGTCGATCGGTGCGCTGATCGGCGTCAGCGGCATCAGCTTCTGGCCGGTGTGGATTGCGGGCGGGCTCGGTGCGGCGATGGGAGACTGGGTCTCCTACTGGATCGGAGTCAGGTTTCACGATCGAATAGCTCACATGTGGCCGATGTCGAGTTTTCCGGACATGCTGCCGCGCGCGGAGCGCTTCATGCAGAAGTGGGGCGTGCTCGGCATTTTCATCGGCCGCTTTTCCGGGCCGCTGCGTGCGACCGTGCCGCTCGTCGCAGGCATTGTCGAGATGGAGTACTGGCACTTCCAGTTCGCCAACTTCGCCTCTGCATTCCTGTGGGCAGGCCTCTTGATGGCGCCCGGCATGTTCGGCGTCAAACTGCTCATGTGACCTGGGTCGTTTCAAACTATTTGTGATCAGGAATAGCTGTCGCGATTCGGTGTTAAATTGACGCGCCGGTTGTCGTGCGTGGGCGTGCTGCGAATGATTTGCAACAAGGCGGCATGCGAACGACCGCGAATAACAGCGGCATTTGAATCTCACAAACCGGGAGAAACAAGATGGAATTGACACGACGTCATGCACTGGCTGGCGCTGCTGTTCTCACTGCGGCTCCGCTGATATCCGCAAATCCCGCAAAGGCGGCAGCACCCGTTGCCGGCAAGCAGAACGCGAGCTTCTATCGCTACAAGGTTGGCGATGCCGAAGTGACCGTTGTCTCCGACGGGTCCACTACGTTTCCGCTTGCTGACAATTTTGTGACGAATGCGAAGAAAGAGGAAGTGAACGCCTCGCTCGAGAAAGCATTTCGGCCACGCGATTCTGTAACGATCTATTTCGGACCGCTCGTGGTCAACACAGGCGGCAAGCTGATCGTCATCGATACAGGCAACGGCCCCGGCGCATTGGCGTCGAGCAAAGGTGCCAACGGACAGTTCGCCAGCAATCTCGCTGCCGCAGGGATCGATCCCAAGGCGGTCGACATGGTGGTGATTTCTCATTTCCACGGCGACCATGTGAACGGATTGCTCACCGCAGATGGTCAGCCTGCGTTTGCGAATGCAGAGGTGCTCGTGCCTGCGGTCGAATGGAAATTCTGGATGGACGACGGCGAGATGAGCCGCGCTCCCGCAGGCCGCATGGAAGGCCTGTTCAAGAACAACCGGCGCGTTTTCGAGGCCGGATTGAAAAAGAAGGTCACGCCCTATGAATGGGGCAAGGATGTCTTGCCTGGCCTGCTTGCAGTCGAGACCATCGGCCACACGCCCGGTCACACATCGTACGTGCTGTCTTCAGGCTCGGACAAGGTGTTCATCCAGTCGGACGTCACCAACAATCCGGACCTGTTCGCTCGCAATCCCGGCTGGCAGGCGTTCTTCGATCAGGACGGTCCCCAGGCCGAAGTCACCCGGCGCAAGGTCTATGACATGCTCGCGGCGGACAGAATGCGTGTGCAGGGCTTCCATTACCCATTCCCGGGCCTTGCCAACATCGAGAAGGACGGCACCGGCTATCGCTGGGTACCGGCACCGTGGAATCCGGCCATCTGAGTTGACCGATCGTGGCTTGACGAAATTTGGGCGCGGACCTATATCCGCGCCCATGATTTTGAACGCAACCATCATTGCTGCCCGCCGCCGCCGCATTCTCGCGGTATGGGCGGTTGATTGCGTTTAAGATCTCCCCTCGTGCCGCCGGAGACAGTCCGCGGCACGCTTTACTCCCCCAACACGCGGTTTGATCTCAGGCGGCTCCTCGCAGAAGCAGGAGTTTGCAATGTACGTTCCGCCCGCCTTCCGAGTTGACCGCGCTGCTTGCCTCGCGTTCGCCGCCGCGCGTGGATTCGGGCTGGCCTGCGCCCATGATGGCCACAAGCCGATCGCGTCGCCGGTGCCGTTTCATATCGAGTATGGGAGCGACGGCACACCGCTGGTCTGCTTTCATCTCGCCCGCCACAATCCGCTTATCGGTCTCGCCGATGGCGTGACGCCGTGGCTGTTCGCCGTGAGCGATGCGGACGCCTACGTGTCGCCCGATTGGTACGTTTCGCCCGATCAGGTGCCGACATGGCTTTATGAAACAGTTCATATGACAGGCGCGGTCCGTGTCATGAGCGGACAGCAGTTGCCCGATCACCTCAATCAGGCCAGCGCCCGGTTCGAAAACGACCTTGCGCCGAAGAAGCCTTGGACGGTCGACAAGATGTCGTCCGGCCGGTTCGATGCCATGATGAAAGCAATCGTGGGGCTGGTCATGACGGTTGAGGGGGTCGAAGGCAGCTTCAAGCTGAACCAGCATAAATCGGATGCGGACCATGTTGCGGTGACCCGCGCTTTGGCCTTACAGAAGTCCGCGGGCGCGCAGAAACTGTCGGCTGCGATGCGCGCTATGCGCCCGCAGGCTTTTGCCTCCATTGAAGACAATGAAACGTTGAGCACTGTGCACGAAGGGATCGCGCCATGAGCACGAAGAAGAAAATCGGCATCCTTGGCGCCTCCGGCTACACCGGGGCCGAGCTCGTCCGGCTGCTGTTGCGCCATCCCCGAGTGGAGATTGCCGTGCTGACGGCCGACAGGCGCGCCGGGCAGATGATGGGCGACGTATTCCCGCAATTCGCGCCATATGATCTCCCGCGGCTGGTGACAATCGATGAGGTCGATTGGGCCAACGCCGGGCTTGATCTGGTGTTCTGCGCGTTGCCGCATGCCACCACGCAGAAGGTGTTGAAGGACGTCTTCGCGAAGGCGCCGGACATCAAGATCGTCGATCTGTCGGCCGACTTCCGGCTGGAAGATCCTGCGGCCTATGCCAAATGGTATGGGCATGACCATCATGCGCTCGAACTTCAGAAAGAAGCCGTCTACGGGCTCGTGGAAATCTATCGGCGCGACATCAAGAAGGCGCGGCTGGTCGCTAATCCCGGCTGCTACACGACCTGCGCGCAGTTGCCGCTGATCCCGCTGTTGAAAGCCAAGGCGATCGAGCCGGACGAAATCGTCATCGATGCCAAATCCGGCATGACGGGTGCAGGGCGCTCGGCGAAGGAAGAGATGTTGTTCTCGGAAGTCTCCGAAGGCTTCAACGCCTACGGCGTCGGCCAGCATCGGCATATGGCTGAACTCGATCAGGAGTTTTCCAAAGCCGCCGGCAAGGAGGTCGTCGTATCGTTCACGCCGCATCTTCTTCCGATGAACCGCGGCATCTTCTCCACCATCTACGTGAGGGGACGCCGGGGGAAGATCGCGCAGGATCTTCACGAAATTCTGGTGAACCAGTATGAGAAGGAGCCGTTCGTTCACGTCCTGCCGTTCGGCAAGACTCCGCATTCGCGGCACGTGCGCGGCTCGAACATGACATTCATTGGCGTGGCCGCGGATCGCATCGCTGGACGCGCGATCATTATCTCGACGCTCGACAACCTCACCAAGGGCGCGTCGGGCCAGGCCGTGCAGAACATGAATCTGGTGCTCGGCCTTTCTGAGACGATGGGCATCGATCAGCCGCCGATGTTTCCATGAGTCTGGAGATTAGCAGTTGACGCTAACCGAATAGAACCGATCCCAAAGATGGGAAATCGTCATTGAACAATTCGAGCTTGGCATAAGCGATGTGGCCGTACTTTCAGTTCCGGGTGGCGGGTTGGTGGCATGGCCGGTTTCGTCAAATAGCAGATAGCGCCAGCTACTTTGCCCTGCGAAACCGGCGCTTCCCCAATCGAACGTGATGAAACGCGGAGATGTGCTGCTTGCTTCTACTTTTGCCTGGTAGAAAGACAAATTGCTGAAGAGGCGATAGAGGTCGATCCCATGATACACCGCACTGTATATCTGCAGTTGTCCCGCCAAAATTGCAACGGAAGCCAGAATTAGCGGTGATTGAAAAAGCCTCAGAGTCGCAATACGAAAAATAAGCAGCAGGACCACACATCCCGTCACCAGCAGCACCGCTAGTACGGAAACGAATACTAAAGCTAGCGGACCCATACCTCGGTTATATATTCCGATGTAACCTAAAATTGGCACGCACAGCACAAATGCTGAAACAAAGATCAGCAAAGCCTTATCATTGCGTCTGAGACGCTCGCGGATTGAATTCTCTCTGGACGCAACCGTCCGGCATTTTGGCGATGTGCGGATCATAGAATCTTGAAAATCGCCAGCGCGAGAACAGCCTGTGCGATGAACCCAATCGTGAAGGTGAGGGTGCGCAGAATTGGAACACCCAGTGTGTAAACGATCAGGTGCGCCAGCCGTGCCCAGAAGTAAACGGCGCAAGCGAGTACGGTCCATTTGGTCGAATAGTCGATTGCGTTGAGGATCAGAACCAGCGGCGCGAAGATCACCAGATTTTCGACAGCGTTGTCATGGGCGAACAGCATGCGGTTGGCCCAGTCGGCCAGCGGCTTGTCGTTCCGTGACGGGTTGGCCATCGCGCCGCCAAGACCGCGAATCTGACAGCGATTGAGAACGTAGGGCACCCAGAGCAGGCCGGTGAGAATAACGGTCAGCGTCAGCCAGAACAGTTCACGTGTCATCGACGTTCTTCCTTCCAATCTTGCAAGGCCTGCCCGGAGGCGGGTGGAAATGCCTTCACCGTCCCGTCATGTAACGGGGCGAGTCGACGAAGCAAATAACGTGTGAAGTCATAGACGATTGGCGATGCAAGGCCAACGTCGCGGCAGGCGTTATACTCAGGCGCGGACCCGGACATAGCTTCCCGGAGCGTCTTCAATGACTTCCAGAGGTCCGGTGCCGGGAACGCGGGCGGGCACCTGCTCGGCGTCGATAGACTCAAGCCATGAGCGCCAATCCGGCCACCATGATCCCTCGTGCTCCTGCGCGTCCTTGACCCAGTCGGCGAGGGTGATGTCGCCAATGCGATCGTTGGTCCAGTACTGGTATTTGCCCAGCTCCGGCGGATTGACCACGCCGGCGATATGGCCGGAGCCGGCGAGCACGTATTTGACCGGGCCGCCGAAGAACTGCGAACCGTAGAGCACGGATTCGGCCGGCGCGATGTGATCCTCTTTGGTGGCGAGATTGTAGACCGGCACCTTCACCTTGGAGAGATCGAGCTGCGCATTGTCGATGGTCATGGAGCCGGTGGACAGGCGGTTCTCAAGATAGCAATTACGAAGATAGAAGGAATGGTTGGCCGCCGGCATGCGGGTCGCATCCGAATTCCAGTGCAGCAGGTCGAATGCTGCCGGCTCCTTGCCTTTCAGATAATTGCTGACGACGTACGACCAGATCAGATCGTTCGAACGAAGCATGTTGAAGGCCATCGCCATCTTGCTGCCTTCGAGCACGCCGGCCTGTTTCATGTCACGTTCGAGATTCGAAATTTGGCTCTCGTCGACGAACACCAGCAGATCGCCTGCATGGGTGAAATCGACCTGTGCGGCCAGGAAGGTCGCCGAGGTCACACGCACCTGACGCTTTTCGGCAAGCCACGCCAACGTCGTCGCAAGCAGCGTGCCGCCGACGCAGTAGCCCATGGTGTGGACGCGCATTTCGCCGGTGGCCTTCTCGATGACGTCCATTGCCGTCAGCGGACCTTCGCGCATGTAATCTTCGAAGGTCTTGCCGCCGAGTCTCTTGTCGGGATTGACCCATGAGATCAGGAACACCGTGACGCCCTGATTGACGCACCACTGGACGAACGACTTCTGCCGGTTGAGGTCGAGAATATAAAACTTGTTGATCCAGGGCGGCACGATGAGCAGCGGCGTGCGGAGAACAGATTCCGTCGCCGGCGTATATTGAATGAGTTGCATGATCTCATTCTGGTAGATCACCTTGCCCGGTGTCAGCGCCACATCGCGGCCGATCTCTAGATTGCCCGCCGACTGGCGGATCTTGAGATTGCCGTGCCCGGCTTCGATATCCTCCGCGAGCATGGTCATGCCACGCACGAGATTGTCGGCGTTGCTCGACAGCGTCTGCCGCAGCACTTCCGGATTCGTCAGCACGAAGTTCGACGGTGAAATCGCGTTCGTGACCTGCTGAACGTAGAATTCCGCCTTCTTGCGGGTATGCGGGTCGAGACCATCCGCGTTCTTGACCAGATCATTCGCGGTCTGCGTTGTCAGCAGATAGGCCTGCATTACAAAATCAAAAAACTGATTGGTCTTCCATTCCGTATCCTGAAAGCGCTTGTCACGCGGCGATGGATCGGCGGCGCGCGTCGTTGCTTCTCCGGACAAGCGGCGTGCAGCGCTTGTCATCAGATCCAGATAAGCCTTGCCCAGCTTTGCCTGAACGCTGGCGGCGCGGTCCTTGTCGGAGAGCCAGTACTCCGCCACGGACGTGAACGTCTTTACCAGTTCATTTAGTTCGCCGGGAGGGCGACCCTTTTCGTCGCCATTTGCACGTGGCTTCAGATAGGCGGAGAGGGCGCGGCCGCTTGATTCAAGAGCACGCGCGAGATTGGCCGAGAAGACCTCTGGATCGAAGCTTTTCGCGGCGCCGGAGTCCCCAGACTTGGTGCTTAGCAGAGTGTCACTCATCGCTTGCTTCTAAACTCTTGTTTCAAACCGCGAACCTTGTGAGTTCGCATCATCATCATGGCATAGTTCGGATGGGCCTGCTGATTTGCATGTGCTGCGTTGCGGCATGATTAATACTTCGGTCATATTAGGGCCTCATGAACACGATCTGCTCCGCGCCGACATTCTTCGGGGGGTAATGCTTCCCGTCGATGTTGAGTTCAGATCGCCTGCGCATTTCCCGAGCAGGAATCGTGCCGATTGAAATCAGGGACGTGACAATTTCTGTGCGACGCCACACGCATCGGGTTCGGCGGTCGCCGGCTTTGGCCGGCTTGCTGTTGCTTGGCATTGTGCTGGGCGGTTGCGCGTCCACGATCGCTGACGCGCCCCTGCTAGGGCTGCCCGCCAATACACCGCCACGGCCTGCGACCCCGGCCGAGTACCTGCCCGTGCATGATGTTCCAGCTCCCCGCCAGGAGACGGTGCTGGATCAGGCTCAGCAGGCCAAACTGGAGAAGGATTTGCTGGCGGCCCGCGACAGACAGGCATCCGGTGCCCAGGCCGCTCAGCGCCGCAGAAACTGAGTTTTCTGCTTCGCCGCAACCCCCGGTTGGTGCTAAAAAGACCACGATTCAATCGCAAAAATGCAAATTCTGGTGCGGGTCTCCCCGCATCGCGTTCGAATCCGCTTAATATGCTGAAATTCCGTGTCTTCTAACCGCCGTACCGAATTCCACTTCGGTACAAAACACGTTACTGATCTCGTTGTTATCGCCGGTTTTACCGGCCTTCGGAGCCCAACCCATGGAAGAGTTTTACCGTATCCGCCGTCTGCCGCCTTACGTGTTCGAGCAAGTCAACCGGGCCAAGGCGGCCGCGCGGAACGCCGGGGCCGATATCATCGACCTCGGCATGGGAAATCCGGATCTTCCGACCCCTCCGCATGTGATCGAAAAGCTCAAGGAGACCCTCGGCAAGCCGCGGACCGACCGGTATTCGGCGTCGAAGGGCATCGTGGGCCTGCGCCGCGCGCAGGCTGCCTATTACGAGCGCCGGTTCGGCGTGAAACTTAATCCGGAAACCCAGGTCGTTGCGACACTCGGTTCCAAGGAAGGCTTCGCCAACGTCGCGCAGGCCATCACGTCACCCGGTGACGTGGTGCTGGTGCCGAACCCGAGCTACCCGATCCACGCCTTCGGCTTCCTGATGGCCGGCGGCGTGGTTCGCTCTGTTCCCGCCGAGCCGACTCCGGAATTGTTCAGCGCGCTCGAGAAGGCGATCATTCACTCGATCCCCAAGCCGATCGCGATGATCGCGTGTTATCCGTCAAACCCGACGGCCTATGTCGCCTCGCTCGATTTCTACAAGGACCTCGTCGCGTTCGCGAAGAAGCACGAGATCTTCATTCTGTCCGATCTGGCCTATGCGGAGCTGTATTTCGACGGAGTGCCGCCGCCTTCTGTTTTGCAGGTGCCGGGCGCGATCGACGTCACCGTTGAATTCACCTCGATGTCGAAGACGTTCTCGATGGCCGGCTGGCGCATGGGCTTTGCGGTTGGCAATGAGCGGATCATCGCAGCGTTGACCCGCGTCAAATCGTACCTCGATTACGGCGCGTTCACGCCGGTCCAGGTCGCGGCAACCGCCGCGCTGAACGGTCCGCAGGATTGCATCAAGGAAATGCGCGACACTTACCGCAAGCGCCGCGACGTACTGGTGGAAACCTTTGGCCGTGCGGGCTGGGATATTCCGCCGCCAGCGGCGTCGATGTTCGCCTGGGCGCCGTTGCCGGAGAAGTTTCGCGAGGTCGGCAGCATGCAGTTCGCCACGCTGATGGTGGAAAAATCCGGTGTTGTTGTGTCACCGGGAGTCGCCTTCGGCGAGCATGGCGAAGGCTATGTCCGCATCGCGATGGTGGAAAACGAGCAGCGTATTCGCCAGGCAGCCCGCAATATCCGGCGCTTCCTTGAAACTGGCGTTGAATCGTTGCACAACGTGGTTCCTCTCGCCAATCGGCGGTAATTTTCCGGCAGGTTTTCAACAAGATGGTCGCACCCCTCAAGGTGGGTATTGCGGGCCTCGGTACCGTGGGTGCCGAGGTAGTCCGCCTGATCGAAAGTCAGGGCAGGGCCTTGTCGGCGCGGTGTGGCCGTGGCGTCCGGGTGGTCGCGGTATCCGCACGTTCAAAAGCAAAGAAGCGCAGTGTCGATCTGCGTGGGATTGAGTGGGCCAAGAACCCGCTAGCGCTGGCCAACGATCCGAAGATCGACTGCTTCGTCGAACTGATGGGCGGCTCCGGTGAGCCCGCCCTGTCGGCAATCGAAGCCGCGCTGCGGAACAGCAAATCGGTGGTCACGGCGAACAAGGCGCTGATCGCTAAACACGGTTCGCGCCTGGCTGCGCTGGCCGAGAAGCATGGCGGCGCGCTGAACTATGAGGCCGCGGTTGGCGCGGCCATTCCCGTTATCAAGACCTTGCGCGAAGGGCTTGCGGGCACCGATATCCATCGCGTTTACGGCATTCTCAACGGCACCTGCAATTACATCCTGACACGGATGGAGCGCGAGGGACTGTCGTTCGCGGAGTGTCTCAAAGACGCGCAGCGGCTCGGATATGCGGAGGCTAATCCGTCGTTCGACGTCGACGGGCACGACACCGCGCAGAAACTCGCCATTCTCGCGAGCCTTGCGTTCGGCACCAAGGTCAATCAGAGCGCGGTCTACGTCGAAGGCATTTCATCCATCGCGCCGGAAGATCTCCGCGCGGCTGAAGAGCTTGGCTATCGGGTGAAACTGCTTGGCGTTGCGGTTCGCACCGAATCCGGGATCGAGCAGCGCGTGCACCCAACCATGGTGCCGAAGTCATCCTCGATTGCGCAGGTCATGGACGTCACGAATGCTGTGACCATCGACGGCGAGGGAATTCCGCCGGTCACGCTGGTGGGCCCAGGCGCCGGTGGCGCTGCGACCGCGTCCGCTGTGCTTGCCGATATCGCGGACGTGGCGCGAGGCATTCGCGCAGCTCCGTTCGGGCGGCCGATTGCGAAGCTGAAAATCGCGACCAAGGCGCCGATGAAGCGTCACGAAGGCGGCTACTACATTCGCCTGATGGCGCGTGACCTTGCCGGAACCGCGGCGACCATCGCGACGCGTCTCGCCGAGCAGAAAATTTCCATTGAATCGATCGTGCAGCGTCATCGTGACGGCACAGTCGATCTGACAAATACGCGCGGCAAGCCATCGCCGGTGCCGGTCATCCTCATCACGTACGCAACCACCGAGGATGCAGTGCGACATGCGTTGCATGCCGTCCAGCAAGATCGGGTGATAACTGGCCGTCCACAGGTCATCCGCATCGAAAAGAACTGATAGGGTCCGGTCAGCCGGGTCCATCGCCACGTTTGTTGTCTTGGGAGTTAGCCTATGTCCGTTACGATTTCCGTTCCGCCGCAGCTTCTGCTGGAACGCATTCTCACACTCGAAATCGTGCGCGTGACAGAGCGTGCCGCGGTGTCTGCTGCACGTCTCCGGGGCCACGGCAACGAAAAGGCCGCGGATCAGGCTGCGGTGGACGCGATGCGCCGAGAGCTCAACAAGATTCCAATTCAGGGCACCGTCGTGATCGGCGAGGGCGAACGCGATGAAGCGCCGATGCTGTTCATCGGTGAAAAGGTCGGCTCCGACGCCGGTCCTGAAGTCGATATCGCAGTCGATCCGCTCGAAGGCACCACGCTGTGCGCGAAGAATATGCCGGGCGCGATTGCGACCATGGCGATGGCGGAAGGCGGCACGCTGCTGAATGCGCCGGACGTCTACATGCAGAAAATCGCAGTCGGCCCGGGCTATCCGAAACAGGTGGTCGATCTTGATGCACCACCGGCCGAAAACATCCGCCGTCTCGCCCGCGCCAAGGATGTGCATCCATCGGCAATCACCGCGCTGGTGCTCGACCGTCCTCGTCACGCCGACATCATCAATGCGATCCGCTCGACCGGCGCGGCTGTGCGCCTGATCACTGACGGCGACGTTGCCGGCGTGATCCACACCGCCGATTCGGACAACACCGGCGTCGATATTTATATGGGCACGGGCGGCGCGCCTGAGGGCGTGCTTGCCGCGGCGGCGTTGCGCTGCATCGGCGGCCAGATGCAATGCCGTCTCATTCTCGATACTGACGAGAAGCGCGAGCGCGCAGCAAAAATGGGCGTGAAGGATTTCTCGATGATCTATGGCATCGAGGATATGGTGCGGGGCGACTGCCTGTTCGCGGCGACTGGCGTGACCGACGGCTCTCTGCTGTCGGGCGTCAAGTTCCGCAAGAACGTCATCGAGACCGAGACCGTCGTGATGCGCTCGGTGACCGGCACCGTTCGCATCATCAAGGGCGAGCATCGCCAGTTCGAGAAATTCCACCTCGATTGAGCAGGCTAGTACCGCCTATTGGAGTTCCTGATGCGCAGGCCGCGGGTACGATTCAGGAACTTCCAATAGAAAGCGGTACTAGAACTATAGATTTGCTAGTAGCTATGACTTTCCGAAGTTCGTGAAAGGTGCTGCCGAGATGGATCACGAACTTCGGAAAGTAGCTACTAGCCCCATGACCGAGCGCGTGATCATCCGGCCGCTTCGCGTGGATGAGCGCGAGGCGTGGGAGCCGTTGTGGGACGGATACCTCAAGTTCTACAAGGCCACCGTTCCGGCTGAGACGACTGCCCTCACATGGCAGCGCTTTCACGATGATGCGGAGCCGATGTATGTGCTCGGCGCTTTTGTCGACAACCAGCTGACCGGCATTGTCCATTTCCTGTACCACCGCTCGTGCTGGACCGTTGGCGACTATTGCTATTTGCAGGACCTGTTCGTGAACGAAGGCGCACGGGGCTACGGCGTTGGCCGCAAGCTGATCGAAGCTGTGTATGAGAAGGCGAAGGCTGCTGGCGCGAGCAGGGTGCACTGGCTGACTCAGTTCGAAAACGCTCGCGCGCAAATTCTGTATGATGAAGTCGCCGACCGGTCGGGTTTCATGCAGTATCGTAAAATTCTTTGAAGGTGTCAGATGTCTGAGATCAAGGCGCTGCTGTTCGATGTCTTTGGTACCGTCGTCGACTGGCGGACCAGCCTGATCGATAATTTCACCGCATGGGGCAAGGCGAAAGGCATCAAGGGCGACTGGACAGCGTTGGTTGATGGATGGCGCGCTGCGTACATGCCGTCGATGGACGAGGTCCGCAGGCATCCGGAGCGGGGCTTCGTGATCCTCGACGACTTGCAGCGGCAGTCGATCGAGCCGCTGGCGGCCAAGCTCGGAATTACAGGTTTGACGCCGGGGGATTTCGATTATCTCACCCGCGGCTGGCACAGCCTCAAACCATGGCCGGACAGTGTCGGCGGCCTGACGCGGCTCAAGACGAAGTTCATCATCGGGCCGCTGTCCAACGGCAACGTCGCGCTGCTGACCAATATGGCGAAGCACGCCGGCCTGCCGTGGGATCTGGTGTTGAGCGCCGAGGTTTTCGGCCACTACAAGCCCGATCGTGAAGCCTATCTGGGCGCGGCGAAGATTCTTGGCCTGACGCCCGGCGAAGTGATGCTTGTTGCTGCACACAACAACGATCTTGCCGCGGCCCAGAGCTTTGGATTGAAGACGGCCTTCGTGCCGCGTCCGACAGAATACGGCCCCCATCAGAACCGCGACTTCGGGCCTGAGGGAAGCTGGGACTACGTCGTGAAGGATTTCAACGATCTGGCCGACAAGCTCGGCTGCTAGGCTCGCTGCGGCGAATCATTGAACGCTGCGGCTTCGTGCTTACCTGCGGAAAGCATCATGACGCTCCCTGCATCCGCATTGCCTGTCGAGACGATCCCCGCCTTCCTCGGCGTGAACCACTCTGCGACCGGCCGCGTGTGGCGCGACCGGCTCGATCCGCGCGGCGCGGCGAAGGCGCTCGCCATCGCGCAGCGCTATCAGGTGCCGGAAATGCTGGCGCGGATCATCGCGGGCCGCGGCATCGATATCGGCGCCGTCGATGACTTCCTCGATCCGACCATTCGCAAGCTGCTGCCCGATCCTTTGACCGTGACCGAGATGGAAGCCGCCGCCAGGCGCATTGCCGATGCGGCCGCGCACGGCGAGAAAGTCGCCATCTTCGGCGACTATGATGTGGACGGCGCGACGTCAGCGGCGCTGCTGACCTGGCATCTGCGCCACTGCGGACTCGATCCGTTGATCCATATTCCAGACCGCATCTTCGAGGGATACGGCCCCAACGTGGAGGCCGTGCGCGGTCTCGCCAACAGGGGCGCGACGCTGCTGGTCACGGTCGATTGCGGCACCACCAGCATCGAACCGCTGGCTGAGGCCAAGCGTCTCGGCATGGATGTGGTGGTGATCGACCATCACCAGTGCGGCGAGGAGCTTCCCGTCGTGGATGCACTGGTCAACCCAAACCGTCCCGATGATCTGTCGGGCCTCGGACATCTCGCCGCCGTCGGCCTCGTCTTCGTCACGCTGGTTGCGGTGAACCGCGAACTGCGCGCCCGCAATTTCTGGAGCGATGTTCGGCCCGAACCCAACCTGCTGGACGCGCTCCATTACGTCGCGCTCGGCACTGTCGCCGACGTCGCAGCGCTGACCGGCCTCAACCGCGCCTTCGTCGCCAAGGGGCTGATCGCTCTGCGCCGCCGCGATCATGTCGGCCACACAGCGTTGATGGATGTGGCCCGTCTGAGCGGCCCGCCGGAAGCCTGGCATCTGGGTTTCATGCTGGGGCCGCGCATCAATGCCGGCGGCCGTATCGGGCAGGCGGACCTCGGTGTAAGGCTGCTTCTGGAAGGCGATATTTCGGAAGCCGCGCGGATTGCCGCCGAACTCGACCGTCTCAATACTGAACGCCGCGTGATCGAACAGATGGCGGAAGCGCAGGCCGAAGCCGAAGCGCTGGCGTCGCTCGGTCTCGATGACAAGGGCGCGGTGATCGTGACAGCTTCCGAGGGCTGGCATCCGGGTGTGGTGGGTCTTGTGGCGTCGCGTCTGAAGGAGAAATTCTCGCGACCGGCTTTTGCCATTGCGCTGGAGCCGGGCGGGATCGGCACCGGATCAGGCCGCTCCATTCCGGGCGTCGATCTCGGCAAGGTGGTGCGCGAGGCGGTGCATGAAGGGATTCTTCTGAAAGGTGGTGGCCACGCCATGGCGGCGGGCGTGACCCTGAAGAAGGAGCGGCTGGCGGAATTCCGCGCGTTCGTCGAATCCGCGCTCGCGGCGACAGTCGCCGACGCGCGGCATGCAAACGAACTGTTCATCGACGGGGCCGTCAGTGCGCGCGCGGTGACGACCGATTTTGTCGCGACCATGAACCGCGCCGGTCCTTTTGGTGCAGGCAATCCCGAACCGCTGATCGCGCTGCCGTCACATCAACTGGTTTTCGCGGATGAAGTTGGACAGGCGCACCTGCGTCTGCGTTTCAAGTCGGGCGACGGCGCATTCGTCAACGGTATTGCGTTTCGATCCATCGGCCAGAAGCTCGGCAATGCACTGATCGAAAATCGCGGTCAGATGCTGCATGTCGCGGGGTCGCTCACCGTCGACCGCTGGCAGGGCTCCGAGCGCGTGCAGATGCGCGTGACGGATGTCGCGGTGCCCGATCCGGGGCCGGCGGTGATCCGCTAGGACGTCATTCCGGGGCGCGCACCTCAGGATGATTGTCGCGGCAGCGGGATGTTGCGCACAATTTCTCTCCGGACGACATCGCGTATTTGGCGTGCACTCCACCTAACTCATAGGTTGTCATCACCGGGCTTGTCCCGGTGATCCCGATCAGGTGAGCACGGTGCCTTCGTTATCGGGATGGCCGGAACAAGTCCGGCCATGACAACGATTATGCTGGTGCTCTCAACGGCCCACCATCGGCATTTTCCAGATTCAATTTTCAAACAGCATGCGCATGTGGGGTTTGCCCCATTCGCGCCAATGAAAGACGAGCGTGATAGCTCTCGCGCTTCTTCGCGCGAGGTGAGCTTTAGTTCTGCCCTCAAAAAGCGAGGGGCATGGAGCGCCGCGAGGCGCAAAGGTGGTGTCTCGCTTCCTTTGCGATCAGGAAGCGCATCGCCTCACGGCGCTCCACTGCGGCGATTTTGGGCGAGGGGAGCGTTCTTCCGGGACAGGACAAGCGCGACACGCGCCTCGATCCGGCTGGCTTTCGCCGGCCTTCATCCTGTCCGCGTCCAGCTCTTTGCGAGCAGAGCCACGTAGTTGGCCCGGACGCTGACCCCAGCCTCCCGGACGACGTGTGTGCGAAACACGCGCGCGGGCGCCGCATCCTGCTCCGCTCTCTGACGCCTCTAGAAAGCGCCCCTCACGAACAGGACATGGCGAACTTAAGCGTGGTCCGGAGCACGGGGATTGCTATCCCCATCACGAAATGTTGCAGGAGGCGCGGTCCGGATGAAGTTGCTCCATCCCCACGACGCGCAAATTTTCCGCCGTCATTCCGGGGCGCGCGTCTTCGCGCGAACCCGGAATCCACAGCCACTCAGGAGATTTTCGCAGTCATGGATTCCGGGCCTGCGCCAAGAGGCGCATCCCGGAATGACGGCTGAACTTGCAAGCAATGACGGAGCTACGATCCTTGCCGCAGCCGCGCCAGCACTTTCAATCCGGCATAGCCGTCTGCTGGCAGCAGGCCTGTCTTGGTCTGGAAATCCTTCACCGCTTTCATGGTGTCGTTGCCGACGCGGCCATCGGTGCCGCCGGTATCGAAGCCTGCTTTGGTCAGACGCGTCTGGACTTCCTGCACTTCGGCGAGCGTCAGCGCGCGCTCCGAGCCGGGGAAGGGCTGCACGAACGGTCCGGCGCCGAGAATCCGGTCGCCGAGATGCACGATCGCGAGCGCATAGTTCATCGACGGATTGTAGCTCTTCACGGCGTAGAAATTCGGGCCCAGCAGGAATGATGGCCCGCCTTGCACCGGCACCCACAATTGCGCCATATCGTTGGGGCGTGGAAACGGCTGGCCGTCGGCGCGGGTGACGCCCGCAGCAGCCCATTGCGCGTAACTCTTGTTGCCGCTGCCGCTTGCACCCTTCACCTCGTAGCCCCAATGCTCGCCCCGGCGGTACTTGCCGCGGTTGACGAGATAGCGCGCGCTGGAGCCGAGCGCGTCGTCCGGCTTGCCGAACGGGGACACGCGTCCATCGCCGTCATAATCGAAGCCGACATTGAGCCAGACTTCCGGCATCCACTGGGTATGACCCATCGCGCCAGCCCATGAACCGCGCATTTCTTCCGGCGTGCTCCAGTGCTTGTCAACAATGCGCAGCGCGTTGATGAGTTCGGTTTCCCAATAGGCCTTGCGGCGCGGCTCGTTCCACGCCAGCGCCGCGAGTGACGGAAACACCGGGCGCATATGGTTTTGCTGCACCAGCGGATCGCCGTACGCCGTCTCGACGCCCCACAGCGCCAGCAGTGTGCCGCGTTCGACGCCGAAATCCTTTTCGATCCGTGCAAACAGCGAACTGTATTTCTGGAGCGCCACTTTGCCCGCTGATAAACGCCAGTCGGAGACGCGACGGTTGATGTACTGCCAGAGCTGTTCATTGAACTCGGGCTGCTTGCGCATTTTCTCGAACACGCTCATGTCCGGTTCGATGCGGCTCAGCACGCGAATGTAGGTGCCCTCTGAAATCCCGCGGGCCAGCGCACGAGCGCGAAAGCCTTCGCGCCATTGATCGAATCCGGGCGGGGCCGCCAGCGCGCGAAGTGGACTGGCCATCAGTGCACCGGCGCCAAATGCGGAGCCGAGCAACGTTCGCCGCGTGAGGGAGGGGGCGTCCGGAGAATCTTTGTGTGTCATGCGGCAAGTCTAGTGATCCGGTTCTGACATTCGTATCAGAATCTTCGCAGGCACTGTACGAATGTCAGAACCAAAGGATCACTAGAATTATATTTTGCTAGTGTCCTTTTGTATCCGACGTTTGCTATGAGTGCGCCGCAAAATGGAGCAAACGTCGGATACAGGACACTAGCGCGGCTCGTCTGGTTCGGCCAAAGGCCAATCTGCGGCGGATTCTGTCCGGGCATGATCTTGTCCGAAAACCGGTTCCCACTTTGCGCTCACGCGGCCCTTCGGGTCGGGATCATGCCTACCGGCCGTCGCCTTCCTTGGCGGTACCCGGCGGGAGGTCCGCAGGCGGCAGGGCGTGCGCCATCGCCGGTGCTTCAGGCGGCGGCTGGATGAATTCGCGGCCACGCCGGCCGATCAGGCGCTCGTAAGACGAGATCAGCGTGACGTAGGGATTGACCCAGAGCCAGCCGTCGCGCGTGAACACCTGCACGTCGAAATGCAGATGGTTTGTCGTTCCGCCGGGGCGATCCTGATAGTTCGAGACGGTGCCTATCTTTTCGCCTTCGGTGACGCGCCGTCCGTGTAGGACGCCGTCTGCGTCGAGGCGGGCCGGGTTCATGTGCATGTAGCGAAAGCGGATGTGTTCGTTGCGCGTGTTTACCAGCAGGAACGCAGCCTGTTGCTTCGGCGACCTGATCAGCACGCCGTCGCGGACTGCGACAGTCGCAAACGTATCGGGGATGCAGCGATCGGCTCCATCGTTGCGCAGGTGACAGGATGAGGGGCGGATATCCTGTCCCTGATGACCCATGCCGTTGGCGCACTGTCCGACTTCGAAGTCGCGCGTCTCGCAAAAATTATCCTGCCAGGGATAGCTGTAGTTCTCCCTGGCCGATTCATCGAACACGAGTTGCTTGTCATTGCGCTTGCAACGATATGGGTCGCCCTTGGTCGGTGCGAATGACACCCGTCCCGTGTGGTTGCAGTCGCCCCAATTCATGAAGGACTGTGAATTGGCGAACGCAGGTGCCTTCTCGATCGGAAAGCGGATCTGCGAGTAAACGGTCAAGTCTTCGTGGCCGCCTTGTCCGCGATAGCCGCTGTTGACGATGATCTCGCCCGGCGGACGATAGGTGAAATCCGCCGAGTACTCGATCGGACGCTCCGAGGCATATGAGGTGATGTTCGAGCGCGGATCGCGGGGCGTGCCGCCGGCCACCCGCAAGGCCTTGAGGAATCGTTCGGCGACCGGCGAGGCCTCACGGCAGGAGAGGCGCCTGCTTCGCGCGACGCTGTCGAGACATTGAATGGATACGACGTAGGGAACGCCGAAGCGCGTGAACGCATAGCGCACATAGCCTTCGCGGATCACGCGACGCAGGTTCGGATACTGAGTGGCCAGCGCCTTGACCGGTTCGCCCTTTCCAGCGAGCGGATCCTTGATGTCGTAGATCAACAGCGATGCGGTGATCTGGACCTCGACAGGCTCCAGGTACACCCGGGAGGGCATGTTGTCGCCCGAACCCCGGTCAAGCAAGAAAACAGCGTCGTAGCCGGCTGACCCGGTCTCGAACATGCTGGCGGCCCGGAATCCCGCCTGATACCGCGGGATGAGAAGGTTGATTGCGCCGCTTTGGCGATCGGCCAGATACAGGGCGCTATCGAACGGCAACAGCGCCGGGACGGGGCTGAGTTCAATCCCGGAGAAAATCGGCGATGTCACCGCATTGATCTGCGAGATCGCCGTAATGCGCTGCGCGTTAAACTGGGACGGCTGATTTCGGGTCGAGAAGTTGAAATTATCGACAGCCAGCGGCTGTGAATCGATTTCGCCCCTGAGTTGATTGACGGCGGCAGGCCAGTCTGGCGTGACGACCGAAATCGCCGGTGTTTTGAATTCGGCGGCGCGAGCAGGTTGAACGAGGAGGCACAGCGAGGCAACGGACAGGAAACAGCACCAGAGCTTCGCCGATGCCTTCCTTCTGCCGTTAGCTGCCCCCGCTGCCCTCAATACATCCTCGCGAGATCTGCCCTTAGTCCTTGGCGCGCTCGACGTAAGAGCCGTCTTCCGTCAGAACGACGATGCGCGTTCCCGTGCCGATGTGAGGCGGAACGCCCGTGCGGATACCATTGGAAAGAATAGCCGGCTTATAGGAGGAGGACGCGGTCTGTCCCTTGGTCACTGGCTCGGTCTCGACGACCTCAAGAGTGACGCGCTGCGGCAATACGATCGCGACCGCGTTGTTCTCGAAGATCGACAGCTTCACGGTCATGTTTTCCTGCAGGTAAGGAGCCTGCGTTCCGACCACGTCCTTCGAAACCAGCAATTGGTCGTAGTTTTCATTGTTCATGAAATGGAAGCCGTCGCCGTCTTCGTAGAGGTAATTGAAGTCGCGGTCTTCGACGAACGCGCGCTCGACCTGATCGGTGGTCTTGTAGCGCTCGGAGACCTTGGTGCCGTCGCTGATTCGGCGCATTTCGATCTGGCTGACCGGGGTTCCCTTGCCGGGATGGATGTTCTCCGCGCTCAGAACGACATATAGCTTGCCGTCCTGCTCAATGATGTTGCCCTTGCGGATCGAACTGGCGATGACTTTCACAGATAGGTTTCCTAATGTTCAGGGCCGGTTCCGGCGCCGGAACGGCGCCTCGGGGTCCGGCAAGGCAGTTTCGGGCCGCAACATAGCGATTTGGATCGGTAAAGCCAGCATTTTGCTGCGGAATCGGGCTTTTCGCCCATGAGTATAGACCAGGAATCGTCGCCCTGGTGGACGCCCGGCCGCCATGTGGATCGCAAGCCGTTTTTGCAGGCGCGGAGCGCGATTTCCCGTGCCTTGCGGGACTGGTTCGAGGACGAAGGATTCGTCGAGGTCGAAACCGGAATCCTGCAAAAATCGCCTGGGAACGAGACCCATCTTCATGCCCCGGCGGCCGACCTGACCTCGGCTTCCGGCGAGAAGTCGAGATACTTCCTGCGAACGTCGCCCGAATTCGCCTGCAAGAAGTTGCTGGCGGCTGGCGAGAAACAGATCGTGGAGTTCGCCCGCGTGTTTCGGGATCGCGAGCGCGGCCCGCTGCATCTGCCGGAGTTCACGATGCTGGAATGGTATCGCGCCAATGAAGGCTATGAGGCGGTGATGGCCGACACCGTGGTTGTTATCGCGCATGCCGCTCAAACCACCGGGATCGGAACGTTCTCGTTCAGGGGAAAGGTCGCTGACCCGTTTGCCGAACCGGACCTGCTCACCGTCGCCGATGCGTTTACGCGCTTTGCCTCCGTCGATCTGCTTGCGACGATTCCGGATGGGCGAGCGGACCGCGAGGCGCTGGCGGCAGCGGCGGCGCGCGCTGTCCGTGTTACCGATGACGACACCTGGTCGGACATCTTCAGCAAGGTTCTGGTCGAGCATGTCGAACCAAATCTGGGGCAGGGCCGTTTGACGATTCTCTATGAGTATCCCGCGCCGGAGTCAGCGCTGGCGCGCGTCAAACCGTCCGATCCGCGCGTCGCGGAACGGTTTGAAGTCTATGCCTGCGGTGTTGAACTGGCGAACGGCTTCGGTGAACTGATCGATGCGCAGGAACAGCGGCTGCGTTTCACCGCGTCGATGGACGAGAAGGAACGGCGCTACGGCGAACGCTATCCGCTCGACGAGGAGTTTCTGGCCGCGATGGCACAGATGCCGGAGGCTTGCGGCGTGGCGCTAGGATTCGACCGGCTTGTGATGCTGGCGAGCGGGGCGACCCGGATCGATCAGGTAGTGTGGACGCCGCGGGAAGGTGACGCATGACACGCCGCGCCACTGCAACATTGCGAACGGCAGCCGACCTGATCGAGCACGGTCTCGCCTCGCCTGAAAATCTGCCCGCGCTGGAAAAAGTCGCCGCGCGTTACGCGGTGGCGGTGACGCCGGATGTCGCCGCGTTGATCGATATGCTGGACCCGAACGATCCCATCGCGCGCCAGTACGTACCATCCGCCGACGAACTGGTCACCCACCCGAGCGAGAACGCCGATCCGATCGGCGATCACGCGCATTCGCCGGTGAGCGGCATCGTGCATCGCTATCCGGATCGTGTGCTGTTCAAGCTGGTGCATGTCTGCGCGGTCTATTGCCGGTTCTGCTTCCGCCGCGAAATGGTGGGACCGGGGAAAGAGACCGCTCTCTCCGATGAAGTTTATTCAAAAGCGCTGGATTATATCCGTGCCCATCCTGAAATTTGGGAAGTGATCCTGACCGGCGGCGATCCGCTGATGTTGTCGGCGCGGCGGCTCAAGGAGGTCATGACCGATCTCGCTGCCATCGATCACATCAAGATCATCCGCATGCACACCCGCGTTCCGGTCGCCGATCCGGCAAGGGTGACCGACGAGACAGTTGCTGCGCTGAAAGTGACGGGCGCGACAACATGGGTGGCGCTGCATGCCAATCATCCGCGGGAACTGACGGCAGATGCGCGCGCCGCCTGCGCGCGCATGATCGACGCCGGCATTCCGATGGTCAGTCAGTCGGTGTTGCTGCGCGGTGTGAACGACGATGCGGCGACGCTGGAGGCGCTGATGCGCAGCTTCGTCGAATGCCGCATCAAGCCATACTACCTGCATCATGGTGATCTCGCCCCGGGTACGGCTCACCTCCGCACGACGCTTGAGGAAGGCCAGAAGCTGATGCTGTCGCTGCGAGGGCGTGTGTCAGGCTTATGTCAGCCGGACTACGTGCTCGATATTCCCGGCGGTCACGGCAAGGCGCCGATAGGGCCGCAATACCTGTCACGGACAGGTGAAGACGGGGACGGCCAGCGGTACCGTGTCGTCGACTACTGCGGCGACGTTCACCTCTATCCGCCCGGAGAATAGATATCCGGCGATGACCGAGCCCGAACCTCCCGAAAATGATGGCAATCGCGCCGTTGAAAACGCCGTGATGCTCGGCTTTTTCGTTGTCCTGGTGGCCGCAGGTATCTGGTTGCTCGGATCGATGGCGGGTGTTCGCAAGACACAGGATTGTGCAGCGCAGGGCAGACGTAACTGCGGAACGATAGAAACTCCGGGCAGTTCCCGTTAGACTACTCGCATGCCGAGGAATCGGATTGGTGGAGGTGTGACATGAGAAAATCCATCCCAATTGCCATGATCGCCCTGCTGCTGAGCACGCCAAGTGTATGGGCTCAAAGCAAAAGCGGGACGTCCAGCACCGCTGGTCCCTCAGCGACGACGAGCTCGGGCAGCATTCCGCCGGCGCCTGTTGGGCATCGTCAACCGCGCGCGAGCGATGTGCCGTCTACGCAGGAAAAGAACTATACGGAATCGGCCGAAGACAAGGCGCTGGATCGCAAGATCAAGAGCATTTGCAGAGGCTGCTAAAGGCGGCTCACAGCATTAGGTATTTCGCGCGGCGAGCGCCATCCCGATCAGGGAGGTCCCGCCGAAGACTAGATTGATGCCGACCAGCAATCCGATCGCCCATGCGGCTGAACCGGGAAGTCCGGCGATGATCAGCGCTGCGACCACAAGATCGACGAGGCCTGACACGAGCAGCCATCCCCAGCGCCCGGACAATTCCTTCCGGTGGGCGAGGGCATACATGATGGTGGTGATGCCTTCCGCGATGAAATAGGCGCTGACCACGAGGGTGAGCGTCAGCGTTCCCGCGACGGGCTGAACGATCAGGATGATGCCTGCGGCAAGCGCGAGGACCGCGGAGAGCAGCGACCACCAGAAACCGGGCATGTCGCGCGTGGTGAACGTCAGGTAGAGACCCACGGCGCCGCTGATCAGGAACAGCCAGCCAAGGAAGATCGTGACTGCGATACTGGCGAGAAGCGGGATCGCGATCGCCGCCATTCCCAAAATCACCAGCACGATGCCTTCGATCAGGAAGGCTTTCCAGTTCGCTTTGACCGCTTCCCTCATCTGCGTTTGGAGCCGGGCGACATCCTGAGGCATCGTCATCGATGATCTCCATTTCCTGATCCGGCATCGCTGGCTCGCTTAGAGACTAGTCCTGCGGTGGGCTGGTTGTTAAGAGCCTTTCGTTTCAATCAATCCAGAATGGCCACAGCTCGGGTCCAGCCAGCGGACGCGCGTTCGATCTTCACCGGGAAGCAGGACACGCTGAACCCCGTCGATGGCAATTGTTCTAAATTGTGAAGTTTCTCGATGTGACAGTAGCCGATGTGGCGGCCTGCCTTGTGGCCCTCCCAGATCAGGCTCGCATCCTTCGTCTCGGCATATTTCTTTGCGGTGTAGATGAATGGCGCATCCCAGCTCCAGCCGTCGATGCCGGTGAGGCGCACGCCGCGTTCCAGCAGGTACATCGTCGCCTCATATCCCATTCCGCATCCGGAGGTGACGTAATCCTGCTGTCCGTATTTCATGCCAGCGCTGGTGTTGACGACGACGATCTCAAGCGGCTTGAGGGTATGCCCGATCCGCTTCAGTTCGTTTTCGACATCGGTGGCGGTGGCGACATAGCCGTCGGGGAGGTGCCGGAAGTCGAGTTTGACGCCGGGCTGGAAGCACCATTCCAGCGGCACCTCGTCGATGGTCCATGAGCGCTCGCCGCGGTTCATGGTGGGATGAAAGTGATAGGGCGCGTCGAGGTGGGTGCCGTTGTGCGTCGAGAGGTTGACCTGTTCGACAGCCCAGCCCTGGCCGTCGGGGAGGTCCTCCTTCTTCAGGCCCTCGAAGAATTGCAGCATGCGCGGCAATCCCTGCTGGTGGTCGATGTACTGGATGGTCGGGTGACCGCCCGGAGGATCGGCAGGCACGTCGTTTTGCAGGGGGACGGAAATGTCGATCAGCTTGCGGGTCATGCATCGGGCTCCGGCGGCTTGGCCCGGCGCGGGCGGCGGGCTTTGGCCGAGTGTGCATGAAGTTGCGCACACCGCTCAAGCGGGGGGTATCAGGCGCTTGCCGCAGTCGCGAAACGCCTTTATACGTTCCCACGCGTCGGCCAAATCACCTTGCGGGGTTGCGGCCCGGCGCCGCTCCAAACAATGCTAACGTATTGGTTTTGTGCGACTAAATTGACTTGATCCAAGGCGAAAAGACAGCGGTCGACGCAGAATCTGCGCAGAGCGTTTGCAGCCTTTTCGCTCCCTTCGTCTATCGGTTAGGACGCCACCCTTTCACGGTGGAGAGAGCGGTTCGATTCCGCTAGGGAGCGCCATTGTTCTATAATCCCATTGATTTTTTTGCGGTTATTTCCGGGATATACCCACCGGCCCTCTGAGTGGGACTGTAGATGTTCATTGTTTGAGCTTTGCCATGCCCGCTGTAGCTAGCCCGCTACGCTGAGCGGCGTTGGTGTAACGCTCAATCTCCTTCAAAGATGTATGACCTGTGATCGCCCCGATCTGGTGCGGCGTTGCCCCTGCTTCGGCGAGTGCTGTTGCAGTCGCTTTTCGGACGCCATGCGCCGAACAATGAGGTAGGTCGGCTTGCCTGCCCCGCGAGACGAACAGCGCGCAAAGTGCCTCGATGACATCGGTCGCCTTGAGCTTCCGTGCGATACGGATGGCCAGGCTCTCTCATGGCTGAACTCGTCGATGATGCACAACATCCGGAACGCCTTGCCATCGTGGGTGCGGTCGGCGACGAAGTCATAGGACCAGACATGGTTTGGCCGCTCCGGCCGCAGACGGATGCATGAGCCGTCGTTGAGCCAGAGACGCCCGCGTTTAGGTTGTTTGGCAGGGACCTTCAGCCCCTCGCACCGCCAGATCCGTTCCACCCGCTTCTTGTTCACCATCCAGCCAGCCCTGCGAAGCGACGCCGCGATCCGGCGATATCCGTAGCGGCCATATTGGCGAGCAAGCTCGATGATGTCGGCAGTCAATGCTACCTCGTCATCGGGTGTCGTTGGGATCTTGCGCTGCGTCGACCGATGTTGACCGAGTGCCCGGCACGCCCGTCTCTCGGAGACGCCAAGCTCGGCTGTTACATGATCGACGCACGCACGGCGTCGGGAGGGGCTTAGAAGTTTCCCTTTGCAGCCTCCGCCAGGATCAGCTTGTCCAGCGTCAGATCCGACACCGCTCGCCGGAGCCGAGCGTTCTCGATCTCCAATTCCTTCAGCCGCTTGACCTGATCGCCCTTCAGGCCACCGTACTCGTTACGCCACCGATGGTACGTTACTTCCGTCACGCCTATCGTGCGGACCGCGTCTGCTACCTGGCGGTCCTGAGCGAAATGCGCCGTGCCCGTATCTCAGCGTTGAACCGGGCCAGAGGATTTATGGTTTTGCTCCGCACTCAAGGGAATCGCATAAATGGACATTTTCACGCTATCTGAAACCCGCGCTGATTTTGGTCGTATTTTTTTGTATTATAATTGCTATCCCAAACGAGGACTGCTGCCATGAATCTGATCGACCTGATTGTGACGGTCTGCGCCATCGCCTCGCCGACGACTTGCGAAGAGGCTCACCTCCAGTTCGCGTGGAGCGGCTCGCAGCAGCAATGCGTGATGGCGGCGCCACCCTACATCGCCCAGTGGATCGGCGAGCATCCGAAATGGAACGCCGTGCGGTGGCGTTGCGAGTATCCACACCCAAGGGACAAGGCCGATGCGCGCGGACCAGCGCGCGTGGCGTGACGCCTTCCCGAATAGGTTCAGCGCGCAGCCGGCCGGGATTTTGAATAAGCGCTCGTGAAGGCGTGGGCGTCCCGTTCTCCATCGGACCCTATAAGTTGAACGTCGCGACGCGGCGCAACTCACTTGTCGCAATCCTTCAGGTCCTTGTCAGCGATCGAGAACACGGCGTCGGCTTTGATCTCGATGTTGCGGGCGAAGCATGTGCGGTCGTTGCGGTAGCCAATCCTGGCGTCATAGTGCCCCGGCTCAATCCCGGTGATGCGCAGTCGCTCGTCATGGTCCACTTCCTTGTCCCTGTCGTTCAGGGTCTGATTGGTCCCCCAGGCATCCTTTCCGATCGGCGACAGCTGGAAACTGACGACCGTGGCTGTAGTCAGATTCCAGAACCGAATGCCTTTGCCCTGCGCGATGAGTTCAGCGGATCCCGCGAGCAGCAGGGCGGCTAAAGCCAGTATCCATCGCATCATTGCGCATCCTCGCTCTGGGCAACCGAACGCTGAGCTGTCACTTTCTCATCAGACGGTCGCGATTTTTCGCCTTGTCGAAGTTCTTGGCCTGGTCGAGGCCGATCGTCGCGCCAAGCTTCGCCGAAGCCAGATCGGCGCCGTCGAAATCGGTGCCGATAACAGTGACGCCGGTCAGGTCGGCGCCGCCGAGTTGGGCGCCCTTGAGGGATGCGTCGGTCAGGTCGGCGCCCTTCAGAGAAGCGAATTCGAGGTCGACGCGGGACAGGTCGGCGCCGCGCGCATCCAGCCTTTCCAGGTTGGCGGATTTCAGCACCGCGCGCATGAGGCCCATCGATTGGTTGCGCATGTCGGCGCTCAGGTTAGCACCTGCGATCGAGGCTCCGACAAGGCTCGCACCTGTAAGGTCGGCCGTAACGCGCGCCTGCGAGAGATCCGCGCCGTCAAGCCGGGCGCGAAGCATCTGCGAGGCGAACAGGTTCGCGCCTTTCAGGGTTGCGCCCGTGAGGTCTGCTTCGAGCAGCCAGGCCTGGTCGAGGATCGCACGATCAAGCTTCGCGCCGACAAGCTTCGTCTTGTTGAGACGTGCCGCGCGAAAGATCGCATCGGAGAGGTCGAGCCCGGACAAGTCGAGGCTGGACAATCTCTTGCCGGTGAAATCGGCGGGTGCGGCGACGGTCGCCGCAGCAAGCGCAGCTTCGACGTCTGCGCGGGTCATTTCCGCCGAGACCATGTCGGGCGACGTCAGATCGACGTGACGCATCATATCTTGCGCCGTCGCCGTTACGGCGAGAAGACTGAAGCCGAGTGCAGCAGCTCCGAGCATTCGTTCCATCGCCAACTCCGCGATGACGTGTTTTACCACACGACCCAAACGCTGCCTATGAAGCATCTCGCGTGGTGGCAGTGCGATTGCCACTGGTCCGTCGCGCGATCATAGCCTTGATCGCCGCGATCTCGTTCTCGCCACGCGCCATGCGCGGCGTGGCGATTGGCACCTCTGCTTCAACATGCGCCGGTCGCGACGACATGAGGAAGATGCGATCGCCGAGCCGCACCGCGTCGTTGACATCGTGAGTGACCAGGAGTGTCGTCACCGGCCTGCTATCGACCAGCGCCATGAGTTCGTCGCGCAGGTGAGCGGCAAGGACGTCGTCCAGCGACACCAGCGGCTCGTCGAGGATGAGGACATCAGGGTCGATGGCGAATGCCCGTGCGAGCGCCACGCGTCGGGCGAGGCCCAGCGACAATTCGCCGGGATAGTGCGTACGGTGTTGGGTCAATTCCAGAATGGCGAACAGAGCCGCCAGCCTTGCCCCGTCGGCATTCGGCGCAGCAAGCCGTACATTGTCTTCGACCGAACGCCAGGGAAGAAGTCGCGGCTCCTCGAACACCATTCCGACGCGAGCGCCGGGCGGGCGCACAACGCGGCCGCGATAATCGCGGTCGAGGCCGGCGATAATCCGGAGCATCGTGGTCTTACCGCAGCCAGACGGACCGACGAACACGGCCACCTCGCCACGGCCGAGCACGAAGCCGATGTCGCGCAGCACCTCCAGCCGCTCGCCGGCGGCAGTTACGAAGGTCTTCTGCTTGATCTCGACATCAAGCAGCGCGCTGCCGCCAGCGGGACGCATGTCGTTCAAAGGGCTGCACCAGGAATGTTTCGATCGTCAGCACAACGGCTGCGAAGGCCAACGCATAGGCGAGGATGTGTGTAATGTCGAACAACTGGAATGCAGTGCCGATCTCGAAGCCGACGCCATTCGGTCTCCCCAAGAGTTCGGCGACGAGCACGATCTTCCACACGAGCGACAGGCCAGAGCGCGCGGCCGCCGCAATATAGGGTGCGAGTTGCGGCAGCACCACATGACGGAAAGCCTGCCAGCGTGGGATCGCGAACACGGAGGCCATCTCGTCGAGACGGGCGTCGAGCGCGCGCGTGCCTTCGCGCACCGTGACTACCGCGTTGGGCAGCTTGTTGATGGCAATCGCTGCGATCGCGGCAACCTCGGTAAGCCCTGCCCAGATGTAGGCGAGCACGATCACGACCAGCGCCGGCAGGTTGAGGAGCAGGATCAGCCACGGGTCGCCCAAGCGATCCGCGGTCCGCACGCGGCCCATGAGGTAGCCGATGGCTGCGCCAAGCGTCATCGCGAGCGCGAAGGAGAGAGCAACGCGCGCAAGCGTGACACCGAGGTTAAAAAACAGCGCGCCAGAGCGGGCTTCTACCACGATGGTGCTGAGGACGGTCGCGGGCGCGGGCAACATCTGTTCACCCGCCATGAGCGACGCGGCCCACCACGTGAACAGGAAGATAGCGAGCGACAGCAATCTAAGCATCATTCAGCTTCCGGGAATTCCACGATAAAATGTTCCGGGATCGAGTTCCCGCGTCGGCCCGACCAACTCCACGCCACCGATCTTCGCGAGGACCCGATAGAGAACGCGCGCGTCTGCCTCTTCGTCGGCGATCGGGCGGCGCGGGATTCCTTCGCGATAGCGATTCCGATAGACGCGGAGTGTTGCCGCATCGGCGGCGCCGGTGAGTGGCGCAATCCTCTCCCATTCCGTGTCCGATGCTGCGAGGATCTCCTTCGCGCTTCTCGTCATGGCGACGAAGCGCGCGATCGTCTCGTGGTTCTTGTTCGCCCACCGCTCGTCGAAGACGTAGCCGAGCATGGCGGTGCGACCTTTCGCGCCGAGCTTCGGCAGGACGTCCTCGATCCCGCCGACGCGCCGGAAACCTTTCGCCTCGAGAGCAGCGCAGAAGTTCCAGTAGTTGAGGGTCGCGTCCATCTCGCCGCTCACGGTCTTGGCGGCGAGCAAAGGCGGCGCGCCATAAACGATGTTCGCCTGGGATTTGAGATCGATACCGTCCTGCTTCATAGCGGCCTGGAGTAGCAGCCAGTTCTTGTCGAGCGGACCGCCTGCGACGGCAAGCTTGCGGCCTTTGAGATCCGCGAACGTTCGAATGGGCGAGGAGGCCGTTACCATCACAGCACCGACCGTGCTCGAATAGGGATAGATCTTGAGCTTTGCGCCTAGCCCCCGCTCGCGCGAGACCCACAGCCAATCGGAAACGATGACATCGACGGAGCCGCCGCGCAGCGCAACCTTGCCGGCTTCAGGGCTCGCAAGTTCCGCGACCTCGATGGTAAGACCGGCCTCCTTGTCGAGGCCATGAGCGCGGATGACGGCGAGTTCCCACGCCACCGTCCCGGCCTTCTGCACTGCGAGGCGGACGGTGGCCGCCGACGAGGGCGCGACCAGCCAGATCCCCGCCATGGCTACACCAAGCAAGCAACGCATGACGCATGCGACGATGTCACTCACGGCGGGACCTCCAGGAGCATATTCCGGTGAAGCATGCCGCGGTTCGCCCAGGGATATGCGATCAAACGATGGTCTCGGCGGTTCTCGTTCAGCCTCTTTTCAGCTATATGCGGATACGACCATACCGCATCAGTGAGAAGAACGCGACGATGCTTGTCCGGTCGATACGTGTTTTGGTCTGCGCGCAGGTCGCGCTCGGTGCGACGGTCATTTTGTCGCGCGCCCAGGAAATCAATGACTATCCGACGGCCGCACGGGCGGATTATGTGTTCGGCTGCATGAAAGCCAATGGCGAGACGCGACAGGCGCTCGATCAATGTTCCTGCTCGATCGATGTGGTCGCGACGCTGCTACCTTACGAGCGCTACGTCACAGCAGAGGCGGTGCTCAGTATGGCGCAGGTGCCAGGTACTCTCGGCACCCAGTTCCGTTCCAGCGAACAGGCGACGAGCGCGCTCAACGATCTTCGCCGCGCCCAGGCGGAGGCGGAGGTGCGGTGCTTTTGAGAGACGAGTCAGGACGATGACGTTACCCGCGCATCGAACTGGTAAATGTGGAACCTAATTGCGCCAGTATGACAGGCCGAAAACGCACGCAGATGCGAAGCATTACTATTTCTATTGCACGCTCCAGATGACGGGCATAACATTTGCCAGTTTTCCGGCTTCCATTGGACTTCGGTTCACCGGGATCGCCGATGTCTTCGGACGATGAGGCGAGCGTAACTCGCCGAAGCTACACTGTCGGAAATTCATCCCGTTGCAATGGTTGGCGCTGGGCGCATGGTACATTCGGGCCCACGCATTGTTGGAGACGAAATGAACCCAATGAAACGTGGGAGGATTCGCTATGCGCAAGGTTCTACTCACGACGTGTTTTGGCGCTTTAGCGGCATTTGCGAGCGCCGCGAACGCTAACGACGAGTTGCTGAAAATGCAGCAGAACCCAAAAGATTGGGTCATGCCTACTGGCAACTATGCCAATCATCGTTTCTCGCAACTCAAGCAGATCACGTCCGACAATGTCGGCAAATTGCAGGTTGCGTGGACGTTCTCGACCGGTGTGCTGCGTGGCCATGAAGGCGGACCGCTCATCATCGGCGACATGATGTACATCCACACGCCGTTCCCGAATATCGTCTACGCGCTCAATCTCAAGGACGAACAGAAGATCGTCTGGAAGTATGAGCCGAAGCAGGATCCGAACGTCATTCCTGTGATGTGCTGCGACACCGTCAACCGCGGCCCCGCTTACGCCGACGGCAAGATATTCCTGCACCAGGCTGATACCACGCTGGTTGCCCTCGACGCGAAGACCGGCGCCGTTGTCTGGTCGGTCAAGAACGGCGACCCCGGAAAAGGCGAGACCGGTACGTCTTCGCCGATGATCTTCAAGGACAAGGTCATCATTGGTATTTCGGGTGGAGAGTTTGGCGTTCGCGGCTCCGTCACGGCCTATAACATCAAGGATGGCAAGCAGGTTTGGCGCGGCTATTCGATGGGGCCCGACAGCGACACGCTGATCGACCCGGCGAAGACCACTCATCTCGGCAAGCCGGTGGGTCCAAGCTCCGGCACCAATACGTGGCAGGGTGATCAGTGGAAGATTGGCGGTGGCGCGACGTGGGGTTGGTATTCCTACGACCCTGAACTGAACCTGATGTACTACGGATCGGGCAACCCCTCGACCTGGAACCCGAAGCAGCGTCCGGGAGACAATCGCTGGTCGATGGCGATCTGGGCGCGTGATGTCGACACCGGCATGACACGCTGGGTCTACCAGATGACCCCGCACGACGAGTGGGACTATGACGGCGTGAACGAGATGATCCTGGCCGATCAGAATATCGGCGGCCAGAATCGGAAAATACTCGTGCACTTCGACCGCAACGGGCTGGGATATACCCTTGACCGTACCAACGGCGAATTGCTGGTGGCCGAGAAGTACGATCCGAAGGTCAACTGGACGACGGGCGTCGACATGAACAAGTCGTCACCCACTTACGGCCGTCCGAAAGTCGTCGATGCGTATTCGACCGACAAGCAAGGTGAGGACGTCAACGCGAAAGGCATCTGCCCGGCCGCGCTCGGCACAAAGGACCAGCAGCCAGCTGCCTTCTCGCCCGATACTGGCCTGTTCTACGTGCCGACCAACCACGTCTGCATGGACTATGAGCCGTTCCGCGTGCGCTACACGGCGGGCCAGCCCTATGTCGGGGCGACGCTCTCCATGTATCCGCCAGAGGGCGACAAGCATATGGGCAATTTCATTGCTTGGGATGCCAAGACCGGCAAGATCGTATGGTCGGTTAACGAGCAGTTCTCGGTATGGTCCGGGGCGCTTGCGACCGCAGGTGGAGTGGTGTTCTACGGAACGCTCGAAGGCTATTTCAAGGCTGTCGACGCCAAGACGGGCAAGGAACTTTACAAGTTCAAAACCCCGTCCGGCATCATCGGCAACGTGACGACCTACGAGCAGGGCGGTAAGCAGTACATTGCCATTCTATCAGGTGTCGGCGGATGGGCGGGCATCGGTCTTGCGGCCGGGTTGACCGATCCGACGGCGGGCCTTGGTGCCGTGGGTGGCTACGCCGGCCTGCGCAACTACACTGCTCTCGGCGGAACGCTGACGGTGTTTGCACTGCCGCAGTAAAGCTGCACGCAGATGCACAACGAAACGCTTCCGGCGCGTGGAACATTTTCACGCGCCGGGTCATTTTATTTCCTGCATCCGACATTCACATTTCGAGGCGCGCTCGTGTACATCGGTATCATTGCCGTAGCGGTACTGGCTGTCGCGCTGGGAGGCGTGGCGTTCGCGGACGGAAGCGGCGATCCTGCCGCCGTCAAGAACGAGAACGGCCGATACCTGGATAAGGACGGCAACCCGACCTACAAGGTTACGCCCGACGGAACGGTCGATTGGTACACGTATTCCGGCTATCGCCGGTATCATTCGGAGTGCCACGTCTGCCATGGCCCCGACGGCGAAGGATCGACTTATGCGCCGGGGCTCAAGGACACGCTCAAGACCATGGACTATGGAGAGTTTCTCAGCGTGGTCGCCGTTGGACGTAAGAACATCACGTCGTCGCGGGAAAGCGTGATGCCGGCTCTCGGCGAAAATCCGAACGTCGCCTGCTACATGGACGATCTCTTCGTCTATCTGCGGGCGCGCGCGAACGAAGCGGTTGGTCGCGTGCGGCCTTCCAAGCACGAAGCCAAGCCGGAAGCCGCTAGGCAATGGGAGGATTCCTGTATCGGCAAGAACTGACCGGCTGAGCAAGGGCGAATGGCGCAGCGCGCTGGCGATAATCGACAAGGAGACCGCGATGGCGATAGCCGCATCGCGCGGAGCGTGGGCGTTCTCGATGTTTTGCGCGGTCTTGATTGTGCAGCTCGATCACGGGCTGGCTCTGGCGCAGGCGCGTCCTGAAGGCACGGATCTTTCGATTGAACTCGTCGATCCGAAGGTGCTGAGAGTTTGCGCGGACCCGCACAATCTTCCTTTTTCCAACGACAAGGGCGAGGGCTTCGAGAACAAGCTCGCTGAACTGCTTGCACAGAAGTTGGGCAAGAAGCTTGCCTACGCGTTCTTTCCGCAGGCGACCGGCTTCGTGCGGATGACGCTTGGCTCTCACCGCTGCGACGTGATTGTGGGCTTCCCGCAAGGGGACGACCTCGCCCAAGGCACCAACCCTTACTACCGCACGGCCTACGCGCTCGTCGCCAAGCGCGGCAGTAGCCTCAACGACGTCGCGACGCTCGGCGATGAGCGTCTCAAAGGCAAACGCATCGGTATCGTGGCAGGCACGCCGCCCGGGACCAACATGGCGGTCAATGGCCTTATGGGAAGCGCAAAATCCTATCCGCTTATGATCGACACGCGCATCGATTCCTCGGCCGAGGCGATGATCAAGGATGTGACATTGGGGGAGATCGACGCCGGCATCCTGTGGGGGCCGATGGCCGGCTATTACGCAAAGAAGGCTAACCCGCCGCTGCGGGTCGTGCCGCTGATCAGGGAGACGGCCGGGCCGCGCCTCGTCTATCGCATCGGCATGGGCGTGCGCGCGGCCGACCAGAACTGGAAGCGGTTGCTCAACCGCTTCATCCAGGAGAACCAGCCCGCGATCAACCAGCTCCTGCTCGATTTCGGCGTGCCGCTGCTCGATGAAAACGACCAGCCGATCACCGCTGAGACGATGACGAAGCAGCGATGATTCTGCCGGTCTGAGCGATTATCGTAGCCGCTGGCGTTCGCCTGCGCGTCCGCGCTCGCGGAGGGGGATGGCTCGCAGGCCGAGCGGGGTGTCGCGGAATGAGGTGGCTGGCAGCGGCCGGATTTTCTGGTTGCGGAAGCACGCCAGAGGCCGGGCGATCGAGTAATCCATCTTCCGCGCGAGTCGGCTGCCGGCTACTCCATCTCCTGCTGAACGGTGCGTCCGAGCGCGAACAAGCGCTGATCAATTGCGGTCGGCACTTCGCAGGCGAAGCGAATGACCTTGTTCCGGTCCTCGAAGATGCGCGTCTCCCAGGTCAACTGGTTGGCAAGCTGATCGATCCTGGTTTGATCGGGCGCGGGCGCGTCCTGTAGTTCGTGAAGCACGAGCGTATCGGCGCGGATCTTCTCCGCGGCGTCTCGTTGCTTGCGGGTGATCCGCTCAAGCCCGTTCAATACCGATGAACGCTGCGCGTTGAGTGCATCGTACAAGCCGGCGAACAGCAGCTTGCCCATTTTTGTCTTTTCGGCTGCCGACTCGGAGAGAAATTCAGCGACGAGTTTCTGCGCTTCATCGAGAGGCGTGCGCCGAGCGGCGAGCCGCTCGACCAACGTGCTTATCTTGCCGTCGTCTTTCCATTTGCCAACGACATCATCTAGCGCTGGCCCGGCCCAGACGGCGGCAAGCGAGACCTCCGGTACCTTGGCTTGGGTGCATGGCCAGTCCGGGTAGCGAGGATCAACTGCGAAGGAGAGATCGGCCGAGGCAATAACTGAAAGGAGAGCATACAGGACGAGCCAGCATCTCATGTCTCGCCTCCTGCGGGTCCACGGCGGGCAAAGCCGCGCGACGGATCATAGGCGAGGGCGGCACCGATCATGAACATCGCGGTGCAGCCGCCGACCACAGCCAACGACATCCAATTCACCTGGCCGTAGAGCGCGAACCGGATTAGTTCCACCGCATGGGTGAACGGATTGAACTGACACACGTCGTAGAGCATCGGGCTTCCCTCACGCACCCGCCAGAGCGGGTAGAGGGCCGACGAAGCGAAGAACATAGGAAAGATCACGAAATTCATGATACCGGCGAAATTCTCGAGCTGCTTGATGCCCGACGAGATCAGCATGCCGAGCGCGCCCAGCATCAGCCCGGATACGACGAGCGCCGGCAGGACTGTGAGATAGCCGATGAGCGGCGGCTCGATATCCCAGAACCAGGCGATCAGGAGAAATGCATAGACCTGCAGCACGGAGACCGCGGTTCCGGCGAGCAGCTTGCAGAACAGTAGGTACCAGCGCGGCAGCGGACTCACCAGCAGGGTGCGCATATTGCCCATCTCGCGGTCGTAGACCATCGAGAGCGACGACTGCATACCGTTGAAGAGCTGGATCATCGCTATCAGCCCGGGCGTGATGTAGACCTCATAGAGAATGTAGGTCTCGTATGGTGGAATGATGGAAACGCCGAGAATCTGGCGAAACCCGGCGGCGAAAATGAACAGCCACACGAGCGGGCGGACCAGAGCCGACACAAAGCGCCCGCGTTGATGCAGGAAGCGCAAGCCTTCGCGCCATACGATGCCTTTCAGGCAAATTGCATACTGCGCGAGCGAAAATCCCAACGGCCGGCTCCTGATGATGGAGGAGGTCATGGCAAGAGTCTCACGGTTTCCGAAGGAGTTCCGATCAGACGCATGAACGCCGAATGCAGGTCACGCGTCCCGATTTCCGCGACGATGCGCGCGGCCGAGCCGTGCGCAAGCACCCGGCCGCGGTGCAGAACGACCAGATCGTCGCCGAGCGTGATCTCGTCGAACAGGTGTGTTGCCCACAGCACGCTGATGCCTTCGTCCGCTACCAAGCGCCGCACATAGCTCAGGATGTCGGCGCGCGCCTTGACGTCGAGGCCGACGGTTGCCTCGTCAAGCAGGAGCAGGCACGGCCGATGCAACAGGGCGCGCGCAATCTCAAGGCGCCGCATCTGACCTCCCGAGAGGTTGCGCACCTTGTCCCCAGCGCGGTCAGCAAGACCGATGCGGGTCAGCTCCTCGCCGGCGCGGGAGAGCGCCTCGCGTTTACCGATGCCATGCAGGGCCGCGTGGTACACGAGATTTTGCGTGACCGAGAGATCGAGATCGAGAGTGCGCGGCTGGAACACCACGCCGAGCACGCGCAGAGCTTCCCCCGGATCGCGCCGAATGTCGTGACCGAAGATGCGAATGTTCCCCGTCTGGACATCAAACAATCGCGTGACGAGCGAGAAAAGGGAGCTTTTGCCGGCGCCGTTAAGCCCAAGCAGCGCTGTGAAGGTTGCCGGTGCGACCGTGAAGCTCACATCTTCGAGCGCCTGGCGGCTACCATAGAAATGGCTCACGCCTTCGATCGAAAGGGCTACCGTTTCTACCGGCTGGGTTCGGTGGTGACTATCCGATGTTGCGGATTGGTTGATGGGCGTGTCGGTCTCCCTCATTGCCGTGAGATCGTGACGCCCCAGGGCAGCTCGCCGACCTGGATGGTCTTGATCACTTTGAGCGCGGCGACGTCGATGATGGAGACGTCGTTCGACACGCCGTTCGTGGTTAGCAGGTATTTTTCGTCCGGCGTGAACGCCGTGTGCCACACCCGCTGACCGACCAGCAGGTACTTGGTGACCTGATGGCTCGCGCCATCGACGACGGCGATGCGGTTGGCAGGGCCGAGGGCGACAAAGGCGGTCTTGCCATCCCTGGTGATGCTGATGCCGACTGGCTGTATCGCCTCACTTCGCATGCCGGGAATGTTGAACGCAATCTTTTTCGTGATCGTCTGTTTGGACGGATCGATCACTGCGACGGTGCCCCCAATCTCCGAGGAAACCCAGAGCTCGGAACCGTCGCGCTTGAATTCGGCGAAACGCGGACGTGCATCGACCAGCACGTTCGCCACGATCTGGCGCGTTCGGGTGTCGATGAAATGCGCCATATTGGTGGTCTCAGATGTGTTGATGAGAATCCTGCCGTCCGGGCTGATTGCCATCCCCTCGGGTTCGACGCCCACCTGCACGTCGCCTATACGAGAGCGCTTTTCGATGTCGATGATCGTCACCGTGTTGTCGTTCTCGTTGGCCACGTAGAGAAACTTGCCGGCCGCATCCTGCACGAACAACTCGGGATCGGGGCCGGAGGGCAGGGTGTCGACCACCTTCTGGATCGCGGTATCAATCATCTGGATTGTGTCATCATCGCCGACCGCCACCAGGACGAATTTTCCGTCTTTGGTGAACTCGATGCCGCGCGGGCGCTGTCCGACCTTGATGGTCTTTGTGACAACCCATTTGTCGGTATCGATCACGGAAACCGTGTTGCTCTTCTCGTTCGACACATAAGCCAGGAAGGCGTTGGCTGGCATGGCAGCTGCAAGCCAGACGACGGTTCCGAGAAGAAGGCAACGTCGCCGCATGTGCGAAACCTCCATCTTGTCAGTTCAGCTTGCACCTGGTCTCGGGCCGATCCACGCCGAGCGTGTCGAGTTCCGAGACCTGGTGCAGGAAGCCTTCCTGCGGCGAGACCGAAACCACCTTGCGTCCATCCGTCAGCAGGATGGGCTGGCGGAGCTGAAGATTCCAGTCCCGCAGTGTGAGCCGCTGGCCCTTGAACGCTGCGAGCGAAAAATATGGTCCCTTGAGGAAATCCAGCACGGTCTTGGGATCTGCGGATTTTATGTGCGAGGCTGCTTCGCCGATCATGCGGGCGGCGGTCCAAGCCTGCATGTCGAGCGCTGTCATGCGCCGTGAGTTAAGCTTCAGGAATCGGCTCTGCATCTGCACCGCGCCCCATTGGTCGTGAGCAGCGTCCCAGCTTTTCGGCACGAGGCCAGCCGACCCGGCAACGGGCCTCGGGTCCCACGTTCGGTACGGCAGGTAGGACGCGAACACCTCGCTCTCGTCCGCCGCGACCAGGACATCGTAGGCCGGTGCGTGCTGAGTGAACACCGGCATCTGACGCTGGATTAACGTGACGCCGCTGTCGGTGCGGCGTGCGCCGCCTGTATCCTCGAACACGCGCTCCTGCACGATCTTTGCGCCGAAGCGCGCGGCGGCGCGCCGCAGCGCGTCCGCATAGAGCTTGTCTTCTGGATGCGAACCAACCACCAGGAGCCAACGGTTCCATTGCTTCCATGCAAGATATTGAGCAAGGCCATCCGCCAACATCGAGCGCGTAGGTGAAGTGTGGATCACGTTATCCCGGCAGTCCTCCTCCCGAAGCCGGTCGTCAATCGCGCCCGCGTTCAAGAACATGAGCCCGCGATCACGGGTCGCATCAGCGGCTTTCACAAGCGCTTCCGCCGGAAGGTCGGCAATGATGAACATGGTGTTGCGGTCGGCGAGTGCGGTCGCTGCCGCCGCGGGGCCTTCGCCGTCTTTGAGCCGAACCTCTTCCAGCGTGAAGCGTTGGTTCAGGAACTGGCCGGTGGTGTTATTATCCTCGATCGCCAGGCGGGCACCCGCCACGCCGTCGTCCCTGGTTGGCTGGTCGATCAGTGACAACATTGATTTAACGCCGTCGCGGCGGAGATAGCCGATCTTGATCTCGATCGGATCGGCCGCATAGGAAGCCGAGACGACCGAAACGAAAGCGCTCATGGCGATTGCGCCGACCGCAAATCGGTTCAACGGCTCCTCCAATGACGAGCCTCTCCGGAGAGATCCATTTTAGAGGGATTTTCCGCTTAAGGCATGGTCGATTTGTTTTGCGCTGCAGCGCGTATGATATGTGCCGCCGCGTGCGGTGCGAATGTGGGAGGTGATCGATGATGCGGATCCTGTCGTTCGCCATCGCATTGATGCTTGCCTTTGCAACGCCAGTCCGGGCCAGTACACTCAAGGCCGCTGTGTTCGATTTCGAACTCTTCGACACCAGTCTGGAGGGCGAAAAGAACGGGCCGCGGGCCGATGAACAAGGCCGGCTCCTGCGTGCCGGCGACCAACTGCGCAAGGGTCTTGCGGACTCCGGCAAGTTTCTCATCGTTGACATCACGCCGCTCAAATCCGAGGCGCAGGGCAGCAACCTTCAGGCGTGCGGAGGTTGTGACGTGAAGTTCGCCAAGCAACTCGGAGCCGATCTCGCTATCACGGGCGTGGTGCAGAAGGTTTCGAACCTTATCCTCAGCATGAACGTCTACGTGCGCGACGCTCACACCGGCAACCTTGTTGCCATTATGAGCGTGGACTTCCGCGGCAACACTGACGAGTCGTGGTCGCGCGCCATGAGCTATCTCCTGCGTAATCGGTTGCTTGCGCCCAACTACGGGGCGCCGCAATAGAGCCGTTGCTGGCAGACGTTATGCCTTCAACCGCTCCGCATGCCAGCGCATGTGATCTTCCATGAACGTCGACACGAAATAGTAGCTGTGATCATAGCCAGTTTGGCGATGAAGGGTCAGCGGGATCCGCGCCTGCAAACATGCGCGCTCCAGCAGGTCGGGGCGAAGTTGTTCGCTCAGGAATTGATCGGCGTCACCATAATCGACAAGAAAGTCGGAAAACCGTGCACCATCCTCGATCAGCGCAACCGCATCATACTTGCGCCATGCTTCAGGGTAGTCGCCGAGATAGCCGCCGAGCGCCTTGATGCCCCAAGGTACTTGTGATGGCGCAACGATCGGCGAAAAGGCGCTCGCGGCGCGATAGTGATTGGGACGACGCAGAGCCATCGTCAGCGCCCCGTGCCCACCCATCGAATGACCGAGGACCGATTGACGAGCCGGGTCAGCGGGAAAATGCTCTGCGATCAATCCAGGCAGTTCCTCTGTCACATAGCTCCACATACGATAGTGCCGTGAGAACGGCTCTAGCGTTGCGTCCACGTAAAAGCCCGCGCCGAGCCCGAAATCATATGTTCCCGCGGGATCGCCAGGCACGTCGTCGCCACGCGGACTGGTATCCGGTGCAACGAAAATCAGGCCAAGTTCGGCGCAGGCATGACGATACTCACCCTTTTCGGTGACGTTGGCATGAGTGCAGGTGAGGCCGGACAAATACCAGACCACCGGCAGCGTCGTATCGCCTTGATGCGGTGGAACGAAGACCGAAAAGGTCATGTCGGTTCCGGTCTCGCGGCTCATATGTTTGTAGACGCCCTGCGATCCACCATGCGATCGATTGAGCGAAACGGTTTCGATCGTCATTATTCCAGCCCTCCGGCCGATCGACAGCGGCTGGATTGGAACGGATCAGGCTGCGTTCCGGCGCCGGTGTTGCCTGTCACGTCACCGGCCGTCCCGGATTACGCCGCTTTTGATTTTGCTACGTGCGTGGCCATCGCGTCCATCAGGACGGGCGACAGACAATCATATGGTTCAAGTCCGAGTTCCTTGAGGCGCGCCCTGATTCCGGGCATCTCCGAAGGATCGACGCCAGACTCAATGACAGAGGACACGAACGCGGCAAATGTCGGCGCGGCCGAGCCCTCTTCCTCGAACAATTCAGGATGAATAAAGTCCAGGCCATAGAAGGGATGCGATTTATTCTCAATGCGTCCGAACATGTGCGTGCCGCAAACTTGGCAGGCATGCCGCTGGATCGTGGCCGATGTGTCTACGATTTTGAGCTTGTCGCCATTCTCCCGCACCGTCACATTCTCGCGTGGCACGACGGCAATGACAGCAAAAGTCGCGCCCTCAGGCTTCCAGCATTTACTGCAGCCGCAGGCGTGGTTGTGGGCGACGTCGCCTTTGATGCCAACCTTGACCGGCTTGTCCTTGCATTTGCAGACCAGCGTTCCGCCGGCGAAGGTGCCGGAGCCTTTGCGAACACCATTGTCAACCGATGGGTGTATCTGAACAGCCATGGGATCATCCTCCTTACGTTTGACTTATTGATTCTTGTTTCAGAACACGACGACCGAACGGATAGATTTGCCCTCGTGCATCAGTTCGAAGCCCTTGTTGATCTCCTCCAGCTTGAGGACATGGGTGATCATAGGATCGATTTCGATCTTGCCGTTCATGTACCAGTCGACGATCGTCGGCACGTCGGTGCGGCCGCGCGCGCCGCCGAAGGCGGTGCCTTTCCAGACGCGGCCCGTAACAAGCTGGAACGGCCGGGTGGAAATTTCCTTGCCAGCCTCGGCCACCCCGATCACCACCGAAACGCCCCAACCGCGATGACAGGCCTCAAGCGCCTGACGCATCACGTTGGTATTGCCAGTGCAGTCGAAGGTATAGTCCGCACCGCCGTCTGTCAGCGCGACGAGATGCTGGACGATATCGCCGTCGATCTTCGACGGGTTGACGAAATGCGTCATGCCGAAGCGACGGCCCCATTCCTCCTTGGCATCGTTGATGTCGACGCCGATGATCTTGCCGGCGCCCACCATCCTGGCACCTTGGATGACGTTGAGGCCGATACCGCCGAGGCCGAAAACAACCACGTTCGCGCCCGCTTCGACCCCGGCGGTGTTGATCACCGCGCCCACGCCTGTCGTCACGCCGCAGCCGACATAGCAAGCAGATTTGAACGGCGCATCCTCGCGGATCTTCGCGATGGCGATCTCGGGTAGTACGGTAAAGTTCGAGAAGGTCGAGCAGCCCATGTAGTGGAAGATTGGCTTGCCCTGATAGCTAAAGCGCGTCGTGCCATCGGGCATCAAGCCCTTGCCCTGCGTCGCGCGGATTGCGGTGCACAGGTTAGTCTTGCGGCTGAGACAGCTTTTGCATTGGCGGCATTCGGGCGTGTAAAGCGGGATCACATGGTCGCCAGCTTTCACGGAGGTGACGCCGGGTCCGACCTCCCGGACGACGCCCGCGCCCTCATGGCCGAGGATCGAGGGAAAAATCCCCTCGCTGTCGAACCCGTCAAGCGTATAGGCATCAGTGTGGCAGATGCCTGTCGCCATAATTTCGACAAGCACTTCGCCGGGCTTGGGGCCCTCTAGGTCGAGTTCAACGATCTTAAGCGGACTCTTTGCTTCGAAAGCGACAGCGGCGCGTGTCTTCATTTGTGTTGTCTCCTCCCAAACACTTGTGCTTGAGCCTAGACTTCCAAATTTTCGATGACTCCGTCTGGTACCGCGCTGGTGTAAATGGGCTGCCTGTTGAGGTTCTTCCCGAGCAGGTCAATTTGTTTCAGTGACCTGTTGCTGATGAAGGAGCGTCGTTCCAACGATCGTTTGATAGTATGGCGTCCGCGCACCTTAGACCATCAGAAAGCATGTTGTGGCGATGCAAAATTCGAAAACACTTCAGCAAAGCCGGAAGAGTTTCCTTCCAAGATATACGGAAGCATTGCACGCTCACGCAGAACGTCAAGGCCGGTGAATTGCAAGCTGAGACACTGCGTCGATCGAGCGAAATTCTCGTTAGGGGACCGCCTTTTGACCGACTAGACTAAGTAGGTGAAACACATGGCGCAGTGGTCAAAACGGCAGCGGAGACAAAGTATGCCGGATTGCCGCGCCGTGACGTACAATTCGGCTAAGAAAAAAAGGTTTGGGAGGCTCTGGTTTGTCGCTCAGTCTGCCCCCGGCAGTGGAACTAAAACCCGCCGCCCAGGAGCGGGAGGCAAAATGATTGCTCGGTTTGCGGCGGTTCGACTGGTGCTGATGCTGCTCGTCGTCAATGGTGCAAGCGCGCAAAGTCAGCCAGCGGGGCCAAGCCAAACCCTGCCGACGATTGACGTTTTCGCGCCGACGCCGCTCGCTGGTTCCGTCATTGATGTTGAAAAGGTGCCGGCGAACGTCACAGTCGTCGGCTCGACGCGGATTCAGCGCGCGCAGTCATTAAATGTCACTGATGCACTGCAGCAATGGGTTCCGGGGATGATCGTCACCGAGGTCGCGGGCAATCCATTCCAGCCGGACGTGCAGTTTCGTGGCTTCGTCGCGTCTCCGGTGGCCGGCACGCCACAGGGGCTCGCTGTTTATCAGAACGGCGTGCGCATCAACGAAGCGTTCGGCGATACAGTGAATTGGAATCTGATTCCGACTACGGCGATCCAGTCGGTCGGCGTGGTCACCAACAACCCCGCATTCGGCCTTAACGCTCTGGGTGGCGCGCTGAACATTCAGATGAAAGACGGCTTCCATTACCAAGGTGCTGAAATCAACACGATGGGCGGTTCCTTTGGACGAATCCAGAGTTCCGCGCAATGGGGGAAGCAGGTCGAAAAGTTCGCGGTCTATGGAGCGCTTGAAGGTCTGCATGACGATGGATTTCGCAATTTTTCAGCGTCAAACGTGCGCCGGTTCTACGGCGACATTGGCTACAAGAGCGACAGCAGCGAATTCCATCTGAACATGGGCACGGCGGATAATAAATTTGGTGCGGCTGCGACCGTACCGATCGAACTGCTCCAGCAATTCTATGGCGCGGTCTACACCACGCCGCAAATCTCGACGAACCAGGTTGGTTATCTCAATCTCACCGGCAAGGTCGAAGCTTCACCGACCTGGACGATCGAGGGGGCAGCGCATGTGCGAGCGTTCAACCAGAGAACTCAGGATGGGAATCCGACTGGCGCTCAGCCCTGCACAATCAATCCTCCGGCTCGGCTCTGCTTTGGCGACGGGAGCACCCCGGCGAATGGCCTGAATGGCGCGCAGCTCGCTAATCCTTTTGCTCCAGGTGCCGTGCTCGGAGAAATCGATCGAACGACAACGCGTTCGACGACGACGGGCTTAACAGTGCAGGCAACCAACACCGACCAGTTGTTCGGACACAACAATCGCGTCGTTGTTGGTGGCAGTCTCGACTACGGCGTTACCAATTTCTCGGCCAGTGCGGAACTTGGAACGATTAGTCCCAACTTCGTGGTCCGCGGATCCGGTATTTTTCTCGGATCTTCCGGCAGTCCGGTGTCGATCGGACCAGTCGGTCTCCATACTACCAATCAATATACGGGACTCTACGCTCTCGACACGTTTGATGTCACAAAGGACTTCGCAATGACGGGCGGCGGGCGGTTCAATGTCGCTAACATAAGGCTGGAGGACCAGATCGGCAGTGCACTGAACGGCAACGCCACCTACAGCCGGTTCAATCCGATCATCGGGGGCACTTACAAAATCACTCCCGGCATCACGGCTTATGCCGGTTATTCGGAAGCCAATCGGGCACCAACCCCGCTCGAACTCGGCTGTGCCGATCCGGCACGTCCCTGCATCATCGCCACGTTCCTCGTCTCAGATCCTCCGCTGAAACAGATTGTGTCCCACACCGTCGAGGCTGGGTTGCGCGGCACGCACGACTTCGGCGGGGGTATCGGCACGCTCGGATGGAAGCTTGGCGTTTTTCGCACAGACAATACTGATGACATCCTCGCGATCCCGAGTCCTGCTTTGCAAGGGTTCGGCTATTTCCAGAACGTCGGTTCGACGCGACGCCAAGGCGTCGAGGCTGAGGCCAATCTCAAGTCCGGCCCCTTCGAGCTTTATGCCAGCTATGCCTTTGTCGATGCGCGATTCCGCGACGCTTTGACGCTTGGCTCCAACAGCCCCTTCGCTGATGCCGACGGTAATGTCCAGGTGTTGCCGGGCGATCGGATACCTGCAGTGCCCCAGCACCGCTTCAAGGCGCGCGTGGATTTTTCGGTGACCGATGCGTTCAAGGTCGGTGCCGATATGCTGTTCGTCGGTAGCCAGTACTTCGTGGGTGACGACTCCAATCAGGCGCCGAAGTTGCCTTCCTACGCGGTCTTCAACCTTCACGGTTCCTATCAGATCAACAAGACATTCCAGGTCTACGCCCGGGCGGACAATGTCTTTGATCACCGGTATTCTACCCACGGCACCTTCTTCAACACCGAGGCTGTCCCCAACTTCGCCAATGGCGGAGCGGCATTTACAGATCCACGCTCGCTCAGTCCGGCGCGCCCGCGAGCCTTTTACGCGGGCCTGAGAGCAATTTTCTGAATCCGGGCGGAGGTGGTTGGGGCGGTCCGGAGCCAGATGACCAAACCGCGACATGATTTATCTTTGATAGGGGCGGGAGTTCCTAGATTTTTGCAATGCAGCGCCGGGATTGCGGAGTTCCTTAGTCTTCAAGTCTGCCATTTTTTTAAGTCTGCCTTTTTTCTTTTCTCGCTAAATTTCTTTGGGCGGTGCTTAGCCTGTTAATGCATTTCTTCGTTCTCGCTTCAACGTAAGAAGTATTTAGGAGATGAGGGCAAAGCTCGGCAACGCCGGGGTCTCGGCTGACATTGAGCCGGAAGGAGCGCCAAATGAAGGATCATGTCTATAAGATTTTGGAACTCGCGGGATCATCTGATCAAAGTATCGAGGACGCAATTCAGAATGCCATCGCACGGGCCAAGACGACTATCCGAGATATGAGGTGGTTTGAAGTCGTTCAGACGAGAGGCCACATCGAGAATGGAATCGTTGATCACTACCAGGTAACGCTCAAAGTGGGTTTTACACTGGAAAGCAGTTGAAGCTGCAGCGGATTCACCGCGCGCGAACGCAACTGTCGAAATTGGCTCCGGTCTGATGTAGGCTGTGTTAGCCAAGGCGAGAGACTTCGAAATGAGTGGCGTGACAGGCCTTGTGCTGGTTTGCTCTCTCATGGACGGCGATCCAGCGGAATCATCCAACGTCCACGAACTTAACTCGTGGCTGAAGCACCGCGGCTTCGGTGAACTTGTGGATGTGGCGCAGCATTCTGGTGGCACCAAGCACCCTGAGATGTGCATGTTTTGCTGTGGCTACAACGATTTCCCGGAAAACCATTTCGCCGAGATCGCAATGTCCATGAACTGGATGGACCCCGAAAGCGTCGTGCTGATAATGCAGCCGGATGAGGGATCTACGAGGGTGATCCGGCCCTGCGAATTCGACTGTTAATGACCACCACATTTAGTTGCCGAAAGTTTGCAAATCAGAAGGAGGGGAATCTCCACTGGAGATTCGGAAATGCCAGATATCTGGAATGCGAATCTCGACAGAAGGTTATTGAAGGCAAAAGAGGCTGGTGCGTCCTTCGCTGAGATAGGGCAACGGCTTGGTATTTCGCGTAGCGCGACGATTGGTCGTGACCGAAGGTTCAAGACTGATGTGAGTGACGATGGGCCACAGAAAGACGCTTGGCAGACCAGATCCCCGATGACGCGCTCACCGTGATAGAACGAGTGGTCTGCCGTTATCCCAATGGCGCTGCGGCGCAAGAGATTCTGGATATCTTGCCTGCCACCGGTCCATCTGCGCACACTCCAAATCGCTTGTCGTGAGCGTGCCCTCTCAACCCTTTACCAAATCACCCAGCAAGTTCGCCGCCACCGTCAGCTTGGCGAGCGTCAGGCCACCGGCGGCGATCTCCTCGACCGAACGGCGGATGCGCGTCGCTTCAGGATGGGCCGCGAGCCATGTCTCGGCGGCCTGCTGGCCGGACTGGCCGGTTGCCAGCATATCGGCAACTAGTCTTCTTTCGGCGCCTGCGATCTGATCAACGGCGCGATCGATGGCGAGACGTTCGAAAAAATCGTTCGCCGGCACGCCGCGTGCAGCGGCGATGATGCGGTCGAGACGGAAATTGGCTTCGGCGGCGAAGAAGGTCGTGGCCGTATCGCCGATAGCGCGGTTGGTGCGCCTCGCGACCGTCACGATATCGGGTGCGGAGACCAAGGTGTCGAGATCGGCGAGTTCGCCGGCAAGTTCTGCCGGGACGCCGCCATCGGTCAGGTCCTGCCGACGCCTGCTGCGCCCGGCCTGCATGTCCTGGGGCAGGGTATTGTCGAGCCCGGCTGCGATCTCACCGATGCCGGAGCCGAAGCGCGAGATCACCGCTTCCAGACCGGCGCTGAAATCGATATTGCGTACAGACCAGGCCACGCGGGAGAGCAGGAGATCCTGAACCGAGGCGTAGAGACCGAGCTGCAATTGACCCTCGATCTTGGTGTCGAGCCCGTCAATTGCGTCGTTCAACCGCTTGAGGCCGTAGGATTCATCCACCGCCACGAAGGCCATGGCGATGGTGGGCACATCGGCACCCGTCTCGTCGATCAGGCGCACGATGCAAGCCGGGCCGCCGCGATTGATCACGGCATTGGCGAGATTGGTCGAGATGATCTCGCGCCGAAGGCGATGGAATTGCACCGAATCGGGGAATTTATCCTGAACCTCGGGCGGGAAGTACTGGGACAGTTCGCGGGCGAGATAAGGATCGTCCGGCACACTGGTGACGAGCAGATCATCGTAAAGCGTCAGCTTGGCGTAAGCGAGTAACACTGCAAGTTCCGGCCGGGTAAAGGGTTGGCCGCGCCTCGTGCGCTCGGTGATTGCCACATCGTCCGGCAGGAACTCCACGCCGCGGTCAAGGAGGCCGCGCTGCTCGAGTGATTGCATCAGGCGGGTGAGGAAGCCGGTCTCGGCCACGCCCTTGCGTTCGGTCAGCGAAAGCGCCAGCGTCTGCAGATAATTGTTCCGCAGCACCAGCATGCCGACCTCGTCGGTCATCGCGGCAAGCAGGCTGTTGCGGTCGTTCTGGCTAAGGCGCCCATCGCGTTCGGGGCGCGCGAGCGCGATCTTGATATTGACCTCGACGTCGGAGGTGTTGACCCCGGCCGAATTGTCGATTGCGTCGGTGTTGAGCTTGATGCCTTTCTGCGCCGCTTCGACGCGGCCGCGCTGGGTCACGCCGAGATTGGCGCCTTCGCCAATCACCCGGGCGCGGATATCAGCGCCCGTGACACGGATCGGATCATTGGCGCGATCGCCAACCTGATCGTCGCTTTCCCCCAAAGCGCGGATATAGGTGCCGATGCCGCCAAACCAGAGCAGGTCAACGCGTGCCTTGAGGATCGCCGTGATCACCTCGAAGGGCGTGGCTTGCGGCTTGTCGAGATCAAGCAGGGCCCGCACTTCCGGCGCGAGCGGGATTGCCTTGAGCGAACGCGAGAACACGCCGCCGCCCTGCGAGATCAGCGACTTGTTGTAGTCCTGCCAGTTCGACCGCGGCAGATTGAATATGCGCAGGCGCTCGGCGTGGCTGATGGCCGGATCGGGCGATGGATCGATGAAGATGTCGCGGTGATCGAAAGCCGCAACGAGCTTGGTCGCCGGCGAGAGCAGCATGCCATTGCCGAAGACGTCACCGGACATGTCGCCCACGCCGGCAGCGGTGAAGGGCATAGTCTGGATATCGGCGCCGAGTTCGCGGAAATGGCGTTTGACCGCTTCCCACGCACCGCGCGCGGTGATGCCCATCTTCTTGTGGTCATAGCCCCGGCTGCCGCCGGAGGCGAAAGCATCGCCAAGCCAATGGCCCTTCTCGGTCGAGATCGTGTTGGCGATGTCGGAAAAGGTGGCGGTGCCCTTGTCGGCGGCGACGACGAGATAGGGGTCATCGCGATCGTGGCGCACGGTATTGTCGGGCGGCACGATCGTGTCGCCATCGAGATTATCGGTGAGTTCGAGCAGCGAGCGAATGAATATGCGGTAGGTTTCGGTGCCTTCCGCCATCCAGGCATCGCGATTGGAGGGCGGCGGCAGGCGTTTGGGCACGAATCCGCCTTTGGCGCCGACCGGCACGATGACGGCGTTCTTGACCTGCTGTGCCTTGACCAGGCCGAGGATCTCGGTGCGGAAATCCTGCGGCCGGTCGGACCACCGCAGGCCGCCGCGCGCTACCTTGCCGAAGCGCAGATGAATGCCCTCGACACGCGGTGAATAGACGAAAATTTCGTAAAGTGGCCGCGGCGCCGGCAGGTCTTCGATCTTGCGCGCTTCGAATTTGAAGGAGATCACCGGACGCGGATGCCCGTTCTGGCCGATCTGCCACAGATTGGTGCGGATGGTTGCCTGCACCAGATTGGTGAAACGGCGCAGGATGCGGTCTTCGTCGAGCGAGGCGACGGATTTGAGCTGCTCCTCGATCTCGGCGAGGAGGGTCGTCTCGCGTGTCGAGCGTTCGGCGTCGGTGGCAACGAGGTGCGGATCGAAGCGGGCTCGGAACAGAGCGGCAATGTTGGCGGTGATCGCGGTGTTGTTGCGCAAAGTCTCCCACATATAGTCCTGACTGAATGGCGCGCGGATTTGGCGCAGGTAGCGGGAGAGGGCCCGGACGGTCGAAATCTCGCGCCAGCCCAGGGTTGTACGCAGGATAAGGGCGTTATAGCCGTCCGATTCGGCGCGATCGCCCAGTACAGCCATTATCGAGGCTTCCAGACGATGTTTGAATTCCGTGCCGATAACGATCGGCTTGCTGTCATTGGCTTTGATCGTCATATCGTGCAGCCATACCGGCGCGGGTGCCGGCGTGGCGCTGGGCAGGATCTGATAGGTGCGTTCGTTGACGACGCATAGGCCGTGATTTTCGATCACCGGAACCCGGTAGGACAGCGACAGGGGCGCGCCATGCGAGAAGACTTTGAGGCCGAAGCGCGTTGGATCGTCTTCGCCCTCGCTGCGGTAGACCGAAATTGCCACAGGACGAGCCGAGGTGAGCTTTTCGATGGTGGCGATATCGGCAATGGCCTGTGACGTGCCGAAGGCTTCAGTATAGCCGCCGGTGAAGGCTTGGGCATAACGGTTGGCGAGCATGCGGGCCCGCATGCCGTCGGTAGAGGTGGTGAGCGCGGCTTTCAGCTTGTCGCCCCAGGTCGCGGCGATGGTGCTGATCTCGGCTTCTAGCGTGGCGGGCTCGATGACAGGCGTTTCGCCTTCATAGCGCCCGATGATGTAGTGGACGCGGGTAAGCGACCCTTCGGGGAAGGAGACGTAGGAGGTTGCCAAGGTCCCTTTATAGACCTGCGCCAGGAAAGCCGCGATGCGCGTACGCACATCGGTGTCATATTTCTCGCGCGGAATGAAGACGAGGATGGAGACGAAGCGGTCGAATTTGTCGGCCCGTGCCAGCGCCCGCACGCGGGGGCGCTCATAGAGCATCAGGATTTCCATGACGAAATTGTAGAGCGTCTCGGCATCAACCTGAAAGAGTTCGTCGCGCGGATATTCTTCGAGGATATGCTGGACAGCCTTGCCTGAGTGGCTGTCCGGGTCGAAGCCGGCGCGCTCGAGCACCTGCACCACCTTGTGTCGGACGTAGGGGATCTGTCGCACCGAGCGGGTATAGGCACCTGAGGTGAACAGGCCGACGAGGCGCAATTCGCCCTCTAGCCGACCGTCGGGCGTATAGAGCTTGATGCCGACATAGTCCATGCGGATGCGGCGATGAACGCGGCTGCTTACATTGGCCTTGATGACGATGAGGACGGTCGGCTCGCGCATGAATTCGCGGATTTCCGACGTCATCACCACCATTTCGGTGCCGCGGCGCAGGACCTTCACATCGGGATCGTGCAGGATGCCGAGGCCTTCGCCCGTGCTGATTTCACCCGACGCATCGGTGTCGGACGAGAAGCGATACTCGCGCAGGCCAAGGAAGGTGAAATTGTCGGCGCACAGCCATTGCAGGAATTGGGTGGCTTCGGCGATCTCGTCAATTGGCAGCGGCGGCGGATTGGAGTTGAAGGCCTTGATCGCCTGTTCGACACGGGCGCGCATGGCCCGCCAGTCGGTAACGCAGGCGCGCACGTCGTTGAGCGTCTTGGTAAGGCCCTCGATCAGCCTCTGGCGATCGGCATCGGCGTCAAGACGGGTGATGTGGAAATGGATCAGGCTTTCGCGCTCGCCCTTTGCCCCCGCTGTCAACGTTTCGCCGTAGAAACGCAGGAGCTTGCCTTGCTCATCCCGCTCCACGGCGATGATCGGGTGGGCGACCAGGGTGACTTCGATGCCCTGTTCGGCGAGCTCCGCCATGGTGGAATCGAACAGGAAGGGCATGTTGTCGTTGAGAACTTCGAGCACGGAAATCTCGCGCCCGTCCGGCATCATCGGATTGATCACGCGGATATCTGCACGGCCTGCGGTGCGTCGCTGCACATGTTCCCAGGCTTGTTCTGCCAGGAAGGCCAAGGAGGCGGCATCGTAGTTGGCGAGGTCCTCGATATTGGTGTGGTCGAACAGAAGCTCGACAAAGGTCCGGGGCGTCTTGCCCGGCCGCATGTTTCCCGCTGCCTCGCGGATCAGGGTTGCCCGAGCCTTGTCGTCGCGCCACGCCATAACGTCCTCCGTTTGTGGCCGCGCCCGTCTGACCGCAAACGCTATTGTCTGCTTGATTTTGGAGGGCAATTCTCGGAGCGCCATTGTCCTAAACGAGACTGATAGCGTCTGCGAAAACCCTCAGCGTCGGAGCCTCCGTGGCTCTTGATGACAATGTCATTCCATTCCAGAAATATGCTTCCATTGGGAGGTTGCAACCATTCTCGTCGCATCGAGAGGGCTTGTCTTGGTGGCAGGTGACCGATCGAAGAACTTCATGTGTGATTGAGTGCATGTCGTAGAGTGGGACAGCAGCAGATGATGCAGCTGACCCTGCCATGATAAAAGTATTGCCCGGCTTCGTCTCAACGTCTGATCGAGCGGCTATCGCGTTTCAGTGATGGGCCGAAACGCTCTTGACGCACTCGGATAGCAAATCACCGGACGCAGAATGGCTGACGTCACCCAGACTGATGATACCGACCATCCGCTTGCTCTTGTTGATCACCGGCAGCCTACGGACCTGCAGCTTCTCCATGTGATGCACCGCCCTTGCGAGATCATCGTCCTCCCGGCAACAATGGATGCCTTCGGTCATCACATCGCGCGCCGTCGCGCGGCCAGCATCGAAGGTGTTGCTCGCGAGCCCTTTGCAGACGATGTCGCGATCGGTCACGATCCCGATCAGTCGGTCGTCCTCCCCAATCGGAATGCAGCCGATGTCATGCCCTCGCATCAATTTCGCGAGCTCGGTGACAGGGGTGTTGGGGCTGACCCAGTCGACACCCTTGTGCATCATGTCTTTGACTTTCATGGCGAGCCTCCATCACTATCACTCGGTTTCAGGTGCACTTGATGCAATGCAGCACGGCCCCCTTTTTCTCAACTATACAACCGATTGCGTGCGAGGTCAGAAGAAAGCATCATTCCTACGCGATCGGACCAGACAAGTGCTGTCGCTGCCACCCTCCTGAATAAGTGACAGCGACTTCGCGGCCGGGATTCCCGCCCAACATCGCAAAGGCAATAGGCCGCGCGCATCCGACGGCGAAGCCGAAGCTGCCTATGTCAGGTTTCCCCAAAGCCTGTGTAAGGCGTCAGCGCGATGACTTCCGCGTCCGGAATCGGGTTGCAAACGGACTAGTGGAATCCTGCGAATCTGGGCGTGTCACATTGGACAGGGAACGGTTCCATCCACTAGCCTGATAGGCTGCGGTGTTGCGCACCTCCAGATGAGATCAAAGGGAATGAAAGAGAAAAAGGACATCGTAGAAAACTGGCTGCCGCGTTACACCGGCACGCCGCTCGCCGAATTCGGAGAGTATATTCTTCTGACCAACTTCGACAATTACGTCGAATGGTTCGCCACGCTGCATGGCGGTTTGGTAAGGGGCGTAGATCGACCGATGCCTAACGTGACTGCCGATGGAATCACTCTGATTAATTTCGGCATGGGAAGCCCGAATGCCGCGACCGTGATGGATCTGTTAAGCGCCATTGCGCCGAAAGCCGTATTGTTTCTTGGCAAATGTGGCGGGTTGAAACGCAAGAATCATATTGGCGACCTGATTCTACCGATTGCGGCTATTCGGGGCGAAGGTACCTCGAATGATTACCTGCCACCGGAGGTCCCCGCGCTGCCCGCGTTCCAGTTGCAACGCGCGGTGTCAACGATGATCCGCGATCTCGGTCACGACTATTGGACAGGTACTGTGTACACGACCAATCGTCGTGTCTGGGAACACGATGACCGCTTCAGGGATTTGTTGCGTCGTACACGAAGTATGGCGATCGACATGGAGACTGCTACAATCTTTGCTGCTGGGTTTGCCAACCACATTTCGACCGGCGCACTGCTTCTCGTGTCCGATCAGCCAATGATCCCCGAGGGTGTGAAGACCGAAGCGTCGGATCAGGTGGTGACCGCGAACTATGTCGAAAGGCATATCAAGATCGGGATAGAGGCCCTGAGGCTTGTGCGGCGCCGTGGCCGCAGCGTTAAGCACTTGCGTTTCGAAGACGATTTCGATGCATGAGACATAAAGAGGCGTCGCACGCCGCATGAACAGTTAAGCAGCAGCATGATCTTCCCATTTCGGACCGCGACGCCGCGGATTGTCCGACCAGTCTGCCCAGTGGCAGATATGACCGACAAATCCTCAGTCGTGCGCGCTAAAGCGCCCATGCATTGCGCCGGCGGTCGGGCGCGCAAACTGCGCGTGACTCAGATGAAGCAGCGTCTCGTGATCGCCAGCCTCCATGTAGATCTCCGGCTGTGCCTCGATGCTATCGTCGACGCAGAATCGGCGCAGAGCGTTTGCAGCCTTTTCCCTCCCTTCGTCTATCGGTTAGGACGCCACCCTTTCACGGTGGAGAGAGCGGTTCGATTCCGCTAGGGAGCGCCACTTCCAAAATTGTATTGTTTTCGTATTTTTCGCCAAACGGCGCCACCTGACTTAAAGGTGGGACAGGACCTGTTCGTCATTTGAGCTTCGCCATTCCCGAGGCGGCGTAACGCAAAACAATTGCATCCAGACCGGAACGACAACCGTCGGATCACTCCCAGCGTGCCGATCGCAACACTGGGTCATTCGGCAGGGGCTGGCTTTAGTTGTTGCATAGGGCGAGCATTAAGAAATCTGCGCCCCGCGGCAACACTGGGCCGCTCGATCAATGAATACGAAGCGGCACCAACAAGCATAATGGCTGCGGTGAGAAGGACGGCTCTAATCTGCATGGACAGATGCAGCCCGTGTTGTGACATCATCTCGAACGCGAACCGCTCGCCGTACATGACGAGTGGATGCGACAGGTACAGGGAATAGCTGCGCTCTCCGATCCACAGCATTACTGGCCTCAGGTAACGGTCGGTCGGGATCACAGAGTTGATGTCAGCTGCTGCGATTGAAACGAGAAGCCCGGCCATGATCGCTACAACCGAATAGGCGTGGGGGATCGGGAAAGCGAAACACGTCCAGATCGCGAACATAAGCATCAGGTTTGCGACGATGGCGACCGGGCGGGGAAGCGTGATCCCATTCGGGATCAGGTAGGCAATCAGCACTCCGATCAGCAGCCCGTCAAACCGAGCATGAGTGAATTGCTGGTTGGACGAGTATGGTCGCAGCCAGAGCCAAAGGGCGACAATCGCGATGATGGAAACCGGCACCAGCATCCGTCTCTTGATTAGAAACGGAAATAGAAGTGCGAACACGATGTAGAAATGCTCTTCGACCATCAGCGTCCAGTAGTGGCCGAAGGCGAGGGCTGGTTGTCCCGGTGCCATGTAGTTGTAGGTGAGAGTTAGAATCCAGGGCACCTCTTTCTTAATGTTTGGCGGGAAGCGAAAGTCGCCAAGAGCCGCGACGATACCGAATGACACGCAAAGAATGGCGACCCAAGCCAATGCGACCGGAACAATCTTGAACGCTCGCTTGACCACAAATTCGTAGAGGAAAGATCGCCAAGGAAGGCGTTCGATCATCGGCAGCGCGCTTCGCGTTATGACGAATCCGGAAATGACGAAGAACAGGTCGACGCCTGTGCTGCCGTACTGAAGTAGTTTAGGAAAAATGCGACTGTGCCCGCCGTAGGCCATGTGATTGATCATCACGATCAAGACCGCAAAAGCCCGCAGCACCTGAATGTCAGAGATCTTGCTGACGATTTTATCGGCCTTCACGGGCGTTACTGGGGTGGCCGTGTCGCAACCAACTGTTGCGGTTGAATGAAGATCGTTTTGGGAGCGATCGTGACTTCAAGAGCCGCCGCTGTCTTTAAGCCATTTTCTCCGATCAGGCTTTGACCGAAGCGCACGTCGGAAACATCAAGTGCGGCTTCGACGACAATCACATTGCCTGGCTCGAGCGCGCTCGCTTCGACGAGGTGTTTGGGTTGCGCTTTTGGGGAGAAGCTCGGGAAATAGTTTCCGGCACTGGCACCCATGATCTTGATGGCGCCAACGCAGAGCATTGCGCCCAAGGTGCCGAGCGCCAGCAGCGGAAAACCAATAACGAAACGGATAATTGGCATAATGCTATGAAATGGACGATGGACACCAGTCCCTATTGCATAACGGGTTCCGTCATACGGAACAATGACTTGTTTGCGTGGTGCGCTGCAATAGTTCGCAAGAACACAGATGAGTGCGCCCATTTTCGGGGCAGCGAACCTATGGAGAGACGGGAATGCCGGGGTGTTGCCAAGAGCCTTTGAGGGCTGCGGCAGGTACGACGACCGTTGATCGCCGCGCCGGAAGGAGAATTTAAGGCCCGCCGCGGAACTCCCGGCCAAATTCGCCATTGTCTCGTTCAGGGAGGCGTCATTGGAGGCTGCAATGGCTGACCGCTTGCAACACATCCACGTAAGTCCCGACGACCATATAGGCACACCCGGCCTCGAAGAGGCCGCCTACGTTGCCGGCTGGGCATTGAGCTGCGCTGCGGTGTTGGGCGTCGTTCTGTTGGTTTGGCAACTCAATATCTGACCCGTTTGGACATCGGGGGCCTGAACCGATCTGGCGTCTCGCGCCGAAGGCGAGTTTAAACTCGTGTCTTAGTTCAGATTTTAGATGAGCTAACTCATCCATTATATCGGAGATGATTCATAAGTCTTTTTAAGCCTGTTCTTTCGATGCAGGGCGCGAGCGTGCAGCTTCTAGGGCTCGCCCCGGCAGCGGAATGCACTATGCTGCGCCTCCATGAGTCACCCTTCGCTTTCCCGTATCGTCAGCCGATTCAAACGTGAGCCTTCACGCACCGGCTCGCTCATCATCACGTTCTATGGCGATGCCATCCTGCCGCGTGGCGGGTCGGTGTGGCTTGGAACGCTGCTCCAGTTTCTGGACATGCTGGGGACCGACGGCGGCGTGGTTCGCACGGCCGTATCCCGCCTCGCCGCCGACGGCTGGCTGGACCGAGACAAGGCGGGACGGAAGAGTTTCTATAAGCTTGCAAAGAGTGGCCGCGAGCGTTTCGAGACGGCGGTCGAGCATGTCTACAATCCGCATCCGTCGAATTGGGCAGGGCGCTTCGAGCTACTGCTGATAGGAAATGGCGCGGACCGCGAGGCGTCGCGGGCGGCGTTGACCGAAGCCGGTTTCGGAAACCCGATGCCGGGCGTGTGGGTGGCGCCGTCGAATGTCCCCGTGCCGTCGATTGCCGAAGGTGCGATCCGGCTGGAAGTATCGGCCGATGATGCCATGGGGCGGCAACTGGCGGCCGCGAGCTGGTCGCTGGAACGGACCGCAGAATCGTATCGCGAGTTCATCAAGACCTTTGCGCCGCTCGAAGACTGGGCCGGAGGCACTGATAAGGTATCTCCCGCGGACGCCATCCTCGCGCGCATACTTCTGATCCATCACTACCGGCGGGTGATCCTCCGCGATCCGTTGCTCCCGGCGGGGTTGCTGCCGCCGGCATGGCCGGCCCTCGAAGCGCGCGAGTTTTGTGCCCGGCTTTATCAAGCCCTTCTGCCGGCTTCCGAATCCTGGCTGGACGAATTCGGAGAGAGCGTGACCGGTTCCTTGCGTTCCCCGGGGCCGGAACTCGGGCGCCGGTTCTCGGACGTGCAGCGCAATATGTTACAAAAATAACTTGCGTCTAGTATTTTTTGTTATACATTGATTGGTGTCTCCTGGGAGGAAACGGCGATGTACACGCAAGCGCTCAACGCATCGGAAGCTGAAGTTGTTCACGTCGAGGACGCGGAACGCGCCGCGCATTTCCAGGCGCGCCTCGATGCCGACGATCGCATCGAGGCGAATGACTGGATGCCTGCCGCGTATCGCAAGACGCTGACGCGCCAGATTTCCCAGCACGCCCATTCGGAAATCGTCGGCATGCTGCCGGAAGGCAACTGGATCACCCGCGCGCCGACGCTGCGCCGCAAGGCCGCGCTGCTGGCGAAGGTGCAGGACGAATGCGGTCACGGGCTTTATCTCTACGCGGCGGCTGAAACGCTCGGTTCGTCGCGCGAGGAGCTTGTCGATGCGATGCTGAGCGGCAAGGCGAAGTATTCCTCGATCTTCAATTATCCGACGCCGACCTGGGCCGACATCGGCGCCATCGGGTGGCTGGTCGATGGCGCGGCCATCATGAACCAGATCCCGCTGTGCCGGTGTTCTTACGGCCCCTATGCGCGCGCGATGATCCGCGTCTGCAAGGAAGAGTCGTTCCATCAGCGCCAGGGCTACGAGATCATGCTGACGCTGTCGCGCGGCACCGAAGAGCAGAAGGCGATGGCTCAGAACGCGCTGGACCGCTGGTGGTGGCCGTGCCTGATGATGTTCGGGCCGCCGGACCAGCTCAGCCAGCACAGCGACCAGTCGACGGCGTGGAAGATCAAGCGCTTCTCCAATGACGATCTGCGTCAGAAGTTCATCGATGCGACGGTGCCGCAGGCTCACTATCTGGGCCTCACGATTCCGGACGCCGATCTGAAGTGGAACGAGGCGACCGGCCATTGGGACTACGGCGCGATCGACTGGAATGAATTCAAGCAGGTGCTTTCGGGCAACGGCCCGTGCAACCGTGATCGCATCACCGCACGCCGCAAGGCCCATGAGGAGGGCGCCTGGGTGCGTGAAGCGGCGGCCGCGTATGCGGAGAAACAACAGGCGCGCCGCACCGCGGTTGCAGCGTAGGAGGCTGTCATGACCACTCAGAACACGCAGCTTTGGGAAGTTTTCATCCGCAGCCGGAACGGCCTTGCGCACAAGCATGTCGGCTCGCTGCACGCGGCGGACGCGACGCTGGCGCTTCAGGCCGCGCGCGACGTCTACACGCGCCGCGGCGAAGGACTGTCGATCTGGATCGTGCCGTCGAATGCGATCATAGCATCGGATCCGTCCGAAAAGGGCATGATGTTCGAGCCGGCGATGTCGAAGATCTATCGCCATCCGACCTTCTACGACGTGCCCGACGAAGTCGGCCATATGTGATTTGCATCCACTCGTCATTCCGGGGCGCGAGTGAAACGAGCGACCCCGGAATCCATAGTTATTGTTGGACCTGGATTCCGGGTCTGCGCCAAGCGGCGCATCCCGGAATGACATCGCGAGTATTGGACATGGCAACGCCTTCTATCAATATTTCCGAGAGCCCGCTCGTGCTTTACGCGCTGCGCCGGGCCGACGATGCGCTGATCCTCGGGCACCGTGTGTCTGAATGGTGCGGTCATGCCCCGATGATGGAAGAGGACATGGCGCTCGCCAATATGGGCCTCGACCTGATCGGGCAGGCGCGCGAGCTCTACACATATGCCGCCAAGGTCGAAGGCGCGGGCAATGACGAAGACAAATACGCGTATCTGCGCGACGTCCGCCAGTATCGCAACCTGCTGCTGGTCGAGCAGCCGAACGGCGACTTTGCGCGCACCATTGTGCGGCAGTTCTTTTATTCAGCGTTCTCCGATCCTTACTGGCGCGCGATGATGAAATCCAAGGACGCGACGCTGGCGGCGATTGCCGCGAAATCGGAGAAGGAAAGCGCCTATCACCTGCGGCACACCTCGGAATGGATGATCCGGCTCGGCGACGGCACGGAAGAAAGCCATCGGCGCGCGCAGACCGCGATCGATGATCTCTGGGCCTTCACCGGGGAGCTGTTTCATGCTGATGAAAGCGATGCGGCGTTGATTTCCTCCGGCGTTGCAATTGATCCGGAAGGCCTGCGCGGACTCTGGATGGACACCGTCTCTAACGTCCTGAGCGTGGCGACGCTGAAGCGTCCGGCCAGCGACTGGATGCAGAAGGGCGGCCGCACCGGCAATCACACCGAACATCTCGGACATCTGCTCAGCGAACTGCAATCGATGCAGCGAACCTTTCCGAACGCGACATGGTAACCGGCAGCAACAGCACGCATGATCTTCGCCAGACCGCCTGGAACGCGGCGGCGCAGGTGGTCGACCCGGAAATTCCGGTGCTGACCATCGCCGATCTCGGTGTGCTGCGCGACGTGACCGTGACCGACGGCGCGGTGGAAGTCGCGATCACGCCGACCTATTCCGGCTGTCCGGCGATGAACATGATCGCGCTGGAAATCGAACTAGCGCTCGAGCGTGAAGGCATCCGCAATCCCAAGGTGCGCACGGTGCTGTCGCCGGCCTGGACCACGGACTGGATGAGCGAGCAGGGCCGCCAGAAGCTGAAAGAGTACGGCATCGCGCCGCCGCAGGCGGGCAGTAGGCGGCGGGCGCTGTTCGGCGAGCAGGAAGTCGCCTGTCCGCAATGCGGATCGGTGAACACGGAAGTTCTATCCGAATTCGGCTCGACGTCCTGCAAGGCGCTATGGCGCTGCAAGGCCTGCCGTGAGCCGTTCGACTATTTTAAATGCCACTAGAGCCATAACTCATGTCGCACGTTCCAAAATTTCACCGTCTTGCCATTGACGATCTGCGCCGCGAGACCTCCGATGCAGTGTCGATGACGTTCGCCATTCCGGGCGAGCTGGCTGAGGATTACGCCTTCGCACCCGGCCAGTACCTGACGCTACGCACGACCATGGACGGTGAGGAGGTGCGGCGCTCTTATTCGATCTGCTCAAGCCCCGACGATCACGAGCTACGCATCGCGGTCAAGAAAGTCGACGGCGGTGCGTTCTCTAGCTGGGCATTGGATGAGCTGAAATCAGGCGATGAGCTTGACGTCATGACGCCCACCGGCCGTTTCGGGGTGGCGCATGCGCCCGACCTGGCGCGCATCCATGTCGGCTTCGCCGCTGGCTCCGGGATCACGCCGATCATGTCCATCGTACGCGGCATTCTCGCGCGCGAGCCCAACAGCCGCTTCTTCCTGTTTTACGGCAACCGCGCGACCAACGGCATTTTGTTCCGCGAAGCGCTGGAAGAACTCAAGGATCGATTCATGGGCCGCCTGTCGGTGTTCCATGTGCTGTCGCAGGAGGAGCAGGATTTGCCGATCCTGTACGGCCGTCTCGACCGTCAGAAGGTCGAGGTGCTGCTGCGTTCAATGGTGCCGGCGGCTGCGGTCGACCATGTGTTCGTCTGCGGCCCGGTCGCGATGAGTGAAGAGATCGAGGCGACCTGCATAGATCTCGGCATTCCCAAAGATCACGTCCATGTCGAGCGCTTTGTCTCGGAATTCGGCGGCAAGCCGCGTCCAAAGGTTCAGGTCGCGCCCGAAGCGCCCCCCAAGGCAATGGCATCGCTGATCGTGGACGGCAAGCGCAAGGATGTGCCGATTGCCGACGGCGAGGTCATTCTCGACGCTGCGCTGCGCGCCGGCATGGATCTGCCCTATGCCTGCAAGGGCGGCATGTGCAGCACTTGCCGCGCCAAGATCGTCGAAGGCGAGACGAAGATGGACGTGAACTACTCGCTGGAGCCGTGGGAGATCGAGGCAGGGTTCGTGCTGACCTGCCAGGCGCACCCCGTCTCAAGCCGCGTCGTCGTCGACTACGACCAGATGTAACTACTTGGCGTCGCGAAGCAGGGCATAGGCCGTCTGCGCCATCGCGACGGGACGTTCGTCGTTGTCCGTCCGGAGCGATATGCTGCCGTACGCCATGGTCTTTCCCATCCGCACGACCCGCGCTTCCGCCAGAACATCCGCGCGCATGGCGGGACGCATGAAGTGGATGGTCTGATCCACTGTCGTCATCGGGAAATAGCCGCCGGCGGCCGACGCGACGGCGATGATCATCGCGGTATCCGCAAAACTCATCAGCGCTTGCCCGCAAACCACACCATTGTCGCGGCACAGCTTCTCCGAGAAACGCATTCTCAGAACAGCTCCGTCAGCGGTGAGGCTTTCGACGGACAGGTCCAGATCCTGCACCCATGGCGCAGGAGCCGATTTCAAAAGCTCGGAGGCGGCGGTCTTGTCGAACGTCGTCATGCAAATTTCCTGATCTGAATGCTTATGCGAGTGTCGCGGGAAGGGATGTGAAGCCGCGAAAGCGCACGCGCCTTGCGCGATGGGCGGGACCGCTCGCCGCGAAGTTGGGGAAGCGGGCGAGAAATCGTCCGATGGCAATCCGGCCTTCGAGGCGCGCGAGGGTCAGTCCTACGCAGGCGTGCGCGCCGGACGCGAAAGCGAGATGACGGTTGGGCGAACGTCCGATGTCGAGACGTTCCGGCTCTACAAATACGTCAGGATCCCGGTTCGCCGCACCGATGCAGAGCGTGATCAGGGCGCCTTCAGGAATTGCCACACCGTCGATCTCAGTGTCCTGAGTGACACGGCGGTTCCCGAGCTGGTTTGAACTCTCGTAGCGCAGGAATTCCTCGACCGCGGGCTTGATCAGTGCTGGCTCGTCGATCAGGCGCTGCCGTTGCTCCGGGAAGCGCAGCAGCAACTCCAAACCGTTCCCAATCAGGTTGGTGGTCGTCTCATGGCCCGCGTTGAGAATGAAGATGCAGTTCTGTAACAGCTCGATCTCGCTGAGACGCTCGCCGCTGGCTTCGCCTTCAATCAGGCGGGTCAGGACGTCGCGCTCTGCGTCGCCGGGCCGCGCGCGCCTGTCGGCGATCAATTGGCGGAGATAATCGAGAAACTCGCCGACCGCGCGTTCGCCGCGCATCTGCACATCCTCCGAAAGGAACGGCTCCAGCGCGCCGAGGATTGCCAGCGACCAGCCACGCAGCGGCGCGCGGTCTTCGTGGGGAATGGCGAGCAGATTGCCGATCACCTCAACCGGAATTGCGGACGCGAAGTCCTCGATGATATCGGTTTTGCCGCGCGCCTGCATGTCGTCCAGCAGCCGGTCGACGAGGGCGATCAGCCCCGGCTCCATCTCGGCGATGGCGCGCGGATTGAGCGCCCCGGCGATCAGGCGGCGCACGCGCGTGTGCAACGGCGGATCGTTGAACACGAGGCTCGTGGTGTGATGCTGAAACAGCAGCGAGCCGTCGCCGTATTTCGGCGCGAACTCGACTTTCTTGTCGGAGCTGAAGCGCGTCGTATCCTTGTAGATCGCTTCGAGGTCGCGGTGACGCGTCAGGAACAGCGACCCGTCCGGCATCCGATGGATCGGGTCGGCGGATTGCAGCGCGCGATAGGTCGGATAGGGGTCGTCATAGAATGACTCAGGAAGGTCTTTCAGCGAGAAGCCGCGCGCAATCGCTGCGTCCTCGCTCGAAACCGGGCGAGGCGCGCTTTGTGGATCAGTGCGTGATTGATCCGTCGATGACAAGTGACAAGCCTGAGGTTTAGAAAACGACGTCGTTGATCTGCACCACGGCCTGCGCCTTGGTGAAATTCGGAATGTCGGCGAAGATTTCCTTGCCGTGAGCTTTTCCGGCAGCCTTGAAGTCGTCCATCGATCCGAAGGTCAGCAGCGCGGTCATCTGATAATCGGGCGCGCTGCCGTCCGGCTTCGCCACGCCCTTGATCGCCTGCGCGCTCTTGAGCCCAAGCGGACCCCAGCGGTCTTTCACCAGCGGCATGTGCGTCTTGAGATAATAGTCGATGTCGAATGCTTCGCCGACCGGATACATCACTGTCACAAGGATCATGGTCACTCCCTTTCGTTGTTTTTATCAGGCTTGAGGACGAACAGCGTTCATCGTCAGCAGTTCGTAAGTTGCGGCAGACTCGTTTTTGTCGGTTAGAATTTCAACATCCCAGCGCACTTCGCCATATTGCTTGTTGCGCGGCGACTTCTCTTTCGCGGTGAGCCGCACCTTGATGGTCTCACCCGGCTGGATCGGTTTGATGAAGCGCAGTGAATCGAGCCCGTAATTGGCCAGCACCGGGCCCGGATCGGGATCGACGAACAATCCCGCGGCGAACGACAGCAGCAGATAGCCATGCGCCACGCGGCCGGGGAAGAATGGATGGCCCTTCGTCGCTTCTTCGTCCATGTGCGCATAGAACGTATCGCCGGTGAAGTGGGCGAAGTGCTCGATATCCTCCAGCGTGATCGTGCGTTCCTTCGAATAGAAGGTCTGTCCAACGTCCAGATCCTCAAAGTGGAAGCGGAATGGATGCCGGTCCTTCTCGATGACGGGGGTGCCCTTCATCCAGCTACCGGTGATGCCCGTCAGCATCGCCGGGGAGCCCTGAAGCGCGGTGCGCTGCATGTAGTGATGCACACTGCGCACGCCGCCCAGTTCCTCGCCGCCGCCGGCGCGGCCGGGACCGCCGTGCACCATCTGCGGCATCGGTGAGCCGTGGCCGGTCTGCTCCTTGGCGCAGTCCCGATCGATCATCACCAGACGTCCGTGGAAGCTGCCAATGCCGAACACGAGATCGGACGCAGCCTTTGGATCGTGAGTGTAGACCGACGCCACCAGACTTCCGCCGCCGCGATTGGTCAGCATAACGGCTTCTTCGAGGTCGCTGTAGCCCATCACGGTGCTGACCGGGCCGAACGCTTCGACCGAATGAACTTTCGTTGCGCGAATGGGATCGGCGCAATGCAGCAGCAGCGGCGGAAGGAATGCACCGCGCGTGACATCGGCTCCCTGAACATCGAAATTGTCGGGATCGCCTGCGACGAGCTGAGCCTCGGTGCGTAGTGTCTTGACGTGGGCGAGCACGTCGCGTCGCTGATCGAGGCCGACCACCGGTCCCATACGCACCGTCTCCAGTTCCGGGTTGCCGATCGCAACCTTTGCAAGCCGCTCCCGCAGGGCCTCGATCACGGCCTCTACACTTTCGGCTGGCGCCAGCGCGCGACGGATCGCGGTGCATTTCTGCCCCGCCTTGACCGTCATCTCCTTGGCAACTTCCTTGACAAAGAGATCGAATTCCGGCGTGCCGGGTTTCGCATCCGGCGCGAGAATAGCCGCATTGAGGGAATCCCGCTCCGCAATGAAGCGCACGGCTTCCCTGGCGATCACCGGATGACGTTGCAGCTTCTCCGACGTATCGGCAGAGCCGGTGAACGAGACCACATCCTGACAGGTGAGGTGGTCGAACAGGTCGCCGGTGCTGCCGACAATGAACTGAAATGCGCCTTCAGGGAGAATGCCGGATTCCACGATCATGCGCGCGAGCGCGTGCGCCACATAGGACGTGACCGTTGCCGGTTTCGACACGACGGGGACGCCCGCAAGCAGCGCAGGCGCCAGCTTTTCGAGCATGCCCCAGCAGGGAAAATTGAAGGCATTGATGTGGACTGCGACGCCGTGCAGCGACGTCACGATATGCTGGCCGGCGAACGTGCCGCCTTTGCCCATCGGCTCGACAGTGCCATCCAGCAGGAATGTCGAATTCGGCAGTTCGCGGCGTCCCTTGCCCGCGTAGACGAACAGCGTCCCGATGCCGCCGTCGACATCGATCAAGTTATCCGTCCGCGTGGCTCCGGTCTGGAACGACAGCTTGTAAAGCTGGTCCTTGCGCTCGGTGAGATACTGCGCGAGTTTCTTCAGCATGTCGGCACGCTGATGGAATGTCAGCCGCCGGAGATTCTTGCCGCCGGTACTACGTGCGTGAGCAAGAATGCCGCGCATATCCAGTCCGCCGCTGGTTGCCTCGGCAACGACATCGCCGCTGAAAGCGCTGCGCACCTCGATGAGATCGCGGCCCGGCGCGGCCCATTGTCCGTTGATGTAGCTTTCCAGTTTCATGCGATCACTTCGTGGTTGGGTGCGTCAGGCACCGATGAACACTTATTCGGCGGCAGCAGTGCGCTTCGATGTCTTGGGAGAGGGCTTGAGCAGGCTCCGCGCTCCGTCGGAAATCAGCCTGGTGACAATCTCTGCATATTCGTCGCGGCTGACCGATCCCGTGCTTTTGAACCAGAGGTAGTGCCAGTTCACCATGCCGAACAGCGACATCGTGACGGGCGTGAGCATCTTCGTGCCCTTGAGGTGAGGCGCGACGCCGGCCACCGCCGCCGAAAAGATTCGAACCAGGTCGCGCTCCATGCCTTTGAGTTCTGCCTGACGCTGCGCGGGCAGAAACCGCATGCTGCTGATCTGAACGTTGTGCTGTGAATCGGCGTCCCGGTAGGCTTCCAGCAGCGCGGCAATCAGGCCGCGCAATCTCGCCTCCGGCGCAGCACCGGGATCATCCGCGGTCTCGACGACTTCCAGCAGTTCCTCGAGATGGAAGCGGATGACGTCGAACAGAAGGCCCTCTTTATCCTTGTAGTAATGATAGAGGTTGGCCTTGGACACGCCGCAGGATTCCGCGATCTTGTTCATCGACGCGCGGTCGTAACCGTGCGCCGAGAAAAGCTTCGCGGAGCGATCGAGGATCGCCTGTCGTTTGTCGTCGTAGTCGTTGGCGCGGCTGCGGGCCATGAGACGTCTTATTCCTTTGGTCTTTTGTCGATGACGCGCTTGGCCTTACCCACCGAACGCTCGATACTTCCGGGATCGAGCACGGTGACGCGCGCAGTGATGCCGATGGTGTCCTTGACCGACAAAGCCAGTTGCTTCGTCGCCGCTTCGCGTGCGGGAAAGCTTGCCTCCGGCCGCGCCTCGACCTGGATTTCCATATTGTCCATGCGGCCGTCGCGGGTGAGGATGAGTTGGTAGTGAAGCGACAGATCGTGAATCGCCAGCAGCTTTTCCTCGATCTGGGTGGGGAACACGTTGACGCCGCGAACGATCATCATGTCGTCGGAGCGGCCGGTGACTTTCTCCATGCGCCGCAGCGAGCGCGCCGTTCCCGGCAGCAATCGCGTCAGGTCGCGGGTCCGGTAGCGGATCACGGGCATGGCTTCCTTGGTCAGCGAGGTGAAGACCAGTTCGCCCTTTTCGCCGTCCGGCAACACTTCGCCGGTGACTGGATTGATCACTTCTGGATAGAAATGATCTTCCCAGATGTGGAGGCCGTCCTTCGTCTCGACGCATTCGCTGGCAACGCCGGGGCCCATCACCTCGGACAGTCCATAGATGTCGACGGCGTGAAGATCGAACGCTTCCTCGATTTCCTCGCGCATCGCATTGGTCCATGGCTCGGCGCCGAAGATTCCGATGCGCAGCGATGACTTGCGCGGGTCGAGACCTTGTTTCCTGAATTCATCGAGGATCGCCAGCATGTAGGAGGGCGTCACCATGATGACTTCAGGCTTGAAATCGGTGATGAGCTGAACCTGACGCTCGGTCATGCCGCCGGAGATCGGAATGACCGTGCAGCCGAGGCGCTCCGCGCCGTAATGCGCACCGAGACCGCCGGTGAACAGTCCGTATCCATATGCGATGTGGACCTTCATGCCAGGGCGGCCGCCCGCAGCGCGGATCGAACGCGCGACAACGTCGCTCCATGTCTCGATGTCGCGTTTGGTGTAGCCCACAACGGTCGGCTTGCCGGTCGTGCCGGAAGAGGCGTGAATGCGCGCGACTTTGGATTCAGGAACGGCGAACATGCCGAAGGGGTAGTTGTCGCGCAGGTCCGTCTTGATCGTGAACGGAAACTTCGCGAGATCCTCAAGGTTCTTGAACGAGTCCGGCCGGACCCCCGCAGCGTCGAACTTGGCGCGATAGTGCGGCACATTCTCGTAGGCATGCCGCAACGACCATGCCAGACGCTCGCGCTGAAGCGCGCGGATCTCCTCGCGGGACGCGACTTCATGAGGATCAAGCGCGGTGGGTTCGGGTGTCAGCCGATCGAGCTTACGCAACGGAATCTGAATCAACATTCCCTCCCAATTCTACTTGTTGTTTTGTTGATGGTCGCCCGGCTCCAGCAGGCGGCCTGAAATCGTTCGTGAATGTCCGCGAAACTCTGCGACGACCGTGTTACTGCTGTCGCGTACCGTCACGTCGTAGATGCCGCTGCGACCGGCGCGGGTGCGCTCGACCGCGTGCGCCGTCAGCGTCTCGCCCTCGCGCACCGGCTCAAGGAACGTCACCGCGCATTGCTGCGCGACCGTGCGCTGGTCATAGGTGTTGCAGGCGAAAGCAAAGGTCGAATCCGCCAGCGTGAAAATGAAGCCGCCGTGGCAAATCCCGTGACCGTTCGTCATGTCCTTGCGAACCGTCATGGAGAGAACGGCTTCGCCAGGCGCGATTCGCTGAAGACTCATGCCCAGGCCCTTGCTCGCGTGATCGTCGAGCCACATCGCCTTGGCGCAGGCTTCAGCCACCGCATGGGCATTTTTGTCGCCGGGAACGCTTGCATCCATCACAGGCTCCCCGTGAAGTTTGGCGTGCGCTTGTCCAGAAACGCGGTCACGCCCTCCGCGAAATCCGATCCGCGTCCGGCCTGACCCTGGAGATCGCGTTCGAGGTCCAATTGCTGAGCGAGCGTGTTGGTTTCCGATGCGTCCAGTGCCTGTTTGGTCAGGGCGAGGGCGCCTGTCGGCTGCTTGGCGAGATGGGCTGCGAGGCGGTGCGCCTCTGTCATCAGGTTGGCATCGTCGACGGTCTTCCAGATCATGCCCCAGGCTTCAGCCTGTTCGGCCGATACCGGTTCGGCCAGCATCGCCAGCGCCCGCGCGCGCGCGTTGCCTGCAAGGCGCGGCAGGAACCACGTGCCGCCGCAATCCGGCACCAGCGCGATCTTTGAGAACGCCTGAATGAATTTTGCGGAGCGCGCCGCCAGAACGATGTCGCAGGCAAAGGCAATGTTGGCCCCACCGCCCGCGGCGACGCCGTTGACTGCGCAGATAATCGGCAACGGCAACTTTCGCAATCTGCGGATGAGGGGATTGTAGTTCTTCTCGAGGGTGACGGTGAGATCCGGCTTCTGTCCGGGTGTGAATTCAACCTCGGACAAATCCTGCCCTGCGCAAAATCCGCGTCCCGCACCGGTGAGGATCAACGCGCGACATTTCGTATCAGCCTCCGCATCGTCCAACGCCGCGTTCAGTGCGGTGTGTACACTTCGATTGAACGAGTTGAGGCTGTCGGGCCTGTTGAGCGTGATGACGCGGTATCCGTCACGGATTTCGGTCAAGACCAGATCTTTATCCACACAGTCCTCCCGTTGGCTTCTTGGTCAGCCATTGGAAGGCAGATTACTATTGACCAACCGTTCGGTCAATTATATTGATGGCTAGAAGCGACAATAGTTGCACTTGAAACTATCGTCGCTCTGTGGTTGGAAACATGCCGGGCAAGCTCTCAAAAAATCGGGCGCCCATCACCAGGGAGGGAACTGTGAAACCAGCATCAGCATTGGGATTTCTGTTGGCGGCCGGCGTTGCCGGTCTGACGTTCAGCGGTGCCGCGCAAGCGCAGCAGACCGTGAAGATCGGTTCCGTCCTGTCGATCACGGGCCCGGCGGCGTTTCTCGGAGAGCCTGAGGACAAGACGCTGCGGATGTACGTTGACAAGATCAACGCGGCCGGCGGCATCAACGGCAAGAAGGTCGAACTCATCGTCTATGATGACGGCGGCGATGCTAACAAGGCGCGCACCTTCGCAACCCGTCTGATTGAGGACGACAAGGTGGTCGCGATGGCGGGTGGTTCGACAACCGGCACGACCATGGCGATGATCCCCGTGTTCGAGGAAGCCCAGGTTCCATTCATCTCATTTGGCGGCGCAGTCGAAATCATCGATCCGATCCGCAAGTACGTCTTCAAGACGCCGCACACCGACAAGATGGCGTGCGAGAAGATTTTCGAGAACCTGAAGCAGCGCAAGCTTACGAACATTGCGATGATCTCGGGCACCGACGGCTTCGGCGCGTCGATGAAGGCGCAGTGCACCAAGGTTGCGCCTAACTACGACATCAAGATCGTCACCGAGGAAAGCTACGGTCCGCGTGACAGCGACATGACCGGCCAGTTGACGAAGATCAAGAACACCCCCGGCGTTCAGGCCATCGTCAATCCTGGCTTCGGGCAGGGACCGGCGATCGTGACCCGTAACTACGCGCAGCTCGGCATGACCGCGACGCCGCTCTACCAGAGCCATGGCGTAGCTTCCAAGAGCTTCATCGAACTCGCGGGCGCTGCGGCTGATGGCATTCGCTTGCCGGCAGCGGCGCTGCTGGTCGGCGACAAGCTGCCCGATAACGATCCGCAGAAGAAGGTCGTTGTCGATTACAAGAAGACTTATGAGGACACCGCGAAGAGCCCGGTCTCCACCTTCGGCGGCCACGCCTATGACGGCCTGTATATTCTCGTCGAAGCCATGAAGCGCGCGGGTTCAAACGATCCGAAGAAGATCCGCGATGAAATCGAAAAGACCAAGGGTTTCGTCGGCACCGGCGGCATTGTGAACATGACGCCGACAGATCATCTCGGCCTCGATCTCTCAGCTTTCCGTATGCTGGAAATCAAGGGCGGCGACTGGACCTTGATCAAGCCCGGCGCGTAAGCAAGCCGATCAAGACGCTCCCGGACAGTTTGATCCGTCCGGGAGCGCAGCATTTCTGCCTGAATTCATTCGTTTCGCCGGGAACGGCAGCCATCGGCTGCCATCATCGTTCGTGGAGCCGGTATGCCGGAGTTTGTCCAATTTCTTATTTCCGGACTGACCGTGGGCGCGGTCTACGCTCTCGTCGCTCTCGGATTCACGCTGGTCTACAACGCTTCCGACGTCGTCAATTTCGCCCAGGGTGAGTTCGTCATGCTGGGAGGAATGGTGACGGTATTCGCCACGGCCGCCGGGGTTCCACTTCCGCTCGCTGCGGTTCTGGCGGTCTGTGTGTCTGTGATTGTCGGGCTCTTGCTCTATTGGCTTGCCATTGAACCCGCGCGCGATGCATCGCCGGTTACGCTGATCATCATCACCATCGGCGCATCGATCCTGTTGCGCGGCGCGGCGCAAATCCTGTTCGACAAGCAGTTTCACAAACTCCCCAGCATCTCGGGCGATACGCCGATCCATCTCCTCGGTGCGACGGTTCAGCCGCAGAGCTTCTGGGTGCTAGGCGGCACGGCCGTGATCGTACTTCTGCTTTATGTATTTCTGGAGCGGACCGTCCTCGGAAAGGCTGTGCTCGCGACCGCTGCGAACCGTCTGGCTGCGCGGCTTGTCGGCATCAACACCGCAACCGTGATGGCGCTGGCGTTCGGCGGATCGGCGGCGATCGGAGCGATCGCCGGTATTCTCATCACACCGATCACACTCACGAGCTACGACGTCGGCACGATGCTCGCGCTGAAGGGATTTGCGGCGGCGATGTTAGGGGGCATGGGTAATCCGCTCGGTGCGGTCGCAGGTGGGCTATTGCTCGGTCTGCTGGAGGCTTTCGGGGTCGGTTACATCAGTTCGACCTACAAGGACGCCTTCGCCTTCATCGTTATTCTCCTCGTACTGTTCGCCATGCCGCAAGGCCTGTTCGGCCGGCGCACCGTGGAAAGGGTCTGAGCGGTGTTGCAGAAGATTGGCCATCGCTATCTGATCCTGATCGTGCTCGCGGTCATCGTCGCGGTACTGCCGCTGATATTTCCATCGAGCTATTATTTTCGCGTGGCGTCGCTGGTGTGGGTATCAGCGCTCGCGGCGATCGGTCTTAACGTCCTGATGGGATCGGCCGGGCAGGTCAGCCTCGGTCATGCGGGATTTTTCGGGATCGGGGCCTATGCGGTCGCCATCGGTCCTGCGCACTTCGGAATACCGCCATGGGCAGCGCTTTTGCTCGGCTGCTTCATTTCTTCGGTATTGGCCTATCTCGTCGGCCGCCCCATTCTGAAACTGAAAGGGCACTACCTCGCCATTGCAACGCTGGGCCTCGGCGTGCTCGTGGCGCTTGTGATCACCACGGAGAGCCGCTGGACCGGCGGTCCGGATGGCATGCCGGTGGCGAAGCTGGTGCTGTTCGGGTGGCGAGTCAGTGGCTCGGACACCTGGTACTGGGTTTCGGGCGGGCTTCTGATTATCGGAACATGGATCGCTCTCAACCTGAACGACACGCCGACCGGACGCGCCTTCCGTGCGCTGCATGACAGCGAGGTCGCAGCACGCGTGGCCGGCATCGATGTCGCGCGTTTCAAGTTGCAGGCTTTCGTCATTGCGGCCGCTTACGCGTCGGTCGCAGGCTCTGTCCTTGCGCTCATGAATGGCTTCATCAATCCCGATCAGGCCGGGTTTCTCCATTCCGTGGAAATGGTGACGATGGTTGTGCTGGGCGGGCTCGGCTCGGTCGTCGGCAGCATTGTCGGCGCTGCGGTGCTCATCACCTTGCCGCAGGTGCTGACAGTATTTCAGGAATATGAGCACCTGCTGCTCGGCTTCATCATCATTGTCTCGATGATCTTCATGCGCGACGGCATTGTCCCGACGCTGTCCCGTGTGCTCGCAAAGAGGACGAAGGCATGACGATCCTCGCAGCGAAAGATATCGGAATCTCGTTCGGCGGCGTCAAAGCCATCGACGGTGTCAGCTTTGCTGTCAGTCCGGGGCAGATTTTGTCGATCATCGGACCGAATGGCGCGGGCAAGACCACGCTGTTCAATATCGTCTCCGGCGTTTATGAGCGCGATCAAGGACAGGTCGAACTGTCGGGCGAGGACGTCACAGGTTTGACGCCGGACAAGCTCGCCACGCGCGGCATGTCGCGGACTTTCCAGAACCTCCAGATATTCCAGCGCATGACGGCTGCCGAGAACGTCATGGTCGGCCGTCATCTGCGGGAGCGCTGCAATCTGCTCGCGGATCTGTTCCGGCTGCCGTCGGTGACGCGGCAAAATGCGCAGACGCGTGATGCCGCGCTGACCTTTCTCAACGACGTTGGGTTGAGAACCAGCGCAGATGTCGCGGCGGGGTCGTTGTCCTACGGCGCGTGCAAACGCCTCGAAATCGCGCGCGCGCTGGCCTCCGAACCTCGCGTGCTGCTGCTCGATGAACCGGCCGCAGGCTGCAACGCGGTCGAGACCGAAGAGATCGAAGAGCTTATCCGGCGCGTCGCCGCCAAGGGCATAGCGGTCGTTCTTGTCGAGCACGACATGAAGCTTGTGATGAAAATTTCCGACCACATCCTTGTTTTGAACCGTGGCAAACCTATCGCCGATGGCAAGCCGCACGAGGTGCGTGACAATCCGGCGGTCCTTGAAGCCTATCTCGGCAAACACGGAGCGAGGGAGGCTGCGCGTGCTTGAAGTTGCCAACCTCCGCAGCGCCTATGGCCGGATCGAAGTGCTGCACGGCGTGAACCTTGCCGTGCGGGCGGGTGAGGTCGTCGCACTGATCGGCTCCAACGGCGCCGGGAAAACGACACTGCTCAGGGCGTTGTCTGGCGTTCAGCCGGTCACGGCGGGTGAAATCCGCTTTCTGGGAGAGCGTATCGACCGCCTCAAGCCGCACCGGCGAGTGCAGCTCGGCATGACGCAGTCGCCCGAAGGCCGCCAGATTTTCGGGCCGCTGAGTGTCGAGGACAATCTGCGCCTTGGCGCTTACATGCGCCGGGACAACGAGATCGAGAACGACCGCGACCGCGTGTTCGGGATGTTTCCGATCCTTGCCGAGAAGCGCCGTCAGCTTGCCGGAGGATTGTCCGGCGGTCAGCAACAAATGCTGGCGATCGGGCGCGCATTGATGGGCAAGCCGAAGCTGCTGCTGCTGGATGAACCTTCGCTCGGATTGTCGCCGACCCTCGTCGATCAGATCCTCGCTGCGATTGTGTCTCTACGAAAGGAAGGCGTGACCGTTCTGCTCGTTGAGCAGAACGCCAGCGCTGCGCTCGAGATCGCCGACCGCGGCTACGTACTGGAGACCGGCAAGGTCGCGCTGGAGGGCGACGGCGCGACGCTGCTGTCGGACCCGAAGGTGAAAGCCGCGTATCTGGGCGCTGCCTGAGCCGATATCAGCCGCGCAACGGTTCACAATCACGAACAACTCGCTTTAAACGGCGCCTTTCGGGGCGAGCGCGCATGCCGTGACCGCGCTGGTCACGATCTGGATCGTGGTGTGCTGGATACCGAAGGTTTCTTTCAGATGTGACGTTGCCTGAACCAGGAAGGCGTCGTCCGGATGGCCTGCGGGCATCACCAGATGACAGGTCAACGCGGACTCGGTCGTGCTCATCGGCCAGATGTGCAGGTCGCAAACCTGGCTCACGCCGGGACGCTGCTCGAGGTACTCACGAACCGCAACGGGATCGATGTCTGACGGAACCGCGCCAAGCGACATCGCCGTGCTGTCGCGCAGAAGGCCCCATGTGCCCCAGACGATGATCGCAACGATCGCAAGGCTCGTGATCGCATCCAGCCGTACCCAGCCCGTGAACATGATGATCAGCGCGGCGATGACGACACCGGCTGATACGGCCGCGTCCGCGGCCATGTGCAGATAGGCGCCCCGGATATTGAGATCGCTCTTGCGGCCGGACGCGAACAGCAATGCGGTGAATCCGTTGATGCCGATTCCGATGGCCGCGACGATCATCACGGTCATCTCGCCCACGGGCTCGGGATTGAACAATCGCAGCACGGCCTGCCAGCCGATCGCGCCCACGGCAATCAGCAGGAAGACCGCATTGAACAGCGCCGCCAGGATGGATGAGCCGCGCAGGCCATAGGTGTAGCGCGCAGAGGGTGGACGCTTGGAGAGGACAACTGCGATCCACGCGACCACCAGCCCCAGAACATCGGACAGGTTGTGCCCGGCATCGGCGATCAACGCCGTCGAGTTGCTGGTGTAGCCGTAGATCGCTTCGACGATGACGAAGGTTGTGTTGAGCGCAATTCCGATCGCAAAGGCCGGGCCGAAATTCGCAGGCGCATGAACGTGCCCGGCATGTCCGTGACCATGTCCATGGTCATGCCCCTGATGCTGATGATCAGCATGGTCGTGAGCAGTATCGTGCGAATGCGTCATGCGGTTCTCATACAGGCCGAACCCCCAATGTTTTGTGTCGGGGTTCAGTTGCTGCATGCGATATGCGTCATCCGGAAACCGGATACTATCACATTTTGAAAAATTATGAGGTGATGGTCAGCCGTTACAGAAACGGCCTTACGCCGGCGACGGAACGCGACCGCGCAACCGTGGCCGTGATGTTCTCTGCAAGCAGACGGGCGAGGCAGGAATAGCCCCAATCGTTCATATGCAAGCCGTCTGCGGAAATGAACCGGTCGAATGCAATGGCCTGATCTTCATGCCAGTGCCGCATCGCCACGAAACGCCTGAATAAAGGAACGTGCGCCTGCTTGGCGACATAGGCGATAAGTCCGACCATCTCGCTGGCGCCGGCCTTGGCGTTGACGCGCGGCGCGAATTGCGGATCGATCAGCAGCACATCCGCACCGGTTTTCCTGATGCGCGCAATTCCGGCCTGCATCAGGTTGGCGGTTTCGGGGATGTTGCCGTCGCGAAGCACCGTGTTGGTGCCGAGCTGCCAGATCACCAGATCGGGCTTGGGCTCGAGAACCGCGTCCATCCGCTCCATCATGGCGGCGGCGTCTTCGCCGTTGATGCCGCGATTGATCACGGTGATCGGTGTCTCCGGAAACCTCTGGCGCAGTTCGCGCTCAAGGCGGCTGGGATATGAAAACGCCGGTGAACTTGCGCCCGCACCACCGGTCGATGACGAGCCGACGGCGACAATGGTCACAGGCTCGTGGGCATCGAGCTTCTTCGCGAGACGAGTGATCGGTGCGTCGAGCTGTGCAAGCGATTTGGATTGCACGCAGGGCTGGGTCTTGAAGACGCTGTTGAGATCGTCGGAGACGGGCACGCTGGCGCCGGACGTTGCCTGTTCGGCGTGAGTTGCGACCGGGCTCATCGCAAGAGCAGAAAGGCCAAGCGCAAACGCGCTGACCATCGCCGCGATTGTTGAAGCGGTTTTACGACCGTGAGCAAAGCGAGGCATCAATGACAGACCCTGGCGTGGCGGCCATCCGAGGGCCTGCATCACTCAAGACCTAGCGAAAATTACCGTCATATTCAATGCGCCGTTCGGAGGGAGGGAACTCATGCTTAATTGAAATCCCTCGCGAAATTGGCCTCCTGAACCGCCATACCTGATTTGTTGCGATGCGCAAATTCGTGAGGCGCAGGGACGGGCAACGTAGGGCGCAGGTCAAACGGCCTTGCCGAGCAACGCGCTGCATCCATTCCAGATGATCTGAATGCCGATGCAGAGCAGGATGAAAGCCGAAAGACGCATCACGACGTTCGTGCCGCGCGTACCCAGAAACATGATGATGCGATCGGCAAAGCGGTAGCAAACAAAGATCGTGAGGGCGATGGCGGCAAGACCCGCCACGGCAGCGCCGCCGAGAATCGCCAGTTGGGTGAAATCCGCCGTCGGTGTCGGACGCTGGCTTCCGAGCGTGACCGCAACGGAGATCGATCCGGGGCCGACGGTCAGCGGCATGGTCAGCGGATAGAACGCGTCGATCGCGGGGCCGGTATCGACCTTTGCGCGATCCGGATCGGCATCTTCCGGCGCGTGCAACATCTGCCACCCGAACGCCGCCACCACGAGCCCACCGGCCACGCGGACCACGGGCAAGGTGATCCCGAAGAATTCGAGAACATGCGAGCCGATGAACAGCGATCCAAGCAAGAGGAAGAAACTGTTTCGCGCCACGTTCAACGCAAGAACGCTGCGCTCGGCCGTGGTGCGCCCGCGGGTCATGCGCAGGAACAGGGGCGCGCTGCCGACCGGATTGACGATCGGAAACAGCGCGGCATAGACCAGCAGGAATGCGTTGACCACGTTTTGCAAGATGACCGCCTGACGGTACTCACCCGGTCAACGATTTCGAACAGAGATCGCGGATTCTTGCAACTCAAGAAGAGGCCGAATGGACGCCGGATTGGGCCGTTGCCATGAAATCCTCGTCTCGGGCATCCGGTCTTGCTACCGTATTGCCGGAAGCAACCACGGCTGAGTCATGCTGCGCAGAAGTATCCTGATTTTTATTACAGTTCTGGCGGGAAGCCTGTCGTCAGCGCTCCATGCCGAGCCTGTCCCCATCGTCTGCACGATCCTGCCGGGCGAGCAGTCGGCCAGCGTGTTGCTGACCAACCCCTTCAATTACACCGCGTCGTGTCAGGCGAACTGCAAATTCTCGACGGCCGTGTATGACGACAATCCGCAGATCATTTGTGTAAAGCCGGTCCCTGCCGGCAAACAAATCGAAATGTGTATTCTGAAAGCTGCGGGCAACAAGCTCGTCAAGCTTGTGGAAGCGACGGCCGATTGCAGAAAACCCTGAACTGCATGCGCAGTTCTCGGCGTGAAAGCCCTGCCTTGCACAGGGACTTTCTGTCGAAACCAGACGAGTTTTAGCGGCCGAAGAAAAGCCAGAGCAGGATGATCACAGGGATCGGCACGCCCAGCAGCCACAACAAGATTCCGCGTCCCATTTTTTTTGCCTCCATGCATTAATCACAATGTCATGGAGAACGTGGCGGCGATGCTCTTGTTCCGAAAATAAGAATCGATTGGATCGCAATCGCGCTGCAAAAATCACCAGTGTCCGGTGTTCGGCATCGAACTCCACGGCTCCTTCGGCGCGAGGGCGTCGCCCTTCTGCAAGAGTTCGATGGAATGCAGATCGGGTGAGCGGATGAAAGCCATCTGACCGTCGCGCGGCGGACGGTTGATGGTGATGCCGAGCTTCATCAGCCGGTCGCAGGTCGCGTAGATATCGTCGACCTCGTAGGCGAGATGGCCGAAGTAGCGATCCTCGCCATAGGTCTCTTCATCCCAGTTGTATGTGAGTTCGACCAGCGGCGCGCCGCGTCCGTTGACCTGCTTGAGCAGGCTCTCGTCTTCGCTCGCGCACAGAAACACCAGCGTAAATCGGCCTTTCTCGCTTTCCGTCCGGCGGACTTCCTTCAACCCCAGCGCGTCGCTGTAGAACTTGAGAGCGACATCGAGGTTACGGACGCGCAGCATGGTGTGCAGATAACGCATGTTTCTTATCCTTCTTCGGACATCGCCGGAGTGCCGTTAAAAATCGCGTCGATCAAATAGCAGCAAATTGGCCTGAAGGGCAGGTGTTGTTGGGGGAACCTTTTTGCTGCGCCGCCGTTATCTCATAGAGTTGATGAGGATAAGGAGGCGCTTTTGGAAGAAGTGGTCGATCGGATTATTCATACGTTCGGGATGATGCGTAACCTGGACGAAGAAGAACTCAAGGAAGCTCGCGAAAGCGTCGACACATATATCGAAACCCTTTCTTCCGCCGGCGAGACCGATCCGCAACGTCTGACGGTGTGCGGCCTGACATTTCTTCGCAATCGCCTCGAAGGACCTTCCGCAAAATTTACCGGTTGCTGAGTGTTGGCGTCTCGCTGCGGTCCGCTGCCGTATGACAGTGGATAAGAAACCGTGTCGTCTGGCGAGGCGCAGGCCTTCTTGGTACCTCCGTGACCCAGTCAAACGGGGAAGACCATGCAAAAGGTAGATTTGGATTCGATGTCAATCGACGATCTGGCGAAGCTGCGCGATCAGGCGAGCGAGAAGCTTGCCGACAAGATCGCCGCACGACAGCGCGAACTCGCCGCGGAAATGGAAAAGCTCGCCGCTTTGGGCAAGACAGCCAAGGTCAGCGCGCCCAAGAAGGATATGCGGGAGATCAAGGAAGCCCTGAAGCCTCAGGAAGCTTCCAAGCCTCAGGAAGCGCCGAAACCGCAGGCGCCCAAGGCAGACAAGGCAGCCTGAGTTTAGCGATCGTTTGAAAAAGAATGGGGGCTTCGCGCCCCCATTTTTGTTGGGTTATACTGACACGATGATTGCAGCCGATCTTCGCAGTGGAATCGATATGCTCGGCGATATGATCGCCGAGGCCCGGACCATTGTGCCGTTCACCGGCGCGGGCATTTCCACCGAAAGCGGCATTCCTGATTTCCGCTCGCCCGGCGGACTGTGGACTCGCAATCGTCCGATCCCGTTCGGCGAGTTCGTCGCCAGCCAGGAGGCGAGGGACGAAGCTTGGCGCCGCCGCTTCGCGATGGAGCCGAGCTTTGCGGCGGCCCGGCCCAGCCGCGGGCACCGGGCGCTCGCTTCGCTGTACAAGGCCGGGAAGATTCCGGCGATCGTGACACAGAACATCGACAATCTGCATCAGGCGTCGGGATTTTCCGCCGAGCATGTCGTCGAGCTGCACGGCAACACCACCTACGCGCGCTGCATCGGATGTGGACAACGCTACGAGATTGCGTGGGTAAAGGGACGTTTCGACGAGACCGGCATTGCGCCTTCATGCACCACCTGCGGCGAACCGGTGAAGTCGGCGACGATTTCGTTCGGCCAGTCGATGCCGGAAGATGAAATGCGCCGCGCGACGGAGCTTGCGCAGTACTGCGATCTCTTTCTGGCGATTGGATCATCGCTTGTGGTGTGGCCCGCGGCCGGTTTTCCACTGATGGCCCGCAATTGCGGGGCGAAGCTCGTGATCATCAACAATGAGCCGACGGATCAAGATGATGTCGCTGACCTTGTGATCCGCCACGACATCGGCGAAACGCTCGGCCCGTTTGTCGGCAACTGACCTCCTCAGTTGATTCGCAGCCCATCAAGGCTGTTCATAGGTCGCTGCTGATTTCTTTTTTGTCTTTCAGCCCTGTTCCGGAGTGTTATCGTTAAATCAAGGATTCGCCTTGGTTCATTTTGATTCGTCACGATGAGAAGCGCGAACGGGGTCGTTGCATAACGTATGTGGTCATTGACTGGCTGCAGATTTGTTTGAGGTCCGGGGGTCATGGGTTCGGACGGATTTGAGTCCAAGAAGGCAGGTGGTCAACCGATTGGGGGACCCGACAGATTCGCTCCGAGCGAACTGGCTGCCAATGCCGAGCGGAATTTGGCCGCCGACTCCTTCGCGGCCGCAGATGGTGCGGCCGTCAACCTTGTCGAGATTTCCGGCGTCATCAAATGGTTCGATGCCTCCAAGGGCTACGGCTTCATTGTCCCGGACAATGGCTGGCCTGATGTGCTGCTGCACGTCACCGTTCTGCGGCGCGATGGCTACCAGACGGCCTATGAAGGGGCGCGGCTGGTTTGCGAATGCGTGCAGCGCCAGAAGGGTTATCAGGCCTTCCGCATCGTCTCCATGGACGAGTCGACGGCGATCCATCCGGCGCAGATGCTTCCGGCGCGGACTCACGTCAGCGTGACTCCGACCAGCGGACTGGAGCGGGCGCAGGTCAAATGGTTCAACCGTCTTCGCGGCTTCGGTTTCCTGACCTGCGGCGAAGGCACGCCGGACATCTTCGTTCACATGGAAACCCTGCGCCGCTATGGCATGACCGAGCTTCGTCCCGGACAGTATGTGCTGGTCCGCTTCGGGCCCGGTTCCAAGGGCATGATGGCGGCCGAGATCCAGCCCGAGACCGGTGCGTCCGGACTGTCCTCGCACTGATCTGACTTCGACCACATCCGCGTGATCTTGAACGAAGGCCGGACCCTGCGTCTGGCCTTTGCCATGATTGGCGGGCTAGTGTCCTGAATCCGAAGTTCGCCTCATTTTGCGGCGCTCCCCATAGCGAACTTCGGATTCATAAGGACACTAGAAATTATAATTCTAGTGTGGTTTTGGTTCGCAAGTCCGCAAATGGACGTGCTGAGAAAGCTTAGCGGACTTGCGAACCACCACACTAGGGTGCCGCCATCGTTGGTTCAGGACATTGCTGCGAATGCTGTTTGCTCGTCTGCCGAAATCCTCAAATCTAAGATCAGATATCCGGATCGTCCTCACGGCGGTCACGGCTTTGCTTGTGGCGACAGTGACCAGCGTTGTCGCCGCCGAAGTGCAGCCGCTCGAGATCGTCACGAAGTCCGGCGTTCATGTGTTCTCGGTGGAAATCGCCAAGACCGAGCAGGAGCGCGCCACGGGCCTGATGTATCGCAAGGAACTGGCCGAGGGGCGGGGCATGCTGTTCGATTTCTCGCCGGAGCAGCAGGTTTCGATGTGGATGAAGAACACCTTCATTCCGCTCGACATGATCTTCATCCGGAGCGATGGCCGGATCCTGCGGATCGCGGAAAACACCGAGCCTCACTCCGAGAAGATCATTTCATCGGGCGGGCTGGCAAAGGGCGTGCTTGAGGTGATTGGCGGGACGGCCCGGAAATACGGAATCCAGGCCGGTGACCGCGTGGCTCATCCGCTGTTCGGAACCCGCTGAGCCAAATCGGACGTCGGCGCGGGCGCCGAAAGCGACCCAGAACAGCGTAAGAACCGCTTGTCAGAATCGCGTCAGAATCGCTTTGGGAAAATTTAGCAGATTCAAATAGATGGCTGGTCGGGGCAGGAGGATTCGAACCTCCGACCTGCGGTACCCAAAACCGCCGCGCTACCAGGCTACGCTATACCCCGAGAGGGCAGTCGATACACGCTTCGCATGGCTCCAGCAAGGCAGAAGGCCGCCCGCAGGCGACTAAAACTGCCCGCGTTTGCGCCCATCCGGCAAGCCGCGGATCAGGCTCCCGCGGCTGGCGAGGCCTGTGGCGCCGGCGCCTTGGGCGCGCGGGCGGCTGGCTTGTCCTGCTTCTTCGACCAGCTTCCGTAATAGGCGACGGCGGTCAGGATCGCGACCCCGATGACGCTGACCCCGAGTTGCGCCCAGACCGTGCCCCAGCTCAGCATCAGCACGAAGTGCGCGACGAAGGAGAGGAAGATGCCGACGCAGAACACCTGAAGTGATTGCTGGCCGCATTTGATCACCGGTTCGAGCCACTTCGACTCGAGCAAGCTCCAGTTCTTGGGTACGAAACGCGTGATGAAGAACGCGATCACCACGAAATGGATGACCCGATAAGGTGCGAGGAACGTCTTGTCGTTCGGATTGAAGGCGTCATAGAGCCACTTCGGAAACAGCGCGCCGAAGGATTCAAAGCGTCCGGCCATCGTCATGATCATCGCAAAGACGAGGTAGAGCGATCCCGCGACCAGCAGCCATCGCGACGTGATCACCGACCGGGATTCGTTGGCGCCGCCCAGCGCGAACCAGGCGCCGAACACGAACAGCAACTGCCAAGTATACGGATTGAAATACCAGGAGCCGACCGGATAAGCCGAAAAATTCCAGCCGAACTGGCGTGCCGCGAAGTACAGCACCAGCGAGGCGATCATCACCATGTCGGGCTTGCGCAGCATCAGCCACAGCACCGGCGGGAAGAAGCCCATCAGGATGATGTAGAGCGGCAGCACGTCGAGATTGACCGGCTTGAACCGCAGGATGAGACCCTGCGTCAGCGTCTGGATCGGATTTTCGACCAGACCCGCGACGTTGAACTCATTAAGGATGTCCGGATCGGCATAACGCAGCGCGACCCAGCCGATCGCCGCGATGTAAATCACGAACAGAATGACGTGCGCGACATAGAGCTGCCAGACGCGCTTCCACAGCCGCGTCGATCCAACGATAAAGCCGCGATCGAGCATCATCTTGGCGTAGACGAACGATGCGGTGTAGCCCGAGATGAAGACGAAGAGATCGGCAGCGTCGCTGAACCCGTAGTTGCGCGGGGTCGCCCAGTTGATGACGTTGTTGGGAATGTGGTCGAGAAAGATCCACCAGTTGGCGATACCGCGGAAGAAATCGAGCCGGAGATCGCGGCCTTTTTCTGGGAGTGTTGCCTGAATTTCCATGAGTACCGTTTCGTGATGCGACTGAACCAAATAACGCCAGCGGAACGCCTACCCGGACCCAAGCGGTCCGACATTGTCACCGCGTTTCGGACCGACTATACCAGAACCCGCCGAAAAAAGTCTCGTTCCGGGCAGCTATGCTCAGTATCTTGATGTTGGCCGGCATCCGAATCTCATGCTTTTTACCTATCCGATCGATGCATACCGATCAGGCTCAGGGATCCGTTAGCTCCATGACCGCAAGAATCTTCAAACCTGCTAAAAATGCGATGCAGTCCGGATTCGCCAAGACAAAAGCTTGGCAGCTCGACTATGAGCCCGAACAGCCGCGCGTGGTCGAGCCGCTGATGGGCTGGACCAGCTCCGGGGACATGAAGCAGCAGGTGACGCTACATTTCCACACCAAGGAAGAGGCCGTCGCCTATTGCGAGCGGGAAGGCATCCCGTATCAGGTGCTCGAGCCGAAGGAATTGAAGCCTCGCGTGAAGGCCTATGCGGACAATTTCGCGTTCCGCCGCGTCGAGCCCTGGACGCACTAAGCCCCGTACTGCTGAGAACGAAATTGCGCCGGGAAATGTCGGGGACATGACATTTCCGCGGATCGCTTTGCCCTATTGAGGGCGCCTGACCTTCTGCAAGTATCGCCGCGAAAGTTGTGGTTGCATTCAGCCGCCAAGCAGTGACACCTTGCGGGTCGAAGCCGTCCGGAATGGACGGAAGCAAGCAAGATCAAAACGTTACGCGGCGGGAAACAATGGCACTTCGTACCGGGCTCGATCCCAAATCGTCCGATTTCACCCGCAATGCGGAAGTCATGCGCGGCTTGGTCGCGGACCTTCGGGACAAGCTTTCGCAGGTAGCGGGCGGTGGCGGGGAGGCTTCGCGCGCGAAGCATACGTCCCGCGGCAAGATGCTGGCGCGAGACCGCGTTGACCTGCTGATCGATCCGGGCACGGCCTTCCTCGAGTTCTCGCCGATCGCGGCCTACGGCCTGTACGGCGGCGGCGTGCATTCCGCCAGCATCGTCACCGGCATTGGCCGTGTCTCAGGCCGGGAATGCGTGATCGTCGCCAATGACGCCACCATCAGCGGTGGCACCTATTATCCGATGACGGTGAAAAAGCATCTGCGCGCGCAGGACATCGCGCGGCAGAACAATCTGCCATGCATCTACATGGTCGATTCCGGCGGCGCGTTCCTGCCGCAGCAGGACGAGATTTTCCCCGACGAGAAGCACTTCGGACGCATCTTCTACAATCAGGCCAATATGTCCGCCCAGGGCATTCCGCAAATTGCCATCGTCATGGGGTCCTGTACGGCGGGCGGCGCTTACGTGCCGGCCATGTCCGACGAGAGCATCATCGTCCGCAATCAAGGCACGATCTTCCTCGGCGGTCCGCCGCTGGTGAAGGCGGCGACCGGCGAAGTCGTGACCGCGGAAGAACTCGGCGGCGCCGACGTTCACAGCCGCCAGTCCGGCGTGACCGATCACTACGCTCAGAACGACAGCCATGCCATCGGCATCGCCCGGCGCATCGTCGGCAATCTCAATCCGGCGAAGTCGTCGGCCACGGGATTGCGCGAGCCGCGCGAACCGCTGTTCGACCGCGAGGACATCTATGGCGTTGTGCCCGCCGACGCGCGCAAGCCGTTCGATGTGCGCGAGATCATCGCGCGGATCGTCGACGGCTCGGAGTTTGAGGAATTCAAGAAGCTTTATGGAACGACTCTGATCTGCGGCTTCGCGCACATCTGGGGCTATCCGGTCGGCATCATTGCCAACAACGGCATCCTGTTCAGCGAGAGTTCGCTGAAGGGCGCACATTTCATCGAACTGTGCTGCCAGCGCGGCATCCCGTTGCTGTTCCTGCAGAACATCACCGGCTTCATGGTCGGCAAAAAGTACGAGGCCGGCGGCATTGCGCGCGACGGCGCGAAGCTCGTCACGGCCGTTGCGACAGCATCGGTGCCGAAATTCACCGTGGTGATTGGTGGCTCTTATGGCGCCGGCAACTACGGCATGTGTGGCCGCGCCTACAGCCCGCGCTTCCTCTGGATGTGGCCGAACGCGCGCATCTCGGTGATGGGCGGCGAGCAGGCATCGATGGTGCTGAGCCAGCTTCGCCGCGACAATATCGAGGCGAAGGGCGGCACCTGGTCGGCCAAGGAGGAGGATGCGTTCCGCACACCGATCCGCGAGCAATATGAAACGCAGGGGCATCCATATTACGCGACCGCGCGCTTGTGGGACGACGGCGTGATCGATCCGGCCGATACGCGCCTTATGCTCGGGCTCGGACTGTCCGCCGCCGCTAACGCTCCGATCGATCCGCCGAAGTTCGGCGTGTTCAGAATGTGATGCGGGACACAACGATGACCGATCTTGTCCGCATCGAACGCGATCAGGACGTGGCGCGCGTCACGCTAAACCGCCCGGAACTGAACAACGCGCTTAACAGGGCGCTGATCGAAGCATTGCGCTCTGCCTTCGAGAGCATTGCCGCCGATCGCTCCATTGCAACGATGGTGCTCGCGGGTGAGGGCAAGAGCCTCTGTGCCGGAGCCGACATCAGCGCGATGCGTGAAGCAGGCACCTATTCGCGCGAGGAGAATATCAAGGACGCGTTGCCGCTGGTGCGGATGCTGTCCGCGCTGGACAGGATGCCCCAGACGACGATCGGCCGGGTGCAGGGACCGATCTACGGCGGCGGCGTCGGTGTCGTCTCTGCCTGCGACATTGCCATCGGCGCAGCTAGCGCAACATTCTGCTTGTCCGAAGTCCGTCTCGGTATCGTGCCGGGAATGATCAGCCCCTACGTGTTGCGTGCAATCGGCGAGCGCACCGCGCGGCGTTATTTCCAGACGGCAGAAGTGTTTGACGCGAACGAGGCGATGCGCATTGGTCTGCTGCATGAGGTCGTAGAGCTGGAGGCGTTGGACGAACGCGTCGGCAAGCTGCTCAAGCAGTTGAAGTCAGCGGCGCCCGGTGCACGCTCCATCGCCAAGAAACTCGCCGGCGATATTGCCGGGCGTCCCATCGACGAAGCCCTGATGATCGAGACCGCGCAATTGATCGCCGATGTGCGCGCCAAACCTGAGGCCCGCGAAGGCCTTTCCGCATTTCTTGAAAAGCGCAAACCGTCGTGGACCTGATCCAATGAATGCCAAAGCCGCCACCAAGTCCGCAGCGCTGTATCGCCGGTTCAACACATTGCTGATCGCCAATCGTGGCGAGATTGCCTGCCGTGTTATCCGGACGGCGCGGGCGATGGGCCTGCGCACCGTGGCAGTCTATTCGGAAGCGGATGCCGATGCACTTCACGTCGCCATGGCCGACGATGCGGTGCTGCTGGGACCCGCGCGGGCGCGCGACAGCTATCTCAACATCGACCGCATTATCGAGGCTGCCAAAAAGACCGGCGCGGAAGCGATCCATCCGGGTTACGGCTTCCTGTCCGAGAACGCCGAGTTCGCACGGCGCTGCGCCGCAGAAGGCATCGTGTTTGTCGGCCCGACCGCCGAGATGATGGAGGCCATGGGCTCGAAGTCCGGTTCCAAGGCGCTGATGGAAAAGGCGGGCGTGCCGCTGGTGCCGGGCTATCACGGCGAGGCCCAGGACGAGAAGACGCTCGCCGAGGCCGCCAACAAGATTGGCTTTCCCGTGCTCGCCAAGGCGTCCGCGGGTGGCGGCGGGCGCGGCATGCGCATTGTTCGCAGCGCGGATGAACTGGCGGCGGCGATCGTTAGCGCCAAGCGCGAAGCGCTGGCGGCGTTCGGCGATGACCGGATGCTGATCGAGAAGTTCGTTTTAAATCCCCGCCACATCGAGGTTCAGATCATCGGGGACAGCCACGGCAACCTTATCTCGCTGTTTGAGCGCGAATGTACACTTCAACGCCGCCACCAGAAGGTCATTGAGGAAGCGCCGTCGCCGACGCTCAACCCTGCGCAGCGCGAAGCGGTGTGCGAGGCGGCGCGCAAGGCAGCAGGTGCAGTGAATTACGTCGGCGCGGGCACCATCGAATTCGTCTCCGATGGCCGCGAGGTGTTTTTCATCGAAATGAACACGCGCCTTCAGGTCGAGCATCCGGTCACCGAACTGATCACCGGCATCGATCTCGTCGAACTGCAGTTGCGCGTCGCATTCGGCGAGAAGCTCCCGCTGGCGCAGGATCAGATCAAGCTCAACGGCCACGCCATCGAAGCCCGCGTCTACGCCGAAAATCCGAACAAGAACTTCATGCCTTCGGTGGGCCGGATTCGCACCTGGCACACGCCGGAGGAAGTCGACGGCCTGCGCATCGATGCGGGTTATGCCGAAGGCAAGACTGTGTCGCCGAATTACGACGCGATGCTGGCCAAGGTCATCGCCTGGGCGCCGACGCGCGATCTCGCGATTTCGCGGCTCAATCGCGGCCTGCAGGAAACCGACGTTCGCGGCATTGTCACCAACATCCCGTTCCTGTCGGCGCTGATCACGCATCCGGATGTCCGAGCCAATACGATCGACACCAGCTTTATCGAACGCGAACTCGTAAAGCTGACCCCGGCCGAGGCGGAACTGACGAACCTTGAGCTTGGAACTGCTGTTGCCGCGATCCTGCAAAGAGAATCGGCCGCAGCAGGGAGCGACGTGAATTCGCCATGGCGCGCATCCGCCGGCTGGGCAGCGGTCGCTGCGCGTCGTCGCCGGTTCCTGTTCCGGCAGGCGGACGGCACCGAGCGCAAGGTATCGATGCGCTATGGTCAGGGTCCGTCGACGCTGGCCATCGATGGACGGATCATCGCTTTCGCAAGCTCTGCGTCGCCGCGCGGCGGCATTGATCTGGTGCTCGATGGCGTGAAGCATCATGTGACGGGTCTGCTCGACGGCCACGAGGTCTATGTCCGCACTCGCAATGGTCGGTTCGAGGTTCACTGGGTCGATGAATTCGGCACCGAAGACGAGGAGCAGGCGGGCGCGGACCGCGTCGTCGCGCCGTTGCCGGGCACCGTGGTTGCGATTCTCGTCGAGGAGGGTGCGGAGGTCGAGAAGGGCGCTGCGATTCTCACGCTGGAAGTGATGAAGATGGAGCAGACGCTGCGCGCGCCGTTTGCAGGCACCGTCAAGCAGATCAAGTGCAAGGTCGGCGACATCGTTCAAGAGGGCGTCGAACTCGCCGAGATCGAGCCGAAGGCGTAATTTATGAGCGATCAGGTCCGCATTGTTGAAGTCGGCCCGCGCGACGGGCTGCAAAATGAAAAGACGCCGGTCTCGGCCGAGGCGCGGATCGCGTTCATCGAAAATCTCGTGAAAGCGGGCCTGCACACCATCGAGGTCGGCAGCTTCGTGTCGCCGAAGGCCATCCCGCAGATGGTCAGTTCCGATCAGGTGCTGCGTGCTGTCGACCACCATCCCGGCTACGAATTCCATGTTCTCGTTCCCAATGAGAAGGGTTACGAGGCCGCGAAGGCTGCGGGCGCGAAAGTGATCGCCGTATTCGCATCGGCCTCGGAAGGATTCTCGAAAGCCAACATCAATTGCACCGTCGCGGAATCGATCCAGCGCTTTGTGCCGGTGATCGAGCGCGCCAAGGCTGACGGCATCAAGGTCCGCGGCTACGTCTCCTGCGTGCTCGGCTGTCCCTATGACGGCGAGGTCAAACCGTCCGCAGTTGTGGCCGTGACAAAGAAGCTATGGGATCTCGGCTGCTACGAGGTCTCGCTCGGCGACACCATCGGTGTCGGCACGCCGTCGAAGGCGCGGCAGTTGCTGCGCGCGGTCGCGGCGGAAGTGCCGATGCAGAACCTCGGCATGCACTTCCACGACACGTACGGACAGGCGCTCGCCAATCTCTACGCGGGTCTGGAAGAGGGCGCGCGCGTGATCGATTCCGCGGCCGGCGGTCTCGGCGGCTGTCCCTATGCGCCCGGCGCGACCGGCAATGTCGCGACCGAGGATGTTGTCTATATGCTGGAAGGCATGGGGGTTCAGACCGGCGTGGACATGAAGCAGCTTGTGGCCGCCACCAACGACATTGCCAAGTTCCTCGGCAAGTCGCCGGTGAGCCGCGTTGCGTCCGCGCTCAACGCCAAGGCGCGCGGTTAGAGCCGGGGCGGCGGCAATGCCGCCCCAGTATGCTTCGTCTTACTGATGAACGGTCAGGATCGGGTTCATCACCAGACCGAAGCTGCGCAGTTGGCCGAGCAATTCGCGATGCCCGAACGCCTGGCAGCCCGACGCGAAGCCAACTTTCTTTGGCGGCATCTGTAGCAACGAGAACGCCGCATAGGCTTGCAACATGCCTGTTTGCTTGTAGTTGCAATTTCCATGGATCACACAATGCGCGCGGCCTAGCGGACCGGACGCATAGACGGAATCTATCGAGGTGTTGATGCGTGGGTTTTCGCGCGGCGGCATGCTGGCTTGCAAGCTCCCTGCGATTTCGGCCAGCGCCTTCTCTTGTTCCGCCGGCGGAAGAGGTTTGATTTTCTCTTTCACCATCTGCGTGGTTTGCACCACGCCTTCCATCACCGGGCGAGCAAGAACGCCGCCGAGTACGCGGCAGTTTGAGACGCGCGGATCGTTCTTGAACCAGACCGGATGCGCGGTGCCGCCCCAAGGTACCGCAATCGCCGTTTCATGCTGGCCGGGAACCACCACGTCGGCGCGGGCGGTTACATCCCATTCGACGTATTTGTTCTGTTCGAGATAATACCACTGCGCCTTGAGTATGGTGAAAATGGTTTGCGTCGAGGCGTAAGTCGGAAAGCCCTTCCAGAACACCTGAATGTCGAGGGTGTCGAGGCCGGGAGTTTCGAGGCAGATGTTCGCGGCAATCTCGCCGGTCGTGTACATCTGCGCGATATTCGGCGCGAGCAGCAGTCCTTTCTCGGCGAACTTCGCGCCCCAGCGGTCCTGCGCCAGCATGACCCAATCCTGCTCGCCGGTCGTATCGCTATAATGGCAACCGGCGGCCAGGCAGGCTTCGACAACTTCAGGAGCGTATTTGATAAAGGGGCCGACGATGTTGCTGACGAACTTGGCGCCTCTAAACAGGCTGGTCAGCGCTTCCACATTGTGCGCGACTTCGACGACTTCATAGTCTGCGGTCTCGATCCCGGGAATCTTTTCGACGACCGCCTGAACTCTCGCCTTGTCGCGGCCGGCCGCGATAAAGGGAATATTGTACTCACGCAAATACTCGCACACCAACCGCCCGGTGTATCCAGAGACGCCGTATACGACGACAGGTCTTTTCGTTGTCATGATGTGTTCCTTTGATCTGTTGCGCAATCCAGGTTCAAGCGGGTACCGTCGTCACATGCCCATTCCGCCATCGACCGGCAGTCCTGCGCCGGTGATGAAGCGAGCGGCGTCGGAACACAGGAAAACTGTTGCGTCCGCCATATCGGGGATTTCGCCGAGACGGCCGAGCGGTGTCTGGCCGACGACATCGCCAATGGCGGCTTCTCCGCTCGGATAAAGTCCTGCCGCGACCACGTCACCCGCGAGTTGCATGCCCATGTCGGTCGGCACCAGACCCGGATAAATGCAGTTCACGCGCACGCCGTAGCCGAGCTTGCCGGCCTCCATCGCGCCGACGCGGGTCATGCGGTCAACTCCCGATTTCGTGGCGGAGTAACCGGCGATGCCGGGGAACGCGATGGTGGCGGCGACCGACGCGATGTTGACGATTGCACCGCCTTTGCCTGCCGCGCCGCCCGGACGCATGGCGCGGAATGCGTGCTTCATGCCGAGCGCGGTCCCGACAATGTTGACGTTGCACATGCGCTGCAAATCATCGGCCTTGGCGTCTACCAGCAGCGACGTGATTTCGATGCCTGCGTTGTTCACGAGGATATCGAAGCCGCCGAGCTTGGAGATCGTCGCCGCGACGGCGGCGGCCCAGCTTGCATCGTCGGTGACATCGAGCGCGACGAAGTCTGCCTTGGCGCCGGCAGCGGAGAGCGCCTTTGCGGTCTGCTGGCCGAGGTCGGTCAGCACGTCACCGATCACGACCGAGGCACCGGCTTTGGTCAGGGCCTCGGCCATGCCGGCGCCGAGACCGCGTGCGCCGCCGGTCACCAACGCCTTGCGTCCGGTCAGATTGAATACGCTCATGTAATTTCCTCCGGGTTGTTTGTTGAGCAGGCAAGCCGCTGCCATTCGTCAGCGGGGATCGCTGCCGTTCAGTTGTTTTGCAGTGAGAAGAGGGCTGTCGTGACGGCAGGCTGCTGCCGCCGTTCCGTTCGATCGTTAATCGTCCGGCGTCGCCGCGGTGATACCCGGCAATGTTTTCGGGAGCAGGAGAACGCCGAAGGTCAGGCTGGCGACAGGACCGATGGATCGTTTGCAGGTGCCTGCAAACCGCATTTTATCCTCCCTGATGTTTTCCTCGTATCCCTCTTGGCGGGGAACATCACGATCAGAGGCTCGTCTTTGACAGTTGTCAAGAAAATTTATACAATCGTCAAGAAAATACTGGTCAGATGTCCAGTCCATCTTTTCTTGTGCTGTGCGGTTCTCGGGAACTGCCTCGCGGAGATTTCGGACTGATGCACAAGATATCTTGATCTCATGCGATCCGGTGTTATCCCTGAGACGGGGATTTGAAAGGCTGAGAAACAATGGCTTCGGCCACGATTGAAAAAGTCGACCGCATCAACGGGCCGCGCGTCGACAAGTTCGCTGAGCGACGCGCTGAACTGGCACAGGCTGCACTCCAGACGCTGTCTGAACTCGGATATGCGAAGACCAGTCTGCGCGAGATCGCGCAGAACTCGATCTTCTCGCACGGCGTGCTGCATTACTATTTCAAGGACAAAGTCGACCTGATGACGTGCTGCGTCCGCCATTACAAGGCGGTGTGCGTCACGCGTTATGACGAGGTTGTCGCGGGCGCGAAAACCTATGACGAACTACTTGAGGGGTTTATCGCCGCACTGAGCGAGACTGTCCGCAACGACGCGCAGATGCACCGGCTCTGGTACGACCTGCGCTCGCAGTCGTTGTTCGAGGAAGAGTTCCGGGCAGACGTTCTGGAAATCGACAAGAGCCTTGAGAACATGATCTGGCGGATCATGAGCCGTTTCTCGGAACTGACCGGCGAACCCCAGCAGATGACGCCGGCGGTGCTTTACGCCGTTTTCGACGGACTGTTTCAGCAATGCCTGCTCAAACATCTGGCCGGCGACGCAGATGCCATCGCGCAGATGCAGGCCGACGTTCGCGCAGTCCTGGCGCGGTTCGCAAGAAAGCCGGCCGCTCCGGTCGAGGTTGTTAAAATCCGGGCCGTCAAGGCGGGGGCGACTGCTGCCAAGCAGAAAACTTCCCGGCCTTCAAAGCGCGCGACGGCGGGCAGCCGCGCGCGCGCTTAACGGACCGACTCCGGCCCCATCACCAGATCGGGCAACCATGTTGAGATGCCGGGGAAGAAGCACAGCAACAGCACGGCGAAGAACATCAGCAGCACGAATGGCAGCGTACCCCAGATGACTTCGCTGAGCGGAATGTCGGGCGCGACGTTGCGGATGACAAAGATGTTCAACCCCACCGGGGGATGAATCAGCCCCATCTCCATGACGATGGTCATGACCACGCCGAACCAGATGATGTCGAAACCCGCAGCGCGCAGCGGCGGCAGAATGATGGGGGCGGTCATCAGGATGATCGACACCGGCGGCAAGAAGAAGCCGAGCACGATCACCATGCCGAGAATGGCCGCGAGCAGTTCCCATTTCGGCAGTTGCATCGCCACGATGGCGTTCGCAGCCGATTGCGAGATCGTCAGATAGCTCATGACGTACGAGTAGAGCAGCGACATGCCGATGATCATCATCAGCATGGTGGACTCGCGGATCGTCGAGGTCAGGATCGGCGAGAGGTCCGCCGGTTTCCAGACGCTGTAAATCAAGGCGATCAGCAACAGCGCCAGCAGACCACCGAGCCCGGCGGTCTCCGATGGCGTGGCGTAGCCGCCATAGAGCGCGATCATCACGCCGGTCAGCAGGATGATGAACGGCAGCACGCGCGGCAGCGCATTGAAGCGCTCCGCCATGGTGAAATCGTCGTGCGCCAGGATCGGTGAGTTCGCGCCGGTCGCTTCATAGGCCACCTTGGCGGCGGCGTACTCCTTGCGGAACCGATACACGGCGTAGAAGCCGAACAGCGAGACCAGCAGCAATCCTGGGCCGATGCCGGCAAGGAACAACCGCCCCAGCGATTTTTCCGCCGCCACGGCGAACAGGATCATGGTGATCGACGGCGGCAGCAGAATGCCGAGCGTGCCGCCGGCCGCGATGATCCCGGCTGCGAATCCGCCGGAGTAACCGCGCTTGCGCATCTCGGGAATGCCGGCCGAACCGATGGCCGAGCACGTCGCGGGCGACGATCCCGCCATGGCCGCGAACAGCGCGCAGGCGAAGACATTGGCGACGCCGAGACCGCCGGGCACCTTGTGCAGCCAGGCGTGCAGGGCCGAGTAGAGGTCCTGCCCCGCGCGGGACTTGCCGATCGCCGCGCCCTTGAGGATGAACAGTGGGATGGAGAGCAGGGTGATCGACGCCATCTCCTCATAGACGTTCTGCGTCACCGTATCGAGCGATGCCGACGGCATGTAGATCGCCATGAACACGACCGCGACGGCGCCCAGCGCAAATGCGATCGGCATGCCGGAAAACATCGCGGCGAGGGTGGCGATCCCGTAGCTGATGCCAATTCCAAGAACGGTCATGAACGCGGAGCCTTGCCGAAAGAAGTGATGATCTGGAGCAGGATCTGGACGCACAGCAGCGTTATGCCCGCAGCCATCAGGACGTAAGGGATCGCAAGCGGCGGGCTCCACATCGAGTTGGAAACCTGACCGTCCACCCACGCTTCATGGGCCAGCGTCCAGGACTTCCACGCAAAGAAGGCGCAGAACGCGAGACTCGCGATATCGACCAGGATGAGGCGTATCCAGTTTGCGGTTGGCGACAGAATGCCGACGAAGGCTTCGATGCCGATATGGCCGCGCTGACTTTGCACGAAAGCCGCGGTCATGAAGGTCGCGCCGACCAAGAGGAAGACGGCGGCTTCGTCCTGCCAGTAGGTCGCGCTGTGGAAGATGCTGCGCGTCAAGACGCTGTAGCTCAGGATCAGGCACGCCAGAATAAGCGCGATTGATGCCAGCACGACGATGACGCGATTGCAAAGCGCTAACGCACGCTCAAACCCGGCCAGGAGCGGATTGCTCGAGGCCGGGGTGACCAGCTCGCGCTGGTCCTCAACCGAACCGTGCATCATGCGTCGGCCGCGAGCTTCATCAGATTGGCGGACGTCGCGGTCTTGCCCGAATAGTCCTTCCATGCGGTGTCGCGGGCGATGTCGCGCCATTTGCCGACAATCGTGGCATCCAGCGCGCTGACCTTGGCGCCGGCCTTCTCATAGACCTTCGCCACTTCGACGTCGTCGTCCTGGGCGCCCTTGCGGCCGAAGGCCTCCATTTCGGCGCCGACGGTCAGGATGATGTCCTGCTGGTTCTTCGGCAGCTTGTCGAAGATCGCCTTCGACATCATCAGCGGTTCGAGCATGAACCAGTACGACTGACCAGCGCCCGACGTCAGATGCTTGGCCACTTCCTCGAGCCGGAACGAGATCAGGCTGGTCGATGACGTGATGCCTGCGTCGCATGCGCCGGTCTGCATTGCCGCGTAGATTTCGTTCGACGGCACCGACAGCACGGCCGCGCCCGCGGTCTGAAGCACCATGTCCATCTCGCGCGATCCGCCGCGCACCTTCAGGCCCTTGGCATCCTCCGGCGCAACCAGCGGCCGCGTCCGGCTGGCGACGCCGCCGGCCTGCCACACCCAGGTGATGAGCATGATGCCCTTGTCGGCAAGGAAGTCGGTGAGCGCCTTGCCCACCGGCTTGTTCTTCCACCGCAGGCCCTGATCGTAGCTCGACACCAGACCGGGCATCAGGCCGATGTTGGTTTCAGGCAATTCGCCGCCGGCATAGGGAAGGGGATAGAGGCTCATGTCGAGCGCGCCTTTGCGCATCGCCGAGAACTGCGCGTTGGTCTTGATAAGCGACGATCCCGGATAGACCTCGGCTACGATCTCGCCACCGCTGCGCTTGCCAACTTCCGCCGCGAACACGCGCGTCAGCCGATCGCGAAAGTCGCCCTTGTCAATGGTGCCGCCGGGAAACTGATGCGAGATCTTGAGGGTGGTTGCGGCCTGTGCGGGGCCGAAGCGGAGAATGGCGGGGGCGGCAAGCGTGGTCGCGAGAAGGTGGCGGCGCGTAAGCATGGAGTCTCTCCCTGGCGTCTTTTTGCTTTTCAGTCAGCGCTTTGCGCTGGTTAGCGGGCGTGCGTCATTCTGACCCAGTTGTCCGCGCAATGCTACCGTTGCTGCACCGCACTACGTCGCGAACGAGTCTATACTTTCGGCGCGTGCCGCCGTGAAGGTTGGAAAGATCCGGGAAAATTGCAGTCCGAAAATTATCTTCCGCGCGCGGGTAACGAAGCTGGCTTCTCATCGAAGACATTGAGGCGACCTTTGTCGCACCAGAAAACGAAATCGAGAGGACGGACTTACATGGCACGCACCACACGTTTCGCGCTCGGCGCCACCGCTGCAATTCTTTCGCTTGGCCTGGCGTTCGCTCCGGCGGCCTTCGCTCAGGATAAGATGTCCAAGGATGGCATGAAGAAGGAAGATGCGATGTCAAAGGACGGCATGAAGAAAGATACCATGTCGAAGGATGGCATGAAGAAAGACAGCATGGCCAAGGACGGCATGAAAAAAGACGAGATGAAGAAGTAAATCTTCATCCCGTCTTTTGCTCTTCCGCAGGCTCGCTCTGAACGGGCGAGCCTGTCGTGTTTCCAGTTTTCGTCGCGGGGGCCGCGTTACTTCTTTTTCTTGCGCGCAGCGTAGCGCGCGTCGCGCGCGGCCTTTTGTTCGGCTTTCAGAGCCGCTTCCGCAGCTTCCTTTTCCGCCTGAAGACGGCGGGCTTCTGCCGCGGCCTGCGCCGCGAGTTCGGCTTCGCGCGCCAGCTTTTCAATCCGGGCAGCCTCGCGCAGCTTCTGCGCCTCCGCGCGCGCAGCGGCTTGCGCCTGCCGCTCGGCAGCCTTCTTCAGGACCGCAGGATCATCAGGGCCCGGCTTGGCCTTGAACTTCTCGAGAATGCTCTTTCTGGCGTTCTGCGCGGCGGCTTGCCGATCCGCAAAACTTGGCTCCTTAAAACCCATCGGGTCGATATCTTTCTGTTCGGGATGTGTTGGCGGCTTGTATCAGATTTTTGCGGATGTCTGGAATTTGAGGTGCCGGCTCTATAGGACAGCAAGGCTGTCCCAAGAGGTATCCAGGTGACGAAAGATCGTTGCTGTGGCTTCGCGGTCACAGACTTTCGCGGCCAGCCGTGATGGTATTTGGCACGGCGCGGTTCGCCAGCATTTTGAGCCACACGATTTTTCCGGAGACCAGCATGCGCAATTTCCTGATCGCAACCGCAGCCATCACGGCACTTTCGGCAGGCACCGCCTCTGCCGCAGACATGGCGCCCCGGCCTTATGTCAAGGCACCCCCGATCGTGGACGTCTACAACTGGACCGGCTTCTACATCGGCGGCAACGTCGGTGGGCAGTGGCTGGATTCGGGCTATGACGCGAGTTACCCGACCTTGGCCCTGATCGGATCGCGCGGACTGCGCGACACCAGCGTCATCGGCGGCGGCCAGATTGGCTATAACTGGCAATTCGCGCCGAACTGGCTGCTCGGTATTGAAGGCGACATCAGTTACGCCGATCACAATACGGGTGCCTTGATACTTCAGACCGCAACTCCAACCGACCACATCGATGGCAACGCGCGTTTGCGGACGCAGGGTGCGATCCGTGGCCGCCTCGGCTGGACCTCGAATGCATGGTTGCTGTACGCGGTCGGCGGTGTGGCATTTGGCCAGACGGACACGACGTTGAGCATTGTACGTGATGGTGTCGGTGCAGACACGCGCACCACGTCCGATACCCGGGTCGGCTGGACCGCTGGTGCCGGCGTTGAATACATGATGGCCCCGAACTGGATTGTTGGCGTTGAGTATCGCTACACCGATCTCGGCCGCGCTGATGTCACGGTCCCTGCGGGAGCATTCCCGGTCGCTCACGGAGCCGCATTCGGTAGTGCCGACTACCGCACCAACGATGTTCGAGCTCGCATCAGCTACAAGTTTGGCGGCCCGGTCGTCGCCAAATACTGATCCTATGAAGCACTGAAGACTACGGACGACACTTAATCTCTTAGCTTTCTCCAGTTTTCAGACTTAAGCCCGGCCTCGTGCCGGGCTTTTTTGCTTTCAGCGACTGGTCCCTACGTTCGAGCAGCCTTGACCCTCCCGCCGGAGTAATGACAACCGGCATTCAACGCTGGTGGAACCGGCGACGGTTCTTAGGGGGGCAGGTCGTCAGTCGTCAAGACGAAGCCATGGTCAGAATGTTTTTCGCGTTGCATCTTCGCGATAGCGAGATATTCGATCTCGGCTCGGTGCTTCACAAAAATTGCAATGAGTTGCCCGTGGTTGAGGTGTTCGTTCACACGCTCGCGATTCAAGAGGGCAGCCTCGGTTATTCGACACCTTTCGGTATTTCCGCCGTACCGCACAACGAAGTCGACGTAATCGCCGCTAACGACAGCCATGAGGGTGACCCTCCGCTACCTCCAATCTTAACTAGCAGCCGACTGTTAGGTTCCGGTTAGGCGAGGGCGCTTGGGCGTTTCACCGGTTCAGGTCCTCGGTGGTCAGGATAATACCGAGCAGAGAAACATGGCCGCTCTCCAGCTTCACAACCGCAATACGCTCAATTTCAGCTCGGTGCTTTTCAAATATTGCGAGAAGCTGGTCGTGGGTCGTGTCTTTCTTTCGAACGCCCTCCTTGTTCGTGAGGGCGATATCAGACACGCGGCATTTTTGCATTTTGCCGCCGAATTCCACAAGGAAATGAACGCAATCGCCGATGACGACAGCCATTGGCTTGATCCTCGGGCATCTGCGATCTTTACAAATGGCGGCTGGCCGGGCTCGCACAAGCGAGTGCGGCATAATGGCTGAAGCCTTCCTCAATGGGCCGACGCGGTAGGTTGCCGATCAGTCCCTCAAAGCGAACTGCTTCCCGAGATGGTCGCCTATTTGGACGATGCGCGCGACGCACTCGCCGTAACCAACGGAGGACTGGGTGGCGCCGTCAGCGGTTGTCCGAAACTCCCAGGAATCACCAGCCGGGATCACAAAGACGCTGATGCCCTCGGGACAATCGGCGTAGTGGTTCATTTCTTCCTTGAGGAGGGCAAGGAGATCTGCCGAGGTCTTTGCGGGTTTGCTCATGGGTCACTCACCTCCTGGCGGTGATGGATCGAGACTAACACGAGATGTGAGGCCATAGGAGGCATAGCTTGAGCCTCACATATGCAATCGCTACGCGGCCGGATCGACGCGAGTCCGCGGTGTTGTTCGCGACCTGGCCCGCTCAGGTGCGAGCCGATCCTTTCAGAACGACCGGGACATCTTCAAGCCGAACGTCCCGCCCTGATAGGGCACATCGCCGCGGGCAATAGTCTGTCTGAGCAAAGACGGGTTTGTCAGGCTAGATGCCGCCGCGTTGTTGCTGGCGAGCGCGACACATGAAGGTTTCCGCGAAGGTGGCCGGCTGCCGTTGGGCTGGCAATCCCGCCAAGGCCCTAACTTGCAACCCGCGGAGCAGGAAATCTGGGGATTCCATGCGAATTCAGTGCATTGCCGGCGCGGTATCGCACTAATTCCAGCTTTGCTGACCGCAAACGACGTAAAGTCTGTTCGCACGAATCACTGGGAGCCAACATGGCAACGCAACTGACTAAATCGCAGCTGATCGAGAAGATCGCTTCGGAAAACGAAATCGCAAAGAAGGACGTCAAGGGCGTCCTCGAGACCCTCGCTTCCGTTGGCTACAAGGAACTGAAGAAAACCGGCGTGTTCCTGCTGCCGGGTTTCGCGAAATTCGTTGTGATCAAAAAGCCGGCCACCAAGGCTCGCAAGGGCACCAACCCCTTCACCGGCGAGCCGATGACCTTCAAGGCCAAGCCGGCGCGCAAGATCGTCCGGGCGCGGCCCGTTAAGGCTGCAAAAGACGCGGTCTGAACGATGATCGGCTGAACGCCTAAAGGCCCGCCGGTTCACGCCGGCGGGTTTTTAGCAATGAACGCTCCGCGGAGTCTCCAGACCATCCTCGCGCGAAACGGGCGTGGGTTTGGGCCGGGGCTCAGGTCTGGCATTGGGCGGCGGGACTTTCTCGACATCTGCCATCGGGCAAATTCCTTATGATGCGTTGCAGCATACATAAGGCGTTTCGTTCTGAATCCCCTTAGTCCTTTAGTCGTTTATACTTTTGATAGTGCGCTGTTGCGGGTTCCACGACGGACTGCGCGCGCCCAGCGGCTATCCTCATTATGACCCCGCGGATGATCTCTTTGGTTTGGCTGCCGGCCGCTGGGGCGGCTGATGAATGGGTTGCAGCGTAACGGCAACGGGATTCGGTTTGTGATCGTAGGCTGCTTTGTTGCCGGCATCGATGGCCGCGCCGATCAATCCTCCAGCGACCGCGTTCCCGGCGAAGCCGAGGCCACCGTTCGGGACAATCTCTGACGTCAGGGTGATGGTCTGCGGCTGGAAGCCCGGCTTCTCGAAGGCAACCGAGACGTTGTCGTTACGGCGGACCTTGATCGAGCAAGGCGTGACGCAGGGCGGCTGCGGCTCCACCGGGCCTGTCGTCGTTGCGACGGCGCCAGGTGGATCAGACGTGATGTTGATCTGTTCGTCGTACCCGCGCGTTATTGAAGCACAACCGCCCAACGTCGCGCAAAGCGCGATCGCTCCCAAGACTCGCATTTGTTGATTTCCCCGGACCCGAGAGGAGTATTTCTCAACCAGAGCGGGTGTGCAAGCGAGGTCGACGCAATCAGCCCGGCAGGCCGAGAGCATCGGGGGCATCAAAACCGACCGGGCCTAGCCGCCGATACGCAACCTGACGGCTTAAACCAAGGCTTCGCCCCAACACCTGTTCCATCACTCGAACGCATTACGATGCCTCTTGATAGCGGCGGCAACATATCTGGCCGATCGCTGTGCGATGACAACGCGCTCGAGGCGTGGCTCGGATGGAAGACGGCAAGCGAAGCCGAGAGGTACGCGGCGCCGATCGAAAGCGCAACGTCGCGGCGGCCGACGCGCTCGTATCAGGAACAGGAATTGGCAAACCGGAAAACCAGTTTGCAAAAAACCTCGTCGGACGCTGAAAAGAAACGGGCGCCAAAGTGAATGGCGATCCCAGCAGGATTCGAACCTGCAACCCACGGAGTAGAAATCCGTTACTCTATCCAGTTGAGCTATGGGACCGTTGGGGCCTTCATACCACCGCGATCGTGAAAAAACCGCCACCCGGCAGTGAAATTTCTGAACCTTCCCAGGGGCTCGGCCGACAAACCGGCGGGGGCATACCCGAGGGCCCGGATTGCCTTCGGGGTCTCCCGACCTAAAGTCATGTTTTCGCCGGGTCAATGGCTTGGTGCGCTGTCTCGCGCCGTATGTGCGCGACCGTCGCGCGGAATCTTTTGACCCGATATCGGTACGACCATGAGTCCGTCACGATTCGCGCATTGTCTATATTCAAGGCAGCCCACGCTCGCCGGCGTGTGGTTATTCGCACGTCCGCATCATTCTCGCGGCATACTCTGTATGCGGACTTGCGAATAAAAACCACACGCGAGTTATATTTTTCTAGTGTCCTTTCGAACCCGAAGTTCGGTGCGGGGGATGCTGCAAACAAAGCCGAACTTCGGGTTCGGGACACTAGGAGTTTTCATCATGATTGGTCTGGTTCGCGCCATCTCGGTTTGCGCCGCGCTGGCGCTTGGCCTCGGCTCAGTGCAGGCGGCCGACAAGGCGTTCAAGCGGGACGATCTGGCTGACTCGGCGATCCGGCTCGAGGCCCAGATCAAGACCGAGGCCGGGATCATCAACAAGACCGCGGCGACGCTGAAGTCCGACACCGATGCGGCCTTCAAGCGCAGCGACCTTCGCGGAGCGCTGGTCCTGCTGGGACAGACGGCGGCCGTAGCCCCCGAGGACAGCGGCAACTGGCTGCGGCTGGCCAGGACCGTGTTCCAGATCCGCCCCTCCGACAACCGCGAACGGACTTTCTTCCATGAGCGCGCGTCCACGGCGGCCTACATCGCCTACCAGCGTGCCGCGAACGCAGGCGAGGAAGCCGATGCACTGGCCGTGCTGGGCAGCGCACTGGCCGAGCGCAAGCTCTGGCGTCCGGCGCTTGATGCGCTGCGCCTGTCACTCGATCAGAAGGAGGTCGCGGATGTCCGCGGCCAGTATGAAAAGCTGCGCGATGAAAAGGGCTTCCGGCTGCTGGACTACAGCGTGGATTCGGACTCGGCCTCGCCGCGCGCCTGCTTCCAGTTCTCGGAAGACCTCGCCAAGCGGGTGGACTTCAACCCCTTCGTGGCGCTGGCCGGCACCGACAGCCCCGCGCTGACCTCCGAAGAAAAGCAGCTTTGCGTCGAAGGCCTCAAGCACGGCGAGCGCTACACGATCAACCTGCGCGCCGGCCTGCCGTCGACCGTGAAGGAGACGCTGCCGAAGTCTGCCGAGTTCAACATCTATGTGCGCGACCGCAAGCCGTTCGTGCGCTTCACCGGCCGCGCCTATGTGCTGCCGCGCACCGGCCAGAAAGGCATCCCACTGGTCAGCGTCAACACGCCGTCGGTGTCGGTGAACATTTTCCGTATCGGCGATCGCAACCTGATCAACTCGGTGCTGGGCAGCGACTTCCAGCGCAGCCTGTCGAGCTATGAACTGTCCGACCTCGGCAACGAGAAGGGCGTCAAGGTCTGGACCGGCGAGGTCGCGACCGCGCAGACGCTGAACGCCGACGTCGTCACCGCATTCCCGATCGATCAGGCTGTCGGTGAGATGCAGCCCGGCGTCTATGTGATGACGGCCGCGGCCAAGGGGCCGGGGTCGTCCTCCGGGGATGACGATTCCGGTCAGCTTGCGACGCAATGGTTCATCGTCTCGGACATGGGCCTGACCGCCTATTCGGGCAATGACGGCGTCCATGTGTTCGTCAATTCGCTCGCCTCAACCGAGCCAATGGCGAACGCCGAAGTGCGGCTGGTGTCCCGCAGCAACGAAGTCCTTGCCACCCGAAAGACCGACAGCGCGGGTCATGTGCTGTTCGAGGCCGGACTTGCGCGCGGCGAGGGCGGGCTTTCTCCGGCATTGTTGTCGGTCTCCGGCGACAAGGGCGACTACGCCTTCCTGAGCCTCAAATCCAATGCGTTCGATCTGTCCGATCGCGGTGTCTCCGGACGCACAGTGCCGGCAGGGCCGGACGCCTTCGTCTATGCCGAGCGCGGCGTCTATCGCTCCGGCGAGACGGTGTATCTCACAGCGCTCCTGCGTGACGGCAAGGGCAATGGCGTGACGGGCACGCCGCTGACGCTGGTGGTCGAGCGCCCGGATGGCGTCGAATTCCGCCGCAGCGTGGTGCCTGATCAGGGTGCGGGCGGCCGCAGCCTGACGTTGCCGCTGAATTCGGCGGTGCCGACCGGGACCTGGCGGGTTCGCGCTTTCACCGACCCGAAGGCCCCATCGGTCGGCGAAACCACCTTCATGGTCGAGGATTATGTCGCCGACCGCATCGAATTCTCGTTAAGTTCCAAAGCAAAGCAGATTACGGCTGAAGTTCCTGCAGAACTTGAAGTCGATGGCCGCTTCCTTTACGGCGCGCCCGCCTCCGGCCTCGCCCTCGAAGGCGACATGCTGGTCGCCACCGCAACCGACCGTCCGGGCTTCGCAGGCTACAAGTTCGGCGTCGCCGACGAGGAAACTTCCAGCAACGAACGCACGCCGCTGGAAAACCTTCCCGAGGCCGACGCTAACGGCAAGGCGACCTTCAAGGTCAGTCTGCCAAAGCCGCCGTCTTCGACGCGCCCGCAGGAAGCGCAGATCTTCGTCCGCATGGTGGAAACCGGCGGCCGCGCGGTCGAACGCAAGCTGACGATTCCGGTCGCGCCGAACGATGCGATGATTGGTGTGAAGCCGCTGTTCGCCGACAAGAATGTCGCCGAAGGCGATCCCGCCAACTTCGACGTTGTGTTCGCTGCGCCTGACGGCAAGTCGCTCGCGCGTAGCGATCTGCGTTACGAACTGCTCAAGCTCGAGTCCCGTTATCAGTGGTATCGGCAGGGCTCGTCGTGGGACTACGAGCCGGTGAAATCCACCAAGCGCGTGGCCGATGGGGCCATTGCTCTGACAGCCGACAAGCCAGCGCGTATTCAGGTTGCTCCCCAGCCAGGGCGTTATCGCCTTGATGTGAAAACCGGCGACAACGATGGACCGATCACCTCGGTGCAGTTCGATGTCGGCTGGTATTCCGACGGCAGCGCCGATACGCCCGACCTGCTGGAAACCTCCATCGACAAGCCGGAATACAAGTCCGGCGACACCATGGTCGTGTCCGTCAACGCGCGGACCGCAGGCAAGCTCACCATCAACATGCTCGGCGATCGCCTGCTAACCACACAGTCCACCGACATCAAGGAAGGTCAGAACAAGATCAACATTGCCGTCGGCAAGGATTGGGGCACCGGAGCTTATGTGGTGGCGACGCTGCGCCGTCCGCTCGATGCCGCCGCGCAGCGGATGCCGGGCCGCGCCATCGGCCTGAAATGGTTCGGGATCGACAAGGCAGACCGCACGCTCAAGGTCAGCCTGACGCCGCCGGCGCTCGTGCGTCCGGGAACGGCGCTCAAGCTGCCGGTGAAGATCGAGGGTCTCAGCCGAGGCGAGGACGCCAAGATTGTGGTCGCTGCGGTCGACGTCGGCATTCTCAACCTGACCAACTACAAGCCGCCCGCGCCGGATGATTACTATCTCGGCCAGCGCCGCATGACGTCCGAAATCCGCGACCTCTATGGGCAACTGATCGACGGCATGCAGGGCACGCGCGGGCAAATTCGCACCGGCGGCGACGGCGCCGCTGCCGAGTTGCAGGGCAGCCCTCCGACCCAGAAGCCGCTCGCGCTCTATTCGGGCATCGTCACGGTCGGTGCGAACGGCACCGCGGAAATCTCCTTCGACATTCCGGAGTTCGCCGGTACTGCGCGCATCATGGCCGTGGCCTGGACTGCCACCAAGGTCGGCCGCGCCAACACCGACGTCACCGTGCGCGATCCCGTGGTGCTCACCGCAACGCTGCCGCGTTTCCTGCTGAGCGGCGATCGCGGCACCATGAACCTCGATCTCGACAACGTTGAAGGCGCGGCTGGCGATTACGTCATCAGCGTCAAGACATCGGGGTCGGTGAAACTCACCGGCAATCCGGCGACCACCATGCGGCTGGCTGCGAAGCAGCGCAGCACTGTCGCGCTTGCCATCGATGCCATGGGCGCCACGGGGCAGGCAGCTCTCGACGTCGACATCAAGGGACCGAACGGTCTGACGCTCGCGCGCCACTACGACCTCAACGTCAAACCGGCGACGCAGATCCTTGCACGACGCTCGGTACGGACGCTGGCGAAAGGTGAAAGTCTCACCCTCACGTCAGACATGTTCTCAGATCTCGTGCAGGGGACCGGCGGCGTGCAACTGTCGGTCGGCCTCTCCACCGCGCTCGATGCGGCGACGATCCTCAAAGCGCTGGACCGGTATCCGTTCGGATGTTCCGAACAGATCACCAGCCGCGCCATGCCGCTGCTGTATGTCAACGATCTCGCGGCGGAGAACCATCTGGCGCTCGACATTGGCGTCGATCAGCGCATCAAGGATGCCATCGATCGTCTGCTTGCGCGGCAGGGCTCGAATGGCTCGTTCGGCCTGTGGTCGGCCGGTGGCGATGATGCCTGGCTCGATGCCTATGTGACGGACTTCCTGACGCGCGCGCGCGAAAAGGGCTTCGTCGTGCCGGACATCCTGTTCCGGACGGCGCTGGATCGCATCCGCAACTCGGTCGTCAATGCCGAGGAGCCGGAGAAGGACGGCGGACGTGATCTCGCCTACGGTCTCTATGTGCTGGCGAAGAACGGCACGGCACCGATTGGTGACCTGCGTTATCTCGCCGACACCAAGCTAAACAACATCGCCACGCCTATCGCCAAGGCACAGCTTGCCGCGGCGCTGGCGCTGGTCGGTGACCGCGCCCGCGCCGAGCATGTGTATGCGGCAGCGGTCAACAGCCTCAATCCGAAGCCCGTTCTTGAGTTCGGCCGCAGCGACTACGGCTCGTCGCTGCGCGATGCGGCGGCGATGGTATCGCTCGCCAGCGAGGGCAGCGCGCCGAAGGCGACACTGAGCCTTGCGGTCGAGCGCGTGGAGGCTGCGCGCGGTCTGACGCCTTACACCTCGACGCAGGAGAATGCGTGGCTGGTGCTGGCCTCGCGGGCGCTGGCGAAGGAGGCCACCAGCCTCGCGGTGACCGTCAACGGTGAGACCGCGAAGAACGCGGTCTACCGCAGCTATCGCAGCGCGGACGTCGCCGCGAAGCCGGTCACCATCACCAACACCGGTGATGCGCCGGTGCAGGCGGTGGTCTCGGTCACCGGCGCACCGATCACGCCGGAGCCCGCGGCGTCGAACGGCTTCAAAATCGAGCGTAACTTCTTCACGCTCGACGGCAAGCCCGCCGATGTCTCGAAGGCGAAGCAGAACGACCGCTTCGCCGTCGTGCTGAAGGTCACCGAAGCCAAGCCGGAGTTCGGCCGCATCATGGTGGTCGACTATCTCCCGGCGGGTCTCGAGATCGACAATCCGAAACTGGTGTCGTCCGGCGATAGCGGAACGCTCGACTGGATCGAGGACGGCGAGGAGCCGGAGAACACCGAGTTCCGTGACGACCGCTTCAGCGCGGCCATCGAACGTGAAGCGAAGGACGAAGCCGTGTTCACGGTCGCCTACATCGTGCGCGCGGTGTCTCCCGGCAAATACGTTCTGCCGCAGGCCTATGTCGAGGACATGTACAATCCCTCGCGCTACGGCCGCACCGGCACCGGAACAGTCGAGGTGCGTTCGGCGAAATGAGCGAGGAAGCGTCCAGCACGCCCTCATCGTCACGCGCGGCCTCTCCGCCGTCATCCCCGGGCTTGTCCCGGGGATCCACGTCTTCCTTTTGTGAGGAGAAACAAGGCATGGATGGCCGGGACAAGCCCGGCCATGACGGAGAGAAAGGCAAACGCCGTATGTTCCGAGGGGGTGCGGTTGCAACAGTAGCAACAATCGCATCATGCGTGATCGCGGGCGCGGCGTGGGTTGCGTCATTGCCGCCGTTGCCTTTCGCCGACGCGCGTAAGATCTCGACGACGATCGTCGACCGTAACGGAAAACTGCTGCGCGCGTTCGCAATGGCTGACGGACGCTGGCGATTGCCGGCACATGCCAAGGACGTCGATCCGGGCTATCTCAATCTGTTGCTGAATTACGAGGACAAGCGTTTCCGGTCGCACATCGGTATCGATCCGCTGGCGATAGGACGCGCTGCGCTCCAACTCGTCACGCGTGGTCACATCGTGTCCGGCGGTTCGACCATCACCATGCAGGTGGCGCGGTTGATGGAGCCGCGGCAGGAACGTTCGGTGACGGCCAAGCTGCGCCAGATGGTGCGCGCTGTTCGGCTCGAGCGAAAGCTCAGCAAGGACGAGATACTCGATCTCTATCTCACGCTCGCACCGTTCGGCGGCAACCTCGAAGGCGCGCGCGCTGCATCGTTCGCTTATTTCGGCAAGGAGCCGAAGCGGCTGTCGCTTGCGGAATCCGCGCTGCTGGTGGCGCTGCCGCAGTCCCCGGAAACCCGCAGGCTCGATCGTCACCCCGAGGTGGCGCACGCCGCGCGCGACCGCGTGCTGTTGCGCATGGTGGAAGACGGTCGCGTCTCTGCCGAGGATGCAACTCATGCGAAGCTTGAAGTTGTTCCGCGGCTGCGCAAGCCGATGCCATTGCTCGCGCCGCATTCGACGGATCAGTCGCTTGCGGTCATGAAGGATACGCCGCTGATTCAGCTCACGCTGGATTCCGGAATCCAGAAGGCGCTGGAGACGTTGGCGAAGGATCGCGCCATCGCGCTCGGACCTGACGTGTCGGTCGGCATTCTCGCGGTCGACAACGAGAGCGGCGATGTGCTGGCCCATGTCGGCTCGTCCGATTACTTCGACACGCGGCGCGCAGGGCAGGTGGACATGACCCGCGCCGTGCGCTCGCCGGGATCGACCCTGAAGCCGTTCATCTATGGCCTCGCGTTCGAGGATGGCTTCGTACATCCCGAAAGCCTGATCGAGGACCGGCCGATCCGCTACGGCTCTTACGCGCCGGAAAACTTCGACATGACGTTCCAAGGCACCGTCACTGTGCGGAAGGCCTTGCAGATGTCGCTGAACGTTCCGGCCATCGCGCTGCTCGACCGGATCGGTTCGAACCGGTTGACGGCGCGGATCAAACAGGCGGGTGCAAATCTGATCCTGCCCAGGGACGAAACGCCCGGTCTCGCCATGGGTCTTGGCGGCGTCGGCGTCACGCTGAATGACCTCGTCCGTCTCTATTCGGGATTCCCCCGGCTCGGCGAGACGACAGCGCTGCGGGAGATCGTGCGGCCTGACGACGCAGCCGAGCCCGAGACGCGGCGGCTGCTGGATCCATCCGCTGCATGGTTGGTCGGCAATGTGCTGATGGGCACGCCGCCGCCGGACAACGCACCGCATAACCGGCTCGCGTTTAAAACGGGCACCAGCTACGGCTACCGCGACGCCTGGTCGGTCGGCTTCGATGGCCGGATGACCATCGGGGTCTGGGTCGGCCGGCCCGATGGTGCGCCGGTTCCGGGCCTGATGGGGCGGACCGCGGCGGCTCCGATCCTGTTCGATGCCTTTGCCCGCACCGGCAAGCTGCCGATGGCGCTGCCGAAGGCCCCGAAAGGGACCTTGATGGCGAGCAATGCCAAGCTGCCGCTGCCGCTGCGGCGTTTTCGTCCGTCAGGCGACTTCGTCCGGACCGGCAGCGAACAGGCGCTGCGCATCCAGTTCCCGCTGAATGGCTCGCGGATCGACGCCTATGGCGGCGGCGAGGCGGGTCAGTCGGCGATGCCGGTCAAGGTCGCGGGCGGGGTGCTGCCCATGACCATGATGGTTAACGGCGTCGCGGTCGGAAATATCGACAGCAGAAGGCAAAAACTGGTCGATCCGCCGGGGCCGGGCTTCGTCCGGCTGACGGTTATGGACGCGACTGGCGCGGCGGACACAGTCGTCGTGAGAATTCAGTAGGGCGGGCTCAACCTGTTGTCCGGCTATCGGTTTCAGCGTATGCGGAACCGATGGCTGAGAGCTACCCAAGACCCAGATTTGGCGCACCGCGCGAGCCCGTGGAACAGAAAAATCCCGGCAGTGGACTCGCGCGCGTTGTCGACTTTGCGGTCGGGAGCCATGCCCGCGCCGTCAGCTTGCTTGTGCTGGTTGGACTGCTGTTTTTCCTGCCCGGTTTCTTCAACATTCCCCCGGTCGACCGTGACGAAGCCCGCTTCGCGCAGGCGACGAAGCAGATGGTCGAGAGCGGCGATTTCGTCGACATCCGTTTCCAGGACGAGGTGCGCTACAAGAAGCCGGTCGGCATCTACTGGCTGCAAGCCGCCGTCGTGGAGACCGCATCCAAGCTCGGTCTGCCGCGTGCGCAGGTACGCATCTGGCTTTATCGTATTCCCTCGCTGATCGGCGCCATCGGCGCCGTGTTGCTGACATACTGGACGGCGCTTGCCTTCGTGACCCGGCGCGGTGCGCTGATCGCCGGCCTGATCATGTGCAGTTCGATCCTGCTGGGGGTCGAGGCGCGTCTGGCCAAGACCGACGCGATGCTGCTGCTGACCACGACGGCAGTGATGGGCGCGATGGCGCGCGCGTATCTCTCGTGGCAGCGGGGCGACGACAACCCTCATCCGCCATGGACGCTCGCGTTCGTGTTCTGGACGGCCATTGCAGGCGGCATTCTGCTGAAAGGCCCGCTGATCCTGATGTTCGTTGCGACGACCGTCGTGACCCTGGCGGTCCTCGATCGTTCGTCGGCGTGGCTGTGGCGTCTGCGTCCGGTCTGGGGTTTGATGTGGACGCTGGTGCTGGTGCTGCCTTGGTTCATCGCGATCTTCCTGAAGGCCGGCGATACCTTCTTCGCCAACTCGCTCGGCGCCGACATGCTGAGCAAGGTTGCCAGTCCGCAGGAGTCGCACGGCGCGCCTCCGGGACTTTATTTCATCCTGTTCTGGGTGACGTTCTGGCCTGGCGCGGCGATGGCCGGCATGGCAACGCCGGCGATCTGGCGGGCGCGCCGCGAACCCGGTGCGCAGTTTCTGCTGGCATGGCTGTTGCCGGCGTGGATCATCTTCGAACTCGTCATCACCAAGCTGCCGCACTATGTGCTGCCGCTCTATCCGGCCATCGCCATTCTGATCGTCGGCGCGCTGGAGCGCAAAGTGCTGTCGCGCTCGGCATGGATCGTGCGCGGATCGGCGTGGTGGTTCGTGTTGCCGCTGATCATTACCGTCGCATCCATCATCGGCGCGATTGCGCTGCTCAGGCAGCCGGAGTTTCTGGCATGGCCGTTCGCGGCCGGTGCACTGATTTTCGGGCTCTTCGCCTGGTGGATGTATGACGACACTCATGCCGAGCGCTCTCTGCTGAACGCGGTCGGTGCATCGTGGTTCATGGCGGTGTGCATTTACGGCGTTGTCGTGCCGTCGCTCGCGCCGCTGTTTCCGAGCGTCCAGATCGCGCGCGCGCTGCGCAGCGTCGAATGCGTCGGACCGGCCGCTGCGGCCGCGGGTTTCCAGGAGCCGAGTCTCGTCTTCATGGTTGGCACATCGACGCTGTTGACCAATGGATCTGGCGCCGCGGACTTCCTGTTGCAGGGGAGCTGCCGCTTTGCGCTTGTCGAATGGCGCGAGGAACGCGCCTTCGCGCAGCGCGCCGAAGCGATCGGGCTGCGTTACAACGCCGGCACGCGCATCGACGGCTATAATTTCTCGCAGGGCCGCGCAATTTCGGTGGCCATCTTCCGCTCCGAAGGTACGGAGTAAGATGGCGATCGGTACCGGGTCGGCCAATTACGTGACGCAGGTTGGTCAGGTTGCATGGCAGTCGGTGACGCGACTGGTGCGTGCGCCGTCGCACTCGCGCCGAGCCGAGGCGCGCCGGGCCCTCGCACAGCGATGGATTGGCGTTGCCGCGCTGACGGCGCTCGCCATCGGCATTCTGATGTTCGCCGTCGATGTCGCGACCATCAAGCAGATGCCGGCACGAGGCACCGCCAGCCTGTGGTGGCTCCGGATTTTCACCGATTTCGGAAAATCGACCTACGTTCTGTGGACGCTGGCGGGACTGCTCATCGCAATTCTGCTGGTCCTGCCGCTGTTGAGCGACGTCTCGCGGTCAATCCTGATCGCGTTCGGCGTGCGCATTCAGTATCTGTTTTTCGCGGTGCTGTTCGCGGTTCTGTGCGGAGAGCTTCTGAAATACATCATCGGCAGGAGCCGGCCATTTGTCGGTGGCGATGCCAATGCGTTCTACTATCAGCATTTCGCCGGCAACCCGGCGTTCGAGAGCCTGCCGTCCGGCCATGCAACCACGGCGTTCGCGCTGGCCTTCGCGGTTTCCGCGGTGTGGCGGCAGATGACGCTGTTCATGTTCGTCTTCGCGGTACTGATCTGCATCAGCAGGGTGGTGCTGCTGGCCCATCACCCGAGCGACGTGGTCGCGGGGGCGCTGACCGGCATCATCGGCGCAATGATCGTCCAGTACTGGTTCGCAGCTCGCCGCCTGGGCTTCAAAATCGTGAGCGGCGGGGCCATTGAAACCCTCACAGGACCGTCTTGGCCCGCCCTGAAAAGGGTTGCCCGCGGAGCCTTGGCACCATAATAAGCGGTCGCCCGGTGCGTGTATTTACACGCATTTGCGGGCATTCGGACCCCAATCGGCACATGAGCGATCAACCAGCGAACTCCGGCCTGCCGGCCCCCGACGTATCGATTGTGGTTCCAGTCCGCAACGAGCAGGACAATGTCGCGCCGCTGATCGCCGAGATCGCGGCGGCGCTCGATGGCCGCTGGGCTTATGAGATCATCTACGTCAACGACGGATCGACCGACGCAACCGGCGAACGGCTTGCCGCGGAAATGAAGGCGCGAAACAACGTGCGCCAGATCCGGCACGCCGCCTCAAGCGGCCAATCGGCCGCGGTGCGGACCGGCGTTCGCGCGGCGCGCGGAAAGATCGTCGCGACGCTCGACGGCGACGGGCAGAACAATCCAGCGTTTCTTCCGGCCTTGATCGAGGCGATCGAGAAGGGCGGCGACAAGGTCGGCCTCGCTGCCGGTCAGCGCGTCGGGCGCAAAGACACCGGTTTCAAGCGGTTTCAGTCGCGCGCGGCCAACGGCGTGCGCAACGCGATTCTGCATGACGGCACGCGTGACACCGGCTGCGGATTGAAGGCGCTGCGCCGTGACGTGTTCCTTGCTTTGCCATATTTCGATGGTCTGCATCGCTTTCTTCCGGCGCTGGTGCGGCGGGAGGGGTACGACATTGTCTATGTCGATGTGATCGACCGTCCTCGGCATTCCGGTGTGTCGAACTACGGATTCTTCGACCGGTTATGGATCGGGATCATGGATCTTGCGGGCGTGTGGTGGCTGATCCGCCGCAAGAAGTCGACGCCGGTCGCAACGGAGGTGACCTGATGCTGATTCAGTTCGGTCAGGATCTTGGCAATTATCTTTACGATGTGTTCGTGGCGAAGTTCGACTTCTGGCTCGCGTTCGGCCTGATCGCGCAGTTGCTGTTCACTGCGCGTTTTCTGGTGCAGTGGATTTCGAGCGAGCGTGCGGGCCAGAGCGTTGTGCCGATGGCGTTCTGGTTCTTCTCGATGGGCGGCGGGCTGATGACGCTGGTCTACGGCGTCGCCAAGCGCGAGCCGGTGATCATCCTCGGGCAGGGGCTGGCGACGATCATCTACATCCGCAACATCATGCTGATCGTGAAAAGCCGCGGTTCAGGCTCGAAGGTTGAAAAGACCTAAGCCGTTAAGCCGCTGCGTTGAACGCGTCGAAGCCGCGCGCCAGATCGGCTTTCAAATCATCAAGATTCTCGAGACCGATGTGGAAACGCAGTGTCGGACCGCCGGGATTCCATGTCGTCGCTGTGCGGTATGACGAGCAGTCGAACGGAATCACGAGACTCTCGAAGCCGCCCCAGGAATAGCCCATACCGAACAGCGTGACGGTGTCGAGGAACGCATCGACCGCCTGCTTCGATGCCGGCTTCAGCACGATGCTGAACAGACCCGTGGCGCCGGTGAAATCCCGTTTCCAGATCGCATGTCCCGGATCGGTCTCTAACGCCGGGTGAATCACCCGCTGGACTTCGGGACGCGCGGCGAACCAGCGCGCCATCTCGAGACCCGCTTGCTGGTGATGTGCGAGCCGAACGGCCAGAGTCCGGAGCCCGCGCAGCGCGAGAAACACGTCGTCAGGTCCGGCGCAGACGCCGAGCAGCCGAATCGCCTCGGCAATCAGCGGCCAGGTTTTCTCGTTGGCCGAGATCGTCCCGAACATGATGTCCGAGTGACCACCGATATATTTCGTTCCGGCCTGAATGCTGATGTCGACGCCCTGATCGAGCGATCGATGATACAGCGGCGTCGCCCAGGTGTTGTCGTCGACAACGAGCGCGCCCTTGGCATGGGCGACAGCGGCGATCGCCGGAACATCCGGCATCTCGAACGACTGCGATCCCGGCGCTTCAACGAGGACGGCCTTGGTGTTCGGCCTGAACAGCTTCTCGACGCCCGCGCCGATCAGCGGATCGAAATAGGTGGTCTCAACGCCGTAGCGCTTGAGCAGGCTATCGCAAAAGTTTCGCGTGGGGCGGTACACGCTGTCGATGACGAGCAAGTGATCGCCGGCCTTGAGAATCGCCAGCAATGCCGTGGAAACCGCAGCCACCCCGGATGGCGCGAGTCCCACGCCGGCACAGTTCGGCCCCTCGAGGGCCATCAGGGCCTGCTGGAGCGCCTTTGTGGTCGGCGTGCCGTGCCGTCCGTACTGAAACTCTCCACGGTGCGCGTGGAGGTCTTCGGCCGTCGGATAAAGCACCGTCGAACCGCGTACGACCGGCGGGTTGATGAAGCCCTTTTGCGCAACGGTGTCGCGTCCGGACGTGACCAGTTCGGTCTGCGGATCAAGCGGCTTGGAGGGGCGGTTGTCTTTTGGGGAAATCATATGACGGTCACTTGTACAAGACATCTTGCCGCAGCCGCGGTGGGGACTGCTCGACAAAAGGCAATGTGCTGCCTTATGGGTCAGTAAGCTGACCGCAATGGCGGACGTCAACCCCTTGACCCGTCGCGTCCGGCGTTCTGTTATGCAGACCAGATATTTAGCTAGGTTTCGTGCGCTTCAGCAGGATCGTTTCGCGTTCCGCGACGTTGTTCGTCGCCAGCGCGGAATTATCGGGAAAGGTCGTTCTATGAAACGGGTATCGCTCGCTCTTATTCTCGCAGCATTCGCCACTCAGGCAGCCCACGCGCAGGACAAACCGAAGGACCGGGGGACGCTTCAGAGTATCAAGGATCGCGGCAGCTTGTCCTGCGGCGTCAGCCAGGGCCTGCCGGGCTTCTCGTCGCCTGACGACAAGGGCAACTGGACCGGCCTCGACGTCGACGTCTGCCGTGCTCTCTCCGCGGCGATCTTCAACGATCCGAGCAAGGTGAAGTTCGTGCCGCTGTCGGCGAAGGACCGGTTCACGGCGTTGCAGTCGGGCGAGATCGATGTGCTGTCTCGCAACTCGACCTGGACGCTGTCGCGCGACACGTCGCTGGGCCTGAACTACACCGGCATTTCCTATTATGATGGCCAGGGCTTCATGATCCGCAAGTCGCTCAAGGTCAATTCCGCGCTGGAACTGAACAGCGCGTCGATCTGCGTTCAGACCGGCACCACGAACGAGCAGAACGTCTCGGACTACTTCAAGGGTAACAACATGAAGTACGAGCTGATCGCGTTCGGCACTGCGGATGAAACGCTCAAGGCCTACGAATCGGGACGCTGCGATGTCTTTACGTCGGACGTTTCGCAGCTTTACGCCGAACGCCTTAAGCTCGCCGCGCCGAACGATCATGCCGTTCTGCCGGAAGTCATCTCGAAAGAGCCGCTCGGCCCTGTGGTTCGTCACGGCGATGACCAGTGGTTCGACATCGTGAGGTGGACGTTGTTCGCGATGATCAACGCCGAGGAATATGCGGTGACGCAAAAGAACGTCGACGAGATGGCGAAGTCCAGCAAGCCCGAACTCAAGCGGATTTTCGGCACCGACGGCAATCTCGGCGAACAGCTCGGCCTCACCAAGGACTGGGTCACGCGCATCATCAAGGCCACCGGCAACTACGGCGAGTCGTTTGACCGCAATGTTGGCGCGGGATCGAAGCTCGGCATCGCCCGCGGACTGAACAAGCTCTGGAATCAGGGCGGTCTTCAATACGCGCCGCCCATCCGCTGACGGCATTGCCGGATACGGCAATGGCAACCGAACCCCGCAAGCCTCCGCTCCAACTGGTTGCACGGCTTCGCCGTGCACTCGGCGGGCAGGCGGGGTGGGGCGGCGTGATTGTTCAGATCCTGTTCGTCGCTCTGGTCGTCTGGATCGGGTATGAGATCGTCGAGAACGCGCGGGCCAACCTTCAGGCCCAGCGGATCGCGTCCGGCTTCGGCTTCCTGTCGAACACCGCGGGCTTCGCGGTCAGTCAGGCGCTGATCCCGTTCAGCGAGAGCAACACCTACGCCCGCGTCTTCGTTGTCGGCCTGCTGAATACGCTGCTGGTTTCCATTGTCGGCATCGTCATCGCGACCATCATCGGCGTGCTCGTGGCGCTGGGGCGGTTGTCGCCGAACTGGCTGCTGGCGCGGATTTCCGGCGGCTACGTCGAGGTGATCCGCAATCTGCCGCTGCTGTTCCAGATTCTGTTCTGGTATCTCGCCGTACTGGCGACGCTGCCGAGCCCGCGCCAGAGCATCTCTCTGTTCGGAATGTTCTTTCTGAGCAACCGCGGATTGATCGTTCCCGATCCTGTGCCGCAGCAAGGGTTTGGCGTGTTCGCCGTGGCCATCGTGATTGGCATCGTGGCCTCGCTGCTGATGCGCGCCTATGCCCGCCGGCAGTTGTTCGCCGCTGGTGAGAAGCTGACGATCTGGCCGTTCGTGTTGGCGATGCTGGTTGGTCTGCCCGCGCTGGCCACCCTGGTCTTCGGCGCGCCGTTTGCATTCGATATGCCGCAGTTGAAAGGCTTCAACTTCGCCGGGGGCGCCAAGGTGCTGCCGGAGTTCGCCGCGCTCACCATCGCACTCTCGACTTACACCGCGGCGTTCATCGCCGAGATTGTGCGCGCGGGCATCCAGTCCGTGCCCAAAGGCCAGATGGAAGCGGGCGCGTCGCTGGGGCTGTCGCGCGGCGAGACATTGCGGTTGGTGGTGATTCCGCAGGCGATGCGCGTGATCCTGCCGCCGCTGACCAATCAGTATCTCAACCTCACCAAGAACTCGTCGCTGGCGGTTGCGATCGGCTACCCCGATCTGTTCTCGGTCTTCGCCGGAACGGCACTGAGCCAGACCGGGCAGGCGGTCGAGATCATCGCGCTGACCATGGGCGTGTATCTGCTGATCTCGCTGGTCACGAGCGCGATCATGAATTTCTACGGCTGGCGTCTGAACCGGAGCCTTGCCGCATGACGGAACAGGCCGCGTCATTTGTCCGGCAGGACATTGTCGGACCGCGTCGCGCTCCGGTCAGGACCACCGGCGTCATCGGCTTTGCGCGCGAGCGGCTGTTCAATTCGCCGCTCAACATCATGATCACGCTCATCGGAGCCGCGTTGCTGTGGCTGACCCTCGTGCCGGTCGTCAAGTTCTTGCTGATCGATGCGGTGTGGCAGGGCAGCGATCGAAATGCCTGCCTTGAAGCGAATGTGGGGCGCGTGGTTGGCGCGTGCTGGCCATACATTCAGGCGAAGTTCGATCAGTTCATCTACGGCTTCTATCCGGCGGAAGAACGCTGGCGGGTCAATCTGACGTTTGTGCTCGGCGCGCTTCTGCTGCTGCCGCTGCTAGTTCCCCGCGCGCCGGCGAAGGCGCTGAACTCGGGGCTGTACTTCGCGGCTTATCCCGTGATCGGGTTCTTCCTGCTGCGCGGCGGCGGCCTGAAAGGCTTTGCCATTCACTGGCTGGCCGACCTTGGCTCCGGATTGGCGTCCAGCTTCCAGGACGCAGGCGCCCGATTGGCCGCTACGACAATCATGGGGGCTTTGGGACAGGGACTTTCGTTTATCGGCCGACTGGTTGGATGGATCGGTGATGGACTGGCGATCCTGATGTGGCCGGTTGAATGGCTGCGTGACTACACCGAGCGTTTCCACTCGCCGCTTTGGGCGGATGTTGCCGCGACCGCGATCATCGTTTCCCTGCTGATGTTTTTCCTGACCGGCGGCTTTCGCAACGGCTGGCGCGCGCTGTTCAAGAGCATCGCGATCTTTGCCGGCATCGCCGTCGTCATCGTGGTGATGGGCCTTGATCGAGGAGGATTGCCCATTGTCGATACCCGCTCATGGGGCGGCCTTCTTGTGACGCTCGTGGTCTCGGTCTCCGGCATCGTCGCATCGATGCCGGTCGGCATGGTGCTTGCGCTGGGCCGTCGTTCAACCATTCCGCTGATCCGCGTGTTCTCGATTGCCTTCATCGAATTCTGGCGCGGCGTGCCGCTGATCACCGTGCTGTTCTTCGCGACCTACATGCTGCCGCTGTTTCTGCCGGGCAACTTTACAGTCGATGGACTGGTGCGCGTGCTGATCGGCATCGCGCTGTTCGCCGGCGCTTACAACGCCGAGGTCATCCGCGGCGGCTTGCAGGCGGTTCCGCGCGGGCAGGCGGAAGCCGCCAGCGCGCTCGGGCTGTCCTACTGGAAAACCACTGGCCTGATCGTGATGCCGCAGGCGCTGCGCAATGTCATCCCGGCTCTCGTCAACAGTTTCATTGCACTGTTCAAGGACACCACGCTGGTGCTGATCGTGGCGATCTTCGATCTGCTCGGGCAATTGCGCGCGTCATTCGCCGATCCGAACTGGGCGACGCCGTCAACGCTGTTCACCGGCTTTGCCTTCACCGGCATTATCTACTTCGTGTTCTGCTTTGGAATGTCGCGCTACTCGCTATTCGTGGAACGCCGGCTGAATGTTCACAAGAATGTCTGAGATGAAACCATGACCGCAGACGCAATCGTCAACATCTCGGGCCTCAACAAGTGGTTCGGCGATTTCCATGTGCTGCGTGACATCGACACGGAAGTCGGCCGTGGCCAGCGCATTGTGATCTGCGGGCCGTCCGGCTCCGGCAAGTCGACGCTGATCCGCTGCATCAATGCGCTGGAGGAGTTTCAGGAAGGCCGCATTGTCGTGGACGGCATCGAGCTCGGACCGAACCTGCGCCGCGTCGATGACGTGCGCCGCGAGGTCGGGATGGTGTTCCAGAGCTTCAACCTCTTTCCGCATCTGACCGTGCTGGAGAACTGCACGCTTGCGCCGATCTGGGTGCGCAACATTCCGAAGAAGGAAGCGGAAGCCGCGGCGATGAAATATCTCGAGCGCGTGCGGATTCCCGACAAGGCCAACAAATATCCCGGCCAGATTTCAGGCGGACAGCAGCAGCGCGTGGCGATCGCGCGTGCGCTGACGATGAACCCGAAGGTGATGCTGTTCGACGAACCGACCTCGGCGCTTGATCCAGAGATGGTCAAGGAGGTGCTCGACACCATGGTCGATCTCGCCAAGGAAGGCATGACCATGCTGGTGGTCACGCACGAGATGGGCTTCGCCCGGGAGGTCGCGGACCGCGTCGTGTTCATGGACGCCGGGCAGATCGTCGAAGCAAACACGCCTGAGAAGTTCTTCTCGAACCCGCAGCACGCGCGGACCAAGCTGTTTCTCAGTCAGATTTTAAGGTGATGTCATTCCGGACAGACCGCGCAGCGGGCTGATCCGGAATCCAGAAGAGTTCATCGGAAGCAACCGCGAGATTCCGGGCTCGCTCGCAAGCGCTCGCGCCCCGGAATGACGTCGCTTTAGAGCCTCACACTTTCTCAAACGGCGGCTTGATCGTGCTCTTGCGCTCCAGCCATGCCGGGACCGGCAGGTTCTTCGAGCGCAGGAAGTCCGGATTGAACAGCTTCGACTGATAGCGGGTGCCGTAGTCGGCAAGGACGGTCACGATGGTGTGGCCGGGACCGAGATCCTTCGCCAGACGGATGGCGCCCGCGATGTTGATGCCGGAGGAGCCGCCGACGCAGATGCCTTCGTTTTCAAGAAGGTCGAACACGATCGGAACGGCTTCCGAGTCTTCGATGAGATAGGCCTTGTCGACCTTGACGTCCTCGATGATCGCGGTGACGCGGCCGAGACCGATGCCCTCGGTGATCGATCCGCCCTCGGTCGATTTGACCTCGCCGTGATCGAAATAGTTGTACATCGCGGCGCCGCGCGGATCGGCCACGCCGATCTTGATGTCCTTCTTCTTTTCACGCAGGAAAGTCGCTGTACCCGCGAGCGTGCCGCCGCTGCCGATCGAGCAGATGAAGCCGTCAATCTTGCCGTCGGTCTGGTCCCAGATTTCGGGGCCGGTCGAGACGTAATGCGCCTTGCGGTTGTCGAGGTTGTTCCACTGGTCGGCGAAGATGACGCCGTTCTTTTCGGTCTTGCGCAGTTCGTCCGCGAGACGGCGGCCGACATGCTGGTAATTGTTGGGATTGCTGAAGGGCAGCGCCGGGACTTCCACGAGTTCCGCGCCGAGCAGCCGCAGCACGTCCTTCTTTTCCTGGCTTTGCGTTTCCGGGATCACGATGATGGTGCGGTAGCCGCGCGCGGCTGCGACGAGGGCGAGGCCGATTCCGGTGTTGCCGGCGGTGCTTTCCACGACCAGACCACCGGGCCTGAGTTCTCCGCGCTTCTCCGCTTCCAAAATCATCTGCTTGCCGGCGCGGTCCTTCACCGACTGCCCGGGATTCATGAATTCGGCCTTGCCGAGGATCGTGCATCCGGTTTCTTCGGACGCGCGTTTCAGCTTGATGAGCGGGGTGTTGCCGATGGCGTCGATGACGTCTTTGCGAATGTGCATGATATTGAAGGACCTGGGACCGGCTGTGTCAGGAGACAAACAGGAGAGAGGGTTTCAGCCGTCAACCTAGAGGCCGCCCGCCGTTCCGACAAGGGCAGCACTTGCAGGCGTGATCTGCTTGCTTTCTGAGGGAGTTGTACTGGCCGGTTAACCCGATTTGGCGAACACGACCTGACGCACGTCGATGTTGCCGGAGAGGAATCCGGCCTCGCAGTAGGCGAGGTAGTATTCCCACAGCCGCCGGAAGCGCTCGTCGAATCCGAGAGGCATCAGGTTCGGCCATGCGGCGCGGAAGTTGTCCCTCCATGTCGCGAGCGTCTTGGCATAATCTTCTCCAAAAATGCGCTCGCGGATAACGGGGACACCGAACTTCTCGCCGAGCGATTTCAGCACCTGCGGCGACGGCAGCATTCCGCCCGGAAAAACGTAGCGCTGGATGAAATCGACCTCGCGCCGGTAGGCGTTGAAGAACTTGTCCTGAATGGTGATCGCCTGAATGCCCGCGAGGCCGCCGGGGGCGAGCCGGTCACGAAGCTGGCTGAAATATTGCGGCCAGAATTCTTCGCCGACGGCCTCTATCATTTCGATCGAGGCAATCCGGTTATATTGCCCGCGCTCGTCGCGGTAATCCTGAAACCTGATCTCGACCTTGTCGCTGAGGCCCGCGGCCTGCATCCGCTTCTGCGCGAAATCGCGCTGCTCGGTGCTGATGGTCAGCCCGACAACCTTGGCGTTGTAGTTTTTGGCGACGTATTCCGCAAAGCCACCCCAGCCGCAGCCGATCTCAAGCACCCGCTGCCCGGGCTGAAGGTTGATCGCCTCGGCGAGACGCCGGTACTTGTTGTGCTGCGCGGCGGTGAGATCGTTGGTGCCGTCCTCGAACAGCGCCGACGAATAGGTCATGCTCGGATCGAGCCAAGCCGAGTAGAACGAATTTCCGATGTCGTAGTGCGCGTAGATGTTGCGGCGCGCCTGCCGCTTGGTGTTGCGGTTGAACCAGTGGCGCAGCGACTGCACGAACCGCGCGACCGGTTTGCCGCCGAGCATGGTCTGGATCAGATCGTGGTTGAGGCAGAAGATGTAGAGGAACTGCGTCAGGTTCGGTGTGTCCCATTCGCGGCGCAGATAGGCCTCGGCGATCCCGATGTCGCCACCCCGCGCGAGCCGCCATGCAAAGCCGTAGCTGTAGATCGTCATCTGCGCGGTGGGGCCGGGCTCTAGACCGCCGCAGCGCACCGTCCGGCCGTCCGGCAGGGTGATGTCGAGCGTGCCGCGCCGCAGTTTTGATACGAAGTGGAATGCAAACCGGACCAGTCGGGGCACATCCGGCAAGACCGCCTCGACATTGTCAGGGGTCAGGATGATCAGGTCAGACATCGCGCAATTCCATCAGTGTGATGTGGCTCTACCGTCCAATCTTCTGCTCGCGTGTGCCGGCCGTTTTGCCGCCGAACTGTCCTTCGCTGTTGGTCTTGCCACAATTCTTGCGCCCTTTAGCCAAAGACGCAAGTAGCGGTGAAGCGGGATTGCGCTGTCGGCGTTGTGCCGTTGCGGGTAGCTGTGGCCGGAGTGTGTGCCGCTGAAGTCCACATGAAATCTTGGTAAGGCTTGCAGCCGTTCAGGTCGATGAACGCAGGAAATCCTTTATTTATAGGGATAAGTCGGATTCCGGGCCTGACACCCGGGAAGCACAGGCCCTGCTTGTCTTGAGGACGGCGATGGAACATGCCTGTCCGCGGCCAGAACGGCCCGCTAGAATGAGATTCTGGCCCTTCGGAGAGTATTTACGCCGGTGTTTGAGCTGCCCTTCAAGATGCGACGTGGAGCATTTCCGCGGCCTTCGTTCGCGCTGTGCGCGGCGCTGGCCATGGCGGCCATGTCGGGCGGCTGCATCCTCACGGCTGACCTGCCGGACCCTGCGCTGGACGTGCCTGCGGCATACAAATCGGCGACAGGTGACGCGGAGAGCAAGCCGCCGACGCTGGACTGGTGGCGCGGCTTCCGCTCAAAGGAGCTGACCGTGCTCATGGAAGAGGCCCAGACCGTCAATCTGGACATTGCCGCTGCGGTCGCCCGAATCCGGCAGGCGGACGCGCAGGCCCAGACCGCAGGCGCTGCACTGCTGCCGAGCCTCACCGGAACCTTCTCCGGCTCGCGGTCGCGGTCGTCGAGCACAACAGGCACGATCACGAGTGCGACCCCGCTCACCGGCCGCGGCGAGGTCACGAATCATACGGCGTCGCTCAGCGCGAGCTATGAGATCGATTTCTGGGGCAAGAATCGCGACGCCCTGCTGGCCGCCGAAGAAACCGCCAACGCCAACCGCTTCGATCGCGATGTGGTCGCGCTGACGACACTGGCGAGCGTCGCCAACGCCTACTTCCAGGTGGTGGCCGCGCAGGAGCGGATCAACATCGCGACGCGCAACATCGCCAGCGCGCAGCGCATCTACGACGCCATCAAGGCGCGCGTGGATTCAGGGACGGGATCCGATCTTGATCTTGCTCAGCAGGAAAGCTTGCTTGCGAACCAGAAAGCGGCGGTGCCGCCGCTGCGGCAGGCGCTGGATCAGAACGCCAATATTCTGGCGACGCTGGTCGCACGGCCGCCAGAGCGAGTGCGGCTGACCGGCGGATCGCTCGGGGCCCTTGCGATTCCGCGTGTGACGCCGGGGATTCCATCCGATCTGCTGACGCAGCGGCCTGACATCCGGCGTCAGGAAAACCAGTTGGCGTCTGCGACGGCGAATGTCGGCAGCGCACGGGCGCAGTTCTTCCCGAGCATTCAACTCACCGGGCAGGGCGGCTACCAAAGCGCCCAACTGGCGATGTTGTTTACCCCGCAGTCGGCGTTCTTCAACGTTGCGGCCGGACTGACGCAGCCGATCTTCGACGCCGGACGGATTCAGGCCAACTTCGACCTGCAGCAGGCACGGCAGGACGAGTTGTTGCAAACCTATCGCAAGACCGTGGTGTCGGCCTTTGCCGACGTGGATACGGCACTCTCGACCCTCAAGCAGGCCAACGAGCGGCTGCGGCTCCAGCGCATCGTGGTGTCCGCCTCCCGAAGGGCGTTCGAACTGTCCGAACGGCAGCTTCGCGCTGGCACAGCCGACATCGTTACTGTGCTAAACACGCAATTGACGCTATTTCAGGCTGAAGATTCGCTGGCGCAGTTCCAACTCGCCCGGCTGCTGGCGGTCGTAACTCTCTATCAGGCATTGGGCGGTGGTTGGTCGCCAAGGACGGAAGGGCCGGCGAATGCTCTTTAAGCCCGAGCTGAACGAAAAGGCCAAAGCGGCTGGCGAAGGAGTCGCGCGCGTCGCGTCGGGCGCGCGGCGGCGGACCGTCTCGATTGCCGTGTGGCTCCTCATCATCGGGGGTCTTGGCTATCTCGGCTGGACCTATTTCAAGAAAACCGAGACCGCGACCCGCACGCGGCCCGATCTGGCGATCCCGGTGCTCGCCGCGACGCCCCGCATCGAAGACGTCCCGGTCTACCTCGACGGCGTCGGCACCGTCCGTGCGCTGAACAACGTGACCGTTCGCGCGCAGGTGAGCGGCAAGCTGCTGTCGGTGAATTTCAAGGAAGGTCAGGACGTCAAAAAAGGCGACGTGCTGGCCGAGATCGATCCGGTGATCTATCAGGCGCAATACGATCAGGCCGTCGCCAAGAAGGCGCAGGACGAAGCGACGCTCGCGAACGCGCGAATGGATCTGATCCGCTATCAGCAACTGGCGGCATCCAAGGCGGGCTCCGCGCAACAGGCCGACACCCAGAAGGCGCTGGTTGCGCAACTCGAAGCACTGGTGAAATCCGATCAGGCGGCGATCGACAATGCGCAGGCCACGCTCGGTTACACCAAGATCGTAGCGCCGCTTTCGGGCCGCGCCGGACTTCGTCAAGTCGATCAGGGCAACATCGTCCAGACGTCGGACGCGACGGGCGTGGTGGTGATCACGCAGCTCCAGCCGATCGCCATTCAGTTCAGTCTTCCGCAACAGCAGATATTTCGCGTCAACACAGCTTCTGCAAAAGGTCCGCTCGCGGTTGATGTGTTTGGCAACGATGGCAAGACTGTTATCGACACCGGCAAGGTGACCGGCATCGACAATCAGGTCGATCAGACGACCGGCACAGTCAAGGTGAAGGCGGAATTTCCCAACGCGAATTTCCAGCTTTGGCCCGGACAGTTTGTCAACGTGCGCCTCAAGGTGAACACCCTCGACAAGGCCATCGTCATTCCGACGGCGGCGGTTCAGCGCGGTCCCGCAGGAACGTTTGTCTACGTCATCGGTCAGGACAATATCGTATCCGCACGCCATGTAACTGTGACGCAGCAGAGCGAAACGCTCGCGGTCATTGCATCCGGCATCACGGTCGCCGATCAGGTTGTGACCACCGGGTTCGCCAATCTGTCCGAGGGTGCGAAGGTAACCATCAGCACGGATTATCAGGCTCCGACGCCGGACCTCGCGCCGCGCAAACAGCAGCGGCCGGGCGGCGGTGAAAAGGGACAAGGTCAGCGCGGCGAGCGGCGCAGTGGTCAGAAGGAGCAGGGGGCTGCACCGCAAGGCGGGCAACCACAAACGGGCGGCGGCACGAAAGCGCCGCAGTGAGCCCTAACCAGTGATCCGGTTCTGACATTCGTATCGTCTTCTTCGCAGGCACTTTTACGAATGTCCGAACCAAAGGATCACTGGAATCAAAATCTACCAGTGTCCTTTCGTATTCGACGTTTGCTCGGAAAGGCGCTGCAGAATGAGGCAAACGTCGAACACAGGACACTGGTGAGCGCGTATCGATGAGCGTCTCTGAGCCATTCATCCATCGTCCGATTGCGACCTCGCTGCTCGGCGTGGCGCTGCTGATCGGCGGCGCGCTCGGGTATTGGGCGCTGCCGGTGTCGGCGCTGCCGCAGGTCGACTTTCCGACGGTGCAGGTCACGACCAAGTTGCCTGGCGCCAGTCCGGATGTTGCAGCATCGCTGATCACCGCGCCGCTTGAGCGGCAGCTTGGGCAAATCCCGTCGCTGGTCTCGATGACTTCGACGAGTTCGTTCGGCGTCAGCCAGATTTCGCTTCAGTTCGATCTCAACCGCGATATCGACGGCGCGACGCAGGATGTGCAGGCCGCGATCAATGCCGCGGCAGGCGTGCTGCCGAAAAACCTGCCGTATCCGCCGACCTATGCGAAGGTCAATCCGGCCGACGCGCCGGTGCTGACGCTGGCGATGACGTCGGAGACATCGCCGCTACGCGCGATGAGCGATCTGGCCGACACCATGATGGCGCAGCGGCTGGCGCAGATTTCCGGCGTCGGCCGCGTGTCCATTCTTGGCGGATTGAAACCCGCTGTGCGCGTGCAGGCGGACCTCGCCCGGCTCGCCGCCTACGGCATTTCGATGGAAGACCTGCGCAACGCAATTGCCGGCGCAAATGTGTCCGGCCCCAAGGGCTCACTCGACGGCGCGCAGCAGGCCTACACCATCGCGGCTAATGACCAGATCGCCACCGCCGACGCCTACAAGCCGATCATCATTGCCTACCGCAACGGTTCGCCGGTCACGATCGGCGATGTCGCCCGGATCGTCGATGGGCTGGAGAACGAGAAGACCGGCGCCTGGTATCAGGGCAAACCCGCGGTGATCATCGAGATCCAGCGCCAGCCCGGCGCCAACGTGATCGAGGTGGTGCGGCAGATCCGTGAGGAGATACCCAAGCTCCAGAAAGCGGTTCCTGCGGGCGTGGACCTGACCGTGGTCAGCGACCGCACCGTCACCATCAAGGCGTCCGTCCGCGACGTCCAGTTTACGCTGGTGCTCAGCGTTGTGCTGGTGACGCTCGTGGTCCTGATCTTCCTGCGCTCGCTGCGCGCCACGCTGATCGCGGGCGTCGCGCTGCCGCTGTCGCTGATCACCAGCTTCGGGGTGATGTATTTCGCCGGGTTCAGCCTCGACAATCTGTCGCTGATGGCGCTCACCATCGGCACCGGTTTCGTGGTCGACGACGCCATCGTGATGATTGAGAACATCGTCCGGCACATGGAGGACGGCGAGGGCGTGATGGACGCCGCGCTGCGCGGCGCCAGCGAAATCGGCTTCACGGTCATATCGCTGACGGTATCTCTGATCGCGGTGTTCATCCCGCTGCTGTTCATGTCGGGCCTTGTCGGGCGCATGTTCAGGGAGTTCGCGCTGACGCTGACGATCGCGGTTGTGACATCCGCTATAGTGTCGCTGACCCTGACGCCGATGATGTGTTCGCGGCTGTTGAAGCGGCATCACGAGGAATTCCAGGTGCCTGGTCTCGCCACGCTGAGCGGCTGGATCGACAGGATGGTGCAGTTTTATGAGCGCACCTTGCTGGTGGTGCTGCGGCATCAGCGCGCGACGCTGGTCGTCACGCTCCTCACCATCGTCGCCACTCTCGCGCTCTATGTCGTCGCGCCGAAAGGCTTCCTGCCGTTGCAGGATACGGCGTCGATCACGGCGGTCACCGAAGCCGGTACCGAAGTATCCTTCTCGGATATGCAGTTGCGGCAGACCCAGATCGCCAATGCCATCAAGGCCGATCCGGATATCGTCGGCGTCGTCTCGGTGATCGGCGCGGGATCGGTGAATCCCACCACGAATGTCGGGCGTCTCGTCTTGACGTTGAAGCCCCGCGGTGAGCGCAAGACGGATATCGCCGTGGTTGTGGAGCGGCTGAAGCAGCGCGTCGCCGCCATTCCCGGCATGACGGTCTATTTCCAGGCGGTACAGGACGTTCAGATCAGCACGCGGTCCAGCCGGTCCCAGTACCAGTACACTCTGACTGCGACCGACTCGCCGTCGGTGATCGAATGGTCGAACAAGCTCGTGCAGGAGATGCGGCGCGACCCGATGTTCCGCGACGTGTCGTCGGACGGGCAGGAGGGCGGTCTCCGCGCCTTGGTCAATATCGATCGCCAGCGCGCCGGCCAGCTTGGCGTCTCGGTTCAGGCGGTCAATGACACGCTGAACGACGCCTTCGCCCAGCGCCAGATTTCAACGATCTTCGGTCAGGCCAACCAGTACCGCGTCGTCCTCGAAGCGCTGCCGGAGTACCAGCGCGATCCGTCGGTGCTGTCAAAGCTGTATGTGCCCGGCGCAGCCGGTGCCTCAGGAGCGCCGACCGCGCAGGTGCCGATCGATGCCGTGGCCAGCATCGTGCGAACGACCGCGCCGCTGTCGATCTCGCACCAGTCGCAATTCCCCGCGGTCTCGCTGTCGTTCAATCTCGCGCCGGGCGAAGCGCTCGGCAATGCGGTGGAGAGGGTCGCCGAGATCGAAAAGAGCATCCGCATGCCGGGCAACATCGTCGGCGTATATTCGGGCGACGCCGCCGAATTCGCCAAATCACTGTCCGGTCAGCCGTGGCTGATCCTCGCCGCGCTGGTGACGATCTACATCGTGTTAGGGGTGCTGTACGAAAGCTACATCCACCCGATCACCATTCTCTCGACGCTGCCGTCGGCTGGCGTGGGCGCAATCCTCGCATTGATTATCTGCGGTCAGGATCTGTCGGTGATCGGTCTGATCGGCATCATTCTGCTGATGGGCATCGTGAAGAAGAACGCGATCATGATGATCGACTTCGCGCTGGAAGCGGAGCGGCATCAGGGCCTGTCGGCCTACGACGCCATCGTGAAGGCGTGTCTGCTGCGTTTCCGCCCGATCATGATGACCACGCTGGCGGCACTGTTCGGCGTGTTGCCGCTGGCGCTCGAAAGCGGCACAGGGTCGGAACTGCGTTTCCCGCTCGGCGTGTCGATCATCGGCGGGTTGCTCGTCTCGCAAATCCTCACGCTCTATACGACGCCGGTCATCTACCTTGCGCTCGACCGGATCAATCGCCGGATCGAAGCCGCGGTGCCGCCGGATGATTCCGGCAAGCCGTCGCCCCCGATCGCGGGAGCCACGGAGGGCGTCCAGTGATCCGGTTCTGACATTCGTATCTATCCTTCGCAGGCACTTTCACGAATGTCAGAACCAAAGGATCACTGGAATTATAGCTTACTAGTGTCCTTCGTATCCGACGTTTGCTCGGAGGGCGCTGCAGAATGAAGCAAACGTCGGATACGGGACACTAGGAATGGCGTCACTCTCCGAACCATTCATCCGCAGGCCCGTCGGCACCACGCTGCTGGCGATCGGCCTGTTTCTGGTTGGAGCGGTCGCCTACAATTTCCTCCCCGTCGCGAGCATTCCGTCGGTCGATTTCCCGTCGATCCGCGTGTCTGCGTCGCGCCCCGGCGCTGATCCGACGATTATGTCGTCCACCGTCGCTGCGCCGCTGGAGCGGCGGCTCGGCGAAATCGCCGGCATCGATCAGATCACGTCGACCAGTTCGCTCGGCACGACCAGCATCTCGCTGCAGTTCGCGATCGGCCGCAATATCGACCGCGCGGCGCGCGACGTGCAGGCCGCGATCAATGCCTCGCTGGCCGATTTGCCGACCGATCTGCCGACGCTGCCGAATTTCCGCAAGGCCAATCCCGCCGCTGCTCCAGTGCTGATCATCGCGCTGACCTCGAAAACCATGCTGCCGAGCGCGATCTATGACGTGGCGGACACTGTCATTGCCCAACGCATTTCACAGGTGCCGGGGGTGGGCGAGGCGACGGTGAGCGGCGCGGACCAGCCGGCCATTCGCGTCCAGCTTAATCCCGGTGCGCTGTCTACGGCGGGCATTGCCAGCGACGATGTGCGCAATGCCATTGTCAATGCCAATGCGATCGGTCCGGTCGGAGCCTTCAACGGTCCGGTTCTCGGTGAGACGCTGGCGGCAAACCCGCAGATGCGCACAGCTGCCCAGTTTCGCGACATCGTCATCAAGGCCGCCAACGGCAATTTTGTGAAGCTGTCCGACGTCGCCGCCGTTCTCGACGCGACGCGCAACAGCCGCTCCATCGCATGGTTCAACAAGCAGCCTGCCGTTTTGATCCTGATCACCAAGCAGCAGGACGCCAATGTCATCGACACCGTGGATCGGGTGAAGGCGCTGCTGCCTGAGTTGAAGCAATGGATTCCGGGCGGCGTGGAGATCTCCATTCTCTCGGATCGCACCGGAACCATCCGCGCCAACGTCGAGGATATGGAGTGGACGCTAGGCGCGACCGCCGTGCTGGTCATGCTCGTGGTGTTTGTGTTCGTGCGCCGGATGACGCCGACCATTGCGGCGGGCATTTCCGTGCCGCTAGCACTGGCGGGGACCTGCGCCCTGATGTGGGTCGCAGGGTTTTCGATCAACAACCTGTCGCTGATGGCGCTCGCGGTGTCCGTCGGCTTCGTGGTCGACGACGCCATCGTCATGATCGAGAACATGTACCGCAATCTCGAGGAGGGCATGAAGCCCTATCAGGCGGCGCTGCTCGGGGCGAAGCAGATCGGCTTTACGGTGCTGTCGATCAGCATTTCGCTGGTGGCGGCGTTTACGCCGCTGATCTTCATGGAAGGCATCATCGGGCGGTTGTTCCGCGAATTCTCGCTGACGCTGACCTTCGCCATTCTGGTGTCGATGGTGGTGTCGCTGACCGTGACGCCGATGATCTGCGCGCACTATATCAAGACCACTGTTTCGCCGGATGCCACGTGGTTCGATCGGCTGGTCGAGGGCAGTCTGTCACGCATCGTGAAATTCTACGAGCGGACGCTGCACGTCGTATTGCGGTTTCCGATTCTCACCATGCTGGTGTTTGTCGCGACCATCGCACTGACGGTGACGCTCTATATCAAAACGCCGAAGGGTTATTTCCCGACCGATGACAGTGGTCTCGTGATCGGGGCGACGCGGGCGTCGCCCGACGTCTCATTCCAGGCCATGCTCGGTCTCCAGCAGCGGATCGCGGATATCGTGATGGCTGATCCCGCTGTTGCGGGTGTTGGTTCGAGCCTTGGCGGCAGCGGCGGGCCGGGCGGAGGTGGTGCCAATCGCGGCACCATGTTCATCAGCCTGAAGGACCTCAATCAGCGCGGCGGTCTGACGACCACACAGGTCATCGATCGTCTCCGGCGCAATCTCGGCACGGTGCCGGGCATCCGGCTGTTCATGTTTGCCGCGCAGGATCTGCGCGCCGGCGGACGCCAGAGCGACTCCAACTATCAGTACACGCTCATCAGTTCGGATCTCGATCTGCTCGGGAAGTGGGCGCCAATCGTTGCGAAAAAATTCGAAAGTGTTGAAGGCATCACGGATATTTCGAGCGACCGCGACGCCTCCGGTCTGGCGCTGAACCTGTTTATCGACCGGAAGACCGCCGCCAGTCTTGGCGTGCAGGTTCAGGACATCGATAACGCTCTGAACAATGCGTTCTCGCAGCGGCAGATATCGACCATCTATACGCAGCGAAACCAGTACAAGATCATTCTGGAGGTTGATCCGCGGCTGCAAGGCGATCCTTCGGCGCTCGAGAAAATCTATGTCGCGGGCGCGGGCGATGCGCAGGTGCCGCTGTCGGCCGTGGTACGGATGGAGCGCGGCCTGTCACCGCTGTCCGTCTATCATCAGGCGTCGTTCCCATCGAACACGGTCTCGTTCAACGTTCCAGACGGCGTGCCGCTGCAAACCGCGACCGACAACATCCTACGCGCGGTCGAGGAATTGCACATGCCTGAGGGCATTCGCGGCGAGTTCGCCGGCAACGCTGCCGACAGCCAGAAGACCGCGAGCCGACAGCCACTGCTCATTCTCGGCGCGCTGATTGCGGTCTATATCGTTCTCGGCGTGCTGTACGAGAGCCTTGCCCATCCGCTGACGATCATTTCGACGTTGCCGCCGGCCGGACTTGGCGCGCTGCTCGCCTTGCAGGTCACCAACACGCCGCTGACGGTGATCGCCTTTATCGGAATCATTCTGCTGATCGGCATCGTGAAGAAGAACGGCATCATGATCGTCGACTTCGCCCTCGAAGGCGAACGGCAGCGCGGTCTGTCGTCGGAGGAAGCTATCTTCGAAGCCAGCCTCGCGCGGTTCAGGCCGATCATCATGACGACGATGGCGGCGTTGCTTGCCGCGGTGCCGCTCGTGATAGCGACCGGGCCGGGCACAGAACTGCGCAGGCCGCTCGGCATCACCATCATCGGCGGGCTGATCGTCTCCCAGATCCTGACGCTCTACACGACGCCGGTGATCTATCTGCTGATCGATCGGCTGCGCGGACGCGATCGGCGGATGCCTCAGTCGCAAGCCACACCTGCCGAATAGCCTTTTGTGGCAGCGCACTTTGCGCGGGAACTTTGTGGTTCCACTGGCGTTGGGCCGGTATGAATAGACCGCCGATTCAAGAAGTTGTCGCAGAAACCGGAGAGCCGGTTGAAGCGCCCCCGCCCGAGATGGTTGAACCCGAACCCGGGCTGTCGGCCGAGGAAATCGAAGAACTCAAACGCGATTACCTGCTGACCCGTTTCTGGATCAGCGCGCGCGGATTTTGGGGCGCTGGCGGAGGCCGCCTCGCGTGGGTTCTGAGCATCGGCCTGTTCGCGCTGATCGTTCTGCAAATCACGTTTCAATACGGCATCAACGTCTGGAACAGGTCGATCTTCGACGCCATCGAGAAGAAGGACGCCTCTACGGTGCTCTTTCTGACAGGCGTCTTTTTCCCGCTCGCGATCGGCAGCGTTGTCATCGGCGTCGTGCAGGTCTTTGCCCGCATGAGCATTCAGAGGCGCTGGCGCGCGTGGCTGACGAACTCTGTCGTGTCGCGATGGCTGACAATGGCCGCTACTATCAGCTCAATCTGGTCGACGGCGATCACAAGAATCCTGAATACCGGGTCGCAGAGGATTTGCGGGTTGCGACCGATGCGCCGGTCGATTTCGCCGCAGGTGTCACGCAGGCGTTTCTCTCGGCGGCCACCTTCATCGTCGTGTTGTGGACCATCGGCGGCGCGCTGACATTGTCGGTCCGGGGGCAGCACCGTCACCATTCCGGGCTTCCTCGTCATCGCGGCCGTCGTGTATGCGGCGATTGCCAGCGGCTCGATGACGATCATCGGGCGGAACTTCGTTTCGGTATCGGAGAGCAAGAACCAGGCGGAGGCCGAATACCGCTACGCATTGACCCGCGTGCGCGAGAACGGCGAAAGCATCGCGCTGCTCGGCGGCGAGGAGGAGGAGCGTTCGGGAATCGACAAATCGTTCGGGAACGTTCTGCGGCAATGGGTGCGGATATGCGGTCAGCATATGCGGACCACGATTGTGTCGCAGGGATCGAGCCTGATCGCACCGGTCATTCCGATCCTGCTCTGCGCTCCGAAGTTTCTGGAAGGAAGCATGTCGCTGGGACAGGTCATGCAGGCGGCATCGGCATTCACGATCGTGCAGGCGGCGTTCGGCTGGCTGGTGGACAATTATCCGCGCCTTGCCGAATGGAATGCGGGCGCGCGGCGCATCGCGTCGCTGATGATGTCGCTCGACGGCCTCGAGCGCGCAGAGACCGGCGAGGGGATCAATCGCATCGAGCGCAGAGAGACCGAAGGCGACGCCATGGTGCGCCTGAACGAACTGTCCGTTACGCTGAATGACGGCACTGCCGTTGTCGGGGAGTCGGAGGTGGTGATTGAGCCCGGCGAGCGCGTCCTTGTTGCCGGCGAATCCGGTACGGGGAAAAGTACGCTGGTGCGTGCGATTGCCGGGCTCTGGCCTTGGGGCAGCGGCAGTGTCGACTTCCATCCCGATCGGCGGACGTTCATGTTGCCGCAGAAGCCTTACGTCCCGACAGGAACATTGCGGCGCGCGATTGCCTATCCCGGTGCGGCCGAGGACTGGACCGTCGAGCAGATGGCGGAGACGCTCGAAAAAGTCGGACTGGCGCATCTGAAGGAGAAGATCGAAGAGGACGCGCCGTGGGATCAGACATTGTCGGGCGGCGAAAAGCAGCGGCTGGCATTCGCGCGGCTGCTTCTGCACCGGCCCGACATCATCGTTCTCGATGAAGCGACATCCGCGCTCGATGAGCCGGGGCAGGACAAGATGATGGCGCTGCTTCACAAGGAACTGACGGATGCCACGATCATCAGCGTCGCGCATCGCCCCGAACTGGAAGAATTCCACAGTCGCAAGATTACGCTGGAGCGCCGCAAGGGAGGCGCGAAGCTCGTCAGCGATATCGATCTGATCCCGCGCGGCGGCAAGCGGCGCTTGCTGGGCGGATGGCTTCGGCACCGCCGATCCCCGAAGCCCAAGGCAGCCTGACGGAATTGTCCTCCGGGCGATGCCTGACAGGTTGCCGTGACATGGTGCGCAGCGTATAGCCGGACCCATGTCAAAAGCCCCCAAAGCCCAACCGGCCGCCGATGCGCCCGAGGAGATCGAAGAGTGCCCCCGCTGCGGCAAGCCGCTGCCGCTGTGCATCTGCGACAGCGTCACGCCGATCCGCAACCGGATCGAGTTGCTGATCCTGCAACATCCGCAGGAGCAGGACAGGGCGCTTGGCACCGCGCGGCTGACCGCGCAGCATTTCGAGAAGGTGACCCACAAGATCGGGCTGTCGTGGCCGAGTCTGTCGAAAGCGTTGGGCCGGACCATCGACCCGCAGGACTGGGCGGTCCTCTATCTCGGCTCCGCGAAGCTCGCCGATCTCGCCACCGAACGCGATCTGGTCGCCATCGACCGCAAGGGCGAGATCGAGGAGCACCAGCGCCAGATTCTCAAAGACATCGAAGGCGTCGTGCTGCTCGACGGGACCTGGAGCCAGGCCAAGGCGCTGTGGTGGCGCAATGCGTGGATGCTGAAATGCCGGCGCATCATTCTGGGACCGAAGCAGCCGTCGCTTTATGGGAAGCTGCGCAAGGAACCACGGAGCGATGGCCTGTCGACCATCGAGGCCGCGGGAATGGTTCTCAGCAGGTTAGAGGGACGCGCCGAGATCGAAACCGAACTCAATGCGACGTTCCAGCGGATGCTGACGCAGTATCGCGCCGTGCAATCGTCGATGCCGGAACTGGCGCCGAAGCCGAAGAAACGCGATTACCGGCGTCCTGAAAATCGCCGCGGCAAGGCAGCCAAGGGATAAGCGCAAGATTTTGGTTCGTCATTGCGAGGAGCACTTGCGACGAAGCAATCCAGTTGTTGCTCTTCTCAAGGCTGGATTGCTTCGCTTCGCTCGCAATGACGGACCGAACCTATTTTTGGTCGCCGGTCAGAAAGTGCGGCGGACACCGATCAGACCCGAGAGGATGTTTTGATCCTTGAAATCGTAGACCCCGGTCGGCTTGAACGTGCCGGTCAACGGACCGGGATTCGCCAGCGTTTGCGAGCCGGTATGCGATTGGTCGAGCACGGTGTAGAGCACTTCGACCGAGAAGGTCAGGTTCTTGACCGGCGTCCACGCCGTGCGCTGACCGACCTGCCAGATGGTGAAGTTGGGATTGCAGACAAAGCCGTTCGACTTCGGCGAGAGGGCCGTGAAGGCAGTACAAAAAGCTGCCGCGCCATCTGCATTGAATTCGATGCGGGAGTAGGTGCCGAAGATGCCGGTTTCCCATGTCGGCGACCAGTTGTGCACGAAGCCGCCACGGAAGCCCCAGCCGCTCGTCTTCTCGATCCTGCGGCCCGTGGTGTAGACACCGTCCATCAGCGACAGCACTGCCATGTTCTGATAGCTGTCCGGGAAGTTTGTCGGGCCGCCGCTGAATGAATCGAATGCGGTGCCGGTCACGCCGCCGATCAGATATTTCGAAGCGCCATTCACATATGACGCATCCAGTGAGAGCTTGTCGCCGGGGCCGGTCGGCAGGTTCTTCAACTGAATACCACCGAGCACGGCGAATCCCCAGGTGTCGTCCGGATGCCCGTTGGGTTCGACCGGGGCGATGCCGCCGGGGCCGGCATAATAGTTGGCGCGGATATTGTGCACGGCGCCTGAAAGCTGCGCGGTGAAGTCCTTCTGCTCGATACGGATGTTGCCGACGAAATCAGGCGTGACATTTTCGCCGTAGGAATTGGTGAACACGCCGGTGAAAACACCGGTCGCCGGTTGTGTGAGGCTGGCGTTGAGCAATTGAGCGCGGTTGATGACGCGGTTGTCTTCAACTGCGACCGAGGCCGAGACGCCGTTGCCGAACTGCGCGGTGTAGGCAATCTGCGTGATGCCATTGATGTTGTCGTAGCCGCCGATCAGAAACGACGTCAGGCTGTTGGCGCCGGTCGCGCCCCACGGTGTTTGAAAGATCGACAAAGCCTTGCCGAATGTGAAGCCGGCAAACTGAACGAAGCCATAGTCGAGTGTAAGAACACCGGTATCGGGTCCGGCGGGCGTGGTGAATTGGTATCTCGGATTGGTGTAGGTCCGCAGGACGCCATATTCAGTCTGTGTGCGTGTATCGATCTGAAGTTCGGTGCGTATACGCGTGGTGAAATAGTCGCGGTCGCGGGATTTGGTGCCTTGGCCTTCGGTCTGATCCCAGCCGGGTTTGTTGTAGGCTCCGCCGTTGATGTTCGCATCGGCGCGCATGTAGCCGCTGATCTTGATGCAGGTGTCGGTGCCGGGGATGTAGTAGTAACCCGCGCCGTACAGGGAGCAGATCTTCACATACTGGACGGGCTTGGCCTTCACCGGCAGATCGGCCGCCGATGCGCCCACGATCGCAACGAGACTGGCCACGGCACCAAGCAAGAACGTTCTGCCCGTGTATGCCGATTTGGTGCCGTCCACTGAATGGATGATTCCCATCGACTCAGCCCCTAGTGGTAACATTTGCGGATTGTGACAACGCGGGAACGGGGCTGCAAGTGCAGGAAAGCCATAGACTTGCCGGTAGGGGTGGTTGCGGCGACCCTGCCAGGGACCTCTGCCAGAGCGGCAAACGCGTCAGCGCCACCCGGCGTTCTGGATCAGCAGCACGCCCACGATCACCGCCAGTGTGACCACTGTGGCGATCAGCATGGATCGTCCGCCCATGCCGCGGCCGATCCACCACAGCAGCGCTGCGCCCATCAGAATCGGAACAATAATGTCGAGGGGTGTGCTCATTCGCGGGTTTCCACGAGGCGCGGTGCCGTCAGGCCTTTCGGCCCATCCATTTTCGCTCGATCCAGCCAAGCGCGTTGGCGAGCGGCAGCTGAAGGAACGGCACGTCCTGGGCGATCAGCAACAGGCCAAGCGGCAGCATCCAGAGGCCCAGAATCGGCAGAAAACTGAAAATGCCGCCGATCACCAGCAGCAGGGCGAGTGGAATGCGGACCCATCCTGACGACGGCTCGCGCACCCAGCGCACAAAACGGGCGCCTTTTTCGGGAAGCCGTGATGCGATCCAGTCGAAATGACGGTCGAGTTCGGCCCTGGCTTCTGCGCTCACGTTAAACCTGCCTGTTCCATTCCGGGAGCGCCCCGCGGCCCGTCACACAGATCAGCTATATACGCGGGCGATCCCGCGCAAGTTGCGCGAGGCAGACAGGCTGGTAAGTGATTGATTTGATTGGCTCCCCGGGCTGGATTCGAACCAGCGACCATTCGATTAACAGTCGAATGCTCTACCGCTGAGCTACCGAGGAATACTGCTGAAGCAGCAATGGGGCCGCATATAACAAAGGCCCCGAGTCTTGCAAAGCCTAAAGTCTTGCAAAGCGCCAATCGCCTAAAAAATGAGGGCGATCAGATGGATGCATTAGAGAGAGTATTGGAGGCCACGACCAGAATTGAACTGGTGTACACGGTTTTGCAGACCGTTGCGTAACCACTCCGCCACGTGGCCCCAATAGTCGGGTTCTTATAGTCCCCCAAAGGCTTATGCAATGGCCTCGCCGTCCGGCCACACTGCGGTTCATTGTTGTAACGAAGTCGAAAGATCGCTCGCACAAAAGAAAAGCCCGGCACAAGGCCGGGCTTTGATCTCGCTCGTGCATCAATCGTCACTGGAAGCGATAGCTCAAGCCCGCGCGCAGGATGTGAGCGTTCATGTCGTAAGACGTCGCGAACGGTGTGTATTCAGGAGCGTGCGGCGAGCTGTTGATAACCATGTTCGCGCTGGATGTACCCAGATCCACGTACATGTACTCGGCGCGCACTGTCCAGTTACGCGCGTAGGCATATTCAAGGCCCGCGCCAACGGTCCAACCGAGCCGGAACCGTGAATCTGTAACCACGCCATTGCCGCCGAGCGGATCACTGTGCGTGTGCGTGTCCTGATAGTTGCTGGACACTGTCGTGCGGCCAACCGCGAGGCCACCAGTGCCGTATGCGAGGAGGTTGGGGGAGACCGCATAACCAAGGCGTCCGCGGAAGGTCAGAAGGAAGTCGCTGGATGCCGATGTATTGACCCAGAACGTGTCGCCGCCGAGACCGGCACCACCGCCGCCGCCCGACACATAAGTGCCAGTGCCGGTCTGACGCTTGCCGATGTTGAGATAACCAAGCTCACCCTCGACGCCGTAAACGAATGCGCCGGATTGCCAGTTAACGCCCGCGTGGGCGCTTCCTGTGAACTGTCCGCCGGAATTCGAGCGTGTAAGAGAACTCAATAGCGTCGTGGCGGGATTCGTATCGGTGTTGTTGCAAATATAAACGTCCAGACCGGTGCCGCAGGTCACTGCGTTCGACCCGCCGGAGTTGCTCCACGAGCCGCCTGCGTTGATGCCCGTGTAAACCCCGGCCCACGTACCCTGTGCCTGTGCTGCAGAGGTACCAAGGATCGCAATCGCGGCCGCGATCAAAAGCTTTTTCATGAAATTCCCCAGAAGCAAAAATTCGGAATGAGTAGATTTACACCAGTCTCAATGCGCCAAATTAAGCAGATTCTGCCCTTGAATACTGTAGCCAGCCGGCAACACCTAAGACATTCCAAATGCTCGGAATTTGTCTTTTCCGCTTCTCATCGCGGGCAAATGAACACATGCCATCGCGGCCGCCGGAACGGACCAGTCAGCCGCCGCTCTTGGCGTTGCTCGCTGCAATTACCTTCAAGAGGTCTGCGGTGGGAAACCCGCTGCGATTCATGGTGCACAGAACGTCGATCATCTGGTCGCTGGGCTCATTCGCCGACATCAGGGCCGCGCGCACTTCCAACGGCAGGTCGTCAAACTCGTCCATCTGCCGCCGCATCGTCGACAGTCTGCTCGCAGAGAGGTCTCCCTGTTCGGCGCGTGGTGCGGGTTTGCCCGCAGATGGTGTTTGATCCCGCTTCATTTGAATGTGTTCGCTGCCACGTCGTAGGTCCAGGTCAGGCGCCCGTTGGTGAAAATCACCGAGCGAAATCCGAGATCGCGCGCCTTGTTGAAGATATTCCCGGATCTGGCGAGGTTAAGTACCGTCGGCCGATCCATCTTGAAATACTTGCAGCTCAGCACGGTCTCGTGGTCGCCGGATGTGCCGATGTCCATCGCAAGTCCCCTGCGTGACATCTGCTTGCTGGTCGTGACTGCGAACTGCTTGCGGCCCTCGACGTTCCCGGCGAGCGAATCGAGCCGGGCGCTGACGTTGGTCGCGCCGTGTTTGCGGACGTATTCACGCTCGTTCTTCTGCATCGCCGCCAGCAGTTTCTTCGCGCGCGGAGCTTCGGGCGCGGAATCATCGATTTTTCCGCGATCGGCCTTCGCTGCGTAATAATCCGCCAATGCAGGGAGTTTCTGTCCGCGCTTGGCCGAATAGTCGCCCAGCGCCTTCATGATGGCGGCTGCGCGCTCGACCACCTTCTTGCGCTTCGGTGCGGGCTGATCGGTGGTGCTCACCGCTGCGGGCGTCGCAGTCTGCGCCGCCGCCGGCGCGATGCTCGCGCAGGTCAACAATACGGCCAGCGGCAGGCCGCAAAGCCGGGTGCGGAGAGGGTGTCTTGTCGCGCTGCGTGTCATGTGCCCCGCTTCAATAGCATCAGGTACCGTATTGACGATCTCTTACCATAGACAGACTTGCAGCTAGCAGACTTGCATCGTATCCGGCCTTGCAGCAAATATGTGCCGCGCTGGCCATACCTTCGCTGGCCGATGATCCATTCGGTGTTCCTGTCTTGAGGCTATCCCATGTCTGATTTCACGACCTCTCGGCAGTATATGGTCGACTGTCAGGTGCGGCCGAGCGATGTGACCGATCTACGGATCATCGATGCGATGCTCGCCGTGCCGCGAGAGAATTTCGTGCCACAGAGCAAGCGCCTCATCGCTTATCTGGATAGCGACATTGATGTCGCCGCGGATGGTCGGCCGAAACGCTGTCTCATCAAGCCGGCTGTGCTCGCGAAAATGCTCCAGGCTGCCACGATCTCCGAAACCGACCGTGTTCTGGTAGTCGGTTGCGCCACTGGTTATTCGGCGGCTGTCGTGGCCCACCTCGCGGCGCAGGTATTTGCCACCGAGCCCGATTCGGCGCTGGCCAACGCGGCGGCAAGAAATCTGGCCGATCTGGGCCTCGCCAATGTGACTGTCAGCACGGCCAAGCCAGCCGAGGGCGAAAAGGCCCACGCGCCATACGATGTCATCGTCATGGACGGCGCGACGGAGGTGGAACCTCACGGGCTGTACGAGCAGTTGAAAATGGGCGGACGGCTCGTCGGGGTGTTCGCAACCAGCCAGCCTCCACGTGCCACATTGATCGCCCGGTCACCGGCCGATTTCGGCAGCCGGGTCCTTTTTGACGCCTCGGCACCGGTTTTGACCGGCATGGAACGTCATCCAGCATTCACATTCTAAGGTCCCGGCGCTCACATTCTAGGATCGTTTTCCTCAGGAGTGGGCAGGTGTGGCTACAATGTCCCAGCCTGACTGTTTCGACGGCGGCCGGGCTGAAAGGGTTTCACCCCGGCTTGGCGATGCATAGACTTACGCGGAACGGGCACAGACGACTCAGCTACCCGGTTTTCGCGCGCCCTGATGGCGGAGTGGAGCCGGTTTGGGGATAGAAGTAATGCAAGCTAAATATCTGAAGAAACTCAGTGCGGGTGTCGCTCTGGCGACTCTCCTGCTGTGCCCGGTCATGACTGTCCCGGTCATGGCTGACACGATCGAGGCCGCACTGGTTCGCGCCTATCAAAACAACCCGCAATTGAATGCGCAACGCGCGTCTGTCCGCGCGACTGATGAAAGCGTGCCACAGGCGTTGTCCGGTTACCGCCCGCGTGTCGCGGTGACCGCCAGTGCGGGCACCCAGTACACCGAGTCCCAGACCAACACCCAGATCGGTGGTCGACTCAGTGAAGTCGGACTTCGCGGCGTCAACGCGCCGCGCTCGGTCGGTGCGACGCTCAGCCAGACGCTGTACAACGGCGGCCAAACCGGCAATCGCACGCGCGCTGCTGAAAGCCAGGTCTCGGCTGCGCGCGAAGGCTTGCGCGTGCTCGAACAGACCGTGCTGTTCTCGGCTGCGACCGTCTACATGGATTACCTGCGCGACTCGGCGATCGTCGAGGTGCAGAAGAGCAACGTCCGTGTGCTCGAGCAGACCCTCAAACAGACGCGCGATCGCTTCAATGTCGGCGAAGTGACGCGCACTGACGTTGCACAGTCCGAAGCTCAGCTTGCCGCAGGCCGGACGCAGCTTCTGACAGCCGAATCCAATCTGACGACGACGCGTGCGAATTTCCGCCGCATCATCGGCAACGAGCCTTCCAACCTTGCAGCCGGATCGCCTGTCGACCGTTTCCTGCCGCCGTCGCTGGCCGGCGCGGTCGATCTCAGCCTTATCGAAAATCCGAACGTGACTGCCGCCATGTACGGCATCGACGTCAGCTTCCTTCAGGTGAAGGTCAGCGAAGGTGCGCTGTTCCCGACCGTGACCCTGCAAGGCAGCGTGCAGCAGTCCTATGAGAGCACGATGGCGACGTACAAGGCGTTCGGCGCATCCGCTGTCGCCCAGTTGACGGTTCCGGTCTATCAGGGCGGCGCCGAATACTCGCTGATCCGTCAGTCGAAAGAGACTCTCGCCCAGCAGCGTCTGAACCTTGAACAGGTTCGCGATCAGACCCGCGCCACCGTGGCGCAGGCCTGGGGCCAGCTTGTCGCCGGCAAGGCGCAGGTGCAGTCGGCACAGTCGCAGGTGACGGCATCTGAAATCGCCCTGAACGGCGTTCGCGAAGAGGCGAGGGTCGGACAGCGCACAACGCTCGACGTCCTCAACGCGCAGCAGGCGCTGGTGAATGCGCGCGTCGCACTGGTGACGGCGCAGCACGACCGGGTCGTTGCATCCTACAGTGTGCTGAACTCGATTGGACGTCTGTCGCCGAGCGTTCTGAAACTCGCCACCAACGTCTACGATCCGAGCGTCCACTATCACCAGGTTCGCGATAGCTGGTTCGGCGTTCGGACACCTGACGGCCGCTAGTAAGCTTCTCGTGGAATTTTGGATTTGATATTCGCGTCGGGAAACCGAGCGCGAATATCAAATCGACTCCACTTGGCCGCGGGTTAACCCTCTCTCATCAGCGCTGTGATCAACCGGCCGAGTCTGTCGCCCGTTGCTTGCAATCAATTGTCGCCATGACATACCGTTCTGATGGAGCGCGAAGCGATTCGTGATGTGTGCGGCAATTGCAGGTCCCTCAGGTTGACCTGGCAGCCGATGGGGTGGAGTCCGAGATGACGCAACCGGCAAAGGCGCAGGAGCCCTCGATGGAGGAGATTCTCGCGTCGATCAGGCGCATCATCTCCGATGACGAGGCCAAGCCTGTTGCGGCAAGTGCTACCGCTGCACCGGCTGCGGCGGCTCCCGTTGTCGCACCGGCGGCACCTCCGAAAACGGAAGTTCCCAAAGCGGAAATGTCGCGGTCCGCGCCCGCTCGTCCTGTGATGGCCGGCATTCCGCCATCCAAGATCGCACCGCCCAAACCGGCGCCTGCTCCTGCGCCTGCACCGGCGGTAAAGAACAGCCAGGCCGAAATCGATGCGATGATGGCGAGCTTCGATGCGCCTGCTGCCCCGGCGAAAGTCGCGGCACCGGAGCCGGAGCCAGAGGACGACGCCGATGTGTTCGAATTGACCGAACAGATGGCCGTGCCCGAACCGCCACCGTCATTTAACAAGATCGAGCCCGAGGACGATCTGGAGTTCACCGAGTCGCCGATGGTTCAAGCCCCCCAACAACGCTCTCCTGTGATGGAAGCGCCGACGTTCACCGAACGGGCGCAGCCGCAGCGTGAGATGCCGACGCAGCAGATCCTGTCGGGTTCGACGGTTTCAGCGGTGGAGTCCGCGTTCAATACGCTGGCAAATACCGTTCTCAGCAACAACGCCCGGACCCTTGAGGATCTCGTCAAGGAGATGCTCCGTCCGATGCTGAAATCCTGGCTGGACGACAATCTGCCCAATCTGGTGGAACGGATCGTCAAGGCCGAGATCGAGCGGGTCTCCCGCGGCCGGTGATTCTGGCCATCCGGGCCTAAATTCCCCATATTCCCAATGGTTGACTTGAGCCGCGCTGGCAGGTTTCTAGCGCATCACGGCGTTGATCAGCTTGCCGTCACCCTGAGGTGCCGTAGCGAAGCGGAGGCCTCGAAAGGCGACGGCGTTTTATGGTCCGTCATCCTTCGAGGCTCGCATGAGCTCGCACCTCAGGATGACGGATGAGAGCCCTTATCGCGTCAATCCAACCGTCACCTTCGCGTGTGTGACAAACAGTATGATTGCAGTGTGATGATCGAGAAAAACTACCAGCCCGCCGAGATCGAGGATCGTATCGCCCGTGCCTGGGAAGACGCAGGCGCGTTCAAGGCGGGGCGGCCGGAGCGCCGCGATGTCGAGCCTTTCACGATCGTCATTCCGCCGCCGAACGTCACCGGCTCGCTGCACATGGGCCACGCGCTCAACAACACGCTGCAGGACATCCTGTGCCGTTTCGAGCGCATGCGCGGCCGCGACGTGCTGTGGCAGCCGGGAACGGACCACGCGGGCATCGCCACGCAGATGGTGGTGGAACGGCAGTTGATGGAACGGCAGGAGCCGGGCCGCCGCGACATGGGCCGCGCCAAGTTTCTGGAACGGGTCTGGCAGTGGAAGGCCGAATCCGGCGGCGTCATCGTCAATCAGTTGAAGCGCCTCGGCGCATCGTGCGACTGGTCGCGCGAGCGCTTCACCATGGACGAGGGACTCTCGCGCGCCGTCGCAAAGGTGTTCGTCGAGCTCTACGCGCAGGGCCTGATCTACAAGGACAAGCGGCTGGTCAACTGGGACCCGAAATTGCTGACTGCGATTTCGGACCTCGAAGTGCAGCAGATCGAGGTCAAGGGCAGCCTCTGGCATCTGCGCTATCCACTCGAGGGCAAGGAGTTCAACCCCGAGGACGCATCCACGTTCATCGTGGTTGCGACCACGCGGCCCGAGACCATGCTCGGCGACACGGCTGTCGCCGTGAACCCCGAGGATGATCGCTACCGGCATCTCGTCGGCAAGCACGCCGTGCTGCCGCTGGTGGGGCGGCTGATTCCGATTGTTGCCGATGACTATTCCGATCCGGAGAAGGGTTCGGGCGCGGTGAAGATCACCCCGGCGCACGACTTCAACGACTTTGAGGTCGGCCGCCGTCACAACCTGCCGTCGATCAGCGTGCTTGATCAGGAAGCGCGCATGTCGCTTTCCGGCAACGAGGACTATCTGCGCGGTCTTCCCGAAGCCGCATTGATCTTTGCCGAGGAACTCGACGGCAAGGATCGCTTTGCCGCGCGCAAGCTGATCGTCGCCAAGCTGGAAGAGGCCGGGTTCCTCGAGAAGATCGAGCCCAACACGCATATGGTGCCGCATGGCGACCGCTCCGGCGTCGTCATCGAGCCGTATCTCACCGACCAGTGGTACGTCGACGCCAAGACGCTCGCCGCGCCGGCCATTGCAGCGGTGCGCAGCGGCGAGACTGCGTTCGTGCCGAAGAACTGGGAAAAGACCTACTTCGAGTGGATGGAGAACATCCAGCCGTGGTGCATCTCGCGCCAGCTCTGGTGGGGTCACCAGATCCCGGCGTGGTATGGACCGGACGGCAAGGTGTTCGTCGCCGAGACCGAAGACGAGGCAGTCGGCAAGGCGCTCGGCTATTACGTCGAGCAGGAAGTCATCACGGCAGAGCAGGGCCACGATATGGCGCTCGATCCGGCTTTGCGCGAAGGCTTCATCATCCGCGACGAAGATGTGCTCGACACATGGTTCTCGTCGGCGCTGTGGCCGTTCTCGACGCTCGGCTGGCCCGACGACGACAAGGACGTGAAGCGCTATTACCCGACCAACGTCCTTGTGACGGGTTTCGACATCATCTTCTTCTGGGTCGCCCGGATGATGATGATGGGCATACACTTCATGAAGGACGTGCCGTTCCCGACGGTCTACATCCACGCCCTCGTCCGTGACGAGAAGGGCGCGAAGATGTCGAAGTCGAAGGGTAACGTCATCGATCCGCTGCATCTGATCGACGATTACGGCGCCGACGCACTGCGTTTCACGTTGGCGGCGATGGCGGCGCAGGGCCGCGACATCAAGCTCTCGACCCAGCGCGTCGAAGGTTATCGCAACTTCGCGACCAAGCTGTGGAATGCTTCGCGCTTTGCCGAGATGAACGGCTGCGCGCTGGCTGACGGTTTCGATCCGTCGAAAGCCAGGGAAACACTCAACCGCTGGATCGCGCATGAAACCGCGCGCGCCACGCGTGAAGTGACCGACGCCATTCAGGCCTATCGCTTTAACGACGCGGCGGGCATCATGTACCGCTTCGTCTGGAACATTTACTGCGACTGGTATCTCGAACTGGCCAAGCCCGTGCTGATGGGGCCGGACTCGCCGGCCAAGGCCGAGACGCAGGCCAGCATTGCCTGGGCGCGCGATGAAATCCTCAAGCTGCTGCATCCGTTCATGCCGTTCCTCACCGAGGAGCTTTGGGGCGTGACGGCCAAGCGTGACGAGATTCTCGCCCTCTCTGACTGGCCGCTGAAGGCGCAGGCCGCGCCGATCATCGAACCGGCGATCTCGGCCGATCCGCTGGCTATGCCGATCGTGGTTCTGCCGGCGCCAGAGATCGAACAGTTCAGCGATCCTGCGGCCGAGGCTGAAATCGGCTGGCTGATAGAACTCATCTCGGCAATTCGCTCCATGCGCGCGGAAATGAACATTCCGCCGGCAACGCTGTTTCCGCTGGTGCTGGTTGGCGCGTCCGCCGACATCAAGTCGCGTGCGGAGCGCTGGAGCGATGTGATGAAGCGCCTTGCGCGGCTTGGCGATATTTCCTTCGCCGATCGTGCGCCAGACGGCTCCGTGCAGTTGCTGGTGCGCGGCGAGGTCGCTGCGATTCCGCTGAAGGGCGTGATCGATCTTGCCGCCGAGAAGGTGCGCCTCGACAAGGAGCTTGCGAAAGCGGACGCCGACATCAAGCGCGTCGACGCCAAGCTCGGCAACGAGAAGTTCGTCGCCAACGCGCCGGAAGAAGTGATCGACGAACAGCGCGAGAAGCGCGAGGAAGCGGAAGCACGCAAGGCGAAGATTCTCGAAGCGCTGGAGCGTCTCAAGGGCGCGGAATGACCTTGCAGCGGTCATCCTCGTTCAACGCGCTGCTTCTCCTCTGGCTCGCTGGAAACGGCCTGCGGCTGACGCTTCTTGCCGTGCCGCCGGTGCTGGCGCTCATCATTCTGGATCTCAAGATTTCCGGCACCGAAGTCGGCGTCCTGAATGCTATTCCGGTTTTCCTGTTCGCCCTGGTCGCGGTGCCGGGCTCGCTGCTGATCGCGCGCGTGGGTGCGGTGCCTGCGCTCATCATCGGGCTTCTGATCGCGGCGGCGGGGTCGGCGTTACGCGGCTTCGCGACCGACACGTGGATGCTCTACATCACGACCGTGATTATGGCGGCGGGGATCGCGGTGATGCAGCCGTCGCTGCCGCCGACGGTGCGCCAATGGGTGCCGGATCGGATCGGCTTTGCCACGGCGGTCTATACCAACGGGCTCCTCTGCGGCGAAATCTTCCCGGTCATGCTCGCGGCTTTTATCGTGCCGCTTCTGGCGGGAAGCTGGCGCGCTAGTCTTGTGCTCTGGTCGATCCCGCTGGTGGCGATCGCGCTCATCATCTTCCTGTTCCAGCCGGGCGGCAAAGATGCGCCGGTCTCGCGCCACCGCCTCTGGATGCCGGACTGGCGCGATCCGTTGCTCTGGAAGCTGGGCCTCATCATGAGCGCCCCCAACCAGCTCTATTTCTGCACCAATGCTTTTCTTCCGGGATATCTGCTGCACACTGACCGCACAGAACTGATCGGCCCGGCACTCACGGCCCTCAACGTCGGCCAGTTGCCCGCGTCATTCCTTCTGCTCGTGATGGCAAGCCGCTGGGAGCGGAAGAAATGGCCCTTGCTCTCTGCCGCTGCGATCGGGATTGCAGGGATCGCCGGCATTCTGATGTCCGGGCAGGCGTGGAGTCTGATCGGATCGGCGGCGATGGTCGGCTTTGCGTGCGCCATCATACTGACCCTCGTGTTGGCGTTGCCTGCGTTGCTGGTCGCACCGGATGATGTGCCGCGAATGTCGGCAGGCATCTTCACGATGGGCTATGGCCTTGCGATGGCGATCTCGGTTCTCGGCGGCATTGCATGGGATATCAGCGGGAGCGCTGCATTTGCGTTTGTCCCGATCGCTATTTGGCTGCTGCCACTCATTGTGTTGACACTGGTGACCGATTTTTCGACGCGCCGGAGCGAATGACGATCACGGCGTGATATCCGGGAGTGGCCGATGCTCGACCATGTTTCGATTACCGTCTCCGACATCGCCGCGGCGGAGCGCTTCTATGATGCGATCATGAATGCGCTCGGCATCGTGAAGGTCGGACGCCGCGATGACTGGCTTGGCTATGGAGAACGCTCGCGTGCAGCGTATCCGGATCGCGTTTACATCTCGATCCGCAAAGGTGCGAAGCCTGAGGACGCTGCTGGCCGGCATTGGTGCTTCAAGGCGAAGTGGCAAACCCAGGTTGATGCATTCTGGGACGCGGGTATCGCGGCGGGCGGCAGCGATGACGGCGCTCCCGGCCTGCGCAGCTATCACGCATCTTACTATGCCGCATTCCTGCGCGATCCTGACGGCAACAGGATCGAGGCGGTCTGCCACGCCGCGATCTAATTGCATGTGACATGCATGCCTTCATTTTGATTGCAGCGGGGTCCGTCAGCGGTTCGCCTTATCCCGGAAACGGCTTGCTCATGAATTTTGAGCCCTTCAGTCCGTAGCGCCACGGCAATTCGACCGCCTTGGTGATGCCGATGCGGAGGCCGCTGACGATGTCGGGTTTGCGCGTGCGCGCGTGAATTGCGATCGGCGGCGCATCGAGCGCGAGACCGTTGTGCTTGTTGGTCACGGCCATCGCCTCACAGAGTTTGCCTGGCCCCGAAGACAGCATTCTCTCGTCGTTCATTCCGCGCCGGCGCCGCATCGCCGGGATGCCATGGGTCGGCTCGATCGCGCGGATCAGCACGGCGCTGGCGGAGCCTTCCTTCTCACAGACGAAATTCATGCACCAGTGGATGCCGTAGGAGCGATAGACGTAGAGAAAGCCTGGCGGGCCGAACATCACCATGTTGCGCGGCGTTGGCCCATTGAACGAATGCGCCGCCGGCTCGGTGTGGTGATAGGCCTCGACCTCGACAATGACGCCGCCGACGCCGTCCACCAGCAGCGTCGCGCCGATCAGGTCGGGGGCCACGTCATGGACGCTGCGCGCGAAGAATTTCTTCGTTAGAAGACGTCCCAGTGGCGCAGCAGGCTTCAGGTCAGCCATTTATGGGCAGGGGATGAGCGTGGGAGGCCATGCGGGATCGTCTGGAAACGTGATATTCATTCCAAGGTAGCACGATGCATACGGCTTGCGCCAAGGGATCAGCGAGCCTAGGTAAGTACAGGATATTCGCGGACTTTTCATGGTAACTCTGATCGATACGGTGTCGCCCAATCAGGTGCGCCCGCGCCACCCGGAGAAGGTCAACCGGCCCGATTCGAAGTCGCCGGCGAAGCCTGACTGGATTCGCGTGCGCGCGCCGAATTCGCGCGGCTATGCCAACACCCGCAACATCGTCAAGGAAAACGGCCTCGTCACGGTGTGTGAGGAGGCGGGTTGCCCAAACATCGGCGAGTGCTGGGACAAGAAGCACGCGACGTTCATGATCATGGGTGACACCTGCACCCGCGCCTGCGCCTTCTGCAACGTCAAGACGGGAATGCCCGGCGCGCTCGATGCGTCCGAGCCTGAGCATGTTGCGCTGGCCGTGCAGAAGCTTGGTCTGCACCATGTCGTGATCACCTCGGTGGATCGCGATGATCTTGCCGACGGCGGGGCGGATCATTTCGCGAAAACTATTCGTGCCATCCGCGCGAGCTGCCCGACCACGACCATCGAAATCCTAACGCCGGATTTCCTGCGCAAGGACGGCGCGCTGGAGCAGGTGGTCGCGGCCAAGCCCGACGTGTTCAACCACAACCTCGAAACAGTGCCGTCGCGCTATCTCACCGTGCGGCCCGGCGCGCGCTATTTCCATTCGATCCGGCTATTGCAGCGGGTCAAGGAAATGGACCCGGCCATCTTCACCAAGTCCGGCATCATGGTCGGCCTCGGCGAGGAACGTCATGAAGTGCTTCAGGTCATGGACGACCTGCGCTCGGCGGATGTGGATTTCCTCACCATCGGTCAGTACCTTCAGCCGAGCCTCAAGCATCACGCCGTGATGCGCTATGTGACGCCGGATGAATTCGGCGGCTACGAGAAGGTTGCCTACACCAAGGGCTTTCTGATGGTGTCGGCGAGCCCGCTGACGCGCTCTTCGCATCATGCGGGTGAGGATTTTGCGAAGCTGCAGGCGGCGCGCTCGGCAGCGGAACGCTAGCCTTCCACGATGCCACACTTTTCAAACAAGCGCCGCGTGCATCACAGCGCGGAGAAAATGTTCGATCTCGTCGCCGACGTCGAGCGCTATCCTGAATTCGTGCCGTTGTGCCAGTCGCTGAAAGTCCGCCAGCGAACGGCGAAGCCTGACGGCCGCGAGGTCATCGTCGCCGACATGACAGTGTCGTTTCAGCTTGTCCGCGAGAGATTTACAAGCCGGGTGACGCTCGATCGTCCGGACCTGAAAATCATGGTCGAATATCTGCAAGGTCCGTTCAGCAAGTTCGAGAACCGCTGGACCTTCGAGGCGAAATCCGATGATGCCTGCGTCGTCGGATTCTTCATCGCCTACGAGTTCAGGAGTCGGATGCTCGCGGTGCTGATGGGCGCGATGTTCGACGCCGCTTTCCACCGTTTCGCCGCGGCGTTCGAGAAACGCGCGGATGCGGTCTATGGGCGGCCTCGCGCGGGCGCTTCTTGAGCGGCGGCTGCGGTCCGCGCGCCATCTCCGTCAGCATTTTCAGGGCTTCAACGACCGACTGTTCGCGGACATTGCTGCGGCCGACTGCACCGAAGCGGCATTCCTTGTGAGCGATGCGGCCGTCGCGTGCGGCAACCGCCAGATGCACCAGTCCGACAGGCTTTCCGGGCGTTGCGCCGCCGGGACCGGCGATGCCTGTGATCGAAACCGCAAGATCGACATCGGCGTGTTCAAGCGCGCCGAACGCCATCGCAGTTGCGGTTTCCTTGCTGACTGCGCCGAATGTTTCCAGCGTCGAGGTCTCGACGCCGAGCATCGCGTGCTTGGCTTCATTGGAATAGGTGATGAAGCCACGATCGACGACGTCGGAGGAACCGGGAATTTCGGTCAGCGCCGCTGCGGCCAGGCCGCCTGTGCAGGACTCGGCGGTCGCAATGGTCAGCTTGCGCATCCGGCACAGATCCAGCAGCGAGCGGGAGAGGGCGCGAGTGGCGCTGCCGCTCATGTCAGTTGCTCCCGCCGTTCGTATCCCATGGAAGACGGATCGTCGCGCTGGCGGTTGCAGCGATGCCTTCCTGGCGACCGGTGAAACCAAGCCGCTCGCTTGTGGTTGCCTTCACGGCGACGCGCGACTGCGGAAGCCCGGTGATCTCGGCGATTTTTGCACGCATCACATCGCGCAGCGGGCCGATCTTCGGCGCTTCGCAAATCATCGTCACTTCGAGATGTGCGATCCGCCCGCCGCGCTTGCCGACGAGCTCGACGGCATGTTTCAGAAATTGGTCGGAGGCCGCGCCTTTCCACTTCGGGTCACTCGGCGGGAAGTGCGAACCGATGTCGCCATCGGCCAGCGCGCCGAGAATGGCATCGACGATCGCGTGTAGTCCAACGTCGCCATCCGAATGGGCGAGGAAACCGCGATTGAACGGCACGCGGATGCCGCACAGCATCAGGTGGTCGCCGTCGGTCAGCGCGTGCACGTCGTAGCCGGTGCCGGTACGGATATCGCCCAGCATGGCGCCGAGCCGCGCTTCCTCGCGTGCGAAGTCTTCCGGAGTGGTCAGTTTCATGTTGGCAGCATCGCCTTCAAATGTTGCGACGGTCAATCCCGCCCATTCCGCGATCGCCGCGTCATCGGTGAAATCGTCGCGGCCTTCGCGCGCGGCACGGCGATGAGCCTCGAGAATGGTGTCGAATCGAAACGCCTGCGGTGTCTGCGCGATTCTTAAGTTCGCACGATCCGGTGTCGCCTGGATGGCACCCGTTGCATCCACGACCTTGATGGTATCGGTCACCGGCACGACGGGAATCGCTGCACCCGTGATCAGCGCCGCGTCGATGGCGCGCGAAATCACCTTGTCGGTGACAAATGCGCGCGCCGCGTCGTGAATGAGAACGATGTCCGGCGCGTCACTCGCAAGCGCCTCAAGACCGGCGCGAACCGACGCCTGCCGTGTCGCGCCGCCATTCACCGGCGGCTGATATTTGAGATGGCACACCGCCTGATCGAAAATATCGGCGTCGTCCGGATTACGGACCGGCTGGACGGCAAACACGCCCGGATGAGTACAAAACGGCTCCATCGCCCTCGAAAGGACGGTTTTTCCGCCGATTGATCGGTATTGCTTGGGGCCTCCGGTCCCGGCGCGAAGTCCGCGGCCGGCAGCGACAATAATGGCGGCAGTCCGTTTTTGCGTTGGCATGAGTATTTGACGACCGTCAGAGCAGGGTGGCTGAGCCGATTGTTGGCAGCTTTGGGTGCTGCACTTACCATATTCGGGCAGGGAACAGCATGATTCCGCAACCCTGTGAAGAATTTGGAAGAATTGTTGCGCCGCACTTGCAAGCCTCCCGGAATTGGCTAAAGTGTAGGCATGATCTCAAGATGCTTAGAAATTAAGCGACGAGCTCTCCGCAACGAGGCGGGGTTCGGCAAAAAGCGAAAAGAACAGTGATCGGTATGGCTCCGGTACGTCAGGCAACACTGACCATTGGCGATATCGAGGTCGCAAATCGCGTGCTTCTCGCACCCATGTCCGGCGTGACCGATGCTCCGTTCCGCCGCATTGCTGCTGAGCTGGGAGCCGGGCTTGTCGTCTCGGAAATGACCGCCAGCGATGATCTCGCCCGGGGCCGTCCGATGTCGGTCCTGCGCTGCGAGGCAACCGGGATCGGCCCGCACGTGGTTCAGCTCGCTGGCTGCGAGACCCACTGGATGACCGAAGGCGCGAAGATCGCGGAAGCTGCCGGCGCGGACATCATCGACATCAACATGGGCTGTCCTGCGCGTCACGTGACAGGCGGCCAGTCCGGCTCTGCGCTGATGCGTGACCTCGATCACGCGCTTCGTCTCATCGATGCCACTGTTTCCGCCGTGAACGTCCCGGTGACGTTGAAGATGCGGCTTGGCTGGGACGACAAATCTCTCAATGCGCCCGAACTGGCGCGCCGCGCCGAGGCGGCGGGCATAAAAATGATCACCGTGCACGGGCGCACCCGCTGCCAGTTCTACAAGGGAAGCGCCGACTGGGCCGCCGTGCGGCCGGTCAAGAACGCCGTGACGGTGCCAGTGGTCGTCAATGGCGACATTACGTCGTTCGAACAGGCGGCGCTCGCGCTCGACGCTTCCGGCGCAGACGCGGTCATGGTCGGGCGGGGTGCGCAAGGTCAGCCGTGGCTGCCGGGACAGATTGCGCGCCGTCTCGATGGCGGCGCACCGGAATCCGAGCCGCATCTCAGCCAACAACTGGAACATGTCTGCAATCTCTACGATCAGGTCGTCGATCACTACGGATCGCGCATCGGCTCGCGTCATGCACGCAAGCATCTGGGCTGGGCACTCGATGTTGCCGCGAAGGGCAGCGCCGCATCCGCGGACGCCCTCAAGCGCTGGCGTCAGACCATCCTGACAGCGACAGATCCAGCTCACGTCCGCCGCTCGCTTCACGATGCTTTTGGCGAATTTTCCTGGAGCGCTGCTGCATGAGCAACGTCGCCGAACAACGCGTTCCACAACTCGCCAACAGCGATGCGATTCTGAATGCGCTCCCCAATCCGGTGATGCTTGTCGCGCCGGACGGCAAGATTCTCGATGCAAATATCGCGGCGGAATCGTTCTTCGAGACGTCGATCCCGCATTTGCAGCGGCAGATGTTGCGCGAACTGGTGCCGTTCGGCAGCCCGCTGCTCGCGCTGATCGATCAGGTGCGCCGCACCGGCTCGGCCGTGAATGAATACAAGGTCGATCTCGGCACGCCTCGGATCGGCGGCGATCGTCAGGTCGATCTCCATGTCGCACCGCTCAGCGAGCACCCCGGGCATATTGTGGTGATGCTTCAGGAGCGCACCATTGCCGACAAGATGGACCGGCAGTTGACCCATCGCAGCGCCGCCCGTTCGGTGATCGCACTGGCCGCGATGCTGGCGCATGAAATCAAAAATCCGCTGTCTGGCATTCGCGGGGCGGCGCAATTGCTTGAACAGGCGGCTTCGCCGGAAGACCGCACGCTGACGCGCCTGATCTGCGATGAGGCGGATCGCATCGTGACGCTTGTCGATCGCATGGAAGTGTTCGGCGACGAACGCCCCGTGGCACGCGGACCGGTGAACATCCATTCCGTATTCGATCACGTGAAGCGGCTCGCGCAGTCGGGTTTTGCGCGCAATATCAAGTTCGTCGAGGAGTACGATCCGTCATTGCCGCCTGTGCTGGCCAATCAGGATCAACTGATTCAGGTGTTCCTGAACCTTGTGAAGAACGCGGCCGAGGCCGTCGCGGATATCGGGACCGATGGTGAGATTCAGTTGACCACGGCATTCCGGCCGGGTGTGCGCCTCTCGGTGCCAGGCAAAAAGTCCAGGGTGTCGCTGCCGCTGGAATTCTGCGTGAAGGACAACGGGCCGGGCGTACCGGACGATCTGCTGCCAAATCTGTTCGATCCATTCGTGACCACCAAGCCGACCGGCAGCGGTCTTGGCCTCGCGCTTGTCGCCAAGATCGTGAACGATCATGGCGGCATCATCGAATGTGAATCCCAGCCGCGAAAGACAGTTTTTCGTGTGCTGCTGCCGATGTTCAACGCAACCAAAAACAACAATCACAACCACAGCAATAGCGATGGGCGCCCGGGAACGCTCTCGCATGCCTCACAGACCGCAGATGAGGAATAAATAACAATGCCCGTAGGTAGCATACTTGTCGCTGACGACGACACCGCAATCCGAACCGTGCTCAATCAGGCGCTGTCCCGCGCCGGATATGAGGTGCGGCTGACGGGCAATGCGGCCACGCTCTGGCGCTGGGTCAGCCAAGGTGAGGGCGATCTTGTCATCACCGACGTTGTGATGCCGGATGAGAACGCCTTCGATTTACTGCCGCGGATCAAGAAGATGCGCCCGAATCTGCCGGTCATTGTCATGAGTGCGCAGAACACTTTCATGACTGCGATCAGGGCATCGGAGCGTGGCGCCTACGAATATCTGCCGAAGCCGTTCGACCTCAAGGAATTGATTGCGATCGTCGGCCGCGCACTGTCTGAGCCGAAAGAACGCCCGACGACAGTCAAGGATGAGGGCGAGTTCGATTCCATTCCGCTGGTCGGCCGCTCTCCGGCGATGCAGGAAATCTACCGTGTGCTCGCGCGCCTGATGCAGACCGATTTGACGGTCATGATCTCCGGCGAATCCGGGACCGGCAAGGAACTGGTGGCGCGCGCACTGCATGACTACGGCAAGCGCCGCAACGGTCCGTTCGTTGCTGTGAACATGGCCGCTATTCCGCGCGATCTCATTGAATCAGAATTGTTCGGACATGAGCGCGGCGCGTTTACCGGCGCGAATGCCCGCGCGACCGGCCGGTTCGAGCAGGCCGAAGGCGGTACGCTGTTTCTCGACGAAATCGGCGACATGCCGATGGAAGCACAGACCCGCTTGCTGCGCGTGTTGCAGCAGGGCGAATACACGACGGTCGGCGGGCGCACGCCGATCAAGACCGACGTGCGGATTGTCGCCGCCAGCAACAAGGACCTCCGCATTCTCATTCAGCAGGGTCTGTTCCGCGAAGATCTGTTCTTCCGCCTCAACGTGGTCCCGCTACGGCTGCCGCCACTGCGCGAGCGGATCGAGGACTTGCCCGACCTGATCCGGCACTTCTTTGCGCTGGCGGAAAAGGACGGCTTGCCGCCGAAGAAGCTCGACGCGCAGGCGCTCGAACGTCTCAAGCAGCACCGCTGGCCGGGCAATGTGCGCGAACTTGAAAACCTCGCGCGCCGCCTTGCCGCGCTCTATCCGCAGGATGTTATTACCGGCTCGGTCATTGAGGGCGAACTGGCGCCGCCCGCCGTGGTGTCAGGCGGCAGTATGCCGCAAAGCGTCGACAACCTCGGAGGCGCGGTGGAGATGTACCTGGCGTCGCATTTTGCGGGTTTCCCGAACGGGCTGCCGCCGCCGGGGCTGTACCATCGCATCCTGAAGGAGATTGAAGTTCCGCTCCTGACAGCGGCGCTGGCCGCCAATCGCGGCAACCAGATCAGGGCCGCAGACCTCCTTGGACTGAACCGGAATACCCTTCGCAAGAAGATCCGGGACCTCGATATTCAGGTCTACCGCAGCGGCGGCTAGGAGCGTTTTCGGCTCGGCCAAGCGCCTGACAGGTCATCGGGTTCCCGAATTTGGGCTTTTGCGACCGCGTGGCATTCCGGTGACGGGGCCGCCTTTGGCGCACGCCGTCCAGCCTAGAAAACGTGAATGGCGTAATTCGTCACGGACAAACGCCTAGGAAATGTCGCAATCCAGCAACATTGTGATATGATTGCATCACTGGTCGGGGCACCCGCCTCGTACCGGCTAAACCGGCCTGACACGATCCCCGCATGAGCGCAGCAGAGGCGTCGGCCCAAACCCTCGACCCGTCGGTTGCCGAGCCTACCGGCCGGCCGTGGCATCGGCTATTGGCGCCGTTCGCAGTCGGCCTGGCGCTCCTTTCGGCATTCCTGACCTTCGTGGTGCTGACCGGGCTGACCCCGATCGCGCCGACCCACGAAATCGTCGTCACGTTCCTCCTGATCAACGGCGCAACCATCCTGCTGCTGCTGGCGATCATCGCCCGCGAGGTCTGGCAGGTCGTTCAGGCCCGCCGCCGTGGCCGCGCCGCGGCGCGGCTGCACGTCCAGATCGTGAGCCTGTTTTCAGTGATCGCGGTTTTGCCGGCGGTGCTGGTTTCGATCGTAGCCAATGTCACCATCGATCGCGGCCTCGACCGGCTATTCTCGGTGCGTACCCGCGCGGTGATCGAGAATTCGCTGATCGTCGCCAACGCTTATGTCTACGAACATGCCCAGCTTATTCGCGGCGACATCATCGGCATGTCAAATGACATTGCGCGCGCACGGCCCCTTTATGACCAGGACCGCCAGACCTTTCGCAACATACTGACGTCGAGCGCGACCTCCCGCAATCTGCCCGGCGCTATGATCATCGACAAGGATCGCAACATCCTTGAAACGGCGGCCACCGGCATCCGGCAGGATTTCCAGACTCCCGCCGCGGATTTTCTGAAGAACGTCACCGAGGATGAACCTCAGATCGCCGTCTTTATCGAACAGAACTACGTCGCTGCGGTCATTCGCTTACGCGCGTTTCAGGATAGCTTTCTTTACGTGGCGCGCATTCTCGATCCGCGTGTTGTTGCGCAGTTGCAGCAGACTCAAGCGAGCGTGAAAGAATACGCCGAGCTCGAATCGAGACGCTTGGGAATTCAGGTCGCCTTCGCCCTGATGTTCACTGTGATCGCGCTGACTGTGTTGATGTCATCGGTGCTGATCGGTTTGAATTTCGCCAACTGGCTGGTCGCGCCGATCCGCCGGCTGATGAGCGCGGCCAATCTCGTTTCTACCGGCGACCTCCATGTTCAGGTCCCCGTCATTAAATCCGAAGGCGACCTCGCCAATCTCGGCGAAACATTCAACAAGATGACTCAGGAGTTGCGCACACAGCGCGATGATCTCGTGAATGCGAGCGGTCTCATCGACAGCCGCCGCCGGTTTATTGAAGCAGTGCTCTCATCGGCAAGCGCCGGCATCATCGGCGTCGATGGCGGCGGCAAGATCGCCGTTCTGAACCGCTCGGCGGAAAAACTGATCGGACATTCGGAATCGGAAGTGATGGGCAAAGCGTTGTCCGAAATCGTTCCCGAACTCAATGAACTGATGGCCACGGCGCGCAGCAGTGCGCAACGGCTGTTGCAGGGGCAGATCGAAATCAGCCGCGACAATATCGAGCGCAATCTTTCGGTGCGCGTCAGTTCCGAGCAAACCGGGCAGTCGAACGAGAGCTACATCATTACACTCGACGACATCACCGAACTGGTAACCGCGCAGCGAACGTCGGCGTGGGCGGACGTCGCCCGCCGCATCGCGCATGAGATCAAGAACCCGTTGACCCCGATCCAGTTGTCCGCCGAGCGCATTCGCCGCAAGTTCGGCAAGGTTATCACGGAAGACCGGCCCATTTTCGATCAGTGCACCGACACGATCATTCGTCAGGTGGATGACATCCGCAAGATGGTGGACGAGTTCTCGAAATTCGCGCGCATGCCGAAGCCGGTTATCGAGGGTGAGGACGTCGCGGACACGGTCCGTCAGACGGTCTTCCTGATGCGGGTGGGGCATCCTGACGTCGATATCGAAGTCGACATAAAGCAGGAGCCGATGCACGCGAAGTTCGACCGGCGGCTGATCTCGCAGGGGCTGACGAATATCATCAAGAACGCCACCGAAGCCATCGGCGCGGTCCCTCCCGGAGAGATCGAGCGCGGACACATCGATGTCATCGCTGTACGCGAAAACGACGATATCGTGATCGACATTGTGGACAACGGAATCGGACTGCCCAAAGAAAGCCGTGCGCGCTTGCTTGAGCCGTATGTGACCACCCGCGAGAAGGGCACTGGCCTCGGTCTCGCGATCGTTGGCCGCGTTCTCGAAGATCACGGCGGGCGTATCGAACTGAACGACGCATCCTCCCTTCGTCCCGGTGCACGGGGCGCGTGGGTGCGGATGAGATTTTCTGTCTTCGGCCAGGTGAAAGACGCCAGGGTCGAGGAAACACACGAAACAAAAACAGAAGCCGTAACCGGCGATTGATAGAGCGGGCGTGATTCATGGCGAATGACATTTTAATCGTCGATGACGAAGCTGATATTCGGGATCTTGTCGCGGGTATTCTCGACGACGAGGGTTTCAAAACCCGTACAGCGCGCGACAGCGATACCGCGCTGTCGGAGATTTCGGGCCGTCGGCCGAATCTGATTTTCCTCGACATCTGGCTTCAGGGCAGCAAACTGGACGGCTTGCAATTGCTCGAGCAGATCAAGGTGAATTACCCCGAAGTGCCGGTCGTGATGATCTCGGGGCATGGCAACATCGAAACGGCGGTCGCGGCGATCAAGCGTGGCGCCTACGATTTCATCGAGAAGCCTTTCAAGGCGGATCGGCTGATCCTGGTGGCGAACCGTGCGCTGGAAACATCGCGCCTCAAGCGCGAAGTCCGCGAACTCAAGCAGCACGCGCCGTCGTCTGGTACACTGGTGGGCCGTTCACCCTGCATGAACCAGTTGCGCCAGACCATCGATCGTGCGGCCAAGGCCAACAGCCGCATCATGATCGTCGGGCCATCCGGCGGCGGCAAGGAGCTTGCCGCGCGCACGCTCCATGCAATGTCTAGCCGTGCCGATGGGCCGTTCGTCGTCATCAATGCTGCGGCGATCACGCCGGAGCGCATGGAAGTCGAGTTGTTCGGGATCGAATTGTCCGACGGCGAGACCGGCCGCAAGCCCGGTGCGCTGGAGGAAGCTCACGGCGGCACGTTGTTCATCGACGAGATCGCCGACATGCCCCGCGAAACTCAGAACCGGATTTTGCGCGTGCTGGTCGATCAGACGTTTCAGCGGGCAGGCGGCACCACCAAGGTCAGCGTCGACGTTCGTATCGTGTCATCGACGGCACGTAATCTTGAAGTCGAGATTGCGGAAGGAAAGTTCCGCGAGGATCTCTACCATCGTCTTTCCGTCGTGCCGATCCGTGTCCCGCCACTCTCGGAGCGCCGTGAGGATATTCCCGACCTCGTCGAGTATTTCATGGACCAGATTTCGTCCGCGACTGGTTTGCCGAAACGGCGGATCGGTGAGGATGCGATGGCCGTGCTGCAATCGCACGTCTGGCCGGGCAATGTCCGGCAACTGCGCAACAACGTCGAGCGCGTGATGATTCTGGCGGGTGGCGATGCCGAGGCGGCCATCACCGCGGATATGCTGCCGCAGGATGTAGGTTCGATGATCCCGGCCATGCCCACAGGCAACAACGGTGAACACATCATGGGTCTGCCGCTGCGCGAGGCCCGTGAAGTGTTCGAGCGCGACTACCTGATCGCGCAGATTAGCCGTTTCTCAGGCAACATCTCGCGCACGGCTGAGTTCGTGGGAATGGAGCGTTCTGCCCTGCATCGTAAGCTCAAGGCGCTGGGTGTAGGCTGAACAGATGTCCCGCATTGCCTATGTGAACGGCCAATACCGCGACATGCGGGACGCCAGTGTGAATATCGAAGATCGTGGCTATCAGTTTTCAGATGGTGTCTACGAGGTTTGCGAAATCAGGGGCGGCAAAGTCGTCGATATGCCGCGCCACCTGACGCGGCTGCAGCGCTCGCTGCGTGAATTGCGCATCGATATGCCGATGCCGCTGACAGCGCTTGAAGTCGTGATTCACGAAACCGTACGGCGCAATCGCGTGATCTACGGTATCGTTTACTTGCAGGTGACGCGCGGCGTAGCCCGGCGCGATCATGCGTTTCCGGTGAAGCCCGTCAAACCGGCTGTGGTGGTTACCGCGCGCGGTCTCAATTTCCAGAAGAACCAGGACACCGCCGCAAAGGGGATTGGCGTCATCACCGTTCCCGAAAATCGCTGGCCGCGAGTGGACATCAAATCCGTGTCGCTATTACCCAACGTGCTGGCGAAGCAGCAGGCGCGCGAGAATGACGCGTACGAGGCTTGGTACGTCGATAGCGATGGGCATGTCACCGAAGGGTCATCGAGCAACGCATGGATCGTGACCCGCGACGGCAGAGTCGTCACCCGATCGGCGGACAGCGGCATTCTCGCCGGCATCACACGGGCTGTGCTGACCGAGGTGCTTGCAGCGCTCCAGATCAAGTTCGAGGAGCGCCCTTTCACCCCGGCCGAGGCTTATGAGGCGGCCGAGGCATTTGTCACCGCGTCCAGCCAGATCGTCATGCCCGTGGTCCGGATCGACGGTCACAGCATTGGGGATGGCAGGCCTGGCTCCATTTCCATGCGTTTGCGGGAAGAATTCCACCGATTTTCGGCTTTTTCGTAAGTTTTTCCGTCCTTTGGCGTCCTAGCCGGGTACGCGGCCTTGCCTAACAACCGGGCGTGCCTTTTAATCGCGTTGCAGCACCCGGAGGGGGATCTCAGGGACGCCGGCAGCCGGACCACGCCCCGCAGAGGGCAGGTCAGGCCCAAAAAACAATAATGCGGGATAAGAAAATGGCGGCAGACCGCGCACAAAACCTACAGGACACTTTCCTCAATCACGTTCGCAAAACCAAAACGCCACTGACGATCTTTCTGGTCAATGGAGTGAAGCTGCAGGGCATTGTCACCTGGTTCGACAATTTCTGTCTGCTGCTTCGGCGCGATGGTCATTCGCAGCTTGTCTACAAGCATGCGATCTCGACGATCATGCCGGGCGCTCCAATCCAGTTGTTCGAAGGCGGCGAGGACGCGCCAGCTTGAGATTGAATTAATTTGGAACCCCGCAACTTCGACGGGGGCGCCGACCGGCCTAAGTCGGCGCGGGGCGATACAGGACGGGTGCTGGTCATCGGTCCATACAAGCGCGTGCGGCGGGGCGATCCCGACGCGACGACGGTAGCCCATGGAATACGCAATCCCGACGCGCGGCTTGAAGAAGCCGCGGGTTTGGCACGTGCCATCGATCTCACCGTGGCGGAAGCGATCCTGGCGCCATTGAGCGAGATCCGCCCCGCGACCTATCTCGGCAAAGGCAAGGTCGAGGAGATGATCGGCCTGATCAAGGCCAATGACGTTGATCTGGTCGTGATGGATTGTGCGCTGTCGCCGGTTCAGCAACGCAATCTCGAGAAGGAATGGAATGCGAAGGTGCTCGACCGCACCGGCCTCATTCTGGAAATCTTCGGCCGCCGCGCGAAAACTCGCGAAGGCACGTTGCAGGTCGAACTCGCGCATCTGAATTATCAGCGAAGCCGCCTGGTCCGGTCATGGACCCATCTTGAGCGCCAGCGCGGCGGCTTCGGATTTATGGGTGGTCCCGGCGAAACCCAGATCGAGGCCGACCGCCGCCTCATCGGCGACCGCATTTCAAAGATCGAATCCGAACTCAAGAAGGTGCGGGCGACGCGCCGGCTGCATCGTGCGGGGCGTCAGCGCGTGCCGTATCGCGTTGTTGCGCTGGTCGGCTACACCAACGCCGGCAAATCCACGCTGTTCAACCGGCTGACCCGCGCGGACGTGCAGGCCGCTGACATGCTGTTCGCAACGCTCGATCCGACCTTACGCGCGCTGACCCTGCCTCACGGCGGCAAGGCCATGTTGTCGGACACGGTCGGTTTCATCTCGGACTTGCCGACCATGCTGGTGGCTGCGTTCCGCGCCACGCTGGAGGAAGTCATCGAGGCTGACGTCATCCTGCATGTGCGCGATATCTCGCACGAGGATGCCGAAGCCCAGCAGCACGATGTTGAAGGCGTGCTGCGTCAGCTCGGTATCGATCCGGATAGCGGTCAGCGCATCCTGGAAGTCTGGAACAAGATCGATCGCTTCGACGAAGAAGGACGCGCCAACCTCGTGAACATTGCTGCACGCCGGCCACCAGAACGGCCTTGCTTTCCAGTGTCAGCCGAGACCGGGGAGGGCATCGATGCCTTGCTTGCGGCGATCGAGGACCGTCTGGCCGCGACGCGCGTGACTCTGGATCTCTCCATCGATGCATCCGACGGTGCCGGCATCAGCTGGCTGCACCGGAATGCGGAGGTGCTGGACAAGCACATGGAGAATGGCCGGTTTGCCATGACCGTGCGGGTCGATGAAACCAAGCGCGACATCACGATTGCCAAGTTCGGCGCCGTGCCGAGCACGCATTGATTGCGCTTGCCGCGAAACTACGTCGCGGTCTTCGCCTCATTCCATAGCGCGTCCATCTCGGCCAGCGTCGCTGCTTCCAGCGATGAGCCGCGCGCAGCGAGAGTGCGCTCGATATAGGCAAAGCGCTTCTCGAACTTCGCATTGGTCGCACGCAACGCCATTTCGGGATCGGCGTTGGCATGGCGCGCCAGATTGACGACGGCGAACAGAAGATCGCCGGTTTCCTCGGCGATGTGTGACTGGTCGCCGCTGTCCAGCGCCGCTTCGATTTCATCGGCTTCCTCGCGGATTTTGGCGAGCACCGCGCGCGGATCGTTCCAGTCGAAGCCGACGGTCGAAGCGGTACGCTGCAAATCCATTGCGCGCGCCAATGCGGGCTGACTCTTTTTAACGCTTTCCAGCAGACCGGGCTTTGCGTCGGGAGTCTCACCGCGCAAAGCTGCGCGTTCGGCTTTCTCCTCGGCCTTGATGCTGTGCCATAGGCCCTTCACCTCGTCGGGCGTCATGCGTCCGGCTTTCTCGCCGAACACATGGGGATGACGCCGGGTCATCTTCGCGGTGATGGCATTCACCACATCGCCGAACGCGAAGGAGCCTTTCTCCTCCGCCATCCGTGAATGAAACACCACCTGCAGCAGCAGGTCGCCAAGCTCTTCCTTCAGGTCAGCGAGATCGTCACGCGCGATCGCCTCGGCAACCTCATAGGCCTCTTCGATGGTATAGGGAGCGATGGTCGCGAACGTCTGTTCCAGATCCCACGGACACCCGGTTTTCGGCGTGCGCAAAGCGGCCATGATGTCGAGCAGCTTGGAAATGTCATGGGAGGGAGGCATGGCGCACCACGGGTATGAAAAGGGCTTGCCCTCTATGCCGCAATGGCGGTCTGGAGACAATTGGCGGCGTAGCGTCCGGGTGCTAAGTGCAATCCATGACAGAGTTGGGCCAGAACAACGCAGCCTTGGTGCTTTTCTCCGGCGGGCAGGATTCCGCGACCTGCCTCGCGTGGGCATTGGCGCGGTTTGAACGGGTGGAGACCATCGGGTTTTCCTATGGCCAGCGGCATGCCGTGGAGCTTGAAAGCCGGGCGAAGCTGATCGACGGCATGACCGCATTGCGGCCCGAGTGGGCAGCCAGGCTCGGCGAAAGCCACACACTGGACATTCCAACCCTCGGTGACATTTCCGAGACCGCGCTCACGCGCGACACGGCGATCGAGATGGGCGAGGGTGGCCTGCCGAATACGTTCGTGCCGGGCCGCAATCTGGTGTTCCTCACCTTTGCTGCTGCGCTGGCCTATCGGCGGGGCATTACGCACATCGTGGGCGGCATGTGCGAGACGGATTTCTCCGGCTATCCGGATTGCCGCGACGAGACCATCAAGGCGCTCAATGTCGCGCTCAATCTCGGGATGGCGCGTCCGTTCGAGTTGCACACACCCCTGATGTGGCGCGACAAGGCCGACACCTGGGCGCTGGCGGAAGAACTCGGCGGCAATGGACTGGTCGATCTGATCGTTGAACACTCCCACACCTGTTACCTGGGTGAGCGTGGCGCGCGGCACGACTGGGGCTACGGCTGTGGCGACTGCCCGGCATGCAGCCTGCGCGCCAAGGGCTGGGCGGCTTACAGCGCGAAAGCCAAGACCGAAGCGCAATGACCCTCGCGCAGCGACTTCGCACCGAGGGTTTTGTATTTCTGGCGGCCTACATCGCCTGTATCCCCGTCGCGAACTGGCTGATCCAGCATATCGGCACGATATGCCCGCCGGACGGGCCATGTCTTATTCCAGTGGCACCCGGCTTGATGGCTCCGAGCGGCGTGCTGATGGCGGGTCTTGCGCTGGTGCTGCGCGACCTCGTGCAGCGGCGGCTCGGTGTGACTTACGGGCTGGCGGCGATCGGTGCGGGGACTTTGCTCTCTGCGGCACTGGCGCCTGCGCCGCTGGTCGTTGCGTCAGCAGTTGCGTTCCTGTTGTCGGAACTAGCGGACTTCGCGGTCTATACGCCGCTGCAAAAGCGCGGGCTTGTGCTCGCCGTGGCAGCGAGCAGCCTTGTGGGACTGGTGGCGGACTCGCTGCTGTTTCTATGGCTCGCGTTTGGCAGCCTCGACTTTCTCGCGGGTCAGATCGTCGGCAAAGCAGTGATGGTGCTGCTGACGCTGCCGGCGATCCGCTGGCTGCGCAACAGGGACGAGCGTTTGGGGGCGACGTAACCTCAGCGCCCCTTGAAATCGGCCGGCCGCTTTTCAAGGAACGATGCCAGGCCCTCACGAAAATCCTGCGTGCGCATCAAGGGCAGCAATTGCAGGAAGACGTGATGGACATGAACATGATCGTTGAAATTCTCGGAAAGGCCGACGCGCATCATGCGCTTGGCCGACTGGACCGCGAGCGGTGCATTGGAGGCGATCTCGGCAGCAAGCGCACGGGCGCGCGACATCAATTCGGCGTCAGGGACGACGTGATTGGTCAGGCCCATATCGAGGCTTTCCTTTGCAGAGAGCGTGCGGCCGGTGAAGATGATCTCGGCGGCTTTTGCCCAGCCGAGCATACGCGGCAGAAACCATGTTCCGCCTGACTCCGGTACGATACCGCGCTTGACGAACGCAGCGGCGAGCTTTGCGCTCTCGGACATGATGCGAATGTCGCAGCCCAGCGCGGTGTCCATGCCATAGCCGGCCGCGGCGCCGTTGAGCGCGCAGATCGTCGGCTTCTCCATGTTGAACAGGACGTCGGAGGCGCGGTCTTGAGATCGAGCGTTGTGCGCGCGCCATCGGCATCGTTCTGTGAACCGATCCCGGTGCCGCTCGATGCGCTGCCCACATCGAGCCCTGCACAGAAAGCGCGTCCGGCCGCAGTGAGGATCACGACGCGCACGGCCGGATCGTTGTCTGCTTGGAGAAGTAACTGCCCGAGTTGCTCCAGCATCAGGCGGGAGATCGTATTCAAACGCTCAGGGCGATTGAGCGTGATGGTGGCGATATTGCCGTCGACCGCATAGAGCACTTCCGACTCGGCGGCACGAGATTCCTGAATGCCTTGCGTCTTTGACATTGGGATTTCCTCAGTTTTCTGGACTCAGAAAAGATCAAAAGTCACCCGGACGCAAGCATTGGGCCTCGCTTGGCTGCCTTGCACCGGCACACGCGGCCGCATAGGCTCGGCATGCCGCACACGGGGAGAATCGTAATGATGAAACTCAAGCCGAACTGCGAATGCTGCGACAAGGATCTGCCGCCGGAGAGCCGCGAGGCCGTGATTTGCACATTCGAATGCACGTTCTGCGCAACCTGCGCCGATACTGTGTTCAACGGCGGATGTCCGAACTGCGGCGGCAATTTCGTGCCGCGCCCGATCAGGCCTGCGGCGATGTTGCGGAAGTATCCGGCTTCGACCGAGCGGCACCTTCGAGAGCAGCCGTGCTTGGCGAAAGCGAGCTGAGGTCTTCCATTACTCTTTGCGATTGTCGTCCGTGCGCGGATGCTGGTGCCGCCATTCGCGCGGCGTCGTGAACGATCCGGCCCAAAGTCCACGCTTGGCAGATTTCGCATCGTCCTGCTGCGCGCCATAGACGTTCGCGAATCCCGATGTCACGGCCCAGCCTTGCTGGACCATCCAGCCGTTGATATCGGTGCCATCGGGAAGAGTGCAGGTCGCCAGCGTGCGCCCGAACTTGTCGATCGATTTCGGCTGGCATGTGAGATCGCGGCCGCGGACACGGCTCCGCAGTTGCGCGGAGGCCTGCCGTCCGCAGGGCCAGTCGCGTCCTTGGGCGTCAGTGCAGGTTTGGTCGAGCTCAGGGGCATCGATGTCGATGAGGCGGATTCTCGTACCGGAAATTGTCAGCGTGTCACCGTCGGCCACGAACGCATTGCCAGAGACCGGCGTATCCGGCGGCCGCATCCATCGCTCGACGGCATAGACACCGAGCGATCCGATCAGCACGATCACCATGACCGTCCAGCGACGCGTATCCGCGTTGAATCGCGCAGACCCGCGTAGTTGTTGGCGCTGTGGTATCCGGAAATTCATGCTCAAGTCTGCGCTACAATGTGAGAGTTTTATGTCACGCGGCCGCGCAACGCGATTCATCAACCGAATTATCGGCTTTGAACGGGCTGGGTTCAAGCGGATGTTGCCAGCGACTTTCTCTTGCGACTAAGTGCAGGCCGCTGATCATCTTAAGCATCGGGCCGTTTGGCGTGACTCATGCATGAGAACTTTCCCTGGTGGAAATCGGGCATTCTCTACCAGATTTATCCGCGCTCGTTTCAGGACTCGAATGGCGACGGCGTAGGTGATCTCCGCGGCGTCATCGAGCGGCTGCCTTACTTGCGCGAACTTGGTGTCGATGCACTGTGGCTGTCGCCGATCTTTCCATCGCCGATGGAGGACTTTGGCTACGATATCTCGGACTATACCGGGATAGATCCGCTGTTCGGCACGTTGGACGATTTCGATGCGCTGGTCGCGGCTGCGCACAATCTTGGACTCAGAGTTATCCTCGACCTCGTTCCTAACCACACATCCGATCGCCATCCATGGTTCATCGAAAGCCGCAGTTCGAGAGATAACGCAAAACGCGATTGGTACATCTGGCGCGATCCCAAGGGCGAGGTCGGCCCTCCGAACAACTGGCTCTCCGAATTCGGAGGCAGCAGTTGGGAATTCGATGCGTATACCGGGCAGCATTACTATCACGCGTTCCTGCGTAACCAGCCCGATCTGAACTGGCGCAATCCGGAAGTGCGCCGTGCGATGCATGACGTGATGCGCTTCTGGCTGCGGCGTGGCGTCGACGGCTTTCGTGTCGATGTGATGTGGCATCTCATCAAGGACGACCTGCTGCGCGACAATCCGCCAAATCCTGATTACACGGAGGGGCAGCAACCCTACCAGCAACTAGTCCCGCTGTACTCGACCGACAGGCCTGAAGTTCACGATGTCGTTTCCGAGCTGAGGCAGGTGATCGATGAGTTCGACGATCGCGTCCTGATCGGTGAAATCTATCTGCCGCCGGGCAAGCTTGTAGCCTATTATGGCCGCGATCTCGCCGGCGCTCATTTGCCGTTCAACTTCGCTCTGATCTCGACGCCGTGGAACGCGCGCGCCATCGCAAAGCTCATCGACGACTATGAGGCTGCGCTGCCGCCCGGTGCATGGCCGAACTGGGTGCTCGGCAATCACGACCGCCAGCGCATCGCAAGCCGCGTCGGCGGCGATCAGGCGCGCGTCGCAGCGATGCTGCTGCTGACGCTCCGAGGGACGCCCACGCTGTATTATGGCGACGAGATCGGCATGCCGCAGGTTGAGATTCCGCCAGATCGAGTGAGGGACCCGTGGGAGAAGAATGTTCCGGGCATGGGTGTTGGGCGGGACGGCTGCCGCACGCCGATGCAATGGGATGCGACGGCGTATGCAGGGTTCAGCGTCAGCGAGCCATGGCTGCCGCTGAGCAAGAATGTGGCCCTGGAGAACGTCGCCACGGAGCGTCGGGACTCTGCGTCCATGCTGAGCTTGCGCCGGGCGCTGATCGCGCTGCGCCGCGCGCGGCCCGAGCTTTCGCTTGGTACCTACAAGCTCGTGAGCGTCGCTGGCGATCTGTTGGTGTTTGAGCGCGCGCATCAAGGCCGGAGGTTGCTCGTTGCGCTGAACCTCGGCGTAGCGTCCGCCTCGCTGGCGGCACATGGACGTATCCTGCTGTCGACGTTCATGGACCGGCAGGCTGAGGAGATTGACGGTTCATTGAGCCTTCGCGGTGCTGAAGGGATCATTCTGAAACCCTCTGCCTGAACGAAGATTCTCGCACCAACTATTCGCCATCAGACGAGTTGGTGTGAGAGAGAAGGGTGTTGTAGCATTGTTGATCTTACGTGCAGTGCTCGTGATTTTGGATAAACAATGTGCGTCCGGAGTAAGTCGTGAGAAATCCATACGAGATTCTTGACGTCGCCCCGACGGCTTCTTCCGCCGATATCCAGAAGGCATATCGAAAGCTGGCGAAGAAGCTGCATCCGGATCTGAATCCTGGCGACAAATTGGCTGAAGAGAAGTTCAAGGAAGTTGCTGGCGCCTATGACCTGCTTAGCGACGCCGAGAAACGGAAGCGCTTCGACAACGGTGAGATCGACGCGACCGGGGCGGAGCGGCCGCAGCATCACTATTATCGGGATTTCGCTACGGCGGATGAAGGGCATCATTACGCGAACAGTTCCGGCTTCGCCGACTACATGGATACGGACGATGCGTTTGCAGAACTGCTGCGACGCGGTCAGCGCGCACGCGCGAACCGGCGCGGACAGGATTTGCACTACACTCTGCCGATCGATTTTGTGGATTCGATTACAGGCGCGAACAAGCGTTTGACGCTGCCGGACGGCGGCTCGCTCGACGTGAAAATTCCGCCCGGTTTAGTGGACGGTCAGGTTTTGCGTCTCAAGGGCAAGGGAGCGCCCGGCGCCGGCAAGGGCGATCCAGGGGATGCCCTGATCGAGGTGGAAGTCCTGCCCGATCGCCGCTTCACCCGCGACGGTGACGATATATCTATCGAGTTGCCGGTCTCCCTTACCGAAGCCGTATTGGGAGGGAAGATTCGCGTTCCGACGCCGACTGGAGATGTGCAGATGTCGGTGCCAAAGGGATCGAACACCGGTACGACCCTGCGCCTGAGGGGAAAGGGTGCGCCCCGCCGCAGCGGCGGGCAGGGCGATCAGTTCGTCAAGTTGAAGGTGGTTTTGCCTAAATCTCCGAATTCGGAACTCGAGGCATTCGTCTCGAATTGGGAGAAGGGCAAAGAATTCAATCCACGCGAAGACAGGACATCTTGATCATGAACAAGCAGGAGTTTCTGACTTATTCGGGTCTTCAGGTGCAGACGCTGGACCTCTGGCTCGAGCAGCGATGGCTTATTCCGGAGGAAACCTCCATCGGAATTCAGTTCTCCGATATCGATGTTGCGCGTGCCCGCCTCATTCATGATCTAAAAAGCGATCTGGGAGCCAACGACGAGGGCATCGATGTGATCCTTCATCTCATGGATCAGCTTCATGGCCTGCGCAACGCGCTGGCGCAATTGCAGAAGGATATTCAGGAGCGTTCGCTTTAGGCGTGGCGCGCCGCAACAAAGGGCCAAGATCGACGCCGCAGGCTAACCCGGGAGATCAAAATGGTCGGAAGATTCATAGCGCTGGGACACGGCGAGATCGACTCCCTCATCTTGCAGGCGTTGGTGCACAAGCTGGTCGCAAAGAACATTCTCTCATCAGACGACGTACGCGCGCTGCTGTTCGAAGCGGCAACGCATCTCGACCTCGTCGGCAGCGAACAAACGCCGCAAGCTGCGCAGATCATTGTCGAGGAGGATCTGGTGCCTGTGTTTCTTGGAGGGTGACTGTTTCAATACGCGCGATGATCGAAGGCCAGCTAGCAGAAGCGTCACAGATCCTGTGGGATGCTGGCGTTAAAGAAAGGCGGATTGGGCATGCGCGCCATACCACTTGGAACAAAGGGACGGTTTACGCTCGACGTCGCCCAGCAGCACTTGGCCAGCAAGGTCAAGGACACGATGCTTCCACCTGTGTTGGCAACACCGATTATGATTCTGGCGATGGAGAACGCCGCGCTAAACGCCATTCGCGAATACCTGGAGCCCGGCGAGAGTGCGGTCGGAACGGCTGTCGATATTCGCCATCTCGCTGCGACTCCGGTCGGACAGCGCGTGACGGCAGATGCGGAAGTTGTCGAGGTAGATGGCCGGCGGATCGTCTTTGCGGTAACCGCTCGCGACGAAACCGAAGAAATTGGCAGAGGTACTCATGAGCGGATGGTGGTTGAACTCCGCCGCTTGACCCAAAAGCTTGAAGCGAAAAGCACTCGGTAGACAAATCAGATAGCCGGAGAGAAACGCAGTTTTGAATCAATTGACGAGTACCTTTTTCTGCACGAACTTCAATGAAGGAGGACGTTACGATGAATAGTCAGATCAAGGAAAACATGGAGGTCATCGGGGCCGACGGCGTCCATGTCGGGACCGTTGACCGCGTCGAAGGTGATCGCATCAAGCTTAAAAAGAGCGACAGCTTCGGAGCCCACGAGGGGCACCATCACTACATCGAGACCGGCTTCGTGGGGCCGGCGTTGAGGGCAACAAGGTCCGCCTCTCGGCGAACGCGGATATTGCCGTGACGCTGGAAGAAGAACCATCGGGTCGGCCCGTTAACTTGGGGTGAGCGTCGAGGTGATCACACGCTGACGACCTTAACCCATTGTCCAAGCGGCGCGGAGTGGGGACCATTTGCAGCGAGCATTCCCATGGAAGTGATGCGCGAGGGGGGGGCATGATCAAACTGTCCAGATGGATTTGGACATGTTGCCCAAAACCATTAAGTTTGGTCGCCAGCGTAGTAGGAGCGCGCGCGATGCAGGAATATGATCTCTACATCAATGCAAAAAAGCCAGCCGTCGGCCTCTATGTACGCAAAGGCGCAGGTCTCCCCGATCTCGCCGACAAAACCGATTGGGTCTTCGATGGCACCGCGGCGCAGGACTTGCTGCCTCCGGGTGTTGTACAAGGGGTCGCAGCGGACGGGCATGCCTTCCGGAACATGGATTAGCCTGTGGTTTCGAGCTTGCCGCCTCCCGTGTCCCAGTCAGTCGCCGCCCGGCTTACGCGGGCGGCGATATTTCTGGTCGTAACGATCAATCCTGGATCAGCGTCTGAAGAGACGGTTCGCGGCTTGTGCGCCGATCTCTCCAGCCTGCTGCGCGGTGTGGGATTCCGCGATCTCAACGGTCAGTTGTCTTGTGTCACGGGGTTTGGCTCCGATGCCTGGGGTCGGCTGTTCGGAGCGCCGAGGCCGAAGGACCTGCATCCTTTTCGCGAAATTCGCGGCGTGCATATCGCCGTTTCGACGCCCGGCGACATCCTCTTTCACATCCGCGCAGCGAGCATGGATTTATGTTTTGAGCTGGCAACGCACATCATGGCGCGGCTCGCCGGCGCGGTCTCAGCTGTGGACGAGGTGCACGGCTTCAAGTTTTTCGACGACCGCGATCTGATCGGCTTTGTGGACGGAACAGAAAACCCGGTGGGTCAGGCCGCCGAAGCGGCCACTCTTGTCGGCGATGAAGACCCCACCTTTGCCGGCGGCAGCTACGTGATGGTGCAAAAGTATCTGCACGACGTCGAGCGATGGAACAAGGTGCCTGTCGAGGAGCAGGAGAACATCATCGGCCGCCACAAGCTGTCCGACATCGAACAGCTTGATTCCGTGAAGAAGCCGTACGCGCACAACGTTCTGACGTCGATTGAAGAGAACGGGGAGCAGCTTCAAATCCTGCGCGACAACATGCCGTTCGGCGAGGTGGGCAAGGGCGAGTTCGGCACATATTTCATCGGGTACGCGCGTTCACCGCATCGCATCGAGAAGATGCTGGAGAACATGTTCATCGGCAACCCGCCGGGCACTTACGACCACCTGCTTGACTTCAGCCGCGCGGTGACGGGATGCCTGTTCTTTGCGCCGACGGCGACGTTCCTGGACGATGTTGAAAGTGACCGACGTTAGAAGCGAGGATTTGATACGTGGCTGACCATATGGCGGTTGATCCTTCCGTGCCGCATATTGTGATTGTCGGAGCCGGTTTTGGCGGCCTTGAAGCCGCGCGCGGTCTTGCCGATGCGCCGGTGCGCATCACAATCGTCGACCAGCGCAATCATCACCTGTTTCAGCCGCTGCTTTACCAGGTCGCCACCGCGACACTCGCGACCTCGGAAATCGCCTGGCCCGTCCGTCATCTTGTTCGGAGGCAGATCAACGTCACGACGCTGCTCGGAAGCGTCGTCGGCGTGAACGCACTGGACAAGAAGGTCCTGTTGGACGGCGAGGAGCCGATCGCTTTCGATACTCTGATTTTGGCGACGGGAGCCCGTCACGCTTACTTCGGTCACGACGAATGGGAGCCATATGCACCCGGGCTGAAAACGCTTGAGGATGCCACCAAAATCAGGCGGCGGATTCTGTCTGCATTTGAGCAGGCGGAGTGGGAGACGAACCCGGCCGAGCGCGCCAAATTTCTCACATTTGTAATCGTTGGAGCAGGGCCGACTGGCGTGGAGCTTGCGGGCACAATCGCTGAGCTCGCTCGGGATACATTGCGCGACGAATTCCGCAATTTCGATACGCGAAGCGCGCGTGTTGTTCTTATTGAAGCCGGACCTCGTATCCTTTCGGCTTTCACTGAAGATCTATCGGATTACGCTCAACGGGCGCTGACGCGTCTCGGAGTCGAGGTCAAACTGGGACACGCAGTTTCAAAGTGCGGAGAAGGAGGGGTCGAGCTTGGTGGCGAGTTCCTCCCCGCAAAAACCATCATCTGGGCCGCAGGCGTCGCGGCCTCGCCTGCGGCCGAGTGGCTGCATGCGCCAGCGGATCGTGCAGGCCGGGTTCTTGTCGAGCCAGACCTGACGGTGCCGGGACATTCGAACATCTTTGTGATCGGTGATGCCGCGCATGTTGAAACGGCGGATGGAAAGCTGGTGCCCGGCGTGGCGCCGGCGGCCAAGCAGGAGGGGCAGTATGTCGCCGAGGTAATCACAGCGCGCCTGCGGGGCGGCAACCCAAGCCAGCCGTTCGCGTACAAGAACGCCGGTAACCTCGCCACGATCGGCAAGCGCGCAGCGATCGTCGACTTTGGCTGGATCAAGCTCAAAGGCCGCGTGGCCTGGTGGATGTGGGGTATCGCTCACATCTTCTTTTTGATCGGGCTACGCAACCGTCTTGCCGTCGCGATGAACTGGTTGTGGATCTATATGAGCGGCCAGCGAAGCGCGCGTCTCATCACGCAGGGCAAGACGACCAAGAGCGGGATCTAGGGCGCAGGTTGGACCGCCGATAGTCTCGGGTGGCTTGGCCAAAGCCTGCATCCCGGTGTCGCCGCCATTTAGGGAAGTCACGATTTGCGCCAGTTAGAAATGTCACTCGGTTGGAGCAGGATAGCCGCCTTTTTATGGGTTTGAGGTTGCAAATCTCATGGTGGAGGAGGCGGCGCGAGAAGTTTTCATTGTGCAACGCGCCGGCGGTGACGGTCATCGGTGCTATCCGATCTTGAACATGTGGTTCTTCTGGCCGCGACGGCGCGGCGCCTTGGCCGAGCGGGACATGTCGAGATGCTTCTGCTGTTCGACAATGTAGGCCAGAATCGGACCGAGACGTTTGTTCTCAACAATCGCAGCCTGGTTGACCTGCGGGCGCTTGTCGAAGGTGCGGTAGGGCAGATCGAGGCCGTTGTGCCGGATGGCCAGCCGCCCGTCGGGATAATCGATCACCGTGACCCGCTTGCGCGCCAGCGGCCGCGTGATCGTGTTCGGTTCCAGCATGAACACGACCTGGTCGTACTGCAGTGTCAGATTGACCGACACCGAACGCTCTTCCTTCCAGGCGAAGGCATCGTCGAGATCGTCATGGTCGGTAAGAGGACGATGGATATCACGATCATCGAATGGCGCCTTGGCAAAGCGCGTATTATACGCCTCCATGAAGACGGGCAGAAATGCATTGCCGGCTGCGATGGCGTCGATGCCACATAGGCGCATCTCCTTCACCAGCCGGTCCTGCAGCGTGCTGTGGGCACGCTCGACCCGGCCCTTGGCCTGCGAGGAGTTGGCGCAGATGATATCGATGTTCAGCGCATGCAGAGCCCGGCCGAACTGCGTCATGCCATCGCCGGAGGCCGCATCCTTCCTGTTGACCCGGAACACGCCGTGCTTGTCGGAGTAGAACGCCACCGGCTTGCCATAACGCTCGAGGTAAGCACGCGTCGCTGCAAAATAATCGAAGGTGCTCTCGCTCTCGACAAACTGCAGATGCATCAGCCGGCTGGTGGCATCATCGATATAGACGAGCAGGGTGCATTGTGGCCCACGCCCCTCGAACCACCAGTGTTCCGAACCGTCGATCTGGATCAACTCGCCCAGGCTGTCGCGCCGATACCGTGGCTGGTGCACCGGCTTGAGCCGTGCGCGACGGTCCTTCCATAGGCCAGCAACCATCATCCATTGTCGCAGAGTCTCGCGGCCAAGATAAATCCCGTGCAGTTCCCGCTGCATCTGCAACCTTGATCCGATTAGCCGCCAAATCCCGCAAGACGCTCATCCGGTCGATCTCCGTCCGGCTCATCGCAATCACCGTCATCGGCCAAATACTCCCTAGCACAAACCGCGGAGAGTGACATCTGTATCGGGGCCAACAGTGACTTCTCTATCTGGCGTCTACATCCCGGATTCGCATAAGGTATATTATGGAATGTATTATATATAAGCGATTTCAATGCGATCGATCAAACAATAGATAAAAATGATCGATATATGTCGGGTTATATCTGAAAATGCCCGCACAACTGCATGCGGGCTTGTTCGGGCGTAGACAGCCCTCGCACGGCCTCTTCGCTGTATGTAAGGCACCGGACCGGCCCGATGATTGACCGCCAGGACAGCCATTGTAGAAACAGATGCAATGCCTGACCGGACGCCACAGGCGTCCACTACGTCGGACAAATCAGGGAGTCGGGATATGAGCAGCGGTCAGGGCAGATACAGCACCGGTCTAGACAAGAATGCGGCCAACTATGTTCCGCTCTCGCCGCTGAGCTTTCTTGCTCGTAGCGCCAGCGTCTATCCGGACCACACCAGCGCCGTCTACGAAGGCCGCAAGTTCACCTGGGCGCAGACCTATGAGCGCTGCAAGCGCTTCGCGTCGTTTCTCACCAAGCGCGGCATCCAGCGTGGCGATACCGTTGCGGCCATGCTGCCGAACATTCCGGCGATGAACGAGGCGCATTTTGCCGTGCCGATGGCCGGCGGCGTCCTCAACGCGCTCAATATCCGGCTCGACGCGGCGTCCATCGCATTCCAGCTCGATCATGGCGGCGCCAAAATCATTCTGGTCGACCCCGAGTTCTCCGGCGTGATCTCGGATGCGCTGGACCTGATGAAAGGTCCGAAGCCGCTCTTGATCGATGTGGACGACACGGCATTTGCCGGCGGCAAGCGCATTGGCGAACTCGAGTATGAAGCGGCGGTCGCGTCCGGCGACCCGGACTTCGCCTGGCATCAGCCGCAGGACGAATGGGACGCTATTGCGCTCGGTTATACATCCGGCACCACGGGCAATCCCAAGGGCGTCGTCACGCATTATCGCGGCGCGTATCTCAACGCCGTCAGCAACATCCTGGCGGGCAATCTCGGCACGCATCCGATCTATCTCTGGACGCTGCCGATGTTCCATTGCAACGGCTGGTGCTTTCCGTGGACCATCGCAGCGTCGGCCGGAATCAACGTCTGCCTGCGCAAGGTCGATCCAGCCAAGATTTTCGAGCTGATCAAGGCCCACGGCGTGACCCACATGTGCGGCGCGCCGATCGTCTACAACACGCTGATCAATGCGCCGGATGCTCCCAAGGGCAAGGCTACGAAGCCTGTTGTCGGGCTGATCGCGGGCGCAGCGCCGCCGGTGGCCGTGCTTGAGGGCGCCGAGAGCATCGGCATCAAGCTGACCCACGTCTACGGTCTCACAGAGGTCTATGGCCCCGCCTCCGTTTGTGCCGAACAGCCCGGCTGGGACGATCTGCCGGTAGACCAGCGCGCCCAGCTCAAGCGCCGTCAGGGCGTGCCCTATCCGCTTGAAGAAGCCGTAACGGTACTCGATCCGGACACGATGCAGCCCGTGCCACGCGACGGCGAAACCATCGGCGAGGTCATGATCCGCGGCAACATCGTTATGAAGGGTTACCTTAAGAACGAGAAAGCCACCAAGGAAGCTTTCGAGGGCGGCTGGTTTCACACCGGCGATCTCGGCGTGCTCGACAAGGACGGCTACGTCATTATCAAGGACCGCTCCAAGGACATCATTATCTCGGGCGGCGAAAACATCTCGTCGGTCGAGGTCGAAGACGTCCTGTACAAGCATCCGGCCGTGCTATTTGCGGCCGTGGTAGCCAAGCCGGACCCGAAATGGGGCGAGGTACCCTGCGCCTTCGTTGAGTTGAAGGACGGTGCGACCGCGACCGAAGCGGAAATCCTGAGCTACTGCAAAAGCATATTGCCGGGATTTAAATCGCCGAAGTCAGTGGTGTTCGGCGCGATCCCGAAGACATCCACCGGCAAGATCCAGAAATTCGCGCTGCGCGAACAAGCCAATTCGGCGAAGGCGATTTCGGCCTGAACCTCAGGCGTCTATCGCCAGTCGCATGCCGTCGTAGCCCGCGTCGATACCCGGCGGCAGTTTCGCTTGCAGCACGTCGTAGTCCAGATCCGAGTGCAGGTTCGTCAAAACTGCGCGCCGCGGCTTGAACTTCGCAATCCACGACAGCGCATCGTCGAGACTGAAATGGCTCGGATGCGGTGCATAGCGCAACGCATCGATGATCCACAGATCGAGATTTTCCAGCGCGTGGAAACTCTCTGGCGGAATGTCGTGGAGATCGGGCGTGTAGGCGGCGTTGCCGATGCGATAGCCGAGCGCGGGAATATTGCCATGCTGAACCAGGAACGCGGTCAAGGCGAGGGAGCCGCCCTTCCCCTCAATGCTCTCGGTTTCACCCGCCTCGATTGATCGCTTTTCCAGGATCGCCGGATAGTCGCTGCCGGGGGCCTGCTCGAAGCAATAGGAGAAACGCGAAAGGATATCCTTGCCGGTGGACTTGTTCAGATAGACCGGAATCCGCTTGCGCTGATGCAGGACAACGGAACGCAGATCGTCGATGCCATGGGTCTGGTCGGCGTGCTCGTGAGTGAGGAAGGTCGCTTCAAGGTGATCCACGTTGGCGTCGATCAATTGCTCACGCAGGTCCGGCGAGGTGTCGATCAGGACGCGCGTCAGACCGTTCGCGCCCCCCTTCTCGGCAAGCAGCGAACATCGGCGGCGGCGGTTCTTGGGATTGTTCGGATCGCATGCGCCCCAGCCAAGCGCCGGGCGCGGCACGCCAGCGGACGATCCCGAGCCGAGGATTGTCAGTATCACTGTCATGCGGCTGCAGCGTCCGGGCGCGGCACCTTGTCGAACAGCCGGAAGAAATTTTCCGTGGTCTGTTGCGCGATCTCGTCGATTGAAACGCAGCGCGTCTCCGCCAGCACTCTGGCGGTCTCAGCCACGAAGGACGGTTCATTGCGTTTGCCGCGGAATTTACCCGGCGCGAGATACGGCGCGTCGGTCTCCACCATGATCCGATCTGCCGGTAGTTCGGCCGCAATGTCGCGGATCGCCTGCGAGTTTTTGAACGTCAGGATTCCGGTGAAGGAAATCGACAGCCCAAGCCCGATGGCTTTCATCGCGAGTTCGCGACCGCCGGTGTAACAATGCAGCACAGCCTTGAACGGCCCTTTCGCGATCTCGTCTTCGAGAATGCGGCCGCATGCCTCGTCCGCCTCGCGAGTGTGGATCACGAGCGGCAATCCTGTCGCACGCGCCGCCGCGATGTGGGCACGAAAGCCCCGCTCCTGCGCTTCCGGCGATCCGTCCTTGTAGAAATTGTCGAGCCCCGCCTCGCCCAGCGCCACGACTTTCGGATGCTTCGTGAGCGCGATCAATTCGTCCGACGTGATGCCGTCCTCCTCATCTGCGTTGTGAGGATGGGTACCGACCGAGCAATAGACATTCGGAAAGCGCGCTGTGATGGCGAGCAGCAATTCAAGCCGGCGCACGCGCGTAGAGATAGTGACGATACGGCCAACGCCTGCGGCCTCGGCGCGCGCGACAATGGCGTCGAGGTCATCGGCGAAGTCGGGGAAATCGAGATGGCAGTGACTGTCGACGAGCATCAGGCTTTGGCCGCTCCGGCTTCCGGGGGATCAATGTAACGCGGAAAGACCGGCGCGGGTGCAGGCAATTGGGTTCCGCCCTTGATCCGCGTGGCGAGTGCCGCGAAGTCTCGCGCGTCCGGCGCAACACCAAGGATGTCGAGCAGCTTGGCGCACGCGTCGGGCATCGCAGGCTGTGCGAGGATTGCAATCTGCCGGACAACTTCGGCGGTGACATACAGCACGGTCTTCTGGCGCGCAGGATCGGTTTTGGCGAGTGCCCACGGCGCCTCGCCTGCGAAATAGCGGTTGGCTTCGGCCACCACAGCCCAGATCGCATTCAGCGCGTGATGAATCTGCTGCGTGGCCATGGCCGTGCGCGCTTGTTCAAGCATCCCATCCGCCATCGCCAGGATGGCCTTGTCGTTATCGCTGAATGCGCCCGGCTCGGGCAGCACGCCGCCATACTGCTTGCCGATCATCGACAGCGAGCGTTGCGCCAGGTTGCCGAGGTCGTTGGCGAGATCCGCATTGGTACGCGCGACAATGGCTTCGTGGTTGTAGTTGCCATCCTGCCCGAACGGCACCTCGCGCAGGAAGAAATAGCGAAGCTGATCGACGCCGTATTGATCCGCCAGATTGAACGGATCGACGACATTGCCGACCGACTTCGACATTTTCTCGCCGCGGTTGAACAGGAAGCCGTGCGCGAAAACGCGCTTCTGCACCGGGATGCCTGCCGACATCAGGAACGCAGGCCAGTACACGGCGTGAAAACGGATGATGTCCTTGCCGATGATATGAACATCCGCCGGCCAGTAGCGCCAATTGTTGTCGCCCTCGTCCGGAAAACCGACGCCGGTGATGTAGTTGGTCAGCGCATCGACCCACACATACATCACATGTTCTTCGTCGCCCGGCACCTTCACGCCCCAATCGAAGGTGGTGCGCGAGATCGAGAGATCCTTCAGCCCGCTTTTGACGAAGCTGATGACTTCGTTCTTGCGCGAGTCAGGTCCGATGAAGTCTGGCTGGCTTTCGTAAAGCGCCAGCAGTTTGTCCTGATAGGCCGAGAGCTTGAAGAAATAGCTTTTCTCCTCGACCCACTCGACCGGCGTGCCTTGCGGCCCTCGCCGCACCTTGTCCTCGCCGACGACGGTCTCGTCCTCAGCGTAGTAGGCCTCGTCGCGCACCGAATACCAGCCGGCGTAGCTGTCGAGATAGATGTCGCCGTTCGCGGTCATCCGTCGCCAGATTTCCTGCGTCGACTCGTGATGCACTTTCTCCGACGTGCGGATGAAGCGGTCGTAGGAAATGTTCAGGCGCTGATCCATCTCCTTGAAGCGCGCTGCATTGCGCGTCGCAAGGTCCATCGGCGTCATGTTTTCCTTCTGCGCCGTCTGGATCATCTTCTGGCCGTGCTCGTCGGTGCCGGTCAGGAAGAATACGTCCTTGCCGTCGAGACGCTGGAAACGCGCGAGCGCGTCGGTCGCAATCGCCTCATAGGCGTGGCCGATGTGCGGGACGCCGTTCGGGTAGGCAATGGCGGTTGTGATGTAGAAGGTTTGACGGGACATATGTAACTTCTGCAATCGCAAGCTCTGCGAAGGCCCTTTCCGTAAAAGTCGATTGTGCCATTCTTGCGCGGAAATCCGACCGAAGGGCGGTTAACGCGTGGCCTCGGCCAGCATGCCAAATACCGAGAAAACCAGAGGTTTTCGCTCCAGATTGAAGCTTTCAGTGTCGCGCGCGGCACTGTTGATCTTTTCCCATACCTCGGCAAGCCGTGCAAGGCGCGGCAGGTTTGCGCCTGCGTCCGGCGCATGGAGGTGTCCCGTCAGCCAGCGGTCAATGGTGTCGACGAATGCCTTCAGTCCGACGCGGTCGTTAAGCGGCAACGCGTCACCGATAGCATGAAGCGCGCGCTGATCGAGTTGTGGCAGGCGATTCAGCAGTTCGAGTGTGCGCTGGTGGAGACCGAGCGATTGGCCGCCGAGCAAGGTGAGTGCGCGGGCCACGCTCCCCTCCGCCGCGTCTGCCGCCTCAGCCAGCGCAGCATCGCTACGGTTCAATCCGGCAGCCTCAGCCGCTGCCTGAATCACATCCTCCGTCGCCAGAGGCCGCAATGGAAGTTTCCGGCAACGGGACTGGATGGTGGTGAGCACGCGCGCCGGAGCGTGGCTGAGCAGCAGGAACAGAGATCGCGCTGGCGGTTCTTCGAGAATTTTGAGCAGCGCGTTGGAGGCGTTGGCGTTGAGTTCATCGACGGTATCGACCACGCAGACGCGCCAGCCGCCAACCGAGGTGGCGGTCGAACCGAAAAATCCGATGGTCTCACGCGAATCTTTTACCGTGATGACGCTGCTCATCGCTCCCTTTTCATTGAGAGTACGCTCCAGCGTCAGCAGCCCGCCGTGACTCCCGTTGGCAACCTGTCGCGCCACCGGATGATCCTGATCGACATAGAGAGTGTCGGCACTCTGAACGGCTTGCGCAGCAGGATCGGAATGGGCCAGCACGAACCGCGCCATGCGATAGGCCAGCGTGGCCTTGCCGATGCCCTGCGCGCCGCCGATCAGCCACGCGTGCGGAATACGTCCGCTGCGATACGCGGTCAGCAACGTCTGCTCGGCTTCATGATGACCGAACAGCGCGGTTGTTTCACGCGGCGCGGGAACGGCAGTCTCTGGTTCGGATGACTTCGCGCTCATGCCTTGGTGGTCTCGCGAACGGCGGCCACGGAGAACAGATGATCGCGCAGGGCCTTCCAGACACGCTCCGCAACGGTCTTTGGATCGGCATCGGCGTCAACCAGTGCACAGCGCTGCGGATCGCCTTCGGCGATCTTGCGATAAGCCTCGCGTAGTTTCTCGTGAAAGCTTACGCCCTCACCTTCGAAACGGTCAGGCACCGCAGTCCCTCGCCGCTTGAGCGCGCGCTCCATCCCGACCGCAACCGGAACGTCGAGAATAATCGTGAGATCGGGTTTGAGATTGCCGATGGTGACGCGCTCCATCGCCCGGATCAGTGTTGGATCGACCTTGCCCAGTTCGCCCTGATAAACGCGCGTGGAATCCGTGAAGCGATCGCACAGCACCCAGAGCCCCTGCGCAAGTGCCGGTTCGATCACCTGACTGACGTGATCGTCGCGCGCAGCGGCGAACAGCAGGGACTCCGTCTCGGGACCGAACGCCTTGGCCATGCCCGAAAGCAACAGATGCCGCACGATTTCCGCACCGGCCGAACCGCCCGGCTCGCGTGTCGTAATCGTCCGCAGCTTGGCCGCGTTGAGACGATCCGCCAGCAATTGAATCTGCGTCGATTTGCCGGAGCCCTCACCTCCTTCAAAAGTGATGAAGCGGCCGCGCGGCGGCTGTCTCGGTTTGACAGCGTCGGTCATGTCAAAGCTTCTCCGCGCCGGCGCGGAACAGGCCAATGACGAGCTCGCTGGCGCCGTCAAACGCGCGGCGGGTGGTCGAACCTGTCTCGATCGATTCAGCCGCGACCAGCGGAGATTCCAGTGCGATGTTGCTGCCGCGCCAGACCTTGAGTGTGCCAATCCGCTGCCCCGGCTGGATCGGTGCGCGCACCGGGCCGGTATAGACAATGCGCGCAAGCAGCTTGTCGGTGCCGTTCCGCTGCACCATGACTTTGATGGGCTCCGGGCTCGCCAGTTTAACGGAGCGCGCGCTGCCGCCGAACACCTTGGCGTAGCCGACAGTCTGATCCTTGGTGAACAGCGTCCGCGCCTCGAAATTGCGGAAACCCCATTCAAGCAGCTTCTTGGCCTCTGCTGCGCGATCATCGGCATCTTCAAGTCCGTTGACCACCACGATCAGCCGCATGCCGTTCTGCACCGCGGAGCCGACCATGCCGAAGCCGCCCTCCTTGGTGTAACCGGTCTTCAGGCCGTCGGCGCCTTCGAGCATCGTCAGCAGCGGATTCCGATTTTGCTGGCGGATCTTGTTCCAGGTGAATTCGCGCTCGCCGAACAGCTTGTAGTTATCCGGATAGGTCAGGATGATGTGCCGTGCCAACGTGCCCAGCTCTCGCACGGTCATTTTGTTGACCGGGTCCGGCAGACCGTTGGAATTTCCGAACGTCGATTTCGTCAGGCCGAGTTCGCGCGCGCGCTTGGTCATCAGCGCAACGAAGTCTCGCTCGCTGCCCGCCACGCCTTCCGCCAGTGCAATGCAGGAATCGTTGCCGCTCTGGATCAGCGCGCCGTGCAAAAGATCGTCAACGCTGACCTTGCTGTTGATCGCGGCGAACATTGTCGAGCCGCCGGACGGCGCACCGCCCTTTCGCCACGCATATTCGCTAATCCGGTATTCATCGGTGAGCTTGATGTCGCCCTTCTTCAGCGCGTTGAAGACGACTTCCGCGGTCATCAGCTTCATCATGCTGGACGGCGCGCGGAGTTCGTCAGGGTTTTTCTCGAACAGGATGCTGCCGGACTTTGCCTCGATCAGGATCGCTGTCGGCGCATCGATCTCGTAGCCTTCGTCTTTTTTGGCGCCCTGCACGCTGTTGTTGGCGGCATGGACCCCGCCGCCAAGCGCCAGACCGGCCGTCAGCAGGACCGCGACAAGCGGCCAGAACCGCCCGTACGGACGCCCGCGTTTCCGGGATGCTCTGAGAATGGCTGCCATGTTGAGGTTCCTGAGGATCGCCTTGTAACAGTTGGGCTGATACCAAACAACGTGTGGCAGGCTGCTTCGGTGTCTCCGCAGCCTTCAAAATGTTGAAAAGAGGCAGAAATCCATGTCGTCATCGCGAATGATCTCAGCCAACGGTATTGAGATTTTTGTGACCGAACAGGGCTCCGGCCCGCTGGTACTGCTGTGCCATGGATGGCCCGAACTCTCCCATTCCTGGAGGCACCAACTCCCGGCCATTGCGGCCGCCGGTTTCCATGTCGTCGCACCCGACATGCGCGGCTTCGGGCGCACATCCGCCCCCCAGAACATCGATGCCTACTCCATCTTCGACATGGTCGGCGACATGGTCGCGCTGGTGGCCGCGCTGGGCGAAACCAAGGCGATCATCATCGGCCACGATTGGGGCGCACCGGTCGCGTGGCACGCGGCCCTGTTCAGGCCGGACATCTTTACGGCCGTTGGCGGGCTGAGCGTCGCACCGCCATGGCGGGGGCGCGAGCGGCCGCTCGATGCGCTGGCCAAAAGCGGCGTCACCAACTTCTACTGGCAGTATTTCCAGAAGCCGGGTGACGCGGAAGCCGAGTTCGAGCGCGATGTCGATTACACCATGCGCGCCGTGACCTTCGGCGTCGATAGCTCGCTCTTCCTGAAGGACGGCCAAGGCTTTCTGGGCGACACGACGATCTCGCGGCCGCTGCCCGCCTGGGTCACCGAGCAGGACCACGCACATGTCGTCGAAACCTATCGTCGGACGGGCTTTCGCGGCGGATTGAACTGGTATCGCAATATCGATCGGAACTGGGAGCTGACGGCCCCCTGGCACGGCGCGAAAATCCATCAGCCGTCGATCTTCATCGCAGGCGCCAACGATTCCGTCGTCACCGGCATTCTCGGCGGAAAGCGCGTCACCGAAATGGACCGCGTACTGCCCAATCTGAGGCGCAAGCTGATTATCGAAGGCGCCGGCCACTGGATTCAGCAGGAGCGCCCCGACGAGGTAAATGCGGCGCTGGTTGAATTCCTGAACGGTGTACGAGGCTGATCGCGGACTGAGCTTGGCTCAGTAGAGCCCGCGGCCCGACATCAGATTGCGGCTGTTGTCGCGGGAAGCCGGCGCATAGGCCGCAACCGGCCTTGTCGTTGCGGGAGCTTCCTCAGCAACGTCCTCGACCTCAGCCGGAACGCTGCGCTCGAACCGGCGTCCGCCGGGCCGCGCCGCGCGCGATGCCGAGACTTCCGATGCGCCTGCCGCCGCTAGATCTTCCTTTGTATTGCCCAGCGTATAGGGCCGTCCGGCGGGCAATGGAACATCGCCACGGGTCACCCCGCGCGAGGGCGAAGGCGTCATATCGGGGATGAAGGCGCGCGCCGACGCGATCCGCACGGTCGATGGTGCTGGCGCAGGCTCGCCGGTCCGCAGCGTCGCCATCAACTGCCGGTCGTCCGATCCCTCAAGCGGAGCGCGGCCGACATACTCGACCCTGACCCGGCCAATGCCGTTTTCACGAAATTCCAAGAGCTTGGCGGCCGTATTTGAGACGTCGATCAAACGATTGCCGTGATATGGCCCGCGGTCGTTGACGCGCACGATAACCGATTTGCCGTTGGCTACATTGGTCACGCGCGCGTAGCTCGGCAGCGGCAGCGTCGGATGGGCTGCGGTGAGCGACGTCATGTCGAACACCTCGCCATTGGCCGTCAGGCGGCCGTGGAAGGCGTCGCCGTACCAGGAGGCCATTCCCTCGGCGCGATAGTTCGGGTTTTCCTCCGGAACGTAGGTCCGGCCTGCAACGACATAAGGCTTGCCCACGCGATAGGTGCCGCCGCCCCTTGGGACCGGGTCACCGAAATCGACCACACGAGGGCTGCTGGAGACGCCGTATTTCGGATCGACACGGCTGGAGAGCTTGTCCGACGAAGCGCAATTGGCGACCAGCAGGCACAAGGCTCCTGCTGCCGCGATGCGCACGGCCGCCCGGCCCGATTCCCTGACGTAAATCCCCATAGAACCCCAAATAGCATCTTTCGCGGCCGCTTGCCTACCGGCGCCGCAAGGCCGGACGATGGCACTCATACGCCGCTTACCTTAACTCATTGCTTCCATGCCGGAAACGACCCGAAGCGCGAGGTGGTAAACCGGAGATTGATTTTTTGGGGGGCAACCCTCGCGCGCGGATAATCCTTTTGGCCGGCGGCTTGCCCGGACCTAACTACTCGGAGGGACGCGTTCGGCAGGCGCACTTTTGCCATCGGTGTTGCCAGTGCGTGACAGGTGTCCCGATGATTCTGGGTTAGAAATAGCTCAATTGATTTGTTTCGAGCGCAGGATATTTCGATATGAAAAAGCTGTTTCTTGCCACGACAATCCTTGCAGCAAGCATTGTATCCGCTTCCGCCGCTGATATGGGCCGCCCCTATACGAAGGCCCCTGTCTACGTCGCGCCTGTCTACAACTGGACCGGTTTCTATGTTGGTGCGCATATCGGCGCAGCCTTCAGCGGAAACGACAGCGTCGATCAGGTTCTTCCTGCTCCTGCCGCCTTCCCGCTCACGTCGAGCGATCGTGACGCGACGTTCCTCGGCGGTGGTCAGGTCGGCGCCGACTATCAGTTCGCTCCGAACTGGCTGATTGGTATCGAAGGTCAGATCAGCGGTTTGGCGAACAGCGACCGCAGATTTACCAGCACATTTAGCGGCGGCGTCGTCGTCAACGATCGCGGCGCTCAATGGCTCGCCTCGGTGACCGGCCGCCTCGGTTACGTCTCCGGTCCGCTCCTGATTTACGCAAAGGGCGGTGTCGCTTTCCGCGACGACAGTGACGTTACCTTCACGGTCGCGAACCTGGCGACCCCGTTCGTATTCGGCCGCGACACGACCGGCTACACGGTCGGTGGCGGCCTGGAATACATGTTCGCCCAGAACTGGTCGGCCAAGATTGAATACCAGTACTATGATTTCGGCCGCACCAACTTCTCGACCGTGGCAGGATCCACCACGCCTGTGGCCTTCAGCTACAGGGATGATCTCCATACTGTGAAGGTTGGGGTGAACTACCACTTCAATTGGGGCGGCCCGGTCGTCGCCAAGTACTGATAGCTCCTCCCCGGCGTTAGAAACTTAGGCCCGGCTTATGCCGGGCTTTTGTTTTTGAGGGGTGTAAGGGGTGGCGGGCGCCAAGGACGAATGGTCAATCAGGGAGCGGCCTTTCAGAGCAATCGCCTCTTTCGCTGCCCCGTCCGCTTTGCTAAGTGCTGGTTTCCAGTGCGCAGGAAGGGTGGCCGAGTGGTTTAAGGCACCGGTCTTGAAAACCGGCGTGCCTGCAAGGGCACCGTGGGTTCGAATCCCACCCCTTCCGCCAAGAAGCTCCCCAATCATTTGAGGTGACTCATCTAATTTTGGCTACCGTCCTGTTACCCCACATAAAATCCCGCATTCGCCCCGTTTTAACAGGATCGATGCGATCCGCTTCGGCCAGTGCCCAGCGCGACCATCGCTCCACCGCGTCCGATGAACCCGAAACGTGCGTCGCAGTACGTCGTACGGCGTCAACGTAAGGAGCGAATGTCGGTTGCCTTCCTCGGCAATGCCGCCTCATCCAGCAGTCGATCAATTTGGGCTTGTTCAAGTCGGCGCTGGTGTTCGCGCTGCTCGCGCTCGGCTTGCAGCTGCCCTTCACGCGCGTCCTCTTCAAGTTGCGCCTTGCGCTGTAAACTACGCGATATCCATGAAACATGCGGGCGGACTGCCTGTATTGAAACGAGTGATGCGCGCCTTTGAATAGCTCTGTCTTCACCGAAATTTTGCGAGGCGTTTCTGCCATGACCATGCAAAGCGCTGGACTGCAGGCTTTTTCATTCTCAGCAAGGAAAATGCTAACGGGTGAGCTGCCGTAAAGTCGCATTTACGAGCCAGGCGGTCGTAGCAAACATACTATTCCATCTAAAAAAGAAGCTGACGTTGCCCCATGTTCTATCCAGTTCTGAGTTCGCTCCGGCCCATGATGAAGCGCTCCCCGAAACTAGGCCAGCCAACGCTGGAATTTTCCGGGGTTAGGGCTCATTCGGCGGAAGCGCCGGTGAGCGGTTGATCAGCGATATCGGCGGCTTGTTGCCGATCGCGCTATGTGGC